>Ga0315289_10000086_pt1 | contig 139757 bp, 119 predicted proteins | sample YL17G11_40_MG_FD_203452 | JGI IMG/M metagenome (GOLD analysis project Ga0315289, IMG submission 203452) | Sediment microbial communities from Yellowstone Lake, YNP, Wyoming, USA - YL17G11_40 | ecosystem: Environmental > Aquatic > Freshwater > Lake > Sediment | place: USA: Wyoming | collected... | reverse complement strand
CCCGGACGGCCGCAACTACGACATCTTCGACTTCCCCTTCACTGACGCGCACGGCTCCGCCGCCATCATGGAGATGGGCATTGACATCACGGAGCGCAAGCAGGCGGCAGAGGTTGTGCGAAAGGCCTACGATACCCTCGAAGTCCGCGTCGGGGAGCGCACCGCGGAACTGGCTCACGCCAATGCGAGACTCCAAGCCGAGGTTGAAGAGCACCGCAAGGCTGAGGAGGCGTTGCGGGAGAGCGAGGAGAAGTACCGCCGCCTTTTTGAGGAGCTTACCGACGCTGCCTTGCTTGCAGATACGCAAACCGGCATCATTCTCGACGCGAACGCTCAGGCTGAGGCGCTGCTGGGGCGCACGCGTGAGGAAATCATCGGCATGCATCAGAGCGAACTCCATCCGCCCGGAAAAGCTGAGGAGTATCGAGAGAGATTCGCAGAACACGTCAGGAGGGGCCGTGCTGCAGACTATGATGGCGAGGTCGTGAGAAAAGATGGGACCACCGTCCCGGTGAACATAAGTGCCGGAGCGATGGCGATCGGTGGAGAACATCTGATCCTGGGGCTTTTCCACGACATCACCGAGCGCAAGCGGGCGCAGCAAGAGATTGAGCGGCTGGCCAGGTTCCCAAGTGAGAACCCTAATCCCGTCCTTCGGATCTCGGCTGACGGCACTGTCCTCTACAGCAATAAGGCAGGCTCCTCTCTGCTGGAGCACTTGGATTGGCAGCCCGGCCGGTCTGTGCCTTCGGCCTGGCGCCAACCGTTGGCGGACGCACTCAGTTCCGGGCAGAGCAGTGAGGCCGAAGTCCAGTGCGGCGACCGTGTATTCGTTCTTACGTTCGCGCCGGTGGTGGATTCCAACTACGTCAACGTCTACGGGCTGGACATCACCGAGCGCAAGCGGGCGGAGCAGGAGCGGCACAGAATGCAGGAACGGATGCAGGAGAGCCAGAGGCTGGAGAGCATGGGCGTGCTGGCAGGCGGCATCGCCCACGATTTCAACAACCTCCTGATGATTGTGCTGGGCAACGCCGACCTCGCCCTGCGTGATCTGTCCCCCGTGTCCCCCGCCCGTGATAGGCTCATCGAGATCGAACACGGCGCCCGCCGTGCGGCAGACCTGTGCAGGCAACTGCTCGGCTACTCGGGGAGGGGCCGTTTCGTGATAGAGCCCATAGACCTGAGCGAACTGGTCGAGGAAATGGCCCATATGCTCGAGATGTCAATATCGAAAAAGGCGGTGCTCAGATACGACCTGAGCAAGGGCCTGCCCGCCGTCGTGGCCGACGCCACGCAGATGCGCCAGATAGTCATGAACCTCATCATCAATGCCTCCGAGGCCATCGGGGAAAGAAGCGGCGTTATCAGCATCGCCACCGGAGCGATGGAGTGTGACCGGCGGTATCTGAGCGGGACCTACCCCGCCGAGGACCTCCCGGAAGGTCGCTATGTCTACATGGAGGTCTCCGATACGGGCTGCGGCATGACCAAGGAAGTCAGGGAGAGGCTGTTCGAACCGTATTTCACGACCAGGGCTACGGGGCGGGGCCTCGGCCTGGCTGCGGTGCTTGGCATCGTGCGCGGGCACAAGGGCGCGGTCAAAATCTATAGCGAGGAGGGCAAGGGAACCACCATGAAGGTGCTCCTGCCCGTCTCTGACGTCCCGGCGCTTGCGAGACAGCAAGGCGCAGGGACGGAGCCGGAGGAGTGGACCGGCAGTGGCACCGTCCTGCTGGTGGACGACGAGGAGACGGTCCGCGCGGTCGCAGGCCAGATGATCGAGAGGGCCGGATTCGACGTCATTACGGCCCAAGGGGGCCGGGAAGCCGTGGAGATCTATCGCGAGCGGCGTGACGAGATTACCTGCGTTGTTCTCGACCTCACCATGCCTCACATGAGCGGCGAGGAATGCTTCCGGGAGCTGCGGCGCATGGATAAGGACGTGCGCGTGATCCTCTCCAGCGGCTATACCGAGCAGGACGCCACCGAGCGGTTCGCGGGAAAGGGACTGGCGGGGTTCATCCAGAAGCCATATGAACTGGCGCAGTTGAAGGACAAGTTCAGAGAGTGCCTGGGCGGCTGAACTGGGCGCCCGGGGGCGATCCAGAGGGGATGGCTGCGTCACAGTGTGACCGAATGGGTTACTGTTTCGGCCACTGTGGGCAGCCGACGGAGAAGTGCGTCGGACGCGTCGGGGGATGGCCTTCTGTGCCGCGCGAAGGGCATGCGCGGGCTGTCACGATTGCCCTGATGGCCGCGTAACTCCTTTCCAGGCAAGCCCTTACTATCCTCGAAAGAGGCGGGTGTGCCTCTGCTTGTCAGCTTGCAGGCCCTGGTCTCGCGGGGTAATCCCCCAGTTCTGCCAAGCCGCGTGCGCAATGGCACCGTTATTGCAAAGAGTTGGGAACGTTTCTGTTATTGTCTGAGAGATACAAACGATGGGATGTGGTTCGATGGCAAAGGTCGGAAGCGCTAAGAGCTTCGTAAGTTCATACGCTGGCTATGCTTCCCTGCTTGAGGCGCTTGGCTACGAGGTTAAGGAGGCGAAGGTTCTGGAGCGGGTGTCCGACGCCCCGACAACCAGGGCAAGGTTGGAGGAGTTCCTTGCGGCGTACAGGAACGGGGTTCTGAACGGTGAACTGGTGGAGGGGGAGGTCTGCGAATGCGTGGAAGGGCTGCTCGCCGACCTGACGGCGCGGATTCACCCTGAGGCGCTTCGCCTTGCCGGCGCACTCAGACCAGCAGACACTGATGCGAATTCGACCTCACTGGCCCCTCTGGTGGCGGGGTTGCCGGAAGTGCAGCGCGACTGGCTTGCCGACATCGTCGCGCTGACTGAGCACCGGGACCTCGTCGAGTCCCGCAAGATGCCCGTGGAGGAGTTCCAGGCGCTGTTGCGGGATTTCGCTGGCGACCAGACCCTCGCGCGCCAGAAGCTTGTCGCGCACCTGAGGGACGAACTGCGCAGGCGCGGCGTGGATATGTCCTGTGAAGCCATAGAGGAGCGGTTCCGGTCGGACCCCGCCGTGCGCACCATGCCCTCATGTGTGAAGCAGATCATGAAGGGCCTGGGCGATGAGTTCCGCACAGGACTCGTTCCCGTCCGCCAGCTCTTGGGCGACGAGGATGCGGATGAATGGCTCGGCCGCGCCCGGGATAAGCTGATGTTCAAGAGCCAGAGCGCGATGCACAAGGCAATCGCCGAGGCCACGGGGCTGAGCTATGACTGCGTCCACAAGGCCCTCAGCGGCAGGAAGAAGGCAAAGAGGATCCACGTCGAGGTCAAGCGCTGCCTTGAGGGGTGGATCGCGAAAGCGGATAGGGGTGGGGACATTGGCATAGGTGACGAGCACAGGGGCGCGCCTGTTCAGGAGACGTGCGCCCTGCTTCCCAGACTGCTCGAGTTGTTCCGGACCAAACAGGCCGCTTACAGGTTCATCTCCGCGAGGACCGGGCTGCGCGCGGGGTCGATCAGGCGTTACTTCCAGGACGACGGTCGGCTCAAATTTGCCCCGCTCCTGGTTTACCGTGTGGCGAAGCAGCTCGCCGACGGACAGATAGAGGTCCCCCGTTCCGCGGCGCCAGCGTCAGCGAGGCGGACGGGGGCCGAGAACGTTGCGAAAAGAGCCCAGGACGCGCTCAGCAAGTGGCGCCTGGATAGGCAGAATGAAGAGCTGGCTATGGACTTCAAGGATCTGAGACGTCAACTCATAGCCGAGCTGAAACAGCGGCGCGCCCGGAGCCTGGTCGCAGTTTGAGGCAAGGCGCGCCATCATATTGGCAATCATAGAGGAACCCTTCCAGACCGAACAGCGCCCCCGCCCATAACTTTGGCGGGGGCGCGTAATAGCCCTCCACAATTCGTGACAGTATACTAATTTCCGGCCGCCTCATTATTTGCCACTGCTCAGGGGGCGTAGCTTACCGTCCTTCAAGCCGAGGAACGTGTACCCCCACCGCATCCCGCAAAAAAGTATACTGTCACCACACGCTTGCAGCAGGGGAATTCTCCGGGTAGGATGCTCCGACGCTGTGCCTTTTCGGGCAGGGCGATGGTGGCCGCTTAGCTGGAGGAGTCCCAGGCTGGCGTGACGGCACAACGGATACAGTTCGCCGTGCCGAGGGGGCAAAGGCAGCTGTTCCTCGACGACTGGGGCATCGCTGCCATGGAGAACCTCGCCAGGGCAATGCACCAGCCCGCCAAGAAGGGCGCGGTGATCAGGCCCGACCCTGACGATCCGCACGTGAACAGTCTTCAGATCCGCACCGCGCCGGTTTGGGACCCCGTCAGGGAACTCTACCAGTTGTGGGACTGCATCACGCCGGATGATAAGCCTGCGCTTCACGCTGCGCAGGGGAAGCTTTTATTCGTTCTGGCTTGAGGGCTGAGGGTGCAGCGGCACCGCGGGCCAGCGCCGCGTTTCGAGCCGGAGTGCTGGCCCGCCTGGCGACCTATCCCACGGAACTCTTGAGGTCGGCCAAACCCCTTACGTCCCCTCTCGCCAACCTGCCAGGTATGACTTCTGGCGCGGTGTGAGCTTATCAATGCGGATGCCCATCGCCTTGAGCTTCATCTCCGCAACCCATGAGTCAACCTTCGGCGGCACCGCGTGGACGACAGCCTCCAGGTTGCCCCGATTCTTCACGGCATATTCGGCGGTCAGGGCCTGGATGGCGAAGCTCATGTCCATCACACATGCCGGGTGGCCCTCGGCGGCCGCGAGGTTGATCAGTCGCCCCTCGCCCAGAAGGTAGATGCGATTGCCGTTCTCCAGCACGAACTCGTCAACATTTTCCCTGACGCCCCGGACAATATCCTCAGCCAAATCGGAGAGATCGTCGATGTTGATCTCCACGTTGAAGTGCCCGGAGTTCGCCACGAACGCGCCGTCTTTCATCCTCTCGAAGTGCTCTCGCCTTAGCACGTCCGTGTCGCCCGTAACGGTGATGAACAGGTCGCCCTTGGGTGCGGCCTGCCTCATGGAAGTCACCTCAAAGCCGTCCATGGCCGCTTCAAGCGCGCGCACGGGGTCAACCTCAGTGACGATCACGTGTGCTCCCATGCCCGTCATGCGCCGCGAGACGCCCTTGCCGCACATGCCGTAGCCGGCCACGACCACTGACTTGCCCGCAAGGAGCATCCCCGTGGCCCGGATGATGCCGTCCGTGGTGCTCTGACCTGTGCCGTAGCGGTTGTCGAAGAGGTGCTTCGTCTGAGCATCGTTCACAGCGAAGACAGGGAACTGAAGCACCCCCTCCTTCTCCATGGCACGCAGCCTGATCACGCCCGTCGTGGTCTCTTCCAGGCTGGCGATGATGTCCGGAGCCAGATCCTGCCGCTCCGTCAGTATGGTGGTGACCAGGTCCGCCCCGTCGTCCATGGTCACGTTCGGTTTGTGAGCGAGTGCGCTCTTGATGTGGTCGTAGTAGGTGTCGCTGTCTTCGCCCCTGAACGCGAAGACGGGGATTTGGCACTCCGTCACAAGAGCGGCTGCCACCTCGTCCTGCGTGCTGAGGGGATTCGAGGCGCAGAGGACGACCTCGGCGCCGCCTGCTTTCAGAGTCCTGGCCAGGTTGGCCGTCTCAGTGGTTATGTGCAGGCAGGCGGACATGCGGATGCCCTTCAACGGCTCTTCTCTGGAGAAGCGCTCGCGAATCTGCCGCAGCACCCCCATGTCTCGCTCGGCCCAGTTGATCCTGCGAAGGCCTTCGGGGGCCAGCGATATGTCCTTGACATCGTATTCCATCCGGTATCTCCTGCTGGCTGGTGCTCCGGACCGGCGTGCGATTACAGCCCCGCCTTCTCCCTGAGCAGATCAACCTTATCGATTCGTTCCCACGTGAACTCGGCCTCTTCCCTTCCGAAGTGTCCGTAGGCGGCCGTCCTCCTGTAAATGGGGCGGCGCAGGTCCAGCGACTCGATTATGCCGGCAGGGGTAAGGTCGAAACACTCGGTGACAAGTGTTCGGATTCGCTCCTCGGGAATCTTGGCCGTCCCCTCGGTATCCACGTCAACGGATACCGGGTCCGCAACGCCGATGGCATAGGAGATCTGCACTTCGCAGACGTCGGCAAGGCCCGCTGCCACTATGTTCTTCGCCACATGCCTGACCGCGTATGAAGCGCTCCTGTCTACCTTGGTCGGGTCCTTTCCGCTGAAGCAGCCGCCGCCGTGCCTGGCTCGGCCGCCGTAGGTGTCCGCGATGATCTTCCTGCCGGTCAGGCCGCAGTCCCCTTGCGGGCCGCCCACGACGAACCGGCCTGTCGGGTTGATGTGGAACTTGATCTCGCCGCCTCGCAACCGTTCCGGCACGCAGGGCATGATAACGTGCTCAATCAGGTCGGACCGGATCGTCTTGTGTGCCACGTCCGGCTCGTGCTGCGCGCTCAACACAATCGTGTCCAAGCGCACGGGATCAAGGCCTTCGTACTCGGCGGTCACCTGGCACTTTCCGTCGGGCCGCAGGTAAGGCAGGATGCCCTTCGTGCGCACCTCGGCCAGGCGCATCATGATTGTGTGCGCGAGCTGTATGGGCAGAGGCATGTACTGAGCTGTCTCGCGGCACGCGAAACCGATCATCATTCCCTGGTCGCCTGCGCCGAGGCTCTTGCCATGTTCCGGATCGGCGTCGACACCCATCGCTATGTCCGGCGACTGCCGGTCGAGGCTGACCATTACCGCGCACGTGTCGGCGCTGAAACCGAGCCTTGCGTCCGTGTACCCTATCTCCCGAATGGTCTGGCGAGCTACGTCCGCGCAGTTGACCCTGGCATTCGTCGTGATCTCTCCGGCTATCAGTACGAGACCCGTGCTCACCAGCGTCTCGCACGCCACGCGGCTGTAGGGATCCTCAGCGAGCATTGCATCCAGTATGGCGTCGCTTACTTGGTCGGCTATCTTGTCCGGATGACCGATCGCCACGGCCTCTGATGTCAGCAGGTGTGCCCTGGATATCATCCGTCCCACTCCTTGCTAAGCGGCACGTACTCCGAGGATGGTTGCCGCAAGGCCAGCGAACCAAAACTATACCAGAAAGGAATGGCTGTGGCAACGGCAGGGTCGCTGGGAGTCTGCTGCGCCCTGACAGTCCCGGGGGCAGCGCACCACGGCGCAGTGCGAGATGTGGCAGCGCTGATCATCGGAGCCGTCATCCGGCCCGTGGACGGAATCCCGGCGCGGGCGCAAAAAAATAGCGGGCGGACCGGGGTAAGTCCGCCCGCTGAGGGGCTGCTGTCGGGGAGGGGGGCACTCGCCCGACAGCTCGCGGCGCTATTTGCATTAAGGGTGGGAGCGCCGCGATTTTAGGGACAGGCAGCTAAGAAGAATTATACGCAACCATCATACCAAATGCAAGTGCATCTTGTGCGCGAAATTCAGAAAATCGGGCGGTCTTCGTAACCTCTTGCTTTTCAGGAGGTTAAAACGCAGCGAGTCTTTTTGTCGGCCCTGCTGTCGCTCAGGGCAACGCGGCGAGCGTGTCCCGAGGAGTGACAGGCGCTCCTCCCGCGCGTGCAGAGATTGACAATCCTGTGTTGGCCGACGGCGCGGAATCGTCTCACTTCACCCTTCCTACACTAGCGAAGCCCGTACTTCTCGATCTTACGGTACAACGTCCGCTCTCCTATGCCCAGTAGCTCGGCGGCCTTTTCCCGGTTACCCTCAACAATTTCAAGCGTGCGTGCGATGTGTTGTCTCTCCACTTCTTCCAGTGGTTGGCCGACCATGCTGCCGGAAGCGGTCCCCGAGAGCAGCAACCCCTCCGACTGGGCCAGCAAGTACTCGGGTAGGTCATCCTCGCTAAGCACATCGTCCTTGGCTACGACGACCATGTGCTCCAGACAGTTCTTGAGCTCGCGCACGTTGCCCGGCCATTCGTATCGGAACAGGAACCTCTTGAGGCCCGCAGTAAAACCCCTCACCGTCTTGCCGTACGTCTCCATAAGCTTGGCCAGGAAGTGTTCGATCAGCAGAGCGATGTCGGACTGTCTTTCGCGCAGAGGCGGCAGGGTGATGGTAACAACGCTGAGGCGGAAGAACAACTCCCGCCGGAATTGACTGTCCTTCGGCGTCTCTTGAAGGTTCTTGTTCGTGGCCGCGACAACGCGCACGTCCACCCTGATCGGATCGTTGCTGCCCACTCTGACGATCTCGCCCTGCTCCAGCACGCGCAGCAACTTGAACTGGCTGGCGGGGGGCATGTCACCGATCTCATCGAGGAAGAGCGTTCCGTGATTGGCGTACTCGAAAAGCCCGACTCGGGAAGACGTAGCGCTCGTGAAGGCGCCCTTTTCGTGCCCGAACAGCTGGCTCTCCAGAATCGTCTCTAGCAGTCCGGCACAGTTCAGCGGCACAAAGCGGTTGTTCGCTCGGCTGCTGTTGTAGTGTATGGCGCGAGCGACCAGCTCCTTGCCCGTGCCCGTTTCGCCCTGGATCAGGACTGTTGCGTCCGTGGCGGCGGCTTGCCGGATGCGCTCGAAAACCTTGAGCATGGGACGGCTGTTGCCGATGATGTTCTCCAGGCCATATCGGTTCACCACCTGGCTCCGGAGTGTCTCACGGTCCCTGTGAAGCGAGATGTAATCGGATGCTCTCTCCACAATGGCGACCAGTTGGGCCATGTTCAGGGGCTTTTGCAGGAAGCTCGTCGCGCCCTCCGCCATCGCCGTATAGGCTTCTGAGGGGCTCCCCTCGCGGATCGTGAGGATTATCTGTGCCTCCGGGCGCGCCGCGCGCCCTGCTCGCAAGACCTCGCGTCCCACACCGTCGCCCAGACGCATGTCGGCAATCACAAGCTCGTAGGCCCCTGAGTGCGCCTGCTCAAGGGCTTCCTGTGGATCCGTCACCACCGTGCAGGCATGTCCCAGCGGCCGTAGCGTCTTCGCAATGGCCTCAGCTACGGAAGGGGACTCGTCCGCTATCAGGATGTTGACATGATCCTCCATGGCTCCGGGCGCCTATTTGCCGCCGGCTTCCTGCAGGGCTGCTTTTCGGCTCAGCTTCACCCTGTTGCCCTCTATGCTGATCACCTTGACCTGTATCTGGTCGCCCACCTTGCAGACGTCTTCTACGTTCTTGACGTAGCCCTCGTTCAGTTGGCTGATGTGGCAGAGGCCGTCCGTGCCCGGGAACAGTTCCACGATCGCGCCAAATTCCTTGACCGCGGTGACCTTGCCCGTGTAGACCTTGCCGACCTCCAGGCTTCCTTGCAGCATGTCACGGATGTATTTGGCGGCGCCGTCGGCATCTCCGTCGGCGGTGCTGGAGACGGTTACGGTGCCGTCATCTTCCACTTCGATCTCGCAGTTGAATCGGCCTTCCATGCCTCTGATTGTCCGCCCTCCAGGGCCTATGATCAGGCCGATCTTCTCGGGGTCTATGCTGATGCGTCGCAGCACCGGCGCGTAGGGTGAGAGATTGGGCCTGGGTTCCCTGAGGGCGCGCAGCATCGTCCTGAGGACTTCCATGCGGGCCTCCTTGGCCTTTCTCAGGACCTCCCGAAGGAGCTCTCGGTCTACGCCGCCTACCTTCAAATCGAGCTGAAGCGCGGTGAGGCCGCGCTGAGTGCCGGCCAGCTTGAAGTCCATGTCTCCGTAGTGATCCTCAGCGCCGGTTATGTCACTGAGGATGACCTTCTGCCCGTCCCCCATGACCAAGCCCATCGCAATCCCCGCCACCGGGTCCTTGATCGGAACACCGGCGTCCATCATGCTCAGGGCGCCGCCGCAGACTGTTGCCATCGAGGACGAGCCGTTGGACTCAAGGATGTCGGAAACCAGGCGGATGGTATAGGGGAACTCATCCGGAGCGGGCAGCACTGCGTGAAGCGCTCCTTCGGCCAGCTCCCCGTGGCCTATCTCACGGCGTCCGGGCCCCCGTATGGGCCGCACCTCGCCGACACAGAAGGGCGGGAAATTGTAGTGAAGCATGAACTTCTTGCGCTCTTCTTCGACAAGCGGATCGAGGACGCGCTCCTCGTCGCTGACCGTGCCAAGGGTGGTGATGACGAGGGCCTGGGTCTCCCCCCTGGTGAACAGCGCCGAACCGTGGGTCCGCGGCAGGACGGCGACCTCGCACTGGATCTCACGGAGATCGTCCGGCCCCCGGCCGTCGTAGCGCTTGCCCTCCCGCAGGATCTGCTCGCGCAGCGCCTGGCCCTCCAGCTTCTCCACCGCCCGCCTTATCTCATCCTGCGAGGGGGAGGCTTTATCTGCGGGGTTGCAGAATTCGGCTGCGGCCTCCTTTACTACTGCCTCCAGGGCCAGCCTGCGGGCGGTGTGCTGCGGCGTCCTATGCGCCTGTGCGACCCTCTGGCTGTAGCGCGGCTTCAGCAGCTCGACTACGGACTCAAGCGAGTGTATCCCCGAGTAAACGCGCTTAGGTTTGCCGCACTGCCGGACCAGGTCGTCGATCATGGCGACGATCTCGACGTTAGCATCCTGCGCCAGGCCGATGGCGGTTAAGATGTCCTCCTCCGGAATCACCTGAGCACTGCCGTTGACCATCAGCACTGCGTTGGCCGTACCGCTGACCACGATCTCAAGCTCGCTGACCTCCCGCTGCTCGTGCGTCGGATTGACCACAAACTCGTCGTTTGCCAGTCCGACCCTGCACGCACCGATGGGACCCCGGAACGGTATGTCGCTGATAGACAGGGCAGCGGACGCGCCGATCATGCTCAAGATGTCGGGATCGTTGACCTGATCGGCACTCAGGACGGTCGTTATAACCTGCACTTCCTCCGCGTAGTCCTCTGGAAACAGGGGCCGGATGGGCCGGTCGGTCAGGCGCATGGTCAGGATTTCCTTGGTGGTTGGCCTGCCCTCGCGTTTGATAACGCCTCCGGGAAACTTCCCCGCGGCGTACTGCTTCTCCCTGTACTCCACCGTCAGCGGGAAAAAGCCCATTTCAACCCCAGTCAGCCGGGCCACCACGGCGGTAAGCACAACCGTCTCACCATAGGTCACCAGAACAGCAGCGTCAGCCTGTTTCGCCAGCTTGCCGCTCTCAATCGTCAAGGTTCTGCCTGCAATCGTTCTTTCCACTCTCACCACAGAAGTATTCCTCCAATCAGCAAACGTTCTCTTCCTTCCACAACATCATCAGGGATGCCCGTCCATGGACATGCCAAGACACGATGTGCTTCACCTGTCGGCAGACTCCTCATGTGCTAGTGTTGCACGAACCTGCCGGGACCTGCTCGGGAACGGACTTGGGGGGATGGGTTCAAGACTATCGGCACTTGTCGCCACTGTGCCAGTCGCGTCTCCCGGGGGAGCGCAACGACCAAGCCTCGCCCTTTGGTGCGGGTGGGTGCCTCTAACCGGGCGAGCAGCTACTTCCTCAGCCCCAACTTTTCGACGACCTTCCGATATCTCTTCTCGTCCTCTCGCCACAAATACCGCAACAAAGCCGATCGTCTCCCAACCAGCATTAGCAAGCCGCGTCTCGATGAATGGTCCTTCTTATGTTCTCGGAGGTGATCCGTCAGGTGTGTTATGGTCCCCGTCATGATTGCAATCTGGACCTCGGGGGAGCCGGTGTCGTTCTCGTGGACACGGAAATCCTCTATGAGCTGGCCTTTGGGCGTTCTCGCCATCTGCGTAATCACTGCCAAACTGCTGACCTGTGGGTGTCCTGGCTGCCAGCGCTGGCGCCCAGATTCCCCACCAAAACCCAAAGTATAGCATAAAACTGGCTGATCTGCAAAGACAAACCGGGGGGAATTCGTGACAGTATACTTTTCTCTTTGACCCCTGCCACGGCGCGGACTACAATGCCGTCATGCCAAGAATCGCCAGGGTGGTCGTGCCGGGACTGCCTCACCATGTCACACACCGGGGCAACCGTCGGCAGCGTACCTTCTTCTGCGATGAGGACTATCGGGCATACCTCCAGTTGATGGGGCAGCGGTGTGCGTGCTGCGGGGTCGAGATTTGGGCGTATTGCCTGATGCCCAACCATGTTCATCTGATTGCCGTGCCGGAGGCGGAGGATAGTCTGAGAAGCGCCATTGGGGAGGCCAACCGGCGCTATGCGCAGCGCGTGAATGACCGGCAGGGATGGCGGGGGCATTTGTGGCAGGAGCGTTTTGCGTCGTTCCCCATGGACGAGAACCATCTTCTGGCCGCCGTGCGCCACGTGGAGCTAAACCCGGTTCGAGCGCGCCTGGCGTCGGACGCGGAGAGCTACCCATGGAGCAGCGCTGCCGCACACATGGCGGGGCGGGGCGACGGGGTAGTGAATGTCGCGCCGCTGGTGGAGATAGTGGAAGAGTGGGGGGATTTCCTCTCGTGCGAACCCTCCGACGAAGAGCTTGATGCACTTCGGCGTCACGAGCGGACGGGCAGACCACTCGGGGGAGAAGGCTTTGTGAAGGGCCTTGAGGAGGCCATGGGACGGTTGTTCAGCCCCCGCAAACGAGGCCGCAAGCGCATCCGAGGCGACACCCCGGCGGGCCGAGCGCCGAATTAAGTATACTGTCACGAACAATATGAGACGATCCGAGATCAATGAGTCAATCGAGCGGGCGATCGCGTTCTTCAGTAAGATGGGCTTCCCGCTGCCGTCCTTCGCGTACTGGACACCGGAGGAGTGGCAGGAGAAGGGACCTGAGTGCGATGAGATACGGACAGTGCGGCTCGGGTGGGACGTAACGGATTTCGCCCTTGACGACTTTCCGAATTGGGGGCGCTCGATTTTCACTCTCCGCAACGGCCTTGCCGGTCATCCCGCGTACACGAAGTCCTATGCCCACAAAGTGATGCGCCTGGCCGAAGGGCAGCGCTCCCCCGTGCACTATCACCGCAGCAAAAGGGAGGACATCATCAACCAGGGCGGCGGGAGCATCATCATGGACCTATGGGCCGCGGCCGACGATGACCAACTGTCGGAGGAGCCGTTCGAGGTTTCGGTCGACGGCATCGTCAGGCGTATCGCCGCCGGTCAGAGGCTAAGGCTTGCACCGGGCGAGTCGGTCTGTGTGACGCCCCGGGTCTACCATCAGTTTTGCAGTGAGGAAGGGTCCGGTCTGACCCTGGCGGTTGAGGTTTCGAGCGTGTGCGACGACCTGACGGATAACTTCTTTCTTGGGCCCACGGAGCGATTCCCCCGCATCGAAGAGGACGAACCACGACGCTATTACCTGTGCTCTGAGTACCCCCCGCCTGTGGGCGGCGCGTGATGGGTGGGACGTTGGGGGCGGGTGCCAGGCGGACCAGTTGCCGCCGGAGCACCGCTCGTCTTTTTGCCTTGTGTGCGGGGACGCTTCGCCTATAATACTAGGTTACGTGGTGAGCGCATGCACGTTCGGAGGCAGTAACGATATGTCAGGACATTCCCACTGGGCCGGCATCAAACATAAAAAGGGCAAGGAAGACGAGAAGAGGGGGCGGCTGTTCAGCAAGCTCGCCAAATCCGTCATCGCGGCCTCGCGCAGCGGGGGCAAGAACCCCGAAACCAACCTTCAGCTCCAATACGCCATAGAGGAAGCCAAGGCCGCCAGCATGCCCAAGGAGACCATTGAACGGGCGATCCTGAAGGGCGCGGGGGAGATTGAGGGGCAACACCTGGAAAGCGTTCGGTATGAGGGCTATGGGCCCGGCGGAGCTGCGGTGATGGTGGATGCGCTCACCGATAACCGCAACCGCACCACCTCGACCGTCAGGAAGACGTTCGATGGGCGCGGGGGTAAGCTGGGCACGAGCGGATGCGTCTCGTGGATCTTCAAAACCAAGGGACTGTTCATCGTGAAGCTGGATGAGAGGACGGAGGAAGAGGTCTTCGACATAGCCGTGGAGGCGGGCGCAGAAGACTTCCAGCAGGCCGGCGAGTTCTACGAGCTTACCTGCCCAGTCACTGAGTTCAAGAAGGTCATGAACGCACTCCGCGGGGCGGGCATTCACTACGAGTCGGCCGAGATCACCGAGGTGCCCACGTCATACGTTGACCTGGACGCAGAGCATGGCAGGAAGATCCTCAACATGCTGGACGCGTTGGAAGAGAACGAGGACGTGAACAACGTCTACTCGAACTTTAGCCTGCCCAAGGAACTCGTAGACCAGTTGGCAAGCGGGTAGGTGTCTGCGATTCGGACTACCGGAAGCGTCTTATCTCTTGGTGAACTGATGTGCGCGGCGCGCCTTGTGCAGCCCGTACTTCTTTCTTTCCACCATCCGGCTGTCGCGTCGGAGCAGTTGATGCTCCTTCAGCGTTGCCTCCAGCGAGCCGTCCGCCTTGACCAGTGCGCGTGCGATTCCCAGGCTTAGTGCGCCGGCCTGTCCGCTGGGACCGCCCCCCGAGGCCTTCACTATTACATCGTAGACGCTTTCCTTGCCCGCCACTTTCAGCGGAGTCAGGATCAGAACCCGGTCCGCCGCGCGCGGGAAGTACTCCTCCAGCGGCCGCCCGTTGACCTCGATCATACCCGTACCCGGCCTGACGCGCACACTGGCTACGGACGTCTTCCGCCTTCCTGTTCCCCACCAATAAGTTGTAGCCATTCTACCCGGTCGTCCTCTTATTCGTGCAACGCAATCCCTCACCCTGCCGCGTCACGCCGACACCTCTATCTTCTCGGGCTTGGCGTAGGTGTGCCGGTGCTCGGGGCCGCTGTATACCTTCAATCTCTTCAGCATCGAACTCCCCAACTTCGTCTTCGGCAGCATGCGCCGGACGGCGAGTCTTATGACGTCGTCGGGGTGCTTCTGGAGCATCTCCTGGGCGGACCTCTCGTGCAGGCCGCCTGGATAGCCGGAGTAGCGCTTGTAGAACTTCTGAGTCAGCTTCTTGCCCGTGAGGCGGACCTTCTGGGAATTCGTCACCACCACGTAGGCGCCTGTGTCCACGTGAGGCGTGAAATCAGGACGATTCTTCCCCATCAGCAGCACGGCGATTCTGGTCGCCATCCGCCCAAGCACCTTCCCGTCGGCGTCCACGTGATACCAGTGCCGCGCCTCCGGGGGGAAGTCCTCTTTTCTTGCGCAACGAGTTTTCATTCGTAAAGGCTCGGAGAAACGGTATTGCCAGACCTTCCAGCACTTCCTGTGCCCCCACAGAGAATGCCAGTATAGTCCAAGAGCGCATGATTGTCAAAAGACTTCGCCGGCGCGCGTTCCTACTGCTGCCCGGCCACGATCTTCGTGAACAGCATAAACATGGATGCCGGGATTGCCGTAAGCAGCACAAACGCCAGCCAATGCCTCCCCGTGAACTCGGTCATGGCCTCAACCGGCGTGCACAGGGAGCCGGAAAGCAGCCAGCACATCGCGGCCCAGTAGAGCAGCACGGCAGCCCCGCCGATGAAGAACACGAAGATAAGCGCGCCGAGCTCCAGGTAGAAAACCGCCATGTAAATCCCAACGGCCGATAGCCCCACGGCGAGCAGTGTGAAGAGGATGACCGTCGGGTGGAGCAAGCCTGGAAAGATGTCCAGGAACCACAGAACCGGCCCCGGCAGCATAGTCTGAGGCTCCTCTCGTCGTCGCCTTGGCGGCCTGAAGTCAGACCTGTCGCGCAGGGCGGTCCCGCACTGCTGGCAGAAATTGTCATACGGCTTGCACATGAAACCGCACTGAGGGCACTCGATGCCGGGCATCCGTTTCCTCCCACGGCACGAGAGGGGCAGTCCCCTCCCGATGTTTATGATAAGGGGCTGCGGGCAGATTTTCAACCCCCGGCGGCTCTCTCAACCGGGCGGCGTTGACAGGGATAACCTGCCCTGATATGGTAGCGGCACACGTGCGTGCCCGTTCTCGATCCGCGTGGCCGGCCCGTCGGGGGTGACGATGCCAGAGTCAAAGACAACCCCAATGATGCGCCAGTACCTGGCCTTCAAGAAGAAGCACCGGGACGCGGTGGTGCTGTTCCGCATGGGCGACTTCTACGAGATGTTCTTCGATGATGCGAAGACTGCCGCCCGCGTGCTCGGGCTCGCGCTGACAAGCCGCGAGAAGGGAGAGAACGCCGTGCCGATGGCCGGCTTCCCCCACCACGCCGCCGACACATATATCAAAAGGCTGATCGAGGCCGGATACCAGGTCGCCGTCTGCGATCAGGTCCAGGACCCCCGTGAAGCCAGGGGGCTGGTGGAACGGGACGTCACGCGGATCATAACCGCTGGCACCCTCACCGAGGAGAATATCCTGGACCGAGGGAGCAACAATTACCTGGCCGCCGTGGTCGGCGGCGAGGCCGGTTTCGGCGTGGCCTGGGCGGACCTCTCGACAGGGAAGTTCGAGGTCGAGGACGTCCCGGCCGAGGCGCTCGGGGACACCCTGAGGCGCATATCCCCGGCCGAGTGCCTGCTGCCCGAATCGGAGGGCCTTGGGGCCGGCGACGATCACCCCGCGCTCGGCCATCTCCCCGAGCGCTGCGTCATCACCCGCCGGCCGGCTTGGGAGTTCTCCCAGCAGGAAGCGCGCCGCCGCCTCAACGAACACTTCCACACCGGCAGCCTCGACGGGTTCGGCTGCGAGGAGATGGGGCACGCCATCGGCGCGGCAGGGGCGGTGCTCGCCTATCTGGAGGAGACGCAGAGGCGCAGACTCGATCACATCACCAGGATCGAACCGTTCATCAGCAGCCGCTACCTGGTCCTCGACAGGACGACGCAGCGCTCCCTGGAGCTTGTGGAGACCATGCGCACGGGCGAGCAGGAGGGCAGCCTGCAAGGAGTGCTCAACCGCACCGAGACGCCGCTCGGAGCGCGCCTGCTTCGACGCTGGATCCTCACCCCCCTCAAGAGCAAACCTGAGATCGAGGCGCGCCTCGACGCCGTCGGCGAACTTGTCTCAAGTGGTTCCTTGCGCGATGCCATCTCGGAGCGACTGCGAACCATCTACGACATCGAGCGGCTCACAAGCAAGATCGTCTGCGCCCGCGCCAACGCCCGCGACGTGGTCGCCCTGCGCAACTCGCTTGAGCCGGTGCCCGCCATCAAGGGAACGCTTGCCGGCGCGCGGTCGGAGCTGCTGCGCGACCTTCAGGGCCGTCTGGACGAGGTTCCGGAGGCGGTGGCGCTCATCGCCAGCGCCATCCACGCAGATCCTCCCGCCCTGCTCACGGAGGGCGGCATCATCCGCGACGGCTACAGCCCCGAGCTGGACGAGCTGCGCCAGGTCGCGCGCGAGGGTAAGAGCTGGATAGCCGCTTTTGAGGCCGAAGAGGTCAAACGCGCAGGCATCCCCTCGCTGAAGGTCGGCTTCAACAAGGTCTTCGGCTACTACATTGAGGTCACTAACACCCACAAGGACAAGGTCCCCGAGCACTACATCCGCAAGCAGACCCTCAAGAACGCGGAACGCTACATCACCCCCCAACTCAAGGAATGGGAATCCCGGGTCCTCACGGCAGGCGAGCGCGTGCGGGATCTGGAGCAGGAGATATTCCATCAGGTCCGCGCCGAAGTGAGCAGCTACGCCGCGCGCTTCCAGCAGACCGCCGAGGCCGTGGCGGAGTTGGACGTGCTGCTTTCCCTCGCGACCGTGGCTGCCCATCATGCCTACGTGCGCCCGGCCATCACCGAAGGGACCGAACTGTGCATCGAGGACGGCCGCCATCCCGTGCTCGAGCAGATCATGCAGGAGAGGTTCGTTCCCAACAGCGTCGAGATGGACGGTCAGGACGTGCGCGTGCTCATCATCACCGGCCCGAACATGGCCGGCAAGAGCGTCTACATCCGTCAGTGCGCGCTGCTGGTGCTGATGGCGCAGATGGGCTCGTTCATACCCGCGAAGAAAGCGACCATCGGCATCGTGGACAGGATATTCACGCGCGTCGGCGCCAGCGACGAGCAGCGCAGGGGCCTAAGCACCTTCATGGTTGAGATGATCGAGGCAGCTAACATCCTCAACAACGCGACCGGGCGCAGCCTCATCATCCTAGATGAGGTCGGGCGCGGCACGAGCACATTCGACGGGGTGAGCATCGCGTGGGCGACGGCCGAGTATATACACAACCGCATCGGCGCGCGTACGCTGTTCGCCACGCACTACCACGAGATCGCGCAGCTCGCAGACACGCTGTCCGCTGTGCGGAACCTGAACGTGGCCGTGCGTGAGTGGCAGGGGGAGGTCATCTTCCTGCACCGCATCGTGCCCGGCCACACGGACCAGAGCTACGGCGTCCACGTCGCCAAGCTCGCCGGCGTGCCGCGGGAGGTCGTGGACAGGGCACGCGGTATCCTCAGCCACCTGGAGGAGCACTCCGTAAGCCCGAACGACAGCCGTGCCTCCGCCGCCGAGCGTGGGCGCGCCCCACGCCCGAAGCAGGTTCAGATGCCACTGTTCAGACCGCTCGACACCGAGGTGCGCGAGGAACTCCTCCGGCTGGACATCTCAAGCCTGACCCCGCTTGAGGCCCTCCAGAAACTCGAAGAGATCCGCCGCCGCCTCTCCGACGAACGAAGCTGATTCCTCTGTCTCTTCCGCCGTCCTGCGCTGCGTGCATCCCCTGATCCCACCATGATGGTGGGCTCCGCGAGTTGATTCATGCTGCAGGGGCGGGCTTACGTCCCCTCCGCCAGGATGCTTACGTAGTCCTGATAGGCGAATCTGCGATCGCGTGCCTTGCCGGTGAGCTCGCGCACGATTCCGAGCGCTTCCAGATGCCCCAGCGATGCAGCGACAGTGGGGCGCGTCAGGCCGAGCTCCCGCGCCGCTGTCGTGATGGAGATGATCGGACTCTTCTTTAGCAATTGGTGAACCTTGAAGGCGGACTCGGCCGGACGCCCGAGGGACTGAATGCGCGCGCGGTCCGACTCGAACAACTCCCCGACTGACCTGGCGCTCTCAGCGGATTGCTCTGCCGCTTCCAGAACACCGACCAGGAAGAACCGTATCCATCCCGCCCAATCGCTCTCCTCGCGGACCCTCTGCATCAGCTGATGGTAGGTGCCGCCGTGCCTCTTGAAGCAAAGGCTGAGGCAGAGCAGCGGCTCGGGCAGCGCGCCCTCAGCACATAGGAGCAGGGGGATGAGCATGCGCGCAAGGTGGCCGTTGCCGACGGCGAACGGTTGGATTGTCTGAAACTGCACGTGCGCCAGGGCCGCCTTGATGAGCAGCGGCGTTCGGGCGGGATCCTCGCGCAGGAACCTTTCCAGAGCCTCCATGCATTCGGTGACATTCTCGGGAGGCGGGGGGGTGAAGGCGGCATCGGCGGGGCACGAGCCGCCAACCCACGTCTGCGCGGTGCGGAATTGGCCTGCCTCTGCCCGCCCCTCCAGTGCCCCGGCATACATGATCTCATGCATCTGGCGGATGAGCCGGAGCGAGAGTGGCAGCCCCTCACGAACCCGCCCAAGGCCGTGCTTCATGGCCTTGACGAAGCTCCAAACTGGCGCCACCTCCCCGGCCGACGCTTCGTCCAAGCCATCGCAGAGGAGGATGTCAACGAAGGATGCCCGGGCGCCCCCGATCTGAAGGGAAAGCAGCGCCTCCTTGTGCATGAGGAGATCGGCGAGCAGCGGCCTCTCTCGAAGCATTTCAGTCAGCCCGTCGAGCCGCCCGAGGGCGCGGTTGACCCTGCCCGTCAGGCCGTGGTGCCCTTCGGCGAGCCGCTGTAGGGGCTCAGGCGGCAACGGGTGGGGAACGAAGGCCTTGGGGCCGTCAGGTGCAGATGCGGGGACGTAGGAGCCGGACGGGCGCATGTGGTTGCCCAATTGCATGAGAGCCTTCGGAAGGGGCAAAGGCTAATGAAAGGATAAACAAATATGCTTACGCAGTCAAGCGAAACATGGCAGCCAGGCGCAAGGTCTGAATGACCGAGGAGTGAAGAGGTTGAAAAGAACGACGAGCATGGCAACGAAACGAGACTAAGGCAAAGGCGAACGAAAGGATAAACCCATATCCCTTCGTTACCTTAATCATCCAACGCCATATCCCAGCGTCCCTACAGCCTTACCACCTTGCCCGTCTCGACGGACCGTATCTCCGCCTCCGCCAGCTCGATGGAGTAGGCCGCGGACTCGGGCGTCACGACGGCCGGCGACTCGTTGTTCTCGATACAGTGGACCAGATACGCGATCTCCTCGTGGTAGCCGTCCGTCTTCTTGAGCTCGGGGTGGATCTGCCTGTCAGCCGTGATCTCCGTTAGCGAAGGCGACCTGCTCGTCGAGTAGACCAGGCACCCCTTGTCGAACGTCACCGTGTAGCGCATCTCGAACGGGAACCCGTCCGGCATCCGCATGTTGGCGCCGCTGTGCACCGCCATCTTCTCGTCGTAGATGTAGACCGCCTCCACGATGTCGTACCCGCCGGTGACGCCGATCGCGCCCGTGGCGAAGACAGCCTTCGGTCTGCCCAACACGTAGTGCACCATGTCAACGTCGTGCACGTGCAGGTCGAGGATGGCTCCGCCGCTCAACTTCGCATCCTTCAGCCATGCCTGCCACGACCACTCCGGCACGGCGCTCCCGCGCCAGAAGCTCGCCGCCAAAACCCTGCCCAAACGGCCCGATTCCACCGTTTCCTTCAGGTACACGTATTCCGGCCAGAAGCGCAGGCACTGGCCGATCATGAGCTTCACGTCCTTGCCTTCGAGCGCCGCCAGGACCTTCTTGCACTCCTTCGAGGTCAGCGCCATCGGCTTCTCGCACAACACGTTCTTGCGCGCCTTGATCGCCTTGATCATGTATTGCGCATGCAGGAACGTCGGCAGGCAGATGTCCACCAGGTCCACGTCCGCGTCGGCGATCAGCTCGTCGGGGTTCGTGTAGAGCCGGTGCTTTGCGGGGTCGATCGTCGCGCCGCCCGCGCCGATGTTGATCGCCAGCGCGCTCTCGCCCGGCTTGAGCCTCTTCTCATCAGTGTCGGCAAGGGCGATGACCTCGGCATCGGCCAGGCCCTCGTAAACGCCGAAGTGCATGTTGCCCATCCCGCCCAGACCTATAATGCCTACCCTGACCATGGCGGTCTCCTTTCCGGAACTCTCACGCGGGTCGCAGCCCGTCGTTACGCTTGCCTCCCCATGCGAGATGGATGTATTTTAGGGGACAAATCGGGCGTTGCAAGCGCCTGGCGAAGAAGGTCACACCTGTGCGTAAGCTGTGCGCATTTTCGGCCCAATCTAGGACCAACTTAGGGCCAATCTTGGGCCAGATAAGGGCCAAAAAAGGTCAACCGCGTCGGAGGGCGCCAAAACGGGACCAAAACCAGCACTTTACGCCTGGCACCGAAGGGTTGCCGACCCGCGGGAGCGGGGTCTGCTCCTCGGCGTGAGCCGCGGTCTGCTCGGCTGCGCCGCCGCCTGCTACGGGCTGGTCGTCCGCGCTCGGAACGCCTGCTACGATCGCGGCTGGAAGAGGATCCACCACGCCTCCGTGCCGGTCATCAGCGTCGGCAATATCACCGCCGGCGGCACGGGCAAGACGCCGTTCGTCGCGTGGCTGGTGAGACAGCATCTGGAGGGGCATTGTCCGGCCATCCTCAGCCGAGGCTACGGGACCGACCCGCGCTTGGGCCTCGACGATGAGAACCGGCTGCTCGAAACGCTCGCGCCCGGTGTGCCGATCGTGGTTGACCCCGACCGCGTGAGGGCGGCCGAGCTTGCCGTGGCCAGACACCGGGCCAGGGTGCTCATCATGGACGACGGGTTCCAGCACCGCCGCCTCGCGCGGGACCTGGACATTGTTCTGGTGGACGCCCTCGCGCCGTTCGGCGGAGGACTTGCCCGCCGTCCGTGTGGAGGGCATCTTCTTCCGCGCGGCCTGCTGCGCGAACCGCTCAGCGGACTCGCCCGTGCCGACATCATCGTGCTGACCCGCTCTGACCTCGCCGGCGACGACGCGTTGCGGGAGCTGCGGGCGGAGTTGGAGAGGCACGGTGCGCATGCGCCGATCGTGTTGGCAGCCCATCGGCCTACGGGCCTGCGGGCGGTGGCCGGCGAAGGCAGCGGACTGACGCTGGAGTCCCTCGCGGACGGTCGTTGGGCGGCGCTGTGCGGCATCGGGAACCCGGAGGGGTTCCGGCACACGCTTGAGCGGCTCGGCGCGGAGATCGTACAGTTCTCCGCCTTCCCCGACCACCACCGCTACCGGCCTGATGAGTTGGAGGCCCTGCTCAGTTCAGCCGCGGCATCCGGCTGCCTGGGCGTCGTCACCACGGAGAAGGACGCGATGAAGCTGGAGCATCTGGTCGCCGCCCCGCCCCCCATCCCCCTCCTCGCCCTCGAGGTACGCATGGACATCACCGAGGGCCGCGAGTTGCTCGAAGACCGCGTCCTCTCGGCAATCGGCGCCCCGTAGAGAATTTCACGAATTCCCGAATTCCGCTCAGGCTTTACACATCTTGCCGCCCGCCGGCGTAATAATAGGTGGAAGGTGCTTGTGCGCGCTGTGACGACGCCAGGAGGGGAGAGGATCACGTGAGCGAAGCGGATGAGCTGTACGAGAGACTCATCATCCCGATAGAACAGAAGCTCAAGGCCATTGTACTCCGCATCGTGCGGAACCCGGATGACGCTGATGACGTGATGCAGGAAACTCTGGCAGTTGTCTGGAAGAAGTTGGATAAGATCGACAGAGATGCGAACCCGCACAGCTACATCCTGCGAATCTGCATAAATCGAGCCTATGACCTCCTGCGGAGCCGGGCCAGACGACGCAGGCGCGAGAGCCGGGCCGCACATGCAGCCCGGAAAGACTGCACGGTGACTGACGGTCCCGCCGCTCGGGCCATGACCGCAGAAAGGGCGGAGGCAGTTCGCAATGCCGTGGGGTTGCTCCCGCCTAAACAGGGCAAGGCTGTCCTGCTGCGCGTGGTTGAGGGCTCATCGTACGGCGCAATCGCCTGCATCCTGGGATGCTCGGAAGCCACCGCGCGTTCGCACTGCTCCAAGGGCACAGCCCGTCTGCGCAGTATTCTGACTGAGTTCGACATTCTGTAAGATACGGAAAGGGCAGACCATGAACTTCAAGCGCCGACGTTCAGGAGGTCAGGAGAACCACGAGACGTTGAGGGTGCTGCAAGCAGCATTCGGGGATGACATTCCAGCAGACGCCGAGCAGCGCCTTCAGAAGCCCTTGGACGGCTTTCGAAGCGACCTGGCGGTGCATCCATACGTGCAGCGGCTGAGTCGAGCCAGCAGACGGGCGGCGCCCCCGTGGCTCAGGCGGCTGGCGTTGGCAGCGACCACCGGTGTCGTCGCAGTGGGTCTCGGGCTGCTGCTGTTCCTCGGCAAAGGGACGCCCGCATGGGCGGAGGTTGTGGAGCGTTTCCAGTCGGTGCCCTTTTTCAGTGTCGCCGTCTACATAAAGGAAGATGCCCTATCGGAGCCACGGCAGTTCGAGTTGTGGATGGCCCAGGGAGCACGCATCAGGATGCGTGTCGGGAACCAAGTGATCTTCGCCCATGAAGGTAAGATTACCAAGGCTTTTGACGTGAAGAGCCGTGGCGAGGTCGAGCCGGACGACACGGCGACCGACATCCTGGAAATGCTGGGGAAGACAGGGCAGTTCTCACTCGAGACCATCGTCCGGAGCGTGTCCGGTGGCAAGCTGGTCGACGCGACACCCCGTGTCAATGCTGACGCGGTTGTTTCAGAAGATCTGGTCGTCTTCGATCTCGAGTCTGAGCGCACTCCTGAGTGGGCTCGGATCTGGGCCCTGCGGGAGAGCAGATTGCCGGTGCGGGTGCTGATGTGGGATCCGAGGGATGGCGCGTGCGCGGATGCCGTATTCAGTTACGCTCGGCAGCAGTCGGACGCGTTCTTCGACCCGGAGGCGTTCGCGACGGAGTTGAAAAGCGGCGCGGAAAGCAGGGGAAAAGCAAACCTTGCCTATGCCCTTCTGCGCGATCCCGGAGGGCGCCCCATGACGCCGCGAGACCTGTTCGAGCGCGGGTCGGGCTATCACGTGCCCGTGGTCGAAGAGGCAGGGATAACCGGGGACGGGATTGTCTGGGTGGTGGCGACGAAGTCGCTGAACACCATGCCGGACGGCGGTCCTTTCTTTGGCTTCGAGAAGCTCGAAGATGACCTGGGACGGGACTACCGTCATGCCTGGAGCTCGCTCCGCGACGATCGCTCACTCCAGATCTTTCTGCCGTCTGACTACCCGTTCGACAACCGGACTCCTCAACGCCTCATTCTCACTTGCCAGACCAAGGAGTACGATCCAAGAATTGGGGCCGAGGTCATCGGCAGGGTCGAGTTGACAGATTGGCAGCGGAACAAGAAGTGGCCGGAAGCGCTAATGAGCCACGATTTCTATCCCCTTGTCCGGGCGGCCAGGTACTTCCTGGAGCGGGAGGACTACGACAGGTTCGAGAAGGTCATGGCCTCGATCCCCGGTGATCCGGAGAGCGACCCTCAGGCACTGGACCGCGAGCAACTGCGGCTCCGCATGCTGTCAAAGAAGCAGGATTTCGATGCCGCCGTCGTTCTAGGCGAGCGCCTCATGCCCTTGCTCGAGCACGAGTACGTCCGGTGGAAGGGCGATGCGTCTTCACCCGAGCTGTTCAACGACTACCTGGTCGCCCTTGCCGCTGACGGCCAGATCGAGAAAGCGCGCGAGCTGTACCAGAGAATCCTGAACCTAGAACCGGACATACCCGATCACCTGAACCAGAGCGCCAGGAGCAGCATAAAGAGCAACAACGCAAGGGAGATTGACATCAACATGGGGATGGGGCTGGCGCCCAGATTCTCGCGGGAGGCCAGGATGTCAGTAGGGCAGATCAGCGAGTTCTTCGGCGTGGACCTGAAGAACGACGAGCGGTTCAACGGTTTCTCCGGCTGGGATTGGAAATGGGCGTACAAGAACCCCGTGTACGCCTCATGGATCAAGCATCTGGACGAACTGGCGGGACACTACCGGGATCATCCCCTTCCTGAGACCATGGAGCTGGTCCCGCGGACGGCACATGAGAGATTCTCTGCGTTTACGCGGGACATCCCCGGCATAGATACTCACGAGGTCGCGTCGCTGTCACGGTCGCTGTACGCCTATGTCTACGAGTGGGACGGCTCGCCGGGCAACCTCGTGGAGATGCCCAAGGAACTCCAGCAGATAGAGCTGGACTACGACCTCATCTACAGGAAGGGGACCAGCCTGGCCGAGCAGCGGGCATTTGTCCTGGGTCAGTTCGGCTATCAGGTGGATGTTGTGACGCCGGCCCGCAAGGTGTGGATCGCCCGCTACGACGGCCGGCCGTTGAAGCCCTACAAGGACAGCAAAGCCCCCGTACCCTATGCCGGCAAGGGCGGATACCAAATGGGGATGGCTACCGGCTGGGGACCAGTGACGATGAAGAATCTGCTTGATAACCTGATGCGCTATCAGACCGAGCTCCGGGAGAGGCTGGTAATCGTTGACGAGACGGGCATAAGCAGCATCCCTGACAGGGAGGGCGACTGGGCTTCCGTCGCTGTGAGCAGCGAGAACCCTACGTGGGGGGGTGAGGGCGGCACAGAGATGGCCCGCAAGTGGTTCGCGGAGCAGTTCGGCGTCACCTTCACCGAGGAAACACGACTCATTCCGGTCCATGTTGTACGCAAACGAACGTAGGTCGGACAGGGGGAGTTTCGGGAAATCCGCCCTATTTGAGAGTTTCGTGACAGTATACTTTTTTCTGCGAAAGAAAGTATACTGTCACGAATTTCCCTCACGAATTTCCGCTTACTTCAACTCCCTGGGCAGGTCGGTGCGCTGGAAAGGTCCGAAGAGCAGTACCCACACGTATGTATCTTGTGACTTCCCGTAGCACATCGGGACCTCGAACAGTTGGCCGCCGGTGACGGGGTCAACCGCCGTGAAGAGCAGCTTCGCCTTGCCCTTGTAGGATACGGTCTTGAAAACGGCCAGCTCCGGGAGCACCAAAGGCTGACTGGCGAACGGTATCGGCACCGGAACTGACGGCATCCCCAGCAGAAAGTCGCGCTTGTCCATCGAAAGCCCCCCGCTGGCCACCCCCAGAACGACGTCTGAAGCCTCTCGACTGACTGCAAGGCGACCGCCGTGTTGCAGCACCGCCTTCTCGATCCGCTGCACCACGTAGGGTTTGTCGAAGCAGTCCAGGTTTGACGTGTCGAGGAACACCCGCCTGCAGGTCAACTGATTCGTCGGCATCATCTCGATCGCCCTGTCCGCAGCGGTGGAGAGGACCAGTTGCTCCATGGCCGAACGGGCAGGCAACGTTTCGCGCAAGGCTCCGCAGCCTGCCAGGAGCGCCGCGATGCAGATGATCCCGGTGGATCCCAATACCCGTCCCATGCGCATCATGTAGACCTCCAGAATTTCGTGACAGTATACTTTTTTCTGCGAAAGAAAGCATACTGTCACGAGTTCCCACCAAGTATACTGTCACGAGTTTTGCCCTACGTGTCAACGCCCCCGCCGCCCGATATCCAGTTGAAACCGACCCATGGCGGGCGTATCCTACGGAGAGTTCGCGAGGCGCTTTCGGTCGGCGTGGAGACCGCCCCAAAGCACTGCACCTGGGTCACGTGCCGACGGCAATGCGGATGCTGCCGGCGCCTGCTTCAGCGCGTCATCGGCCTTTGTTGGACTGACGCGAGCCGGCCGCTTGCGCCGAGCGACGTCGAGCCTACTCCGCCGGAGCAGCCCCGGCTGCGAAGGCTGGAAGCAGTCATCAAGAGGGAAGCGGAACGTGCTCGTAACGGAAGGAAGGGCGTCGAGAGCCAAGCGGTTGACCTATGGCGTCATCGCTCTCGCGATCTTCCTCTGCACGCTGTCCCTGTGCATATGGCTCTCCCTGCTGCGCAGCGTCTTACTGGCATTACACCTGGCGCTGGGTGCGCTCATCATGACCCGGTACGTGCCGCTCTCGCTGCGGGCGCGGCGGGCGGACGAACCGATTTCCGGCGCCGGGGAAGGTCTTCCTTCGATTGCGTTCATAGTCCCCTGTCTGAACGAACTGGAGTCCCTGAGGCGCACCATCCCTGCGATGATGCGACTGAAGTACGGCGGAACCATCCGGTTCTTCTACGTATGCGAGGGCGCTTCCGTGGACGGAAGCCTGGACTACATCCGCGGGTGCTCGCAGAAGGACCCCAGGGTCGCCGTGATTGAGAAGGAGAGCGCGCCGCAGGGCCGAGGGGCGGCAGTGAGCTACGGGCTGGCGCGCATCCCGGCGCACGCCGCAGTTGGCTTCGTTGATGCTGATCACGCGATGGATCAGGCGTCGTTGGACGAACTGGCACGCGTGTTCTCGCTGAAGGAACCTCCGGCGGTGTTGCAGGGGGTATGTGCGTCTGCGAACGAATCGCACAACTGGCTGACCCGCCTGTTGAGCGTGGAGCGGGCGTGGTTGGAGGCTGTGGAGCTGAGAGCAGGCCCGAGGGTCGGCGGCATCTCCTACTACGGCGGGGGTCAGGGGTTTCTGAGAGGGGATGTTGCGAGGGACGAGCGTTTGCAGATCGACGGCTCAATGATTCTGGATGATATTGACGTCTCGATTCGTCTCGCGCTCCAGGGCGGGCGGGTGCAGTTCTCGCCGCGGGTTGTCACGTGGTCGCTTCAGCCGGAGTCGGTGACTCAGTTCTTCGACCAGCGGTATCGTTGGTGCCGCGGCTGGCTTCAGGTGTCGCGCAGGCATCTGTTCGCTCCGGCGTCCAGGACTGGCGTCCCCCTCGGGCTGCGAACGGATCTCCTCAGGATGCTGCTGTTTCCGTACGCAGCCGCGCTTCTGTACCTGACGGGGACGGGCGCTATCTCGGCGCTCATCGTCGGCACGGGTTTACCCGCCGTCTGTGTGGCGGGCCGCGGGCTCGCGCTGCTGGGCGTCGCCTGGCCCGCCGTTCTGGGGTGGTTACCGTATGCCGCCAAGGCGAGGCGGCTGTGTCTTGGTGAGCTGGTTCTCAGCATCGTCGGCATACCGCTGCTGTTGTGCGTTTACTCCTCCTTTTTCGCCGTGTCACTGGTGGAGGTTGTCCTGAAGCGGCAACCGCTCTACTCGAAGACCGGCAAGAAGTAGGCCGGCCGTGCGCGGTGACAGCACGGCAGAGAGCGCTGGAGGGTTTGCAGAATGGCTGGAAAACGGATGAAGATCGCTATAGGGATCGTCCTGGTGATCTGCGCCGCAGTCGCGGGGTTGTTCTACTTGTTCGGCACAGTTGAGTGTCCATACTGCTCCACGTTGAGAGGGGTTGATCCTTATGAACTGGAGGGCAAGCGCGTCATGGGGACCAAGTACTGGGACGAAATGACTGAGGAGGAAAGAGACGCGTTTACGGGCAATCCGGGGGTATACATGACTGACCACTGCCCGTGGTGTGAGAGGACGGGCAGGATGCGGCGGATAGACATCATCAGGGGCAAGCGGCCGGAGCTCGACGCGCCTCTGCCGTGAAGCGAGCCCTGGAGCGCCAGGCTGGTGTCGTCGATATCCAGAGGTGCTGTTACGGCACGTTCTCGACACTGATGTGGGCACGCTTGTGTTCGCAAGCGATTCTTGTTACAAAAAGTGCTTGCGCTCCCCACTGAGGAGCCGCGAGACATGGAGTGCGGGGGTGTAAGCATGAAAGCGCCTGGCCGCTTGAATGGCGATGGGAAGGTCCTTACTGAGGCTCTGTCCGAGCTGATCCGTGAAGAAACCGCGCGGATAATGGAAGAGACGGCGAGGTACCTCAAGCGCACCGGGGCGCAGCAGGCTCTCTGGTCTGAGCTGTTGCATCAGTCGGCCACCGAGAGTGGAACAACGCGCGATTCACATGAATCAGGAGTTGCGACGCGTTGCCGGCGGCTCAAGCGCCGGATTGCCTTTGGTTGGTATGGGGGGAAGTTCAACCACCTGAACTGGCTCCTTCCGTTGTTGCCGTACACGCGCCATTATTGTGAACCCTTCGGTGGCTCGGGGGCTGTCCTCCTCAACAGAGAACCGTCGCCTGTTGAAACCTATAACGACATTGATGGCGAGGTGGTGAACTTCTTCTCAGCGTTGCGGGACGGAGCGCACGAGCTTACAAGGTCAATCCTTCTGACCCCTTTTTCGCGAGAGGAGTTCGCGAAGGCTTGTGAGTACCGGGCGGACTTGCCGCCTCTCGAAAGGGCAAGGCGGTTCTTTGTGCGCGCACGGCAGGTCAGAACTGGGCTGGCGCAGACAGCGTCTATTGGACGGTGGGCAAACTGCAAGAACACAAGCAGAGCCGGAATGGCAGGGGCCGTGTCACGATGGCTTGGTAGTATAGAGAGCCTGCCGGAGATAGCCGCCAGGCTTCTACGCGTTCAAATCGAAAACCGTGACGCTATCGAGGTTATCAAGCTTTACGATAGCACGGACACCTTGTTCTACTGCGACCCGCCTTATCTGCACGGCACGCGCGGCGACCCCAAAGCATACAAATACGAGATGACCGAACAGCAACATGCCTGCTTGGCGCGCGAGCTGAACTCGGTCAACGGCAAAGTGGCCATATCAGGGTATCCATGCCCGCTAATGAATGAGTTGTACGAAGGGTGGCGTCGCGTTGAAGCCCCCGTCAAGAACTGCCATTCTGTCAAGAAGCCGCGCATGGAAGCCCTCTGGATCAACTACTGAGGGGTGTGAGCGTGACGCAATCCTCTGTATCGGCAATGGAGCTCCTTGAAAAGCGCTTTGACATCGTGGAGGCCGCCTTTCTTCGCGGAGAGACGATACCTGCGGAGAAGCTGACTGCCGAATGCTGTGAGCTCGTATTTTCCTCGAAGACTCAGGCGTACCGGGAAGTATTGCTCGGGTGTCTGGTGACGAGGCTTACGGACAAGACCAAGGATGTGCACCTTCCCTATGCTTCCCAAGGGCCCAGTGCCTTCAACGCCCGCTCCCTCGATGAGAACGTAGTAAACCCGTTCTTGCGTGCGCGGGAGGTTCCCTGTTCCACGGGCCCTTACCTGAACGTCTTCCGACGTCAGGTTAGGTTCGAGCGAGCGACGCGGGAGGGGGTGAAGGATAAGAAGGGTTTCGATGCGTTGCTGACACTTGTTGATTGGGTCGGCACTGAGGAGGTAGATCAAAAGCTGCTTGGTTTGCTGGACCATGTCCTCTACAGGTTCTTGCAGCTCCGCGAGGAAGCTAGCGTTGAGCCACTTGCCCTTGACCGCATGAGCCTCAGGCAGTATGAGACGCTGATAAACGGGCTGCTGCAAACCCAGAGTGGTGGGCGGTTTCCAGTCATCCTTGTCCTTGCCATGATCGAGGCGATAAGCGAGCGATTTGAACTTGACTGGCAGGTTGATTGTCAGGGGATTAACGTTGCCGACAAGGCCGCGGGGAAACCTGGCGACATTACGGTCCGCCACGGCGAGGATGTCCTGTTGACTATCGAGGTGACCGAGCGGGAAGTTGACGCCCACCGGATTGCCAGCACCTTCGAGGAGAAGATAGCTCCCCGTCACTTGCCAGATTACGTCTTTCTTGGGCTTGTTGGGCAGATTGACGAATCCGCTAGGGAGCTCATCGAGCGTTACTTCGCCCAAGGGTATGACGTGAATGTCGTGCACATACCCGAATGGCTTGGCAACATGCTCGTCACGGTTGGCGCTGAGGGACGGCGGCTCTTTCAAGAGAGGATCTGTACGATCCTTCGCGATGCGAGCGTGCCGAGCACGCTGAGGCACTTGTGGAACGAGCAGATCAAGAATGTCTTGAGCTCGGGCCAGACTAGGTGAGATGCCTTTTTTGCTTTCTGGCGTGTGTTGAGGCGGGGGCAGGCTCTAGTTGCCGCATCAGCAAGAGCAGACCATGACCCCGAAGCAACGATTCCTGACGGCACTGTCCTGCGGCCAACCCGACCGCGTCCCGCTGGCCGAGATGTACATCAACGAGTCGATCCTCGTCAGAATCGCGGAGGCATTGCAGCCCGAAGAGGTGCGCGTGCAGGGGATGAAGAGCCGCTTCGGCGAGGAACGGCGCGAGATCCTCGACGTCTACTGCATGGTGGTCGAGGAGCTGGGGCTCGACGCGACCTGCACGACCGTCTCCACCGGCCTGAACGTCATCGGCGAGGACCTCGCCAGGGACAAGTTCGGCACCCTGTATCGCCTCAGTGAGCACGGCGAGCCGCTTCCGATCGAGGGACCAATCAAGAGCAAGTCGGACCTTGAGGGATTCGACATGGTGTCGCGGCTGGAGCGGGAGGATCTCTCGAAGGTCAGCTACGTGGTCGGCAAGGTCGGACGCGAGAGGGCGTCCGTGGTGAGCCTAACAGACCCCTTCAAGTTGAGCTGGCAGCGGCGCGGGTCCATGGAGCACCTTCTGATGGACTACGCCGACGATCCGGAGATGACGCATGCGCTGGCGCGGATCGCAACCGATTTCGTCAAGGCGGTGATTGACGCGGCGTTGGAGATCGGCGCGGATGCATTCGTCATGACGGGCGACGTTGCTGGGGAGCTGAACCTCATCATGTCGCCCGCGCACTTCCGCGAGTACATCAAGCCTTACCACCGTGAGATTGTCGAGCACGTCCACAAAGGGGGCTCGAAAATAATCAAGCACTCCGACGGCAACATGTGGCCGATCATGGACGACCTTCTCGAGGTCGGATTCGACGGGTTCCATCCCGTGCAGCCGCAGTGCATGGACATCGGCGAGGTCAAGGAGCGGCTGGCGGGGGAGATGTGCGTGCTGGGGAACATAGACTGCCGCAACCTGTTGGTCTTCGGCACTCCGCAGGAGGTGGAGCAGGTGGTGAAGGAGACCATCGAGGAGGCGGCGCCGGGCGGCGGCTACATCCTCACGTCGTCGAACTCGATCCACCCGGCCTGCAAGCCGGAGAACTACATCGCGATGGTTCGCGCCGCGCATAAGTACGGTGTGTACGACGGATAGGCGAAGGGCCGCCGCGCATTCGCGTGATGAGCCGCAGGAGCTGAGGAGAGACAGGGATGGAGATTGCGGGCCGTGGGGTAGTCTTCTTCGGCGAAGTCGGCAGCGATCGGTCGAACGCGTGCTTCCCGGGTGTTTGCAGCGTCCCCGGGGGACGGTGGATGGTGTGCTTCCGCTCCGCGCCAAAGAAGACGGACAGTTTCCCGCAGAAGGTCCTGCTCACCTGGAGTGACGATGAGGGGGCCAAGTGGGCCGATCCGGTCGAGCCCTTCTCTCCCCCTGTGCTGGACGGAAAGCCCGGGATCTTCCGCGGAGGGTACCTTACGCCGCTCGGCGGCGAGCGCGTATTGGCGGTCCTGTACTGGGTTGACGCCTCCGATTATTCGCTGCCCTTTTTCAATGAGGAGACGGAAGGCATCCTCCCCTCGCGCCTCTTCCTTGCGCTCTCGGACGACGAGGGACGGACCTGGTCGGAGCCGTGGCTGCTCGACACGAGCCCGTACGACATGGAGACGCCCATCACCGGCCCCGTCCTGGTCCTGCCCGACGGGGAATGGGCGCTTCAGTTCGAGACAAACAACTCCTACTACGACAGCTCCGTGTGGAGGCATTCGTCGGTGCTGATGTTCTCCCGCGACGAGGGACAGAGCTGGCCTGAGCACGTGAGGGTGACCGATGACCCCGACGCGCGGATCTTCTACTGGGACCAACGCCCCGGCCTGCTAAGAGCCTCCAACAGAATGCCGCGTGAGCCGCGTTGCGCCTCCGGCCTGATGGATGCAAGGAAGGGCGACGACGCCGTGCCAGGGTCAGGCACGGCGAGGCGCCCTGACACCGCAGACGCCGGCCCGAGGCGCAACCCGGAGGGACGGGGCGTCTTTGGCTGCATGCCTGTGTCGCGCAGCATAGGCGCATCCGGCCTTCGCAGCCGAAGCTGCTTCGGCGGAGTAGGCTCGGACCCCTTATGCGCCGTCGCCCACGCTCCTTGGCCTGCAGCGAAATCCACCCCGTCGCGGCCACGGGACATTCTGTTGGAGGCTCCAAACGACGGGACCATTCTCGACGTGTTCTGGACCTTCGACCGGAAGGAGGCGGTGTATCTGAACATCCACGCCCGCCACTCGAAGGACAACGGCCGGACGTGGTCTAAGCTGTGGGACCTGGGGATCCCGGGGCAGCCCGCGGCGCCGGTCCAGGTGGCCGACGGGCGGATAGTGATGCCCTACGTGGACAGGGAGCGCACGCCCGTCATCAAGCTCCGCACGAGCAGCGACGGCGCGTGCTCCTGGCCCGACGACACCGAACTCATCCTGGACGACAGCGCCGACAGGCCCCAGCAGGTGGGCAAGTCCAGCATGCAGGACGCCTGGTCGGAGATGGCCGAGTTCAGCGTGGGCCTGCCCCAGACTGCGCTGCTGCCCGACGGCGACGTGCTGGTGGTGTATTACCGCGGCCCAGAGACGGACCACACGGCGGTCCGCTGGGTGCGCGTCCGCCCGTAGCGCATCTCGTGCTCGGGCGGGCTCCGGGTGTGACGAGCCGTTGAACAACATCCGGCCTGGTGTTACAATCGTGAGAGATCGGCGGCCAGTGGGATCGTCCAGGAAGGGCTGACCGGGGGGATTCATTGACCTTGGGAAAAGCAATGCAACACCACGCCCTGCTCAAGACCAGCCATCACCCGCGTCGGTTGGCAGGACAGAAAGGAGAATGGTGATGAATGCGATTGCGCGCTTGGCCCGGCGTCTGACGTCAGACAGATTTGACGCGTCAATCGGTTCTAAGCTGCTGTACGGCGGAGCCTTGCTGATCTTCGTCTTAGGCGTTCTCAAATTGACCCGTCTGGGGCTCACGGAGGTGCAGCTTGTCTTCGGTTTGCTGCTCAGTATCTGCGTGACGATGCAGGTTATCGTTGCAGGCATGTTGCTGGAGATGAAGGGGCGGCTCAGCGGTTTGTCGGGTGAGAAGGCGATCTCGCCCCTTCGCGCTGCATCTTCGAAGGGGCGTGAGGGAGGACGGTAGAAGATATTACTAGGAACACGAAATACATTGCACATGTCATGCTGAACGAAGTGAAGCATCTCGTCCCCCTTACAAGGCGTTATGAGATTCTTCGCTTCGCTCAGAATGACTGGTAAACCCGCTCTGAGTAGTAGATACGAGACAACTGGAGATGAGTGTTTGTCAGAGGTCAAACAGTTTTTCAGGTTCAGGTTCAGCAAAGAGGCAGATCTTAGATTCATCTCACACCACGACCTGATGCGCCTTTGCGAGAGGGCGCTGAGGCGTGCGCATCTGCCCGTGGCGATGAGCGAGGGCTTCAACCCCCGCCCTCGCATCAGCCTGCCGGCGTCGTTGGGCGTGGGCATCAGCGGCTGCAACGAGGTCCTGGACTTCGAGCTTGACGAGTGGGTCCGGCCCGACGAGGTCATGCGACGGCTGGCGGCCCAACTGCCGGACGGCATCGAGCTGAAGTCGGTTCAGAACCTCCCCTCCAAGCCGGACCGGTGTCCGACGCAGCACTCCTACAGGATCCCGCTGCTGGAAGGCCATCCCGTCACCGAGGAGAGCGTGAGGGAGCTGCTGGCGGCCGAACGGCTGCTGGTTCGCCGGCGCAGCAAGGGCAGGATCAAGACGCTGGACATCCGCCCCTTCATCGAGCGAATTCGGTGCGAGGACGGGGCGATCCTCCTCCTGCTCCGTGCGATGGAGCAGGGCACGGCGCGCCCCGAAGAGGTGCTCGAGGCCCTCGGATGCAGGCCCGGCGTCCACTACCTGAGGGGCGCAATGCAGCGCACGCACGTGAGTCTATCTTCCCCTCCGTAGCTGACCGATATCGAGGAACACATGAGCGATGTAATGATGTTGGTGAACGTTGTGGAAGAAGAGGAAGCCCGGGTGGCGATCGTTGAGAACGGCAGGCTTGAAGAGTTTTACCTGGAGCGTGCCTCCGGCGAGAACATCGTGGGCAACATCCACAAGGGAGTGGTGGTAGGGATCACGCCGAGCATCGAGGCGGCGTTCGTTGACTTCGGCCACAAAAGGCACGGCTTCCTCCACGTCTCTGACGTCAGGCCTCCCAAGGGAGAAGAGGGCGGGGATGAGGGCGGCGGCCGGCGGCGGCGCGGCAACATCAAGAAGCTGCTCCGCCTCGGAGACGAGGTGCTCGTTCAGGTGACCAAGGAAGGCATCGGCGACAAGGGCCCCGCCCTGACCACCTACCTGAGCCTGCCCGGCCGCTACCTGGTGCTAATGCCCGGCAGCGCACTGCGCGGCGTGTCCAGGCGCATCGAGCAGGAGGACGAGAGGCGGAGGCTGCGCGAGGCCGTCGCCCACCTCTCTGCGCCCCAGGACATCGGCGTCATAGCGCGCACGGCAGGTCTGGGAACCTCCGAAGCGGAGATGGAGCGCGACCTGGACTACCTGCTCAGGCTCTGGAGGACGATCCAGGGGCGCGCCGAACACGCCAAGGGCCCCGCACTGCTGTACCAGGAAAGCGATCACGTGATCCGCGTCATACGGGACGTCTTCCGCGACGACATCCGCAGGATCCTCGTGGACAGCCCCGCCGTGCATGAGAAGATAAGTGGATTCCTGCGTGAGGTGATGCCGCGCCACGTGCGCAAGGTCAAGCTCTATACCGAGGACGAGCCGCTCTTCCACCACTACGGCGTCGAAGCGGAACTGGAGAAGATCAACAGCCGACGCGTGTCCCTGCCCTGCGGCGGAAGCATCGTGCTGGACCAGACGGAGGCGCTGGTCGCCATTGATGTGAACAGCGGGCAGTTCAAGGGCAAGCCGGACGCCGAGGAGTCGGCCCTGGAGATAGACCTGGAGGCGGCGGACGAGATCGCCCGGCAGGTGCGCCTCAGGGACCTGGGCGGGGTCATTGTCATGGACTTCATTGACATGGAGGACAGGGAGCACCGCATCCAGGTGGAGAAGGCGCTCAAAGCCGCCCTCAAGAGGGACAAGGCGCGGATTCGGGTGCTCAGGATGTCGGGGTTCTGCATCGTGCAGATGACCCGTCAGCGGCGGCGCCCGAGCTTCCGCCAGGCCACCTACGTCGAATGCCCGACCTGCGGCGGCAGCGGACACGTCAAGAGCCCCGAGACGATGGCGCTGGAGATGATCCGCAACGTCCAGATGGGTCTCAACCGGAAGGAAGTTGCGCGGGTGGAGGTTGACGTGAATCCCAAGGTGGCCAGCTATCTCAACAACAACATGCGCGCGCGGCTGAGCGGACTCGAAGAGGAGGCGCGCAAGCAAGTCATGGTGCACGCCAACCCGAACCGACGGCCGGATGAGGAGGAGATCACCTTCCTCAAGGACGACGGCACGCACGTGAAGATCTGAGCGCGTGGAAACACTGCGCAGACGCGGCGGCACGGAAGGACTGGAAAACCCTCACATATTCCAGACTCCCGAGGTGAAGACCGCCGGCGGTTTAGCCGCGCTCCAGGAGCCGGGAAGGCCCGCCGACCTCTGGCGTGAGACGAAAGTAAGGATGTCCGCCGCGTGAAGTACCGCATCTACATTGACGAAGTGGGCAATGCCGACCTGGAGAGCTCGGACAACCCGAACCACCGCTTTCTCAGCCTGACCGGCGTCATCCTGGAACTCGATTATGTCAGGACCACCGTACACCCACAGATGGAGGCGCTAAAGCAGCGGTTCTTCCATCCTCATCCGGACGAACCAGTAATCTTCCACCGCAAAGAGATGGTCAATCGCCTGGCGCCCTTCGAGGCGTTGAGGGACGATGCTCTGCGAGAGGCTTTCGACCGTGAGTTGCTGCAGCTCCTCAGGGATTGGGAAATCGTCTGGTGCACCGAGGAGATCTTCGACTGCACCTCGGGCGGCGTCCCGCACAAGCATGCCGTGAACAGGATCATTGCCAGAAGATGATGAACAGCGTGCCAACACAGGAAGAGCAGCCTGATGCGTACCGCGAGTTCGCTGAGTTCTACGACCTCTACGTCGGCGGATGGCTCGGGGACCTGCCCTTCTACCTGGAATACGCCCGCTCCATGAAAGGCCCCGTGCTGGAGATCGGCGCCGGATCCGGGCGACTGACGCTGCCGCTCGTGCGGGCGGGAGTCGAGTTGGTGGCGGTCGATGCCTCACCATCCATGCTGGCCATACTCAAGCGACGGCTGGCGGAAGAGGCCGACGATGTCCGTGAAAGAGTGCGCGTGGTCGAGGCCGACGCCCGTCGCTTAGCCGTGGGCGAGACCTTCAAGCTCGTGATGGTCCCTTTCTATACCTTTAACTACTTTCTGACGTCCGAAGATCAAAGGGCTGCGCTGAGACGCGTCGCGGAACACACGTCCGAAGCGGGCATTGTGTTGATCGACGTATTCCTGCCTCTCAGCCGGATCGAACACTGCTCTACAGAACCCGTTCTTAAGGTGGACACTGTGGACACGCAGACGGGGAATCACGTGCGGGGCTGGAACAGGTACGAGGTGGACACGGAAAGCCAAATCGAGACCCGTCGGCACGTATTCGAAGTGACAGAGCCAGACGGCCGAGTCACGCGCAAGGAATTCACCACCCGCCGCCGTTACTTCTTTCCGTACGAACTGGAGGCTGTGTTCGCCGACAACGGTTTCGAGGTGGAATTGATCTTCTCAGGTTATGATGGGAAGCCGCCTACTGCAGAGTCTGAAGAGCTCCTCTATGTGTTGAGACGAAGGAACGGCGCAGATGAGTGAAAAGCTTTCCTACAGGAAGGCCGGCGTTGACATTGACGCAGCCGAGGCGACGAAGAGGCGCCGGTCGGCGCCCCTCCGCTCGTGCTCGGGGAGAGCGAAGTGCGCGTCAGGCTCCTCAGGTGCGACCCGGCCCGGGCCGACGAGGTCCAGGCCGGCGAGTTCGAGATATGGGTCGAGCCTGAGTAGGCCGCGGCGAGGCGCTCCGGCGTCTTCTTGCGCTTGACCGCCGCGCCGGCTCAGGTAGAATAGGTTTTGGCGGGACGTGGGACGGGTCTTGACGCGGCGACTGCCGTTGGCGTGGGACAGGGCCGTTCTGAGTCGCCGGTATTGAACAGAGATGCCGCGCAGTCTTAGAGCCTCTAACAAGATGCCGCGTGAGCCGCGTTGCGCCTCCGGCCGGATGGATGCAAGGAAGGGCGACGACGCCGTGCCAGGGTCAGGCACGGTAAGGCGCCCTGACGCCGCAGACGCCGGCCCGAGGCGCAACCCGGAGGGACGGGGCGTCTTTGCCTGCATGCCTGTGTCGCGGAGGCTTGGCGCATCGGACCCCTTATGCGCCGTCGCCCACGCTCCTTGGCCTGCAGCGAAATACACCCCGTCGCGGCCACGGGTCATTTTGTTAGAGGCTCTTAAGTTGAGGGAGGTTCACCGATGCCTGAGTTCATCAATCCGTTCAGCGGTGTGATTCCCGACCGCAAGTTGAGCGGGCGGGAGCTGACGCGTGCCCTCCGCATGGCGTTCTCGGCGGAGCAGGAGGCAGTCCACTTCTACGAGGCGCTGGCGGACTCGACCGACAACGAGTTGGCCAGGGATGTCCTGCAGGACATTGCCAACGAGGAGCGCGTTCATGCAGGCGAATTCCAGAGGCTGATTTCCATACTGCTGCCGGATGAGGATACATTCCTTGCGCAGGGTGCGGACGAGGTGAACGAGGCGGCAGCCGGCCTGGGTTAGCCCTCCCCAGTGCCCGCGGGGCAGTCGGGGAAGGGGATCCCCACGCCGGGAGACTTGAAGGCCCGAGCGGCGAACGGCCGGCTTCGTCGGGCCGGTGGCGCGCGACTACGAATTCAGCGTCTCCGAGACCGTCGCACTCAGGCTGGTTGAGCCGGGTGTGGTCTGCGTCCTGAAGGCATAGCAGGCTTCCGCGCGGAGCGTAGAGGTTCAGGCCGGCGGATTCGAGATGATGAAGGCTTTTTGGGCTTGACTCTTGGGCCGCCGTCGTGGATAATCCATTCTAATCCAGTAACCTGGAGGTGGATCGCCCGTGCAGGGCGAGCGTGAAAGGGCCCCCAAAAGGGGCCTTTTCATTTGGGGAACAGCACCCAGCCATATCCTTCGACTCGTCCGTCATAGAGATGGCGGTTGAACTTCTGCACCACGCCCTCCACAAGTCTGGCCCCGAACGGGGCTAACGGGGTGGAGAGCCTCTGTGTCCAGAGGAGGACTGCCTGACGGACGGGATGGCCGAGGAGGTCGGCGAGCTGCAAGCCGGCAATGTTTGCTTTCTTGGGCTTAACCTTTAGCGCGCCGGACGTCAGGGCCTGCCTGAAGAACGCGCCCGTCGTTACGCCCCATACTCCCCTCGTGTAAACCCAAGCATAGGAATCCTTCAAGGTCCGATCTTCTGTGCCGCCTCGGCTCTCAGCGAGGATGTCCCCGCAGCGGTTGATGTGGTTTAGCAGGCCGCAGTAACGCTGCAACATGAAGCCCATCGCGAGGTGATAGGGGTGCGCAGGTGTCTCATAACGTTCGTGCAGCAGCTTCTTGTCTATTACCACCGCAACAACGCGGAACTCAGCGGCTGCAATCAGTTCCAGCAGGTCATCGTCAAAGGCTTTCGCTGCCTGGGGATCCAGTAGCCTCCAGAACGATCTTCTGCGGTTCATTATGTCCGCCCGGTGCAGAATAACGGGCTCGTCCGGGTTGTGTGGTATGTGGCGTTGCTTGAATTCCTCCAGGGCCGCGTGGAAATCTCGGTAGTCCCGTCCGCGGAACAAACAACCCAACAGGCAAAGATACCGGTGGTTTGGATCATCGAGCTTCCGAAAGACGTGGTCACCGGACTCGTCGATATACAGGCGGAAGCGCTCGTCGGGACTTACGGGTCGATTGGTCGGCAACTGCTCCATGCCCATTGCCGGGTGCTTTCGTGAAAAGCCTTGGTGTCTTCCCTCGATGTCGGGACTGCGCGATGATTCATTGTCGGCACATAGTAAGTTCCTGACTCCACAGCGTCAAGAAGCTTCCTTGGCAAACCAGCCTCGTTTGCGTTGCAGCACCATAGGTGAGTTATTGACAACGGACTTATATAGATGTATAGTATATGGTGATCCAGGCCGGGGAGGCTGCTATGGGACTTGTTCACCTGCACGTGCATTCGAACTACAGCCTGCTTCAGGGCGCCTTCAGCGTGGATGAGCTGGCGGCGGCCGCGGCGGCGATGGGCATGCCGGCCGTGGCGCTCACGGACACCAATGGCCTTTACGGGGCGGTGGCGTTCTACGAGGCGGCGCGCGAGGCGGGCGTCAAACCCATCATCGGCGCGGAGATAGTTTACGGGGGCGAGCAGTGCGTCTGCCTGGCGGCCGACCGGGAGGGCTACTCGAACCTGTGCCGGATAGTCACCGAGCGCCGGCTCGCTGGCACGCCGCATTACGAGCCGTTCCTGGGCGGCGCGCGGGGCGAAGGCGGGCCGGGGTTCGACCTGGCCGGGAGCGTCGCCGCGCACTGCGGGGGGCTTTTCGTCCTTTCGGCCACGCCGTCCGTGCTCCGAAAGCTCAAAGGCAGGGTGCCTGACGGGCGGCTCTACGTCGAGATGCGGGCCGACTCCCCCGGCTCTTTCGAGACGTCCTGTCCGTCCCTGCGCGGCGTCGAGCCTGCGCCGACCGACGCCTCGGTGGGTGGCGGGGCGGCAGACACCGCCGCGCGCCTCGGCATGCCGATGGCGGCCACGGTTAACGTGAACTTCCTCCGGCCGGAGGACCGCGACGCGCACGCCGTGCTGTGCGCCATCCGCGAGAATCGCGTTCTGCAAGAGCTGCTGGGCGAAGGGGGGATGCTCGCCGGCCCGCGCAGCTTCTTCCAGCCCCTCGCGCAGGCGGCGCGCATGCCCGGCGGACGGGAGGCCCTGCGCAACGCGCTGCGCATCGCCGAGGCTTGCAACCTCGAGCTGGAGCTTGAGGTCCCGCGCTTCCCCAAGTTCGACGCCCTCGCGCCGGGCGAGTCGGCGTGCGGGCGGCTGCGCAGGCTTGCCTACCTCGGCGCGCGCCGGCGTTACGGGCGCATATCGAGCGATGTAAAGGCGCGGCTGGAGCGCGAGCTGCGCGTCATAGACCAGCTCGGATTCTGCCACTATTTCCTGGTGGTGTGGGACATCGCGGAGTTCGCCGAGCGCGAGGGCATCCCGCACGTCGGGCGCGGCTCGGCAGCCAACAGCATCGTCTCCTACTGCCTCGGCATCTCGGCCGTGGACCCGCTGAAGTTCGACCTGTACTTCGAGCGCTTCCTCAACGAATACCGAACCGACGTGCCGGACATAGATATAGATTTCTGCTGGCGCCGCCGCGACGAGGTCATTGATTACGTTTACGGGCGCTACCCGAGCGGGCAGGTGGCGATGGTCTCCACGCACTCGACGCTGCGGGCGCGCTCGGCATTCCGCGACGTTGCGCGCGTGATGGGGCTGCCGTTGAGCGACATCAATCGCTACAGCGCCATGCTCCCGCATCACGGCGTATCGAGCATCGAAGAGGCGATGGAGACGTTCCCGGAGACGTCCCGCTTTCCCATCGCGCGCGAGCCGTGGCGGACCGTGCTCGCGCATGCGCTGAAGGTGGACGGCTACGTGCGTCACCTCAGCATACACCTCGGCGGGATGGTCATCGGCGACGGCCCCCTGACGCGCTACACCGCCCTCGAAGACAGCGCCAAGGGCATCGTCGTGACCCAGTACGAGATGAAGGCGATAGAGAAGATCGGCCTGGTCAAGATCGACCTGCTGGGGCAGCGGTCCCTCTCCATCGTCGCCGAGGCTGAGCGAAAAATCGAGCGCGACTACGCCGTCGTGATCAACGCACGGAGCCTGCCGGAATGCGACGCTGAGACGGCGCGGGTCCTGCGCGAAGGCCGCACCATGGGATGCTTCCAGATCGAGTCGCCCGGGATGCGCCAGCTGCTCCAGATGCTCCGGGCCGAAAACATCACGGACGTCATCCAGGCCCTCTCGCTCATCCGCCCAGGCCCGTCGGGCAGCGGGATGAAGGACGCCTTCATCCGCCGGAGGCGGGGCGAGGAGCCGGTGCGATATTTAACAAAGCATATGGAAGCGGCGCTCTCGCAGACCTACGGCGTCATGCTCTACCAGGAGGACATACTGAAGGTCTCGCAGGCGGTGGCCGGCTTCTCGATGGCCGTGGGCGACGAGCTGCGCAAACGCATAACCAAGGCGCGCTCGCACGAGGCGATCCACGAGCTTGAGGAGCAGTTCATGGACGGCGCGCGGAGGCGCGGCGTCGCGCCCCACGTCGCAAAGCAGATCTGGACCCAGATAGAAAGCTTCGCGGCCTATTCCTACTGCAAGGCGCACGCGACCACCTACGGCCACATCTCATACGAGGCCGCTTATCTGAAGGCCCATTACCCCGCCGAGTTCCTGGCGAGCGTCATCGCGAACAAGGCCGGCTTCTACGACGCGCAGGTCTACTACCGCGACGCGCGGCGGTTCGGCGTAGAGGTGCTGCCCCCTTCCGTGAACGACAGCGAGGTGGAATGCAGCGCCCAGGGCGGCGCCATCCGCCCCGGGCTGGAATCGGTCAGGTCGCTTTCCGTGCGCACCATAAAGCAGATCCTCAAGCGGCGTGCGGAGGCGCCGTTCGAGTCGGTCGAGGATTTTTGCTCCCGCGTCCGTCTCACGCGCGAGGAGATGGAGAACCTCATCCTTTGCGGCGCGTTCGACTACAGCGGCCTCACCCGCCCCACGCTGATGGTGAGAGCGGCAATGCAGTTATCAGTAAACAGTCTTCAGTTACCGGTGTGCCGCGAGTCCGAGCACCCCTGGCGGCTCGGCGGATCGCCCGAGCAGTCCAATCAAAAATCAAAAATCAAAAATCAAAAATCGCAAATCCCCCTGCTTCCCGCCTTCCCGCTGGATGAGCAGGTGCGGTGGGAGATGCGCATCCTCGGCATGACACATTCCGGCCATCCACTCGACGCCTGGGACGGCCAGCTGGACGACCGTGGCACCGTCCGCAGCACCGAGCTGCCGGGGCGCATCGGCGAGCGCGTCACTTTCGTCGGCTGGCTGGTCATGATGCGCCACGCCGTCACGAAGAAACGCGAGTACATGAAGTTCCTCTGCCTGGAGGATCGGTGGGGCGTGGTCGAGGTGGTCGTGTTTCCGGACGTGTACCGCAGGTGGGGTCGGCAGATGTCGGACGGCGGCGCCTACCGCGTCGAGGGCCAGGTCAAGCAGAACCACGGCGCCGTGGGCCTGGTAGCCGAAACCGTCCGTTCCCTGCCCCTATAGCACTTGCCGCAGATGCACAAGGATGCGATACCGTTCGCCTACGGTTTCAGAGTGACCCAGGCAGTCATCACGCAGTGTTCACAGCGACCGAGTACCACTCCGAACCCATTCGGACAAGGACTATTCAATTGCACAATTTCTGTGCTCGTCTCAAAGGCCGCCCCGCCCGGCACAAGATAAGCAGTAGCGCCGAAGGCTTTGCCCCCGGGGACCGCCAGCGAAATCGCATCTGGCCCGCCCTTGGAGAGCTTGTATGTGCCTCGGACCACATACCTCGCGCCTACGGCCAGTTGGCTTGCCGTTCCCCACACCTCAACTATCCTGAACTGAAGCGCAGCTACCCAGTCCGGATGTGGTAGGCAGTGTGCATAGTCTACTCCAAACGACAACATTCGATAGGGCAAGAAGTCCGCATTACAGCCCATATAGCGCCCCCCGTCATCGCAAGATCGGGAAGCCCTGAACTCCGTCTGAAAAACCAATTCGTGCAACGACGCCCCCGGGGCTCGATCCTTGATGCCTATAAGCTCGACCCCCACAACGCTTCTATTGTACAGGTTAGCTTAGTTCGCGGCAATGGGAGCCCGCAGTTGCGATCCGTTGTTGCCGTAGTCCGCCGGATGGCGGACGACAGGAAGTAGCCCAGGGCGCATCCGCCGCAGCCCTGCGCATTGGCGAAGGGCGAGGGCGGAAAGCCCTGGGTGGGGGAGCGGAAATGATGCAGGCGAACGCGGAGCGCGTCGAGCGTTCCGCTCGCGGCGCTGGGGACCCCTTGGGCACATGGGAAGGACACAATCCCGCTGGCAGAGATGTGCGAGGGGGTGCCTGCTGGGGCAGCGCCCTGCGCCGGTTCCCGAAGGGAACACGCGCTCCGCGTTCGCCCTGCTGAGCCCCAACCCTACTGTCTTTCGCCCCTATGGGGCTTACCGCAACGACTCAGACCACACATCGACGTCCGTAGGAGATTACATGTACCCCTCCTGCGCTTGCAAGGCGGGGGCGGTTCTGATATCATTGAGCATTCTTCCCCTCGTATAAGAGTGGTTGCCGAGTATGTACGCAGTCATAGACGACAAGGGAAAGCAGTACAAGGTGGAGCTTGGCGAAGTGCTCCAGGTGGACCTTGCGGACGCGGAGCCGGGCGAGTGGATAGAGTTCGAGCGCGTCCTGATGGTGGGCGGTGAGGACGGTCAGGAGCCGCGCATCGGCAGGCCGCTCGTCGAGGGAGCCCTCGTGCGCGCCGAGGTCATCAAGCACGACAAGGGCCCCAAGGTCATCACGCTCCGCTACAAGGGCCCGCACCAGACCAAGAAGGGCCACCGCGAGAAATACACCAGGGTCGTTATCAGAGAGATACGCCCCGAATAGACAGAGGGTCTGCACCATGGCACACAAAAAAGGACAGGGTTCCTCACGCAACGACCGGGACAGCAACCCCAAGCACCGGGGTGTGAAGCGCTTCGGCGGGCAGCGGGTCGGTGCGGGAGAGATCCTGGTGCGCCAGTGCGGCACACACTTCAAGCCGGGCCGCAACGTGGGGTGCGGGCGCGACTACACGCTGTTCGCCACTGCGGGCGGCATTGTCCAGTTCACCCCGAGCCGGCGCATTGACGTCCTGCCTGAGTGAGCCGCGGTATTTTTGATTTCCGATTTGCGATTCCGATCGCTGCCTCAAACAACCTCCCCCCGATCGCAGATGCAAACGCTCCCTGACCCGTGATGCGGGCGGCCTATGCACTTCGTGGACGAAGCCGAGATCTACGTGAAGGCAGGCGACGGCGGCGACGGGGCCGTCAGTTTCAGGCGGGAGAAGTACGTCCCCAAAGGAGGGCCCAGCGGCGGTGACGGAGGTGACGGCGGCGACGTCGTCATGGTTGCCGACGAGAACCTCGGCACGCTGCTCGACCTCGTCTCCAAGTCGCAGCATCGCGCGCCCGACGGCAGGCCGGGCGGATCCAAGAACAAGACGGGGGCCAGCGGCCGGGACGTCGTCATCAGGGTGCCAGTGGGCACCATCGTCAGGGACAGGGACACGGGCCTGACGCTCAAGGACTTCCAGGAAAGCGGGCAGAGCATCGTGGTGGCTCGACACGGCCGGGGAGGCAGAGGGAACGCCCGGTTCGCAACGTCCGTCAACCAGGCGCCCATGGAGTTCGAGGAGGGCACGCCCGGCGAAGAGCGCAACCTCACCCTCGAACTGAAACTCATAGCGGACGTGGGCCTCATCGGCAAGCCCAACGCCGGCAAGTCCACGCTGCTGTCGCGCATCAGCGCCGCGCACCCGCGCATCGCCTCCTACCCTTTCACCACGCTTCAGCCGAATCTGGGGATCGTGGACACCGAGAGCTATCAGCGCTTCACGGTAGCCGACTTGCCGGGCCTGATCGAAGGCGCGCACGACGGCAAGGGGCTGGGCGACGAGTTTCTGAGGCACATCGAGCGCACGCGGATGCTCGTCCACATGGTGGACGCGGCGCCGGTGGACGGTTCGGATCCGGTAGAGGCCTACCACGCCGTGCGCGAGGAGCTGCGGCTCTACAGCGAGAAACTGGCCGAGAAGCGCGAGATAGTGGCGGCGAACAAGATGGACCTCGAGGGCGCCCGGGACGGCTTCGAGCGGCTGAGGGAGGCGCTGGAGGTCGAGGTGCTGCCGATCTCGGCCGTCACGGGCGAAGGCATCCGGAGAGTTGTGGGCAGGATGATCGAGGTGCTGGACGAGGTCAAGTCAGAGCCCGCCGGGGAACCCGAACATCCCGAGCTGTGAGATATTTTCGATTTCCGATTTTTGATTTTCGATTGAACGGCAGCCGGTTGTCCCGGGTCGAGAACTGGCAATCTGCTCCGGCACAGATCCGGTCGGCAGGAATCCGAGAACAGCCCCGGCGACCACTCACTTTCCGATGCAGAAGCGGCTGAAGATGCGGTCCAGCACGTCCTGCGCGCCGACCTCGCCTGTGATCTCGCCCAGCGCGTCGGTGGCCTCGCGCAGGTGCAGCGCAACGAACTCGTAACCCAGGCCGTCTCGCACCGCGCCCTCCGCTTCCTCCAGGTGACGCACGGTGCGTCGCGCAGCATCCCGCTGCCTTGCGTTGAAGAGGCAATCGGCGGCGGACGCATCCAGCCGCCCCTCGAAGACCACGCGCCCGAGCGCCTCGCGCAGCCCGTCTATCCCCTCGCCGGTCAGGGCGGACGTGTGCACGATCTCCCCGGCCACGCCGCTGACTTGCAGGCGGGCTTCGTCCAGCACCTGTGGCAGGTCGCACTTGTTGACGACGCAGAGCACACGGTTCGGCGCCGCTGCGCGCGCCACGTCCAGTGCGTCCGGCGCCGCCGCCTGCGAGCCGTCCAGAACCAGGACCAGGAGATGGGCGCTGCCTGCAAGCCGACGCGCCTTCCGAACGGCTGCCTCCTCGATATCAGTCCCCCCTGTCTGCAAGCCGGCGGTATCCGTAACCGCGAAGTGAACGCCCTTGACCTCGATCTCGCTCCGGACGGGGTCGCGGGTCGTGCCAGGGGCGTGGTGCACGAGGGCCACCTCCTCGCCGGCCAGCCGATTGAGCAGGCTGGACTTCCCCGCGTTCGGCGGACCGCAGATGACGACGTGCAGTCGGCCGTCGCTGGCGAGTTCGCTCGGCGCCTGCTCCACTTCGTTCTGGAGCGCGTCGCGGATGCGGCCTATGCTCGCCAGCGCCTCTCGCTGGCTGACGAGGTCTATGCCATGCTCCGCGAAGTCGAGTGCGGCCTCGATGAGCGCCCGAAGCTCGGCGATCTCATCCTGGACGGCGGCGCATCGGAGAGACACCTGGCCGTCCAGCCTTGCGGTTGCGGCAAGCAGTTCCGCCTCGCTCCTGGAGCGGATCACTGCAAGCACGGCTTCGGCCTGCGACAGGTCAATGCGCCCGTTGAGGAACGCCCGCTCGGTGAACTCGCCCGGGCGCGCGAGCCTGAGCTCAAGGCCGAAGGGCTCGGGGCGGTGAGCCAGTCGAACCGCCTGTCGAAGGGCCGTCAGCAGGTCGTCCAGCACCATGTCCAGCAGCGGCGGCGAGCCGGGAAGATGGATCTCCACCACGTCCTCGCGCGTATAGGAATGCGGCGCGCGCATCACGTAGACCGTCACCGGGACCTCCAGGCCGTCCGCTGCGAGCCTGAGCATGCCTGGCGTGGCCCGGAAGGTGAGCGTCCAGTCACGCTCGTCTCCCGGGCGGAAGCGCGCCGCCACTGTCTCCACCGCCACCGGCCCGCTCAGCCGCACCACTGCCCGCGGCGCGTAACCTGCCGGCGTGGAGACTGCCACTATGGTTTCAGCGTCGGCCATTGCTCGCCCTGGAAACCCCTACTCGAAGCGCAACTGCTCGCGCGACAGCAGGAACTCCTCCGCCTCGGTGCTCCAGATGCCGCCGCTCTGCTCGACGATGCGGTCGAGTTCCGCGAAGACGCTCCTCAGCGGCTCCTCGACCTGATCGGCACGCCGTCCGAACTCGCCGATGTCCGTCATCGGCATGCGCAGGTGGGTATAGACCAGTTTCTTGCCGCCGTGGATCTCGGGGAGGCGCAGTATGGTGTCCGCAGCGGAGTCCAGCCCGCCGACGTGGGTGATCATGCCGGCGGGGTTGAGCTTGCTCTCGGACATGAGCTGAAGCGAGATGAGCATGTCCTCCGTGTTGCCCCCACTGGTGCCGACGAGGTGATGGCTCTCGTAGTGGACATCATAGAAGTTGAGAGGGGCCTTGAACTGCCTATCCTGCGGTCCCGCGAAGAAGTTTAGACATCCGTCCCTGCACAGCATTGCGTCGCCCTGCTCGATGAGGCCGGCGTGTGGGAAGAATATGAACACGTCGTTCATCATGGCGCCGCCGGTCAGGTCCTTGACGTAATCCACCACGGCGTCGGGACCGCCGGGAAGCTCCAGGGGGTTGAGGTAGACGAGCCGTACTCCGCTCCTTTCGGCCTCTTCGACGGGGTAGAGCCTCTGCGTTCTGTCCAGGCGCTCCGGGCTGACGTCCGTCACCAGCAGCAGTGCGGGCCTGCGCGGGCCGTGGAGGGCGAAGTCAATCGCACCCTGTCCCATCGGCCCGGCGGCAGCGAGCAGGGCCGTGTTTCCGCCCTCGATTATGCCCATCGCGTGCTCGTATTCGCCCGGGCGCGCGTGATGCCACTGAGCGCGGAACGCCCCCACGATGCAGGACATCGGCTCCGCCAGGGAGGCCTTGAAGAACGCGTCCCCCTCGAACGGGAGCAGGCAGTCCAGGAGCATGACCTCCTGGGGGATGAGTATCTTCTGCGCGTTGCCGCCGATCCAGCGGTAGGAATAACCCGGCGCGTCGAGCGAGCCCTTGTAGTTGAGGGCGGGCTGGATGCCGAACTTCTGCCCCGGTTTGAACCTGTCCGCCCACTTGTTGCCGACCTTCAGCAGCCTGCCGGCGAACTCGTGCCCGATGATCGGCGGTCTTTCGGCGCAGTCGTCGGGCACCCGCTTGTGCTCCGCGCCTTGCTCGGCGGCCTTGTGGCACGACATGCAGATGCTGTTGGAGACGATCTCGGCCACTATCTCGTCATCCGCGGGGTCGGGCAGCTCGAACTTCTCAAGCCTCAGGTCCCTCTTCCCGTAGATTCTCAGGGCAATCGTCTCTATGGGCATCGCTTCGCTCCACGTCCGGTCTCAGATCGCCCCCGGCTTGGCGCGCCTGGCCGAGGATCGTTGATACCATTATATTCCCACACCCTGCGGGGACAAGGGAGCGGACGGCAGTGAGGCTTGCCCGCCGGCCGTGTGGCGGGAGTGAGTAGTGGGTAGTGATCAGTGTTGGTGGGGTGCGGCCTTGTTCGTCAGAGGGCGGTGCGGCGCGGGGGTTCCTGCCAGAGATCTGCCTCGGCGGGTGCTGCGCCAGTCCTGACGACTTGCGCGCCCAGCGTGGTAAGCCTGTCCTCCAGTTGCGCATAGCCCCGGTCCACGTGGGAGATCCCGTCCACCTCGCTGTCGCCCTCAGCCGCCAGTGCAGCGAGCACCAGGCTGGCCCCGCCGCGCAGCTCTTTCGCCGTCACCTGGGCGCCGGTAAGGTGCGCCGGGCCGCGCACCACCACCTGCGAGCGTCGCCTGGTGATGAGCGCCCCCATCTTGCACATCTCCTCAACCTGATTGAAGCGGTCCGGGAACACCGAGTCGGCGACCAAGCTCCTCCCCTCGCCCACGCACAGCAGCGCCAGGAGCAGCGGCTGCATGTCCGTGGGAACGCCCGGGTAGGGCATCGCAAGGACGTCGGTCTGCGAGAGTGGCGCGTCACACCAGACCCTCATGCTGTCCTCGCCTGTTTCCAGGCGCACCCCCATCCGCTTCATGGTTGCCATGGTGGCGCCCATGTGATCCGCACGGACGTTCTGAAGCGTCACGTCCCCCCCGGTGATCGCTGCGGCAGCCGCGAACGTGCCGGCCTCAATGCGGTCCGGGATGACCGAATGGGAGGCGCCCGTGAGCCTCTTGACGCCCTCTATAGTGACCGTGCTGGTTCCTGCGCCGCTGATTCGCGCGCCGCAGGCGCTCAGGTAAGCGGCGAGATCCTGGACTTCCGGCTCCCGCGCCGCGTGCTCGATCACTGTCACGCCATCGGCCAGGACGGCGGCCGTCATGACGTTGGCCGTGCCGAGCACCGTCGAACCGTTCGGGCCGCCCAGGTTGATTCTCGCCCCCTTCAATCGCCCGGCGGAGGCATGCAGCCGGCCCATCTCGGCATGGATCTCCGCGCCCAAAGCCCTGAGCCCTTTCACGTGCAGGTCTATGGGGCGCTGGCCGATCACGCAGCCGCCCGGAAGGGGCATCTGGGCCCGACCCCGCCGGGCCAGCAGCGGCCCCAGGAGGCAGACGCTGGCGCGCATCTGCGTGACCAACTCATCGGGGGCGCGCCACAGGTCGTCGCGGGCGACCTCGATCAGCAGCCGGCTGCGTCCTATCTCGTGTACGTTCACGCCGAGCTCACGCAGCATCGCGCAGAGAATATCAACGTCCGTCAGATGCGGAACGCCGGTAAGCACCGTCGGGCCGTCCATCATGATGCTGGCGGCAATGATGGGCAGGCAGGCGTTCTTCGCGCCGCTGATCGTGACTTTGCCCTTCAGGGCGCGCCCACCGCTGATGCTCAGTTTCGCCACGTCTATCCTTTCAGCCGCCGGGATGCGCCTGTTACTGTCCTTTTCGGACGGCCAGGACCCTTTCACAGCCGCCGGCGTCGGTTGCCGTCTCGATGCTGTCGGCATCGAATGACGGGTCTGCCGAGATCATCTCCGTCACGCGGGGGCTTTGATCCTCGCCGAGTTCCAGCACAAGCCATCCGCCCGCGTTCAGGACGTCCGCCGCCTGCGGAATCAACTTTCTTATGACTGCAAGTCCGTCGGGGCCGCCGTCGAGCGCTCCCCGCGGCTCATAATCCCTCACTTCGGGCTGCAATTGCTCGATTCGCTCTGACGGGATGTAAGGGGGATTCGCCGCCAGCAATTCGAACCCGCTGGCGCCCGGGGCAGGACGTTTCGGCAGCCCGTCGCACAGATCGCCGACGCTGAACGTGATCCTGTCCGACACCCCGTGCCTCTCGGCGTTCCGGCGGGCCACCTGTATCGCGTCGGCGCTGTTGTCCGTGGCGGCGACGTGGAGGGCTGGGCGCTCGCAGGCCAGCGTGACGGCGATGATTCCGCTGCCGGTGCCCACGTCAGCGGCCCAACTGCCGGAGCCGTCCCCAGGAAGTCTCTTGAGACACGTTTCCACCACGAGCTCTGTCTCCTGCCGCGGCACCATCACGGCCGGCGTCACCAGGAAATCACGCCCGTAGAACTCGCACGAGCCCAACAGGTACTGAAGCGGGCAGCGCCGCGCCCTGCGTCTCACCATGTCGCGGTACTGCTCGCGTTGTTCCGGCGCGATCTCGCGGTCGAAGTTGGCGTAGAGCATTATGCGCTCGAGGCCGGTCACCTTCGCCAGGAGCATCTCTGCGTTCAGGCGCGCGTTCTCGATGCCGGCGTGCTGGAAGTAGCCGGTCGTCCAGTTGAGCAGCTCCAGCAGCGTCCAGGGCCGATCATCGGAACCCTCAGCCATCGGGGTTAGTACTCCACGCCGCCGGGCGACCACGCGCGCAACTGAAGCACGGCGCGCTAAAAACGCGAGTCTAATTCTACGACCGGCTCCGCACGAAATGCCAAACGGGGGGCGACACGCGATCGGGCGCTCAAGCTCCGGCGGGCGCGCAGGGGCAGCGCGGGGCCGTTTTGGGGGGGCAGATTAAGGAGGCGAAAAAAGAGGACGTTGTAGGCGATTTGTGTCTTAAGAGCCTCTAACAGCCCGGGCTCAAGGGAGCTGCCGAACAGACGTCGGCCAGGCTAGTCTCGCCGGGAGTCATGGCCTGGACGCGCCCGTGAGGGACTGCGGTGAGACGCAATCGCCGAACTGGCTGCCTGCCTCCAGAAGCCGCACTTTCTGTTCGGCGAGAAGGCGGGATACCTCGGTGGGGGCGTCCGGAACGTTCCGACGGTGGAACTTCTCCACGCGGTCCAGCTTCGCCAGGTTTTCCTTGATCCGGATCGTGAACTGCTTCACGTAATCCTCGATGGTGTACTGCTGCCCGAGGACCGACCGGAAGAGCTGCCGGAGGTCTTCGAAGCAGGGAATGCAGCCGGTCGGCGCCTTGAGAGCGTCAACCTCGCCGTGGACGCGCAGCTCCATCCACTTCACCCACACATGCTTGTCACAGACACCGTTGACGAACTTACCGCTGTGGTCCTGCAGGAAGTAGTTGACGCCGAACACCAACGGCGGGCTTTTGAGTCTACGGCCGAACTCGAGGTTATTCCGGAGGTACTTCCCGAGCGGAATCGCCACGAAGTCCTGGATGCTCATCAGGTTTATCTCGGGGATGCCCTCCTGGCCAACGATGGCGTAGGTCGTCTCTGTCTCCAGCGCGGCTCCGTAGGCAACGATGCCGTGCTCCCAACTGAAGCTCTGCTGACAGGGCACGCAAGCTTTCGCGTCGCGCCCGCCGTACATGATGCCGGCCAGTTCTACGCCCGACGGATTGTCGAGTTCCGGATCGCAGTTTTGCAGAGCCTTCAGCGCCACGGCATAGCGGGCGTTCTTGTGCGCACAGGGGATCTCGGTTCCGTCGGCGTCCGTCTTACCCTTGTGCCAGGCGCCGGAGAAGTTCTCGCCGCACTCGGGAAGCCCCGTGTCCATGCCGAGCCAGTAGGGCCTGCCGTCTTCGACCAGAACGTTGGAGAAGATGACCTCGCCGGGTTTGTTCAGCACGTCCCAGATGGACGGGTCGCCCCTGGCGTTGACGTTCTGGACAATGCCGAAGATTCCAGACTCGGCATTGGCTGCCATGCAGCGGCCGTCCACGGCGCGGAAGTAGGCGATGTCGTCGCCCAGAATGGTTTCGCCGGGCAGCATGGCGGTGGACGTTTTGCCGCAGGCCGAAGGGAACGCGCCACCGAAGTAGGTCTTCCTTCCGCCCTTGCCGCGCACGCCCATCAGGAACATGTGCTCGGCGAGCCAGCCCTCCCGGTCGGCCTTGCGGATGGTGAGCCGCAGCGCCAGCTTCTTCAGCCCCGCCGTATTGCCCGCGTACTGCGTGTTCACGCTGTAGACGGTGTTCTCGCTATAGTCTATGTAGATGCGCTTCTTATGGGGCTCAGCGCTCACCATGCGATCATCCAGCTTCCCGCTGGAGTGCAGCGTCGCGAAGAACTCGGCGTTCGGGCCAAGGCGCTTGAACTCCTCGTACCCCAGCCGATAGAGCAGGTTCAAGCTGTGGGAGACGTAGAAGGAGTCCGTGCACTCGGCGCATGGGATGCTGAACTGTGAGTTGTTGGGACCGAGCGTCATGAAGCGCACGATCATCGTTCGGCCCTTCATGATGCCCTTCATCAGGCCACGGACTTCGCGCAGACCCGCTTCCCGTTCGACCTGATTGAGCGCTTTGCCCAGCTTGCCGTTCTTTGGGACGAGGTACCTGGTGACCTCGCGGTCGCGGCCCTGATCCTGCATGCCGTCGAAATGGACGGTGTGGCCCTGCAGACGCAACGGCTTCTCTTCGCCCAGTTCGATGGCCATTCGGCGCGTCCGTTCGACGTCCTCCGGCGAATCGGAGCTGACCCAGACGCAGTCCGGCTCACAGAGATCGGCGGCGTCCGCGATGAAACTGTGCAGGGCAGGATTCTTTATGGCGGCCAGCTTCTGGTAGCTCTCACTGCCCAGTTTCTGCCGTAGTAGTGTCTCGCTGCGTGTCATACTGTGTCCTTCGTGGACCTCCGCGTCACCGGCCCGCCGAGACTCCGAGCGCAAACGGACGCCGCGCTCTTACAAAAACAGCCATTCCCAGCCTTCGGGCAGGAGTGGCCGTCAATGGACCAGCGAACCCGTCTACGCGCGCCGAGTTGGGCGGCGTTTATACCAGTATCACGCGGCGTTGTCAAGAACGTCGCCCGGAGCCCCGGGGTTGAGCACCCGCTTGACTTCCGGGTTCGGCGTGCGAATAATGGAGGCAACGGGCCGAGGGTATCGGCGCATTGCAGGTGTGCGGAGAGTGATCATGAGAAGAGCCTCTAACAAAATGCCGCGTGAGCCGCGTTGCGCCTCCGGCCGGATGGATGCAAGGAAGGGCGACGATGCCGTGCCAGGGTCAGGCACGGTAAGGAGCCCTGACGCCGCAGACGCCGGCCCGAGGCGCAACCCGAAGGGACGGGGCGTCTTTGGCTGGATGCCTGTGTCGCTCAGGCTAGGCGCATCGGACCCCTCATGCGCCGTCGCCCACGCTCCTTGGCCTGGAGCGAAATCCACCCCGTCGCGGCCACGGGTCATTCTGTTAGAGGCTCCAAGTGTCCGTCTTGCAGTCGTGCTCGTATTTGCATTCGCGTCCCCGGTCTTTGCGCAGACGATGTACGCGAGGACTTCCGCCACCGTGCGGGCGGATAAGACGCTGAGCGCACCCGTGGTGGCGACTCTCAAGCAGGGGGACGCGGTGACGGTCAAGGCGAAGGAGGGGACTCATTATAGGGTCTCCGTCGGGGGGAAGGAAGGTTGGATTTACTACAACAAGCTGGCCGAGCACAAGCCCGAGGACGTGGCGGCGCTCCTGAGCGCAGGTCCCACCCGGCCGATTGTGCTGACCGAACTCGAAGCGGGCGGCGCGCTGCGCGGGCTGTCCCCCATGGCCGAGAACTACGCGAAGAGCGCCGACATCCCCCAATGGGCCGTCCAGGCGGTCGAGAACATGCAGGGGCTTGGAATCACCGCCCAGGACCTGGACTCCTTCGCCCGTGAGGGAGGCCTCGGCGAGTACGGGGAGGGACGGTGAAATGACACGAGCGCCACACATCCGTATTGCCTTCCTGCTGGCGCTTTTTGGAGCAGCGGCTTTGCTGTGCGGGTGCAAATCGCTCCAGCAGGTCGCCGCGACGGGGGCTGACATACTCGAACAGAACCCCAATCTCGTCCCCGAGAAGGACCGCGAGACGTGGCTCCAGGGCGCGAAAGCCGTCAAAGCCATGGTCAAGGACATAGATACGGGGGAGGAGATCGCACTGGGACAGAGCCTTGCGGTGCGGGCTTTCGCTTCGTTCGGCCGGCCTCACGGCGACGCGGCCCTGGCCCGCTACGTGTCCAAGGTGGGCAAGCTGGCGGCCCTTCAGAGCGAACGCCCGTCCATGCCGTACTCCTTTGCGGTGGTTGAGAACGACGCGCCGAACGCGCTGGCCCTGCCGGGCGGATATATATTCATCTCCACGGGCCTGCTGAAGACGCTTGGCTCCGAGAGCGAACTGGCGGCCGTGCTGGCTCACGAGGTCGCTCACGTCGCCGAGAAACACGGGCTCGAAACCACACTGCGCGACCGCCGTATCTCAAGCCTCGTAGACTTCGGACAGGCACTCGATAAGGACGTGGCCCAATACCGCCAGTTCATTGACCTGGCGTATCAAAAGCTGGCCACCGAGGGCTACGACCAGAGCTACGAATGGAAGGCGGACCTCGCCGGGACGGGGTACGCCTTGCGCGCCGGCTACCAACCGGAGGGCCTGCTGCCGTTCCTGCAACAGTCCGCGGCCTCCGGCGGCGCACGGGCCTTCGAGGTGTTCAAGACCCATCCCGACCCGTCGGTGCGCATCAAGAAGATCCGGACGTATCTGAAGTCGCATGGCGACTACTCGGCGCTGCCGAAGCTCCAGGACAGGTACCAGAGCGAAGTCCTCTCCAGGCTCCGGTAGGCTTGCCTGACCCATTACTACCCCCCCGGCGATGGCCGCAACACCCCCATACAAGACCGACCCACGGCGAAAGATGCCGGCGGTCCTGCAAGCACTCCGACGTCACTACGGTCGGCCCGAGCGGCCTGAGGCAGATCCGTTGGAGGTCCTCGTCCGCGGCGTGCTCTCTCAGAACACGAGCGACGCCAACAGCGGGCGCGCCTACAAGGCCCTCATGGAGACGTTCGGCGCCTGGGATGCGATGGCGGCGGCCCGCACTGCGGCCATTGAACGGGCGATTCGGGGAGGCGGGCTCGCGGCGCAGAAAGCGCGCACCATCAAGTCCATCCTGGGGCGGCTGTCCCAGCGCGGCGGCTACTCGCTGGATTACCTTCGGGACAGGCCCCCTCAGGAGGCCGAAGAGGAGCTGAAGTCCGTCAAAGGCGTGGGGGTCAAGACCGCCCGCCTGGTGCTGCTGTTCGGGTTTGGAAGGCCGGTGTTCGTGGTTGACACCCACGTGCACCGCGTGGCGGGGCGGCTGGGGCTCATACCGGCGCGCTGCACCCGCGAGAAGGCCCACGTGCTGCTGGATGAACTCGTGCCCGACGGGCAGAAGTACGCTGCGCACATGAACATGATACGGCATGGGCGGGAGCTTTGCCGTCCGCGCAGTCCCCTCTGCGAGCGCTGCCCGGTGAGGCGCTGGTGCGTGTTCGTGCGGCAGCGCTGACTACCTCACGGGTTCCGCTTGCACTTTTCGATCTTGCGCAGGGCGGACACGATCTTGCCCGCAAGGTCCTTGACGAGCTGCCCCAGGTCTTCGTTGAACGACATCGCGCGCAGCAGCTCGGTGCAGCCCTGGGCGAGCATCAGGTTCAGCCCCCTGTCCTGGCTCTTGCGGAAGTCCGTCCTGATGCCGATTATGGGGATGCCCCGCGCATGTGCATAGCCCACCTCGAAGGCCGTGCCGCTGTCAACGTCCGGGCCGTCGAGCACGGCCACGACCAGGTCGGCCTGCTCCAGCAAGTCCACGCACCCTCGGAAGAGCTTCGGGAAATCCGAGGGGCGGTTGTACGCGTCGCCGAACTTCAGGTCCTGCGGAAGGACGACCTCGGCGCCCGCTATCCGCTCCTCAAGCTCCGCGGCCAGCATGCGGTTCCACCTGCGCTCCACCTGCGTGAAAACCGGCGCTGAAAGATAGATCTTCATCTCACCGCGTCTCGGAACGCCACTGGGCCACCTGGGTTTCGATGACCCTTCGCGGCACGCTGATCTCGGCGACTCTGACCTTGCCCGTGTATCTGTCGGCGCCCGGCCGAGCAAACCCCTGCTTTCCCAGCACGAAGGTCACCGTGCGGTCCGCCCGGACGGCCACGCCGAGCGGCTGCCCCGTATCGCAGTCGAGACCCGAAGGCACGTCAACAGACAGGACCGGCACGCCGAGCTCGTTGATGCCGTTGATGAGGGAGCGATGCGGCTCGGCGACCTCTCGCTCCAGGCCGGTCCCGAGCAAGGCGTCTACTATCAGGTGCGCGCCCGCGCTTTCTTCGAGTGCACGGCGCGCGGCGGTCTGGTCGTTCACCTCGCCGACCGGGATGCCCATGTTAAGGGCGATCTCCAGGTTCACGGATGCGTCGCCGGCCTGCCTGAGCACGTCGTCAATGCGGCCGGCCAGGAAGGTCCTCACGCTGCAGCCCCGGTTCTCCAGGTGCCGCGCCACCACGAACCCGTCGCCCCCGTTGTTGCCGGTCCCGCAGAACACTACGACCTGCCTGCCCTCGGTCCGGCCGAGCATCTCGGCGGCCTCCCGGGCGCAGGCGCGCCCCGCGTTCTCCATCAAGATCAAGCCCCTCACGCCGTACGCATCAATGGCAATCCTGTCAATGTCCCGAACCTGGCGTCTGGTTGCAAGGAAATCCACGTCCACCGACGGACCTTCCTCCGGGCTTCTACTCAGGCACCATCTCAGGTTCCTTGAACTGGTTCAGGTCTATGTCCTGCACGGCTTTGCCGAATCCCGCCTTCTTCAGCATGTCCACCATGCCCGATTTGAAGTACGACTGTTCCACCGCGTCCCGCGGGGTGATAGTGTGGTTCTCGACACGGTCCAGCAGATACAGGTTGATCCGGTTGTTCATGTCCTGCTTATCCACCGAGTGGTTAAACGCCTCCTCGAGGGTGATGACGTCGCTGATTACCAGGTCCATCAGCGATTCGTTCATCGTGACCATGCCGTACTTCTTGCCGGTCTGGATGATGGAAGGGAGCTGATAGGTCTTCATCTCGCGGATCAGGTTGGCGACGGCACTGTGCACGAAGAGGATCTCGAAGGCAGCCACCCGTCCTTTGCCCTTACGGCGGCAAATGGTCTGGGTGATAACGCACTTCAGGGTGTTGGCCAGCATGACGCGGATCTGTTCCTGCTGGTCCGGGGGGAACTGGTCAATGATCCGGTCCACGGTGCTCGACGCCGTACTGGTGTGCACTGTGGCAAAGACAAGGTGTCCCGTCTCAGCACATTCAATGGCGAGGGCCGTTGTCTCCAGGTCCCGCATCTCACCCACGAGAATAATGTCAGGGTCCTCGCGAAGGGCAGCGCGCAGGGCGCGCTTGAAGCTCTCCGTGTGGACACGGACCTGCCGCTGGCTGACTATGCACTTGATGTTCTCGTGAACAAACTCGATGGGGTCCTCAATGGTGATGATGTGATCGGTGCGCCGTTCATTGGCATAGCGCAGCAGCGCTGCGAGCGTGGTGCTCTTGCCGCAGCCCGTGGGTCCGGTGCACAGCACGATGCCCTTCGGCAGCATCGCGAGGTCCTTGATGGCCTGCGAGAGCCCCAGCTCATCAACCGTCATGATGCTCAAGGGGATGAGCCGCATTGAGATCGCCGGACCCCTGAGGTCGTGATAGACATTGGTTCGGAACCGCGCAAGGCCCTCGAGGTTATGGCAGAAGTCCGTGTCGAATGTGGCCTGCCACTCCCTTCGGTTCTGATCCGGCAGGATCTCCAGGGCGAAGGCTTCCACCTGCTCGGCCGTCAACGCCGGGAGCTTCAGCTTCTGGAGTTGGCTGTCAATCCTCACGATCGGGGGCGACCCCGTGACAAGGTGGAGGTCCGAACCCTGCCTGTCAACGAGGAACTCAAGGAACTTGGTGATCTGCCCCATCGCACATGCCTCCATTCAAAACCCAGTGACTATGCCTTCCAGCTTATGGTACTTGCGCCGCGCCGGAGCGTCAAGCATCTTTACAGCCGCCCGCGAGCGAGAGCGATTCCCGGCGCCAGCCTGGACCCTCCTCACGGAGCAGGCCCGGCCCCGGCGAGCATCTGCTCCAGTCGCTCAAGCGTTCGTTCGGCCGCGCCCCGGCTCTCGATGACGGCAGTTCGCGCGTTCTGTCCGACCCGCCGGGCCTCCGCGTGGTCGCCGAGCAGGCGCCGCAGCTCCCGGAGCAACTCCGCGCCGTCCCGCACAACAACGACCGCGCGCCTCTCCGTCAGCAGCTTCATCTCCGGCTCAAAATTCCCGGTGTAGGGACCCACAATCACCGGCCTGCCCAGGGCGGCCGGTTCCATCATGTTCTGCCCGCCGCCCGGAGCAAGCAGGCTCCTGCCCACGAAAGCGCACGTTGCCAGGCTGTAGCACATGGTCAGCTCGCCGATTGTGTCAATCAGCACGACGTCGTTCTGCGAGGGCGTGCGGGCCCCCGAGTCCAGTTCAGACTTGCGTACGACCGCCAGTCCCATCGAGCCCAGAGTGCGCGCCAGGCGCGCGGCACGTTCTATGTGCCTGGGCACGAGGAGCAACCTCAGGCCCCCGTGCTCAAGGCGCAGCTTCTCATAGACTTCGCACAGCATCTCATCTTCCCCCGGGTGCGTGCTGCCTGCAACCAGCACCGGGCTGCCCGGCGCGAGGTCGAGCCGCCGGCGCAGCTGCTCCCGCCTTGCCGGTTCGACCTCCAGGGCAAGCGCGTCGTACTTCAGAGATCCCGTTGGAAAAATCCGCTCGCGCCGCATCCCTGCATGCGCGAAAAGCTCGGCGTCAGCGGTGCTCCGCGCACAGCAGAGCTTCACTGCCTCCAGGGTCGCCGGACAGATGCGACCCACCGCGCCCAGCAGGTCGGCCGAATATCCGTTTATCCTCCCGTTGGCTATGGCTACCGGGATGTTACGCTCAAGGCACGAGACCAGGTAGTTCGGCCAGAGCTCCTGCTCAACAAGCACAACCGCGTCAGGCCTGATGCGCTCCAGGCTCCTTTCCACGCACCACGACAGGTCCAGCGGCCAGTAGAACACGGGGCAGTCGGGATACAGGCTTCGCAGCCTGTCGGCGCCGGTGTCCGTGAACGTTGAGAAGACGACCTCCCAGTCCGGATGCCGTCGGCGGAAGAGGCTGATCAGGTTCTGTGGCACGGATGCCTCGCCCACGCTTGCCGCGTGCACCCAGAGCCGGCGCACGCCGCTGCGCATCCGCCTGACAAAACCCAGCCGCTCGGCAAGCCCCGCACGGTAGCGGCGCGCCTGCGGGACCTTCCACAGCCAATACGGCGCTGCCACCAGCAGGGCGTCCATGTATAGGGCGTTTAAGACCCAGCGCATCATCGCTGCAACCTGTAGCACGTGTGGGGTGGGGCTGCAGACAGGATACTGCCAACGCGAGTGCGCCTTCAACCCTCACGACGCTCCCGCCGCGTCTTTGACTTGCCCAGGAATCCCAATACACTATGGCGTCTGCCGCCGCTGCATTCCCTGGTCCGGAGACTATTGCTGGGAAACGGCACGGGATGAACATCGTCGTCTGCATCAAACAGGTCCCCGAGACAAGCGACGTCCGAATGGACGACAAGACCGGGACCATGGTCCGCGAGGGGTTGGAGAGCATAGTCAATCCGCTGGACCTGTACGCCATCGAGGCGGCGATCCGATTGAGGGAGGAGCGGGGCGGGCACGTCACAGTCCTGTCCATGGGCCCCAGGAACGCAGAGAAGGCCGTGAGGGAGGCCATCGCGATGGGATGCGACACGGGCGTGCTGATATCGGACCGCGCCTTCGCCGGTTCCGACACGCACGCCACTTCTTACGTCATTTCCAGGGCCATACAGAAACTGGATTCCTTCGACCTGGTTCTCGTCGGCGTGCGGGCCACCGATGGCGAGACGGGTCAGGTCGGACCGGGAGTGGCGGCGTTCCTGGGCATCCCTGTGTGCACCAACGTCGCCCGCATCCTGGCGCTGGACGACGATGCCGTAACCATCGAGCGGCTCGTAGAATCAGGCTACGAGAAGCTGCGATTGCCCCTGCCGTGCGTGTTGAGCGTGAGCAACGAGATAGGATACCCCAGGCTGCCCACGCTCAGGGGGAAACAGGCGGCACGGAGAGCGGACGTGCCGGTCTGGGGTCCGGCCGACCTGGATGCGGAAGCGAGGTTCCTGGGGCTGGAAGGGTCCCCCACCAGGGTCGTGAGAATAGCCAAGCCGGTGGTGGCAAGGAGGGGCAGGACAGTGGATGCGCGAAAGCTCGGCTCGCAAAGGGCTGCGCAGGAGCTTGCAGGCTTTCTGGAGGAGAGCGGGCTGCTATGACACCAGCCGGACGGGCGGCATCACACGAGTCGGCTGCGGTCTGGACAGTGGCCGAGCAAGAGGGCGGGCGGGTGCGTCCGGTCTCCTACGAGCTGCTCACGTGGGGCAGGCAGCTTGCGGACAAGCTTGCGCGGAATGGTCACGGCGAAGGGGGCGCCAGGACGGAACTCTGCTCGGTCGTCCTGGGCGAAGACGTGGACACCTCGGACCTCCAGGATCTCCTGCTGCGCGGCGCCGACAAGGTGCTGCTGGCTGAGTCGCCTGCCCTGCGGCATTTCCTGGTCGAGGCGCACGCGGGCGCACTCGCTCATCTTGTCCGAGAGCGCCGCCCTGAGATCGTCATTGCCTCGGCGACCAGCACGGGCCGCACGCTCATGCCCTACCTGGCGGTGAAGCTCACCACCGGCTTGACGGCGGATTGCACGGGCCTTGACATCGACCCGGAGACGGGCAACCTCGTCCAGACCCGGCCCGCGATAGGGGGGAACATCCTCGCGACCATCATCACGGCCAGGCACCGGCCGCAGATGGCGACCGTCCGGCCTCATTCGGTCCGGCCGCCTGAGCGCGGGCAGGGGCGAAGCGGGGAAGTTGTGAACGTGCGGGTGCCGGATGAGCTTCTGCGCAGTCGCGTCGAGTGGCTTGGCTTCCGAAGCATCGAGCAGGACGACGCCAACATCCAGGACGCTGAGAAGGTGGTTTCCGGCGGGCGTGGCCTGAAGAAGGCGGAGAACTTCGCACTCGTCAGGCAGCTCGCGGACAAACTCGGGGCGGCGGTGGGCGCCTCAAGGGAGGCCGTTGACCGGAACTGGATCTCCTACCCGCACCAGGTGGGCCTGAGCGGGAAGACCGTCACCCCCAGGCTCTACGTGGCGGTGGGAATCTCCGGCTCAATCCAACATCTGGCGGGGATGAAGACGGCCGACTGCGTCGTGGCTATCAACAGCGACCCCGAGGCGCAGATATTCAAGGTGGCGGACTTCGGCGTCGTGGGTGACCTGTTTGAGGTCGTGCCCGCGCTGATGGAGGAGATCGAGCGCATTAAATCGAAGGGGGCGCGAACCGAATGAGCAACGAGGGATATGCGCCGGTCACGGACGAGGTCGTAGATGAGCTGGTGGGCATTGTGGGCGAGAGCTTCGTCATCACCGACGCGGAGAAGCTGGAGCCTTACTCCCACGACGAGGTCGCCGACAGGCAGTACGCATGCATGCCGGAGGTGGTGGTGAAACCCAGAACCGCGGAGGAGGTGGCCCGGATCGTGAAGCTGGCCAACCGCAGGCGTATCCCGGTCACGCCCCGCGGCGCCGGGAGCGGCCTGTCAGGCGGCGCCGTGCCCGTTTGCCGGGGCATCGTGCTCTCAATGGAGCGGATGAACCGGATTCTGGAAATTGACGAGCAGAACATGGTCGCAGTCGTCGAGCCGGGCGTGGTCACGAACGACATCAACGAGAGGATCCGCGACCTGGGGCTCTTCTACGCCGGCTACCCGATGAGTGTGGAGACGTGCTTCATCGGCGGCAACGTCGCCGAGAACGCGGGGGGCGGAAAGGCGATCAAATACGGCGTTACCGAGCGATACGTGCTGGGGCTTCAGGTCGTAACGCCGACCGGCGAGATCGTTGACCTTGGGGGCAAGCGTGTCAAGGACGTCACCGGCTACAACCTCGTCAAGCTGATGGTCGGCTCGGAAGGCACGCTGGGCGTCATAACCCGCGTGACCCTCAAGCTCGTCCCGCTGCCGAAGGCGCAGGTCTGCCTGCTGGCGCTCTTCCCGGACGCGCGCGCGGCCATTGACGTCGTGCCGAAGATCATGACCAAGGGGGGGATCATACCCACCGCCGTCGAGTTCATGGACCAGTTGTCCGTGCGCGCCTCGTGCGAATACCTGCACGAGCAACTGCCATACCAGGAAGCGGGTGCGATGCTGCTCATCGAGATAGACGGCAGCGAGGCGGAGGTGGTCGAGCGCCAGTATGAGACCATCGGCGAGCTATGCCTCGAGAACCGCGCGCAGGAGGTCTACGTCGCCGACAACCACACCACGCGCGAGCGGCTCTGGCGGGTGCGGCGCAACATCGCCGAGGCGTTCATGGTGATCAGCCCGGACCAGAGCCTTGAGGACATCGTCGTGCCGACGGCGAGCATCCCGGAGATCATCCCGGAGCTTGATCGGATATCGCGTCAGTACGGTGTGCAGATCCCCTGCTACGGCCACGCGGGCGACGGCAACCTCCACGCCACGGTGGTGCGGGACCCCGGCGATTCAGCCGAGCAATGGCACGAGAAGCTGCCGGACGTTCTGACCGAGCTTTACCTGGTGGCGAAGAAGCTTGGGGGGACCATCAGCGGCGAGCACGGCATCGGGTCCAAGAGGAAGCAGTACATGCACCTGGTCGCGAGCGAGGCGGAGCTGGACATGATGCGGAAGATCAAACGCGCCCTCGACCCCAACAACATCATGAACCCGGGGAAGATATTTGACGTGTGAGCGCCCGAACTCTCCGCTGACTGGTCGTGATGACACCGCAGACTGGCGCCACTTTCAACCTATGGCGGGGAGGTACGCAGCGACTTGCGGCTCTCCGACCCTGTATCTCCGCGCTGACCAGCTGTCAGAGGAGTGTGACTCATGATCGTGACATCGAGAGGCTAATCGGTGGCTCGATGGCCCACTGGGCAAACTTGGCCAACTCGTGGCAGGCCACCTTCCAATGGCTGTTGGTCACGCCTTCAGCCCTCTGAATCAGGGCATGTGCATCGTTCTCGGGCAGAGGGCCTCCAACGATGCCTGAGACCCCGTCGATGCCGCGTGCCTCTCCGGCTGTCAGCTGGACAACTCCCACGGACATGGGCAATCTATCCAGTGTGCGCTCAGGCGTTGTCTTACTTCCAAGGTCGACGGAAATATTCCAATCCTTAGCTGAACCGAAAGCCAAACTCGTAACACGCCCCTTGTGGATGTGGTTATAGAGAACCCCGCGGTACAAATCTTCCGTGTTGGCGATGACAGGGTCGTCAGGGGGCAGGGACCTCATCGGGCCGTCCATCACGATGCGAACCACAAGAGCTTCTGTTGGAGTAGGCCAACACCTTTGGAGAGGTCTATCTCGCCCGCGTCCATCGCATCAGAAGGACCTGGGCGGCTCATGTCCTCTGTAAGCCAGACGACTTCGGTCTCACTGACGAACTCGATTTCCAGATGCTTGGCCTGAGACGTCCACTCCAGCCCCACGCCGCCCCCCGAAACGGGGCACACGAAAGTGCTGGGCAGATTCGACGGAACGACACGGCTCAGCCGCGACAGGACGCTCTCCGCGGAGGAGACAATGGAATCGGAGGGCGGGGGGCTGCCGCACCCGTCCCAGTTGTGCGGAAGCTCAAGCAGATCGTGAAGACGCTCGAGGGCCCGTGGAAGCCAATTCGTGGGTTCCTTTGCTATTGTGGAACCGTCCGCCGTTAGTCCTTCGGGTTGTCGTGCTTCCGGAGCTTGAAACCACCGATGCATACCTGCGAAAAGCCTTACCCTTCCCCAATTCTGCCATCGTTGCAGATCGGCCGTGGTGATACTCATTACATCCTCGGGTGGGCTATCAGATGTCGTTATCTCCTCGATCATGCCTCCCTCCCCCAGAGTTCGTCTGTCCTGCGGTCAACAAGGTCTACGAATCCTTTCACTATCCACTCGTGAGCAACGTCAAACCAGGACCTCAGTGAATAGCTAGATATCTCTCCTGGGGGCGTACCGCGCGCCATAAGAACGAGTCGCAGAACTGGCAGGTCACCCGTTACTTCCCAGCGTGTAGTGCCTAGCTCAACGCGTAGACGTCCTGCACTCTCCGGCATCTCGAACTGAAGGAGGGCCCCTGTGTTGGTTGGCGTGGGCAGAAAGTCCGTCTGGTCGGGCCACGCCGTAAACTCGAAGAGCCGTGTGGCCTCCGGAATCGAATTCCACCCGTCCGCCTGCGGAATCAAGTTAACGTAAGTCAGTTCGCACAGATCTGGGACGGGTGGTACAAGTCTCAGGTCTTGCAGGACGCTGCGGAACTTCTCCCATTGTTCGAAGAACTCGTCGGAGATAACGCTGTAGCGTGGGTACGCATCATCTGGTGCGAGCTTCCTCCAGTTATAGATGAACCTGTCCCGTTGGAGCTGTACGAGGCGTCGCTTATCAGTTTGCAGAAACCAAGTCCGCGGCCAAGACATTCGCTCGAGCAACTCCAGAGGAATCTGGGCGGCTGACGGCACCTCCAGAGGCTCCATGACAGGCGGCTTCTCCTCGATAAAAGGAAAATCCGTCTCAATCGCAGCCCAGTACCGCCCAACGTGCGCCAGGTGCATCTCAGCCAAAGGCGTGTACTGGAGCGCGCAGGCGACCTCGGCAACTGGAGGTCGGCGATAGCTCGGGAAATCGGTCATTGCTCCCTCTCAAGCCATTCTACTCTAGGCATTAGTGCAAATGGTAGGGGATTGGTTCAGAATGATCAAGTATCTATCGCGGCGGTGAGGATGTCTGCGATGTAGTCACCGAGTTCCCGGATCATGCGTTGACTACCTCTTCCAGGATGTGCGCGCCAATGCGGGGCTTGAGCGCCTTCTTGGAGACGAGGTCAACCTTTCTGCCCAGGCGGCTCCCCAGGTACTCCTCCAACTCCAGGAACTTGAAGAACCCGATCGGGCGCGAGAACTCCACCAGGACGTCAACGTCGCTCTGGTCGGACGCCTCACCCCTGACGGCTGAGCCGAATATGCCGATCTCCTTGACGCCGTACTGCTGGGCGAGTCTGTCCTTCATATCCCTGAGCGCCTTCAGTATGGCATCCCTTGAGGTCATGGATTCCCGCTCCTGATCCCAAAAATACTCCAAACGCCCCGCTCCCGACTACCAGCACACCAACGATACCGTACGCCCCCCTTGCGCGCAAGTACTCTCATAAGGGAGAACCCCCCAGGCTGAGTCACCGTGCGGACAACTTTCCGAGTTGCCGCTCCGACGGACGCGGTTGGCGGCAAGGATGCCGTTCGGTCGCATACCCACATAATCAGGACACCATCACGTTCCTTCAGCAAAGTCGTTGTCAACAGTTCATCCAAGCGGGATATAATCGCGCCCTGCGAACTGACGTGAAGGCTTCGTCGGACAGACAGGACATTCCCCCTGGAGGCAGGTCAATGCAGATCAGTTACAGCATAAGTCTGTGGAATTTCTTTCACTATAGGTCGGCGCCGCCCCTCGAAACCGTTCTTGGCCAGATGAAGGACCAGGGTTACGGAGTGGAGTTCTTTCGGAACTGGCGCGGCGAGCGCGACTTGTTCGATCCCGGACAGCGCATTGGAATCCCGGAGGCAGTCCGCGACATGCCCGTCTCCATGCATACCTGCGGCCCGAAGACGTTGGAAGACCACTGCGTCCAGGTGGACGCGGCACGGGAGCTGGGCGCGAAGGTCCTCGTGCTCCATCCCGCTAATCTGAGTATCGCAAATACTGAAGATCCGGATATCCCACTCGCCCGCGACGTGGTGGCATACGCCGTGGAGAAGGGCGTGAGGGTGGCGCTGGAGAACGGGTACCTGAGTTTCCAGGCTGAGATGATCGAGCACGTGGAGCACCTCGAGGCGTGTCTCGACGTCGGGCACGTATACTTCGACGAGAAGGCGTCCATGCGCGATTTTCTGGAGACACTCAGAGATCGCATCACGCATCTGCACATACAGGACACCGTCCCGCCGGCGGAGAAGGACTTGCCCGACACTGGACTGGACCATTTCATGCTTGGCACGGGCGGCATCCCACCGTCGGATTGGGAGCTGCTTGCCCGCACGCTGGAGGAGATTGACTACACGGGGATTGCCGTCGTCGAGATTCGGCCTCGCAACCCGTGGCAGACGGCCTTTCGGGCCAGGGAGTTCATGGGGAATCTGACGGGCGTGGGAAAGTAAGATGCCCTAACAGAATGAACCGCATGCTACTCTGCGAAGTAGCGCTTCGCTACGAAGCACGAGGAGATCGCGGAACACGCAGTTTGTCCGCCGTCCGTGTGGCGGGAGGCCGTTGCCGTGCTCTACTGTTCTGCTTTCTGCTGTTCGCCTGCTCTCTTTTCGCCCGCCAGCGGGCGAAAAGTACCCCCAAGGGGATTTGAACCCCTGTTTCTGGAATGAGAGTCCAGTGTCCTGGACCGGGCTGGACGATGGGGGCGCCAAAAAAACTGGCTGAGGAACCTGGATTCGAACCAGGATTACCTGATCCAGAGTCAGGCGTGCTACCATTACACCATTCCTCAACGCTCTCCCGAGTATAGGCCTCTGAACGGGTTGCTGTCAAGTTGCGCGGGGCGCCGCAGGGCTTCGCTGCCCAAGAACCTACCGAGGAGGCCGGCGAATGTAAAAATGCGTTAAGTTCTGGACATTGACAATCCTCACGAATATAATGGCCCCGGCGGCGTGCGCCGGCGGGCTCATGTTAACCTGGGCATGGAGGTTGAGCGGACAAGGTGGCTTCCGACATCAGCCTATTTCTCCGGAAAGTGATCAACTTTGCCCGGAACCTGGGGGCGTGCGACCTGGGGATAGACCTGGGGACGGCGAACACGCTGGTGTGCATCCCCGGGCAGGGGATCGTGTTGATGGAGCCCTCGGTGGTCGCGGTGAAGGTGGGGACGAAGCCTTCAGTGGTCCCACTTAACGGTCGGGCCGTGGGGTATGAGGCGAAACGGATGATCGAGCGGGTGCCGGACAGCATCCGCGCCGTCAGGCCGCTGAAGGACGGCGTGATCGCCGACTTCGAGCTCACCGAGATCATGCTCCGCTACTTCATCAGGCGGGTGCAGAAGCATGCCTGGGGCGGAAGGCCGCGGATCGTGATCAGCGTGCCGAGCGGCGCCACGTCCGTGGAGAGGAGGGCGGTCAAGAGCAGCGCCATGAATGCGGGTGCGCGAAAGGTCTACACCCTGGCCGAGACGAAGGCGGGGGCAATGGGCGCCGGCCTGCCCCTGGGCGAGCCGGTTGGCACCATGATCATTGACGTCGGGGGGGGCACTACCGAGGTGGCCGTCTTGAGCCTGGGCGAGGTGGTGACCCTTGAGAGCATGCGGGTGGCCGGGGACGAGATGGATGAGGCCATCAGGACGTACGTGCGCGACGTGTACGGCCTGGACATAGGGTGGCGCACTGCGGAGGAGGCAAAGATAGCCATCGGTTCCGCCTATCCGCTGGCGCAGGAGCTGAAGTGCGAGGTAAAGGGCAAGGACATTGCGGCCGGCCTGCCCAGGAAGGTGGAGTTAACCAGCGAGGAGGTGAGGGAGGCGCTCGCCGAGCCGCTTCAGATGATAGTCGAGGCCGTCAGGTCGTGCCTGGATCGCACTCCCCCCGAGCTGGCCAGCGACCTGCTTGACACGGGCATCACCATGGTTGGAGGGGGCTCTTTGCTGCCGGGCCTGGACAAGATGATCGCCGAACGCACCGGCCTCACCGTCCGCGTGGCAGATGATCCCATGACCGCTGTGGCGCGCGGCACGGCAATCCTGCTTGAGGGGCTAGACGAGTACGAAGACGTCCTCGGCGAGGAAGGCGACTGAGCCTCCCCGGGCGTAGCTTCACTATTGCTTTTGTTGCTTCCCCTACGTCCGCCCGCCCCCGGGCGCGCGAGACTGGTTAGCGTTGCGACGGCCCTTGCCCCCCGTCTCCCGCTCAGGCTTGTTCACCCTCGCTGACGATCTCGGCCGTGAAGGCGAGGACCTCCGTGTTGGGATCCTTCCACGCGTCCGCGGGCAGTCCGGCCTTGCTGGCGCAGCAGTACGAGAGGAATTCCTCCTTGCTCCATCCCGTCTCGGCAGCCACCTGGGGCAGGAAACAGCCCGAGTGGGCGCCACGCCGGATGTAGATGCCGTGTTTGCCCAGTTCGATGTCCAGCGGGTTGTCTATCTTCCTGAGCGGAGACAGCACGGAGATCTCCACCTGGAGATGTTTCAGGTCTTCCGGCCGCAGCCTCATGTCCATGAACCTGGGGTCCTGGGTGGCCGAGAGGACGGCGACATCCTGGACGGTCTTCCAGAGCGGCTCCTCTGAGGTGAAGTGTCCGATGCAGCCCCTAAGGCGGCCGTGCATTCTCAGGGTAACGAACGCACCCTGCTTCTCCTGAAGCTCAGGATCAGTCAGCTTTATTGAAGGGGGGCGCCGTCGCTTGACGGCGTCCTCGACGGCCAGCCGCGCCACTTTCAGCAAGTTGTGGCGTGCTCTCGGAGGAAGTCCTTCCCCCTGCGGCCCCTTGCTTTCCCCGTGCTGTTCCGCCATCTCGCCTCCCTGGCTTCCAGCCCGTTCCCCCTGATTCCTCCCCCGGGGGGATTTTACCACAAGCTTGCCCGAACGCCAACAAGAAAAAAGCCGACGCTTGCAGCGTCCGTTCAGTCGCCCGAGTTCACGGCGCCGCCGCTGCGTCCTCCTTGATAGGCTGTTCCTGCCGGCTGGGGACGCTGCCAGGCCCCTCCGGCTCGTCAGGGGGGCGTTTCCAGATCAGTTTCACGCACACGAAGCCCGCGATCCCAAGGGCCAGGAGCAGTATCGTCAACAGGTTGAAGTACCGGTCTATGAACCGCTTCACCGTCGGGCCGAAGAACCTGAAGAGCGCTCCGACCGCGAAGAAACGGAGCCCCCGGCCCACCACGGACGCCACGACCAGCACGCCGAACTTAACGCTGCAGGCGCCCGCAGCTATTGTGAATACCTTGTAGGGGATGGGGGTGAGCGCCGCGGCGAAGATGTAGAAGAAGCCGTGCGTGCGGAACCCCAGGCTGATCGAGTTGTAGGTGTCCCACGCCCCGTAGAAGTTGATGATCGGTTTGCCGACGGCGCCGAAAAGGAACATCCCGATGCCGTAGCCCAGGCATCCCCCAAGCACAGAACCCGCCAGGCAGACGGCTGCGAAGCGGAGCGATCTCCTGGGCGCGCCCAACGCCATGGCGATCAACAGGACGTCAGGCGGAATGGGGAAAAACGATGCCTCGGTCAAGGCCAGCAGGAAAAGCGCCCATACCGCGTAAGGCGTCTTGGCCCAGTGAATCGTCCAGTCGTAGAGACGGCGAGCGACGCCACGTCTCCCGCGGGCGCCAGGCGCTTCAACTCCCTCCAGTGCCGGTGCGTCGCCCGGTTCCTTCAAGCTCAAGCCCCTTTAGCTCCACGAGGTTGGAACGCCGGCGAGGAACCGAGGACCTCCGCGGCTCCTCCTGCGTCCGGGGTCATTATAGAAAGCATCGCGCCCTGGGGCAAAGGCCCCGCCCGCCGGCCCCTGACCACTGATCACTACTCACTACTCACTACTCACTACTCACTACTCACTACTCACTACTCACTACTTACTGTCTCCTCCGTTCTCCCCGCCGTCCCGGGGCAGCTTCCAGCGCAGATACAGCACCGTCGCCACCAGGCCCAGAACCATGATGGCAATGCCGATGATGAGGCGGAGGGTGTCCATCTCGTCGCCGACCGGTTGCGCGGCAGGAATCTCTTCCATTCTATGGACCCCGTTCCCTGGAGCCGGCTCCATGAATTCCTTGCACCCATCCGGCCGGAGGCGCAACGCGGCTCACGCGGCATTTTGTTAGAGGCTCTTAGCGTTCTCGCAGACCTTCAGCACGGCAGCCGCGATCTGCCTCATCCCATCCTCATCGGCCAGCAACAGCGGATGCTTCAGCCACGCTGCACTCGCACAGACCTCTTCGCAGACCGGGCATGAGACTTCACCGTAATCGCGCTCTGCTGCCAAAAAGGGTTGGCATCCCCGCTGCGGTTGGACGTCGCCGTGCTTGAAGAACATGTACTGATACAGCGGCATGGCGTAGCCGGGAGTCGCAGGGACGCCCTCTGCCGACAGGGCCTCGACAAACACGTCGCGCGAGACTCCCAGCTCCTGTTCGTCCACGCGGAAACCATAGACATGGTGGGCCTGCCGGGTCATGCGCGGCTCGTCTCGTCTCAGCCGTATGCCGGGGATCTCGCCGAGGGCTTCGTCCAGGATTCCGGCGTTGGCCTGGCGCTTCTCCGTCTGAGCCTCCAAACGCGACAATTGCGCCAATAGGATCGCCGCCTGGAGATCGGTCAACCGCACGTTCGTCCCCGCACACGCGTGCCAGTACCACGGCATGCCCGGCTGCCGTCCGCAGTTGGTGTAGCTGCGGATCATCTCGGCCAGTTCCTCGTTGTCCGTTAAGGTAATGCCTCCTTCCGCAGAGGTGATGTTCTTGGAGTGCTGGAAGCTGAACGAGCCGCAAGTCCCCAGGGCCCCGGTCCCCTTGCCATTCCACTTGCTGCCCCAGGCATGACACGCGTCCTCCAGAACGAAAAGGTTGCGAGCCTTGGCGATCTCATTGATCCGGTCCATATCGGCCACATACCCGCCCAGGTGAACCGGAATGATGCCCCTGGTCTTGTCGGTGACCTTGCGTTCCACGTCGTCGGGGTCGATACAGAACGTGTCCCCTTCGATATCCGCGAAGACGGGAATGGCGTTCACTCGGATGACGGCCGTCGCAGTTGCCATGAAGGTATAGGGCGGGATGATCACCTCGTCCCCAGCCTCTATGCCCAAACCGAGCAGCGCGCTCTCCAGGGCCATTGATCCCGACGAGGCGGTCACGCCAAACTTCGCATCCTGGAAGGCGGCGAACTTCTGCTCGAATTCCGCAACCTTGGGCCCCCGCCAGAGGTTCCCGGAATCGAGCACGTCGCCAATGGCCTTTCGCTCCTCCTCACCCCAAATCGGCCAGCCCGGCCATTGCACGCTGCAACTCCTCTCGCCGCCGTTGATCGCCAGCTTCGCTGCCATCCCAGTCGAAATCCTCCATCTTATTGATGTTCCGATAAGAAAAGGAACGCTGCAGCCCCTCTCCCTTTCCCTCTCCCGGTGGGAGAGGGGAGGGTGAGGGCGCCTTGCTTGCGTACATCCGTCCGCATGCCATTCTGTTCTCCTGTCTTCCTGGCCCGCCACAGGCGGGTAAACTTCCTTAATAGTTCTTCGCCGTTGTCTCTCCGTCAGCGTGTGAGGTGTCGGCCGGTTTCACCGGCTTCGGCGACGCTGGTGAACTGGAAGTAGACGAGTTCGTGGTCTGCGCGCAGCGTGTGCTCCACGCCCCGCACGCACGCCACCATGTCCCCCGGCTCAAGTTGCAGCGTCCTTGTCACCCCGGATGGGCTGCGCAGCGTCACCGCCGGACGGCCGGACGTGAACAGCCAGTACTCGTCCAGCTCGTGGTGATGCAGCTCAACGTCCGAGTTCGCGGGCAGTCGGTACTCGTGGAGGCTCGCTGGATCAACCGGCCTCAGCATCTTCGCCAGCGCGCCCGCGACGCGCTCGCCCTTCCTGATCCTCACGACGCAGACCGAAGGATCCTCAATTTGCCCTGCAACCGGCTTCATGTCATTCCTCCTTGAGTTCACTGGAACTACGGGGGATCATGTTACCCGGACTCGTGCTGCTTTCAAAGGGGGGAAAGCGTTTGCCACCTCAGAACCAGGACGGTATCCAACTGCACGGGCACCGGTTTTAACAATGCTCATCAGTGAATACCCGAAGGAAACTGGCACGAATCAGGGACGCTGCCGATCTTGAAATATACCTCTTGACAAATGCATGACATGTGGTATATTTTAGGGAATGTTCGAGACAGGAGGTGACCATGAACTTGCAGATACTTGCCCAGAATGTGAGGCGACTACGGACCGCCAGGCACTTGAGTCAAAGTGCCCTCGCCGAGGCCGCGCGGCTTTCCTTGCCTGCCATCAAAGGTTTGGAAGGCTCCAGGAATGAGCCTCGGGTGAGCACCGTACAGGCAATCGCGCGCGCACTGGACGTGAGGCTCGAGCAGCTGTTCCTGCCGGTGCGGCAGTTGCAGACTGTGCGTTTCCGCTCAGCGAAACGGATGCAGAACCGCCAAAACGTACTGGCGGAGGTATCGAGATGGCTGGATGACTTCAATTACCTGGAGAAGGCCCTGGACCAGCGGGTTCCGTTCAAACTCAAGCAGGTCAGGGCGCAATGCTCCAGCGACCGTATCGTGGAAGCTGCCGAGCTTTGCCGAGGGAAACTGGGGCTCAAGACTGACGAACCTATCCACGATATCTGCGGTCTGCTGGAACACGCGGGCGTGAAAGTCTTGTCAGCCCACATGGCATCCGACAGCTTCTTCGGGTTGTCGGTTGGAGAAGAGGATGGCGGCCCGGCTGTCGTCGTGAACGTATGGGAGCGCATTCCTGTCGAGAGGCGCATCTTCAGCGCCGCGCATGAGCTCGGTCATCTCATGCTGCATGGCGAAGCCTATGATGTCAGCCAGACCGAAGAGAACAAGGAGGAGGAGAAAGAAGCTAACCTTTTTGCTGGCCACTTCCTGATGCCGGATGAGGGGTTTCGCAAGGAGTGGAACGAGGCGGCAGGGTTGCACTGGGTCGAGAGGGTTCTCAAGGTCAAACGCATCTTCCGCGTCAGCTACAAGACCGTTCTTTTCCGTCTGATTGAACACGATATCGTTGATGAGTCAATCTGGGTCCGGTTCCAACAGGCCTATAAGCAGAAGTTCAACAAAACGCTGCTGTTCAAGGAGGAGCCGATAGCTATCGGCTCCTCCGAGCCTTTCAGTCTCAAGCGGTTTGATTTCTACGAGGACCGCTTCAGCCGCCTGAGCAGGGAAGCCGTGGAAAAGGACAGGATCTCACTGAGCCGCGGCGCGGAAATGCTTGGGATCGGCATCGAGGCTATGCAGGAGCTTCTGCAGAACTGGGAGGCTGTGCTGTGACGCGTCGTTCCGTGGGCCGCAGGCTGATGATCATGGACGCGTGCGTCCTGATTGATTTCATCAAGACAGACCGCGCTATTCTCGAACTCGTGGTGAAGCATGTAGGACCGCTTCATGTGGTGAGTCCGGTCGTGGACGAGGTTAACGAGATCGAGAGCGAAAACGAGCTTCTCGAACTCGGCGTGGTAATTGTCGAGCCCGAGATCGAAGATGCCTACATCGCGGCCAGCCAATCCGGCCCGACGTCGTTCCAAGACCAACTCTGCCTGCTGGCGGCGAAGCGGTATGGCTTCGCCTGCGTCACAAACGACAAGCACCTGCGGACACTCTGTCAGAAAGAAGGCGTACCACTATTGTGGGGTCTGCAACTGCTTGCTGAGCTGCATCGGCTTGGCGGCATTCCTCCAGAGGACGCACTCGACATTGCGCAGAAGATGCATAAGGCAAACCCCAAACACATCACGCCGCAAATCCTCGAACGCTTCATGGATACGATTCAGAAACGCCGAAGATAGCAGCTTGCAGAGCGTATGCCCGCGCTATATCCCTCCCGTCTGCTTTGAGGCCTTCCCGTTCCCGCAGCCATCGTCTTTGGCTGCCCTCCCGGTTTCCTGCTCCGGCACGGGGGCTTGCCTCAGCTGATCGCTGACGGCTGCTGCGGCCCGACTTGACTTGCCGCGGGGGTTGGCGCAAGAATAGGTGCCCGGCTGCGAGGCGTCGGTGGTTGCTGATACCTGCATGAGGAGAATCGTCCGCCCCCGCATCCTGAACGGCGGGTGGCACGGTTCGCAAAGGGCTGTCTGCGAAAGGCGGAATATGGGCGAGAACTACAGCGCATGGCTGGAGTGCTTTGCGGGCTGCGGCGAGCGGTACGGGCTCGACGAGATCATATACCGCTGTCGTAAGTGCAATAGCCTCCTTGAAGTGCGACACGACATGGACGTGCTGGCGCGCCGGGGGGCGGACGAGTGGAAGGCGCTGTTCGAGGAGCGCTGGCGGCGGGAATCGGGGCCGCTCGGGAGCGGCGTGTGGGGGAAGAAGGAGTGGGTCTGCCCGCGCGTTGATGATGAAAATATAGTAACTATGGCGGAGGGCGGAACGCCGCTCCTCAAGGTCGAACGCTTTGGCGCGAGTATTGGCGTCCCTGACCTCTACGTCAAGCTCTGCGGCAACTCGCATACGGGCTCGTTCAAGGACCTGGGAATGACCGTGCTGGTGAGCATGGTCAAGCAGATGCGGGCCGAGGGGCGGGACGTGCCGGCGGTCGGGTGCGCCTCGACGGGCGACACCTCGGCGGCGCTGGCGGCTTACTGCGCGTGTGCGGGCATACCGTGTGTCGTGTTCCTGCCGAAGGGGAAGATCAGCGATTCTCAATTGGTGCAGCCCATTGCCAACGGCGCGCTTACGCTCGCGCTGGACACCGATTTCGACGGATGCATGGCGCTTGTGCAGCAGGTCTGCACGCGCAACAACGTGTATCTCGCCAACTCCATGAACAGCCTGAGGATAGAGGGGCAGAAGACCGTATCAATCGAGATCGTGCAGCAGCTCGGTTGGGAGGTGCCCGATTGGGTGGTGATACCGGGCGGCAATCTCGGGAACGTCAGCGCGCTGGGGTTGGGGTTCGAGATGATGCGTGAGCTGGGCGTGATTGACCGCGTGCCGCGGATCTGCTGCGCCCAGAGCGCGCGAGCGAATCCCTTGTACATGAGCTACCTGCGCAATTTCGAGAAGTTCGAGCCGATCCAGGCGAAGAAGACCGTGGCGAGCGCGATCCAGATCGGCAACCCGGTGAGCGTGTGGAAGGCTATCCGGACGCTGAAGGACTTCGGCGGTGTGGTCGAGCAGGCGAGTGAGGAGGAGCTGGCCGACGCGTGCGCGCGGGCGGACCGCGATGGGCTGTTCACCTGCCCGCACACGGGGGTGGCGTTGTCGGCGCTCATCAAGTTGGCCGCGCGCAAGGAGATAGGACGAGGGGATCGCGTGGTCGTGATCTCGACGGCGCACGGGCTCAAGTTCCCGCAGTTCAAGAGCGACTACCACTGGGGCAAGCTTGAAGGCATCGCCAGCCGCTACGCCAATCCTCCTGTGGAACTCCCGGCCGACTACGACGCCGTCGTCTCCGCCATCTACGACCGCATCGAAGGATAGGCCGGCTCGACCGGTCCGCACTGCGCATGAAGGGCTGGCGGCGCATGGAGCAAGAGACAGCGAAGCTCAGGAGAGGACTGGGTCTGATCCACGTCTTCTGCATCGCGTCGGGGGCGATGATCAGCTCCGGGCTGTTCATTCTGCCTGGGATGGCGCATGCAAGGGTGGGGCCGGCGGTGATCATCTGCTACCTCATGGCGGGGGTCCTCTCCCTGCCGGGAATGCTGAGCCTCGCCGAGATGGCCACGGCCATGCCGAAGGCGGGAGCCGACTGCTACACCGTCATCCGGAGCATGGGGCCGGGCGTCGGCACAGTGGCGGGCCTGCTGAGCTGGTTCTCGCTCTCGATGAAGAGCGCCTTCGCGCTGGTGGGGATGTCTATCTTCACCGTCGCGATCGTGAACCTGAATGTCCATGTGATCGCCGTCGTGTGCTGCATGATCTTCCTTGCGATCAATCTGTTCGGGATCAAGGAAGCCGCCAGGACCCAGGTCCTCCTTACGCTGGGCCTGTTCGGGCTCATGTTTCTCTACCTGGTATTCGGGCTGCCGGCGGTCAGCGCCCAACGGTTTGAGCCGTTCGCGCCGAAAGGGATGGTTGCCGTGTTTTCCGTCACGGGTTACGTCTTCATCTCCTACGGGGGCTTGCTCAAGATTGCCAGCGTGGCTGAAGAGATCAAGGACCCTTCCCGCAACATCCCGCTCGGGATGATCGTATCGCTCCTGGTCGTCACCATCTTCTACACGCTGATGGTCTTTGTGACCGTGGGGGTCCTGGGTGCCGCGGAGCTGGACAAATCGCTGACACCGATATCCGACGGGGCGACGGTCTTCCTGGGACAACCGGGCAGGATCGCATTGAGCGTTGCGGCCATTCTGGCATTCCTGACAACGGCCAACGCCGGCATCATGACGGCCGCCAGGTCGCTTGTGCCGTTGAGCCGCGACCGTCTGTTCCCCGACGCGTTCGGCAGGATCAATGCGCGGTTCGGCACGCCGCATAACGCGCTGCTGCTCACGGGCGCGTTCATCGTGGCGTCACTGTTTCTGAGGCTGGAGCTCCTGGTGGAGGCCGCCTCGGTTGTCTTCATTCTCACGAACGTGCTGTCCTGCCTGTCGGTGGTGATCCTGCGAGAGAGCGGCGTGCAGAACTACCGGCCACGTTTTCGCGCCCCCCTGTATCCGTGGCTTCAGATAGCCGGGCTCATCGGCTTCGGGTTCATCCTGTTGGACATGGGATGGGAGGCCTATTTGATCAGTACCATACTTGCCCTGGCTGGTTTCTCGGCGTACTGGTTCTACGGACGCAATTGGGTCCGTCGGGAGTCCGCGCTCCTGCACCTCATTGAACGCATTACCGCACGGGAACTGGTGACCGGCACTCTGGAGGCTGAACTCAAGGCGGTCATCCGTGAACGCGACGAGATCGTGCAGGACAGGTTCGACAGCGTAATCGAGAGGTGCCCGGTGCTGGACCTTGACCAGGCGATGGGGCTTGACGCCTTTCTCAAGCTCGCGGCCGAACGGCTTTCAGAGCGAACAGAGTCCAGCGCCGAGACTCTGCGGACGGCTCTGAAGAAAAGGGAGAGGGAGAGCAGCACCGCGATCACGCCCGACATGGCCGTGCCTCACATCGTCATAGACGGGGAAGGCAAGTTTGAGATCCTCCTGGCCCGCGTCCGCCAAGGGATATCGTTCTCTGAGGATGCGCCCCACGTTCGCGCGGTTTTCGTTCTGGCTGGAACGAGGGACGAACGGAACTTCCATCTATGCGCCCTGTCTGCAATCGCACAGATCGTCGGGGAACCCGAGTTCATGGACAGGTGGATGAAAGCGCGGGGGATACAGCCCCTTCGCGACGTGGTCCTGCTGGGTGAACGCGCCAGACGCGCGTGAGTGTGCCCTGTCGTTTGTGGCGCAGCGCAGGGGTTCCGCCCAGGATGCCGTGCATTAGGATAGACCGCCTAAGGCTCCACCTCGGCGAATTCCGGGGCGTACTTCGCCAGGCCGCCGCCCGAAGGCAGACCCCCGTCCCAGAGCTCAATGACCATGAACTCCTCGTCAACACCGTACTCGTTGCGAATGCCGAAGTCGCTGGCCCGACGGAAGCCGAATCGCTGGTAGTAGGCAGGTTCGCCCAGGACGATCACGAACGGACAGTCGGCCTCCCGGCAGGCGGCCAGTCCTTCCCGAATGAGACGCGAGCCGATGCCCTGTTTCTGGCAGGGCGGCAGCACGGCCACCGGCGCAAGTCCGGCGCCCGTCACGGTTCCCTTGGGCGAGGCGACCGAAACCGGACTGAACAGGATATGGCCGACGATGCGACCCTCGGCCTCGGCCACCAGTGAAACGAGCGCCTTGCCGCGTGCGCGGAGCAGCTCGACGAGGTCCGCCTCCAGGGCAGTCTCAAATGGAGCCTCGAGCACGGCGCGGATGCCGCCAGCGTCGGATGCCGCCTCAGGGCGGATGACAACGTTCATGGTTGTTCAATCACTATAACGTGAGATATGCCGCGATGATGTAGAATGGCCTGCCAACCGTAGCCCGCAGCGCAAGCGAAGGGCGAAGGTTGGTCGGGATGACCGGCGCTAGTTTGAACCTTCCCAGGAGGTTCTCGCCCGAATCATGGCCCCATATCTCAACCCGCCAGAGCCGAATATCCTCACCGTGGATCGCCTCGTGCGGCGCACGGTGTAGCCGCGGCGCCCTTCTGCAGGGGTCGTCACAGCCCGTCAACTGTGTTCAGGGATCGCCCTGCTGCTCCCGCAGCGCCCGATCATCTGCAAGGAATTCTGATACTTTCGACCGACCAACGCAACCGGGATCTCTATCCAAAGCGGACTGCACCTTTAGTTGCTGGCGCGGCGACATTCTACTCTGAGACACCTCCCTGATTAGGTTCAGCAACTCCCAGCCGACCGGGCCGCAGAGGTGTTGGGGAGTGGAAATGCGGCCGCCCTGCGGGTCAACCCTTGTGTTCTGCCACACGTCGCCAGCGCCTCGCCGTATGACAGTGCATATAAGCACCCCTGCTAGGTTCCCGTAGACGTAGTACCAATTCTCGTCAGGGCAGAAGAAAGCATAACTGAATGCACTGGACCGAATGAGTTGGTTAGGCCTTGCACCAATGAGCTCCGGGGAGCACTCCGACGCTCGCTCCATGAAGAATATGTGGTTCTCGAGGGGTGATATCACCTGGCGGTTCTCGAGAAGGTAATCTCGCATGACTGCTTCTGCATTCTGCAGTATCGCGATGGGCACGCCATTCCACTTGGGCTCAGCCTCCAGCTCAGGGAGGTCAACGTAAAGCGCCCGCCACGTCGCCGAAGTTATGAAGTAGTAGAGCCAGCTTCCGTACTGCAGCGGAAGGACCTTGCCCTGCATGAACGGCACAAAAACACGTTCTGCGAAGAGTGTCTCCCGCTTGCCAAAGCGGTGTTCGCAGTCGCGGCAAAGCAACGCCCGCTTGTCGGGATCCTGGACCCGCCGGTTGATCTCCCGCGCGCTTACCAGATAGCCTGTGGGTGAGTTTTGCTTGATGTGGTCTGACACGAACTTAGAGATGATATGGCTGTCGCAGAGTTCTGCGCGTTGGCGGCATAGCGCGCATTCAGCTTCTTCGATACTCACAGCAGTTGCTTCCCGAGGTATTGGGGGGCTGATTCGACGATAGCACCACAGAAGCGCTGTGTCAAGCCGTATCGGGCAGGACTCGGTGCTGCAGCCCGGCACGGCGCGGATGCCGCCAGCATCAGACGCCCCCTCAGGGCGGATGGCGACGTTCATGGTTCGTCCTCTATGCCAAAGGATGGGCAATGCTGCGCCCGCGTTGCCCAAGTGCCAGGAGAAGAGGGGTGCGTCAGGCTTGCCCGCTGTGCCCCCGCTCGGGGGAGGTGAAATGCAGGGTTACTTCTGATCGGCCACCTTCTTGATATCTTGCTCTATCTTTTCGAGCCTCTCAGCTACATCTGCCATTCCCCGAGCCAAGTCCTGTCGTGCCTTGAGAGAGCGCTGTGCCCAGCGACGGATACCACGCGCAATCAGCCACACTAAAAGGCAGACGAGCACTAACACGGCAAGACAGGCGATGCTGGCGACGGCCATGTGCGCAGCAGGCATTTATTGCTCTCCTTTGTCCTCATCAGTATCAGTCTGTGGATACACCTTCTTCGAGTTGAGCCACTTGTCGACGTCTTGCTTATCGAACTTCAGGTTTCGAGCATTCACCCGGATATAAGGCGGACAGTCCCCGGTCTTGATGTAGCGGTAGATCGTCCGCTTGCTTTCGCCGAGGTACTCGGCCAGTTCCTCTATGCTCATCAAGTACATCAGACACGCCCTCGGCACGTCACGTTGCGCCACTTACTGCCACTTATGTCCATGCGCGCATTCTACCTTATCCCACACCGGCTGTCAAGCCCTATCGAAGTCCGCTTTGAGTCTATGCACCATCGTCTTGGACCCCACCCAGGTATTACTGCCAGACTGCCACGGCGGTTTATCCTGGTAGGCGGGTCGCACGCCCGCGTTCAAAGCCTGAGGCTGAACGGAGATTCGTCGTCTCGGTGGATTTGGCGTGCGTTGAGTGATGCGCGGTTTCGCAGGGGAGAGAGAAAGTCCTTGGACGGTTCTCCCGAAGGGCTCATTGCCGCGGCTGGCAAGGGCGGTGCTCGGCCAAGCCAACGGCCTTACCCGGCTCACCAGAAATGCCTCCGGGCAAAGGCATGTCCAGAGCCGGACTTCAGATATCGCTCGAACGCCTCGGCCTTGGCGTCATCCTCGAAGCGCACCACGACGACGGCCCTCCATGGCCGATGCTTCTTCGTGTGCGGAGAAGTGCTGGAGTTGTGCTGCTTGAGGCGCGTCCGGAAATCGGAGGTGATGCCAACGTAACGTTCGTTCGGATGGGATTCGCTTTGCAGAAGGTAGACGTACTTCATGACTTATTGTCCTGTCCTCCTCCGCCAAGGCTACGGAGGACGACCATCCTCCATAGCTCGCCCGAGGCGAGCGACGGAGGGTGGTCGGGGCGGCCGGATTCGAACCGGCGACCTCGTGCTCCCAAGGCACGCGCGCTATCCAGGCTGCGCTACGCCCCGATGCCCGCTTGGTGGGAGATGTTATTGTAATCGGCGCGCCGCCCCCGGGCAAGCCGCCAGGGTCGGTGCGTGCGAGGCCCCATGCCGCGCCCCCCGCGTCGGCGCCATGATCTGTCGGGCCGCGCGTAGGCTTGCGGGGCAGCGGACGAATCTGTATAATAACGTATGCTTTCCGGGAAGGTCTTGTCCCCAATTCGTGAGAGAGAATCCAATGAAGTCCGGCATCCATCCTGACTACGTGGAATGCGACGTGATCTGCGGCTGTGGAGAGCGTTTCCACACGCACGCTACGGTGCCTGAGATCCGCGTTGAGGTCTGTTCCAAGTGCCATCCCTTCTACACGGGCAAGCAGAAGTTCGTGGACAGCGCCGGCCGGGTCGAGAAGTTCATGGCGCGTTGGGGTGCGAGGTTCGAGGAACAGAAGAGCCGGCTCACCCGCGCCGAGAAGACCTCCCAGTAGTTTCCTTCTCCTGTGCTTCCGTTCGCAGATCTCGGCTATTGGTACGCAACGATGGTAGACATACCGCAGAAGACAAGAGAGAGGATAGCTTACAAGCTGGCGCAGCTCGCCGAGCGCCACTCGGAGCTGGAGCAGATGCTGGCCGATCCGGAGCTGGTCAGCGACAGGGCGCGGTACGCCGACGTGGCCAAGGAGCACGGCGCCCTCGGCAAGTTCGCGGCGAAGCACCGGGAACTCCAGTCGGCAATTGCGCAGCGGCGCGAGGGGGAGGAACTGCTCCGGGACGACGGCGAGGAGCCCGGGATGCGCCGCCTGGCCGAGGAGGAGATCGCCGAGGCGCAGCAGGCCGAGGCGCGCGTCACGGATGAAGCGTTGGACCTGCTCGTTGCTGACGCGGAGGACCAGACGCGCAACGTCATCATGGAGATCCGAAGCGGCACCGGCGGGGAGGAAGCGGCCCTGTTCGCCGCCGACCTGTTCCGCATGTACTCCCATTACGCTCAGCAGCACGGATGGCAGATCGAGCTGCTCGACAGAAGCGTGACGGACATGGGGGGCTTCAAGGAGCTGGTGTTTTCCATCAGCGGCAAGGGGGCGTGGCGCAAGCTTCGGTTCGAGAGCGGGGGACATCGCGTCCAGCGCGTGCCGGCAACCGAGTCCCAGGGACGCATCCACACCAGCCTCGCGACGGTCGCTGTGCTGCCCGAAGCGCAGGAAGTGGACGTTCAGATAGACCCCGGCGACCTGGATGTCTCCTTCATGCGCTCCCAGGGGCCGGGCGGGCAGAACGTCAACAAGGTCAGCTCATGCGTGCGCATCGTGCACAAGCCCACCGGGATCACCGTGAAGTGCCAGGAGCAGAAGTCGCAGCACAAGAACCGCCTCCTCGCCCTGAAGATACTCCGTGCGAAGCTCTACGAGGAATCCCAGCGCGAAAGCAAACAGAAGAGGGACGCGCTGCGGCGTTCGCAGGTGGGCAGCGGCGACCGCAACGAGCGCATCCGCACCTACAACTTCCCGCAGGACAGGGTCACGGACCACCGCATCGGGCTCGACGTGTTCGGCATCGAAAACGTGCTGATGGGGAACTGCGACCGGATCTTCCACGCACTGGAAGAATGGGACAAGCAGGCGCGGCTGAGCGCCCTGACCGAGCAGTAAGAGCCTCTACGCCTTCCCGCTGCGGCTACCTGATTGAAATGAAGCCGGGCATCAGGGCGGCCGTGTGCTCGTCCTGGAGGCACCGGACTGCGTTCAGGTATCGCAGGGCCGGACGCAGGTCCAGCGGCAACTGGTTCAGCCCGAGGCCGGCGGGCAGCCGCGAGTCGTCTTCCCTGCCGAAGATAATCGCCTCGAAGAAGCTCATGGGCCTGGGCATGCGCACGATGCTCACGCGCACGTCCTCGCCGAGGCCGGCTTCCTTGCACGCGCCGGCTATGGCATCGTTCAGCCCGCCTATCTCGTCCACAAGCTTGCCGCGCTGGGCCTGGTAGCCGCTCCAGGTCTGGCCCTGCGCCATCCTCTCCAGGTCTTCGAGCGGCTGTTTGCGCGTGGTGGTGATCCGCTCCAGGAAGGTCTGGTAGGTCTCCTGCATCATCTCCAGCAAACGCTGCCGCTGCAACTCCGAGAACTCGTCCATGGACGAGAAAAGGCCGGCGTTCTTGCCGCGCTCGAAGACCTCCACACTGAGTCCGATCTTCTCGAACAGTCCCTTCAGGACGAACTTGCCGCCCACAACCCCGATGGAACCCGTAATGGTCGCGGCGTCGGCGTAGATCCGCCTGCCGCCCGCAGCAATGTAGTAGCCTCCCGAGCCGGCCACGTCGGAGAGCGACACGATGACGGGCTTGCTCTCGTCGGCGCGCCGCAGCTCGTGCCAGATCACGTCGCAGGCCTCTGCGCTGCCGCCCGGGCTGTCCACCCGCAGCACAATCGCCTTGATGTTCTGGTCGGCGCGCGCCTTGCGGATCAGTTTGGTCATCCGCTCGGCGCTCACGATCGATTCGCCTATCCCCAGCCCCTCCTGCTCACCGCTCACGATGGGGCCGACGGCGTAGATCACGGCGATTGCCGGCCCCACGGTCCGCTCGGGCTCTCCCCTTCCGGCCCCCATGCCCAAGAGCAAGCTCAGCAACTGCTGAGGCCCGCTCCCCGGCTCCGCGCCGGCCCTGCGCTGCTTCCAGTACTGAGGAGCCAGCAGTATGTTCGTCCCGTGGCGGCTCTTCAGGTCCGACAGCATCTCGTCGTAGAACATCAACTCGTCCACAAGCGCGGCTTCCTTCGCCTGCTTCGCCGTGAAAGGCCCCTGGTCGATCAACGCCGCCACTCGCTCTCTGTCGAGGTTCCGCGCGGACGCGATCCCCTCCACAAGCTGACGGTAGTAGTCGTCCAGCAGCGTGTTGATGGACTCCCGGAACGCCTCCGAGGCGGTGGTGCGGGTGAAGGGCTCCGCAGCGCCCTTGCTCTCCCCCACCTGGATTATGTCGCCCTTGACCCCGATCTTGTCCAGAAGCCCCTTGAGGAACATAACCTCCGCTCGCAGGCCCACCAGGTCGAGCGAGCCGCTGGGCTGCATCACCACTCGCTCCCCTGCGCTGGCCAGGTAATAGTCGATGTTCTCCCCGCTCGACATGTAGCAGACCACTTCCTTGCCGCTCTCGCGGCAGCGGAGGACGGCCTGGCGTATCTCCTGCGCTTTGGCCCACCCTCCCCCGAAGCCGTCCAGCTTGATTATGACGCCGTGGATCGAGTCATCCTCGCGCGCCTGGTCAATGCGCTCCACCAGATCGTAGAGCGTGTCGACGTCCGGCTCCAGCAGGTAAAGGTCGGGAAGGGTTTCGACGACGGGGCCGGCAATCTTTATCTCCGCGTAGCGCAGCGCCGCGGGCTCTGCAACCTCGGTGACCGTCGCAGCCCCTTCCGTTTTTTCCTCTCGACGCTGTTCCTGCGCGGACGTGCCGAGCGCAAGGCAGAAGACCATGCCGACTGTCAGCCATCGCAAAGTCATTCTCATTCTTCCAGCCTTTCTTTTGGCGGAATGCCTTTGTCCGCAAAGCCAAAAACGCCACAGAGGCACCGAGAACACAGAGAACGGCAACAACAGCTTCAGGCGATGACCGAAGGCATGTTACTGCACCAGACAAAGCAGCCAGAACGTGGCACAATCTAAGTCCTTGTTCCCGTTTCCGTCTTTCTCGTTTTCCTCTGTGTCTCTGTGGCGACGACGTTTGCCGTTGTTCTCCTGTCCTCATCATAGGCACCCCGGCGCAGAACCGTCAAGTCAGGCGACGACGCCCCCGCCATGCGGTCTCCGCGTGACAGCGCGGCAGCGACGTGCGCCGCCAACATCCCTTGCTGGGATCGAATCCCGCGGGAGATTTGCGCCTGCAAGCGGCGTGGTGTAAAGTGGCAGACAGGGCGGAAGCTGGCGTGAGGCGCTGCGGCGGGGGTCGCCGGGAGGCCGTAAATCATGGCCGGAAAAGGAGAAAGAACGTGCGTGGTCTTCGGCGCGGGGGCGCTGGGCCTGGGATTCCTGGGTCCGGAACTCGGCCGGGACTACCGCATGGTCTACGTGGACATCCCGGCGAAGGCGGAATTCCTCGACTACTTAAGTGCAGCGAAGCAATACACTTACAATCAGACCGGCCAGTCCGCGCGGGCCGTCGTGGTGTCCGGGGTGCGTGGCGTCAGCACGGCCGATGAGGCCCAGGTCCAGGATGCTCTTGGCGATGCGGCGCTGGTGTTCACGGCGGTCGGCGAGCCGAACTTGCCGAGGGTGGCGCCGGTTCTGGCGCGGGCAGCCGAGCTGCGCGACGAGCAGCGGCCCTTGCGTATCCTGTGCTGTGAAAACGGCCTGGAGATAGCGGCCAAGCTCCGCCGGCACATTGAGTCGGCGCTTGAGAAGGATGCCGGCGGGCGGCTGGTCACGGCGGATACGGTCATGGGGCGCATGTGCAAGGTGGTCAGCCCGCCCGACGACGGCCTCGTGCCGGTGGGGCCGGGATTCGACTGGGCCGTGGCGGCCGAGCCGTTCTTCGGCATACCCGTCCCGCGCAGCGCGCTGAAAGGATTGCGCCGGCCCGGGGCGGCGTTTCAGCCGATGAGCGACGCCGCGTTTGCCGCGCGGGAAGACGTCAAGATGTGTGCGCACAATGGCCTGCACGCGTTCCTGGCGCTGGTGGGCCTCTTTGAGGGCAAAAGCTATTTTTGCGAGCTAAGGGACGACAGCCGGGCGCTGAGCATGGCCTATACGCTGCTCATGGACGAGGTGGGGCAGGCGCTTTTCCGCAAGCACGGCCGCGCCCTCGACCGCAACTACTACCTCAACTACGCGACGACGATCCTGCGGCGGACGACGTGCCCCGGCTTTCACGACACCGTTGCGCGCGGCACCCGCGGCCTGATGACCAAGCTCGAGCCGTGGGAGCGGCTGGTCAGCGGCGTGCGGCTGATTGCGGCACAGGGCATCGTGCCGGAGGTGTATGCGACGGCGCTCGCTGCGGCGATCATGGTTGCGCGTAAGACCGGCCAGACGTCGCTGAGCTTCCGCGAGGTGCTCACCCGGCACTGCGGCCTGAGCGAGAAGGACGAAGCCGCACTCATCGAGCTTGCCGAGAGCCGCCGCCGCTGGCTGGAGCAGGAGTTCCCTGCCGCGCGATAGGCACGAGCACGGAGAATGGGAGGGGGAGCGGGTGATGGAGAAGATTAGCTGGGAGTGTCCCGAGTGCCGGAAGAAGGTCAGCGTTTCTGAGGACAAAGCCGGCAAGAGGGGAAGGTGTCCAGGATGTGGCGCAGCGTCCGTGGTTCCTTCTGCTCCAGAGTCCCCAGCGCCGCAGGCGCCTTCTCCTGCGCGGGGAGGGAGCGGCATGGTCCTATGCAGGGCAACTCTGCTGAAGGGCATGGCGCTGGTGCGTGGGCTTGCCAGGAAGGCAAGGACAGACTGGAGGATTGCGTTGTGGATCGGTGTCGCCCTTTTCGTGCTGTCGGGGTTGTTCCCCCCGTGGCGGATTGCGACAACGTCCCTGGGTTATGCTCCCCTGTTTCGAGCGACCGTGGGCACCTTCCAGCGGAAGGCGAGGGAGGCATTCCGGGCAGCCGACAAGGAGAGTGACCCGAAGAAGAAAGAGGCGTTGATTGCCAAGGGACGGGCGTTCAACACACAGGCGCGGGAACTGGCACTCAAGCATGTGGCACAGGCAGGGCAAGGTATGACGATTGACCGCACACGGCTGGTCATCCAGTGGGCGATGATCGGCGTTGTCACCGGAGCAGCGGTCTATACACTGCGGGGCAAGAAGCGGGACTGAGACGCTTGCGGAGCGGCAGAGCATGACAGGCAAGGGGGCCCCACGAGCGCGGGGCGTCTGAGCGCCAGAACGTAAGGCAACTGCAACAGCAGGCACGGAGGCAAAATGACCGCCAGTCAACAAGGAAACCGCGACCTAGCCGACCATCTCCATCGGCGCCTTGAATACCTGAGGGCGTGCACAATTCACATCGAAAACAAGCTCCGCCAGGAGAAGATGGACCTGCGCCAGAAGATCCATGATGGGGTTTACAGTAAGAACGATCCCGCCATCGGCCAGATGGTTTTTCACATTGAATACGTGGTGGGCCACACTTTCCGGTATTGCATGCTCGTAGCTGTGTGTTCCTTTGTCGAAGAAGCAATGAAGGCGATCGGTACGCGTCGCCTGCCAGACTACGAAGCACGAATCAAGGCCGGCAAACAGAGGAACTGGCTGCGCAGGCACATACGAGTCCTCCGGGATGGCGTCGGCCTCGATACTGCCCCAATCAAGAGTCATCTGGGTAAGTTCTACGACATCATCACTCTCAGGAACTGCATCGTCCACGCCTGGGGCAAACTTGCCAAGACTCGTAATCCGCAGACAGTCAAAGCAGCGATAAAGCGGCTTGAAGGCGCCGACGTTTCGACAGACGGGTACCTATTGCTGCACGACGAAGTCGTTTCTGAAGCGATCGAAACCGCTGAGGATATCGTGGAGACCATCCTCCAGTCGACATTACATGTATCCATGACCTAGAGCTTCTTTGGGAACTTCGATTGGCAGTTTCTCCCCAGCGCGGCGAGACGCCGCGCCTACCCTCAATAGGGGTAGAGCGGGCGTCCCCGCCCGCTTTTGCCGTCGGCAGCCGCCGGTCTTTGAGGAAACTCTTAGCCCGTGGCAAACGTAGTAGTTGAGGTGGGGTCGCCTATGAAGTGCCGGGGGACCTATTCAGTGACTGTGTCTGTGTCAACAACACCGTGCGGAACGCGAGGGCGAAGAAACCCTATGTCAAATGTGTTCTGCGCCTTTCCTCTGTGCTCTCGGCGCCTCTGTGGCGACTTGACTACGCATCGCGCCCGGCGCGCGGCGGCTTGAGGACGATGATCAGGACCAGTCCCGCGGCCGTGAAGCTCAGCGGCACGAAGACGAGCCCGCCGCGCAGTGTGAAGTGCTGCGCCAGCGCTCCGACGGCCAACGGTCCCAGCCCGAATCCGACGATGCCCGCCACGGCGAGCAGCGCGAACAGCGTCGCCGACGCTGCTGCGATGCGTTCCGAGGCCAGCGATAGTATGCTCGGCCAGAAGCACGCCGCGAACAGGCCCGCAGGTGCCAGCAGTATTAGAGTGACTTGAAGGGAGCCGGCTAGCGCGACGCACAGGGTCGCCAGTGCGCCCAGGAACGCCGTTGCGATCATCAGCCGCCCGATTGAGACGAACCGCACCGCCGCGCCCGTGCCGAGCCGTCCCACCGCCATGGCGGCGCCGACTACCATCAGGCCGTAGGCCCCCGTCGTCGCACTGGCCCGGTAGTTGCTCTGGATGAAGTTAGGGATCCAGTAAAGCAGCGCCCCCTCACAGCCGGCGGTGAGGGCCATGGCGGCCGCGAGGAGCCAGAACGTGCGGCTCATCAGCAGGTCGCGGATGCGCACCGGCGTCTGGCGCGGGCCCGCCTGCTCGCCCGGATACCGTCCCAAAAGAAACATCACCGCCACCACGGCAGCGGGCACGGAGAGGACACTGAAAGGGAGTCGCCAGTGCACGCCCCTGTCGAGTGCGAAACCGGCGATGATGGACGAGACGAGGACGCCGAACGGGAAGAACGCGTGCAGGACGTTCATGTGCGCCGCGACGCTGCGCGGATGGAGTTGCGCAACCAGCGGACTGGCGAGCGCTTCGATGCACCCCAGCCCAGCCCCCATCATGAACAGCCCCGCCATGAGGGCGAGGTAGGTGCTCCCCGCGCCGATCCAGAGCAGCGAAAGCGCAATGACCAGCATCCCGCCGACCAGGAACCATCTCTTGCCCAGCCTGTCCGCGGCGTAGCCGGACAGCAGCGCGACAAGCGCCAGCGCGCACGATCGCGGCACGCCCAGGGCTCCTCGCAGGGCAAAGCCCACATCCAGGTCTTCGCCGATGCGCTGGAGCGATACCGACACCAGCGTGTTGGTCACGGCGAAGATGAGAAGGGACGCCCAGGCGGTTCCGGTCAGCCAGAGGACGCTTGCGTCGGGCTTCTCATGCATGGTGTTCTTATGATGGGGCGCGGCAGCTGACATCTACGCTACCACCAGGTACGCCACAATGGGCAGCGTGATCAGCGAAAGCAGCGTGCTGAGCACGATGGAGGTGTTCGTCACGTCCAGGTCCATCTCGAAGTTCTCTGCGAGGATGGGCGTGAGCGTCGCCACCGGCATGGCGGCGTTAAGGATGACGACGGCGTAAGATGTCGGGTCGCGCGTGAGGACGGCCGCCAGGGCCCAGCCGATAAGGGGCGCGACCAGAAGGGTGAACGCGCTGACCAGCAGGGCGGGCGCCAGAGCCTTGCGTATGCCGCTCAGGTCGAGCATCATGCCGACGCTGATCAGGATGAGCGGCACGGTCATCTCCCCCAAAGGTCTCATCGTGGTTTCGAGCAGGGAAGGCAGGCGCAAGCCCCGCAGGTTGAAGAGGAACCCGGCGACAAGGCAGGATATGACCGGCGTTGCGAGCCTGACAGCCTTCCATATCGGAAGCCCACCCCGCTCCCGACGCGCGTGTATGAGCCCTATGGGCAACCCGAACCCGTAGAACACGGGCCACCACAGCACGCAGAAGAAGACTGCCCGGCGCAGCCCGGGCTCGCCCAGCAGGACCTGCGCCACCCCGAAGCCCAGCCAGCCGTAATTGCCGAACGTGCAGCACGCATGCACCGCGGTCCTGCGGCCGGTGCCTTTGAAAAGGCGGCTGCACAGCAGCCCGAGCGGGAACAGAGCGGCCGTCAGAACCACCAGCGAGGCCAGCATCGAAGGCATGGCCGAGATGTCATCGCGTCCCGCGTCGTACATGGAAAAGAAGACCAGCACCGGCAGCGCGAAGCGGACGACAAAGGAGCGAAGGACGTCGCCTTCCCGGTCGCCGAATATCCGCCCGAGACGCAGCGCCCAGCCGAGGAGAATAGGGATAAGAACGCTGAGGATTCTCTCTGTGACGTTATTCATGCAACGCGACTCTCCAGTAGGCCGGTAGTGAAGGACTCAAGACGGGCTATCTTACCGCGCCTGCGCCGCCTTTCAAGCGGACGCGCCGCGCACGGGGGGCGTTTTTAGGGTTCCATGGGAAGCTCACACCAGGGTTTGCATCGCGGCGGGCTTTCATGTATCTATATCCAAGAGGCCTGGGCGAGCAATCTCCATCCACTCAGGCCGGCGCAGGGACGCGATAGCCATGAAGCTGCTTCCATCTCAGTTCAGGGCGTTGGGGGGCGACGGGCTGCCCGAAACGCTCGCGGTGGGGGGGCTGTGCTATCGTCTCGAGGAAACCTTCAAGCATACGTTCGCTTCCGCGGTGGGGCTGTACCGTCGCGATGAGCACTGGATCGTGTGCAAGTTCCACAGGCGAGCGAGTTTCTTCGGTATGCCACTGGCGTGGTACGGCTGCCTGGCGGCAGCGTATGAGGCTGCCGCCCTTAGGAGCGTGCAGGGCGTGCCGGGGGTGCCACGGTTGCGAGGCATGCCATCCAGGACCGTGGTGGCTCGGGACTTCGTCGAGGGTCGGCCGCTGCACAGGCGCATGAAAGTGAGCGACGATTTCTTTCCGTTGCTCATGGAACTTCTCGCCGGCATCCACGCCCGGGGGGTGGCCTACGTGGACCTGGAGAAGCCGGAGAACATCCTGGTGGGGGATGATGGGCGCCCGTACCTGATAGATTTCCAGGTGGCCTTCCATGTGCCGCGGAGGTTCCTGGGTGAGACGAGTCTCGCGCGGCTGGTGCGGCGGCGGCTCCAGCAGTCGGACGATTACCACGTCATGAAGCACTTCAGGCGAGTGCGGCCCGACCTGCTCACCGCGGGTCAGATAGCCAGATCGAGAAGGAAACCGTGGCCGGTGCGCGCTGGCAACCTGCTGGTAGCGCCCTGGAAGACGTTCAGGAGACGTGTGCTTGGGAAGTAGGAGCGTGCCTTGAGCGGCATTTCGAGACCCCGTGGGGCGATGGGAGCGACAGGATTCGCGGCCGTGCTCGCAGCCTGGCTGTGCTGCGCCCTGGCGGCTCCTGCTGCCGCGCGTGCGGCCGTCACGGCACAGCAGTTGGACGCAACGGTGGCCCGGCTCGCGGGCGAGATCAAGCAGCTCCAGAAGGCCGACGGGTCGTGGTCCGGCGGGGACGGTCAGGGCGCAGGCCGCTGGCCGTTGGGCTATGCGGGGCTCGGGGTGCTTGCCCTTTCCTCTGCCGGGTTGCCAGCCGACGACCCGGCCATCGCCAAAGGGGCTGCCTTCCTTGCCAGCCGCAAGGCTGAGTCGGTCTACGAGGCGTCCGTGCAGATCATGGCGCTGGAAAGTGTAGATAGGGAGCGCTACGCCGCGCAGATCAAAGCGGCGGCCGACTATCTGATGCGTGCCCAGCAGGGTTCAGGCGGTTGGTCCTACTATGACTCCGGCGCCAGACCCGACAACTCGAACTCCCAGTTCGCCGTCCTGGGGCTGCACTCTGCTGCCAGGAGCGGCGTAAGCGTTCCTGACGCGGTGTGGCGCAAGGCGCGGGACTACTTCGCCGGGATGCAGACTCGCGACGGCGGGTGGGACTATGCGGCGCCCACCGACAACCCCCGCGGAAGCATGACGGCCGCCGGTCTGGCCAGCCTCCACATCTGCAACCTCTGGCTGCACTCCAGCAGCGGCACCTGTGGGCGCTATGACGAGGGATACGAGGCGCGCATCGAGGCCGGGATCGCGTGGCTGGTGAACCACTTCACCGTCGAGCAGAACCCCGGCGCACCCGGCTGGAAGTTCTATTATCTCTATGCCCTGGAGCGGGCCGGCGTCGTCAGCGCCCGCCGCTATATGGGCGAGCACGACTGGTATCTGGAGGGCGTGAACCACCTGGTGGGGGACCCCTCAGCGCTCGAAGATGCCGGGCTCACGGACGGGGAGCCGCTCGTCCGCAAGACCTTCGCCCTGCTGTTCCTGGCCAGGGGCAATGCGCCGGTGCTGATACATAAGGCCCAGTGGACCGGCACGTGGAATCCATTCCGCTACGACGTCGAATTCCTTGTCCAGTACGTGGAGCGGCAACTCGGTCAGGGTCCCACGTGGCAGATCATGCCGCTCGAAGCTCCGCTCGACCACCTGCTGGCCGCGCCCATCCTCTACATCAGCGGGCGTGGAGCGGTCACATGGAGCAGCGTTGAGATCCAGCACCTGAAGCAATACATCGAGAGCGGAGGTTTCGTCTTCGTAGAGGCGAACGGTGGAGACGCCGCGTTCGACAGCAGCTTCCGCAAGATCATTGCAGATCACTTCCCGGGGGAGGAGCTGACGCCCGTGCCCGGGGACCATCCGGTCTACACGAGCTATTTCGGCGACCTGCCCGCCGAGGCCCGCCTCCCCATGGAAGCCATCACCGGGCCGTGCTGGATGTCGCTGTTGTATTGCCCGGGTGGCATCTCGTGTCCCTGGGACGTCGCCGACTACTCTCACACCAACTTCAAGCTCGGCATGAACATAATCGCCTACGTCACCGGGCTGGAACGGTTGGAAGGCAAACTGGCCGCGCAGAGCCGTCCTGTGCCCGAGCCCGCAGCGCCTGAACGGCTGCAGGGCGCGTTCGTCGTGGGGCAGATGGTGCACGAAGGCAACTGGCAGCCGCACGGGGGCGCTGAGTGGCGGCGCGTCCTTGCCAAGCTCCAGGCAGAGGTGGGCGTGAGCCTGTTCAGCGAGCCGATAGCGCTGGACCCCGAGCGGGATAGCCTGTTCAGCGCCCACCTGCTGAGCATAATCGGCACGAAAGCGTTCGATCTGTCCCCCGAGGCCAGGCAGAAGCTGAAGACGTACCTGGAGAGGGGGGGCTTTGTATTCGCGGAGGCGGCCTGCGGGAGCGAGGAGTTCGATAGGTCCTTTCGCGCCCTCGTGGAGGAGCTGTTCCCGGGGCAGCGCCTGGAGGAGATCCCCCAGGGCCATCCGCTTTACTCACTGGGACGGCCGCTCGATAAGGTGGACTACAGCCTGTCCGTCCGCAAGGCCAGCCCGGAGCTGTCCCGCCCGGCCCTGGAGTACGTGGAACTCGAAGGCAGGGCGGTTGTGGTCTACAGCAGGTACGACCTGAGTTCGTCAATCGCGGGGCATCCGTGCCACGCGTGCCGGGCCGTGTTGGAGCCCTCGGCCTCGGAGCTCGTGCTGAAGGTGCTCCTGTATTCGCTCTCGAGGTAGGGGAGCCTATTCCGCAGACTGTATGTGAAGAAGTGCGATGGCGGAAGCTGAAGAGGAGCACGACAGAGAAAGGAGGGGTCACGATCAAAACGACTGACAGCAAGCACGGTCGTTAGGCGCGGCTCACGGCCTGCCGCGCGCACAGCATAACTCTGGAGGATCCCATGAAAGTCCTGATCGTCTACTACAGCACTTACGGCAACGTGTACAGAATGGCGCAGCTCGTCGCTGAAGGGGCAGCGGAAGTCCATGGCGCTGAGCCCGTGATCCGAACGGTTCCGGAACTCATCCCGGCGTCGGTAATCGAATCCCATGAGGAGATGAAGGCGGGCCGCAAGTTGCAGAAGGGCGTGCCCCTGGTCACGCTGGAGGACTTTGCAGAGGCTGGTGCGATTGCGTTCGGGACGCCGACGCGTTTTGGAAACGTCTCGGCACAGCTTAAGAATCAGATCGACTGTCTCTCCCCCCTGTGGATGAAGGGCGCACTGGAAGGCAAAGCGGCCGGCGTCTTCGTCTCAACAGCCAGCCTTCATGGGGGGCAAGAGACGACGATCCTCACGCTGATGGCACCGCTGCTGCACCTGGGCATGATCCTTGTCGGCGTGCCATACTCCACCGCGGAGCTGTTCACGACGAAGGGGGGCGGCTCTCCCTACGGGCCGGGGCACGTGGCGGGCCCTGACGCCCAACGGGCGATCGACGCGCAGGAAGCCGTTATCTGTCGCGCACTGGGGCGGCGACTTGCCGAGATCGGACTCAGGCTGCGAGGAGAGAAGTAGGACGCGGGCTGGAGGCGCAGTGCAGGTTTGCCCGCGGTGAATGGGTGATGAGTGTCAGGAGGAGGGCAGGCCGTTCGCACACGCTCGGGGCGGCGCTACGTCGCTGCGGCAACCAGTTTCTTGAAGTGGTGCCCGCGATCGTCGAAATTGCGGAACATGTCGTAGCTCGCACAGCCCGGGGAGAAGACCACGGCCGAACCCGGCATGGATAGTTCGAGGGCAGCCTGAACGGCTTCCTCCAGTGAGCCGGCTTCCCTGATCACCGGCGTCTTGCCGGCCTGCAGGGCGGCCTCTCCGCACCACTGGGCGATCATCGGTCCGGTTTGCCCGATGGTGATCAGGACCTTGGCCCTCTGCGCGGCCATCTGTGCAAGCGGTCGCAGATCAAGCTTCTTGTCGTAGCCGCCCGCAATCAGCGTCACCGGTCCGTCGAAGCTCTTCAGTGCCGCGACGGTGGATTCGGGCGTGGTCGAGTCCGAATCGTTGTAGAACGTAATGCCCCTTGGTTCTCCGCACTTCTCCAGCCGGTGCTCGAGGGCCTTGAAGTTTGCCAGGGCGCGGCGGATGGGCTCGACGTCCACTTGCAGCCACCTCGCTGCCGCCGTGGCCGCCATCGCGTTGGCCAGGTTGTGGGCGCCGGGAACGGAGATGTGCTCGCGGGCGCAGATGACCTGGGGCTCGCCGCCGCTGTTCCAGATCAGCCTTCCGCCCCGCAGGTTCACGCCCTCCACCATGGGGCCGTCCTGTGCGGCGGGATCGAAGAAGAGCACCTTGCCCTTCGCCTCTCGATAAGCCCACAGCCGGAGCGTGGCGTCCGAGGCATTGAACACTGCGGCGTCTGTCTCCGACTGGAAGGCGATGATGCTCTTCTTTGCCTCCACGTATGCCTCGAAGGTTTCGTAGCGGTCCAGGTGGTTGGGCGTGATGTTGGTGATGATCGCCACGTGCGGCGACCAGGGCAGGCAGGCCGTGTCCTCAAGCTGGAAGCTCGACATCTCGAGCACCACGAGGTCGGCGGCTGAGATCTTGTCAACTACGGGCAGAAGCGATACTCCGATGTTGCCGCCGACCCACACGTTGCCCTGGTGTCCCTCACTGAGCATGGCGCCGAGCATGGCGGTGGTGGTTGACTTCCCTACCGCGCCCGTGACGGCCGCGGCGGGCGCCGGGCACAGGGTGACGAACATGTTCATCGGGCTGGTAAGTGGGATTGCTGCCTCGCGGCACGCACGAACCACGGAGGAGGTCCTGGGCACGGCGGGGTTGACCACGACCAGGTCGGCCTTAAGCACGCGTTCGAGGTCGTGGCCGCCGAGTTGATACTGGATAGGCAGGTCCGAGAGCCGCTCAATGACCGGGGCGAAGTGCTCCGCCGGCTTCAGGTCGCTTACGGTGACCTGTGCCCCCTTCTGCGCCAGGAACCGCGCCGCGCCCTCTCCGCCGCCGAACAGGCCCAGGCCGAGGAGGACGACCCGCATTCCAGAGAGATTCGTCAGGATCTCAGCAAGCTGCCGGGATGTCTTCAGCAGCGGCTCACGCCCGCCCGCCGGCGCAGATGGATCGGAATCTGACCTACGCGCACAGGAACTCATTCTTTTGCACTTCCCTCAGCAGAGTCGGATCTCGTGTCGTGTGATTCGCCCTCGGGAGGGAGGCCCTGGTAGGCGTCCTCGATGAACTTCGCCATGCACGCCGCGGTCTGATCCAACGTAAGCTTCATTACGAAGTCGCTGTTCAAGGTCTTCGGGGTTGGGCCCCACGGGGTATTGCAAAGGTGTCGGCGGCGGTCGGCGAATTCCAGCAGCACCTTGCCCGTGGTGGAGTCGGTCATCCGTCCCTCGACCTGGACGTCAGAGGCTCCGCACTGGAAGAAAGGGAACGAAAAGCTCGCCCAGCGCTTCCAGCCGGACCCCATGTCGAACTTGGTGATCTTGGCCTGCAGACGCATCAGCCGCGGAGACGCTGGCGTCGAGACCGGGTAGTACGGGTCGAACTTCTGCGTGTCAAGGATCCGTTTCTGAAGCAAGCACCGGAAGTACGTCGCATACTGGCGGGCCTTTTCCTGCTCCTCCACCCACTGCTCACCCACTGATATCTGTCCGATGATCAGGCCGTCGTAGGGCGAGAACTGCGCGCCATCGGGCATATAGACGAGCGACAGAAGGGGATCGAATCGGGCAGTCATTCGATCGTAGTCGGTCAGAAACTCGTAGGTGTGGATCGCTTTTGGGGTGGCGCAGCCCAGCAGAACCAGCACGGTTGCTGCCAGGATGGGGAGGGTCAAACGCCGGGGGAGGCTCTTGAGACACGAAAAGCGTGCTGGGGGCGTTTTCATCAGGTTCATGCTCGGCGAAAGACGCCCCCTGCGGGGCGACAGGCGCCTAACTCCCGCGCGCAGCTACCTGCGCCGGTTGCAGGCTCACGACGATCTCTGCACGACGGTTCTTTCGTCTTCCTTCCGCTGTGTCATTGGAAGCGACGGGCCGGGTGTCACCGAAGCCCGTCACGCTCAGCCTCTCGGGCGCGAATTTCTGCTGTTCCATGAGGCCATGAAGCACGGAGAGCGCTCGGTCGCAGGAAAGCTCCCAGTTGGACTTGTATCCCGAATGGAGGATGGGCACGTTGTCCGTGTGCCCGCGCACTTCGATCTGCGCGTTCGGGTAATCCCGGCTGATGATGCTGGCCGCTTCGGTAAGAACAGTCTTTCCCTTGCTGGTCAGACTCGCCTTGCCCGAGTCGAACAGGACCTCGGAGAGAATGGTGATCTTGACGCCTCCGCCCGCCATCTGCTCGACCTGGATTTCGCCGTCTGCTCCGCCCACCTTGTTGCGCAGCTCCTCGAGCTCGCTGAGCTGCTTGTCATGGGCTTCCAGCAGGGCCTGATGTTGAGCCGCCCCAGTCTCGAGTTCGCTGCTCAGTTGGGCAGCCCGCGCATCGCTCGCCTCGAGCCTGGAATTCATGGCCGCCACCTCAGCGTCGCGTGCCGCGAGGTTCTGCTCTTCGTCGCCGTAGTAGCTCTCCGCCGCAATTGCGCCGGCTGCAGTGCCCACGGTGAGGCCCAGACCCGCTCCCGCGAGCCCCCCGAGGCCGTTGACGAAGAAGTGCCCGATGGCCGCGCCGCCGGCGGCGCCCATTCCCGCGCCGACTGCCGACCCCTTCTGGACAGAAGTACAGCCCACACACATCAATACGCCTATAAGCACTGCTTGTGTCAACATCCGCTTCGTCATAGCGCCGCTCCTCCGCACAGGGTTACCTTACGTAAGGGTATGTTCAACCTCCCGTACTTAAGGACTGTATGAAACTGTGCATGTGGGATTCAAGACGAAAGTATGTATATTTTTTATGGCACTTTTTGCTGGTGCCGAGGGCACATCGTCTGCTTGTCAGCCGGATTGAGGGCTGATCTCGCAACCTGAAATCGAACAAAGACTTACGACAATCTTGTCAATGGCGGCAGGCAAGCCCGGTTAGCCCTGCCGAGCAGCCGTGGCTTGCGGAAGACTCTGGGGAAAAAAGCGGGCGCGAAAAGACTGGAATGCAACGGCCGGCGGCGGAACGGCGCGTACGGGCTCCCCGGCGGGGCACGCGGCCCCGGGGATTGCTCGCACTCAGGCGTGGGGGAACCCCGCCTGAAGCGGTTCTGGGACGCGTTTGTGAGGCTCGGGGCGGGCCTACTCCGCCGAAGCAGCTTCGGCTGCGAAGGCCGGAAGCGCTTGCCCATGAGGACATCCGCGCCCACAACAGCTTCGACGAGGCGGACGTGGCGGCGCCGCGGAGGGTTCAGGTGAAGGCGTCGGGAGCGGAGCTCACGGTGTCCCTTGCCCCGGCTTCGGTGACGAAGCTCACGCTTTCGCTGTCTTAGCGACCGCCGCGCCGGTCAGGGGTGCATGAACTGCATGAGGCGCGCCATTGAGGGGCCGAGGATGACGACGAAGATGGCTGGGAAGATGAAGAATACCAGTGGGAACAGCAACTTGATGGTGGTCTTGGCGGCCCTCTCCTCCGCTTCTTGGCGCCGCTTGATGCGCAAGGACTCGGCGTGTACGCGCAGCGATACGGCAAGGTTGGTGCCGTATTTGATGGCCTGGACGAGCCGCGCGCTGAGCGCCTTGGCCTCGTCCACGCCGGTGCGCAGGCCGAAATTCCTGAGGCATTCCTCGCGCGGCTTGCCGGCCGAGACCTCCAGGTTCATCAGGGTCAGTTCTTCGCCCAACACTGGGGAGGCTTCCTGCGTCTCTCGAGCGATCCTCACGAAGGCACCGTCCAGAGCCAGCCCCGATTCTATGCACACGACCAGAAGGTCCAGGGCGTCGGGCAGGGCGAACTTGATCTGCTCCTGGCGCGCCCTCACCTTGCGCCGGAGCCACACGTTCGGCAGCATGAGCCCCACGGCCAGCGCGCCGGCGCAGTACATGATGAGCTTGCTGTAGTCGGGCGGGGTGTCGGCACCGTGCCACCGGTACAGGAGGTAACCCGCCGCCGCGGCAGGAAGGGCGAGGCTCACGGCAATCTTGGCCCCCACGAATACCTCAGCCGCGCCTTTCTTCCTGATTCCGGCGTGGACGAGCTGCTCCAGCAGTCTGCTGTCCCGCCCGCCCGAGAACCTCATCAGCCCTGCCAGAGGCTTGAGCACTTGCTCCGACATCATGCGCTTGAGTTGCCTCTGCTTGGCCTTCGGCAGAACGACGGTCTGGCTGCTGGTTTGAGCGGCGCTCTTGCGCGTGGCGCTGAGCAACCTGCGGCCTTGCGAGCGTCTCCCACCGCTCACGGCAAATCCGGCCAGCGCTATGGCCACGCCACACAATAGGACAAACAGAATGACGATGGCTGTCGTTGACATCGTGCTACACCTTTATGTTCACGATCTTGCGGATCAACAGGACACCGACGAGCTGGAACGCACCTGCGAGTATCAGGAGCTTCTGACCTGCTGGCTCGAATAGTAGCCCCATGTACTCGGGGTTGAGCATGTATATGATTATGCCGAGCGCTATGGGCAGGATTCCCACCACCCATCCGCTCATCCTGCCCTGGGCGGTGATCGTCTTCACCTGGCGCAGGATGCGGAACCGATTGCGTATGGTCTTCTGAAGCCCGTCCAGGACTTCTGACAGGTTTCCACCGGTTTCCCGCTGGATCAGCAGTGCTGTGACGAAGAACTGCACGTCCTGGGTGCAGACACGCTGTCTGAGGTGCCGCAGTGAATCGGTGAGGTCAAGCCCCAGGGACAGTTCGTCAGCGATGATTTTGAACTCGTCGCCAACCGGGTCGGGCATCTCCTCCGCCACGTTTTGTATCGCGCTGTTGAGCGCCTGGCCGCTCTTGACGCTGCTCGAAAGCAGGTCCAGCGCATCCGCGAACTGGATGCTGAACTTTCTTATGCGCCTGCCCACGGCGAGCGACACGCCCATGTAAGGAGCGGCGCCCAGGGCGACGAACAATATGGGCGTGGAGAAGTGCAACTGCCGGAACCAGACCACCGTCACCAGGGCCCCCAAAGTTCCGCACGCAGCGCAGACCAACAGGAATGACGTCGCGCTCAGAGGCAGTTGGGCCTCCCTGAGTCTGGCGGCGAGCCTCTCGGCCCACGGCTTGCTGCCGAATCGGCGCTCAAGAACGGGGATGTCGCTGAAGGCCTTCTTGCGCACGATGTCGCGGTGCCTCTGCTGACTTTGTTTCTTCCTCTCCTCGGCCGCCGCCAGGGACTCTCCAAGCTCGTAGTCCTTGATCTGGCGCACCCCCTTCATGCGCAGTTGGACCTTCCGGCCCGTGTCCCCTTTCACCCTGGTAAGCAGCAACACCCCGAGCAGGAGGAAACCGGCGGCGAAGGCTATCAGCGCTATGACAATGATATTTGTCGGCACCGTCTTTTCCTTCCCAAAGAGCCAGCCCGAACCTTAGACTTTCGGCAGGAACAGCGCTGGTGAGAGGTTGATCCCCCCGGCCTTCATGCGCTGCAGGAAGCGCGGCTGCACACCGGTCGCAGCGTGCTCGCCCAAGACGCCCCCGTCCTCACCCAGGCCGTGCCGCTCGAACGTGAATATGTCCTGCATCGTGATGATCTCGCCCTCCATGCCCAGCACCTCGGCGAAGCCGACCAGCTTCCTTGAGCCGTCTGAGAGCCTGGCGACCTGCAGGATGACGTCAATGGCGCTCGATATCTGCTGCCGCATCGCCCGCTGTGGCAGTTCCAGGCCGCCGATGGCGATCATCGTCTCCAGCCTCATGGTGGCGTCGCGCGGCGTGTTGGCGTGGATCGTGCACATAGAGCCGTCGTGGCCGGTGTTCATCGCCTGCAACATGTCCAGCGCCTCCTTGCCTCTCACCTCGCCCAGGATTATGCGATCCGGGCGCATGCGCAGGCTGTTGCGCAGCAGGTCGTACTGGGTTACCTCGCCCTTGCCCTCGATGTTGGGCGGACGGGTCTCCAGGCGCACCACGTGCGGCTGTTGAAGCTGGAGCTCGGCGCTGTCTTCGATCGTCACGATACGCTGGTCGTGCGGGATGTGGCCGCTCATGATGTTCAGGAGGGTGGTCTTGCCGGCGCCCGTTCCACCGCTGATCAGGATGTTCAAACGCACCTTGACGCAGGCCTCCAGGACCAGCGCTATCTCGTCCGTGACCGTGCGGAACTTGTTGACCAGATCCTTCGAGCTGAGCACGTCTTGCTTGAACTTACGGATGGACAACACGGGGTAGTCAACGGCCAGTGGCGGGATGATGGCGTTGACACGCGAGCCGTCAGGCAGGCGTGCGTCGCACATCGGGGAACCTTCGTCAATGTGACGCCCCACGCTCGTCACGATCCTGTCTATAACCCGCAGGAGGTGCTTGTTGTCCCTGAACTGCACGTCCGTGCGGTGCAGCCTGCCCTTCACCTCGACGTAGGTCTGCTTGCACCCGTTGACCAGGATATCGCTGACCTCCGGATCGCGCAGCAGCGGCTCCAGCGGCCCGAAGCCCGTGATCTCATTCACGATGTCCTGCAGCAGCAGTTCGCGCTCCTGGCGGTTGAGGCTGACATTGGACTGATCCAACAGTTGCGAAGCCAGCGTGCGTATGTGCTTTTGGACTTCGCTTTTCTCCAGCTCGCTCAGCATCGTCGGGTCGAGCAGGTCGTAGAGCTTGCTTTGGATGGTCCCCGTGAGCTTCTGGTATCGTGCCTGCTCCAGCGAGGTCTTCTGCCGGCGTACGGTGTACGTCGGCGTCCCCGCGGGCTGCTCCCGCGGTGTTTCAGGCTGCGGGGGGCCCTGCCTGGGCGCGGGGGCTTGTGGTTCAGTAGATGTCCTGCCTCGCAGGCGTTCGATTCTGTCCCTTATGGATGCCATCGCTTTCGCGTCCTCTAATGCCGGAGCCGCTGCCTAAAGCTCAACCGCTCGGCCGGCCCACCCCGGCACGGTCGGGGCCGGCTGGCGGAAGGCCTAACGCTTCCAAGGAAGAATGCTGCGTTTTCTCTTCGCCGGATTCTTGACGTCTACTCCTGCCGTGTGTTGAGCCAGCGCGAGGATGCTGAGCGCGGCCTCGCTCTCGGCGTCCGTACTGTCGAACGTCTGGCCTGAGTTGGCCGCGCTTATGGCCACCCTTGAATCGTAGGGCACGAGCCAGTAGATGGGCAGCCTCACGTGCTCGGAGATCTCGCGCAGGGATATCTGGTCGCTCTCGTAGTAGCGGTTGACGATCAGCTTCAACTTGCCTTTCTTGTATTCGAGCTCTTTGAGAGTCTCGACTGCACGGATGGTGTTCTGGATCGCCGGAAGCGTCATGTCGCACACTACTGCCACCTGGTCCGCGACATCGAGAGCTGCAATGGTAATGCCGTCCAGGCTGTGCGGAAGGTCCAGGAACACGTTTTCGTAGGCCTTCTGACACTCGTGGAGGACGGCCGTAAGCTTCGGCGGGTCGACCTCCTCTGCTTCGTCCATGCTCATGGGGGCGGGCAGCACTGCGAGCCCGCTCTCGTGCGTCGTCATGTAGCCGTGCAACAGCGCGGCGTCCAGCCGGGACGAGTCGCGGCAGGCGTCTGCGATGGAGTAGGAGAAGCGCCGGATGTCCAGTGACAGCGCAACGCAGCCCAGTTCCACGTTGAGGTCCAGGAGGCAGCTTGCGCCTTCGCCGCCCAGTTGCCGGGCGACGCTCACAGCCAGATTGCACGCCAACGTCGTCACGCCGGTGCCTCCCTTGGCGCCGTAGAACGCCGTCACGTTGCCCTGGGCCTGCTTCAGAACGCCTTTCTTGCGGTACAAGCGCTCCAGCGTCTTGGCAAGTTCCGCGCCGTCAATGGGGTAGCGCAGGAACTCGTCTGCCCCGGCCCGCATGCACGCCACCAGAAGCTCCTGCGAGGGTTCCTGGCACGCTACGATCAGGCCGACGTCAACGTTCCCGCTGTCCAGGGACGCGATGGTGCGAAACGCCGGGTCGTCGGGCGAAGATACGCCCACCACCACTATCTCGGGCTTCTCATTGCTCACGACCTTCGTGGCGCCCCTCATATCCGTAACGGGCAGAACCTCCAGCTCAGGGTCGTGGCGCCTCAGCGCCTCGACTATGTGCTTGCAGCGTTCCTCGTCAGGATGGCACACGCAGATGCGAATGTTTGGCATCGGCAAGTCTCTTCCTACTCAGTCCGGGAGTCCTGCTTCACGCAACTGGGCCTCGGCCTCCTTGATGAACGGATGGGCCGGGAAGTTCTCCTTCATCAACCTGTACTTCTCCAGCGCTCGCTCTCTGTTGTCCCGTACGTCGAGGTCCCTCATGTAATAGAGAAACAACCTCTTTATGGCTTCCAGATCGCCCTTCGCCTTCTCTATCTGCGGCGCGTACTCGGCTGTGAGCTTCTCGGGCGACTTCAGGGGATCCGGCGGCACGTAGCCGCTGAAGTTCTCTGTTATCTCGGTGAGGATTGTCTCCGCCCGCGGGATGTCCCCCGAACCGAAGCTCTCCTCCAAGCTCTTACAGGCGGCCTCGTACGCCGACGCGCGCTGCTTCTGGTCGGACAGCTCCGTCGCCCTCGCCACCAGGTCTTTCACCTTCCCCAGGGTCTGGCTTGCGTCGGGGTAGTTCTCCTTGATCGTCGTGCAGCGGGCAAGGCAGAGCGTGGGGTCTCCCGCCTGAAGGGCCGCCTCGGCTTCCTCGTAGACCTTCTCGGCCAGCGCCTCCTTGCACTTCTGCGCCAGCCCGGCGGCCTCCTTTGCCTCTTCAAGGTTCGGGTACTCGGCCATAATGCGCTCGAAGATAACCAAGGCCTCCTCAGCGTTATTGTTGGCCAGCAGCGCGTTCGCCGCCTCGATTTCCTTCTGGACACTCGCGCGCGCGTCCGGCGCTTCTACCACGAACGCGGGCGTGTCGCCGCACTCGGCGCGCGCAAGGGAGAGCACCAGCTTTGTATCCTTGCTGCCAGCCGTCGCCTCCACGAAGGGTATCTTGAATTCCCCAGGAAGCAGGACATAAACGCAGGAAGGGATCTCGCCGGCCTTCTGTTCCCTCTTCGGCGGCTCTGCGGGCCCAACAACAGACTGCGGCAGCGTGCCGACGGCGTAGATCCGGGCGCAGCGGATGAGCGTCTTCATCTTCCCCTGGGAGAACGTGGACACGTCCACCCTCATGCCTGGCGTCCAGGAAGCGAGTTCGCCCTTGTCTACGGGTATGATCTGGAAATACATCCCGGGCTTGACGAATTCGGCTTCTGCTGCGATCAGGCGCTTGAGCACCGGCTGGTGCAGAACCATTCTTACGACTGCAACCAGGTTCTTGCCCTGGACGTCCTTGACGTCGGTGATGGCCCCTTCGAGCATCAGGTGCGCAGGCCACTCGATCAGCCTGGCGTTGTCCTCTGCTCCCTTGCCCACGGAGATTCTGCTGCCAACCTCGATGTCCTTGGTGGCAAGCAAGATCTGGGTGAACTTGATGTTTTGCCCCCCGCCGGAACCGGCCGACGTCCCTCTCAGTGCAACAACTACAGCGGCGCCTGCGCAGAAAACGCCCGCGACCAAGTAAAAGACTGCCCGCTTGCTCATTGACCTGTTCCCCTCCTTTCGCACTGTACTTCAGACCCAAGGCGGAACCGATCCGCCGGAAGACGCTGTGAACTGCCCCCGCCCACAGCCGGCGGCCCGGGCGCTCGCACAGAGGGCCCGAAAGCTATTCATGTCTGAACACGCACGTCGAAGTGAGCGGAATCGTGCCGGATAGCCCCGGCACAATGCTTCCGGTAAGAACCTCGAAATGGTTTGTCACGGCGACTTGGACTCGATCGCCCTGCTGGGCGTCCGTGAGTCCGCCAGTTCTCTCGACTCCGTCGGGGTCACTCACGGCCGTCTCCACGCTCCAACTTCCACTCTCCATGCCGGCTGCTTCGAGGACGTCGTCGACCTTGTCTTGAACGTCTGCCTCAACATTGTTTGGCAGCGATCCTACCCGCGCGGCCTCGCGGGCGGCGGTCGTCAGCAGGTGCAGCCTCAGCAAAACGCGGCCGAATTCGATTGCTCCGAACACCAGCAGAAGCAGAAGTGGAAGCACAAGGGCAAACTCAACAACAGCCTGCCCGCGTCTACGCGCATTTTGTATTTTGTGTTTGAACATTATTGTCTACTCCACGAGCTGAACCTTGCACAGGTTGTAGAGGGGTCCGCCCGTCTCACAGTCGGGCACGCTGACTATGCGCTGCACAACGCCATCGATGTAAGGGTTCTTGCCGGTCAGGTCGCAGTACGTCAGCCTGACGGCGGCGAACCCGATGACTCGGAAATTGCCGTTGCTTCCCTTCCCCGTGACTTGGTCATAGATGCAGATGAACATGATCTCACCGATGCGCTGTTGGACTTCGTCCTTGAGGGCCGCGCGCCAGCCAGTGGTCCCATTGATCCAGAGGTAGCCGTCCGGACCGAGGGCGACCTCGCCGTCGTAGCCGTTGAGTATCCAGTCCTCGAGTTCCGGCGTGCCCAGGCTGCCGCCGTCGAGGTTCAGCAGCCCGAAGCATCCGGGCACAATCAGGTCCGGCCAGTAGATCTTCATTGTCTGGCCCGGGGCAACCACGATATTCTTATCCACCGCGAACGGCCCCAAACCGCATCGTAGGACCCTGATGCCCAGCGCAGTCTCGCTGACCGCGTGTGCGTCCACGTCCACGGCGTTCAGTCCCATGATGGGGGCAAAGAGCAGGGCCAACGGTCCGCCGGAGGCGCCCTCATCGCGATACATCGTCACCTGCACCGCCGTGGCTGGGGTTTCAACGCCCTGCTCGACGAACTGCCCGCCCTCGTACGTGCCGAACAGCACCTCGCATCGGGCGGCATCCCAGTTGGCCGCGGCGATGCTCTGGGCCTCCACCTCGGCCGCAGTGCGGGCGTCCGCTTCTGAGGCGCCACCGTTGAGCCGCGCCACAAGTTCCAGCGCGCCGGCCACAGAGCCGGCGTCTGCAGCGTTCTGTAGACGCGCGCGAGTGCACATGATGTAACCGCCGTCAATCGCCACCGCGGCCAGCATGATCATCACTACGAGCACAATTACCGCCAAGACGATGACTTGGCCATTTCTCGTTTCGTACCCTGTCGGTTTGGCTTTCGTTCGTGTCATTGTCGTGTCTTACTGTGGTTTGGGCGCCCTGAGGTACGCGGCGCGGATACGCGCTTTAATGGTGCAAACCGCGTACCATCTCAGCACGCCGTCGGCCAGCTCCCCGAATCCGGGCAAGCTCGGCCGAGCCTTAGTGTGTCAACACGATGATATATGACGCATCACATCAGCCTACAGAATCAGCACACCAGGCCGCTCACACCGCGTTCTCCTGTGCCTGGGCGCTGTCTGGCGCTTCCTAGTGCTGTTCCTGGTCTTTCAAGGCGGCTGTGGACCAGCAGACTAAGTGCGACAACGGCCCAAACAAGAACACTTGTCCCGCCGCTAAGGCCGGGGAGAACCCTTAAGTGCCCGTGTCGACGGGCATTGCATTCCCCACGTCGTTGTACAAGTTGCTTACCTTTGTCTGGAACCGTGTCAGCGCAGCGATCATCACAACCGTCACCACGACCGCCAGGATCAGCACATATTCGACCAGTGACTGGCCCTTATTTCTCCTGTTTTTGTCCATCCCAAGGGTCTCCTATGTGCAAAGCCGCGCAAAACGAATGCCGCAAGACACGGCCCAGATGGAGACATTCACTCACCTCCGGTCGAGCCAGCAATGAAAAACACGCGCTTTTGCCCCTTCCTCCCCCCCACCCACAGCCGCTGCGACCGAGAGGTGTCTCATTCTTGAACGCTCGGTTGCCCAGCCCTAAGACTGCACCGGACACGGCCTTGTGACACACTGTAGGCCCAGCCGACCCGTGATCCGCCAACAAGGCGCCGCTTCCGTCAGTTCGCCTGTCTCCACAAAGCTTAGGGCCGATACCGCCGCAAGGATAGTCGAAGCTTGAGCTAATCTTCTGTAGACGATTTATCAGATTAACCAAACGATGGGGCCAATTGCAATACTTTTCCGCGCCCCAGAGGATGCTCTGATGTGGTGCAAACCCCAGCGCGGGGCATTTGGCGTCGCGGCGCAGTCCCAATGCCCGCCTGCCACGCCTCGCTGCCGGTCGGCTTGCCGCCTGCACATGACCTGCCGCGGGCAATTTGGGTATACTGTCACGTAATTAGTCCGTAATTAGTATACTGTCACGAATTTATGGCGAATTTATGGCGATGAGCGGGAAAGACTTGGTCAAGTTCCTGGGCACGGCCGGCGCACGGTTCGTGGTCGCGCGCCAATTGCGCTACAGCGCCGGGACGTTCCTCAGCCTCGGCGGCAAGGCTATCATGCTCGACCCCGGCCCCGGCACCCTCACCCGCTGCGCCGCCTCTCGCCCCAAGATAGATGCCACCAAGCTCGACGCGCTCATCCTCACCCACGGCCACATAGACCACTCCAACGACGTCAATATCCTGATTGACGCTATGACGGGCGGCGGGCTGGAGCGGCGCGGCCACCTGTTCGCCCCTGCCGAGTGCCTCGAGGGCCCCCACAAGGTCCTGCTTGACTACCTGCGGGACTTCCCCACCAGCATCGTCGCACTTCAAGCCGAATCGGACTACGAGCTGGATGGCGTCCGCTTCTCGACCTCAGCGCGGCATCACCACCCGGCCGAGACCTACGGCGTCAAGTTCCATCGTTCGGCCGGGCTCGTCTCGTTCCTTCCGGACACGGAGTATTTCGACGGTCTGGCTGAGAGCTACGCCGGCTCAGACGTGCTGGTGGTCAACGTCGTGAGGCTGGAGCCCCACCAGAGCGTTCGGATAATGCACCTGACGCTCGAGGAGGCGGAGCGGGTGATAGGGGAGGTGCATCCGCGTCGGGCGGTGCTGACGCACTTCGGGATGACGATGCTCAGGGCGAAGCCGCACGAGCTGGCGGCCGCGATGTCGGACAGGCTGGGTCTGGAGGTCCTCGCCGCCCGCGACGGCATGACGCTGGGGCTGGACCCCGAACCCAACGGAGTATCCTAAAGAGCGATCACAGCGAGCGTGGGGCGGATGACCCACCCAGTCACGGACGCCGGGCATATGCCCGGTCAAGACGGACGCGCGTGCGAAGGCCCTTAGCTCTGTTACGAGCCTTGCTGTTCGTCCCTGGACCTCTCGGAGAGAATCTTCTTTGCCTCCTGCAGGTCGATCTTTGCACGATGACCATGCTTTTCAAGCATGTGCAGGAGATTTCCCCCGTTCAGGAGGACCAGTGGCTTCCCTTTGGCGAATTCGTATGCATCGGGTCCGTAGTCTGCCGTTGAAACCAGTATCCCCTTGTTGGCCCCCTCGTTCATTAGGCTCCCATACAGGTCCCTGACGGCTGAGACGCTGACAGTGTTTGTATACCGCTTTGCCTGAATGACTATCTTTCCTCCTCGAATTGGGTCCGGGTCGAAGATTACTGCGTCTATGCCTCCGTCTCGGCTCGCGCGAGTGACTCTGACCTCGCCCCCCTGGGGCGCGAACTCCTCTTCGAAAAGCTCGCGTATCAAGTGCTCGAAGTCCTCCCAGTCCATGGCGGCCAGATTGTCCTCAGCTGCAACTCCCTCGACGATAGCGCGTCCAGCAACGAACCTCTCGTCTTCACGCGAGATATTCAACACCGGCGCGATGGGAGTCATACTGTGCAGCTTAGAGCTCCCCACGCCCTTCAACTTCTTGAAGCACGCCCTTGGCTCGACGCTACGCAGATTGAGGTGTTCGAATTCGTCGCGGTTGGCCTGCACCGACAAGACGCAAGGCATTATCGCTTGCCCCGTTGCTTTGTCAGTGCACTTGACGTATCCATTGAACACAATACTCGCCAGAGCACCGATCTTGTCCGCTTCGTACAGCTCGTGGATGGTCCGCAAGGAAATCTGATACAGGATGTCGTCGTACGTCCGTTGCACCTCACTGGCCGAGATGTGCTTCTCATCGAAATCATCTCTTGATTGCACGTACGTTACCTCGCTCAGTGTGGGGAGACTTTCGGGCGAGGGAAGCTGATAGTCCACTATGAGAACCTTGTTGTTTCCGTTGTACTCGAGTTCGTGAGAGTGAGGGAAATAGTGCGGATACTCTGAACGTGACAGAACAAGATCGCAGTATTCCGAGATTGCGTCAGGATCCAGGCCCATGTACTGCGCTTTCCTGTTCTCGATAGCCACGTTGGACTCGTCGCGCTTTCCGATGTATTCCTGCCTTTCTTCTTGCCACTTGGCTATATCCCGCCTGTACTGCGCGACAAGCTGTCTGATTCCCTCGTTGTGCTGTCTCACTCCAGAGTTGTAGTTCGCAATCGCTTCCGCAGTCTCCTGTTCCCATCTCCTCAGGTCCAATGCGAAACGCGCGCGTGCCGCTTGCCCCTTGGCAATTCTGCGAGATTTGGAGAGAAGGTCCAGGACCCGGAGGCGAGGCTTGTACGCTGCGTCCGAGAGCTCTGGTTTGCGTGGTTTCTGAAAGGGCTCTGGCTTTGGAGGAAAGGCTGGCGTCTCCGGCTTCGGCGCTGAATAATCAGAGAGGTCCTTCAGTGAGTCCCACGAGACGGAATCGTCGGTCTCCAGAGCGTGCGCCAGGATACCATCCAGCGCAGCCCGCGCCTCTTTGGCCTCGCGCGTTCGTTCATGGGCGAGCGACAGCTTGTCTTCCACTTCTTCGGCCAGGCGCTCGCGTTCGGCCTGCTTCTCTTCGGCCAGGCGCTCGCGTTCGGCCCGCTTCTGCTCCGCAGCGAGCTTTCTCTCCCAAGTCCGATCCCACTGGGCCATTGTGGCCCGTGCTTTCTGTTCCACCACGTATTGGTCGTCACCCTTGATGACCTGATACTTGCCCAGTTCGCTATGAGCGACCTCGACTTCGTATCTGGGTAGCCACCTCGCCGTGTATGTCTTTCGGATCTCGCCTATTTCGCTCATTCCTGGTGCCCTCCTCCACCACAGGGTCAGACGCTGCCACAGAGAGACAGCCAATATCGTATGACGTGGGGTGCCCCTTTGCAACACCTGATTTCAGTTGAGTGCCCAGCGTGCGTTGTGAGTGGCACAGCAGAAGGCAAGTCCCTCTCGCAGCCGATGAGACGGGGCTGTTGGCCTGCGCTCAGTGCATTTCCGCTGCAACCGTGCCGATGCCGGGACGGTAGAAGTTGAATTGCACGTTGGGGTGGTCCGCCAGCAGCGACATGGGCACCGAGGAGTCCGGTATCTTCTTCGATATCATCAGCGTGGTCAGCCGCATGCCGAACGGGTTGTCGTGCGTGCCCGCCTGCCAGATCGAAACCTTCTCCGCTTTCCACGTCTCGACCGGGCCGACCGATGCTGCCTGGGTGGGGACCGTCGAGATGTTCCCGCCGCCCGAGGTTCGCGCGTTCTGGATGACGGTCATCGGGTGCAGGTCCACCACGCGCGTCTTGAGCCTGCGGTAAACCTCCGGCGGCGGCGGGGCATCCCTGTACTTCCCCCGCCTGCGCGGCGGGTCGTTGAAGGCCCAGTGCTTGACCTCCCCCTGTCCGCCCTGCATGACCACGCAGCGCACCTCGTCGTAGCTCTTGCTGTAGGCATCCAGGTCGCCGGTGGGGAAGTGAAAGTGCGAATCGGGCATGACCAGGCGCTTGCTGATGCGGCGGAAGCACAACTCCAGGTCCGCCTTCGCAAACGAGAGCGGGTGGGTGCCCGGGACGGGCTTGCCGTCCTCGACCCACTCGTCCATGCCCCAGAAGTGCGCATCGTGGAGCTTCAACCCGAGGCTGTTGACGATGCGCGCGACGAGCGGAAGCTGCTCCGTCGGCCCGATGGGTCCGCAGATGCCCGCGGGATTGTCCGGCGTGGCATGCTTCCAGGCCTCGATGTATTCGAGCGCCTCGGCGAGGTAGAACTCCTCGAGGGTCTCGTAGAACACCACCTTGAAGCCCGGCCGTGAGAGCCGCAGCAGGTCTTTCTCGGTTAGCCTCGCGGTGTCGTTGACGATCTCCCGGTCCAGCGTCGTGTAATCCCACCAGTCCGGTGCCACTTTGCTCAGAGCTCTTGCCATTCTGGCTCCCTTTCATTCCGCGCGGGACCACAGCCGGAGGCGGCGCTATGCTTCCCTCTCTGCGGTGGCGTCCATGTTGGCGAGCAGCTCCTCGGTCCACTCCACCCCTATCATGTCCAGGGCGATCAGCACCGCGCCGACGCCCGGGGAAAACCGCGGCAGGACCATCTGCGCGCCGGCGTGGCGTTTCTGCAGCCGTGTCTGGACCTGGTTGAAGTAGTATGGCACCTTGGTGACGAGGCTGCCCGTCGCGGCGACCTTGTACGGGCCGGTGTGCATGTGCAGCACCTCGGCGCAGACGGCCAGTATGTGGGCGAGGAGTTCGGCGCCCTCGTGAACGATGTCCCTCATCACCTTATCCGGCGGATCGGCTGTGGCCAGGTCCATCACGATCTTGGAGTACTGGGAGACCTCCTTGCGGAAGTCCTGCGAGGTGTAGAGCAGCGTAATGTTCTCGCGTATGTTCGACACCCCGCCGAGCCGCTCGCAGACCTTCTCGTGCATCCTGGTATAGGGGCCGCGCTTGTCTTCAGCGCAGAACGCAGCGTTGAGGCCGTGCTCGGCCAGCCAGTATGCCGAGCCTTCGTCGCCGATGGGTCCCCAGCAACTGGTCTCGTGGACCTGTCCGGCGGCGTTGCGGCCCCAGCCGACCGATCCCGTCCCGGCGATCAGCGAGATGCCCACCTTCTCGGCCAGCCCGCCGACCATGCTGCACTCGCCCTCTTGCTTGCGGATGATCTTCTTCGGTGCGGCGACGCGCTTGAGGCAGGGGAAGAGCGGCTCAGGCTGCGGCTCGATGCCGATGACGGCGAACTCGGTCGCCAGTTTCTTTATGCCGGCCTTCTTCCGGGCGGTCGTTATCGCCTCGGTGAAGGACTCCTCCGCCATCTGGAGCGGGATGAAGTTGATGTTTCCCGCGCCGCCGTAGCCCTCGCCGAGAATCCTGCCGCTCTCGTCAGCCAGGACGGCGTGACTCTTGGTTCCTCCGATGTCCATTCCAAGAACTATCCTCGCCATGGTCACATCCCCATGTATGCCAGTTCCAATGAGCAGTCTATCAGCCAACTGGTGAAGTCCGCCGTGAAGTCGTAAGTCGTCCGGATCGGCTGGGCCTCGAAGCTTTCCGTGCCCGGCCCGAGCATCCATCCCCCCGCCTGCTGACACGACAGGATGAACTCCATCTGCGAGAGGCACTTCTCGAGGTAGCGCTCGTCACCGGTGGTCCGGAACAGCATTGCCGAACCCCAACCGCATTTGCCGGCCGTGGTGAAATGGAAAGCATCCTCGTGGCCGCTCGCCAGCCATTCCCAGATCGAAATCGCGCCGTCGAGGTACTTCTTCTCGCCCGTGTACTCGTGGACGGCGATCATCACGTTCATCGGCCAGGCCCAACACCAGTAGGCCTGCTGGCCTTGCTTGCGGTCGATGTAGCAGTACTTGTAATTTTTCTCCTCGATGCCGCTCAGGTCGGTCAGCAGGCCGGCCTTAGCCGTCCAGCGAACGTATCGTCTGTCGGGGTCCTTCTGCGCCTTGAGCATCTTAAGCAGGAAGTCCACGGACCCGACGGCGAGCTCGGGCTTCTGGTGCTGAAGGCACGCGAGCGCGCCCACGGCGGTGGCGCAGGAGTCTATGATGTCGCTTTTCGGCTTGACGTGCGCGTGGAAGCCGCCCTCCGGCTCGCGCAGCGAGACCATGAAGTCAACGATCTTTCTTCCCAAAGCGTACCACCGCATTGCCGCGGCAGCGCGGGCGAACCAGGAATTCTGGTACAACTGGCAGAACACCGGGCCGTAGCTGCCGCTGGAGCGTGACTGCTCGTTGGTGTAAATATCGCCGTTTTCGTGCATGTAGCGGTCAACGCAGTGCCGCATGAGCAATCCCGCGGCGGCGTCCTGTCCGGCCACGCGAAGCGAATAGGCGCTCTTGTAGTAGCAGCCGACGTCGTCCGTGTCCGGGTAGATGCCGCTCTCATCCGGCTGCGTCACGCCTCTGAAGTTGCCCCGTGCAGTCTGCTGTGACGCCAGCCAGCCTGCGGCCCGCTGACCGGCTTCCCTCAAGATTGTGCTGGTGATTCTCATCCTTCGAAGATCCTCTCAAACTGGTGCGAAGCGTGCCCCGCCGACGCCGTGCTACAGGTCTTCGACAATGAAGCGGGTCGTTCCTGCCAGGCTCTGGCCGGTGCCCACGACGCGGAACCCGGAGATCTCCGGCGGAGCTGATTGCAGGTTGACGGCATTGGGGGCACAGGTGAGGTTCTCGACGCAGACGAACGGCTTGCCGGGCGGGGCGTAGCATATCTGATGCGAGAAGACCTCGTCGGCCCGCAGCGTCATTCGCTTGCCGATGTCGCGATATTCGATCGTGGCGGGCTTGCTGTCTATCCGCTCGACAAACACGTTGTCGACGTTCAGGTCGGCAAGACGGCGGCTCTTGCGGAGATCAAGCGGCGTGCCGGCGACCGGCTCGGCCTTGCCGTTGGGGATCAGGTTCTCCATGAGCAGCGACTGCCGGCAGGGCACCTGCACGTAGACGTCCTCCCGCCGGCAGGGAACCCGCCAGAACGGATGCAGCCCGAAGCCCACCGGCGCGGGCGAGCGGCCGCGGTTCTCGAAGCAGAAGCTGTACTCCACTCCCCGCTCCACGAGCTTCAGCGCAACGCTCAGCCGCCCGGGGAACGGAAAGCCTTCGTGGACGGGGTGGTCGCGCGTGATGTCAAGGTGGAAACCGATCTCATCGTCCGTCACGTCAGTCTTGAACTCCTCGTCGCGCACCAGCCCGTGGATTGTGATCAACTCGCCGGCCTTGGTCTGCGTAATGGCGCGCCCCTGGAACTTATACTTGCCCTCGGGGATGCGGCAGGGCGTCGGAAACATGATGAAGCATCCCGTGAACATCTTCTCCGGGCCGAGGAGCAACGCCTCGTCGTAGTAGATGTACTCCTGACCATCCACCACGAGCGATACGAGATTCACCCCGCAGCGGGGCTGGACGCCGATCGTCACGTTGTGACCGTTGATGTCGGCTTCGAAACTGCGGACCTTCAGCTTGCCCCTCCCGAATTGATCTCCTGACATTGCAGTTCTCCTTGAATACGCTCGTCGGAGGGCGCCGCCAGTGCGGACGTCCGTGGATGGATCGGGCTCGGCTCTCCGAGAATGTTCCTGTCACCCCACCGCTTGGTCCTTCACGCGCAGGCCGCTCCCGGCAGCACACTTCTATCAACTCGAACCGCAGTCGTCAAGGCAAAAGCTCTGCGCGGAAGCCGCCGGTCTGCTCACGCGAAGCCGTGCGCTCTAACTGCTGACCAGGCGCGCAACGCAGTCATATTCAGCGCTGCCGACTATCCGAACGCGTGCGAGGTCGCCGGCCTTGAGGCCCGAGGCGTCCTCGATGAAGATCACAGGGTCAACGTCGGGCGCCTCGCTGCGGCTCCTGCCCCACGCGCTCTCCGCCGGGACGCTCCGGCACGTGGGGCCGGCCGGCCGGGCTTCGCCTTCCGTCCCCGCGGCCTCGACCAGGACATCGGTCAGTTCCCCCTCCCGCTGCGCGGCAAGGCGGCAGGCGATCTCCTGCTGCAAGGTCATCAGTTCGTGGAAGCGCTCCTCCTTTACGTCCTCGGGGACCTGGCCCCTGAGCCTGGCGGCTGGCGTGCCCTCCTCCCGCCAGTAAGTGAAGGCGCCGAGTCTGTCGAACTTCGCCTGGCGGACGAAGTCGAGAAGCTCCTGGAACTCCTCGTCCGTCTCGCCCGGGAATCCCACCATGAAGGTCGTCCGCAACGTCAGCCCGGGCATGCGCGCGCGCAGGCACTCCAGAAGCCGCCCGATGCCATCAGCGGTCACCTTCCTGCCCATGCGCCGGAGGATGCGATCACTGATGTGCTGGAGGGGGATGTCCAGGTAGGGGCAGATGTCCGGCTCGGAGGCGAGGACCTCAATCAGCTCGGGGTAGTAGTGCGCCGGGTGGGTGTAGAGCAGGCGCAGCCACTTATCCTGTCGGAGTGCGCAGATGCGCCTCAGCAGCAGGTGAAGCTGTCGGCCTTTGGCCCCGCGTTTGCCGGCGCCCGCGGGTGGCATGTCCATCCCGTATGCGGTCGTGTCCTGGGCTATGATGTTGAGTTCCTTCGCGCCGCTTTCGAGCAGGTAGCGGGCCTCGCGGACGATGCCGTTGAGGGGGCGGCTGACCAGTGGTCCGCGTATGGACGGGATAGCGCAGTATGCGCAGCGGTTGTCGCAGCCTTCCGCTATCCTGAGGTAGCTCCACCATGGCGGCGTGAGACGGCGTGCGCGCACGTTACACCGGGAAGGGACCGCCCCGTCGGCGCCCAGCGCCACCAGAGCGGCCCGCGCCGCGCCGGGAGGGTCAATGCCGACCAGGACGTCCGCCTCCGGCATGGCCTGCCGCAGCTCATCCCCGTAGCGCTCAGGGAGGCAGCCGGTGACGATCAACGCCTTGAGCCCGCCCGATCGTTTCAGCCCGGCTACGTCCAGGATGGCGCGGATGGACTCTTCCTTGGCGGGCTGGATGAACCCGCAGGTGTTCACGACGGCCACGGTTGCCGAGGTCGGGTCCGTCGAGACCTCGACGCCAGCGGCCTGGAGCAGGGATGCGATGTGCTCGGAGTCAACGACGTTCTTCGGGCATCCGAGGGTGAGGATAGCCACGCGAGGGAGATCATGCCCCGGCCTGTGCCTGCCCGTGGTCTTGTCCGGTCTTTGCTGTCTACTCACGACTTTCCAGCTTCTGGATGCGTTCTGCCGCCTGGGCGCTTCTGGAGCCCCCGAGGGCGACGTGGCGGCGGTAGGCCTGGACGGCATCCTCGGGCTGCTTGAGGTGCTCCTCGTAGAGCCGGCCGAGGTTGTAATAGACCGCGGGGTACTCCTCGTCCGCCTGGACGGCTTTCTGGTACCACTCGAGGGCCTCGTCTTCCCGATGGAGCTTGACGAGCGTAGCGGCGTAGTTGTTGTAGAGCTTGGCGAGGAAGTCACGCGGGGGGACGGGCTGCGGGGACTCGGTGGGCGTTGTCCCTTGGGTTGCACTCACCGCAGCACCGCTCGCGCCGCCCCCGGAGGCCCGAATGACGTCCGGGTGTCCGATGGCCTTTTCGTACCACCCGGCGGCGGCGTTGTGGTCGCCGAGGTTGCCGCAGCAGTATGCCACGGTGAAGAACACTTCGGGCTCGTCGGCGCCCAACTCGACTGCGCTCGTGAGCAGGCGGCGGGCAAGCTCCCAGCGCCTCTCTTGGATCGCTTCTGTTGCCAGGCTTTGGAGTTCGGAGCACACCTTGCGCCCTTGGGTCTCATTGGCCGCGGCTCCGCCGCGCTCCGAATCGGCTCGCTTCATCTCCTCCAGCAGTCTCGCGATGGCCAGGTCTTTCTCCTCAAGCTGCTTCTTGAGCCCGGTGAGCTCCCTGTCCATTTCGGCGCGGGCTTCTTCGTTCTTGTCTCGCTCCTGGAGCTTCTGCTGGAGGGCTTCCACCTGCCCGCTGAGCGCCTCGTTGCTGGCTCTCAGTTCGTCGAGCTCTTTATAGGTGCCCTTGCTCTGCTCGACGAGGGTCTCGTATCTGCTCCGCCACGACGGGGCCTCAAGGTCCTGGCGGCCGGCGGCCTGTCCTTCCGCTGCGGGCGGCTCCTCCTTGTTACAGCCGGCGGCGAAGCATAGAAGCGCTGCCACACACAGAGTAGTGAGAACGGCCCGGTGCGACGTCATCCTCTTTGTCTCCTCCGATCTGCCTATCCGTATCGGTCAGACTACCTGACGGGGGCGACACTTTTCAAATGGCAGACGCTGGCCACTGGCCGCGAGTTGGGGTATAAATGACCGGTTAGTTTCTTCTTGGTGCCAGCGCCAGGGGCGGATATGCGTATCTTCAAGCGCAGGCTGATGAGTGGGGGGGAGGAGAGGATAGTCTGCCGGTCCTGCTGCTCCAGATGGCTGTCCTACAGCCTGCTTGTGCTGGGTGCGGCGGGGCTGGCGAGTCTGCCGCTGTGGACTCCGAACTCGGAAGACGTCCCTCTGCTGCTGGTCTTTCTGGCGGCGCCGTCGTTGGGGATGCTTCTGCTGGGGGCGGTGTTTTGTTGGTACGCGCAGAGCACTGTGATTGACATTCCGGGCGGCTTGGTGTTCACAACGGAGCTGCTGATGGGGCTGCCGCTGCGCAGGTGTGAATGGCGACTTGACGAGTTCGAATCGGTTCGGCCGACGGTGCATTACGCTGGCAGGGAAGGTAGTCCGGCGCCCTATTACACGGTGACGCTGTGTCGTTCGTCCCCGGGGGATTGGCTGGCCCAGTCGGATGGTCGGACACTGTCGAGCGGCGCACTGTCCGAGGGCGCCGTCGAACAGAACGTTCCTTTGTTCGACGTGGACGACTACGAGGGCGCCAGGAAGGAGGCGGCGCGGCTTGCCTCACAGCTTGGGTTGGGGGCCGAATAAGTCGCAAGACTCGCCGAATCTGACGTCCACCAGGGCGAGGCCCTGCGGGGGGGCCGTGGGGCCGGCAGCGCGGCGGTCATGCGCGTGCAGGATCTGCCGGAACTCGTCCGGCGTCAGTTTCCCCCTGCCGGCCTGGAGCATCGTGCCGACCAGCGCGCGCACCATGTTGTAGAGGAAGCCGTTGGCAGCGATGTGATAGTGAAGCTCGCCTGCCGTGGCAGGCTCGTCGCCCGCTCTAGTCCACTCGCTGCACCGCACCGTGCGCGCGGTGTCCTGCGTCTCCTGCTTCTCCGTGGTGAAGCTTGCGAAGTCGTGTGCGCCGAGGACCAGCGATGCGCACTCCTGCATGGCGGAGAGGTCGAGTGGGCATGGCTCGCGCAGGCAGTACCGCTGCGTCAGTGGCCGCCGCTCGCGGCAGCAAAGGACACGGTAGCGGTAGAGCTTGAGCGTGGCCGAGAACCGCGCGTTGAAATCGGCCGCCACCTGCCGCGCCGCCAGGACGGAGACGTCGCGCGGGAGCCAGTAGTTGAGGGCGCGGACGATCACGTCGGGCTCGAGGTCGCACTCCGTGTCGAAATGCGCAACCTGCCCTTCAGCGTGCACGCCGGCGTCCGTGCGGCCGGCGCCCTGCACGACCACCCTGTCAGCCGCGCCCGTGGCCTTCCGCACCGCCTCTTCCATGACGCCCTGAACGCTGCGCCCGACGGCCTGGAGCTGCCAGCCGACGAAGTCCGTCCCGTCGTATTCGACTTTCACCGCAATTCTTCGCATCTTGCCGCCGACTTCCTCGTCCTCGAATGCTCGGCCTGACCGCCTCCGGGTGAATCTTTTAACCTTCGCGGGGGCAGTTTTCAACCGCAAGGCGGCTGCACACACGCCCGGCGCGCTTCCTTGACAGTCGTTCCACCGGCCGATAGACTGCCAACGATTCCACGTCGCTGAAGGTGATGCAGGATGTCAGAGAACAGGCGCTGTGCCTTTGCTGTCGGGGCACACCCGGATGATATCGAGTTCCGGATGGCCGGCACTCTCCTGCTGCTCGGCCGGGCGGGATACGAGCTGGACTACATGATAATCGCGAACGGCTCGTACGGCTCGGTGACGATGGACAAGCGACAGACCATCACCGTTCGTACGCGGGAGGCGCGGGAGGCCGCAGGTGTGCTCGGTGCGATCTATCACGAGCCGATCGTGGACGATCTCAACGTCTTCTACGTGCAGGAACTCATCATGAAGCTCACTGCCATCGTCCGACAGGTGAATCCTCAGATACTGCTCATCCACTCTCCACAGGATTACATGGAAGACCACACGAACGCCTGTCGGCTGATGGTGACGGCTGCGTTCTGCCGAAGCGTGCCGAACTATCCCGTCGATCCGCCCGGGGAGGCCACCTACGACCAGATGGCGCTCTATCATGGCATGCCTTCCGACCTGACGGACCAGTTGAGGAATCCCATCAAGGCGGACCTGTTTGTCAACACCACTTCGGTGTTTCCCAAGGTTCGCGAGGCCCTTGCCTGCCACCGCAGCCAGAAGGAATGGCTGGACGCAACCCAGGGCATAGACTCCTACCTCGATTCGATGGAACAGATGGCGGCGAAGGTGGGACGCCTCTCCGGCCGCTTCGAGTACGCCGAGGGCTGGCGGAGACATTCGGCGAGGGGGTTCGGACCGGAGGACTACGATCCCCTCAGCGAGGCGCTTGGCGAACTGGTCGCCGGAGGTTGAGCGGGATCTGCGTGGCACGGGTCTACCCGCAACGGCGGCCACTCCTGCTTGTGGGGGCGAGGATAAACGTGACCAGGAGCATGGGTTTAAGAGCGCTCGCGGCGACTGCGTTCGGGCTGGGATATCTTCCTCTCGCGCCGGCCACCTGGGCCTCCGCCGCAGCGGCTCTGCCCTTCCTGATGCTGGAGCGGACTGCAGGGGGGAAGCTCATGGTCTCCACCACTGTCCTCGCGCTGGCCATTCTCATCGTCATCGCCCTCGGCCTGGCGCTCGCACCGTGGGCGGAGCGGCATTGGGGAAGGAAGGATCCGGGTGAGTTTGTCCTGGACGAGGTGGCGGGGATGTGGCTTGTGGGCCTTCTCTGCCCGCATGCCTTCCTGTCTCCTGCGTCCTCTGGCCCCTTGGGAGTCGCGCTCGGCTTCATCGCCTTTCGCGTCTTCGACGTGGCAAAGCCCTGGCCCATCCGGCGCATTGAGAGGCTGCCGGGCGGCGGGGGCATCATGCTGGACGACCTTATGGCTGCCGTCTACGCGGCTGCGCTGCTCTGGGGAGCAAGGGGGCTGGGTTGGATCTGAACCCCGATGTGGTCTTCGGCAAGGCGCGCGCCAGCGTAATCGGCTGCGAGGGGGAGATCCACGATGTCGTGGAGTCTACCATGGATACCGCGCGCCGGCTGGCGGCGAAAGGCGTGCCGGACGGATACGTGGTGCTGGCGGAAGAGCAGCGCTCAGGCCGGGGCAGGACGGGCGCATGGGAGTGCAGGCGGGGGGACGGGATACTGATGAGCGTCGTCCTGCGCCTGGCGGTGCGGGCCGATGAGCGCAGGCTGATCGCGACTCTGGGGGCCGTTTCGGCAGCGGAAGCCGTCCAGCATTTCGGCCCTGATGCCAAGATAAAGTGGCCCAATGACGTGGTAGTCCTGGTTCGTGGGGACACGCCGCAGGGTCCGGAGGAGTCCGGGGCGGGTCCGCCTCGGCAGCCGCGCATCGCGCCCCCGTTTCGGAAGATGGGCGGCGTGCTCGTGGAGTCGGCGACCTGCAAGGGCGATTCGGCTCCGGCGCACCTGCTGGGCATCGGTCTCAACGTGAACCAGGACCGTCGGCGTTTGCCTGCATGCGCTGAGAGCGAGGAGGCCGGCCGGGGGGGACTGCCGGCGACGTCCGTGAGGCTCGAGCTGGGACGGCAGGTTGACCGCAGCGAGTTGTGCCGCATTCTGCTGGGGCGGCTCGACCATTGGTACGGCAGGTTGCGTCATGGACGTGCCGAGGCCCTGCTGGCGCGCTGGCGCACGCTGAGCTGCCTGATGGGCGAGAGTGTCAGGGCCGTGGTGCGGACTTCGGCGAACTCGGTCGAGCCGGGACGGGCGGTGATCGGGAAGGTCATCGGGCTGCGCGCGACGGGGGAGCTGATCCTGCAGCCGCCCGAGGGCGGAGAGCTCCTGCTTCGGGAGCACGAGGCCAAGCTCATCTTCTGAACCGGCCCTAATGCATCAGCTCCGCCACTTGTATGGCTCGCAGCAGGGCCTTGGCCTTGTTGAGGGTCTCCTCGAACTCCTGCTCGGGCACGCTGTCGGCCACAATCCCGCCCCCTGCCTGGACGTAGGCGCTGCCGCCCCGAAGCACGACGGTGCGGATTGTGATGCAGGTGTCCATGTTGCCGCTGAAGTCGAAGTATCCCACGGCGCCGCCATAAGGCCCTCGCTTGGTGGGTTCGAGCTCGTCGATGATCTCCATCGCTCGCACCTTCGGAGCACCGCTGAGCGTGCCGGCGGGCAGGCACGCCATGAGCGCATCCAGAGCGCCCATTCCCTCGCGAAGCTTGCCGCTGACGTTGGAGACGATGTGCATGACGTGTGAGTACTTCTCGATGACCATCAGCTCGTCTACCTTGACCGTGCCGTAGAGACAGACGCGACCGACGTCGTTGCGGCCCAGGTCGACCAGCATGACGTGCTCCGCGCGCTCCTTGGGGTCGGCCAGCAGCTCTGCGGCAAGCCGTTCGTCCTCTTCGTCGTTGGCGCCGCGCCTTCTCGTGCCGGCGATCGGCCGCACGGTCACCTGACGGTTCTCCACGCGCACCATGACCTCGGGCGATGAGCCGACAAGGTGCACGTCGTCCATCTTGAGCAGGAACATGTACGGCGAAGGGTTGATGACGCGCAAGGCGCGGTAGATGTCCAGCGGCGCGGCGTCGGTGCGCACCTTGAGCCGTTGCGAGGGCACGACCTGGAAGATGTCCCCCGCGCGGATGTACTCCTTGCATCTGACTACACCGTCGAGATAGTCCTCGCGCCGGAAGTTCGACTCGTAGGGGAGGTTGATGTCGCCGGCGGGGGTGATGTCGTCGCTGAGGCCGTCCACGGGCGTGCGCAGCTTGGCGATGAGCTTCTCTATCTGGCGCTGCGCTCCCCGGTACGCCTCCTCGGGTTCCACGCCGTCCGTGCGGACGCTGCACACCACCTTGATGGTCTTGTTGAGGTGGTCGAAGATGAGTATCTTGTCGAAGAGCATGAAGAAGATGTCGGGAAGGCCGCGGTCGTCAGGCGGGCAGTCAGGGAGATGTTCGACGAACCGCACTACGTCGTAAGCCATGTAGCCGACTGCTCCGCACGAGAACCGGGGCAACCCCTCGACCGGCGCGATTCGGAAGCGCGAAAGCTGCTCGCGAAACTCGTTGAAGGGGTTGGTGGTGCGGACCCGTTGCACGCGATCATCCTCACGGATCTCCACGTGGTCGCCCGTGCCGGTGAACAGGGCAAAAGGCGAGCTGCCCAGAAAGCAGTAGCGGCCGATCTTCTCCGGTCCGCTTGCGCTTTCGAGCAGGAACGCATACGGACCGTCGGCGATCTTCTGGAACGCGGAAACGGGGGTGAGGGTGTCCGCCATGAGTTGGCGGTAAACGGGCACGACGTTGCCGAGCTCGCACTTCAGCTTGAACTCATCGAGGCCTGGGAAGTATTGGGGCTGCATGTTGTGTCACCTTCCTGTCTGACTATGCGCCAGCGGCGCTCTACTGCAATGGACCCTCACGAAGGGGCCATATATTAGTTGCAGGAATGTCGTGAATCGTCCTCGCTCTCCGAATCCGCCGCCTCCGGTCTGGAGCCCTGAGGGAACATCCGCGGCGGCGCCTGCCGCCGAAAGCACGCGTTGCAGGAGACGCAGCGCCAGCGGAGCCGTCGCGGCATCAGCGCCAGACCCAAAACAGCGCCGGCGGCGGCGCACAGATACCCGAGTTCGCCCAGCTTCCGCGGAGCCCAGACCCACAACGCGAGCGCGGCCAGCAGCAGAAGCGCTCCGACCGGCCTTAGCGAGGTAGTCCGGTCCTGCTCCACCAGCCTTCCGCCGCAACCTGGACAACGCGGCTCCGTTTCCACCGCCATAGCTTCCTTGTGTTTGCGGTAGCGTGCGCTATGTCTGCCCTGCTCCGTTCTCCATCCGCTTGGCAAGCCGGTTGACTGCGGCAAGATAGGCGCGGGCGCTCGCCTCCAGGATGTCCGTGCTGATGGCCCGGCCGTGCTGGGTGAGCTGTCCGGACTCAACCTGCAGGGAGACCTCGCCCATGGCGTCCTTGCCGCTCGTTATGGCGCGTATTGCGTAATCGGTCAGCTTGCAGCGTATGTTGCTGATGCGGTCGATGGTGTTGTAGACGGCGTCAATGGGACCGTCTCCTGTAGCGGCATCGGTGACAAGCTTGCCGCGAGCCTCCAGGCGCACCGTTGCCGTCGGGATGACGCTCGTGCCGCTGGAGATGTGAAACGAGACGAGCTTGAATATCTCAGGCCCCATCTCAAACTCTTCGTGCACCAGGGCCTCGATGTCCTCGTCGAACACCTCCTTTTTCTTGTCTGCAAGCCGCTTGAACTCCAGGAAGACGTGCTCGAGTTGTTCCTCGTCCAGGTTGATGCCCAGCTGCTCAAGCCGGTCGCGGAAGGCGTGACGACCGCTGTGCTTGCCCAGGATCAGGCGACTGCTGTCGAAACCGACGTCCTCAGGGCGCATTATTTCATAGGTGCTCTTGTCCTTGAGCATGCCGTCCTGGTGGATGCCGGCCTCGTGCGCGAAGGCGTTGTCGCCGACGACGGCCTTGTTCCGCTGCACGGCCATGCCCGTGATGCTGCTCACGAGGCGGCTTGTCTTGAGGATCTGGCGCGTGTTGACATCCGTCTCTACGTCGAAGAGGTCCCGGCGCGTGCGGATCGCCATCACGACCTCCTCCAGGGCGCAGTTGCCGGCCCTCTCCCCGAGGCCGTTGATCGTGCATTCCACCTGCCGCGCGCCCTTCTGCACCGCGGCAAGCGAGTTCGCCACCGCGAGGCCCAGATCATTATGACAATGCACGCTGATGACTGCGCTTTTGATGTTAGGCACCTGTGCCCAGAGCAGCTCGATCAACTCGGCGAACTGCCAGGGCATGGCGTAGCCGACGGTGTCGGGGATGTTGACCGTCTTCGCGCCGGCGGCGATGACCGCTTCGACCACCTCACACAGGAAGTCCGGCTCGGTGCGCGAGGCATCCTCGGCGCTGAACTCGACGTCTTCGCAAAACCCCGTCGCCCTTTTCACTCCCTGCACCGCAAGCTTCACTATCTCGTCGCGTGTCATGTTGAGCTTGTATTTGCGGTGAATCTCGCTGGTCGCCAGGAAGACGTGTATGCGGGGCCTGCGCGCATCCTTCAGGGCCTCGCCCGCCCTGTCGATGTCCGCGTCCACGCAGCGAGCCAAACCGGCGACGATAGGTTCGGTGACGCTCCGCGAGACCTCCTGAACGCTCTCGAAGTCCCCAGGTGACGCGATCGGGAAGCCCGCCTCTATCACGTCCACCTTCAGCCGCTCGAGCTGGCGGGCGACCTGCACCTTCTCCCCGATGGTCATGGAACAACCGGGAGACTGTTCGCCGTCCCTCAAGGTTGTGTCGAAGATCGTTATCTTTTCCATGTGTCATTGTCCTCAGCGATAATGCACGGTTGATTCTCAGGCAAGTTCCCGGCGGTCTGCCGGTCAAAAAACAAAGCCCCGCCAAGCCGCTCTGTGAGGCTTGCAGGGCCTTCGGACTCATTCTATCGTCAGCAGAAACAGACCCCACCCGCCTCAGTCCCCCGGCCGTAGCCAGGGGCGACTAAGCCACAGTAGTAACAAGCTCGCTTCGGGATGGATCTGTTTTCTATTCATACGGGCGTCATTATAGGCGAACAGGAAGGATGCTGTCAAGCCCATAAAGCACAGGCAAGCGACGCATGCGGCAAGTTGCACCGCCTGCCAACGGGCCGCACGCGTCTGCCGGAGTATGCGGGCTACCTCCGGGCGGCGGGCGCCCTTGATCCCTCTTGCGCCCCTATTGCAGGCGCCACAAGATCTATGTCCTCGATGTGGAAGTCCGCGTGATTCCTGTAGCGCCACAGCCAGCCGCGGTCCCATACACCGTTGTTGTTAACGTCCCTGAATTTGTCGCCCTCGTCGAACGCACCGTTGCCGTTGAGGTCCGATTCGAGTTTTTCATCCTCGACAAGGAACTTCCGTCCTCCCCCCATCCTGCGGGCGGTGAAGCCGTAGAAACGCAGCATGGTCTTTCCGGGGAATAGCAGGCCCGCATCGGTCTCGACCCGGCCGAAGTCGCCGGGGATGAACTTGACGAACGGCAGGAGGCTCCAGAGTATCAGCAGAACGCCGACCACGATGATCCAGTTCAGCGCCCCGCAGATGCCCCCCGCTATCCGATCCACCAGCGGGAAGGCAGACACCTCCCCGGGGGCATGCCCGATCTTGAGCCACCGGGCCGCGGTGAACACTATCCCGAAGACCGCCGCGAACGCGACGACGCGGTAGTACAGAGGCCAGGGATGCTCCTTCGGGGCGACGAGCGTCACGAGGCTCGCCAGCGGCTCCATCAAAGTCATCGCCATCATGAATGCGAGCAGATCCCTCAGGAGCACGTAGATGGACGTGAAGGCACCGTCCCTGACGCCCGCATAGATCAGGATACCAAGCAGCACCACCGCAGCCAAGCTCACTATGGTCGTCATACTGAGACTCCGCCAAAAGGCCAACTATCCCAGGACACGCCGCACCTCGTCAACGGTAGTGATCCCCTGCCTGACCTTGAGGATGCCGTCGTGCAGCAATGTGCGAAGGCCCTCGCTGCCAGCCGCGTTCCTGACCGCGTCTGCTGACGCGCTGCCGCGGCGTATCACCTCACGGACCCGGTCGTTCACCAAGAGGAGTTCGAATAGGGCCGTTCTGCCGTGGTAGCCCGTGCCGAAGCAACGTTCGCAGCCCACGGGCTGGAACCACGTTCCCTGCTGGCTTGGGTCTATTTTGAGTTTCGCCAGGATACTGGCTTTGGGTGTGATGGCTTGCTTGCAGTGCTCGCAGAGTTTCCTGAGCAACCGCTGATTCAGCACGCACACCAGTGTGCTGCCCAGGAGCGCAGCGTCCACGCCGAGCAGAAGGCGCTGCACTGCCTGGCCGGAGTCATCGGCCTGCATGGTAATCAACACCCGGCCGCCCTCGGCAGCGTACTCAAACAGGGGAGCGCCCTGCTGTGCGGTTGTCAGTTCGTCAACGGCGATCACGTGCGGCTCTTCCCGCACGACGTCGGCCAGTGCTTTCTGATATGCCTCGTCGGACGCCATGTCCACTTCATGGCGGACAACCTGTTCCAGCTCGTGCTCGATGCTGCCCTCCAGCGTTACGACGTCTGTGGTGTATATGTCTACCTCGGAGATTGTCGCGTGGAGGGTGGATGTCTTGCCGGCCCCGGAAGGACCGCTGATAACGACGACGGAGCGAGGATTCGCGGTCGCCCGTTTCACCTTTTCCGCCATGCTCGAGTGCATGCCCAGCGCGGCGAACCCGCCCTTGTACAGGTTCTTGGTCCAGTCTGGGAGAGAGATGACGAGTGTCGGTCCCCTTCTGCCCTTGACGGCCTTGGCCGTGACTTCCACCGACTCGCCCCCCGGCAGCAACGCAGTCAACCGGCCGCCCGAACTGCCCTCGCCCTTGCCGGCGGCGAACCTGACGGCACATGTCAGCACGGGCTGCCCAAGCTCAGCCGGCAGCGTCTCAATGTTTCGCAGCAGACCGTCGAGGTCGAACCGGACGACGTCTTCCGCCCCGGCGGGCTCCACCCGGACGACTCGCGCCCTGGCCAATGATGCCCTGCCGATCAGGTCGCCGAGCACCGCCGCCGCCTCCGAAAGGTCGGGACGAGCCGCTACGAAATCATCCAGGGACTGCTGCGCCTCGTTTGACAGAGTGATCCTGAGTCGAGCCTGTTGCGCCTCGCTCTCTTGCCCACCCACGGCCACGGCGCCTGGCGGTACAGCCTCGGTCGCAGCCTTCTTGGTGAACAGCTTGAACTGTTCGGGTACAGCTTCATTGCGGCGCTGGACGTACGCCGCGAACGCTGCTCCCACGCCGACAAGCAGCAGGAAGCTGAAGACCGCATGCACCAGAAACGCAAGCAGCGCTCCGCAAATGCCCGCGCCCAACATGATCGAAGTCCAAAGCCTGGAGTCCAGGCCTATCCCGATGGCGTCTTCGCAGACCCATCCTGTCACGTATAGCCATGCCGATACGGACACGATGACGAGCGCCAGCCAGATAAGGCTCACGTAGGTGCCTCTTTCGGGCTCCGGCTGCGGCGGCACAGGCTGTGCGGGCTGTGCCAGTCTTGCTGCTGGCTGACCGGCTGCCTCCTTGGCAAGCGCAGTGGAAGGGACGCTCAAGAGAGGCAGTGATAGCGACACCAGCCACACTGCCAGCACAAAACCTATCCGCACCGGTGAATGGGGGTGTGCAGCAATCATACAGTGGGCACCAGGGATCCTAGTCCAACGTGCTCGTGGACAGTCGTATGCCCTTCAGGGCCAAATCCAGGGCGTCCTTGTTGGGGGCATACTGTCTGGCTATCTTCTTCTCGACGAGGTCGGCCTTGATCAGATTAACGAAGGACGTCGTCCAACTCTGCATGCCTTCTTTTTCGCCATCCAGGATCAGGTCACCTATCTTCGCATCCTTTCCTTCCACGATCGCCTTTTTGATCGGCGCGTTGACATACATGATCTCCATTGCGGGCGCCCGGCCGACTCCCTCGCGGAAGGAGGGCACGAGCATTTGGCAAGCCACGGCCTTGAGGTTGAAGCCCAGCGCCTCGCGGACAAGCGTGTGTTCCGCCGCGGGATAGAACTCGAGCATCCTTCCGATCGTGGCGGGCGCACTCGAGGTGTGGAGCGTACTCAGCACCAGATGGCCGGTCTCGGCAGCGGACAGGCAGAGCTGGAACGTCGCCTGGTCACGCATCTCACCGATCAGCATGATGTCCGGATCGGCACGAACGCCCGCCGAGATCGCGTCCACCCACTGCCTGAAGTCCAGGCCGTACTCCCTTTGGTTGATAATGCTGAGCTCGTCGTGATGCAGATACTCGATCGGGTCCTCGAACGTCAGAATATGACGACCCTCCTTCCTGTTTATCATCTCCAGCAAACAGGCAAGTGTCGTGGACTTGCCAGCGCCGGTGATTCCGCAAATCAGCACCAATCCCACGTTGAACTCGGTGATCCTGGCTAGAGCGGGGGGCAGATTCAACTCTTCGAGGGTGGGAATGGTGGTCTTGACCAGGCGGGCAGCCAGGGATATTTGCCCCCGCTGTACGAAAAGGGCCACCCTGGCGCGACCACCCGCGAAGTCATGCCCCAGGTCGAGGTTGCCTATCCGGCGCAGATCCTTGACCCGATCAGCGCCCAGCCAATCGGTGAGCAAGGCCTCGACCTGTGACGAACTCAGGGCGCCGCTCTTGGCACGGCGCAGTTGTCCATCAATACGGAAGATGGGGGGGCTGCCGCCCTTAAGGTGCAGGTCACTGGCCTGAAGGCTTGCCATCCTGGCGAAAAGCTCGTCAATTCGAGGCTTGGCGCCTTCCTTGGACATGTTTTTCCCATCCTCCCCCCTGAGCATAGACCGATGGCTTTCCATCCCTACGGACTCATTCTAATTGCCCATATACAGTGTGTCAACGGTAACCGCTCGCAGACGCTCCGTAGACCTTGGCGGCAAGAAGGCTTCCTTTCATGAGGACGCTGTAGCGACCACACAAGGGGACTTTCCCGCTTTGACACGGCGCCGGCCTTCCTGCTATAAGATGGCGGGGTCCGAGTAACTGGGGCGATGCGTGTGCCACGCGGAGGATTTGCATGGAAGTCACGGAAGGCGGCTCCATCCTTTCGCCGAAAGGGTTCCGCGCGGGTTGGGCTGTGTGCGGCATCAAGACCACGAGCGGTTCGCCGGACGTCGCGCTGATCGTGAGCGACGCTCCTGCTGCGGGTGCCGGCGTGTTCACCACCAACAGGTTCGCCGCAGCACCGGTCCAATGGTGCAGGAGCATCCTGCCCGGTGATGGCATGCGGGCCATCGTGGCGAACGCCGGCAACGCCAATGCCTGCACGGGGCAGCGGGGGCTGGCCGACGCGCGGGCAACCGCTGAGCTGGTGTCGCAGATGATAGGTTGCGAACGGGGAGCGGTTGCGGTCGCATCCACGGGCATAATCGGCCGCCCGCTTCCCATGGAGCGGCTTATGGAGGGAGTGCGGGCGGCACATGCGTCGCTCTCCTCAAACCAGGCCGCCGCGCGCGGCGCTGAGCGGGCCATAATGACGACCGATACGCGCCCCAAGGCCTGCGCCGTGCGGGCAGAGATAGGCGACAAGCCCTTTTGCATCGGCGGCATGGCCAAGGGATCCGGCATGATCGCGCCGAACCTTGCCACGATGCTGGTCTTTATGACCACTGACGCGCGCGCACCGGCTGCGCTGCTCCAACGCGCCTTGAAGCGCGCCGCCGACGCCACGTTCAACCTCATCACGGTGGATGGGGACATGAGCACCAACGACAGCGTCCTGATGCTGGCGAACGGAGCGTCGGGGGCTGTTGTGCCGACGAGTGGCAGGGGAGCGAAGGTGTTCCGAGATGCGTTGCACTGCGTCATGGCTGATCTGTCCCGCCAGCTTGTCCGCGACGGTGAGGGGGCAACCAAGCTGATTGAGATCACTGTCAGCGGCGCCCGTTCCACGGCACAGGCAGAGACCGCTGCCCGTGCCATTGCCAACTCCCTGCTGGTCAAGTGTGCCATCCACGGCGGCGACCCGAATTGGGGGCGCATAGTCTGCGCCGCAGGCTACTCAGGCGCGGAGCTGGACGCGGGAAAGGTCAGGCTCGACATCGGGTCAGTGACGGTCTTCGAGAACGGTCTGCCGACGGGTTCGGACGCTGCTGCGGAGCTGGCTGGGGGAGAGGTGGCCGTCCGGCTGAACCTCGCCGCAGGAAGCAGGCAGGCCACCGTCCTCACCTGCGACCTGTCGAAGGCCTACGTAGACATCAACGCCGAGTATCACACCTGAGCCGCGCAGCCCGCTCTGAAGTAGGCCAGCCCCTGTGTGCCGTCTTGATACAGGTTCCCACGCTCGCCGGGGAGTTTTCCTCTTCTCTATAATGGGTTCCTGGGCGCTTCTGAGGCCGATAGACGATAGTTGGCCGATTCCTACTCCGACGCCTCGATCCTATGGCATGGCCTTTGCTCCTTGGGCCGGGTGTAGCGTTTAGGCCCTGTTCGACGACAGGGCGAGCGCTCGAAGAAATGTGGTTGCGGAGTGAGCGGATTTATACGGCGGCGCACCGCATATCCCCTCCACCGCCCAAGCCATTCCGCAACCCTTTTCTTTTTTTCGGTCCCTCGCCGCACACCGACCCCGTGACCTTCCTGCAGGATTGCGATCACTAGAGCGGGCTCAGTGGCCGTACGCTTCCTCGGTCGCACGGTCCGGATCGAACATCTCCTCAATCTCGCCGAGCTGCTTTTCCAGCACGCATGGCGGCTCGTATGTCTCAAGCGGCTCGCCGCTGGCAAAGCCCTTGATGAGCTCCACCATGTAGAGGAAGTTGCGCAAAGGGATGTCCGGCGGCACGCCGTGATCCACAGCGGGGATGTAGCCGCCGTAATCGTGCGCGGTCCGATAGCGGCGGGCCACTTCTACTCGCACGCGCTCTCTGCTGAATCGCAGCTCGCGCTTGTCAATGCCCCCGTCCAAGTACAGTCTCGGGTAGAGCCTGAGGAACTCCTCCGGATCGTTCCCCGCGGCTATCTCCATCGGACTCATGCCGTCGAGCACCTCGGGGTACAGCGCCTGCAGTATCTGCCCGCTGTAACCGTCGCTGTCCATGCAGACGCACTCCACGCCTCTTTCCTTGAAGAACCGATAGAGCTTCCTGTAGCGCGGGAGCATGAACTCGCGCATGTCCGACGGTGAGATCATCGCCTGCCGTTTGAAAGCCATGTCTTCGCCGATTATGAATATGTCCACCTTGATGTTCCGGAGCACTTCGTCGTAGAGCTCCATGAGGAACCACGTCCAGTACTCCATCATCTCGTGCACCAGGCGCGGTTGATCCTTGAACATGACAGAGAGGCCCTCAAAGCCGCACCAGTCCCGCGCAGTCCAGTAGAGGCCGAATGTGGAGCCCCGGACGGGAAGCTCCGAGTTGTTGCACTCTTCCACCATGTCCTTCCAGGGCAGGCCGCCCTTGTAGTGCCGGTAGCCGTCAGGGTTCATGCTGGCATACTTGCCCGGGTCTTCCAGCGGCCGCGTTCGCTCGGGCGAATGCGGGTCGTGGCGTTTCTTCATCTCCTCGAAGTCGGCCATGTTCTTGACCGGGAACTCGAGGTACTGGCGGGTCGCAAATCCCGATGTTGGCTGGTTAATGGCGTCGACGCGTTTCACGCCCATGCTGTCTATCCAGACCCGCTTGTTGTCCTTTTCTTCGATGACCTTCTCCTCGAAGGGCGGCATCGGCCCGACGTACAGCCTTGCAAGGGCCTTATACCCGTCCGCACCGGTGAAGCTGTCCCAGTTCTCCTGCTGCTCCTGCGAGAGGCCCTGCTTGCGCCAGGCCTTGAACGTACTCTCTCTCGGACCGCCAAACTCGAAAGGCAGGCGGTCGGGCTTCTCGTGACGCAGTATCCTGCGGAAACGCTTGCGGGGGGTCATATCGGTCATGAGCGGAGCGGCCCTTCCAGCCAATGTAAATCGAAAATCAGGAATCAGAAATCGGCAATCCTAGTACCATCCGTTTTCGTACGCGGTCTCGTACATCGCGACCACGTTCTCCGCCGGGCCGACGGCCTGGATGTTATGGCACGGCGCAAGAACGTATCCGCCGCCTTCGCCGAGTATTCGGATGTTGTCCAACACCTCCCGGCGCACCTCCTCGACCGTGCCGAAGGGAAGGGTATACTGATTGTCCATTGCGCCGTGAAAGATGATCTGCTCCCCGAAGTCGCGCTTCAGCCCCTCCCGCTCCATTCCGCGGCAGCGCCATTGGATGGGGTTCAGCGCGTCTATGCCCGCCTCGATCATGTCGGGTATGACGTCCCGCACGGCGCCGTCGCTGTGGTGGAACACGAACCCACCACCCTCGTGCACGAGGTCCATGATTCTCTTCATGCGCGGCAGGAGAAACTCGTGGATCTGCGCGCGCGACATCAGCAGGCTTTCCTGCCCCCCGAGGTCCTCGGCCACGTAGCTGGTCGTGATCCTGCCCGGGATCTGCTCGTAGATGCGACGCGTATTCTCGTAGGCCAGATCGAAAAGCTTGTCCAGGCAATAGTGCACGATCTCCGGGTTGAGCACGAGGTCCATGTAGGCTTGCTCCATCCCGCGCAGGTTCTTGTAGGTAAGGAACGGCTCGGAGCCGCCGCCCGCTACCGGCAGGTCGTCCTTCCCTTTAACTTGCGCAGGGATGTCAGAGTAATCCCACCAGTCCGGGCTGGGCCACGTGTAATTGGCCTCTATCTCTTCCACGGAGCTGTACTGCTCGAGCGGCCCATGGACCCATTCGTCGTATACGCCCGTCCCATAGTCAACCTTCTTGTGCACGCAACCGAAGACATCCTTGCCTTCCGGCAGCTCCGGCCCCACGTACCTTCCTGCGACGGCAACCACCGGATCGACATGGAGGCGCTCCTGCATCTGCGCCATGTCCTTCACGCCCAGGTAGTCCAGCAGCTTCCTGGTCGCTTCGGCCGTTGCCCAATAGTCAAGCGGGATGCGGTCCGGGACTTCGTGGTTCAGCACCGCGATCAGCCGCTCGCGCGGAGTCATCTTGTCTTCAGGCACAGCACTCCCTCCTTCTTTCGGCGCGCTACGGAAGGGCGACAACATGTGGCAGTTAAATATATTGGCTCAGTTGGAGACGGTCAAGGCGAGGGGCATTTGACAGCGCGGGCCGGACCGGGTTTATTCAGTAGTGCTGCCGGGTGCGCGGAAGGGAGAGTGTGGGCCATGAACTCGCGTGAAAGGATGCTGGCCGCCGTCCGGGGGGAGGCGGCTGACTACGTGCCCCTTTCGTTCATGATCTTTGCGGCGCTCCGGGCCGAACGTCAGGACTGGTTCGGCCACGTGGAGGCTCAGATTGAGTTGGGGCTGGACGCCGTGGCGAACATGATCGGGCTGGTGCCTGGTGCACCGACGGGGCACGTCGACGCGCCGGGCATCCCGATCAACTTCCCCGCGGATGTAACAGTGCGCCAGTGGAAGGAATCGCCCGCCGGCGCCCGCTATCCTGTCCTGCACAAGGATTACGAAACGCCCCGCGGGACGCTTTCGGTCGCGGTGAACCAGACCGACGACTGGAAGCGCGGCGATGACGTGCCGCTGCTGGACGACTTCCTGGTGCCGCGCTGCACCAAGTACCTGGTCACGGGCGAACGGGACCTGCCCGCGCTCCGGTACCTGCTGGGTGAACCGCAGCCGGATGACGTGCAGACGTGCAGGCAGCTCTGGCAGAAGGGCAAGCGGTTCGCCGAAGAGAAGGGCATTCTGCTGGCAAACGGCTGGGGTGTGGGCGGCGACGCCCTGGGCTGGCTCTGCGGGCTGGAGAACGCCGTCATGTTTGCGGTGGATGCGCCGGAGTTCCTCGACGCCCTGCTGGACATAATCTCCGAGTGGAACCGCAGGCGCATGGAGCTGATGCTGGAGGTGGGGCTGGACCTGTTCGTGCGTCGCGCCTGGTATGAGGGCACTTCCTATTGGTCGCCTGCCCTGTTCCGGCGCTTCATGCTGCCGCGCATAGAGCAGGAGGTGGAACTCGCCCACGAGGCCGGCGCTTCCTACGGCTACATCATGAGCGTCGGCGGGCTCCAGTTCGCCGATCTGCTGCTTGAGGCGGGCATCGACGTGCTGATCGGAGTTGACCCCGTGCAGGATCACGGGATGGACATGGCCGCGTTGAGGGCGACGCTCGGCACGGACGTCTGTCTGTGGGGCGGGATGAACGGATTTGTCACGGTCGAGCGCGGCACACCGCAGCAGGTCCGCGCGGCGGTCCGAACCGCGGTTGAGACGCTCGGGCCTGCCGGCTTCATACTCTCGCCTGTTGACAATGTTACGGCCACGTCGGATGCGGTCTGGCAGAACGTGCTGGCGCTGATAGACGAGTGGAAGCAGGTAAGATGACTGGCGGGTTTTCCGGGCGCGCCGGCTTCCCGGCAACCGGGCGGCACGGAGCAGGGGAAAGCATTGACGGAGAAACTGAGATGAGAATCAAGGAAGTGTTGAGCGGCCTGGTGTTGTGCATTGCCCTCACGGCGGGGCTTGGCGGCGCGGCCGCTGGAGACTGGGAGCCGGACGCGGCCGCCGGGGCCCAGGCCTACGGGCAGGCGAATCCCGTCGTGGCGCCGCTGCCGGACGGGACAATCATCTGCGAGGCGGAGGAGTTCCAGGTGGAAAGCCCCGGCTGGGAGGCTAAGAACTGGACTACGAACTACTACGCAAAGACGCTCGGCAATTCTTTCCTGAGCCGCAAGGCGTATCTGGGCGCCCCCGAGCAGTGCGACGAGTCGGTGGCCACGAGGGAGGCGCAGGTGCCGAAGGCCGGCAGGTACCTGGCGTTGGTGCGCTACGAGGCGCAGATGCAGTTCGGGACGCAGTTCAGGCTTGTCATAGAGCAGGGGGGCAAGGTTGTCCTGGACCGGCTGTATGCTGCGCAGCCGGCAGGCGGCGTTTCCGGGGAGGGCTACGAGATCTCCATGGACTTGCAGCGCGGAGAGGGCATTCTCTGGGAGGGCCAGGACGTCTACGTGGACTTGCAGCCCGGCAGGATCAAGCTGACGCTGATTGCGGGGAGGCAGGCGGGCCTTGCGGCCAGGCGTAACGTGGACTGCATCATGCTGACCACCGACGAGGCGCAGATCAAAGACCGCATGGAAAGGGAAATGTATAAGCTGAGCGGCATGCTCACGCAGGCCGGCGACCTCTACCTGAAGCTGCACAACGAGGCGGACGGCTCGAAGATGACGCTGAACGTCCCCCCGGGCATCGAGCACTCTCCTTACTGGGTGCACATACGGCACTGGAATCCGAGGACCCTTGCCGCCGATCCCGGTCAGTCCACGGACTGGGTGGAGGTGGGGAGCCTGCTGGACACGCTCAACGACGGGCAGTGGAGGCTCACTGCTCAGCCGGTCGAGGACGGCGGCGCTCTGCACTACAAGCTCGAGTTCGGCGTCAAGAGCGCGGACGGGACGGTCGAGTCCATCCACGTGTTCGAGAGCGGCTCAGAGGGCATCGAACTGGCCTATGACGCCAACACGCGCTACACGAAGCGCATCCGCCCGATCAACGATGTGCTCTACGACCTTGTTGATTACCTGAAGAAGCACCCCGTGCGCGGCCATCGGCCCACCAGGACCCTGGTCGTCTGCATCCCGTTCCTTCCCAAGCCGGACGACCTGGAGTACATGGCGGCCCGGGCCGACTTCATTCGGATGATGGGCGTCACCGTCCTGAGGATCGGGGGCCCTGTACCCGGCATCGAGAGCGCAATGCCCACAGGATACCTTGAGGCGGGCGGCAGCACACCGGAGCAGGTGGAGGAAGTGTGCAAGAAGCTCCAGGCCGAGAGCAGGGCCGATCAGATCGCGATCGTCAGCCTGGGTGATGAGATAGGGCTGAAGATGCCGCCCGCAGATGACAATGCGGACTTCCGCAAATGGCTTCAGGGCCAGGGACTGGGGCCGTCCGACGTGGACCCGGACGCGGGCGCGTCCTGGGACAACGTAACATACTCGCCCACGGACGAAGCCGCGAAGACCAACCCGCGACTGTACTACTACTCCCTGCGCTATCAACACTATTACGGCATTCAGGCGCAGAAGGCCTTGACGGACGTGCTGCGTCGCTACCTGCCCAACGCGGGCATAGGGTTCAGCTACCCCCAGGAGGTAGGGGGCAACGAGGATATCGGCGAGGCGCACATGTGGGTTAGGATGTTCCGAGAGGACGGGATGACGATGCCCTGGGACGCGGACTTCGTATTCGGGAGGGCCGAGGGCAGCCAGCAGATGAACTTCTCCCGTGATGACCTGTGCCGCGCCGGCCTCAAAGGCAAGCCGGAGCGCAAGATCTTGACCTACGTCATGCCACATTGGCCCGGCAACACGCCGACGAGTTGGCGGCGCCAGTTCTACGGCGACATTGCACACGGTACGAAGATTGTCAATATCTACTGGATCGTGCCCGTGCAGGCATCTGGCACCGAGAACTACGTGAATTCGCCGGAGATGTACCAGGGGGTGCGCGAGTCGCTCTACGAGATGGGACTGTTTGAAGACATCATGCAGGACGGCGTCATCGAGCCCGGGCTGGCCGCATTCTGGGTCGGCGAAACCGGGGACATATGGCGCGATCGCAGCAAACCGTTCGTCCCCGACAGGCGCACGCTCTACGTCGCTATCCTCCACCAGCAGCTTCCGCTGGACTTTGTGATCGAGGAGGATGCGCTGGCAGGCGACCTTAAGCAGTACAAGGTGCTGTATCTGACCGATTCTCACGTGAGCCGGGCGGCCTCCCAAGCGATTGCAGGCTGGGTTGCCCGGGGCGGTCGCCTGTTCGCCACGGCAGGGGCGGGGATGTTCGACGAATTCAACCGGCCCAATGACATCCTTCGCGAGCTGTTGGGAGTGGAAGAGACAGGGTCTGTGGGACCGTTCAAAGCCATTAACAACTGCAAGGAGGCCTTGCCTTTCGAGGAGCCGCTGGAGACCGTGACGTGGCAGGGGCCGACGGGCCCAGGGACGATGCTGGTGATCGGAGCGCTGAGCCGCATCGAGGCGCGGAGCGCAGAGGTTCAGGGGACGTTTTCGGATGGTTCGCCGGCGGTCACCGTGAAGAGGACAGGGAAGGGTTCTGCGACGTACTGCGCGTTCCTGCCCGGCCTCAGCTACTTCAAGCCGGCCATGGAGCTGCGGCCGAAGGAGCGGGGCACCAGCAGGGATGACTCCATGGGGCACTACGTTCCCACGGAGTTCAGCAGGGCTGCCGGTGAACTGATCGGCTCGCCGGCAACCGATGTAGAGCGCCCCGTCCTTTGCTCGGCGCCGCGTGTGGATACGAGAATCATCAGGGCCAAGGAGGGCGTCTTGATTCCGCTGGTCAACTGGAGCGGGGCTCCGATCAAGGGGCTGACCGTAACCGTGGGCGTTGAAGTCCCGACGAATGGAGTAGCCCTTGCGACGGGTAATCCGGTTGGATTTTCGGTGGGCGAGGACGGGAAGCGTGTTTTCACATTCGATCTTGACGTCGCAGACGCGCTGATCTTGCGATAGCCGTTTGCGTTTGCCGCATTCCGTATCAGGAGCGAGAGGAGCAGGTATGAGACTACTGCCGGTGTGCAGGTGGTTGGCGGTGGGCATAGTGGTTGTGTCGGGCTGCGCCGTGCTATCACCGAGTGGCGAGTTGAGTGACCCTGCCGCGGCGGCCCAGGCCTACGGGCGGGCGAATCCCGTCGTAGCGCCGCTGCCGGACGGCACGATACTGTGCGAGGCGGAGGAGTTCCAGGTGGAAAGCCCCGGCTGGGAGGCTAAGAACTGGACTACGAACTACTACGCAAAGACGTTCGGCAATTCTTTCCTGAGCCGCAAGGCGTATCTGGGCGCCCCCGAGCAGTGCGACGAGTCGGTGGCAACGAGGGAGGCGCAGGTGCCGAAGGCCGGCAGGTACCTTGCGCTGGTGCGCTACGAGGCGCAGATGCAGTTCGGGACGCAGTTCAGGCTTGTCATAGAGCAGGGGGGCAAGGTTGTCCTGGACCGGCTGTATGCTGCGCAGCCGGCAGGCGGCGTTTCCGGGGAGGGCTACGAGGTCTACATGGACTTGCTGCGCGGAGAGGGCATTTTCTGGGAGGGCCAGGACGTCTACGTGGACTTGGAGCCCGGCAGGATCAAGCTGACGCTGATTGCGGGGAGGCAGGTCTTCGACCCTGAGGCTCAGACCCGAAGGGAGGGCCTTGCGGCCAGGCGCAACGTGGACTGCATCATGCTGACCACCGACGAGGCGCAGATCAAAGACCGCATGGAAAGGGAAATGTATAAGCTGAGCGGCATGCTCACGCAGGCCGGCGACCTCTACCTGAAGCTGCACAACGAGGCGGACGGCTCGAAGATGACGCTGAACGTCCCCCCGGGCATCGAGCACTCTCCTTACTGGGTGCACATACGGCACTGGAATCCGAGGACCCTTGCCGCCGATCCCGGTCAGTCCACGGACTGGGTGGAGGTGGGGAGCCTGCTGGACACGCTCAACGACGGGCAGTGGAGGCTCACTGCTCAGCCGGTCGAGGACGGCGGCGCTCTGCACTACAAGCTCGAGTTCGGCGTCAAGAGCGCGGACGGGACGGTCGAGTCCATCCACGTGTTCGAGAGCAGCTCACCCGGCGTCGAGCTGGCCTATGACGCCAACACGCGCTACACGAAGCGCATCCGCCCGATCAACGATGTGCTCTACGGCCTTGTTGATTACCTGAAGAAGCACCCCGTGCGCGGCCGTCGCCCCACCAGGAGCCTGGTCGTCTGCGTCACGTTCCCCCCAAAGCCGGACGACCCGGAGTACATGGCGGCCCGGGCCGAGTTCATCCGGATGATAGGCATCAGCGTCGTGGCGCATGGGGAACCCGAACCCGTCGTCGAGAGCGCAATCCCCACGGGATACATTGACTTGCGCGGCAGCACACCGGAGCAGTTGGAGAAGTACTGCAGCGAGCTCCAGGCCCAGGGCAGGGCCGATCAGATCGCGATCGTCAGCCTGGGTGATGAGCTGGGGCTGCAGGTGCCGCCCGCAGACGGCCATGAGGGCTTCCGCAAATGGCTTCAGGGCAAAGGACTGGAGCCGTCCGACGTGGATCCGGCAGCCGGCGCGTCCTGGGATAAGGTGCTCTATTCGCCTGGTGACGAGACCGCCAGCATCAATCCAAGCCTCTTCTACTACTCGCAGCTGTACCGTCATGACTACGGCATTCAGGCGCAGAAGGCCTTGACGGACGTGCTGCGTCGCTACCTGCCCAACGCGGGCATAGGTTACAACTACCCCGAAGAGGACAGGGGCAACGAGGATGTGGGTGAAACGCACATGTGGGTGAGGATGTTCCGAGAGGACGGCATGACGATGCCCTGGGGCGCGGACTTCATATACGGGAGGGCCGAGGGCAGCCAGCAGATGAGCTTCATCCGCGTTGACCTGTTCCGCGCCGGCCTCAAAGGCAAGCCGGACGGTAAGATCCACTCCTACATCATGCCACACTGGCCCGGCAACACGCCGACGAGCTGGCGGCGCCAGTTCTACGGCGACATTGCACACGGAACTAAGGTTGTCAACCTCTTCGGGTTCATGCCCGTGCAGGCTGCTTACACAGAGAACTACGTGAATTCGCCGGAGATGTACCAGGGGGTGCGCGAGTCGCTCTACGAGATGGGACTGTTTGAAGACATCATGCAGGACGGCGTCATCGAGCCCGGGCTGGCCGCGTTTTGGTTCAGCGATACGGGGGACATATGGCGCGATCGCAGCAAACCGTTCGTCCCCGACAGGCGCACGCTCTACGTCGCTATCCTCCACCAGCAGCTTCCGCTGGACTTTGTGATCGAGGAGGATGCGCTGGCAGGCGACCTTAAGCAGTACAAGGTGCTGTATCTGACCGATTCTCACGTGAGCCGGGCGGCCTCCCAAGCGATTGCAGGCTGGGTTGCCCGGGGCGGTCGCCTGTTCGCCACGGCAGGGGCGGGGATGTTCGACGAATTCAACCGGCCCAATGACATCCTTCGCGAGCTGTTGGGAGTGGAAGAGACAGGGTCTGTGGGACCGTTCAAAGCCATTAACAACTGCAAGGAGGCCTTGCCTTTCGAGGAGCCGCTGGAGACCGTGACGTGGCAGGGGCCGACGGGCCCAGGGACGATGCTGGTGATCGGAGCGCTGAGCCGCATCGAGGCGCGGAGCGCAGAGGTTCAGGGGACGTTTTCGGATGGTTCGCCGGCGGTCACCGTGAAGAGGACAGGGAAGGGTTCTGCGACGTACTGCGCGTTCCTGCCCGGCCTCAGCTACTTCAAGCCGGCCATGGAGCTGCGGCCGAAGGAGCGGGGCACCAGCAGGGATGACTCCATGGGGCACTACGTTCCCACGGAGTTCAGCAGGGCTGCCGGTGAACTGATCGGCTCGCCGGCAACCGATGTAGAGCGCCCCGTCCTTTGCTCGGCGCCGCGTGTGGATACGAGAATCATCAGGGCCAAGGAGGGCGTCTTGATTCCGCTGGTCAACTGGAGCGGGGCTCCGATCAAGGGGCTGACCGTAACCGTGGGCGTTGAAGTCCCGACGAATGGAGTAGCCCTTGCGACGGGTAATCCGGTTGGATTTTCGGTGGGCGAGGACGGGAAGCGTGTTTTCACATTCGATCTTGACGTCGCAGACGCGCTGATCTTGCGATAGCCGTTTGCGTTTGCCGCATTCCGTATCAGGAGCGAGAGGAGCAGGTATGAGACTACTGCCGGTGTGCAGGTGGTTGGCGGTGGGCATAGTGGTTGTGTCGGGCTGCGCCGTGCTATCACCGAGTGGCGAGTTGAGTGACCCTGCCGCGGCGGCCCAGGCCTACGGGCGGGCGAATCCCGTCGTAGCGCCGCTGCCGGACGGCACGATACTGTGCGAGGCGGAGGAGTTCCAGGTGGAAAGCCCCGGCTGGGAGGCTAAGAACTGGACTACGAACTACTACGCAAAGACGTTCGGCAATTCTTTCCTGAGCCGCAAGGCGTATCTGGGCGCCCCCGAGCAGTGCGACGAGTCGGTGGCAACGAGGGAGGCGCAGGTGCCGAAGGCCGGCAGGTACCTTGCGCTGGTGCGCTACGAGGCGCAGATGCAGTTCGGGACGCAGTTCAGGCTTGTCATAGAGCAGGGGGGCAAGGTTGTCCTGGACCGGCTGTATGCTGCGCAGCCGGCAGGCGGCGTTTCCGGGGAGGGCTA
>Ga0315289_10000085_pt1 | contig 140284 bp, 120 predicted proteins | sample YL17G11_40_MG_FD_203452 | JGI IMG/M metagenome (GOLD analysis project Ga0315289, IMG submission 203452) | Sediment microbial communities from Yellowstone Lake, YNP, Wyoming, USA - YL17G11_40 | ecosystem: Environmental > Aquatic > Freshwater > Lake > Sediment | place: USA: Wyoming | collected... | reverse complement strand
GTCTCTCCGGGATCGGCCAAACCATCTCGATCTCCGTGACTTTCGCCATTGTTGTCATCGTCAAGTACGAAGGTGGACGACGCCGGTGATACGAAGCGGGTACTACTGGTCACCAGGGTGTGGTTGACAGCGGGACGATGGTTGTGTTTGGTGGCCGTGACGAAAAGACTTTCGGCGCTCGTTGCGGTGAAATTGAAAACGACCCGGCCGCCGGCGTCGGTCCAGTCCCCCGTGAAAATCTCGGAGCCTTTGACCAAGTTCACATAGGCATCTTGAACAGGCAATCCGTGCTGATCGGTCACCGTGAGAGTCAGGGTGTTGGTGCCAACAGAAACCGAAGCGGGATTGTCAACAAAGATCGTGTCGGGCGTATCGGTGAAGACATCTACAGCCGGATCACCAATCAGAGACTCGTAATGGCAAAAATCGTCCACATACGACGAATCCAGTGGATAGTTGAGGCGCAATTCAATCTTGGAACGGCTGATGGATCCGCCCGTGGTGTAAATCCCTTCTCTCAAGAGTCCCTGGAAGACGCCGCCAACAAGGCAGTTATTAAAACGCGTATGCGTTGCCATCGACGAGGTCCCGATTGCACCAATAACACCCGTCGGATTGGCTGTGGATCCGGCCTTAAGCAGACATTCGCATACCGACGAAGACGCATCATCGTAGTTGAAGTCATTCGTCCCGCAGGTGATGGTGACCATAAAAGGTAAGCGCCAGTAGTTGTTCAAATTGTCGATATCATCCTGGTCGAAATCTTCCATGCGAAGGTAACCGCGATAAGCATACAACGATATTCCCGAATTGATACTGCTCGTCATCTTCGCGCCGGTTACACTTTCATGGATGTAGTAGACGGTGTCGATACTGGAACTCGTATAGCCGACCTCAAGCATTCGCTCCCGGATCCAACGCATCAGTTGGACTTGCGAGATGCCGGATCCGGAACCCGCAAACAAGCCGCCTCCTTTGAACCAACTCGGATTGCCACCTCCCGAGGGAGGAGCCGGATTCCGCTCATAACCAAGGATCTTCGACACAATGACATTTAGCTCGCTCTCCGTATCGAAGCAACATCGTCCGAGATGCACGTCCGGAAGGAGATCGTTGCCGTCGAGACGGGAATAATTGAAGTCGCCTACTCCCCCGCTCTGGCTCCATGCGGGAATTGCATACGTGCCGTCATGATCACCCAAAAGGCACACAAACTCCAGCGGCGGGTCGGCGAGATTGTACCGGTTCTGGATGTAATTCATGATGCCGGTCGTCGTCCATGTAATCTCAGTCGGGTCGCACAGTTCGACGGTGTAACCTTTGCGAGCACGCCACGTCGCCAGACCTTGGATATTATCCAGAAGCGCGGTGCTCCGAAAAATATAGAGCAACGTCCCCCGAACCACCTCGACATCTACACTGACTTCACCCCAATTGGGTACGACCGCACGCAAGATGCTGGCCGTTGTCTCCGTGATTGGACGGTCGTAGCGAACTGCAGGACCACGCTCATGCACGAGAATTTCCGCAGTTCTCAGAACCCGGACCTTTTTCTGGATAGGATTGTACTTCGCCGTGTTTACATAGACCACGGCCAGAGAAACCCCGCCCATCACCTGACGCGGCGTTACGCCGAAGGAGACATCAGGCAGGTATTGGTCGGTTGTCGGATTATCAGCGTAGTCAAGTTCGTAGGTGCCTTCCAGCTCCATCCATTCTTCGGAGACCACCTCAATCTCCGGATCATCGAGCGAGCGTAGCGCCATAATCCGCGTGATCATTGGCAGCTCAGTTTCTTCTTCTGCTCCTGCCATCATGTCACCCGGTAGGTTCAATCGGTCATAGACTCTCCCGTTGGAAGTGTATGACTCGAGCGTAAACCCGGGAATTGAAACATCCATTTGCCAGCTATTCGCGGCTTTGCTGGAAACATTCACTTGCGGTACTTGATCAGCGATCGGTGAACTCACTGAAACCCACGACCCAAAGGCTGCGACTGAAAATCCCATCAGCGTCGCCATGAAAAAGAACATCCTGAATCTCATCTGCCAAACCTCCTGTCCGTCCTAATCTTCAGCGGTGCTTCTGCTATCGTTATCTGCGTATTTTCTTGACTCATGCAGTGAAGATCCCCGTTTTCTCACACGGAGGCAATCTTCGCTGGACCCGAGCATCTACCACCTAAGGCTCTGCCAAGCCGGATCCCAAACGGGAAGAGGAATTGACGGCTCTTCGTAGATGGCCAGAATCCTCTCCGGCAAGTACTTCTTTGGAATGATCACATCAAGGACATATTCGTCGAACCAATCATCCGTCATCGTGAAGAGGCCGTTATCCCCTCGTTCATCTCCCCAGCTATTCTCAACAAGCCACTTTCGCGGTTTGCCATCCACAAGGTCCACTCCCACAAACACCATGGCGTGATTGCTCGAGCTATGACGATAATCCAATCTCTCGGCCTTTGTCATTCCAAGGTCAACCCCGAAAAGCTCTTCATAATTATAGAGATTCTTGGCCATGATTCCCTTCTTGCCGTGCACATTGTGGCCCATATCGCAGCCAAACCAGACTCGCTGGCTATCCAAAAGCGCCTTGAGAGCGTAAGACTTCAGTTCGTCGCTGCTGAGATTGACAAACGAAATGTCGGACCGATCGGCCATGCCGCGTGTGAGCTTGATACTGTAATGTTTGTCCATGGGATGAATGGGATAATTGCACAACGAAACATATTGCGACAAATCAACGCCAACGACCTCCTTGTAGAACTGTTGCGGTGTGCAGGTTACAGGGATGCTGGCCCTGCCACTGTCGTCCACGGTCCGCCAGAGGAATTCGGTCGGGGGCATTCCGTAATTGATGACCAAGATGCGAAACACGCCCTTCAGCATGTTGATTTTTTCCTGACGCAAATCGGCGACCGTTTTGCCCGTGGCGGCTAGCGTGCGCAGTTGCAGCGCATCGCGGTGCAATGCTGTTTCCAAGATGTAGTTCATGCGGTGTGTTTCCGAGGAACTGTGTGTTTCTCCCATGAAACTTTTCGGAATGATGCCGTATTTCTCGACAATGCCCGCGACATATCCCCAATAGCCTCCGTCGTCAATCGGTCCTTCAAGCATGTGTTGCACTTCACGGTCGAGGAGATCGCGATCGCGCGTCTCGATAATGAATTCGAGGAAAACATTGGCCTTCTCCAGTTTGTCCCAAAAAGAAAGGTAGCTTTGCGAGAGCTCGAATTCCTCCAGTTCGAATTTCTTGATCACCTCTTGGCGCATGAGGTTCAAGCCGGCAAAGATCCAACAACGGCCGCTCTCTTGCTGGTCGGTAATTCCTTTCGTGGGCAGCTTGAAAGAAAAAACCTCATCCTTGACTGCAGCGATTTCTCGATTCAAAGCGAGGTCTCGGATGTCGTTGTTGCTGACAGCATTCATCGCGGCTCGCGTAGAGGGATCTAACTTCACCGATGCCATGAGCATGTCAATTTGACTTGGCGTAAGACCGTTCTCAGGCGTGCCGCCGGATAGGCTTGCAACAAGTACACCGAAGACAAAAGTGAAGATAATGCAACGCTGTTTCAAGGGTACTCCACAATGACTATTGACCCGCCTTCTGTCACCCCCTAAGAATTTAATGGAATTTCCTTGAAAGTCAAGTACTCGCGGAACGCTCTCAGAAATATTTTTCTTGAGGAGTAGTCGGCAATGTGGCAGGCAGATTGGGCCATAGGCGAAGAAACCAAAGGAGCTCGCTCCTCGACCCACAATTTATTGATTATTTTCTGCATTACACCGCAAATATCATAGTTGCGAAAAATGAATACTGGATTTGCCTGAGATATTCATGAAAGAATTCGGAATAGGAGAGGCAGGCGAAATGCCCAGGCAGGTTTTATTACAGAGATCTGGCAGGCATGTTGGAACGGTCGCCTGAGTTTCAGACATAATATCAAAATAGAATCCCGACGATGTTCGTCGAGGCCTTCAGATATTGACATTTGGACGAATTGGTGTATATTATGACAGCATGGGGAATGACAACGGCATATTTGCGGGAGAGGGGATTATGAACAGAGAAATCAAAGGAGCACCATCTACTAAGCGGATTGAGATTCTGCGGAACAGGTATCTCTCCGAACCGATTATGGTGGATTCCGAATACATGAAATACTATACGGAAAGGCATCGGCAAACGGACGGCATGCATCCCATCGAGAGGCGAGCCGAGTGCCACGCCTATGCGTTGGAACATCTCACCCCAGTAATTCGAGATGGTGAGTTGTTCGTCGGTAGCAAAACTCGCTATGTGCGGGGAGCGATTCCCTACTGCAACTATGCTTGCGGGTATGTATTGCGTGAGTTCCGGAGAGAAGAGCAGGAGGCGCAGGACAGGGTCACGGATCTCGGCACCGGCGGTGGAATTGCCAAAGGAAAAGAAATGGCCGAAAGCGGCGATTATGAACTCTTCTCTCAGAAGTTTCTTCTGTCCAAGGAGGATAAGAAGCACCTGAAGGAGTGCGCCGAATATTTTCAGGGCAAGTGCATGCAGGATGTCGGAGATGCTTTTTGGAAAAGAGATTTTGCGCAGGCGGACTACATCCAGAAAGGATGGGAAGCTGTTCTCTACACGGCACCCCATGATCCTGCTCCCGAGGGTCGCTATGTGCTGGATTTCGAGACAGCGCTTGGCCAGGGATTTAATGCTATCATAGAAAGGATAAAGGGTAAAATCCGAGAGCACATGGTAACGGATTATCCATCTGCAGAGAAGCTCTACTTTTGGAGAGCCGCTATCCGAGTGCTGTTGGCGACGATTCACTGGGCAAACAACTACGCTCAGGTGGCTCGTCAATCAGCCGCAAGAGAGTCTGGTAAGCAAAGAAAAGAAGAGTTGCTTGACATTGCTCAGCGATGTGAATGGGTACCTGCCAATCCGCCGCGAGACTTCCGAGAGGCCATGCAAGCATTCTGGTTCATTTATCTCGCCGGCCATATCGAAGGTGCGCAACTCGGATATTCTCCCGGACGCTTTGACAGATACATGTATCCGTATTACAGGATGTCGCGGGACGCGAAAGAGATCACGGGTGAGGAAGTGCTGGAGTTACTCGAGGCACTCCGAGTCAAGATGACCGAGATCGAGTATGTGGCTTCATTTTCATGGGCAGGATTGGGCTCAGGGAACCTGTACCAGAATATGATCCTTGGAGGCACGAATGAGAATGGACAGAGAGGCGACAATGAGCTCTCCATGCTTGTCCTCCAGTCGGCGATCAACTGTCAAACCATCCAACCGACTCTGTCCATTTGGTATGACGATACGCTGAGCGATGAGTTCTTGCTGAAAGCGATTGAGTGCGTCAAGACCGGGTGCGGTTTTCCAGCCTGGTTCAATTTGAAAGTCTTCGTTCAGCACGAACTCCAGAAAAGCAAGCAACCCTTGGCGACAATCCGGAAATACGCCGCGATGGGTGGGTGCACCGAACCCACATTGGAGGGAATGAGCTACGGAATTGTCCAGGCTGGATTCATCAACCATGGAAAGCTCATCGAGTTGTCGTTGAACGGAGGGAAAGACCCGAGAACTGGATTGCAGTTCGATGCGACACCCATTCCCATGAACTATGAGGACTTGCTGGCGGCTTACAAGACACACCTTGCCAATGCTATCAGGAACTGGCAGCAGTATTGGAATTATGCAATGGCCGCTCACCGCAACACATGCAATCTCATCTATTCTTCCGCACTGGTACGCGACTGTATTGAGCGTGGCAAGTCTCTCGACGATGGAGGAGCTATTTGCAACCAGGTGCCGACCACACTTTCCAGTGGTATGGTGAATGCAGTAAACTCACTTGCCGCAGTGAAACGATTGGTGGACGAAAATAGAATCTGCACCTTGGAAGAACTCAAGTCGGCACTTGCTGCGAACTGGAAGGGCCACGAAGACCTCAAGCGGAAGGTCATGGATGCTCCGAAATGGGGGAACAACGACGATTATGTTGACACGATATATCAGGATTTGTTCAACACCTACTGTGATTATGTGTCGCGACAGATCAACTACTTGGGAGAACCCTACGATCCATCCATGCTGGCCATCAGCACCCACACACCTTTTGGAGCCGCCTGCGGAGCTACCCCTGACGGGAGGGTAGCGGGAGAAGCATTGACGGACGGAGTCACTTCTCCGCATCCCGGCACCGACACGAAAGGCCCGGTAGCGGTGTTGCTTTCAGCGGCCAAGGTTGATCACACGAAGATCCGAGGGGGATTGCACAATTTGAAATTCCACCCCAGTGCGCTCAGGGGAATCGAGGGTTCGAAGAAATTACTGTCCCTCATTAAGACTTATTTCGACTATCCTGGCTTTCAGTTGCAATTCAATGTGGTGGATAATGAGATGCTCAGGGATGCGCAAACACACCCGGAGAACTATAGAGATCTCATCGTCCGAGTTGCAGGGTTCAGCGCATTCTTTGTCGAACTGAGCAAATCCATACAGGATCAGGTGATCGCGAGAACCGAACACAGCCTGTAGAGACAAGATGGCTATGGACGAGAAGGCACAGGGACTCATTTTCGACATTCAGGATTACGGCGTGGCTGATGGCCCGGGAGTCCGAACCGTTGTATTCCTTAAAGGCTGCCTCTTGCGCTGTCCATGGTGTGCCAATCCTGAGGGGCAGCGGCAGGAGGCCGAGCTCATGCACTCTCGACACCGATGTCGGAAATGTCATGGATGCATGGAAGCATGTTCAAAGAATGCAATAAGCATCAACCAAGATGGCTTTCCGATTTTTGATCGGCGGATCTGCTTGAAATGCAAAGACAAATCCTGTGCAACAGTCTGTTCCGCGAAGGCAAGTCGCATCGTGGGAAGCAGCACTCGTGCAGGCGACCTTTACAATCGAGTCAAGCAGAGTTCGTTGTTCTTCAGAAACTCCGGCGGCGGAGTCACTTTGTCTGGCGGAGAGCCCTTACTCCAGGGCGCGTTTGTGCGTGACTTTCTGCGTGAATGCGGCAAGACTGGGTTATCGGTGGGTGTGGAATCTTGCGGAATGTTCGACTGGGAGGGAGTTGAGCCGTTTATTGGCCAGTTCGATTTTTTCTATTTTGATCTGAAATGCATGGAGCTGATGCTCCATCAGAAGTTTATCGGCGCTGAAAATAAGAAGATTCTTGTGAACCTGGAGACATTGGCCAGAACTGCGGCGGACAAAATCACTGTTACCATCCCAGTGATCCCCGGTTTCAATGACACAGAAGAGAATATCAGGATGACAGCGCGATGCTGCAAGCAGTTGCGCATCAAGAGGATTCGATTGCTTCCATATCACTCGATGGGGGCTGGCAAGTATGAGGAGCTTGGCCGCGATTATCCTATGAATGACAAAGCGGCGCTGTCTTCGGGATTGCTTGAGGAGTTGAAAATCATCGTGACAGACGAAGGCATTGCTTGTCTCACTTCATAGACTGAATCTGTCGAGAGAAGCGATAGAACAACAAAGCCCCCGGGATGACCGAGGGCTTTTTCATGGTTATGGAGGCAGCTCCGGAGGAGGGACTCGAACCCCCAACCTAGTGGTTAACAGCCACCCGCTCTGCCGATTGAGCTACTCCGGAATTCAAATTTTCATTATACAAAATTTTTTCATGGAAATCAATAGGTTTCGAGACATCCCAAATGGCGCAGTCCTCATCAGAACTTGCCATAGCACCGATGTTTGCTTTGCACCATTCGTCACCCTGCCGCTTGGCCGTGCGTAACCTCTTATAATTGAAAGCAATACCTCGCATTCAACCTTTCCAATAACTGCCGTGTCCAACTATTGGAAAGAGGAAGTCCAAATATGGGAGGAGTTTCCATGGAGAATCGAATCCTCGTGCCAGTTGGCTTGGCATTCCTGCTGATGCTTGCTGGATGTGAAGTGGAGATCTTGGCGCCGCCACCTCCGCCTCCACCACCTCCCCCGCCGGCCACGATCACGGTTGGCTACCAGTGGACTTTTGCCGATGCTTTCTATTCCCTTGATTTAGAAGTATTTGAAGATGACTACCAAGCTGCTCAGCATGCCCCGCGCATTCCACACGATGAATACTATGGTGAGCTTGTTTCCTATTCGCTGGGACCGGGGTATGCCGAAGCGGCTTGTGTGGCGGATGGACTCTATGAGCTTGCACGACGAACGCACCTCGGATCCGAGCTCCTGCCACTTGCGGTAAGCTTCACCCAGCAGGCCAGCGTGGACGCGGCCTTCGAAGTTAGGTTACCCTTCCACTATCCTCTGGAATCCCTTGTTGATGGCGGGGGGAATTCAGCTGACCAAGCTGTCATGGGTGCGGCCGTCTTAGAAAATCTGGGATTTGCCACCGGAATCGCGATTTTCTGGAATACCTGGGGTGGGCCGATTCACGCGGCGCTGGCCGTTAGCGACGATGAGTGGCAGCCTCACGACTACGACAACCTCGGAACGGGATGGACTTTTCTCGAGCCGACGGCATGCGGTGACTATCGGCGCATCGGTAGTCGGCCGTCTTGGCTCTATGACTATGATGCCTGGGTGGTATGGCCGTTGTGGGAGGCATCTCAGTCGGCGCCGAGTCCAAGAAAGGGGGGCAAGGCTCAGCTTGACGCTCGGCCCGCCGTGCCGAAAGCATGAGATTACCGGCTATCGTTTGTACAGTAGCCCGGTGCCGACGCACTGGGCTTTTTCGTTAGGATAAGAAAGCTTGATTATGCCTGCCAGATTTCGTAAATTAAACATTTGAATGGATTGCGAACCAAAATAGAAATAGTGTGGTTCTTCGAGGTGTTTTTTGGCCGGAGAATTGCACCTGTCGCGCCATATCCGGAGTAGCGGTCCCCTTCATTCAGAACTGATTTCGGTCCAATGAGTACCATGACAGCAGGTGAAGTCAGGCAAGCGGAAGGAACGCGTCGTGTTTTGGTAGTGGATGACGACGCCGCCTCCCGCACGATTATGCGTCATGTCCTCTCGATGCGCGATTTCCAGATCGAGGAAGCGCGAGACGGACTTGAAGCCAGCGAGATGGTCGCACAAGATCATTATCAGCTCGTCATCGTGGATCTTCGATTGCCCCGGCTTTCCGGGTTGGACCTTATCGAGAGAATCCGGCGCAAACGGCCTGACTTGCCCATTATTATCGTATCGGGCGGAGGGGGATTGGATGAAGCCATCGAGGCGATTCGGCACGATGTCTTCTTCTATTTCAAGAAGCCCATCGTCAATCTTGACGAGTTCTTCCATGTGGTTGAGAGCGCTCTTGAGCGCGAGCGACTCATTCAAGAAAACCGCGCCTTTCAGGAGGAGCTGCGCGACCTCAATCTTCGACTCCAAGAGAAGGTGGCCGAACAGACTCGCGAGATTGCCGAAATGCGCGACCGCCTCTCGGAATTGTTCCAAGTCTCACCCAGCATTTTGGCCGCCCGCGACATCAATGAGAAGCTGGAAATAGCCGCCTGGGCTCTGGTGAGTGGCCGTTTCTTCCGACAGGCCGTGATTATGTTAGAGGGCTATCCCAACCAGCCGATTCATGCAAGCTGCGCGCCAGCGGGAGAGCGCGAAACAGAACGCCTGCACGAATTCGAGGCGCGCTATCAGGAAATGAAATCTCTTCTAAGTGAGGAGAACCGACGCGGAGGTTCGTATCTTGTACGCGGAGAAAAATCTCGAGCGGCACCGGACCTTTCGGATGCGGACTTCGTTCTGGTTCCGCTCCGAGGTCAAGATGGACGCATCATCGGCTTGGCTCGCCTCGAGGAGTTCGTGGGCATCAGTCCTCCGGGCGAAGAAGTTCTTCATCTTCTGGAGCTCTTCATGGCTCAACTGGCGCTCTCGATTGAAGAGGTCAGTCTGGAGCAGGAGCTTGAGAAATCTGAAGCGGAATACCGAGCCCTTGTGGATAATGTCAGCGATCTGATCTTCCGACTCGATTTGCAGGGAAATTTCACATTCGTCAGCCGCCGGAGCTCGGAAAATCTCGGATTTGAATGGCATGAACTTGTCGGCCAACCCTTTGTCTCATTGGTTCCTGAGAATTCGCGTCAAGCCGCACATAGTGCCGTGGAAAAAATGCAGCAAGAGGTGAGAGCGAGCCATGATTTCATCGTGCGTCACAAGGATGGCCGCGAACTCATCATGGCGATTACAGCCAACCAACTTATCGAGATGGGACAGCCCGCAGGCATCCTGGGCATCGCCCGTGATGTTACCGAGAAGCGCCGTCTCGAAGCGCAAGTGCGCGAATCAGAGGAACGATACCGTGCTCTGACTGAGAATGCCAATGATGCGATTTTTGTTCTCGACCCCGAGACCTATCATTTCCTTGAGGTTAATCGCCGCGCCGCTGAGCTGACGGGTTATTCAAGAGAAGAGCTCTTGCACATGACGGCTCTTGACTTGCGTCGCCCTGAACATGTGATTCATGCCATCGAAAGAATCGAAGCGATCAAGGTGGCTGGAACTGGACGCTTTGAGGATGCGCCACTGCGCTGCAGGGATGGTCGTGAAATCCTCGTGGACATATCGGCGACCATGGTGGATATTGGCCCTCGAAGAATCTATCAGAGCATCCTGCGCGATATCACCCAGCAGAAGAAGACCGAGGAGGCTCTGCGTCAACGGCTGATGGAGCTCCAGATAGTCTCCGAAATCAGCGATGCACTTCAGAGCGCCATTGATGTCAAGAGCGTGCTGGCGATTATCCTGGCGGGAGTGACGGCCGGCCAAGGCCTCGGTTTCAACCGCGCTTTTATCCTTCTATACAATGAGGAAGAGGCGATGCTTCGTGGTGAGGCCGGAGTCGGGCCGACTTCCGCCGACGAAGCAGGGCGCATTTGGACGGAGCTTTCGGCCAAGGGCTTTTCTCTGGCTGATCTCATTCACAGTTACCAAACGGAGTTTCCTTCGCATGGGGAGCAAATGGCGGATTTTGCACGGCGTCTTTCCATGCGGGTTCGTGAAGAGGCAGGGATATTCTACCGCGCCGTTCTCCTTCGAGAAGCTGCCGTCATTGAAAATGCGGATCGCTCGCCTCTGGTGCCCGACGAGTTTCGCAGGCATTACTCGGCGCAATCGTTTGCCGTCGTGCCGATGGTGTCGCGGGATACGGTTCTGGGTGTCCTGCTAATTGACAACTTCATTACGAAGCGACCCATCAGCAATGAGGATCTGGATCGCCTCCATGTTTTTGCCAATAGTGCCGCGCTCGCCATCGAGAGATCGCGACTGCTGGCGAGCCTGGAGGCCAAACTGCGGGAATTGACGGTGGCGAACCGCGAGTTGAAGGAGAGCCGGGACAAGCTGGTGCAAACGGAACGCCTTTCGGCCATCGGCGAAGTCGCCGCCTCGGTGGCGCATGAAATCCGCAATCCCTTGACTGCGATTGGGGGTTTTGCGCGTTCAGTTCTCAATTCCTTATCGGCAGATGATCGGAACCGATCCCGGCTGCAGATCGTTGTGGACGAAGTGCGGCGATTGGAGGGCATATTGACGGAAATCCTGCAGTTCACGCGTCCTACAATGCCTCGATTTGAAGAAACCGACCTAAACGGGATTATCCTCCAGACCTTCAGCATGATGTCCGAAGAAATAGATCCTGAGCTTATCACTGTTCGCAAGAACTTGGACCCGAATTTGCCTCTCGTGTGGGCTGATCCCGGTCAGATTCGACAAGTTCTTCTTAATGTTTTCCGCAATGCGATTCACGCCATGCCCAAAGGCGGACGATTGCAGGTTCAGACAATGGCTCATGATGAGCTTGTGCAAGTGCGGATTGGCGATACCGGTGTTGGAATTCCCAAGACAAACATCGAGAAGCTTTTCAACGCGTTCTTCACGACGAAATCCGCGGGTTCGGGGCTTGGCCTGACCGTATCTCTGCAAATTGTTCGAAATCATGGGGGCTCTATTTCAGTGGAATCGGAGGAGGGGACGGGCTCGGCTTTTACTGTGTCGTTGCCGATTCTCAAAAAAGGTGCTTGATTTTTGTTTTTTTATCACTTATATTCTGGGAAACCAAACTGGGCAGGAGTTGCGTCAAGGCCGGTGGGCCTTGCCGGGCCTTTCCCTTTGAAATCGCCATAAAATCAGGGAGTCAGTGCATGAGAGCGATGGGTGCTGCGCGACTGTTTTTTATAGTTTTCTGCGTTGCTCTTTTTTCATTGGCCATTTTTGCTGCAGGCTGCAGCAAGGGCCCGAGCGAACGCCAGCTTTTTGAACAAGCTAAGAAATATCAGGAAGAAGGCAAGTTCTCGGAGGCCGCCGCGAGCTATGAGGAGCTGGTCCGGAGGTATCCGCGCTCCAACCAAGCCCCCCAGTGCCTCTTCATGGTGGGATACCTCTATGCCAATCACATGGCCGATTATGACAAGGCTCGCAAGGTCTATGAGACCTTTCTGAAAAAGTATCCCAATGACCCTCTCATCAAGGACGCTCGCTGGGAGCTCATGCACCTCGGTCAGGATGTCAACAAGATCCGCGAGCTAAACGACTTGCTTCAGCATTCCCCGGACACCCTTGCCGGGGGGGCCAAGCAAGGCAAATTGCAGAAGTAATCAGCCACTTCCGAAGCTTCAATATCGGCTTTTTGGGTGTGAACCTGCGCCCTTCGACTCTGTGGCCCCTGGGTCCTATTCCGGGGGCTTTCATTTGTGAACCCGGGAGGATACCAGAGCGAACGGGATTGGAGGAATTGGAACTTTTGCGGGTGGCTATCGTATTATTATAGTTGAAACTAAATTGTTGTCGCTTTTGCCTTTTTCACACAAAAGAGGAGGAGCATGGACGCCGATATTCGAGAGATCACGCAAATTGTCGAGAGGGAATCCGAATTCGTTGACCGCTTAGAGGCCGAAATCGGGAAGATCATTGTCGGGCAGAAGCCAGTTGTCGAGAAGCTGCTCATCGCCCTATTCTCTGGAGGACATGTCTTGCTTGAAGGGGTGCCGGGACTGGCGAAAACCCTTGCGATCAAGTCGCTGGCCATGGCAATCCAGGCGAAATTCCGGCGCATCCAATTTACCCCCGACCTCCTGCCGGCGGATCTCGTCGGAACTCTATTCTTCAATCAAAAAGATGGGAACTTCTATACGAAGAGGGGTCCGATTTTCGCCAATTTCATTCTCGCCGATGAAATAAATCGCGCCCCAGCCAAAGTGCAATCGGCTCTCCTCGAAGCCATGCAGGAGAAACAGGTAACCATTGGTGAAGAGACTTTTCCTCTCGACGAACCCTTTATGGTTCTGGCGACTCAGAACCCTATCGAACAAGAAGGCACCTATCCACTGCCCGAGGCACAGGTTGACCGCTTCATGATGAAGGTGAAGATTGACTACCCCAATCGGAAGGAAGAAGTGCTCATTATGCGCGAATACTCTCGCGACAACGAGCACAAACCGCAACCTGTCGTTGCACCTCAGGAAATCCTTGGTGTGCGCAAGACCATCGAAAAAATTTATGTGGACCCCAAGATCGAGGATTATGTTCTGGACATTGTTTTTGCCACGCGGTCTCCGGCGCAATACAAAATGCCTGACCTGGCCCCTCTCATCCAATATGGAGCTTCTCCGCGGGCCTCAATCTATCTTATCAAGACGGCGCGTGCTCACGCTTTTCTGCGCAAACGCGGCTATGTTATTCCCGAGGATATTCGCGCCATTGGCATGGATGTGCTGCGGCATCGCGTGATGGTGACCTACGAGGCGGAAGCCGAAGAGGTTGATTCGGAGAAAGTCATCAGCGACATTTTTGCCCGCGTCGAAGTGCCATAGACAGACTACGCTCCCAGATTGAAAATGAATCCATTACCAAGCCGATGGAAACACGAGAAATACTGAAGAAAGTCCGGCAGATTGAGATCAAGACTCGCGGGGTGGTCAACGAGATCTTATCGGGGGAGTATCATGCCGTTTTCAAAGGGCGCGGGATGGATTTTGCCGAAGTGCGCGAATATCAGATGGGCGATGATGTGAGACTGATTGACTGGAATGTCAGCGCACGTATGGGCCATCCCTACATCAAGGTTTTCGAGGAGGAGCGTGAACTTCTGGTGATGCTTCTGTGTGATGTTTCGAGCTCGGCACACTTTGGCTCGGGGAGGCAAATGAAGGTGGATATGGCCATCGAACTGGCAGCCGTTCTCGCTTTCTCCGCCTTGAAGAATAATGACAAGGTCGGGATGATACTTTTCACGGATCATATCGAGAAATTCATCGTTCCGAAAAAGGGAAAAACGCACATTCTGCGGATTCTGCGCGAGCTCTATGCTTTCAAGCCTCAACGCTCCGGCACAAACCTCCGGCTTGCGCTCGAATATCTCACTCGAGTCACGAAGAAACGAAGCATTGCCTTTCTTATCAGCGATTTTTTTGGAGCGGATTTTGAGCGGGCGGCAAGCATCGTGGGACAAAAACATGATCTGATTGCCGTGCATGTTTTTGATCCACGAGAGTATCTTCTGCCCAAAGTAGGGCTTGTCCGACTTCACGACGCAGAAAAGGGCACTCCATTTTGGATTGACACGGCAGACCCAAGAGTCCACCGGGTCTTGCGCATGCGATTCGAACAATGGCAAGCGAATCTCAAGAAAGGCTTTCAGAGGGCGGGTGTGGGCTATATGGCGTTGTCCGTAGATCAACCCTATATTCCTACGGTCGTGCAGTTCTTCAAAGAACGCGAAAGGAGGCGTTAGGGGTGCTGTTGGGATTGGAGGCTGGATCAGGCCATTATCGTTTCCGCGTTCTAATCATGACGACAGTGCTGGCAGTTGCTCTTTTTGTGCTGCAGGCTGTTCAAGCGGCAACGCTCCAAACCTCGCTGACTCCTTCGCGCGCCCGAGTGGGTGATTTGCTTCAGCTAAAGGTGACCGTTGAAGGCAGTGGGAATGCTACGGTGGAATGGCCACTTTTCGATCCGGATTCTCTGGCTTTTCAACTCGTTTCCGTTGATTCGGCGGGAATGCTCGCGCGCGAGCGCATCTTCAACCTTGCTTTGTATGATACAGGACAATTTCTCCTGCCTCCTCTGCCAATCGTCCTCCATACGGTACACTCCAAAGAGACCCTCTACACCCACGCTCTTGCGGTCCAGATTGTTTCCACATTGCCCGACACGGCGAATGCTCCTCAGCCCATCAGAGGCCCGCGCACACTGCCACTGACACTGCGAGATATTCTGTCGCTGGCAATCTGGCCTCTTGTCATCCTGGCGGTCGTTGCCGCGGCTTTTCTTTATTGGCGATCTCGCAAGAAGAGGCAGCCGGAAAAAATCGCGTTGCCTGAAATCATTCTGCCTGCACACGAGCTTGCCTTGCAGGAGTTAATTCAGCTTCGCGACAAAAAGCTTCCTCAGAAAGGGATGCTAAAGGAGTTCTTCAGCGAGCTCTCGGAAGTCCTGCGTCGTTACATAGAACGCCGCTATAGATTCCCAGCCCTTGAAATGACGACCTGGGACATCGAACAGGAATTGCGTCGCGATGATTTTCCACAAATCCTTCACGGCGAAGGTCTGCTTATTCTGCGCGAATCCGACCTTGTGAAGTTCGCCAAATATCTTCCTCCTTGGCAGAGTTGCGATGAGCATCTTGAATGTGCTTTCCGGATCGTCGAGGCCACAAAGGAAATTATGGAAACAAAAGAGATGGGAGCGGCAGCATGAGCTTTGCCCACCCCACCTATTTTTTGCTTCTTCTCTTGTTGCCGGTTTTCGTCTATTCATATTTCTGGAGAGAGAAACGACGTCTTTCTGATTTTCGTTATCCCGACTTGAGACTTTTACAGGGGATGAAACGGAGTTGGCGCGTTCGATTGCGCCATCTTCCCTTCGCATTTCGCATGGCGGGAATGATCCTGCTTGTTGGCGCACTCGCGCGACCCCAAGCTCATGACCGCGAGGAGAAAAAGACAACCGAGGGAATTGACATCATCTTGTGCTTGGATACATCCACTTCAATGGCGGCGGAGGATCTGAAGCCCAATCGCATTGAAGCCGCGAAGGTTGTGGCGAAGGAATTCGTGGAAGGTCGCCAAACCGACCGGATTGGCCTGGTGCCTTTTGCGGCACAGAGCTTTACACAGTGCCCACTGACGACAGACTACCCCGTCTTGCTCAGCCTCTTGGATGATGTACACATGAGAATGGTCGAAGATGGAACGGCCATCGGGATGGCCATGGGCACGGCGATTAATCGATTGCGAGAGTCCATGGCGAAGAGTAAGGTTGTTATCTTGCTGACCGACGGCCAAAACAACCGAGGCGAACTGGATCCGGTGACGGCAGGACATGCCGCCGCTGCGTTGGGCATCAAAATTTACACGATAGGCGTGGGCACACGAGGACTGGCACCGTATCCGGTGGAAACGATTTTTGGAACACGGTATCAGAAGATTCCTGTGGACATTGACGAAGACATGCTGCGCGATATTGCGCAGGCGACTGGAGCCCGGTACTACCGTGCCACCGATGAGAAGAAACTGCGCGACATCTATCATCAAATTGACCAACTTGAGCGTTCCAAAGTCGAGGTCGTCGAGTATCAGCAGGTCGCCGAGCTTTTTTCGCCCTGGCTTGCGAGCGCACTTCTCTGCTTGCTCCTTGAGATGGCATTTGCTTCGACACGATTTCGGAAACTGCCATGATTCGTTTCGCACACCCTGAATGGCTCTACCTCTTGCTTGGAATACCGCTTCTCGCGTTATTCTTGTGGTGGGTGCGGCGACGACGACGAGTTGCCAGTCTCTCTTTCGTTGCCGCAGAGCTTATTCATCAAATTGCCTATGCCCATAGCTCGCTCAAGACCGGCTGGAAGCATGCACTTTGGCTTGCCGCTTTGGCGCTCGGGATTATCGCGCTGAGCGGACCTCAGGTGGGGACACGGTTTGAAGAGGTGAAGCGCGAAGGAATTGACATTTTCATTGGCCTCGATGTCTCTGTCAGTATGATGTGTGAAGACATCCGCCCCAACCGCTTGGAAAGTGCCAAACACGAAATCCTCCGTTTTGTCAACGGCCTCAAGGGAGACCGTGTCGGTTTGGTGGCTTTTGCCGGGAGTGCGGTAATCCATTGTCCGTTGACAACGGACTATGGAGCAACGAAACTGCTGGTCAATGTGATGTCGCCGGACTTGTTGCCGGAGCCGGGAACGGCTCTCGCCGATGCGATTGACGCCGCTCGGAAAAGTTTTAAGCGCGAGGAAACGAAAAGCAAGGTACTTGTCCTTGTAACGGATGGCGAGGATCACGAGGAGAAGACCCTGGAGGCGGCGGCTGACGCGGCGAAAGAAGGCATTCGTATCTATTGCATTGGGCTGGGTACGCGGCAAGGAGCGCCAATTCCTCTATACAATTCCAGTGGAGTGAAAATCGGGCACAAGAAGGACAAGAGCGGTGAAGTGGTCTTGACGCGCTTGAATGAGGTGCTTCTTCAGCGTGTTGCGGAAGCCGGAGGCGGTCAATATCTGCGCGGCACGCAAGGGGCAGGCGAGCTGGAGACCATCTGGTCAGACATCGCATCTATGGAGAAACGGGAATTAAGCGCGAAAAAATTTGCTGCCTTTGAAGACCGATTCCAGTTTCTTCTGATGCCGGCATTTCTCTTGTTGGTGCTCGAGTTTTTTGTCTCCGAGCGTCGAGGCCTGGTCTGGACACCCTGGCTGAAGTGGCCGAGCCGCCGTACAACCAAAAAAGAAACCTCATCATGACAAAACGCCTCATAGTGAAGTCACTCTGTTTCACCATCCTGTTGGGCAGTCTGGCCACTAACTTGGGAGCAGCATCGGCTCGAAAACTCGTTCGAGAAGGCAATCGAGCGTATAAAGGCGGCCAATTTGATCAAGCGCTCGCCAAATATAAGGCGGCACTTATGGAGGGAGGAGACCCCGGAGTGGTGGCCTACAATCTGGGGAATGCTCACTACAATTTGGGTGAATTGCAAGCGGCTCAGGAAGCCTACATGCAGTCCCTGCGGCCGGCGAAGCCTGAGGAGCTGGCAGGTTCATTATATAATCTCGGCAACGCCTATTTCCAAGCTCAGAAATATCCTGAGGCCATCTTCGCTTATATCGAGGCTTTGAAACGCAATCCCAATGATGAAGACGCAAAATACAACTTGGAATTGGCACGGCGCATACTGAAGCAGGCTCAGCAGAATCAGGAACAACAGAATCAGAACAGCGAAGAGCAACAAGATAAGCAGGATTCGCAGCAGCAACAGAATCAAGAGCCGAACGAAAACCAAAAGAGTGAACAAGAGCCCAAACAAGAAGAACAGCAGCAGCAACAGACTCAGCCGCAGGAACAGAAACAGATGAGCCCGGAGGAGGCTGAGCGGATTCTTAACGCGCTCTTGCAGAATGAACAAGATGCCCTGAAGCAGGTGAAGAAGATGCAGGTTGTCGCGCGTCCGAAGCGGGAGAAGGACTGGTAGGATGTGGTCAGTTCTTCTACTCCTTCTGCTGTCTGCGAGCATTGCTGAAGCTCAGATCGAGTTCCGTGCCAGCGTAGATCAAGCGACTGTTCGGGTCGGAGAGCAAGTGAAGCTACTTCTTGAGGTCAAAGGAGCGGCCTCGGGTGTTCCTGTGCCCGTGACGCCCTCTTTGGTTGGACTTGAATTGGCCGGTGGACCGTTTCGCTCCACTGAATTGCAGATTATCAATGGCCGGATGATCGGCTCGACGACCTATACCTATGTCCTTCGAGCATCGAATCCGGGCACCGGCAAGATTGGCGCAAGCACCTTGACTTTCAAGGGCAAACAATATACGACGCAACCCATAGACATTCAAGTCACCGGCGCCGGAGAACCGACGACGCCGGGCGGCCCAAAGGGTCAAACCGAGGATGTGTTCGTTCGCGTTCGCACCGACAAAAAGAAAACCTACCAGAATGAGAAGGTTCTCTTAACCTATTCAATCTATTTCCGTTCCTCAATCACAAGCCCGGAGATTGTTCGTTTGCCTCGCACTGCCGGTTTTTGGGGCGAGGAGGTGCCGCTTGCACGCGACCTTCCTGTTCACGAGGAAGTCATCAGTGGAGTTCAGTATCGAGTGGCGGTGTTCAAGCAGATGGCTCTTTTCCCGACACAAACTGGGAAGTTGATCGTCGAAGCGCTGACTCTTCGGATACAGGTTGAAGTCAAGGCGCGGCGGCGCGATCCTTTCGGCCTTTTTAACGACCCGTTCTTTGGCATGGGCGCACGCACCGAGACCCGAGAGGTTCACTCGCCGCCCGTGACAATCGAAGTGGAATCCTTGCCTGTCGAAGGACAACCGGCCGATTTCAGCGGTGCCGTCGGCGACTTTAAGATTGAAGCCACCCTCGACAAAACGGCCGTTCCAGCGCATGAGGCGGTCACGCTCACCTTCAGAATCAACGGGGAAGGAAATATCAAAACCTTAGCTGATCCAATCCCTGAGCCAAAGACCTTCTTCCCACCTGATCTTGAATCCTACGATCCAAAGGTCACGGAGGACATTCGCCGGACAGGGGGGAATATCAGCGGCTCGAAAACCTTTGAATATCTGCTTATCCCTCGGGCGGCGGGAGTTCAAAATATTCCGTCAATCACCTACAGCTTCTTCAATCCGAAATCGAAACGCTACCATACCCTTTCCACGCCCGCGCTTACGCTACAAGTCGAAAAGGGAGCGGAGACCGGAGGGGCCGGCGGAGGCGTTCCTGTGGCACTCAAGAGAGGTGTCGAGCAAATCGGTGAGGATATCGCTTACATGAAGGTGAAATCCGGTGCGTTTCATCGCCGAGGGGTGGCGCCATACGAAGAAATGACATTTTGGCTTACGCTAACAGCTCCCTGGGCTGCCGTTGCTATGGTGTTTGTCGAGAGGCGACGACGGGACAAATTGGCAGGAACGCCACTTCGTCTGCGGAATTTGCGCGCGCCAAGCCAAGCCCGCAAAGGACTGGTGAGAGCACGGAAACTGCTTGGTCGCAGTGACGGAGAGGTGTTCTATGGCATGGTAACGCATACGCTTCGCGACTACCTCGCGGGAAGGCTGAATCGGCCGGCAGAGGATTTCACAATGGTGCAACTGGAAGAGGCTTGGAAAGAAAGGACTTGGCCATCGGAGATTTTGGAGCAAGCACGCAGAATCTTGGACGAATGCGATTTTGCGCGATTTGCGTCCGGTGATTTCCCGGCGCCACGACGCGGCGAGCTTCTGCGCGAAGCTGAACAAATTGTTGAAGCAGTGGAACGCATCATAGCCACAGAAGGGAAGAAGAAATGAGGCGCACAACGATATTCTTGCTTCTTCTCTTTTTTTTCAGCATGGCCGCCACCGGCGCCACCAAGTCGCTTTTCGAGAAAGGAGTGGATGCGTATCGCCAGGGGAATGTTGATGAAGCACTGAGGGTGTGGCAGTCAGTCTATGAGCGGGGGTATGAAAGCGGAGCTCTCTGTTATAATCTCGGCAACGCCCATTTTCGGATAGAACACACGGCTCAGGCGATTCTTTTCTATGAACGTGCCAAGAATCTGTTGCCACGCGACAAGGATGTCACCGCCAACTTGGGTTTGGCACGACTATCCATCGTGGATCGCGTGGAAGCACCGGTGCGGCTGATCATCTGGAACTGGGTGGATGTCGTGCGGGATTTCTTTTCTCTTCGTGAGCTGCGTCTTCTTTTCATTGGGTTCGGGGTGCTATCCTGCGCTTGCATTATTGCGGCCATTCTCTTGAGCGGTCGAGTCAGTCGTACACTCCCAACGGTCGTTCTTGTTCTTTGGATCGTGTTCGGCGTGGTTTTCGTGTGGCGCTCGATTCTTGACAGTCAGCCCTATGCCATCATCACCGTGGACAAAGTTGATGTCAAGAGTGCCCCGGACGAGACCGCCAAGGATGTCTTTGCCTTGCACGAAGGGCTCAAAATCCGTATCAAGTCGGGCTTGGCAGGGTGGCTGAATATTGAATTGGCCGATGGCCGGCGAGGATGGATTCCGGCCGCACAAGCGGAGCAAATATGAAGATCATTCTTCTCTTTCTGGTGCTGCTGGCAGGTCTGGCGGAAGTTGGGTGCATTCGGCCTGTAGCAAGAACCGAGAAACAGTCCCCTCCTACAGCGCCAACGGACAGTGCGAGAGGCATGCCTGAGCCCTATGATGCCGTGCAATTGGGCGGTGATGTTTTTGAGGCGGAATTAGCGGGAGAAGAGGCGAGGCAGGCCGGAGAAACCTTCGGATATCGGGTACAGATTGCCGCTGTGGTTGACGAGAGTTCTGCGCGTGCGCTCCGAACGCAGGCCACCGGTGAGTTCAAGATGCCTGTTTATCTGCTATATGAAGCGCCCTTCTGGTTCATTCGCGTGGGGGATTTTCGAACAATGGCCGAGGCGGAGGAGGCCAAGAAAGATGCCGTTCAGAAGGGGCATGCAGGGGCGAGGGTGGTGGAGGACAAGATAGTCATTGGAGAGTGAGATAGGTAAGAAACAAGATGCCTTGTGGCTTGACATTATGTAGGAAAATGCGTAGATTTTAGAGATTTTATGGCATCTCCGACCCAACAGGACCCCCTTGTCAGTATTATTGTTCTGAATTACAATGGATTGCCATTCCTGCCGCGATGTCTTGAGACACTTGCGGCGACGCGCTATCGTCCGATGGAAATCATTGTTGTAGATAATGCGTCGAAGGACGGAAGTCTAAGCTACATTCGGCAGAATTTTCCTGAAGTCAGAATTATCCCGTTTGACAAGAATTGGGGGTATAGTGGAGCCTATAACCGAGCCGTAGCATCCGCTTCGGGCGAGATTCTCGTTCTGTTGAACTTTGATGTGGAGGTTGAAACCGATTGGCTGGACCAACCTCTGGAGCTCTTTGTAGCCGACGCTCGACTTGCCGCCTGTCAGCCCAAGCTTCGCGGGATGAAAGAGAGGCAGCGCTTCGAATACGCGGGTGCCTGTGGTGGCTTCTTGGACCGCTATGGTTATCCCTTCACGCGCGGGCGGGTCTTTGATGTGCTCGAACCTGATACGGGACAATACGACGACGCCCGAGAGTGCTTCTGGGCTACCGGCGCTGCGCTCATCATTCGCAAAGCGGCTTATTTGGAGGTCGGGGGACTTGACGACACCTTCTTCCTTCACATGGAAGAGATAGACCTTTGTTGGAGGCTGCATCTGTGTGGTTGGAAGGTATGCGTCGCGCCTCGGGGAATCGTCTATCATTACTCTGGAGCAGCCCTTTCATCGGAACGCTTTCTGAAAATCTATTATAATCAGAGAAACAGCCTCATGATGCTGATGAAGAATTACAGCTTCGGATGGCTGCTTCCAGCGTTGGGCGGGCGATTTCTATTCGATTTGGTGACATTGGTGAGTTCCCCGCTGCGCAGGGAACCTAAAAGGTCGGTGGCGGTCGTTGCCGCCTATATATGGATTCTATCACACTTATGGCTTCTTCTCAAAAAACGGCGAGAGGTTCAGCGACTAAGGTCGCTTCCGGATCGGCAAGCCCTGAAAAGCATCCTGCCAAAGAGTCTCGTGATCGCCTACTTCCTCAGGAAAAAAAGGACATTCAAGAACCTGGTTCCAGCGGGCTGGTAAGTCCTTGGCCTCACCGAGTCTCCGCAGTCTTCGTCCTGCTGACGGCCCTAATAGTCTATTTCATCACGGTCGCCAAATCGGTTCCCTTCTGGGACTGTGGCGAGTTTACGGCCTGCTCCTATACTTTGAGTGTGCCACATCCTCCAGGCTCCCCGCTTTTCCTTTTGCTGGGACGGGTTTTCACGCTCCTGCCTTTCCCGACAGACATTGCTTATCGCGTCTGCACCATGTCGGCGATTCTGAGCGCCGTGGCGATATTTTTCCTTTATCTCACGATTGTGATGATCATCCGGCATTGGCGTGGACCCGAGCGAACCGTTGCTGATCAAGTCACCGTCTATGGCAGCGGCATCATCGGCGCGCTGGCTCTTTGCTTCTCCTACAGTATGTGGTTCAACGCGGTGGAGTCCGAGGTCTATGCTTTCGCGCAGTTCTTTACGCATATTGTCGTTTGGCTGATACTACTGTGGAGCCAACGGGCCGACCAGCCGGGCAACGAACGCCTTTTGATCCTGATTGCCTACATCATGGGGCTGGCCACCGGTGTCCATTTGCTCAATGTGCTTGCCATTCCCACTTTGGCCTTGATTATCTATTTCCGAAAGCGGGAATTCAGATGGGGGAGTTTCCTCGTAATGTGTATGGCCGCCGCCGCCGCTTTTTTTGCCGTTTACCCCGGCGTTGTCAAGTGGCTGCCTGGCTCAGCGGCGAAATTGGGTTTGTGGGCGCCTCCGATGATTGTGATCCTCCTCGTGCTCGCTTTCATCTGGGCGGCGTGGGCCAAGTCCCATATTTTTGCGACCGTTCTGGCAAGTTTGTTTCTGGTGATTATTGGCTATTCGACCTATGGGATGCTCTATGTCCGGTCGAATATGGACACTCCAATTGACGAGAACGACCCGGAAACGCCGAAGGCTTTTCTTTCGTACCTGAATCGAGAGCAATATGGCGAGCATTCCATTGTCGATCGCGCTTGGAACAACGATCCCAAATACCACTCAGAATGGGACTTTTTCTGGCGCTATCAAATTCACAAGATGTACGACCGGTATCTGCTTTGGCAGTTCGTGGGCAGAGAGGGTGCTCCCGAATTGGAGTTTCAAGATGCCGGTGTGCAGAACAGCTATGTTCTTGGTCTGCCGTTTCTCTTGGGATTGTTAGGATTGGGGTATCTATTCCACCGCGACAAACGGATGGGGCTGGCGATCCTTGTTCTCTTTTTCATGACAGGCTATGCCATTATTTTATATGTGAATCAAGATGACCCGCAGCCGCGCGAACGAGACTACTCCTATGTCGGTTCCTTCTATGTGTTTGCCATCTGGATTGGTCTGGGGGCGACGGCCGTCTTGGATGGTATTGCATCCCTGTTGCGGCGTCAGCGGGCGCGAATCGCTGCGTTAGTGGGAGCCAGTGCTTTCCTCTTTGTGTTCACCCCCGGCATCATGCTTGTTAAGAATTTCCCCATGCAGAACCGGACAGGAAATTATATCGCGTGGGATTATTCCTATAATATGCTAATGTCCTGCGCTCCCTATGGACTCCTCTTCACAAACGGCGACAACGACACTTTTCCTCTTTGGTACCTGCAGGAAGTGGAAGGCATTCGCAAGGATGTCCGCATCGTCAATCTCAGCCTCCTGAATACGGGATGGTATATAAAGCAGATGAGAGACCGTCAGCCGCGTGTTCCGGTCAGTTTCGGCGATGCCTATATTGACCGTTTCATTGATGAACGAGATGCCACGGCGCTCCTTTCTCGCTATTGGCCCAAAGAGAAACAGCGGGTCGAATTGAATACACCCGAAGGCAAGATGGTCTGGAATATGGCGGCCACGCTCTATGTACCTTATAAATCTGAGGAACGGGACAAAAATTTCTTGCGCGTGCAGGATATGATGGTCTTGGACATTTTGCGCACGAACTTTGATCCGCGCAGAACTTCAACGCCGCGGCCTGTTTACTTCGCCGTGACCGTGGCGTCTTCAAATATGTGTGGCCTGCGCGATTACTTGACTATGGAAGGTCTGGCATTTCGTTTGAATCCGGCAGGAGGACAAATTATTGACCATGAAAAGATGTTCCACAACATTATGGAAGTCTATCAAGGTCATTATCGTGGATTAAATGACCCACGGGTTCACTTGGATGACAATGTTCAGAAGCTTCTTCAAAACTACCGGTCGTCTTTCCTGCAGCTCGCCTACTATTATACCGGAGTGCCGGAGGACACGAATCGTGCGACTCTCAGGTATTCTGCCGGCGAGGTTAAGCTCGAGGATTTCGGCAGGTTGTCGAATCGCGATAAGGCCCTCTATCTGCTGGACCAAATGGACTACCTCATTCCAGAGAAGCTGAGTCGGATGACGAATCCCGATATTGCGCTTCAACTCGGCAAAATGTACTATGATCTCGGTCGGCCTGAAGAGTTGCGTCGGCGATTGGATCAGGTGGCTCAGGCGGGAGACATTTCGACAGAGACATTGGCACGCTACGCGGCAATCCAGCACCAAGTTTTTCAGGATTCAGCCAAAGTACAGAAAATTATTGACAGAATAATGGAGTCAAAGGATCAAGCCGGAATTTCTCAGGCCGCTTCGATACTCTACAGTGTGCGAGCGTACGATGCGGCCGCGCAGCTTTTTGAACAAACGCTGAAAGACAATGCCGATGACGGCCAGGTTGTTGGAGCCTTGACTCAATGCTATGAGCGAACCAAACAGTACAATGATGCGATTCGAGTGATCCGGGGGTGGCTACAACGGCATCCCAGCGATGCAGGGGCGACTTCCCGGCTGGAACAGTTCGAGAGACTTTTGGCGGCGGAGGGACCATGAGACAGCAGACAGTATTGGGAGCGTTTCTCTTTTTTGCGTGGTTTTCTTTCGCGGATTCCGCGGAGTGCTTCGCCGATGACCACTCGCGGAAATACGGAGTGGAATTCCGAGGCGGGTTTTCTCTCTACCAGGTCTCGGATACACGGGATGTTTTAGACAATTACGAAGGTTCACCAGGGGCCACGATCACCGCAAATTACGCGGGCCCTTCGGGTGGCTTTTCCTTGCTCTGGCGACAAGAAAAGCATTTCCAATGGAATATCGGGTACAATTCCCTGCTCGATTTCGAGAGTGAGGCCAGTTGGCAAGACACGACCCTGACACTGTCAAGCCGTGCATCCGAAATTTTCGTGCTCGGTAATGTCGTCTTTGCGCCGGCGAGGGGAGTCCGCGCCTATGTGGGCGGCGGTGTTGATTTTCTGGTCGCGAAGCAAGATATTCTATGGCAACCGGGGAATTCAATTTTTGACGGAACGGGACGCACATTCGGTATTGTAACGAATGGAGCCATCGAGGTTTTCTTAGGACAACGACTGGGATTTTGCCTCGGAGGAGGTTATCGCTTGGCCAATGTGACGCAATTTACGGATGTTAAGTTCAATGGTGACCGCGCGAAAGTCAAGCACCCTCTTGTGAATCGAGCCTGGGAAGCTGACCTCAGTGGTCCCTTCCTCATCACCTCGTTGCGAATTTATTTTGATCCGGTATCCAAGCCGATTGACTTTGGCGAGTGAGAAGGCGCCAGAAGGGCAACATTTTGATCAGAACCATCTCATGCTTTCTGTGAGCCGTGCGATGGTTTTTTGCTAAGGGAGGTTTGGGATTGGCCTTGCCGCAAGTGTTTATCATTTTGGGGTCCGAGTCGGACCGCGACTACTTCTCCGGCATAGACAAATACTTCGACTACTTCGGGATCGTCTATGAACTCGTTGTTTGTTCGGCTCATCGCGAACCGGAGAGGTTACGCGCACTTTTGGCTGACGCGGAGGCACGGGGCAGCCAAGTCATCATAGCGGGAGCGGGTATGGCGGCGCATTTGGCTGGGGCATGCGCAGCTCACACGATACTGCCAGTCATCGGCGTTCCGCTTCCAGGCTCTTCGCTTGACGGGCTTGACGCTTTGCTGTCAACTGTCCAAATGCCCGCAGGAGTGCCTGTAGCGACGATGGCGTTGGGACGCGCTGGTGCGACCAATGCAGCCGTTTTTGCCGCCCAGATCATCGCCCGCCAATCGGGGGAAGTCGCCGAGAAACTACGGACCTTCAAACAGAAAGGGTGCCGGCTATGAGGGGGCTTGTCACGATTCCCACTTATAACGAACGCGAGAACATTGGCCACTTACTCGACATACTTTTCGAGCAGAATCCTACGCTCGATGTTCTGATTGTGGACGACAATTCACCCGACCGAACCGCTGCGTATGTTAAGGAGCGCCAACGAAGCGAGTCGCGCCTGAAACTCATCGAGCGGCCTGGAAAAATGGGACTGGGCACCGCCTATGTGGCAGGATTCAAGTATGCCATGCGGGAGGGTTATGACTGTGTTTTCGAAATGGATGCTGACTTTTCACACGATCCACACGATTTGCCTCGCCTCATGGAAAAGATAGTGGATTATGATTTTGTCATTGGCTCACGATATGTTGACGGAATCTCTGTCGTTAATTGGCCGTTGCGCCGACTCATGCTCTCCTGTTTTGCGGCCTGGTACACCCGCGTCATCACAGGAATGCCCATAAAGGACCCCACGGCAGGCTTCAAATGTTGGCGCATTGAAGTCCTCAAGGCCATAGACTTGGATCTCGTCAAATCAGGGGGGTACTCCTTCCAAATTGAAATGAATTTCAAAGCGTGGAAGAGAGGTTTTCGCTACTGTGAAATTCCGATCATCTTCGTCGAACGGCGAGTTGGCACTTCCAAAATGTCCAAACACATCGTATATGAAGCGGTTTTTATGGTTTGGAAGCTCCGTCTCCAAAGTCTGCTGGGAAAGATTTGATGCCGGAGCGTGCATGTATTGCGGTAGTCGTCGTGAACTACAATGTGCGCGAGCTGCTTGATCAGGCGTTGCGTTCGCTCTATGAGACGGCCGAGGTGCTCATCAGCGAAGTCTGGGTCGTGGACAACGCTTCAACCGACGGCTCAGTCGAGTTCCTTGAAGCGAACTGGCCGCAGGCGCACATCCTTTCCAATCGCGAGAATTGCGGTTATGGCCGTGCCAACAATCAGGGGATAGCCCAATCGAATGCGAAGTACATCCTGATTCTCAATCCAGATACGGTTGTTCAGCGGGGAGCTTTGCAGGAACTCGTGGAATTCATGGAAAGCCGAACTCAAGCCGGAGTGAGCGGACCCAAAATCGTCAGTCCCGAGGGACGATTCCGTCCGGAGTGTCGCCGCGGCTTTCCGACGCCGTTGGCCGCCTTTAGCCGGCTTTTTGGCCTTTCGACCCTTTTGCCGCGCAGTCGGCTTTTCGGCAAGTATTATCTCACCTATTTGGACCCCGACTACGAAACCCAGGTGGATGCCTTGAGTGGTGCTTGCATGATGGTGCGGCGAGAGGCAGCCGAAGCCGTAGGTTATTTTGATGAAGAGTACTTCCTCTATGGAGAAGATATTGATTGGTGCTGGCGGATGAAGCAGGCGGGATGGGAAGTCTGGTACATTCCCCGCGCCTCCATCACTCATGTCAAAGGAGCCAGTATGCGACGCAGCCCCAGCCGGCCTGACTGGTTCTTTTTTGAGGCCATGCGGATCTTCGTGCGCAAGCATCTTCGCGACAGATATCCACCACCCCTCCTATGGCTCTTGGATACGGGCATTCATCTGCGCTACTTTCTGGGTTTTCTTTCTCCCCTGTTCCGAAAGGCTGGACGGTCATAGCCTGTGGACGCGAGGATCGTTTTGCCATTTTTGTCTGGTTTGACAAGGAGTCGTGATGGCGAATTCGGCAACTGATTTCACTTCGCGAACGACGGCTGTGGATGGGAAGAGTGTCTTGCGAGACGGGTATGTTCTTGATTTCGAGAAGCCCATTGTAGAGCTGGAGCAGAAGATCTCGGAGATGAAACAAATCGCTCGCGCAAGCGGAATGGATTCTCTCACCGAAGAGATTCGTCGCATGGAGAAGAAAGCGACGAAGCTGAAGCAAGAGACCTATCGGAAGCTGACCCGTTGGCAAAAAGTGCAGATGGCCCGACACGCGCAACGACCTTATGCTCTGGACTACATCGCGCGTATCTGCTCGAGTTGGACCGAACTGCACGGTGACCGGCATTTTGCCGATGATAAAGCGATTGTTGGAGGCTTGGCTCGCATTAATGATCTGCCTCTCGTGATTATCGGCCATCAGAAGGGGCGTGGAACGAAAGAGAATCTCCTGCGCAATTTCGGAATGCCGAATCCTGAAGGTTATCGCAAGGCTCTGCGCCTGATGAAACTTGCGGCAGGTTTCCATCGGCCTGTGGTGACTTTCATAGATACCCCGGGTGCGTATCCGGGGATTGGCGCGGAAGAGCGGGGGCAAGCAGAAGCAATCGCCAGGAATCTTTTCGAGATGGCAGGATTGCCTATCCCAATTGTAACCATCGTCATCGGCGAAGGCGGAAGCGGCGGGGCACTGGCCATTTCCATTGCCGACCGCATCTTCATGCTCGAGCATGCCATCTATTCCGTGATCAGCCCCGAAGGTTGTGCCTCAATTCTCTATCGTGATGCTTCCGAAGCCGAACGCGCCGCCGACGCACTGAAGCTCACGGCCCCTGACCTTCTCAGCATGAAAATCATTGACGGAATTCTCGAAGAGCCTTTGGGAGGAGCTCATCGAGATGTGGACAAAATGGCGGCATTGATCAAGAAAACGATCTTATCCACATTGAAGGAGCTTCAAAAATTGCCACAAGAGGAATTGATCCGCATTCGACATGAGAAATATGCGAAGATTGGTTTCTGGCTGGAATGAGAATAGAGTCGCTCACGAATTCACGACGACGGTGCGTGTTCGCTATGCGGAAACAGACGCTATGGGTTGGGTTTACTATGGGTGCTATTTCGTTTATTTCGAGATCGGACGCACCGAACTGATGAGAGAACTCGGGCGTCCGTACAGCGAAATCGAGAAGAATGGAACACGGTTGCCCGTCGTCTCGACGGGCTGTCATTTCTTAGCGGGGGCACGATATGATGATCTTCTCCGGATTGTGACGCGCGCTTCTGTTCTGTCGGCGTATCGTCTACGATTTGATTATCGAATCTTCTCGAGCGAAAAAATGCTCTGTGAAGGTTTCACAGAACATTGTTTCGTTAATCAAGACGGTGGACTGGCCAAGGTGCCGCGCGACTTGGTGGAAACACTCGGGCCGCGATGAAGGGAATAGCTCTTATCACGGGAGGCACCGGCTTTATTGGCAGCCACCTGGCTGAAGAAATGGCCCACGCAGGTTGGCGAGTTCGTGCCCTTGTGCGCCGACCGGATAAACTGCGCTGGCTTCAAGGGTTCGATGCGAAAATCGCTATGGGAGATATTGAGGACCCGCCATCACTTCCAGCGGCACTGCAGGGAGTCGAGCTTGTGCTTCACTGCGCAGGTCTAACCAAGGCCAATAGCCGCGGCGAATACATGAGAGCGAACGCAGAAGGAACGCGAGCCCTTGTTGACGCCAGCACGCGAGCGGGAGTCCGGCGTTTTGTCTACTGCTCTTCCCAGGCGGCAGCCGGGCCTGGTACTGCCGCGCATCCACGAACCGAAGAGGACGCACCCGAACCTGTCACGGATTATGGAGCGTCCAAGCTGGCAGGGGAGAGAATCGTACAGGATTCACCTCATCTCGAATGGCTCATCGTGCGCCCTCCTGCAGTTTTTGGTCCGCGTGATGAGCAATTCTTGGCACTCTTTCGGATGATAAAGAAGTACCGACGGTATCCTGCTTTCGGAGGCGATGAGCGGCTATACAGTTGGATTTTTGTTCGCGATTTGGTGACGGCGCTGCGCGTGGCTGCCGAGACTGAAAATGGCCTTCGAGATACTTATTTTGTTTCAAATGAACAGCCGGTGACATGGGAAGAGGTTTCGCTGGCAATCGCATCGCTGCGAAATAGCAGAATTCGGCCTCTTCCGACGATTCCTTCGCCCATATTGTATGGGATAGCCATGCTGTGCGAAGGTGTTGCTCGTGTCCGAGGAAGAGCGGCGCTTTTTAGTCGCCAGAAGCTGGCCGAAATCACGGCACCCGGCTGGGTGGTTAACTCTGAGAAGATCTCTCGGATGCTTGGATTTCGTTGTCGGATCGAACTGAAGGAAGCACTCCGCGAGACGCTCGATTGGTATGAAGGGCAAGATTGGCTGTGAGAACGACGCCAAGGTCGAAGTCCAAGAAGCCCAAAAAGCCGAAGCCGCGCGTCCCAATGCCGCGAAAGCCCCCGAAAGTCGAACCGTCCCCCAAAACTTATCGCCGGCGCCCAAAACATCCGGCTCAATAGGACGAATTAGAAAAAGATGGGAACCGTTCCGGATTTCCTAACGACAATTCAAAATGATCCCCGCCTGGCCGCATGCAGCATGCACCTGGAGTCTTTTCCGCCTCAGGCGGCACGGTTCGGCTCGCTCGATTGCCCGCTGCCGCCGGCTTTGACGAAAGGCCTGCGGACTCTGGACATCGGAGAGCTGTTTTCTCATCAGGCTGCAGCGATCACGAAGATACGAGAAGGCAAGAATGTCGTCGTGGTAACGCCGACCGCGAGCGGTAAGACTCTGACCTATTTTTTGCCTATTGTCGAGAAGCTCCTGCAGGAGCCTGAGAAGTCGGCACTGGTACTCTTTCCACTCAAGGCGCTTGAGCAAGACCAAAAACTCAAAGCAGCCCATTGGCAGAAGGTGTTGAGTGGAGACATAGACCTCACCGTGGAAATCTACGACGGCGACACGCCCGGCTCTCGGCGCGCGCGCTTGAAGAAGAATCCGCCGCACCTGCTGTTTTCCAATCCGGACATGCTTCACGCGGGATTCATGGCGTTCCATCAAGGATGGGAAGCTTTCCTTCGGCGCCTTCATTTCGTTGTCATTGATGAGCTGCATGCCTATCGAGGCATCTTCGGGTCTCACATCTTGCAGGTTTTTCGGCGTTTGTCGAGACTGCTTGAATACTACAATAGACGACCGCAATTCATTGCTCTTTCGGCGACAATTGCCAATCCCTTGGAGCTTGCCGAGAAACTCACCGGGCGCTCATTCGAGCTTGTTTCCCAGTCCGGCGCGCCTCTCGGGAAACGCCACTTTCTTTTCATAGACCCGCCTCATTCGGCGGCCAGCGAAGCTGGCCGACTCTTCGTGCAGGCAATCGAATTTGGATTGAAGACGATTGTCTTCACACGAGCGCGAACAACGACAGAAATTATCTATCGCACAATTCTCGATACGCGTCCCGATTTGGCAAATCTCGTGAGTTCTTATCGTGCGGGTTTCCTCCCTGAAGAAAGGCGCGAGATTGAGGCACGACTTGCTCGCGGTGATTTAAAAGGAGTTGTCTCCACAAGTGCCCTTGAGCTGGGGATAGACATCGGTGGCTTGGATTTGTGCATTCTTGTGGGTTACCCCGGTAGTATCACAGCTACATGGCAGAGGGCAGGCCGTGTGGGTCGTCGCGGGGAGGAGTCGGCGGTCATCTTGTTGACGCAACACGATGCCCTTGATCAGTACTTCCTGCACAATCCTTCAGATTTCTTTGATCGCCCTTTTGAGGCGGCAATCGTCGGCGACGACAATGAAGAAATTCTTCGGGCTCATCTTCCCTCGGCGGCTGCCGAAATCCCTCTTATGGAGGGAGACCCTTTCATTGATGTGGAGCGCCATCAAACAATCATCCGTGCCCTTGAACGAGAAGGACTGCTTGTGCGCAGCGCCAGCGGGAAGCAATGGTTTCCCGGAACGCCTCGCCCACAGCAAGGTGTCAACATTCGTCACATCGGAGCTACCTTCGATATTATGACCTCCGATGAGTCTCACTCGATTGGCGAGGTTTCGGGAGGCGCGGTCTTTCGGGAGTGCCACAAAGGAGCCATTTACCTGCATCGGGGACTTCAGTACGAAGTGCAACGGCTCGATTTGGAAAAGAAACGGGTAGAAGTCAAGCCGGTTTCGGTTGCCATTTATACAGTCGTTCGCTCAGACAAGCAGACTGAAATCTTGGATGAAGTTGCTCGAAAGAAGATCGCCTCTTTCGTTGTGCATATCGGCAAAGTGAAAGTCACGGAAACTTTTCACAGTTACGAACGGCGTCGGCTGTACAGCCAGGAGCTCTTGTCGGTCGAACCGCTCGAATTGCCTCCGCAAAGCTATACGACTCAGGCCATTTGGTTTGAGATTTCGCCCGAAATTCCACAACGACTTGCAGCCCATGAGCGCCATTACATGGGCGGCATCCATGCGGTTGAACACGCGGCCATTTCCCTGGTGCCTCTCTTCGCCTTATGTGACCGCGGTGATGTCGGTGGAATCTCTTACACCCAGCACCCGCAAGTCGGCAATGGAGCCATTTTTATCTATGATGGCTATGCGGGAGGGGTGGGAATCGCCAAGCGGGTCTATGAAGTCATCTTGGAGCTGCTTCAACGCACGCACAAGATTATCTCCGAATGCCTCTGCGAAGAAGGATGCCCTTCCTGCATTCACTCGCCCAAGTGCGGTGCGGGCAACAAGCCGTTGGACAAAAAGGCAGCTATCATGGTGCTGGATGGCTTGCTATCTATTTCAAAAGCAGAGGAGTCCGAGACAGTATCTCCAAAGATTACGGTGCCGCCTCCGCCGGAATGGCGCTACAGCGCTCGCAAGATTCCCGCCAATCGGCGGATCCTGGTTTTCGACCTCGAGACACAACTTTCGGCGGAAGAAGTGGGAGATTGGTCAGCGATTCGCCTGATGCGCCTGGCGTTGGGAGGCGTTTTTGACAGTCAAGACGGAGACATTCGTTTCTATGACGAAGCGCATGCCGAGGACCTCATCGCTCACCTGCGCCGTGGAGATCTTGTCGTTGGCTTCAATCAAATCCGTTTCGACTATGAGGTTTTGCGCGGCTACACCTTTGATAACCTGAGCGATTTGCCTTCTCTTGACATGCTTGTCGAAGTGGAAAAGCAATGTGGTTTTCGTTTGAAATTGGATGCGCTTGCACGCGCGACCCTCGGAGTGAAAAAGCTCGCCGACGGATTGCAATCACTTGTCTGGTGGAAGGAAGGTCGTCTTGATCTCATCGAGGAATACTGTCGCAAGGATGTTGAGATTACGCGCGATCTATTCTTCTTCGCTCTGAAGAACGGCTATTTGCTTTATGAACGGAAGAATTTTGGTGCGGTGCGAATTCCGATGAATTGGAATCTGGAGGAGATGCTACGCTCCAGAGAGGTCAAGGTGGCATAGATGTTTCGGAAGGTGCTGATAGCGAATCGGGGAGAAATCGCCATTCGGATTATGCGAGCTTGCCGGGAAATGGGAATCCGGTCGGTCGCGGTTTACTCCGAAGCGGACCGGACTGCTCTTCATCCTCAAATGGCCGACGAAGCCCATCTCATCGGGCCGCCACCCGCGACAGAAAGCTATCTGAGTTTTGAGCGACTTCTGGACGCAGCCAAGAAGAGTGGGGCGGAGGCCATTCATCCCGGCTATGGTTTTTTGGCCGAGAATGCCAACTTCGCACAAGCAGTCAATGACGCCGGATTCGTTTTTGTCGGCCCACCCGCACAAGCGATGCGGGCGATGGGCTCAAAAACCGAGGCGCGCCGACTCATGAAGTCGGCGAATGTTCCCATCATTCCGGGAATGGAAGAAACTCTTGCTTCCAGCTCAGAAGCCAAAAAGGTGGCCGCTCGAATTGGCTACCCTGTGCTCCTGAAGGCCGCCCTTGGCGGGGGTGGCAAAGGCATGCGCATCGTCGAGAAAGAACAGGATATTGAGCGAGCTTTCGATGCGGCAACTCGGGAAGCTCAAGGTGCTTTCAGTGACGGCAGCATTTACCTTGAGAAATTCTTGCAAGGCCCACGGCATATCGAATTTCAAGTGCTGGCCGACGAACATGGCCATGTGATTCATTTGGGCGAACGGGAGTGCTCCATCCAACGCCGTCATCAAAAAATCATTGAGGAGACGCCATCTATCGCTCTGACAGCGGAGCTGCGGCGCGAGATGGGCGCGGCTGCTGTGCGAGCGGCCAAAGCCTGTGGTTATGTCAATGCAGGCACCGTCGAGTGCATGCTTGATTCAAACGGCAGTTTCTACTTCTTGGAGATGAACACGCGGCTTCAAGTGGAGCATCCCGTTACTGAAATGGTGACCGGAATTGACCTTGTCAAATGGCAGTTGCGTATAGCAGCGGGCGAGAAGTTAACCTTGCAGCAGGAACAAATTATTCCTCGCGGACATGCCATCGAAGCGCGCCTCTATGCAGAAGATGTTGCTGCCGGTTTTCTTCCCTCCACAGGCACCATTCACTACTTGCGCATGCCCGCGGGTCCCGGGATTCGCGAGGACAGCGGCGTGGCGGAAGGCAACGAAGTCTCTCGCTACTATGACCCTCTGATGTCCAAGTTGATTGCTTGGGGAGAAAACCGTGGAGAGGCCATAAACCGGCTGGCTCGCGCGCTGCGCGAATATCGGATTTCAGGCGTTCGCACCACGATTCCCTTCTGTCTTTTCGTGATCGAGCATCCCAATTTCCAGAGTGGAGATTTCGATACTCGGCTTGTTGACACAAGGCTGCATCGCGAGTTCCTGGAGTTGCCTGCCAGCTCCGAGATGGAGCAGGCCGTGGCTGCCGCACTCGCGTTATCCATCAAACAGAATGGGTCATTTTGGCCTCGCGAAGCGAAATCACAGGGATCCTCAATGCGAGAAAGCGGCTGGAAATGGACTGGTCGCAGAGATACCCTTTCAGAAACGAGGAAATAATATGGCCAATGACGCGGTCTATGTCCGATTGGACAATCGAGAATATACGGTCGCCTTCGAGAAAGATACGGTTACGGTTGATGGCAAACCTGTGCCGGGGGAACTCCTTCCGACGAAACATAAGTCGTGTCTGAAGGCTCGCATCCAAGACCAGATATTCGATCTTCCACTTGAGCTGACCGACGAAGGAGCACGCTTTCTCTTTTCAGGTCGCGAATATGTGGTGCAGTTTGAAGATCAGCGCCAGCGCTTGTTGCGCTCATTCGGTGGCCAAAGTGAAGAGCGGCGAACCGCCCTAAGTATCAAGGCTCCAATGCCGGGATTGGTTGTAAAGATTGAAACGAAAGTCGGAGATGTTGTGACGCGCGGTCAAGGAGTCATGGTTGTCGAAGCAATGAAGATGGAAAATGAAGTGCGCGCTCCGAGCGGCGGCACTGTGAAGGAAATCCGCGTCAGAGAGAAACAAACCGTCGAGAAGGGTGAGGTGCTCGTTGTCATCGAATGAGCCAGCCCGCCAGGCGTGGGAAAGAACCGTTGAGGAGATTCTCGCCCGAACCACCGAGAGACAGCGCGAATTCGTCACGGCATCCGGTATTCCCGTAAAACGCTTGTATGAAAGCTCTGATACCCAAGAGCTGCAGAAGTCTTTGGGGTATCCCGGCTTTTATCCTTTCACTCGCGGCGTGCAACCGACAATGTATCGCGGCCGGTTGTGGACCATGCGCCAATATTCCGGCTATGGAACCGCCGAAGAATCAAACCAACGCTACCATTATCTTCTTGAGCGTGGCCAAACGGGCCTCTCCGTCGCGTTCGACCTCCCGACGCAGATAGGATATGACAGTGACCATCCCGCGGCGGCCGGTGAAGTGGGCCGCGTGGGCGTTGCGATCAGTTCGCTTGAGGACATGGAGCGGCTTTTCCAGGGCATACCTCTTGGCGAAGTCAGCACTTCGATGACCATCAGCGCCACGGCGGCGATTCTCCTTGCCTTCTATGTTGCCCTGGCCCGCAAGACCGGTTATGACGAAAAGCAACTCGAGGGCACGGTTCAGAACGACATTTTGAAGGAATATGTCGCTCGCGGAACCTACATTTTTCCTCCGCGTCCCTCGATGCGCCTCGTCACGGATATCATCGTCTATTGCAGCGACGCCCTGCCCAAATGGAATAGTATTTCGATCTCCGGCTACCATATTCGTGAAGCAGGCGCCACCGCCGTTCAAGAACTTGCCTTCACTTTTGCGAATGCGACGGCCTATGTGGACGCCACACTGGCGCGGGGGCTCTCGATTGACGATTTTGCGCCACGCCTTTCCTTCTTCTGGGACTGCCACAACAACTTCTTCGAGGAGGTAGCGAAATTCCGCGCGGCCCGTCGCCTTTGGGCGCGCCTGATGAAGGAACGATATGGTGCGAGAAATCCGCGTTCTCAAATGCTCCGCTTTCATACACAAACGGCCGGTTGCTCGCTAACGGCGCAGCAGCCGGAGAATAATGCCGTGCGTGTTGCACTGCAAGCTCTGGCCGCGGTACTGGGCGGCACACAGAGCCTGCATACCAATTCCCGCGATGAGGCTCTCTCGCTCCCGACCGAGGAATCGGCGCGCCTCGCCTTGCGAACTCAGCAAATCATCGCCTACGAATCGGGGGCTGCCGACACAATTGATCCCTTGGCAGGTTCCTACTTTGTCGAAGCATTGACCAATGAAATTGAGAAGCGCGTAGAGACTTATCTCGAGAGAATTGACGAACTGGGAGGGGTTATCGCTGCCGTGGAATCGCACTACTTTCAGGACGAAATCGCCCGCGAAGCCTATTGCCACCAGAAGGAACTTGAAGCAGGTGAACGCATTGTCGTTGGAGTAAACCGTTTCATTGAATCGGGGATCAAAGAGCAACCGGATTTGCTCAGGGTTGATCCGGCATTGGAGGAGAAGCAACGCCAACGCCTTCAGGAGCTCCGCGTCAGAAGGGACAAGATCAAAGTGGAGAATGTCCTTCGAGTCCTTAGTCAAACAGCTCAAACAGAAGAAAACCTCATGCCCATTTTGATAGATTGTGCCCTTCATCAAGTGACTTTGGGAGAGATTTCCGATACACTTCGAAAAATCTGGGGGGAGTATAAAGAATAGGCGATGCCCTGGGACAGAGCGCGTTTCATGCAAGCGCTGCGGACGAGGCGTTTTGGGCATGAGTCTCTTTTCTTTGAGGAAATTGACTCCACAAATCGCTGGCTTCTCGCGAACGAAGAACTTTTTCGTCTTTCAGGAGCGACCGTCGTTGCAGACCACCAGACCGCTGGCCGAGGAAGGCATGGGCGACAATGGCACGATGCGCAGGGAAAGTCGCTCCTCTTTTCGGTCCTGCTGAGACCAGAGGCAAAAGCTTCCCCATTAGGGCTGCTTTCTCTCATGGCGGGGACGGCTGTCGCGCGTGCCATAGGCCGGATTGACAGGCATTTCTCGGAGAAACTGAGACTCAAATGGCCCAACGATGTTCTGATTGATGGTCGCAAGGTCGCAGGCATTTTGGTCGAAAGCATTTCTGCTGGAACAAGGTTTTGTGCGGTCATCGGCGTCGGCGTGAACCTGTGGCAAAGCGAGGATGAGCTTCCGAAAGCAACGCGCTGGCCCGCGTCATCGTTGCGGATGCTTTCAGCTATCTCCGTTTCTCGTGAAGACCTTATAGCAGAAATCCTCAATGAATTGGAGGCTGTCTACGATCTTTTTCAAGAAGGCAGGACTGCGGAACTAATTGATCACTGGGTTTCTCTTTCCTTGCCTCTTGGAACGGAACTTGCTGTAGAGTCAGGGGGTAGTGTCATCAAAGGAATTTATGCGGGAATCGGTATCGGAGGGCAGTTACTCCTGAAGGGAGCCGACGGAACTCTCCACGGAATTCATAGCGGCGAAATCCTCTGGAAAGAGACATGCGATGAATAGCAGCCAATCTCTTCTTGCCATTGACATAGGAAATACGCACACGGTTTTGGGGGCTTTCCAAGGGCCGCGGCTTCTGGATAGCTGGCGGATGGCCACTCGTGTCGCGCGCACAGCCGATGAAGTCTGGGTGCTCGCGCATCAATTCCTGACAATGGCGAATATTGAAAACCGTCACATCACCGGAGTGGGCATCTCATCCGTCGTTCCTGAAATGACGATGGTTTATGCGGATGCTTCGCGCAAGCATCTTCAATTGGAGCCGCTTATTATCTCGACAAAGACGGTTCCATGGCTAAAAGTTTGCTATGAGAATCCCGAACAGGTCGGAAGCGACCGCCTCTGCAATTCCGTCGCAGCATTCGAGAAGTTCGGCGGCCCGCTCATTATTATTGATTTCGGAACAGCGACAACTTTCGATATTGTTGGAGAAAATGGCGACTATCTTGGCGGCATCATTGCTCCTGGTCTTGAAACCGCCGCTGCAAGTTTGCACCATCAAGCGGCAAAGCTACCCAAAGTTGACCTGATCTTTCCCAAGGCCGTTATTGGCTGCACGACCGAAAAAAGCATTCAGTCCGGTATTCTCTTCGGCGCCATCGAAATGGTGGAGGGTCTTGTCAAACGAATTCGTGAGGAGCTTACAAAGCCGGCAAGGATCGTAGCGACCGGGGGATTGGCGACATTGGTTTTCTCTAGGACACAATTTGAAGCGAGTATCGAACCGGACCTTGTGCTGGAAGGGATTCGCATTATTTACGAGCGTTGGCAACGAAACCACTAAGATATTGCACGCTCCTGTGCGTGATGGTGTTTGCCTCGCTTGGTTTTTCAGCCGAAAAGCAAGCTGGGCGAATTGACCTTGTCTATCCGCGCCTCTCTGAGGATGGCTCGCCCTATCTCTTCTTGGACACGGTTCGCGCAGCTTTCCTTTTCGGGAATATCTCGCCAAATTCAGCGCGACTCGAGATTGGCGGCAAAAAGACTGAGGTAACCTCAGATGGAGCCTTTCTGGCTTATGTTCCATTGGATACCTTGCCCGGAACAAAGGTCATCCACTTGGCTCTAATTGAGGAGGGGAAGGTGAGCGCCACCTTGACCTTTCCCTACGCCTTCGCCGTCGAAGCAGAAGAATCCATTCTGAACACGGAAGGAATTGGGTCTCTTATATTTCCGCTGGCTTTGCGGGTTACTGCCGAGCACGCCGTGACAAGGACAATGCCTGGCGGCACCTATGATCTCTTTCCAGCCAAGGGAACCAATCTTGTTGCCAGCGGTATAAACGGAAGGTTTTTTGTAATAGATCTGGGCGGCGGTGAGGTGACCTACATCGAAAAGCAGTTTGTGAGTATAGACACTACAGCCGCACCCCAGCTTGCCGTTCTTGGGAACATCGCAGTCTCGTCGTTGCCGAAAGAGAGCTATTTGACAATACCTTTGAGCGCATCCCGGCCGTTTCGCACGCGACTTTCGTCAGACTTGCGTGAGCTCACGGTTACCTTCTACCAGACGGTTTCCGATGTCAACCGGATAGTGTTCAATCCATGGACGGGTGGGGTGGAGGTCGTGCGCTGGCGACCGGGCGAAGCGGGTCGCGTGGATATTGACATCCAATGTTCTTGCCCCATTGAGCATGGCTACATTGCTAGATATGCAACGGAAGACTCGGAAGCCGAGATTGTCATTCGGCATCAGCCTGCTGGCCGTTCTCGCTCACTCAACGGAAAGACCATCGTCGTGGACCCGGGACATGGAGGTACGGCAACGGGTTCCATTGGCCCACGGCGCACGATAGAGAAAGATGTTGTTTTGACGCTGGGGAAATTGTTGGCGAAGGAGCTTGAGAGATTCGGCGCCAAAGCTATTCTAACCCGAGACACCGATACCACGCTTGGCCTCTATGAGCGAGTGGACTTGGCGCGCGAGGAGAAAGCGGACTTTCTCATCAGTTTGCACACCAATGCGCTTCCGGATGGAGAGAATCCTTTCCTCCGACATGGAACCGGAACTTATTACTATCAGCCGGGCAGCCGTCGCGCGGCCGAGGCAGTCCATCGCCATCTTCTCCAGGCAACAGGACTGCGAGATGACGGCATCTTCTATGATGATCTGGCTCTCGTGCGACCCACCGAATTTCCGGCGGTGTTGGTTGAAGTCGCTTACATGATGTATCCTGAAGAAGAAAAGCTCCTTCAAGATCCCAAATTTATGAAACGAGTGGCAAAAGGATTGGCCGCGGGACTACAGGATTATTTTCGTATGAGGTAGCATTTGGATCGGGTTTATTTGACACGACAAGGATTGCGTAAGCTGGAGGAGGAGCTTCATTTGTGGAAGCACATCCGACTTCCGGAGGCGCTCAAGGGATTGTCCCTCGCGCGCGAGTATGGAGATTTTTCTGAGAATGCCGAATATCATGCCGCCCGTGAAGAGTTGACTCGGATCAATAGCAAAATCTTTCAGCTTGAACAGACTCTGGTCCAAGTTCAGCTCTTGGATGAGGCTTCCATTGGGAATGACCAAGTTCGCATTCTGACGACCGTGCGTGTGCGAGACGATGACAAGGAATCGGAACGACGATACACTCTTGTTTCTCCCGAAGAGGCTGACCCGACGATTGGGAAGATCTCCATCTATTCGCCGGTGGGACGTGGGCTCATTGGAAAGAAGGTCGGCGACAAGGTGGTTATCGAAATCCCGTCAGGGAAAGTCGAATGGACAATTCTTGAAATCCTGCCGCCACATGGCATAGGAGGACTGAACAATGGAGGCACCCCGGCAACTTAGGCGTTCGGCGAGCTCCCGAATCATCGGTGGAGTGTGTGGAGGCTTGGCCGAGTACCTCGGTCTCGACCCCACCGTCGTGCGCATCGTCTGGATAGCCCTTACGGTTCTCTCGATGGGCTTTGGCGGGATTGTTCTCTACCTTTTGGCGTGGATCATCATGCCTACATCGTCAACTGCTGAAAGACAAGCAGCCGGTTCGGTGCCAATGGCAAGTGCTTTAGTGGGGCTTGTGTTGATTGGGGGAGGCGTCCTTCTGCTGCTAATCATGGCTTTGCCCTGGGGTTTCATTCATCCTTGGCCCTTGCACTGGGACTGGTGTTGGCCAGCCGTGACGCTGCGCTTTCTTCTGCCTTTTGCCCTTGTCATTCTGGGAATCGCGCTGATCGTTGTGGGACTGAGCGGCAGATCGCCGAAGGGCACAACCGGTGAGATTTTGACCGCAGGCCCGACGACGACCTCGTCCACGGCAAAAGAAGCCGAGGGAGAGAAACCGCCTGTCCGCCGATTATACCGCTCTTTTCGCAACAAGAAAATCGCTGGGATTTGCGGAGGCTTGGGAGATTACTTTAATGTGGATCCGACGGTCTTTCGAATTCTCTGGGTACTATTACTCATTCTCTTCGGCACCGGCATCCTCCTATATCTGGTACTGTGGATTGTGATTCCCATAGAATCTGAATCGGTTCGGTCAGCGACATCGTGATGTACCGTGATTCTGCGCCAATATAGAAATTTCTGCATTATCGCCCATATTGACCATGGCAAGTCCACTCTGGCGGATCGCCTGCTTGAGTTGACCTCCACGCTCGATCCTCGTCAGATGCGGGAACAGGTTCTGGACAACATGGACATCGAGCAGGAGCGCGGAATTACCATCAAGATGCATCCAATCACGATGGAGTATCACCATACCGATGGCGAGACCTACTTGTTCAATCTTATTGATACGCCTGGCCATGTAGATTTCACCTATGAGGTGTCGCGCAGCTTGCGCGCTTGTGAAGGAGCTCTGTTGGTTGTTGATGCGACACAAGGTGTGGAAGCACAGACGATTTCCAATCTTTATCTTGCCCTTGAGAATAACCTGAAAATCATTCCTATTCTCAACAAGATTGATCTGCCTGCGGCACGGGTTCAGGAGGTGGAAGAACAGATAGGCGAACTCCTGGGAATGAGCGGAGAGGAAATTCTGCGAATCAGCGCCAAACTTGGGACAGGCGTCGAGAAGGTCTTGCCTGCGATTGTGGATCGCATCCCGCCGCCGACAGGCGATCCCGAGGCGCCTTTGAGAGCGCTTATCTTTGATTCGATCTTTGACAACTATCGAGGAGCTGTGGCCCATGTGCGAATTTTTGATGGAGTCGCAAGACCGGGAGTAGCGGTTCGTTTTCTCGCAACAGACCACAGTTATGAGATTGCTGAAGTGGGGATTTTGCGCCTCCGTCAGGTGAAGAGAGAACGCCTCGAAGCTGGAAGTGTTGGGTACATTATTACCGGCTGCCGGGAGGTGCAGGATATTCGAGTAGGAGACACCATTGCGGAGACGGGAACTTCCGAAGTTTTGCCATTAATCGGCTACCGCGAGGTGAAACCGATGGTTTTCTCGGGACTATATCCGGCGAAGAATGAGGAATACGAGCTGCTGCGCGATTCCCTCGAAAAGCTGCGTCTGAACGATTCATCTCTCTTCTATGAACCGGAGACTTCCATCGCTCTCGGATTTGGCTTTCGCGCCGGTTTTCTTGGATTGTTGCACCTCGAAGTCGTGCAAGAGCGATTGGAGCGGGAATATAACCTCGACCTCGTCTTTACTGTCCCGAGCGTGGAATATCGAGTAACGCTTACGGATAGCACCGTTGTCCTAATTGACAATCCTACCAAAATGCCCGAAGCAGGGCGCATTGAAATGCTCGAAGAGCCCTTCATCAAGGCTTCGATAATCACTCCGGAAGAGTACATTGGCGGCATCATGAAGATTTGTTCCGAACGCCGGGGAATCTATGAAACGACCGAGTATGTAGACCATCAGCGCGTTAACCTGCGCTACGAACTCCCGCTCGTTGAAGTTATCTATGACTTCTATGATAAACTGAAAAGTATCTCGCGCGGATATGCTTCCCTCGACTATGAGTTCATCGGTTACCGACCCGCGGAGATGCTCCGCCTTGACATCCTCGTGAATGGGGAAGTGGTGGACGCACTTTCGATGATTGTGCACAAGGACAAAGCGTATGACTGGGGGCGGCGGGTTTGCGACAAATTGAGAGAGCTCATCCCGCGCCAGCTTTTCGATGTGGCGATCCAGGCGGCGATTAGCTCGCGTATCATCGCTCGCTCGACCGTCAAGGCCGTCCGAAAAAATGTATTGGCAAAATGTTACGGGGGAGATGTGACACGAAAGCGAAAGCTGCTGGAGAAACAAAAAGAGGGAAAGAAGCGCCTGAAGCAAGTGGGCAATGTGGAAATTCCCCAGGAAGCCTTCCTTGCAATTCTCAAAGTGGAGTAGATTCTAAGACAGCCGGCACACTGCTCGGAGAAATGGTTTAGGAGAGTTCATGTCACCCATAGGCAAAACGATCGAACGGATGCGGGGAGAAAAAAAGGATTCGGACAGGAAGAGTCGCCGTCCCAAGGGACTGATTCGGGAATGGGTCGAGTTCCTCATCACCTTAACGATCATGGTGTTTTTCATCCGCGTTACAACGGTGGAAGCCTTTCGCATTCCCACGGGCTCGATGGAAGACACCTTGCTTGTCGGTGATTTTCTGTTGGTCAATAAGTTCATTTATGGAATTCGCACTCCCGATTGGATTGGAGTTCCCTTCACGAAGGTGGGATTTCACATCCCCTCGTCGCGCTTGGCTTCCTTGCGCAAGCCGAAGCAGGGCGATATTGTCGTTTTTCGCTATCCAAAGCAACCGGACTTGAATTATGTGAAGCGATGTGTGGCGGTCAGCGGCCAGACTGTTGAGGTGCGAGACAAGCAGCTCTATGTGGACGGAGTGCCCTTTGAGAATCCGCCGAGGTCGAAGTTCACAAGTAAGAGGGTAATCCAAAAAGGAGTGCGCGAACGCGAAATATTCTCTCCAGAAGGCAACGCATGGAATCGCGATAACTTCGGGCCTATCACGGTACCCAAGGGACAGTACTTCATGATGGGAGACAATCGAGACAATAGCGCAGACAGCCGCTATTGGGGGTTTTTGCCCGAAGATTTGATTGTCGGGAAGGCGCTAATCATCTACTTTTCCTGGAATCGGTATGTGCCATTAAGCCATTTCTATGAGAAAATCCGTTGGAACCGCATGGCGCGACTAATTCACTGAGTCCGAGTTGGAGTCGTTCACTATATTGACTTCGTGGAAAGATTATCCTATGTTGGCCGCCGATGCAGACAAGCGAATGAAAACTGAGAAATCATGACAATTAGAATCTTCATCACGGGCGGGACATTCGATAAGGAGTACAATGAAATCGAAGGGAAGCTCTTTTTCAAGGACACTCATTTGAATGAGATGCTGAGACTGGGTCGTTGCAGATTGAAGGTTGATGTTCGGACTCTGATGATGATGGACAGCGTAGACATGACGGATGCGGACAGAAATATTATTGTCGAAAACTGTAAGAGGGCATCAGAAGATCGAATCCTAATTACTCACGGAACGGATAAGATGGCGGAAACGGCCAGAGTCCTTGGCCAAAGCATCAAGGACAAAACCATCGTTTTGACCGGGGCCATGATACCGTTCAAATTTGGCAGTTCAGACGGACTATTCAACTTGGGAAGCTCTGTGGCATTCGTTCAGACTTTGCCGCATGGAGTCTATGTCTCCATGAATGGCAGATATTTTCGCTGGGACAATGTCCGAAAGAATCGCCAAACGGGAGAATTCGAAGAGATTGCGTGACGCCGCCACTAACTCAAGCACAAGATAGAAATCAAAAAAACGCAGAGAAACAGAGAGAGAACACAATGACTGACAAGACAGCGGATTTGAAGAAAGCAGACCTTGCCGGGCCTGGCATTGGCACCTATGAAGCCCTGGAGAAAATCCTTCCAAATGATTATGTCCCTCTCCTCACGCCGAGAGAGACACAAATGGCGATTACGGCCGCGAAGAACTACATCGAGACGGGCCTAAGTAAAGAACTCAATCTGATTCGGGTAGAGGTTCCCTTGATTGTGGATGTGGAAAGCGGCATCAACGACTATCTGGATCGCGACGGATCCCGCACCCCCATTCAATTCCACATTTCCAATGATCATAACAAGCATCCCATCGACGCTCAGGTGGTGCAGGCGGCGACGAAATGGAAACGCTTTGCGCTGAAGCAGTTCGGAATGAAGGTGGCAGAAGGTTTATATACGGACATGCGTGCCGTGCGCAAGGATTACTTTTTGGATCATGACCACAGCGCCTATGTGGACCAATGGGACTGGGAGCTCGTGATCATGGAAGAGCAGCGCAATTTGCGATTTTTGACGGATATTGTCAAGAAGCTTTGGAAGGTGATCAGGGGTGCCGAAATCCATGTACAGGAGCTCTTTCCCAAGCTGAAGACGAACAAATATCCGAGCCTGCCTGACGAGCTGACCTTTCTGCACGCGGAAGAGATCCTGGACAGATACCCCGACCTTCCTCGCAAGCAGCGTGAGACAGCGATTCTACAGGAATATCCCGCGGTCTTCATCTACGGCGTGGGGTGGACTCTCAAGGATGGTTATCCGCACGAAATGCGGGCGGCAGATTACGATGACTGGGTCACGGAGACGGTATCTGCGGACGGGAAACCCATGCACGGTCTGAACGGCGACATCCTTGTTTGGAATCCGGTAACGAAACGCCGTCACGAACTCTCCTCCATGGGGATTCGTGTGAACGCCAAGACGCTGAAAAAGCAGCTCGAGCTTACCGGTCAGCTCGATTTCCTCAAGTTCCCTTACCATCAAGGAATCATCAATAATGAACTGCCGCTGAGTATTGGTGGCGGCATCGGACAATCCCGCACCTATATGGCTCTGCTCAAGAATGCGCACCTTGGCGAAAACAGCGTCACGGTGTGGCCAAAGATACTGAAGGAGATGTGCAGGAAGAAGAGCATTCATGTCTTGGAATAGAAGGGCGTGAAGTCTGAGGGACCGGAATTGAGATTTTTGGGTGTTGTGGGTGTCTTGCATTTTGCGAATTTTGTTGATAAATTATCGGATAAGGCAAAACCCCCGTCGTCCAGTTCGCTGTTGTACCCGTTTGCCGGTGCCTTGCGAATTTGGTGTCTAACATATTGTTTGCTTTGCTGCAGGTTCTTTCGACGGTGGGTGGTTTAGGCAGAGCCTGCACAGAGCGGTTTTGTAGGAGGTTCGCAATGGCAACCGGTACTGTAAAATGGTTCGACTCAAGAAAAGGGTTCGGTTTTATCACCAATGACGAAGGTGGTAACGACATCTTCGTGCATCGCAATGACCTGGCCAATCCTAACGATCCTATCGGGCTGAAAGAGCAGCAGAAAGTCCGCTTTGAGATTATCAAGAGCCGCAAAGGCCCCAAAGCGGTCAATGTCGCGGTTAGCGAATAGAAGACCAGGTCGAAAAGCGGTCGCGTAAGCAAAAGCGAATCCCAAAAGGATTCGCTTTTTTGCGGAGTAAGGTGCAGCCACTGTCAATCGTCACAAACCAGCTTGGCAGGGTCTTTGTCAGAGGATATTTCCAAAGGATTGCAGCCACTGGCCCAAGTAGTCAATGCGACCAATAAGAAGAGAAATACGAGCCATCACCGTGTATCCGAAACTTGCTCCAAAAGCGACCATCAGAACCCAGATGCCTGCGTGTGAAATCCCACCGACGACACCTCGATGCTCCAAAGAGAAGAAAAAATACATCAGCGCACACAGAACTCCAAAGACCAAAATGCAATTCAGCAGGCTCTGCGTAACATCCAATCCTTGCGGAGTGACCACGACCAAGGGAATGATAGTGGAGCGAATTTGCGCAATGAAATCCGATTGCAGGTAGCGAACAAGATAAGTGCCTGAAGTGAAGCCAATCAGAACGGCCATCGCCCATCGAGAGAGCCAGGCGATCCGGGGAATTAATCGCGACAAAAGAAGCAAGCCCAATCCAAGAGGAATTAATCGAACATAATTCGGCTCGGTGTGCTGCGCTGCGTGCAGAATCGCCGTGACCGATTTCGGCCAGATAGCGGCCCACATATTCGGAATCATCGTCGTTTGAATTGCCTTCACCATCCAAAAGGCCGCGGAGACACCGACAAAGAGATGTTCGGCAAATTTGTAGAAGGGATTGTCCTTGTAGAGAAAACTGAAAATCATCAGCGTCATCGCGCCCCCAATCCAAAGAACAATCATATCCCACATGGTCATAGCGCTACTTCCTCCGCTTCCCCACAAAGTAGGACACATTCCCCAATATGACAAGCAAGAGAATTACACAGTGGGCAACCGCCTGCGGTCCCATGTAAACCTGAGCTTGGCGACCCGTAATGCCGAACTGCGGATATTTTGAAATCAGAGCCGTCTCGTATTCCGCCGCTCCCTGCAAACCGCCCAAAAGTCCTTTCAGTTGTCTCGGATAGTATGGATACAAGAGTAGAGCCTCGACAGCCGTCACAGCCCCTCCGATAGGAATATTGCCGCGGTCTCCGGCATATTGAATCCATTCTTTTGTTCCGGGCCGACCTGATCCAACATTCAATATCATGTCAAAATCTTCGAGGGTCGTGATTTCCTTCATCATCGGGATGTCGTTGATGTTCGTCCCATGGCCATCCGTCGTGTACATTCCTTTGAAATTTTTGAAAAGCGTATTGATAAGACCTTCATCACCCGCTTTATAGCCCAACTTCACATAGTCCACGCCATAGACTTTTCCCGGAAATTCCTTCTCAATGACCTGCTCGATCGTGTAGTCGAGATTGCGCTCCCCCGTTGCCCAGAGAGCCATCATGTATATTCTATGATTTCGGGTCAGAAGATGGCGTGCAAAAGCAAAGGCCATCGGATCATTCTCCGGAAGCGTTGACGGCCCGTAATCGAAACTCAAAATGACCTTTGACTCAGGCGGTAATGCCTCGATCGCGTCGAAAAGACTCTGAACAATCGGAGAGGGATTGAGAGGTACCGCAAAGTGGAATACAAGGGGAATGGTGACGGCCAGAGCAATGGCCACATAAATGATTCGTCGGTCCAACTGAAAGAGGAGGTTTTTCAAGATATTCATGAGCGCTCTCCTCCGAGGTAACTGCGTTCAACGCCAAGAATAAGCCGAAGGCTGTTCGATATGATTCCCAACGCGATGCCAATGAGAATGGCGCGCTGTCCCGCGGTATTGGGATACATGAGAATTTTCTCGAAAAGCCAGGGAATTTTCAGGAAGCTCAGGAAGTCTGGAAGCCACGCCGTCAGAGAATTGCCAAGAGGCGTGCGGCCCAAAAGAATGACGAACGCCGCAACAAGAAGGACAGTCGCCTCTCGGTTCTTTGCACGGAAGGCTCGATAAGCCGCGGAAGATACAAAAAAGGCAAGGGTCGAAAAAATCGCCGCCATACACGGCGCGAAAATCCCGTCATAAATCCGCCGAAACCAGAGTCCCTCCGTCGTGAAGTCGCCACCCGAGGCAATTGGACCACCCAACTGCAACAATCCTACGCCAAGCATGCCGAAGAAGCCCACCAGCGTTACCCAAAGATAAAACCGGTCGGGGTGTCCTTTGCGAATTTTGTCGGCCGTCACGCGAATGAGATTGCCGCCACCTAATACGAAGGCGAATCCTTTCAGAATATCAAACCATACGGAGACCTCGCCTTCCATCGCAGGGAAAGGAGGGAAAGGCAGGAAAATCGCCAGGACGAAAAGCGTTCCAACACAGAAAATTATTATTAGGGGAATTCGCTTTTTCATGTTCAATAATTCAACGCGAACAGACGAATAAAAGCCCTAAAGAGCGAGTCAACGAAAGAGCTGCCGGTCAATGCAACAAGGGTCGCCAAAAGGGAGCCAATAACGATGGCTGACATGGCGACGACTTTGCCAACATCCTGTCCTTTCAGACTGCCTATCATACGACGATCCTGCGAAAGATAAGCAGCGGCCGCGAAAAGCTCCTCTCCGATGAGTGTATAGTCACACGCGGCCACGAAAAAAGGAAGCTGAACGGGCATCGCTGTGCCGGCAATTTGAATGGCTCCAATGGAGTTGCCCGTTTCTGCCAGAATGAGGGATTCGGCAAGGAAAGCGCCCATGTAGAAACAGGCCGCCGGTCGCTCACGCACCATGATACCCTCAAGCGCAGCGACATAGCCAAACTGCTCATCTGTGATATAGTGAACAATCTCCGGTTTGTAGAGATCGGGGCGACCCACTGCAAGATAGGCTTCCTTTACTGTCTCCTGCCCTGCCGCCATAACGAGGGAGCGGTTGACTGGTACATCCAAGCGCGCCTCGTATTGCGCTGTCATTTTCGCAACCGAGCCAAGAATCGAGAGACCAGCGATAGTCTGAAGGTCGTCGAGGTCGCGCGAGCCCGGGACAAAAAGCACGGATTTACCCATTTCAGTGGCACGCCCCACGGCCTCCTCCACGGCTTCAAGGCCGGCGATCTTCCGGATATAAAGCCTCTTACCCTGCCGCGCCTTAAGAATGAAAAAGAGGATGGCCGTGACCAAGAGAATGAGAATCACGAAGAGATTGATTTTATCCAACGCAAAATACTGGAAGTCAGGAGTACTGAGAATAAGGGGTGAGAGAAGTGATGACATTAGAGCGTCTTGGCGGAGAGTTAAGCTGGTTTCTGCGAGGTGTTATTCAAAATGGCTGCCAAAAGAGGGATCATGATTTCATGATGGCCAATGAATTGATAGCCCTTGCCTCCGGTTAAAGTCGGACGCTGGACGACATTCATCCATGGTCGGTAATGCGGGATCATATCGAAATTGGCTGTGTAGAATCCGTGACAAGGATAGTTAAGATTGCGGGCAATGGCAAGTGCTTTCAGAAATACTTCAGGCATAATTACAGCGGAGCCGATATTGACGACAACTCCTCCCTGATGGAGATTGGCGACTTTCTTGGCAAAAATGCGGAAATCATAATAAGAGAGTTTTCCCAAAGCAGCTGCGTCAAGTCCCGGATGCTCGTGAAAAATGTCTGTACCGATGGCTACATGGATTGTCAGCGGAATAGATAACTCGAGACACTGTACCAGAAGCGAATCGTCAGCATAAGGTGCCTTCTGGCGGACGAGCTCTTCGCCCAAGGCCTCACCCAATCCAATATCCTTGGCGGCGGCTTGTCTCAATGTATGGACAAAAAATTCGCCCGTTTCGCGTGCCATGCCAAATCGGCCATCCTTAATCGTATCGCTGACTTCCTCACTCGTGCGACCGAAAAATGCAATCTCGATATCATGCACGGCAAAGGCCCCATGCGATGAAAGTATTGATATGAATCCATCCTTGGCAAGTTGAATCAGAACGGGGGAGAGGCCGACTTTCAATGGATGGGCGCCCATCAGCCAGAGGATTTGCTGTTTTCCTTTTGCAGCGAGAATGTGATTTGCATACTCACGCAGGTCGGAAACCGCCAGATAGTTCGGCATCCCTTCCCAGAAATCCCGAAACGACATGGCCGCTCGTGGCGGCTCCGCGAAATTCTCCCGCGCGACTTTGCTTAGCCGCTCGGAAACAGAATAGGTCTTTACACCGGAGAAATCGAGAGCTTCATATCGTGACACTCGTCAAACTCCTTTTTCTTTGAGCGGTAGCGCAAATCACAACCGGCCGGGGGTGTACTTCTCCAATTCGGCGGTTACATGGCCAAAAAAGACTTTCGACCACATCAGAACGGGCAATCTTCGGTCATCCGCCGTAAACCAAATCCATAGTCGCGCACCCTTGTCCTTTTTGAAAATGCCTCCGGATTCCAAACGCGGCTCGACTTTGTAGCATTCAAATTTCCCTGCAGGTGTCGTCACTATTTCCTTCTTGCCAATGACAACCTGAAGACTGTAAGTTTTGTTAATATCGTGGGTGGGAATCACCAGGACAGTATCTTCGGCAAAGGGCAGCATTCGAACCCAGAACAGTGCGCTCAGCGCATCCTGCACCCAAACGGGAATAGGGTATTCTCCCTTCAACACTCCGTCGTCGGTCAGTTGCGCAATTTCCTTCTCATAAAGATACTCAACAGATTTCTCGTCGCGATACTTTCCTTCTCGCAGCTTTTTATGAAACCGATGAGTGTAGAGGCTATCATAATCAAACCAAGTTTCAGCCAAGTCCCGCACCTTAAATATGACATCGAAGCTCTTTGCCGATCGTGCCTGTGACACCGCGTGATAGCAAAGCCGACCGCGCACTGTTGCGGTGTCCTCGATAGCGATTCGAGCTTTGCCCGCGGGAATCACTCCATAGCGCACATGATAGTCGAGAGATTCTCCAATCCCAAAAGGCCGATAAGCGGACAGATCAACGGAGTCCTCGCCCATGCCGACGCGAGCAAAGAGAATTGCGAACAAAAGCGGCGCAAAAAACCTCAACACATTTTCTCCTTACGATATTGGGCATCCAAAACCTGCACAATTCGTTCCAATTCGTTCTCAAGTTCGTGAAAGCAGTGTTGGTATTGGGCAGGGTCCATTCCAATCGGGTCAGCGATTTCTCTGTCACCGGGAATGTCCTCGCGTCCGTAGAGCTTCAGCAGGTGAATGTCCGCCGCTTTCTCGGGGTAGGTCTTTGAAAGCAAATGAACATGGCTTTCGGTCATGCTGAGAATCACATCGGCTTCTCGCATTAGACCGGAAGTCAGTTGCCGTGAACGATGCTGATTCAGTTTGAGTCCGTGCTCAAGGCAGACTCCTATGGCCAAGGGGTGGGCAGGAAAGCCTTCCTCCGCTGCAATCCCCGCGGACACGACTTGGATACCCTGCAGACCATGATGGACCAACTTTTGGCGAAGAATGACTTCCGCCATAGGACTGCGACAACTGTTGCCGGTGCAAACAAACAGGATGGTCATGCGTCAGATCCTTCACCCAGAAAGGCGTGGATTTCATTCGCCGGAATCGCGCCTTTCCGCACAATTTTCACCGGACAGGTGCGCGCATCTACGACAGTCGAGGGAACACCCGGCACAGTCTCGCCCGCGTCAATCGCCAACGCGGCCTTCTCCATGACAGCACTCTCGATGTCGCTAAAAACCGCTGGTGGCGCTGCCCCAGGTCGGTTGGCACTGGTGGCCCAGAGAGCTCCGTCTCCGGCGGCTATCAGCTCGCGAAGAAACTCATGGTATGGAAGCCGATAGCCGATCGAGCCATCTGGAGCGGCGAACTCACGATTGATTGCGAGGCTTCCGTGCCATACAATGGTCAGAGCCCCCGGCCAGAATCGTTGAGCCAAGTGAAGCGCCGTACCATCAAGGGCTCGACCGGCGATACGCTCCATGATTTCGATACTTGACACCAACAACGCGTACGCCTTCTGCTCGCGTGCTCCTTTCAGCTCCATGAGGCGATCATACACGGAAGGCATGAAAGCCGCGCCTCCGATACCATAGACCGTATCCGTGGGAAAAATGAGCAAAGAACCCTGCGCGATAGTTCGCGCGGCTTTTTGCAGAACTTGGCTCCCGCTCTCAGGGGTCAGTCGAAGAATTTGTGTCTTACCAGTTTGAGACAATGCGGTTGAGAATGTCTTCCGTCAGTTTGCGCACAGCCGCGTCAATTCCAATTTGCCGATCCGCCAGCGAACCGGAATAGGCGTAGTTTCCCCAGGCCGTGAAAGTTTGTTTCCATAGATCTTCGCTCGTGCGAGTGTTTTCCAATGCTATTTCGCATGAAATTCGAAATTGGTATTCCGATACTCGCTCATCGGTGCTGTAGGTGTAGGGTGTGTCGTCTATCCGCAAAATTATTCCATGCAGAATTGCGTCGGCACGCGCTTCATCCACAATTTTGAGAATCCCCTCGCGCTGGAATCCTGCGACAAGAGCATCCGTTATCGTTTCCTGTATGCCGAACTCAGCCGTCTGATTTTCAAAAAGAGGAATGGCGATGCTTTTGATATCCCCAGGCACAGCTCCCGAGAAGGAATAGGTACCGCAACCGCACATTAGCGCACTCAGCATGAATAGCAGAATCATCATGGACTGAATCGGCAGAATAATGATTTGATAGGTCATATTCACTGTACGCATCGGCGCGTTTCTCTTCTAAATGAATTGATATTCCTTGAGTTTGCGGTAGAGGGTGCGCTCCCCAATCCCGAGAGCCTGAGCTGTCTTGCGGCGATTTCCTCCATATTCAGCCAGCGTCCGGCGGATCTGTTCCTTTTCCATCTCCTCTAATTTCATCGCAGTGCTCTCATGATTCAAGCGACTTTGATCCTGAGCTTGCTCGATCGCGGTTTTCAACAGTGTTTTCACCTCACCGACCTCCCGACGCAAATCGAGGAGCATGCGGAAGATGAGTTCGCGTTCGAGAATTTCCGGAGCCTTATCCAATTTGACCGGCAACAGAGCCGGCTCCGTGGCAGGAGCAAGATTGCGGCGAACCATTTCCGCTGTGATTGTGTCTGCGCTGCGCTCAAGAGTGGCGATAGTCTCCACGGTATTGCGCAGTTCGCGCACATTACCCGACCAATATTGCTCGCGTAGAATCTGCTGCGCATCTGCAGAAAAGGTCGGTATGGGAATGCGATTTCGGCGACAGAAAGCGCGCAAGAAATGATTCACCAATAGAGGAATGTCATCTCGCCGTTCGCGAAGCGGCGGAACGGTGATAGTTACGGTCTTCAATCGGTAAAAGAGATCCTGTCGAAACTGACCGGAAGCGGCCGCATGGGAGAGGTCACGGTTCGTTGCAGCCAAAATGCGCACATCCGCGCGACGAACCACACTTGAACCCACGCGCATGAACTCGCCATTCTCCAACACGCGCAGGAGCTTCACTTGTGATGCGAGTGGAATGTTCCCCACTTCGTCCAGAAGAATCGTCCCGCCATTGGCCAATTCAAAATAGCCGGGTCGATCTCTATCAGCGCCGGTGAATGCGCCACGCTCGTGTCCGAAGACTTCGCTCTCAAAGATGCCCTCCGGAATGGCACCACAGTTGACCGTGAGCATCGGTTTAGCACGGCGAGGGCTGAACTCATGCAATTGGCGCGCGACAAGCTCTTTGCCGGTTCCGCTCTCTCCCAGGATGAGAACGGAAATGTCCGTTGGCACGACCTGAGCAATCAGGCTGCGGACTTGGCGCATCGCCTCCGATTCGCCCAAGAGCGGCACGGTTTCCGCCATTCGATTTTGCCTTAGCATTCCGCAGCGATGTCCTTCCGAAACCTGAGTCCGGGAACCCTCAAGCGGCGCGCCAAATTGTAAGCTTTCTCGCGTGCTTGCGCGATATCCTGTCCGACCCCCACTGCATTTAGAACTCTTCCACCTGTCGAAACGATCCCGTCCTCGCTGACCTGAGTTCCAGCATGAAAGACGATGGCATCGTTTGTTTCCTGAGAAGGAAAGCGAAGGCGAATGCCTTTCTCATAGGTGTCGGGGTAACCCGCGGCAGCTAAAACGACGCAAACTGCCGCTCCTTTTGGTGCAGGCTTCTCGACATCTCCGATTCGGCCTTCAATGCAGGCAATAAGCGCCTCTACGAGATTTCCCCGCCAGATAGGGACGATGACCTGCGTTTCAGGGTCGCCGAAACGGCAGTTGAACTCGATGACTTGTGGCCCGTCGGTCGTCAGCATAAGGCCGACATATAGGACGCCGCAAAAGGGAGTCTCTTCGCGGCGAAGGGCGGAAAGAACAGGCGCCACGACTCGCTTTTCGACCTCCGCCAGGAGCTCTGGAGTCACATGCTGCGCGGGAGCGAAACTGCCCATACCGCCTGTGTTCTTGCCCTGGTCTCCATCTTCGGCACGCTTGTAATCCTGAGCAATGGGCAAGGGCAGGAAATTTTCGCCATCGCACAGGAACAGCACCGACGCCTCGCGGCCTTCAAGTTTTTCTTCGAGAACGATGCGCTTGCCTGCCTCGCCGAAACGGCCTCGGACAAGCATCTCATGACCCCAGAATTGCGCCTTGTAGGAGTCGGGACAGACAATCGAGCCTTTGCCAGCCGCAAGACCATCCGCTTTGACGACCCAAGGGCGGCCTTTGCCTTCGCCTTGGAGAAATTGCCTCATTTGAGAGTAATCGTCAAAGACTCGAAAAGCGGCAGTCGGAATGCCTTCTCGCGCCATTAGCTCTTTGGCAAATACTTTTGAAGACTCGACGCGCGCCGCTTTCGCCGTAGGGCCGAATACGGGAATCTTCTCGGCCGCAAGCATGTCAGATAGTCCCATCGCCAGTGGCACCTCGGGACCAACGACGACGAGATCGGCCTTCTCCCGCTTCGCCAAGTCAACGATTCCGGCTAAGTCTTCGCTCGGCACCGGCTCGCATCGCGCGACTTGAGCAATACCCGCATTCCCCGGCGCGGCAACGATTTCTCGCACACCGTCGCGCTTCAGTTTCCACGCAAGCGCGTGTTCACGGCCTCCGGAGCCGACAAGGAGGATCTTCGTATTCATTTATTTGATGAACACATGGATTTGCGAGCCAGCAACTCAGGCAATTGAGACGGTCACTATGTCTTGCCTCCAAGCGTTTTTCTTTTCCATGTGTTAGCTCCATCATCCCATTCATACCAAATCTTTGCCTCAAGGAAATTCACCGGACGGAGCTCTACTGGAGTAAAAGCGTGGGAATCGGTGCTGTAATCGAGCATTACCGACTCGGCATTCAGTTGCTCGAAGTTGGCCAACTCTGATTCGATCATCGCCTTCAGATTCTCAAAAAACTCTTCCCGTGTTTCTGCACGTATGAAATCCTCAGCTTTGAGTCGAGTGACGACTGCTATCTTATTTACCACGACGGCCACCGTGAGAGGTTGTTCTTGTTTTCTGATTCTCAGAATTCTTCTAACAACATCGGCCAAGTACTCTCCGACAACATCGAGAGAGGGCCCCAATAATTTCTTCCCAAAAAAGAAGGATATCGAAATAAATGCTGCACTGCGCAGAATTTCAGAGACACTCTCTCGGAGAGGGTGCATCACCTCAATATCGATATTCGAAGGCGCTTCGTTCCTTATTGCAGACACCAATTCCGGGGCGTAGGTTCCTTCATCTATTGCGATGTGAATCCTCAATCGTTCGCCGAGCGGCATGATATATAGGCTCCTAATCCAACTGTTCCTTCAGTTTTCTTATCTCATCTCTCAATCTCGCTGCTTCCTCAAATTCCTGGGACTTGGCGAGGCGGCGCATCTCTTTTTCGAGGCGAGAGATGAGGTCTTCATATTCATAGACGGTCATATAGTCTTTCTTGGGTGTCTTCGGAATCTCCTTTAGCCTTTTGTCTGCGACGGCCGTCGTGCGCAAGATGTCCTCGACGGATTTCGTAATGGATTCGGGAGTGATGCCATGCTCTTCGTTGTATTTGCGTTGAACCTCGCGACGGCGATTCGTTTCGTCCAAGACATGTTTCATGGAATCCGTGATCTTGTCGGCATAGAAAATCACGCGGCCCGCCACATTTCGCGCGGCTCTTCCAGCCGTTTGCATTAGGCTGCGGGCGCTGCGCAAGAAGCCCTCTTGGTCAGCGTCCAAAATCGCCACCAGCGAAACCTCAGGCAAATCAAGCCCTTCTCGCAAAAGATTGATTCCCACGAGCACATCAAATTCGTGCAGCCGCAAATCCCGCAGGATTTCAACACGGTCGAGAGATTCAATCTCCGAGTGCAGATAGCGCACGCGAACATTTAGAGTCTTGAGGTAATCCGCGAGGTCTTCCGCCATACGCTTCGTCAGCGTCAATGCAAGGATGCGTTCGCCGCGTGAGGCAGTCTCGCGTATTTCAGAGACCAGGTCATCTATCTGGCCCTTCAATGGACGCACCTCAATCGGTGGGTCTATCAATCCCGTCGGGCGAATGATTTGCTCGACCATGACTCCCTTTGATTTCTCTATTTCATAGTCTCCGGGAGTGGCCGAAACGAAGACGGCTTGATGAATGATGGATTCCCATTCTTCAAAGAACATCGGGCGATTGTCCAGCGCTGACGGGAGCCGAAAGCCGTGCTCTACCAGCACCTCCTTTCGATGCCGATCCCCGCGATACATGGCCCGAACCTGAGGAACCGTCGCATGGGACTCGTCTATGATAAGCAGAAACTCCTTAGGATAATAGTCGAACAGATTCGCGGGTCGCTCTCCGGGCGCTCGCCCCGAGAGATGGCGCGAGTAATTCTCAACTCCCGAACAATAGCCGACTTCGGTCATCATTTCAAGGTCATAGCGTGTGCGCTGCTCCAGGCGTTGCACTTCAAGAAGTTTGCCCGCTCCACGCAATTCTTCGATGCGTTCGTCAAGCTCCTTTCGGATGTCGAGCATGGCTCGCTGCATCTCCGGCTGTGAAGTAATGAAGTGTTTGGCGGGATAGACGGCCACACGGCTGCGCTCTTGGAGCACCTTTCCCGTAAGAATCTCAATCGTCGCGATTCGTTCAGCAATGTCTCCGAAGAACTCAATCCGAATGGCGGTCTCCTCATAAGCGGGGTGGATTTCCAACACATCACCACGGACACGGAACGAGCCGCGAGGGAATTCAATCTCATTGCGCACATAGTGCATGTCCACGAGGCGCCTTAAAATTGCGCGGCGCTCGTATTCTCCTCCTTGTTCAAGAAACAAGAGCAACTCGCGATAATCTTTGGGTGAGCCAAGGCCGTAGATGCAGGATATTGAGGCGACGATGATCACATCGCTCCGCTCCATGAGCGATGTGGTGGCCCGAAGTCGCAGCCGGTCTATTTCTTCGTTGACCTCGGTTTCCTTCTCGATGTAAGTGTCCGTTTGAGGAACATAGGCTTCAGGTTGGTAGTAATCATAATAGCTGATGAAGAACTCGACGGCGTTATTCGGGAAAAAAGCCTTGAATTCACCGTAAAGCTGTGCCGCAAGAGTCTTGTTATGCGACATCACCAGTGTCGGTAGTCCGACCTGAGCGATCAGATTGGCTATCGTGAAGGTTTTGCCGGAGCCGGTGACGCCCAGCAAGGTTTGGAAGCGCTCCTCCCTGTGCAATCCCGCCACAAGCTCGTCAATGGCCTGCTGTTGATCACCCTGCGGACCAAACGGAGAGACAAGCTGGAAGTTTGCCATTGCAATAAATTTACGCCAAGTCTGCCAAAAATGCAAATCAATGGCAGGGAACAGAAGAAACCCGCGAATCAGGCTGTGATTGGAGGTCATCAGGGAGAAGATGCTGGAGCAACTAATTATATTACTGAGGTTTAGCAATGTCAAGTGCAACTGCGATTACGGCGGGACTTGCAGTGTCGGTATCAGAGAAGAATGGCTCGACATGGAATTGGAGGTAGCTACATGCGAACATAGACTATTGCATTTTGGCAAAGGAATTCCTATATTTAAAAATAGGCAAAAGTAGAATTTATCAAGACAGAAGGAGACTCTGCCTGCCATGATGAAAGAGATGCGGCAGAACATGCCACTTATCATGTGGATTCTCGTAATAGCCTTCCTGATCACGATTGTGGTCAGTTGGGGGGCAGGCGGTTTCCGAGGCAGTGGCCCGAAGCAAGGGATTGTCGCTGAAATCGGCTCGCGAGAAATCCTCTATGAGGTCTTTGCGAAGATGGTCCAAGACCGTATCGCCAGCGAACGAGCGAAGAATGACTCGGCAGCACTGAAAGAAGAAGACCTTACTAAAATCCGATCGGAAATCTGGGATCAGCTTGTGCGCAACGAGTTGCTGGGATGCACGGCGAAAGGAATCAGCCTGAAAACCGTTGACAAGGAAGTCGCATGGGCTGTGCGCAATAGCCCGCCCGAGAATGTAATGAGGATGGAATACTTCCAGACCGACGGACAGTTTGACAGGACGAAATGGAATGCCTATGTGAACGATCCGCAAGCGAGCGAAGGGCTGGTTGAGCTCGAAAAAGATTATCGTCAGACCATCGGCAACCAGAAGGTGCTTGATCGGATCATCGCGGGTGTTTTCGTGACGGAAGAGGAAGTACGCCGTGATTTTGTGGACAGCTATGGGCGTTTTTCTGCGATTGTCACGGGCTATCCCGCCAAGAGCATTGAGGTGGATACCAATTCCTTTACGGATGAGGATATTCGACAATACTACCTCAATCATCCAGAACAGTTCTGGCGTCCCGAAATGCGAGCGGTTCGTTCGGTGACGGTCTCCAATGCGGCAACCGCCGAGGATACGATTCGGATACTTGACCTGGCGCGTGAAGTCCTTGAGAGAGCGCGAGCCGGTGAGGATTTCGCCGAGCTCGCCAAAGAACACTCTGACGACCCCGGCTCCGCTTCCAAAGGCGGGGATCTGGGCTATTTTCCTCGCGGTCGGATGGTTGGTGAGTTCGAGGAAGCCGCCTTCAAGACACCCGTTGGAGAAATCTCGGAACCTGTGAGGACAAGATATGGCATGCACATCATCAAGGTTCTTGCCCACACGGGGAAAGCCGATGAAGATACGGTGCATGCAAGTCACATTCTGCTTGCTTGGAAAGCTTCGCCGGAAACGGAGGAGTTCGCAAGTGAAAAAGCGCGTGAGTTCCAGGACCTGACAAAGAAAGTGGATTTCCAGAAGACAGCAGAAAGTCTTAATCTCACGGTCGTGGAATCTGACTTCTTCACGCAGAGTGCGGGCACCATTCCCGGATTTGGCAAGCTGAAGGCGGCCATAGATTTCATTTTTTCCGAGCCTGTTAACAGAGTTTCCTATCCCTATAAGACACAAAAAGGGTACGCTGTCTTTCAGTGTCACATGGTGCGACCCGAAGGCGTTCAGGATGTGTCCGAATTGCAGTCGGTGATTCGGGGAAAACTTGTAGCAAAGAAGAAACTTGAGATTGCAGCAGAGAAGGGCGAAGCATTGCGACAGAAAGTCGGTACCGGAAATAACCTTGTCCCCACGGCAATCAGCGAGGGGCTGGCCGTGGATACGGTAGCGAATACCGTGCCGACGGGATATTTCGGACCTATGAGAAGTAATGAATATGTCGGCCGGCAGCTTTTCGCGCTGAATGTGGGAGAATTGTCCCCTGTTGAATTGACGGACCAAGGAGCATTTCTGGCGGTCCTGACGGAAAAGGCAAGCTTCGACAGTGCCCTTTACGAGTCCAAGAAAGCTGAAATTGCGCAGAAACTCACAAAGTCCAAGCAAAATGAAATCTACGCCGATTGGCTTTCGACGGTGGAGAAGGAATTCGATTTCCGTGACAATCGCCATCTCTATTTCACGGAATACTGAGATCAAATATCCTGAGACATGCTTGGCGAATTGAAGGTTAGCCGCGCGGCCAAATCCAAGCCGTGCGGTCTTTTTTGGGAAGGACGCTGATGCGGTATGCTGCCTGAAAGCCTTTCCATCATATCTCGGGTGCAACGGCAGAAAATGACAAGGGTGCACTATGACATCCGATAGAGTGAATCTTATTGACTTCCTCACATTTGTTCTTCGCTGGCGTCGCTTCATCTCGCTCTTCGTGGGATTGATTGTCCTTATCGTCGCCGTCGTATCGCTCATCACACCTGCGCGATATGTGGCGAAGGCGACCATTCTCCCCAGCCAAGAACAACAGTTGGACATCTCGAGCTTCATCTCTTCCAAACTCGCGGGACTCCCGGGTGTCGCGGGATTTGCAGCGCAAATGGGTAGTCTGCCCGGGGAGATCTATCTGACCATTTTGCGCAGTCGCTCGGTGAGTGAGACCGTCATTGACACTTTTCAATTGCGCAAGAAATGGAAAATGGAGAAAGCTTCAACTGAGGAACTCATGCGAGTTCTGCTCAGTTGCGCCAGGTCTCGATGCAACCTCCGCGACGGAACTGTGCTCATTGAGGTTACCTCGGGCGACCCTCAATTGGCAGCGGACATGGTCAATTTCTATGTTCATGAACTTGACCGCCGCAACCAGGAGCTCAAAACGCAGAAGGCGACCCATGACAAAATATTTATTGGAGAACGCTTGGAAGACGCGCGCTGCCGTGTAGAGGAACTCGAGGATAGTATGCGCTCCTTTCAAGAACAAACGGGAATCTTGAATGTAGAGGAACAGGTCAAGGCGACAATCCGAACGGCCGCTGAACTTGAAGCTCTGAGATTGACGACAGAGCTGGAGCTTAGTCAGGCTCGTCAGATGATGGAACCTGACAATCCCTTTATCCAGGAACTGGAACGAAAATTGAATGGAGTACTGGCTCAGATGCGTCAGCTTGTGGATCGGCACCAGAAGTCAGCCGAAGACAAATTGATTCCATCGCTGAAGGATGCTCCCTCCTACGGCATGACTTACTTGAAACTACTGCGAGATATTACTGTCCAGGAACTTCTGTATCAGTTTCTTGTGCAACAATATGAACAAGCACGGATTGCGGAAGTGCGCCATACCCCCACGATGCAAGCGATAGACTGGGCATCCACTCCAACAAAGCGATCATGGCCGAAGCGCGGTGTCATGGTGATTGCCGCAGGAGCAGCCGCCTTCGTCTTCGCCGTTGCTACCGCTTTGATTGTGGACGGTTTTCGGACAGCAAGTGCCCAGCCTGACCATCCTCAACACACAAGAGTTTTGGCATTGAAGAGTGCGTTTCGACGCAGGAGAGACCCGGAACATACACGAGGTCAGTAGGGAGGACTCCACGCAAGAGTTGCACCGAGATTGGCGCGTACTCCCGCGCCGATTGTGGCAGAACGAGTACGGCATGGCTGTGGCCGTGACTCTGCTTTTGGTTGTGGCGGTTGTCCTCTTGCACTTTTCAGGACGAGCCAATTTGATCGGGCTGGGTCTGGCAGGCGCGATGGCCGTGGCGGTTATCTTTCAGTGGCCCTTTCTTGGAGCTTTGTACAGTAGTTTTTCACTGTTTGGGGGGATAGCAGGTTTCTTTCCTGGAACCGATACGATTATTGTCCTTCTGACGCTCTCAGCGTTCATTGGGCGAAAACTACTAAGTGCGGATCCGGTGTGGCGATTCCCTGCCGCTGCTCGTTGGGCGATCCTGCTAGTTGCGTGGTCAACAGCCACGATCGCTTGGGCAGTAAGCACGGAAAAGGCGATGGAGATTCTTATCTTCTACCTTAAAAGCTTCCTGCTTTTTTTCTTGATCCTTGAAGCAGCTCAGAGCCACAGAAAAATCGTACTCCTTTCCCTTTCGGCTCTGGTCGGTGTTCTGGTCTCAGTGTCCGTTGCAGCTTATAGTGGCTTGCGGTTCTTTTTCGGCGGAGCCGCAGTCGCGTTGTCGCAACATGTTGCAGTGGAGACGACACGATTCTTCGGCGTCTGGTTTGATCCGAACTACTTCGCCCTGGCTCTCTTGACCCTCCTGGGTCTATCCCTGGCCATTTGGCGAACGAGACTCACCCTCGGAGCAAGATTCCTTGCGTTGCTGGGTTTTTCCACGGTCCTCATAGGCATTGCCCTAACTCTCTCTCGCGGCGGCCTGCTATCAGCCATTCTGGCCTTGCTGTTTTGCTTCTGGGCGGAGCGCAGGCGTTTGCGCCTCCTCGTTCTTGTCGGTCTTGTCGTGCTGCTTGTGCTCGTTTTCATACCCATCGGTCTTGGAGAGCGAATGGGGACATTTCTCGCCCCGGGGGGGGATGCCTCATTTCAGACTCGCGGGCTACAATTGCGGGGAGGAATAGAGATGGCGATTGCCTCGTTTCCTTTTGGCGTCGGTATCGGGAACTACTTTTATCATTCACTCGCCTTCGTTGGGATGTCTCATCAAGTGCTCTCCCACAACAGCTACGTTGACCTGGCTGCCGAAGGAGGAGTCCTTGCGCTCTTTTTTTATGGAGGACTCGTCGTCTCACTTTTTCTGGCCACGCGAGCCAGAAACTCTCAATGGGAGGCAACGGCACTTGCAGACAATCTCGCCATTGGCTTGCGCATCAGTTTGATAGCGTTTCTTCTTGGTGCGACCTTCCTGAGTGCAGAGGTCTTTGCACCCTTTTGGTGGCTTGCCGGGCTTATCGCCGCCAAGGCATCGTGCGATAGAGAGCTTGTTGAATATGACCACAGTGCCCTGGCTCCTGTACGGTGACATGGAACTCGTGGGAGGAGCCTACCGCTACTTCTGCGATCTGCTGCAAGGCCTGAATGCGGAGCTTCGACCCGCGCTGATTGCCTTGCCATTTACGGTCTTGACCCCTGACATTGAGAAAATGGCTCATGAGAGCAGAGCCAGTGTGATTCCTCTACGATTGAAGAGCCGGTGCGATTTCTCAACTCTGAGTGAGCTCCACAGAGCAGTCCGGAGACATCAGATCCGCCATGCAAATCTCCAGCTTTCCTCCCTCTTCTGGGGAAACAAGACGGCTTTCGCGGCGTTGCGCATGGCTGGAGTAACGCGCATCGCTCTAACAGCTCATGCGATTGATCCTCCCCAGGAGGGAACAATCAAAGCTGCCTTACGGCGTGCCGAAACGCGGTTCTATAGTTGCTTTGTTACTGATTGGGCGGCATTGGCGCGCTACGATTGGTCTATCTTTTGCCGCTTGGGCGCTTCGCATAGTTCAATTGTGATGATTCAGCCCTGCGTTCCGCTTGCTACGGCAGAGGCGGTGACAGACTGGGATGCATTGGCGCGTGATTTCCATGCCGAGGGAGTTCAACGTTGGATTGGATTTGTGGGGGTTTTGCGACGTGCAAAGGGTGTCTTCGACTTACTCGAGGCCTTCGGTTCTATTTCTGCTGAGTTTCGTGATGTGGGGCTACTTATTGTGGGTGACGGTGAAGAACGAGCCGCTCTGGTTGAGAAGTGCGCACGATTGAATCTGACGCCCCGGATTCTCTTCGCAGGCTATCGTTCTGACGGTCGGGCATTGCTCAGACATTGCAACGCATGCATTCTGCCATCTCATACTGAACACTATCCCTATATTCTTCTTGAGGCCATGGCCGAGGGAATCCCGATTGTTGCCACACAGGTCGGTGCAGTCCCTGAACTGTTAGACAATGGCGTGCGGGGGACGCTTGTTCCATCAAGAAATGTGGCTGCTTTGATCTATGCATTGAAAAAAGTGCTGAATGATAGAGTGAGCATCTCAGAATCCGTGGAAAAGGCGCGACAATTCGTTCGGGAAACATGTACGATGGAGCATTTCAACCAAGCGGTCAACGCTTTCCATCGCCGATGGTTGGGATGGGAGAAAGCGACCTGTGAGGATCGGAGTTGATTGTCGTTATCTGAAGGGGCCGAGAGTTGGAGTTGACAACTATCGTTATTTCCTGACTCTCGGCATGCTGGCCGAAGCACGAGGACACCAGATTATTCTTTTCACTGATAAAGGAGGATTGCCGCCTGAGCTTGTGAAGTCGGGCGCCGAAGTCGTCCAAATCAATTTACCACTCATTATCTGGGAGACTCTTGGATTGCCCGTGTATGCTCCTCCGCGCCGAATTGACCTTTTTCATTTTCACCGACACCATATCCCTTTTATCCGACCTTTCAAGACAGTGACGACGGTCCATGACATCGCCTATTATCGGTTTCCCACCATGTACAGGCAACGACGGCGCCTCATGTTGAAACACTGCATTGCGCACGCTGTGAAAGTGGCGGACCGAATTATTGTTCATTCGGATTCCGCTCGAGATGATTTGGTGCATTTTTTGAAAGTACCGAGAGAGAGAATCGTGAAAATTCATAGTGGATTTGACCCACAATTCTCGTTGGAAGACTCCAGTCTTGAAGCCAGCAGGCAATTTCTGAATAGACTCGGTATTCATGGAAGTTTCATCCTTTCAGTGGCGACTTTGCAGCCGCGAAAAAATCTGAGACGACTGCTCGAGGCCTATGCAGGAATCGAGAAGGGCCTGCGAGATAAGCACCAGTTGCTGCTGGTCGGAGGGAATGAGGGTGAGGCGGAAGCCCTGAAGGAAGCATGTCGAATTCTGGAGATTCAAAGGCATGTGGTCCTGCCCGGATTTCTTCCTTCGGAAGAACTTCGTGGACTCTATCGGCAGGCGTCATGTTTTGTTTTCCCATCTTTGCACGAAGGATTCGGATTTCCACTCCTGGAAGCCATGGCGAGTGGTTGCCCTGCATGTGCATCTCGCATCTCTTCGTTGCCTGAAGTCGGTGGCGATGCCGTGCTCTATTTCGATCCGTACAGTGTTGAGGACATTCGTCGGACCGTGCAAACGCTTTTGACGGATGAGGGACAATCCAAACGACTTCGAGAAAGAGGCCTGCAACGTGCCCGGCTCTTTAGCTGGAAACAAGCGACTCGAATCACCCTGGAGCTTTTTGAAGAAGTGTGCAGGAATGGCCGAACCCTCTGAAGTCTCTTCTGAATGCGTCTTTTAACCATGAGCGAGCGAGCCCGATTGCGTTTTTCTATCTTCATTCTCGACGGAATTGGCTTGGAGCTTGCTTTCTTCGTTGTCTTCTTCTTGCGGTTCCGTACCGGGCTTTTCGTCAATCCGGTTCATTTCTACGCCACAGAATTGGTTTTCCCAAGTTTTGTTCTTTGGACTTATTGGGTGCTTGTCGGAGCGTTCTTCAGTCTCTACCGGTTCGATCCGGAGCAGGGTAGGTCGGAGATTGTAAGTTATGTGTTCCAAACCACGGCAGCAGGAATTCTCGTACTCTTCATAGTGACTTTCGAGTACAGCGATCCGTTGCCGCGCTCTCGTGCCATTCTTCTCAGCTACTGGGGTTTGGCCTACCTGGCACTCGCCGGAGACCGCGTTTTTCTGCTCACCCTGATCAAAGCCCTGCGTCGCCGTGGCATAGGGCTGTCTCGCACATTGCTTGTCGGAACAGGAGTACGTGCGAGGGAATTCATGGAACATATAATCCGCTTTCCGGAACTTGGCTTTCGCCTTGTCGGCGTTGTCTCTGAAAGAGAGAATAACCCTGATAGGTGGGAATCGCTTCCCATTTTGGGATCAACGCAAGATTTAGCCATGGCACACCTTCGGCAACCTTTCAACACAGTACTTCTTGCGCTGGACCCATCGGATGAAAGGATACTACCTGAGCTCGTGCGCTCTCTTTCAAAGCAAGGTCTGAAAGCTTTTGTTCCGGCGGATCAGTATCCTATCTTATTGGGCAGTGTCCGGCCGCGATGGGTGTACGGCCATCCATTGGTCACGATTCAACCGGAGATATTACCTTCAGGTGAGAGAGCTTTGAAACGGATCACGGATCTTGTTATTTCCTTTGTTTTCCTCGTGGGTTCTTTGCCTCTGTGGCTCTTGCTTTGCATCTTGATTCCTCTCGATTCATCCGGGCCAGTCTTCTATGTGCAGAGACGCGTTGGACGAGGTTCAAAGGAATTTCCGTTGATCAAATTCCGTTCAATGCGGAAAGATGCGGAAGCCCAAAGTGGACCAGTCATGGCGAAAGTGAAGGATCCGCGTATTACGCGTGTGGGCAGGTTCATCCGCGCGGTTCGCCTTGATGAATTGCCTCAATTTCTCAATGTGCTGGCCGGGCACATGAGTCTTGTGGGTCCGAGACCTGAGCGGCGTGAATTCGTGGAGAAGTTTACGCGAGAGATCCCACTCTATGAGCGGCGTCTCAATGTTAAACCAGGAATTACAGGATGGTCGCAGGTGCATCTGCGCTATAGCACCTCGACCGAAGACATTGCCCTGAAATTGCGCCATGATCTCTACTACATAGAAAACCTCTCCGTGGCACTTGATGTTCGAATTCTGCTGATGACATTATTGGTCGTGCTTCGAGGAGAGGGGCAGCGATAGTGCAACGTTTTCAATGAATACTACCAATGAGATTGCTCCATGATTGACATGAAGTTCATCCGGGACAATCCGGAAGCCGTACGACGCGGGATAAGACTCAAAGGCGAAGAAGATTGTCTGGATGCGTTTCTCGACATAGATCGGCAGCGCCGTGCGCTCATTGAAGAGGGAGACGCCCTGAAGAATCGTCGCAATGTTCTCTCGATGGATGTCACCAAGCGGGTGAAAGCCGGAGAGGACATTTCGAGCTTGAAAGAGGAGAGTCGCATGATCGGTGCGCGCATCGCTGCTCTGGATGAGGAACGGCGCTCTCTCGAGACCAAGCATCATTCCCTTTTGCTCACGATCCCGAATCTCCCTCATCCATCGGTACCGGAGGGGCGGGGTGCGGAGGCGAACCGCCTCGCACGCGAGGTGGGGAGCAAACCCAAGTTTGATTTTTCGCCCAAAAGCCACCTCGAACTGGGAGAGAACTTGGGCATCCTTGATTTTGCACGCGCCTCGAAAATTGCAGGATCCGGCTTCCCGCTGTATCGTGGGGCTGGTGCGACCCTTGAGCGTGCGCTGATCAATTTCATGCTCGACCAGCATCTGGCGACCGGCCGCTATCAGGAAGTCATGACGCCGTTCGTTGCGAATTCTGCGGCGATGACAGGCACAGGTCAACTTCCCAAGCTGGGACATGATATGTACTACTGCGCCGAAGATGACCTCTATTTAATCCCTACGGCTGAGGTGCCTATCACGAATATCTTCCGCGAGGAAATTCTGCGCGAGGCCGACTTGCCCATCTGCTATTGCGGGTATTCCCCCTGTTTTCGGCGCGAAGCCGGTTCCTATGGCAAAGAGACGCGAGGATTTCTTCGCGTGCACCAGTTCAATAAGGTCGAGCTTGTCAAATTCGTATTGCCCGAGACTTCCTATGACGAACTCGAAACTCTGGTCGCTGATGTCGAGGCAGTCCTCAAGAAATTGGAGATACCTTATCGAGTGATGGAACTCTGTGCGGGTGACCTTAGCTTTGCCGCGGCTAAATGCTATGACATCGAAGTCTGGTCGCCTGCGGAGGAAAAGTGGTTGGAGGCCTCTTCATGCAGCAATTTTGAGGATTTCCAGGCGCGTCGTGCTCAGATTCGTTTTCGTCGCGAAGCGACGGGAAAATCGGAGTTCGTACATACTTTAAACGGATCCGGCCTGGCGACTTCTCGGCTTATGGTAGCCCTAATGGAGACCTATCAAACCGATGAAGGGACGATTCGCGTCCCCGATGTCCTGAAGAAATATACGGGCTTCGGACACATCACCGCCGAGGGTGGTCGCTGATGCCTGACCCGAGGATTGCTCTGATCGAGGCGGCCCGACGCCTCCACGAGATGGGATGCTTGCCAGCATCCGACGGGAATTTTTCTGCGCGAGCTGATCGTAAACTCTTCTGGATTACACAATCAGGAATCGAGAAAGGAAAAATATCCATAGACGATTTCGTGTTGATTGATGACGCTGGCCGCGCGATTGAAGGCCATGGCAAGCCATCCTCCGAGTGGTTCTTACACATAGCGATCTACGAGCACCGCGATGAAGTGAACAGCATTCTCCACGCTCATGCTCCATACTTGACGGCTTTCGCCGCAGCCCACAAAGTGCCGGATACGGCAATTCTCGCCGAGGCCGAACTTGCCATAGGGGGAATCTGTCTCATTTCTTATGCCCCACCCGGCACGACCAATCTCGCAACACAGGTAGCGGCCTGCACCACACAATGCGGAATCTACCTATTAGAGAACCACGGGGTTGTGGCCGTCGGGAGAGACACCGCACACGCTCTGCATCGTCTTGACAGAGCGGAATTCCTGGCGAAAGTAAGCCTGCTTGCCCAAGAAATGGGAGGAGCCGTGCCTCTTTCAAGAGCCCAAGTCGCAGAGCTAAGAGAGCATCGGGCGAAATAGGTTATGAAGGGTTTTGCATCTGTTGAAAATCGGGTGAAAGTCGCCCTTCTTTTCCTGGCTATTCTACTCTGGTTCTTCGTTGTCAGCAATCGAGACTACGAGGCGGACTTCTCAATACCTCTGGTCATTCGGGGCTTGGAAGCAGGCTACCTTTTCGTCGAGGACCCACCCCAATCGGTGGACATCGCTTGCCGAGGTCGAGGCCGCGATCTGTTGGTGTGGCGTCACTTTTTGGGAGCTCATCTTGAGCTCAACATCAGCGGCTTCAGCACGAAACAGGATTTCCCTCTGGTTCCACAGATGATTGCTATGCCTGCCGGTTTTTCTATCCAGAACCTGAGAATTGCGTGGCCCGAGACGCTGCGGCTCTACATAGACCGCATGGCGGAAACGCGAGTGCCCGTGCGAGCCGATTGCGAGATAATTCCTGAGGTGAGCTTTGTGCAGGTTGGTCCAACGCTCTGCGAACCTGATAGCATCTCGATCCGAGGTCCACAGATACTGATTCAGCAAGTGGATGAGCTTGTGACAAGGCACCGACGATTCCTGCATGTAGATGAGTCCATCGAAACTCGACTCTCACTTCGGAATGTTTTCTCGTCGAAGATCCTGCTGGAGGTCCAAAATGTTCTTGTGCGGGCTGTTGTCGAAGCGTTGGAACAGGTCCGTCATGACAGCGTAGCAATCGAGGTGCGGAATCTTCCCCAGGGAATGCTATGCGTGATTTCTCCAACTCATGCAAATGTTGTGCTGGAGGGACCCAAGAGCTCGCTGGCTGCGCTCGACTCTCTGCCTCCACGCCTCGTTCTCGACTACGGGGTGGATTGGCGCAAAGAGCAGTCGAATTACATCCCCGCATTTGAGGGGCCTCCTCTGGTGAGATTGGCGGCCATGGATCCGCCGGAGGTCTCCTGGACTATTCAAGAAGCTGCGACACAAAAGTCGAAACGGCGATGAGAGTTCTTGCGTTTGAAAGCTCCTGCGATGAGACCTCGGTGGCTGTTCTTGCGGACGGTGTCTTGAGAGGTCATGTCACCAGAACGCAGACTCTTCATCAGGCGTTCGGTGGTGTGGTTCCCGAACTGGCAAGTCGCAGCCATCTTGAGCAGATATTGCCTCTGACACGACAGGCTCTGACTGACGCCAAGGATTCACTTGAGCAGATGGAAGGTGTCTGTGCAACGGCAGGTCCGGGCCTTGTGGGCGCTCTTCTCATCGGACTCAACTTTGGCAAGGGAATTGCCCTGTCTTTGGGCTTGCCTTTTCTTGCTGTGCACCATCTCGAAGGTCATATCTGGTCGGCGGAGTTGAACGGAGAGAAGATTCCAACACCTTTTCTTGCACTTCTTGTGTCGGGCGGTCATACGCAGCTTGTGCTGGTCGAGGTATTTGGGCGCTACCGCCTTCTTGGATCCACGCGGGATGATGCCGTTGGTGAAGCATACGATAAGATTGGAAAACTGCTTGGCTTGAGCTTCCCCGCCGGTGCGGCCATTGACCAAATCGCCGCCGAGGGCAATGCGTCCTATCACCGCTTCCCGCAACTTATGATGGGCGAGGAACTCGATTTCAGCTATTCGGGTTTGAAAACGGCAGTGCTCCGGCAGGTGCAGAAGTTGGAGCCGAGCGAAGTCCAAGTGCATCGTGCGGACCTCCTGGCTGCGTTCCAGGAATCAGCAATCGCACTGCTAATGGCCAGATTGCGCACAGGCATCGAGCGTTTTCATCCGAGGGCGCTGGTCATTGCAGGAGGAGTTGCCGCGAATTCTCTTCTCCAGAAAATGGCAAAAGATATAGGCAGAACCTTTTCGTTGCCGACTTTTTTTCCCGATTCATCCCTCTGCCTTGATAATGCCGCGATGATCGCCTATGTCGGCGAGAAGCGCCTTGCGGCCGGACAGCGCAGTTCACTGGATGCACCCGTGAAACCGCGCTGGTCACTCGAAGACCTGCGAAAGCCGGAAAACTCCATTTCCTAACAAGTAGTCTCACAAACGGAGTATGACGATTGCACTGCAACTTCCCAATCTTAATTCTTGGATATGGGCTTGAGCTGAAGGGGAATGCCCTTCTATATCTGCTGCTGGCTTGTTTGGCTCTTTTGGCAGCAGTATTTGTGTACCGCCAGACGCTGCCACCGGTCTCTGTCGTGTGGCGGAGCGTTCTTGGGTTCTTGCGCACTCTGGCTCTCGCCATGGTCTTATTGCTTCTGTTTGAACCTGTGCTGAACATCTTTCGCCATCGCATGGAGAAGCCGAATGTCTTGATATTGGTTGACAAGTCTGCTTCGATGTCAGTCAGCGACGGGGAGATCTCGAGGCAAGAAGCTGTGCGAGACTTGCTCTCCGGAGCAGGGTTCAAGGCACTGCAGAGTGAAGCGCGCCTGCACTTCCTCGCCTTCTCGGACTCTATTCAGGAGTTGACGCCCGCGCAACTTGACACTTTTCCCGCGACAGGTTCGGGAACGAATCTCTCGATGGCGTGGGAAAAGGCTGAGCGAACGATCGCGGACGAGTCAGTGGTTGCGGCTGTACTGATTTCGGACGGTGGAAATAATCTCGGAGCCAATCCCATGAGGATGGCAGCCCTCGCGGGTTTCCCGATCTACACGATCGGCATCGGCGATACGACCGTTCGTCGCGATGCGGTTCTCAGCGAAATTCTGGCTAACGAGATTACCTACCTGAACAGTGTGGTTCCTGTGGATGTGCGCGTCAGGGCGACAGGACTCGATGGCAAAGTTTCTCGTCTTCGATTACTGGACCGAAACGGCGCTGAAATCGCCAGCCAAGAGGTGCATTTCTCCGGAAATGTTAGTGAGGTCGCCGCGACATTGAACTTCACGGCCACTCAAGTTGGTCACATGCGCTACAATGTTATCCTCGATTCCATCCCTGGAGAGTGGAGTCTTGCCAACAACCGCCGCTCCGTGATGGTTCGAGTTCTGGAGACACGCTTGCAGGTGGCCATCCTTTCAGGGCCGCCGACTCCTTCGCTTAGCACCCTTCGCCATACTCTGGAGTCAGACTCCAATTTTGAAGTGCGAGCATTTATTGAATCATCTCGTGGGGGATATTTGCTCGGAAAAACGCCGACGCGTGTCGACCTCGCATCCGCTTCCCTTCTTGTCCTTGTCAATTTCCCTTCGGAACGAACAGCCAGCACGCTCCTCGACGAGATTGCCCAGATTGTGTCGCTGCAGAAGGTTCCACTGATCTTCTTCGCGGGGCCTGCGGTGTATCGTGAAAACCTCGCGAGACTCGCAGATGCAATTCCTTGTCAAGCCAAACGCCAATTTCCAAGTGAAGCGGAGGTCATGCTGCGAGAAATCGCCTCCCATCCTGCGCTCGCCGGTGCGGCGTCCTTGCCAGCAGCATGGACCGAGCTGCCGCCGGTATTCGGAAACAAGGACAATTTCACTGCTGGCCCCCTGGCTCAGGTCGCTGCAACTCTGTCCCGAGTAGCTCTCGGTATTCCTGAAGACGAACCGGCCATCGTCTTTTGGTCAGGCGGGGGACGCAAGGGAGTCGCGTTCTTGGTATGGGGTACATATCGGTGGAAGTTAGGACTGGCGAAGGACCCAAAAGCAGCGGCATTTCATGATGATCTTCTCGGCCGATTAACCCGCTGGCTCGTTTCGCCCACCGAAGAGAAGCGTGTGCGAATCGCTCCAAATAAGTCACTCTTCGGAGGCGGTGAGCGCGTTGTGTTCCAAGCACAAGTCTATGGCGCAGATTTGGCACCTCGTGATGATGCCGCCGTGAGTGTCAAGATTCGAATGGGCGAACGCTCAGAGACTCTTCCACTTCAGAGTCGAGGTCATGGACGGTATGAGGGGACCTTTCTTCCATGGGGTGAGGGAGAATACCACTTCGATGGTTCTGCATATGCCAAGGAAGATACGCTCGGCACAGACGCCGGGACTTTTGCGGTGGAGGCGTTCAACATCGAAATGTTGGATACGAGGCAGCAGGCCAATATCCTTAGCGGAGTCGCCGAAGCGTCAGGGGGACGCTATGTGCCGGCTTCCGGTGCAGATACCCTGTTGGCAGCCCTCGACTTTCCTCTTCGTGAAGTAGAACATTATCGTGAAATTCCTCTGTGGAATCGCGCGATGATGCTTTGGATTATCATCGGAGTGCTCGGTCTCGAGTGGTTTATCCGCAAGCGCAGCGGAATGCTCTGAATCTGCCAATACGGATTTGAAAAAACATAGGGCACTTTTATGAAGGAACAAATTGAAGGACTTCGTGCTCTCTTGGATGAGGCAAAACTCGGTGGTGGTCCGGAGCGAATCGAAGTACAGCATCAGAAAGGAAAACTCACGGCGCGCGAACGCATTGACCTCTTGCTCGACTCCGGAACCTTTCACGAGATGGATATGCTGGTGATGCACCGTTCGACTGACTTTGGCCTCGGCGACCAGAGAGTCCTGGGAGATGGTGTTGTGACGGGTTACGGAAAGGTCAACGGTCGCCTTGTCTTTCTCTTCTCTCAAGATTTCACGACCTTTGGCGGATCGCTCTCGGAAGCGCATGGTGAAAAGATCTGCAAGATTATGGACACGGCGATGAAAGTCGGAGCTCCTGTCGTCGGTTTAAACGACTCGGGGGGCGCGCGCGTGCAGGAGGGTGTCGTATCCTTGGGGGCCTACGCAAATATCTTCTTGCGAAATACACTGGCATCCGGAGTTGTACCACAGATTTCGGCCATCATGGGCCCGTGTGCCGGTGGTGCGGTCTATAGCCCGGCCATTACGGATTTCACCCTGATGGTGAAACAGACATCCTACATGTTCGTAACGGGCCCGAAAGTCGTCAAGACGGTCACCCATGAGGACATCACTTCCGAGGAGCTCGGGGGCGCGATGAGTCACGCGACCAAAAGCGGCGTCGCCCATTTTGCCTGCGACAGCGAAGTGCATTGTCTGGAATGCATTCGGCGGCTGCTTTCCTATTGCCCTCAAAACAACCTCGAAGATCCACCGTTCGTGTCAAGCGATGATCCTCGCGAGCGATTTGATGAGACTCTATTTGATATTATTCCAGACAACCCCAACAAGCCCTACGACATAAAGGAAATCGTGACGCGTGTTGTGGATCGCGATTCATTTCTTGAAGTGCATGCGGAATGGGCACAGAACATCATTGTCGGCTTTGCTCGCCTTGGAGGCCATTCGGTCGGCATCGTTGCGAATCAGCCCGCGGTATTGGCCGGCGTGTTGGACATTGACTCCTCACGAAAGGGTGGAAGATTCGTACGCTTCTGTGATGCCTTCAATATCCCAATCGTCACCTTTGTTGATGTACCGGGTTTCCTTCCGGGAACTGATCAGGAGTGGCGCGGAATTATTGTGAATGGCGCCAAACTCCTCTATGCCTATTGCGAAGCGACCGTACCGAAACTCACTGTAATTACTCGGAAGGCGTATGGCGGCGCCTATGATGTCATGAGCTCGAAACATATCCGTGGAGATCTGAATTTTGCGTGGCCCTCGGCAGAAATCGCAGTCATGGGGCCGAAAGGAGCTGTTGAAATCATCTTTGCCAAGGAGATTAAGGCGAGCTCCGAGCCCGAGAAGATGGAAACGGAGAAAATTGTTGAATACACGGACAAATTCGCCAATCCGTACATAGCGGCGGCCCGAGGCTACATTGATGAGGTCATTGAACCAGGCGCCACGCGTTCGCGGCTCATTAGTGGTTTGGAGATGTTGGGAACAAAAATTGACAGAAATCCGAAGAAAAAACATGGAAACATACCCTTATAAGCCTCATTCTCTCTGCACGGCTGGTTTTTGCAGCATCTTGCTACTGCTCTTTGGATTTCAAGTCGCCGGAGCCAGCGATAGATTTCCCATTGGCACACCCTATCTCTTCTATTTGGAAAACGGCCTCGAAGTTCTATTGATTGAAAATCATGCCTCGCCTATGATCGCGGCGACAGCCGTGATTCGAGCGGGCTCGAGTGACGAGGCACCTGATCTTAATGGCGCAACGCACTTTCTCGAGCATCTCCTTTTCGACGGGACCGAAAGTCGCAGTCAGCAAGATATTGAGAATGCGTTTGAGCGAATGGGTGGCTACAATAATGCACAAACCGCCCGAGACCATACAGCGTTCATGATTCTGGCTGAGAAAACGAAGTTTGCTGCTGCCCTTGACTTGCAGGCCGATATGCTCTTTCATTCGACGCTCCCCAATGAACAGCTTGAAAAAGAGAAGGGAATCATTCTGGAAGAAATTGGTCAGAATATCTCCAACGATCCACAATATCTCCTGTCACTCGCTTTTGACCGTCTTCGCTGGGAAGGGACACCCTACGCGTACTCGGTTCTCGGAACGCGGGAGAGCATTGCCGCGATAGAGCGGGAAAAGCTGTGGGATTATTACAGATGCCACTATGTGCCTGACAATATGAGTCTGCTCGTGATGGGTGATTTTGAAGCTCGGGAGATGATGGATCTTGTCGAAACAACCTATGGAAAAGCCCGGCCGGGAGCCCGGGTTTCTCATAGTAGAGAGATGCCACGGCTTGCACCGAATTGGGAACCGGTGAGGCTCTTAAGCAGAGATGGTCACTATCTCTGGCTTGCGTTTCCCTGGGAACCTATTCTGGACAGATGCGATTTGGAGCCGATGGAACTGCTGCTGTCTGAAGTTCTGGATGTCGTTGTGGGAGACACGCTCCGCGCACGCTTCAAGGGAGAGATTCTGTCCCTTTCTTGGTCTTGGGACATAACGCGAAGCGGAACTCAACTCCTGCTCGCGATGGAGCTTTCATCCGACGCGATTCCCGAACGCATTCTCGAATTTCTGCGCGCGCAAATGATGAATTTGGATCCGACTTCGGCGTCATTATCTCTGTGGCGAGCAAAAGCTCACGCGGCAATTAATGATGAAATTGACAACAGTCAGCGCTTCCATTACTTTGGAATGCTTCATGCCGGCGAAATGGCTCGAGGTGGCTGTCGCGCGTTACTTGACCACATGAACGACATGGTCGAATTCAGAGATCTGCTCGAAGCGACCCGCGTCGGCAATCCCGGCATTATGAAGATGGTTTCCCAAGCTGTTCCTATCGCAGTCATCTTCTCTCCCGCGCCGGCAGGGGAGGGAAAGACAGCTTTATTAACGCAGGAAGTTGACACAACTCTTGCCAATGGATTGCGCCTTATTGTCAAATCGGAATCATCCGTGCCAATCTTCGCAGCGCATTTCTTATTTCAAGGACGCAGTGTTTTTGAAGGTCCGCAACGCATGGGATGGGTGGATATGCTGCATCGCCTTCTGGAATATGGCATTTCCCCCAATTTGAGTCGAGCGGAGCTGAGCCGCAAGCTTGATTCCCTGCATTTGCAATGGAAACTCGTGGATGATCCGACTATCCCCTTCGACGACTACTATTCTCAACCCAATTTCTCATTCATACGGCTGACTGGACCGATCGTTTCGCAGAAACCCGGTCTGGCCTTAATTGGCGAGCTGCTGCGAAACCAAGAAATCAATGCCAGTGATTTGGAAGCAGTCCGCAATGAGATGATCAATTTGATTCAGACTCAAGAACGCAGCCCGAGGATCCAAGCGGACATCGAACTGAGAAAGGCGCTCTTGGGCGACCATCCTTTCGCTGCGGCGATCAACGGAAATGCTTCAACGATTTCTGGTGCGACCTTGACTGACCTGCAGCGGTTTCGCTCTGTCTGTTTTCGTCCCAATCATCTGATACTCAGCATCGTAACGAGCGAGACGATCAATGCAACTTTGGCTATGGTGCAGGAAATTTTCAATTCGTGGGAAGCCGGTGAGTCTCTCCCTGAAATTCCCGCACCTCTAACGCCGCCGGACTCCCTTGTTCGCATCACCGTAGGGGCGCGGCAGGCTCAAATCCGGCTCGGCGTGCTCTTGCCCAGTATCAGCGACAGTCAGAATCGCCTGATGGAACTCTGGGCCGGTTTGCTCTCGGACAATCTTCAGCAGGATTTGCGTGAAACCCGGGGACTGGCCTATTCCGTGGGAGCTGACCTTGTGCGTCAAAGTGGATGGGGATGGCTCGTGCTTCGGATGGGGACTCAATCGAAAAACATCCCGTTGGCCGCTGAGGCAATGAAGGAATGGGTCAGAAGGCTCTATGAGAAACCCCTGGAAAAATCTCAGTTGGAAAAAGTCCATGCCGCTCATCGCGGAGCCAAACTGATGCGGCAAATGGCTCGTGACCAACAGGCTTTTCAGTTGGGTTGGGCGGCAATGAAAGGCGAGACTCCCTTTGCGGCCCTTCCTGAAATGGAAATAGATCCTGCAACAATATCACAAATTGCGCGCGAATTGCTAAACGCAACGACGTGGAGTCAGGTAATAATTGAATAGGAGGCGAGGTGGCAGGCATTCTTATCATAGATGACGATCCCGATTATCGTCAGATATTGAAAGAAATTGTGGAAGCCAAAGGGCACACAGTCTATGAGGCCGCGGGGGCTGACGAGGGAATGAAAGTCTATCTTGCGGAGAGAATTGACCTTGTTATCAGCGATCTTGTGATGCCCGAGAAGAACGGACTTGAGCTTCTGAAAGAAATGAAAATCGTTCGGCCGGACGCTCTTTTCATCATCATCACCGGCTATCCAACGGTCGAGACCACCGTTCAAGCGATAAAAGAAGGCGCCTATGATTACCTTCTGAAGCCGGTGGATACCGGTCATTTGACGGGGGTGTTGAATCGCGCCCTGGGGGCTCTCGAACTGAAACGATCCATCGCCACAATGAAAGGAATGAACACCGCACTGCTGATCTCAATTCCCATTTGGCTGATTCTCGGCGCAATCATTGCCCTATTTCTACGGTAGTGACCATCGCCGCCAACCTCGGAAAGGTTTCATGCGTTGCATCTATCTCCAAAATGGGCTTCTTTGTTTCTTGATCCTTGCCACTCTCGGTTTTTCAATGATCACCTGCGACCGCGGGAAAGGTCTTACGGGAGAAGACGGAGCGCAACATTGGACGCTGGAGATGGTTCCTCATCCTGACACCGTTGGTGTTGGCATCAATGCCACGATTTTCGTTGTTGTGCGTGAAGGCGAGGAACTGCGCTCCGGGATTAGCGTGACTTTCGAGCGGACTCTGGGTGATTCAATTCCAGGGATTGTCACCGTCGTTGGCGATCCCGATGTGCCCTGGGGAACGAACCCGATGGCGACTTTCATCAGTCGCGATACTTCCGGAATCGCAACAATCTACGGCACAGCTTATGGGGAAGGAGAAGAGGTCTTGGCGAGAGATACAATAACCGTTTGGGTCGTGGAAAACCCGTAGATCGCGATTTTCACTTGGTAGAAAGAAGAGGCCGTGCAGCATTGTTTTCGCCGCACGGCTTCTTATTTGTCTTTCTCCGGGCCATATACGCGACCTTTCCATTTGACCCGCCGCGTGAACAGATAAGACACGGCAAGCACTAAGGGGTACACAAAGGCATAGATAGGATAGAGAGGCAGAAAAGAGATTAACGTGCGCTGTCGAGCCAGCTTAAGCACCCGATAAACGACGGCGCCATCACCGGCAAGCAAAATGGCAAAACAGAGAAATCCATACGCTCCTGAAAATAGAAACCAGAGTGGCCAGGTCAGGTGTGCCAGAAAGCCATAGGCCAGAACAAGGAGCCCCAGACCTTTGATGCGGGCGCTACCTTTGAGCCATCGGCGTCGCTGCGATATGAGGGCTGCAAACGACGAAAGGGGTTGAGTTCTCATTAATGTCGCCGCATCGGCCGGCAAAATAGCACGAAAACGGCCCGTCCCCTGAATGGCTTGCATAAGTGCCAAGTCCTCCGTCACGGAAAAAGGGATATTCCGATAGGTACCGGCTGCTTGGTACGCTTCGCGGGAGAGGGAGAGGTTGTTGCCGATAATCGCCTGAGAATGACCGCGGCTTGAGAGCGTGGCGCTGGCTCCCAAGAGAAAAGCCCAATCGAGCGTTTCCATCACTCCGAAAAAGTTTCCCCGAATCGCCTTGCGATGGGGAAGAGTGATTCCTCCCACCAGGCCGACGCCGTCGGTGAAGTAGCGAGCCACCGCTCGCACCCAAAAAGGTGGAACGACACAATCGGCGTCCGTGATGCAAAAAATATCGCCCGTTGCATGGTCAAGAGCCTGAGCGATGGGCCGAACGCGACCGCGAAGATTGGGATTCTCTTCGTCGTACGAACTGATCACGCGATAATCGCACTGAAATCGGTTCTTATAGCTCTCAGCAACCTCGAGAGTCCGATCCTCTGACTGATCATTGGCGATGAGGATTTGCAGATTCTCCCTCGGGTAATCCAAATTCAGTAGGCTTTCCAGAAGTGGTGGCAAGTTGTGTTCTTCGTTGCGCGCCGGAACAATTACGCTGACGCGAGGACAGCCTTCTCTGTGCCGATAAGGCTTCAGCATTCCGATGGCCAGCCAAACGGCGATACCTGTGTAGCAGACCACGAAAAGAGTAAAGACGATTTCGAACACCATCAGCGCTACCAATAAGTGATCGCAGAGTCTAAATGAAGGTCTCTTCGGTTATTGTTACAAACTGAAAACCCTGTCTTTGCGCATCGTCAACGAGATTGGGCAAGGTCACTGTCAGGATAGTGCTTTGGAATGTGTGCGCGTCATGAAGCAAGATGATCGAACCATCCGACAATGCGTGACGCACCTTGGCTTCCTGAGCGCCGGGCGTCAGCGATTTCCAATCGCTGAGGTGGGCAGTCCACATGATTCCACGATACCCGAGGCGTTTCAACTCCCGACCAATCCTCGGAAGAAAAAACCCATAAGGAGGCCGAAAGAGGCGAGCCGGTCGAATTCCTGAGTCAGCAATGGCATTTTCCGTTCTCTCGATTGACTCTCTGAGCTTGTGTCTGGGATACCAGGCGTGGCTTGTATGATGGTAGCCATGATTCGCCAAGACATGCCCCTCATCGGCAGCCCTTCCAAGAAGCGCTGAATTTCCCGTCACCTTCTCGCCAACCAGAAAGAATGTGGCTTTCACATTCAATTCCTTCAACACATCTAACAAAGCGGCGGTAGTTGCCGGATTAGGTCCATCGTCGAAGGTGAGCGCGATTTGCCTCTTGCCTTCCGGCAAACGCCACACCCACTGTGGAAAGAGAGAATCAAGCAAACGCAGCGTCATGGCTCTTCAAAGCAGTCCCGCCCCATGGCTTCCACTACTTCCCGCAATTCGGTTCGACTCCCTGCAACGGGATTGCGGTGCGCGATGAGCTTTTTCTGTTGTGAAGAATCCCATTCAACCGAGCTTGACGGTACCAGTCTCCTTTCCAACGATAAGGCAAGAGCAGTCCTCCAAGACCGAAAAGAGGCGTGAAAATCGTATGGACGATTTCAAAAGGAATGAAATGAATGAGACTGTCCTGCTGGCGAAATAACCGACACCCTTCATAGATGACCAGCCAATCCCAGGCAAGCTTCCATAGAGCAATCATCCCAAGGAATGGGAGGGTCGAGGGATCCAAAAGCGCAACGATCGGCACAGAAAAGAGAAGCATATAGAAGAAGTAGAGTCCGAAGAGAAGGAATTTCATGCTGTTTCGGTAGGCCAAACCTTTGGATGCCCAGCGAAACCGCTGGTGAAAAAGCTCACGGAGAGTAGGAACGGGAAGAGAATCCACGATCGTTTCCAGAGCCGAAGCATAGACTGTTTTCCAGCCGGTCGTTTGACTGATTTTCTGCGCGAAGAGCACATCATCACCCGAAACCTCATCAGCAAAACCACTGAAGCCGACAATAGAGTCATACACGGTGCGCCGATACGCGAGATTCGAGCCATTGCAGCTACTGGTAATCCCCATACCTATTGCTCCCGCCGCCAAATAACCCTGAAGCATGAAATCAAGGTTTTGCACTTTTTGCCACAGAGGTTCGCGACCGCTTGCCACTTTGAATCGAGTCAATCCCGCCACGACACCCACTGAATCATCAAAATAGCTAATCATTCCGCGAAGCCACAGCGGGTGAAACACGCAATCGGCATCGGTGGTGCAAATGATTTCACCCCTTGCTATTTCGATTCCCTTCGCCAAGGCATGCTTCTTGGGCGATGGAGGATTTGGCTCTGTAATTCTGCGAAACCGCAACTTTGCGTGCTCTCGAGCATGGTGGGCGAGGATGGCAGGCGTTGCATCAGACGAGCGGTCGTCCACGACGACAATCTCGTATTCACCGGGGTAATCCTGGGCCAAGAGTGAGCGAATCGTTCGCTCAAGGACTTCCGCTTCATTCCGTGCAGGCAAAACCACAGAGACGGATGGCCATTGCTTGAAATCACGCCGTAATGCTTTGCGCGTTTTCCACAAACCAATGGCGAAGAGAAAAGCCGCTACGCCGTATGCCGACGCGAATACGCCTACGAAGGCCAGCAATATGGCGGTAATAGTCATGAGCTTAACGCAGATCCCATAATCGAGAGCTGACCGTTGGTTTCGCCCGCACTCTTTCTTCGGTGGATCTCACTTCGCTTTGTCCGCTGCCAGGATTTGTTCGCAAGATTCAACGCTTTTTTCTCGATTCTGATGCAAAGCGAAAACATGAATTTGTTCTGCATTGGCGCGAGGAATCTTCAGGCTCGGCAGAACCGGGATCCCCAGCAAAGCCGGACTCAGCACATTGATTGCGAAAAGCACGAGCGAGCCGGCGACTGCGGCTGCGGGCGCAATCCCAAGTTCGCTGAGGCAGAAAACCGCCGTCCACTCGCCGACGCCCAATCCAGCCATAGAAATCGGCAAGTTCGCTTTGAGAAAGAAATTGACCATGACCGCGAGCATGCCCACGCCCAGGGGAAGCGTAATACCCATCGCCCACAGAAGAATGACGAATTGGATCAAAGCGACTGCGGTTGATAGAAGGGAAAGAGCCAAGAGAATTAGCGTCAGCCTGCCGTGCAGCCCGTCGAGAACGCCTACAATCCGTCCAAGCTTCTCGCTCAAAGGGAGGCGGCGCACAATCCATAGAAGAGTGGGGAGGAGGGCGCGAGGAACGATGCCGAGAAAAAGCACTCCCAACCCAACGAGGCAGAGGCACAATGCCAATGGAGTGCGCCAGACCCCTGCGGGTAGGAATGCACCACCAAGGATCATCAATGCCAAAGCCAGAGGGCCCGCTCCATTCAGAACAATCGTGGCGTAGAAGCGTTCCAATAAGCTGACTCCAATCCCTCGAGCGACAGGCACCTTCAGCGCGAAGCATCGTGCAAATTGACCAATTCGCCCCGGCGTTACCACGGCCAGAGTGAATCCAACCCAGTAGCTGCGGAAGATGTCGGCCCATGTGGCTTCTTTTCCCGCATGTTTGGCAAGGATAGCCCAACGCGCAAACTGGAGACCATGCGCCGGTATCCAAAGGAGAATCGCCCAGATGAGATACTGCGGTCGCATGCTCGCAGCCGACGAAATGACATCCCGCCACGGTATCTGCCACAGGAGAAGCCCTACCACAGCACCGGTCAAAATCAACCGCAGCGGAATCGTCCACCAGCGTTGCCTTCTTGAGCTCTTCTGACAGAGAGGCAATGATGAGGCCCTCGCATCGAGTGACTCGCCAGGGATGCTTTCGAGGGTATGAACAGAATTTGCCATTACGATTCTTGGCATTCCACGGATTGAGTCATTTTCACAGGCAAAACGCGCTGCTTCCATGTAAAGCGCTGGCTCAAAGCGAGAAACGGTTGCAGGAGCAAATAGAAGGGCAACAGCACTTCACCCAGGAGAAAGCCGCGCCTCCAGTCCTCAAGCGGGCAAGAACGAGCGAGCGCCGCCAAGAGAAAGTAGTCACAAAGGACCCGAACCAAGGAACCTGCCAGAACAACTGGAAATGCCGACAGTTCAAAACAAGTATGAACCCAACCGCCGAGATACCCCACCTGGGCAGCCAAGGTCATCCAGAAAAACATTAACCAACCTGGCGGATACAGCCGAGCGGTGGATTGATGGCGTCTCTTTGCATCTTTGAATTCATGCCATGATGGAAACCTCAAGTCGCGGATAGTCGAATCTGCACCCGTCGCGAATCGAACCTGCCAACCCTTGCGCCCTATTGCTTGTGCCATGAGGTCGTCGTCGCCCGCTTGCACTTGGGCTCGAGCAAACCCTCTGAGCTCTTCATAGCACTGACGCCGATAGGCGAAATTCGCCCCGCAAACCGATGAAGGATAATCCCAACCGATGCAGCCAGCAGAGATGGCACCATGCATGAGCCGCTCGAGCCGGTACAGGCGCTCTCCTGTTCCATTTGGTTTGTCTGGAGCAAAAAGACCCGCCACGGCACCAACACGCGGCGCAAACTGTGCTGCCATGGCTTTCGCCCATCCGCGCGGAACCTCGGCATCTGCGTCGGTGAAAAGCAGGAGGTCAGCTCTTGTGATCTCAATTGCCGCGCGGAGGGCGTTTTTCTTAGGTCCTAAACCATTAAGGTTTAGTGGTGCCTGCAGAACCTTAAGCATGCCCGCAGAATCTTGGGCAATTTGAAGCGCCACACCGTGTGAACCGTCTGTCGAACCGTCATCCACATAGTAGCGCTCAATGAGCTCCGGTGGATAATCGAGTGCAACGATACTTCGCAGACAACGCTCTATCGTAGCGCTCTCGTTGCGGCCGGCAACGATGACGGCAACAGAAGGCATGGACGCTGTCCCGCCTCGATGGCGACGATTAAGAAGGATGCCGACAAGGAGAAAAAGACTGGCAGCCGCCGAAATGCTGACGGATATGAGAAAAACGAATATCAGTGCAAAATTCCTTTTTCTGCGTTTTTCTATGCCATAATATAGGCACTTTATGGAGCAAATGCAAGGAATTTCATGAGGTTCATTTGACATTATCGCTGCGATATTCGTAAATTAGCTGCATGAAAATCGCCTATGGAAACCGTTTTCTCGAATTTGTTCTGCCGCAAGAAGGGCGCTTGGAAATCCTCTCTCCTCCGCCAATCCAGCCTTCACCGCTGTCTCTTCGCGACAAGATTGAACGCGCTTTCGAGAATCCTATTGACTTTCCAAGATTGGATGAATACCTCCGGAACAAATCCAGCATTTTGCTTGTCGTGCCGGATACGACTCGGCCGTGTCCGTTGCCCCAGATCCTGCCCATTGTTATTGAGCATGTGCAGCACTTTTGCCCTGGTTCTTCTTTCGGAATTATCACCGCAAACGGCACGCACACCGCTACATCTTCCGAAAACCTCAAGCGCCATATCGGAGCGCCGGTCTTCGACCGCTGGCCCGTTGTCCAGCACGACGCTAATTCCAATAATATGACGGAAGTCGGAAGAACGCGTCGGGGCACTCGCGTCACCCTAAACTCAAGACTCCTCGATGCCGAGGCAATCATCGCCATCAGTTCGGTTCAGCACCACTATTTTGCGGGGTTTGGAGGCGGCCCAAAACTAATCGTCCCGGGCTTAACCGCTGCGGACACGACCTTCCAGAACCATCGGCTGTCTATTGCCGAAAACGGCCACATTCACCCCAACTGCCGGGAGGGAATCCTCGATGGCAATCCCGTAGCCGAAGATATTTCCGAGGCGATATCCTTGTGCCCGCGAGTGTTCTACTTGGGAGTAATTCTGAATGAGGAGTGGAAGGTCGTCAAGTGCATGGCAGGCGATATCGTGGCAACGCATCGTGCGCTCGCGCAAGTCTATCATCAAACGCACCTCCGCATTGTCAACGAGCGTCGTCCGCTGGTCATCGCTTCGGCAGGGGGGACTCCCAGAGACTGCAACCTAATTCAGGCACATCGGGGGCTGCATCGAGCTTTTCGCTTGGTTGAACCCGGAGGAATGCTTGTCTACTTTGCGCAATGCGGAGAGGGGATTGGCTCTGCGACTTTCATGCCCTGGTTTGAATTTGCGACAGCGACTGAAATGGCCAAGGTGCTTAGCCACCGCTATACACTGAATGGCCAGACCGCCTTGGCTCTAAAAGAGAAAACGGAGAAAGCGGAAATCATTTTCATCTCGGATCTGGCGTCTGGAATCGTTTCCAAGACGGGCCTGAAGCCGATGACCCCGCCGGAAAATGACCGATTGGACCTGAACGACTTAGCTGAGCGCAGACCAGGGCTTCGCGGCTGGATTGTCCCACAAGCAGCCGAGTTTCTTCCACTACCTGTGGACGAAATGCGCCCGGAGGACAAATTGGCGACCCCTTCTTCAGGGGTTGATATTTTATCAAAAAGTTTGTAAATTTTGGAGTGATAGCAGTAAAGAACTTGGAAGGATACCTGCTATCCTTTTGTTTTTCAATGAGACGGGATAGAGCATATCCCAAAAAGATCAGGGGAGGAGTTTGTATCGCGGCGGCAGGCGTCTCGCCTGCCCCGCTGATAGAGAGGTTGGCCGGGCTCGTGAGACACGTGCCGCGGCGAAGGATTCTCCTCGCATATTTTTGAGATGAGCTGTAATGAGTAGGGGCGTGGACCCTCGTGCCGAGATCGACCGCCTGCGGACCGAAATCCGCCATCATGACTACCTTTATTATGTCCTTGCCCAGCCGGAGATTTCGGACCAAGAATACGACCACCTTTTTCGGCGACTCCAGGATCTCGAGGCAGCTCACCCGGAGCTCGTCACTCCGGACAGCCCCACTCAGCGCGTGGCCGGGCAGCCTCTGGAAGGCTTTCAGACGGTGCGCCACCCCTTCCCGCTGGTGTCCTTGCAGAACACCTACAGCGAAGAGGAGGTGCGCGATTTCCACCGGCGCGTTGTTGAAGGATTGGAGGGGCGACAGCCTGAGTACACCTGCGAGCTGAAATTCGATGGGGTTGCTGTCTTACTCCACTACGAGCGTGGCTTGTTCATTCTCGGAGCCACCCGCGGCGATGGCGAGAATGGTGACGACATCACTCAGAATCTGCGCACAATTCGGTCGCTCCCGTTACGCATCGGTGACAAGGGCGATGGTGGCGAGCCCCGAGACCGTCTTTTTGTACGCGGAGAAGTCATTATGGAAAAAGAGGCATTTCATGCCCACAATGCGGAGCGTGAAGCGGCAGGCGAAAAGCCCTTCGCCAACCCCCGCAACTCGGTGGCAGGTTCCCTGAAGCTGCTCGACCCGTCGCTTGTAGCGACGCGACCTCTCAAGATTTTCTGCTACGCCTATGTACCGGCGGATGGGCAGCCGCCTGACGCGACCCAAAGCGGGAACCTGCAAACTCTGACCCGGCTGGGATTCCCTACAAGTCCGCATTGGAGCAAATGCGGTTCTTTGAATGAAGTGCTGGACTATTGGCGGCACTGGGAGAAACGGCGTGATGACTTGCCGTTTGAAGTTGATGGCGTGGTCGTTAAGGTAGACCGCATGCAGGACCAAGCGGTTCTGGGAATGACTGCCCGGGCGCCGCGCTGGGCGATTGCCTTCAAATTCTCCCCTCGGCAAGCGCGGACACGCCTCAACAAGATTGACTTGCAGATCGGGCGGACGGGAGCTCTGACACCGGTGGCGCATCTTGAGCCGGTGGAGCTTGGTGGTGTCACCATTCGGCGCGCAACGCTCCACAACGAAGAGGAAGTGGCGCGACTTGATGTCCGGGAAGGCGACACGGTTCTCCTTGAACGCGGCGGAGATGTCATTCCTAAAGTCGTGGCAGTCATCTCCGAACTGCGTCCCAAAAACGCGCGACCTTTTGGTATGCCGTCCGCTTGCCCTGCATGCGGCACGCAGTTAGTCAAGGAAGAGGGAGAGGCGGTTTCCCGGTGCCCGAATGAGGAGTGTCCTGAACAGGCGAAGCGACAGATTGAGCATTTCGCGTGCCGAATAGCAATGGACATCGAAGGACTGGGAGCAGAGACAGTCGAACTCTTGTACGAGAAAGGCCTCCTTCGTGATATTGGGGATGTCTTCTCACTTAAGAAGTCTCAAATTGAAAACTTGGATCGCTTCGCCGAGAAATCAGCCCAGAATCTCCTCGAAGGCATCAAGAAGGCAAAGACCCGACCTCTGGAGCGGCTGATTTTCGGGCTGGGCATCCGCTTCGTCGGTGAGGGCACGGCACGCACACTGGTGCTTCGGTTTGAATCGCTTGCAGAGCTGAGCCATGCCACTATTGAGGAGCTTCAAGCAGTCCCGGAGGTTGGTCCCCGTATCGCCCGCTCGATTGTCGAATGGTTTCACAGTAAGCGCAATCGGCGCATCATCGAAAAATTGCGTGCAGGAGGCGTTCAGACCAAAACAGAGAGGCAACGCCCAAAAAGCGAGAAGTTCAAAGGTTTGACCTTTGTCCTCACGGGCGCTCTGCAGCAGCATACTCGCGAGCAGGCGGAGGAAATGATTATCGCCCAAGGAGGCCGTGTTTCCTCATCGGTGTCGAAAAAGACTTCCTATGTTCTTGTCGGCACGAATCCCGGCTCCAAGCATGACAAAGCTGTGGAACTTGGGATTCCGATTCTGACCGAAGCCGAGTTTCTTCGATGGCTTGGCACCTGAGACTGCTCGCCATGGTGGTTTGTTTTGCAAATCCTTTCTCTAATTGATCCTATTCATCTGTTGGAGTAGAACTTTATGGCGACAACGGCGGACATTCGCAACGGACTGACTGTCGAAATGGATGGTCAACTCTTCATTATTGCGGAATTCCAACATGTTAAACCCGGCAAAGGGGGAGCGTTTGTCCGTATCAAGCTGAAGAATGTGCGCACTGGCCGCGTGATTGAACGGACATTGAATGCGGGTGCGAATATTGAAATTGTTCGTTTGGATTCGCGCGACATGCAATATCTTTTTCATGACGAGACAGGTTATACCTTCATGGATCAGGAGAGCTTCGAGCAAATCTCTCTGACTGAAGAAATCGTCGCTGACCAGAAGAAATGGCTCATGGACGGCGAAATTTGCAGAGTCATGTTCCACGGGGACACTCCCCTCACACTGGAGGTCCCCTTTTCCATGGAACTGAAGGTAACGGAAACGGCACCCGGCGTCCGCGGAGATACCGTGTCCGGGTCGGGCAAACCGGCAACCCTTGAAACAGGTGCCGTGATCCAAGTCCCTTTCTTCATCGAGCAAGGAGATACCATTCGTGTTGATACTCGGACGGGTGAGTACCTTGATCGGATAGCACGGGCGAAGTAGCCTGTGCAAGAAAGCCGGAGAGACAAATGGTTCGGGAACTCATCGGGCTTGTCAGTATCGCCTCGGGGCTTCTGCTTCTGGCAATTTCCCTCTATCTCGGACTGCGCAGAGCCTACACACGGCTCGACGCAACAAGCGGCCGTGGCGCTTTGGTTTTGCTTGTCTATGGCTTTCTTTTCGTTATTGCGGGGATTGTCATCGAACGCACAGCACCTTCTTCTCGTGTAGCCAGCAAGACCGAACATCCTCCACTCGAAAGACCCGCAACCTCGCCTCAAGCGGTCACTCCGAGCACCGACCAAGCGGTTTCAGAGGCAGAAGGTGATAAGATTCACGCGACGGATAGACCTGAACTCTCTCATCAAGAGCGAGAGAAGAAAGCAGAACAGCCCGTGCATCGAAGAAAACCTGCGTCCCCAGCTCCATTCGTCCCAACAACCGAGGACAAGATCTATGTGGCGGTTGAGGGATTCCTAAAGAGAATTGAGGATTTCTTCGAGCGTTATGGGACACCTGTCAGCATGGAGTTCTCTTCACAAGCCGTTCTGGAAATCCCACCGATTTTCCTCGATGATACAACGGCGGATATTCCGGCAAGATGTTATCCTCTCTTGAACAAGGCAGCGCGCTACATTAGAGAGCATCCTGAAACCGGTGTGATCGAAGTTCAGAGCCACACCAATGGGGAAGGTCCGGAGGTGTATAATTTTCTGGTCACGCAATCGCGTGCGAATATGGTGCGGGACTATCTCGTGGCGCAGGGGATTGAGCCTGCACGATTGGTGGCAAAAGGCTACGGAACGGCAAGACCTTTCAATTCTACGGCCAATTCTACAAGACCGCACCATAATCGGCGTATCGAATTTGTGCCGGTGTCCATAACTCAGTCCGTGCCGAAATAGTCGGAGCAGAAAAGACAGGAGGTCCTTTGGATATCCGCGAGATACAACGCCTAATCAAGCTGGTGGAGCGCAGTCAGGTCAGCGAATTTGAGATCGAAGAAAAGGATCTCAGGATTCGCATCTCAAAAAATAGCAGCCACAGCGCTCAAACGGTTATTTACGCGCCACCCATGCCACTGGGCATGCCTGCGCTCCCGACTCCAGAACCCAGCCCGTCCCTACCGGTCGAACTCCCCGCAGTCACCAAAGCTGGAGTTGTAGAGGTCAAATCGCCCATGGTGGGGACCTTCTACAGCGCTCCTGCTCCCGATGCCGAGCCCTATGTCCGCGTGGGCGACCATGTGGAGCCGGGAAGAGTCCTTTGTATTGTCGAAGCGATGAAACTGATGAATGAGATCGAAGCCGAGATCGCTGGAACAATCGTTGAAATCGTTCCCGAAAAGGCTCAACCTGTCGAGTTCGGCCAAGTGCTGTTTCGTATTGATACCTCTCGATAGACATGTTCCAGAAAGTTCTAATCGCCAATCGTGGCGAAATCGCCATGCGAATCATTCGGGCATGCCGCGAGCTGAAGGTCAAAACCGTCGCGGTTTTCTCGACCGCTGACCGAGAAGCGCTTCATGTCAAGTTCGCCGATGAATCCGTGTGCATTGGTCCGCCAAGTCCTGCAGAGAGCTACCTCAATATGCAGCGAATCATATCGGCAGCCGAAATCAGCAATGCCGACGCGATTCACCCCGGCTATGGATTTCTTGCCGAAAACGCGGACTTTGCTGAGATTTGTGCCTCGCATGGACTTGTCTTCATCGGTCCGAGTCCCGCTGTAATCACAGCAATGGGGGACAAGGCAGAAGCGAAACGGCTCATGGCGGCTGCCGGATGCCCGACCATCCCGGGTTCTGATGGCCCAATCTCCACGGTTGAAGAAGCCAAAGCGGCGGCGCAGGAGATCAAATTGCCCTTGATGATTAAAGCGGTTGCCGGTGGCGGCGGTCGAGGAATGAGGATCGTGCGTGAGCTGAGTGCGTTGGAAACGGCCTTTGAAATGGCGCGCGCGGAGGCTGAAGCAGGCTTCAAAAATGATGCCCTTTACCTTGAGAAATTAGTTGAGAATCCACGGCACATCGAGATTCAAATTCTCGGCGATGGAAAAGGAGGGGCGATTCATCTGGGCGAGCGCGATTGTTCTCTCCAACGACGGCACCAGAAACTCATTGAGGAAACCCCTTCGCCCGCTGTCTCCGCTGAATTACGAGATGAGATAGGCAAGACGGCCGTCAAAGCCGCCGCCGCAATCAAATATGGCACGGTAGGAACGATGGAGTTTCTCCTAGATCCAAATGGGCAATACTATTTCATGGAGATGAACACACGAATCCAGGTAGAACATCCGATAACGGAGATGGTTACCGGCGTGGACTTGGTCAAAGAACAAATACGGATCGCTTCCGGCGAGCCACTTCATTTGAAACAAAAAGATGTGAAATCCTTTGGTCATGCCATTGAATGCCGAATCAATGCCGAAGACGCCGAGCGCAACTTTCTGCCTTGCCCCGGAAAAGTCACAGGGTTCCACATGCCCGGAGGGCCGGGGATCCGCGTGGACACTCATGTCTATGAAGGCTATGAAATCCCCCCCTACTATGACAGCCTTATCGCCAAGTTAATTGCTTGGGGTCGGACAAGAGCCGAGGCGATAGATCGCATGGAACGCGCGCTGGAAGAATTCGTTATCGAAGGACTGGAAACAACGATTCCCTTTCACCTGAAAGTCATCCGCACTGAAGAATTTCAACAAGGGGATTACCACACGCGCTGGGTGGAAGAATATGTCGAGCGAAAAAATTCTTCGAAATCTCCGTCGCCATAAAAGAATAGAAGATACACGCAAATTCGAGAACATACACCACAATGCCACTTTGAGGACAAGATGAATATTCCGTCGAACTTCTTATACACCAAAGACCACGAGTGGGTCAAAATAGAAAATGACCTGGCGACAATTGGCATTACAGACTATGCTCAATCAGAGCTCGGAGACATCGTCTATCTTCAGCTACCGGCGTCTTCCAATCGAGTGGAGCAGGGAAAAGCCTTCGGGACAATTGAAGCTGTCAAGGCTGTTTCGGATATGTACGCGCCTCTCTCGGGCACAGTTGAGGCGGTGAACGAGACTTTGGCAAATACCCCCGAACTTGTCAATCAAGATCCCTACGGAAAAGGATGGATGATAAAAATAAAGACTTCCAATTTCGAGGCTGAAAAGCAATCTCTCCTTGACCCCGAGGCCTACAAGACTCTTGTCGGATAAGGGTTAGGGACCGACTGACCCGGAAAAGCGCAGGGGCTTTGTTAAGGGCGACGAGGGTCGCGCAAATTGTGTCCCCACATATCTCACCTCCTGTGCCTCCCGCACCCACAGTCTCTTGCATCGTCTTTTCCCTTGACATGCACAATCATTAGCATCCGCCTCTAACGCATGAAAAACATTAGATTCCAGGGAGGAATCTTGGCAAAGAAAGCATCTGTTGTAACCCAACTTCGACGCCTGAAAGCGAACTTCTGGTTTGCGAATTGGATGGAAGCCAATGAACGATTGGCTTTCTTCGGTGTTCGTGCCATTGCACCCTTATACATGATCTACGCTGTCGCGCAAGGTGGATTGGGATTGTCCTATGCCGAAAAAGGCCTTATCTTCACGATTTGGGCCTTGATTCAGTGTCTGATTCCAATGGTTTCGGGAGGATTCACCGACGAATATGGTTACAAGAAAAGCCTCTATATAGCTTTCTCTATCAATATTATTGGCTATTTGGCTTTTGCATTCGCGTCGGGTTTCTGGAGTTGTCTGGCTGCTTCCTGCCTTATCGGATTGGGCACGGCGATTTTCAAGCCACCCGTGCAAGGAACCATCGCTCGAGCGTCCACTGAAGAGAACAGCTCGATTGCTTGGGGCTTCTTCTACTGGATGGTGAACATCGGCGGTTTCCTTGCCCCGCTGTTGGCCGCGCTGGTGAGGGGAGAAACGAATTTCAGACTCGTATTTATTTGCGCGGCGGGAGTGACGCTATTCAATTTCATCCCAGCAATCTTCTTCTACAAGGAGCCGGAAAAGATCGGAGACTCTAAGAAGAAAACCATTGGGCAGACTTTCGTCGAAACCATGAGAACACTGCGAGACAGGAATTTCCTTATCTTTCTTGGAATCTTCAGCGGTTTCTGGTTCATGTTCATGCAGCTATGGGATCTTCTCCCGAATTTCATAGATGAGTGGGTGTTTTCGCAAGATATTGCTCCGTTCTTCAGCTCCATCAGCTCCGGTTTAGTGCTTGCGAGTGGCAATGTCAAACCCGAGATTCTAATCAACATAAACCCCTTCGCCATTGTCGCGCTGATGCTGCCGATGGCTTGGTTAACGGGGAAATTCCATCCCATGATTGCCTTGATCAGCGGCATGATAATCTCACTCTTTGGCTTTTTCATGAGCGGCTTCACCAACATTGGATTTGTGGTTGCGGCGTCCATATTCGTTTTCGCGATCGGCGAGATGTGGTGCAGCCCCAAATTCTCTGAGTACATCGGCCTCACCGCGCCGCCCGACAAGAAAGCGGTCTATATGGGCTATTCCAATATCCCCTTTGCCGTGGGATGGGCATTGGGCAACCTTGTTTCGGGTTACCTCTACGAGAGCTTAGGCAGCAAGATAAACTTTGCACGCCAGTATCTTATTAGCGACCTTGGATTGAGTCCTGCCGATGTCGCAAAAATTCCTACGGAAAAAGTCATGGACACAATGGCCTCGATGATGAATGGCGGAGCGGGCGCTTCCGTCGCGGACGCGACTCGCGTGCTATGGGACATGCACGACCCTTGGATCGTATGGGTAATCCTTACAGGCATTGGAACCGTTGCAACAGTCCTCATGGTACTCTATTATTTGAAAACACGCGGTCAATCACTGACTTCAAATGCCAAACCGGCGTCGTAGCGCCTGACTTGTCGGGCAACCAATCAGAGAGCAAAATGCCGGGGGAGAACAAATGCGCATTCAGCCTTCCGTCACCAGAAACTTGAAGGGCTTGATTTTTTGGGACAATTTTTGTATTTTTTGCTTCGAGAAAGCTGAGACTTGATTTTGAATTTGCCACAGAGTAAAATCGTTCTCTTCACAGGGAACTACGGGAGTGGAAAAACCGAAGTTGCGGTGAACTACGCACTTTGGCTTGCACGAGAGGGTCAGAAGGTTAAAATCGCCGATTTAGACCTTGTTAATCCCTATTTCCGTTGCCGTGAAGCTCGCGAACCCTTGGAAGCCTTGGGTGTGACCCTTGTTGCACCACAGGCTGGGTACCATTACGCCGATTTACCGATTCTGCTTCCCGAAATCCGAGGTCTTATCGAACGACCCGACGACATAAGCATCTTTGATGTGGGTGGCGATGATGTGGGTGCGAGGGTATTGGCGACGCTTTCGGACCTGTTTCAGAAAATAAGCTATGAAATGTACTTCGTCGCCAATCGCAGCCGACCCTTCACAGATACGATCGAAGGATGCCTGAAAATCATGGGGGAAGTGGAAAAGGCGTCTCGCCTGAAGGTGAGCGCCATCGTGGGAAATACTCATCTCATGGATGAGACAACGGGGTCCATGATCGAGGAGGCCATTGAGTTCACTCGTGGCGTCGCCGAAGCCAAGGGATTGCCTTTAGCCTTCATTGCGATTGAACGCACGCTCCTCTCCGCGGGCCAATTCTCAAATTGCCCTTTCCCGATTCTGCCGATAGATCGGTTCATGCTCCCGCCATGGAAGCAGCGCATTCCCCTTGGTGAATCGAGTACACATACGCGGGACGGCTTTGGCCGACTGACCAGCCTTGCCGGTCGAAAGCTCGGAAATTCATAGAAAAACTCATCTGCAAAACGAGCCATGCCTTTAGTTCAAATAGAAAAGGATCGGTGCAAAGGTTGTGAACTGTGCGTTCGAGCCTGCCCACAGGAAATTATCAGTATGTCGCGTGAGATAAATACGAAGGGCTATTTCTACGCGCAAGTCGTGGAGCAACCGCGATGCATCGGATGCCGCCTGTGTGCTATCACTTGCCCCGATGTGGCGATTCACATCCGTGTCAATGGTGTCTCTTATCGTTTCTTTGCTTACTAAGAAGCAGTTGTTTGCGATGCCGCTTGGAGTACTGCAAATCTGAACTATGTCGAAGATCTTGTTAAAAGGATGTGAGGCAATTGGGGAGGCGGCCGTGCGCGCGGGTGCCATTCACTACTTTGCCTATCCGATTACTCCGCAGACCGAGGTCGCAGAGTACTTGGCTCGACGACTGCCGGAAGTGGGTGGAGTATTCTTGCAGGCGGAAAGCGAAGTGGCCGCCAGCAATATGATTTTCGGCGCCGCTTCGGCGGGTGTAAGAGCTTTCACGACATCCTCCAGCCCGGGAATCAGCCTCATGTCCGAGGCTATGTCCTATATTGCAGCAGCCGAGTTGCCGGCCGTTTTCGTCAATATCGTCCGCAATGGGCCGGGACTGGGCGGCATTCTGCCTTCTCAGGGAGATTATTTCCAGGCAACGCGAGGCGGAGGTCACGGAGATTATCGGCTCCTGGTTCTGGCGCCATCGAGTGTGCAAGAGACCGTAGAGCATGTGATGCTGGCCTTCGAATTGGCGGACAAATATCGCAATCCCGTGATGGTCTTGGGCGATGGTCTAATCGGCCAAATGATGGAGCCCGTGGACTTCTCGTCTGTCCCGACTCCCCATCCGCCAGACAAAAGTTCATGGACGACCACAGGCTGCAAGGGTCGAAAACCTCATCTTATCAAGACGCTTTTCCTCGACCCTCAACAATCAGAGGAACACAACCAGAAGCTGGCCGCCAAATACGATGAGATGCGAAAGAACGAAGTTCGCTTCGAAAAGTACAACATAGATAGCGCCTGTGAAGTCGTGATTGTCGCCTTTGGCACGGCGGCTCGCGTCTGCAAAACCGCCGTGGACGAATTGAAAAGAAATGGGCTTCATGTTGGTCTTTTCCGTCCGATCAGTCTCTTTCCTTATCCTTATGAGCCACTGCACCAGATTTCAAAGACAGGTGCAGTGCGCGCATTCTTGGTTGTGGAGATGAATACGGGACAGATGATTGACGATGTTCGTTTGGCGGTCGCCGACCGCAAGCCAATCGCCTTCTATGGACGCCAAGGCGGGATGGTGCCCTCCCCTGAAGAAGTCATTGGCGAGATTCACAAATTGATTTAGGGAATCGTATGGCTTCCAACTTGATCTTCCAATGTCCTGAATCAATGACCGATGCCATTACGCATTACTGTCCGGGATGCACTCATGGCATTATCCACCGGCTCGTCGCCGAAACCATAGATGAGCTTGGGCTTCGAGAGCGGACGGTGGGAGTCGCCCCCGTTGGATGTTCTGTCATGGCCTACAACTATTTCAATTGTGATTTTCTGGAAGCCGCTCATGGACGCGCGCCTGCCTTCGCAACAGGCCTGAAGCGTGCACGACCCGACCTCATTGTCTTCACCTACCAGGGAGACGGAGACTTAGCTTCTATCGGGACAGCCGAAATTATTCATGCGGCCAATCGTGGTGAGAAGTTCACGACGATTTTCGTCAACAACGCTATCTATGGAATGACGGGCGGTCAAATGGCGCCGACGACGCTGCCGGGTCAAGTCACTACCACTTCCCCGTTCGGGCGCGATGTGAACACGGCCGGCTATCCAATCCGCGTGCGCGAGCTGTTGTCGGCTCTGCAAACGCCGGCCTATATCGCTCGTGTCGCAGTTCACACTCCGCGCCATGTCATCGAGGCGAAGAAAGCTGTTCGCAAGGCATTTCAGTACCAGGTGCAAGGGCGCTGCTTCTCACTGGTCGAGGTGCTTTCGACTTGTCCGACAAACTGGGGAATGACACCCATCGAAGCAACACAATGGGTTCAGGACAATATGGTTCCCTATTTTCCCCTGGGAGAGCTTAAAGTCCCCGAGGAAAACTAAATGCAGATCGAGGTGAAATTCGCGGGATTCGGTGGCCAAGGGATTCTGTCGGCCGGCAAATTCTTGGCAGAAGCAGGTCTCCATGAAGGCAAGGAAGTCGTCTGGATTCCTTCCTATGGTCCTGAAATGCGCGGTGGCACTGCCTACTGCACGGTGGTGGTTTCCGACCACGCGATCGGCTCGCCAATCATCAACAATCCCGCCCATTTGATAGCAATGAACAGACCGTCGCTCGAAAAATTCGCCCCGACGGTTAAACCAAACGGCATCATTATTGTCAATTGTTCTCTTATCCCAATTACCTCCAACCGCACGGATGTTACGGAAATCCTTGTTCCCTGTAATCAAATTGCCATCGAATTGGGAAATCCAAAAGGAGCCAATATGGTGGCTCTCGGGGCTTATGCGGCTTGTTCAAAGGTTGTGGCTCTTGAAGTGTTGGAGGCAATCGTTCGCCATGAGTTTGAGAAAAAGCCGGCGTTTATTGATGGAAACATCGCTGCTCTGAGACGAGGAGCGGAAATCGCCGTTGAGAAGGTGGAGAGCCTACGATGACTCTGCCTCGAGCACCTTTACAGCAAATTCTGACGAAGTATCCATCCAGAGAAAGTAGCCTCATCATGGTGCTTCAGGATGTCCAGGAAGTCTACCGCCATCTTCCACTGGAGCTCCTGGTGGAAGTGGCGAAAGCTCTGGAGATTCCAAAGGCGAAGGTTCTTGCTGTGGCGACTTTTTACAAAGCCTTCAGCTTGGAACCCAAGGGTGAAATCGGCATCAGAGTCTGCCGCGGCACCGCTTGCCATGTTCGCGGTGGATTGCTCATCATGGACGAATTCAAGCGTTTATTGGGAATTGAAGAAGGCGAAACCACATCCGACGGTAAATACACGCTTGAAGCCGTCAACTGTGTCGGAACCTGTGCTATGGCTCCGGTTGTCGTTGTCAATGATACCTACTACGGTAGCATGACCGTCAATAAGCTAAACCGGATATTGAAAGCAACGAAAAGCAAAAAGACAGCCGATTCTGCGGGAGAGGAACCAGAGTGAGTGACATGCGACTTGCCTCTCCAGAAGCCCTTAAACGGCTAAAGAGTCAACTTGTCCGGCAGCGCAAAGAGACGAAGTCTGTCATTACAGTCTGTGCTGGGACGGGATGTGTGGCGTGTGGATGCGCCGCCGTCAGCACGGCTTTCCGTGAAGCTCTGAAAGAGAATCATCTCGAAGAGAAGGTTGAAATCAGGACGACGGGATGCCACGGATTCTGCGAACGCGGTCCGTTGGTCGTCATGCGGCCCGAAGGAATTTTCTATCAGCGGGTCAAACCGGCGGATGCAAAACAGATTGTCGAGAAGACGATCAAGCAAGGCGAACTCATCGAGAAACTTCTCTATCGTGATCCTCAAACGAAGCAACTCTTGACTCACGAAAAGGACATCCCCTTCTACAACAAACAAGTGCGCCTGATATTCGGAATGAACGGGCACATGGATCCCACCTCTGTCCAGGACTACATCGCTTTGGGAGGCTATCAGGCGCTGGCCAAAGTTCTCCTCTCGATGCAGCCGGAAGAAGTCATTGATGAAGTCAAGAAGTCCGGACTGCGAGGTCGAGGTGGAGGGGGATTCTCCACGGGGAGGAAATGGGCCACATGCCGCAGGGCGGAGGGCGAGCCGAAATACATCATCTGCAATGCCGACGAAGGAGACCCGGGCGCTTTCATGGATCGCTCGCTGCTCGAGGGAAATCCTCATGCGGTCGTTGAAGGCATGATCATTGGCGCGTATGCCATTGGAAGCCATGACGGATATGTCTATGTACGCAATGAATATCCGCTTGCCGTGAAATACTTGAACATTGCCCTCGACGCTGCTCGGGAATATGGATTGCTGGGAGATGATATTCTCGGAAGTGGTTTCAACTTTGATATTATTGTTTCTCGTGGAGGTGGAGCGTTCGTATGCGGTGAATCCACGGCTTTGATGGCTTCACTGGAAGGAAAGATCGGAGAACCTCGCGCAAAATACATTCATACCGTTGAATGCGGCCTCTGGGAAAAACCCTCGACACTGAACAATGTGGAAACCTGGGCCAATGTCCCGACGATTATTGAGAAAGGCGCCGATTGGTATCGCAAGATCGGTACGGAGAACTCCAAAGGAACGAAGGTCTTCGCGCTGACCGGCAAAGTCAACAACACAGGCCTGGTGGAAGTACCGATGGGAATTCCACTCCGAGAAATCGTCTTTGACATCGGCGGCGGAATCCTTGGCGATCGCGCTTTTAAAGCGGTTCAAACGGGAGGACCTTCCGGAGGCTGTCTGCCCACCTCGGCCCTGGATCTTCCGGTGGACTTCGACACGCTGACAGAAGCAGGTTCGATGATGGGTTCGGGCGGTCTCATTGTCATGGACGACCGCACCTGCATGGTAGATATCGCAAAATACTTCATCCACTTTCTCTTGGAGGAATCGTGCGGAAAATGCGTTCCATGCCGAGAGGGACTGCGTCAGCTTCATGAGATGCTTGAGAAGGTATCGGAGGGTGAAGGAGGCGTTGGGATATTGGACGGGATCGAGCGACTTTGCGCCGTTATGGAACAAGGATCACTATGCGCCCTCGGACGCTCGGCCCCGAATCCCGTGATGTCCACCTTGCGTTACTTCCGGGACGAATACTTGGCGCACCTCGAAGCCCGTCGTTGTCCGGCCGGAGTCTGCAAAGCTCTCATCAGCTATTCCGTCATCGAAGAGAATTGCACAGGCTGTGTGGTTTGCAAGCGCGCTTGCCCGGTGGAGGCAATCACCGGCGAGAAAAATCAGGTTCACAAGATCAACTCCGAGATTTGCACGCGCTGCGGCATCTGTCTTGCCGTGTGCAAATTCGATGCGATTTTGGTCGAATAGAAAGCAACTCTGAATGCAACTGACAATTGACAAGAGAACCGTCGTCGCGAGAAAGGGCGAGTATCTGTTGGAAGTTGCGCAGCGCAACAGCATTGAGATTCCCACTCTCTGCCACCACCCTGCCGTGGAACCCTGGGGTGGATGTCGTCTTTGCATGGTCGAGATTACGCATCCCGATTGGAAAGGATGGACAGGGCTCGTAACGGCTTGCCTTTATCCTGTGCAAGACGGTTTGATCGTTTCGACGAATACCGAAAAAGTGCATCAGGTCCGCGCGGGCGTGTTGGACCTTCTGCTCGCGCGCTGCCCCGAGAGCTCGCTGATTCAGAATCTCGCATGGCAGTACGGCATCGAGAAGACAAGTTATGCGCCACGGAAAGCCCCAGACCTCTGCATCCTTTGCGGTCTCTGCGTGCGAATTTGTGAAAAAATCGGAGCGAGCGCCATCAGCTCGATTGGTCGCGGCGTTGAGAAACTTGTGTCAGTGCCCTATGAAACCTCAGTAAGCGCGGCATGCGTCGGCTGCCTCTCCTGCGCGAATATCTGTCCGACGGGCGCGATTAGTTTCAGCGAAAGCGATCATTGCCGCACGATATGGAGCCGCAACTTTGAACTCGTGCGCTGCGAAGAGTGCAAAACCGTGATCGGTACGCCCGAACAGTTGGAGCATTTTGCACAGCGTTCCGGTCTCGACCGATCCTACTTCACCAAATGCGACAGTTGCCGAAATCGCGAAGCAGCGGCGCGTTTCGTCCGAGTGACTTTCTGAAATGATACTTTAGTTCATGGCAATGAAACAACTTTTTGTCACACCGAACCGTTGCACAGCCTGTCGTAATTGTGAAGTCGCTTGTTCCTTTGTTCACACGAGCGACCCGACGGTATTGGCATTCCCCCGCGTGCGTACCTATGTCATCTCCGAGAATACAAACACCGTCAATCTATGTCTGCAGTGTGACGACGCGGCCTGTAAAAAATCATGTCCGGTCGAGGCTCTCGTTTGGAATGCAAAAACCGGTGCTCTTGAAGTTGATCTTGGGCGTTGCATTCGCTGCCTCATGTGCACCATCGCATGTCCGTTTGGAAATATCCATTTTGACAAAAGAACGAACGAAATCGCCAAGTGCGACCTTTGTCAGGGGGATCCGGCTTGTGCCAAGTTCTGTCCGACGCTCGCCCTCGAGTACGCTGCGAAGCCGAGTCCCGACCCCAAACCAGGGGAAGTGAAACCTCTGCCGCCAATTCCCTGGATGCTGTTCACAGACAAACAGTCAAGATAGGTAGGAGGATCTGTTCTCAAAAGGTCGCTGTCTGTCTGCAACTGATTTCTCACTTTGAAAAATGAAAATGCCCCATCGTACTTGCTTTACGACGAGGCTTTGTGCCGGAGGCGGGACTTGAACCCGCACGTCCTTGAACGGACACTAGACCCTGAATCTAGCGCGTCTGCCAATTCCACCACTCCGGCGTCATTTTAATATATTCAATTCCGGAGCCAATGTCAAGCCTTATAGGGCGGTTTTTGCGGATCGGCTCTTTTCGGCCTTCTTATTAAGACCAAATTGATGGATGAAAAACCGGCCATTCGTTATGTTGCGCGCAATCGCAAGGCACTCCATGACTACTTCATCCTGCATCGTTTCGAGGCCGGCATTGCTCTCTTGGGTACCGAGGTGAAATCAGCACGGATGGGAGTGATCAGTCTGCGCGAAAGCTATGCGTTGGTCGAGAAAAACGAAGTCTGGCTGCACAATCTCAACATTCATCTCTACGACCACCGAGGCTACACCGAACACGACCCGCGCCGTCGTCGGAAATTGCTCTTGCAGGCGCGTGAAATCCGCAAAATCCGACAGCGAATGCTGGAAAAAGGTCTTGCCCTTATCCCGCTGTCGCTCTATTTCAAAGGGCCGTACTTGAAAGTGGAACTTGGTCTGGCTCATGGCAAGCGACAATACGACAAGCGCGCTCAAAAGGAAAAGGCTCAGATGCAGCGCGACCTGGCGCGAGAGATGAAAGCCCCCTGTCGCATCAAATCATAGTTATATGACATTTCCTCCACTGAATGAACAAATGGATCTCATTCTTCGCGGAGCCGAGGAAACGATTTCCGTTGAAGATTTGGAACGCAAGGTCGCCCGTTCGATTCGGACAGAGACTCCATTGATCATAAAAGAAGGATTCGATCCGACCGCACCAGATATTCATCTTGGACATGCTGTTTCGATCCGGAAATTGAAGCATTTCCAAGACCTCGGACACACCGTTGTTTTTCTTATCGGCGATTTCACGGCCTTGGTCGGCGATCCCTCCGGCCGCTCGAAAATTCGCCCGCGCATGACGCCTGATGAAATCGCGAAAAATGCCGAGACCTATTGTGCTCAGGTTTTCAAAATCTTGGATCCCAAAAAGACGCAAGTGCGTTTCAACAGCGAGTGGCTCGGGAAGCTTTCCAGTTATGACTTTCTTGCATTGGCAAGTTATTATACCGTCGCGCGGATGCTCGAACGCGATGATTTTGACAAGCGCTTTAAGTCTCAGATTCCCATTGCGATATTGGAATTTCTCTATCCGCTGCTTCAAGCCTACGATTCTGTCGCTCTGAAAGCGGATGTTGAACTCGGAGGCACCGACCAGAAGTTCAATTTGCTCTTGGGGCGCACGATTCAAGAGTGCTGCCAGCAAGAGGCACAGGTTTGTTTGATGATGCCTTTGCTCGTGGGAACGGATGGAACGGAAAAAATGTCGAAATCGCTCGGCAACTTCATCGGCATCAATGAGTCTCCCGAAGAAATCTATGGCAAGACGATGTCCATTCCGGACAATCTTATTCACCCTTTTTTCAAACTCTGCACAGATATTCCTTCGAGAGATTTGGAGAAAATCAAAACAGATCTGACAGAAGGGCAGGTAAATCCGCGCGACCACAAGCGATGGTTGGCTTGCGAGCTGGTTACGCTGTATCATTCGCGCGAGGCCGCGACTCGAGCCGATGAAAACTTTGACAAGCTCTTTCGCAAAAAAGAAGTGCCCGATGAAATTAGCGAATATGTCTATGACGATGCAAATCCCGTCGCCATTTCACGCCTCATCGCTCAGGTGGGAGGAGCGGCGTCCAATTCCGAGGCTCGCCGCTTAATCGAGGGAGGTGGAGTCCAGATGGACGGTCAACGAGTTACAGATCCTATGACGCAAATAACAATAGACCGTTCTATCTTACTTAGAGTTGGCAAACGGTTCTTCATTCGGGTGAGACCAAGAAACTGACCGAAATCTCCACATTCAAGAGCAGTGCGCCGCCGAGTCTGCAGAGTTTCATAAAAGCGTTAGCGCCGGATTTTGACGCCTTTTTCCGCGAGTTTCGCTCGCGCGTGCGCAGCGATGTTTTTCTTGTAGATCACGCCGTGCGCTACATCGTCCGACATCGGGGAAAAGCCCTTCGCCCGTTTCTGGTTCTCGCTTCTGGACGACTTTTCGGGGAGCCGCAACAGGCGACTTTTCGAGCATGTCTTATCGTTGAACTGCTGCACACGGCGACACTTGTTCATGATGATGTGGTGGACAAAGCCACAATGCGCCGTGGCTTTCCTTCTCTGAATCAACTTTGGGGCAACAAGTTTTCTGTTCTCTTCGGAGATTATTTGCTCGCCCACTCATTGAGCGCTATGCTTGAAGAACGCAGCTTGCCTCTACTCGACATCCTCTCGGCAACCGCCAGGCGGATGAGCCGAGGCCAGCTCTTGGAACTCGCTCTTGCAAGACGCGGTGATCTATCGGAAACGGCCTATTTCGACATGATTGCCGACAAAACAGCCGCACTGATGCGCGCCTGCTGCCAGCTCGGCGCTCTGAGTCTGAACATCAACGGTTCCATGCAACGAGCATTGGGAGATTTCGGCGAGTCCGTTGGAATTGCCTTTCAAATTCGGGATGACCTGCTGGATTACATGGGACGACCTCGTCTGTTTGGCAAACGAATCGGAGAAGACATCCGGGAAAAGAAAATTACGCTGCCCTTCATCGCTGCCTTTCATCAGGCGGAGAACGGGGACAAAAAAAGAATGCTCGCCCTCGTGCGGCGCGGCGCTCAAGAAAAGGACCTTCAGGCCATCTTGCACTTTGTCCAGGGGAATGGTGGTCTGGACTATGCACAAGCGAAAGCCCTCGAATACGGAAAACAAGCCGAACAGAGCCTGTCAATTTTCCCGAGCTCGCCCTCCAAGAGCATCTTGCTTCAATTCATCCAATATGCAATTCACAGAGCGAAGTAATGGAGTGGAGTATCCCATGCGACACTTTTTGAGAGTCTCTATTGCACTTCTTGTGTTCATTTCAGCAGGTAACTTCTCCGGTTGCACTCCCAAGCAAAAACCGATTTCCGAGACTCGCCCGCTTCTGGAAAGCGAAGTCACCATTACGATCTATGACAAAGGTCAAACTCGTGAGTCTCTGCAGCCCGCCTTCGACGAAGCGTTCCAGGTCATGAAGGAGCTTGAATCCAAGATACTCTTGCCTGGCCCTGACAACGAATTGGAGAAATTGGCGGTCAGTGCCGGAGGCCAGTCCGTGCCGCTATCACCTCCAGTCTTTGACTTACTCATGGAAGCCTTAAGACTGTACGACCAAACCGAAAAAATCTTCGACATTCGAGTGAAACCGATGTTGGACGCCTACAGCTTTGGTGCGAAACCTCGTGTTCCTGACGACTCTGAGCTCGACACCTTAAAAAATCTGGTCGCTCAAGGAGGATTATTCGTCGCTGGAAAATCTATTCTGCTTTCAAAAAAGGGAATGGGATTCACGCTTTACAAAATCGGTCCCGGATTCATTCTGGACCAAGCGGCCGCTGCACTTGCCAGTAAGGGAATTCAAACAGCGACGATTCAAGCCGGTCGCCTGATTCGGCTGATGGGAGAACCTCCCAGTGCTCAGGGATTTCCGGTTTCTATTGACAATCCCTCAAATCCAAGTAAGCCATTAGGAACGATTTACTTGCCTGCGGGAGGATACGCAATGGTTGCCAATGACGAGGGAGCCTTTGAAAAAAATGGCAAGAAATATCACATGCTATTGGATCCGCGCAGCGGCAAGCCCGCGGATCTATGCACCGCTTTTGCCATTCATGCCAAGAGTGCGGCTGAAGCACAGCCGCTTGCTCTTAGCGCGTTCATCCTTGGGCCAACCGATGGGTTGAAATTACTTGAGAAGTTCCCCAATGCCACCGGCCTGGCTTTCTTCGGGAAGAATGGTCACTCCAGTCGAACCGGCACAGGTCCCTTTGCGAACTTATCACGCTAATCTCTCCAAGGGTGACAAAAGCCGCCTTGCCAATGGCGAATCCACAGAATCATGAAGCGGACCGCATTCTGGTCATTCGATTGTCATCCCTTGGGGATATTCTTCTCACGGCTCCTGCACTTCGGGCTCTTCGATCTCGTTTTCCGCTGGCACGGATTGACTTGCTGACTTTCGACTCCTATGCCGAGTTAGCTGGTGGCCTGCCCGGTGTGGACCGGATTTTGGAGTTCAACAAACCATCAGGCATCAAGGAATTTCTGCGTTGGCAACTTCGCCTCCTGCGCGCGCGCTATTCACTCATCATAGACCTGCAAAACAGCTTTCGCAGTGCTGTTTGGCGAACTTTCGCGTTTCCCGCAATGTGGGTCAAAGCACGACGCCATCGAATTCGGCGCTTTCTCCTTATCCACCTCCGAAAGAATCTGTATCGCAAAATTCTTCCGGTTCCCCTACGGTATATTGCCGCCTTAGAATCATTGGGTTGTCAAGACGATGGCGGCGGCCTGGAACTTCAAATTCCGGTGGCTGCCTGTCATCGTATGCAGGAACGGATGGGCGCAAGAGGCTTTTCCAAAGAACAAACGGTCATTCTCTGCCCCGGAGCGCGCCATGCCACAAAGCGTTGGTCTCACGAGAAATGGACAGATCTTGCACGGGCGTTTCTCAGCAAAAACCATCGGGTGCTCATTCTGGGAGATGAAAATGACCGGAGCCTCATCGAGACTATCATGAACCAGCTCGCGGATGACCGCGTTACCTCCTTCGTGGCCCTGCCTTTGTTGGAGGCGGCTGTTCTCCTTGAACACGGAGCATGCGTTATCAGCAATGATTCAGGTTTGATGCATTTGGCAACTGCCGTAGGAACGCCGGTGATCGCGCTCTTTGGTCCAACGGTCGAAGAGTTCGGCTTTTTCCCTTTTCGCGCAGAAGCCGAGGTTGTCCAGAAACAATTGCCCTGTCGTCCGTGCAGTGCCGTGGGGACAGAACAATGTCCGAAGGATCATTTCAAATGCATGGAGGATATTTCGGTTCCTGAAGTTCTTGAGGCCGCGTTTCGACTGACAAAGCATCCTGAACCGGTGCCCGCAACCCGCAATCCATAAGATATCGTGCTATCCGTGACGCTTTTCTGGAAAGTTTCTTATCGCTACTTCATCCTTCCCATTCTTTGGGGAGGATTTCACATTCTGGGACTTCTTAATCGCAAGGTCCATCAAGGCCTGCGAGGCAGGATGGGACTTGAGAAGCGGGCGCGCGATAGGCGTGCGTCCTTGGGAGATGAATCGCTGATCCTCTTCCATTGCGCGTCCATGGGTGAGTTTGAAGCTCTTCATCCCATCGCGAAAAAGTTGGCACCGAAGAAGATCGCTCTTGGCGTTATCCATTTTAGCCCTTCGGCAGAGACCGCCGCGAAAAAATCGGATTGCTTCGCCTTTGCCGACTATTCACCCGCAGACACTCGTCGGTCAGTCCGCAGATTCCTGCGTGCGCTGAGACCGCTTGCCCTTGTGATTACAAAGCATGATGTATGGCCGAATCTCATCTGGGAATGTCAATCGGCTGGCATTCCCGTGTTTCTCGTGAATGCAAGCTTTCCACTTAACTCAAGACGATTCTGGCCGATTGTCAGGTCGTTTCAACGAGCACTGACGATGTCATTCCGTTCGATTCTCGCCGTCTCACCAGAGGATGCAAAGCGGGCCCGGAGAATCACGCCCCAAAATGTGCCAATAGTCGTCGCAGGAGACTCACGCTACGACCGAGTCACCGAGCGCATTCATCGAGCGGCCGCCGAAATTCCTTTTCCCCAAGAGAGCCTTGCCGGCCGATTCGTTGTGGTGGCTGGAAGTACTCATGCCAATGACGAAGCGATTGTCCTACCTGCAATGGCCTCGGTCATTCGGCGGCACTCTCATCTCCTTTGCCTTCTCGTGCCGCATGACCCAGAGCCGTCTGCCCTGAAGAATATCCAAGCGAGCTGTGCGGCCTTGGGACTTGATTTCCTCCCACTGACTCAGTGGCGAGCTGGAGTCCCTCTCGGACAGGTACTTTGTGTTGACCGTGTTGGCATCCTCGCCGCTCTCTATGGCTTAGGACATCTGGCCTATGTTGGCGGCGGTTTCGATAAGGGAGTGCACAGTGTTCTTGAACCTTTGGCCTACGGCTTGCCAGTCCTAACTGGCCCTAACATTGAAGTATCTCACGAAGCCCAAGTGGCGAAAACGCGGGGCATTCTCCAGTTGGCCACGGATGCAAATCAGATTGAGATTTGGATTGAGAAGCTCATCACAGATGATAATGCACGAGACCAGATTGCCGAGAAAGCCCGTATCTTCATGAAGGAAAGGCTGGGTGCAGCGGAAAGAATCGTGGATTTTCTGCAGAAAGAACTGAAACTTCCATGATTTGCGTTGACCACATGAGTTTTGCCTTCCAAGATCAAGTTCCCTTGTTCTCTGACATTTCTCTCGCCTTACAGATTGGAGAAGTTGTAGCTCTGATTGGCCCAAATGGAAGTGGAAAGTCCACGCTGACTCTGCTGCTCAACGGTCTGTTGAAACCTGCGGCAGGAAGAATCCTCGTGGATGGCATGGATACAAGCGATCCTGCGCGCCAGTCCGAAATCCGACGGCGCGTCGGGATTCTTTTCCAAAATCCCGAGCATCAAATCGTTGCCGATACAGTTGCTGAGGAGATTGCCTTCGGTCTTGAACTGCTGAACATGCCGAGAGCCGAAATGCAGCAGCGCGTTACAGAGTTTCTGAATGAATTCGATCTCCGATCCTTGGCACATCGCCACCCAGAGGAGCTTTCAGGAGGCCAGAAACAGCGGCTCGCTATCGCCGCAACTTTGGCGACGGGCGTGTCTTATCTTGTGCTTGACGAGCCCACCGCTCTTTTGGATCGAAAAGGATGCGATACTCTCTTTCGACTCATAAACCAATTGCGCCACGACACAGGGATTCTCTTCATCACCCCTTTTCCAGAAGAGACCTCCCTTGCGGAGCGCCTTTTTTATTTGGATGCTGGCACTATGAGGGAAATTCCTCAAGATGAAAGAGAGAGCTTTTGCATGGCACTTGAAAATGACCAATGAATTCGCTCTATGTGCTCGAGAGGTAAGTTACACCTATCGAACGAGGCTTGAAAGGGTTGTTGCTGCGACATCTCTCTCGTGCCGGCTGGAAGCTGGCAAAGTCACGGCGATTCTGGGTCGGTCAGGCTCCGGCAAAAGTACGCTGGGTCTTCTTCTTGCCGGTCTCTTAAAGCCAGACGCGGGCGCAACCTTTTTCACGAACGGAAACAGGTCGTCGCCGGAGACAGTTGCCTATCTGTTTCAGTTTCCCGAGCAGCTCTTCTCTGAGGATACCATCGAGAAGGAGTTGTGCAAAGGAGGGCGAGGTGCCCTTGAAATGGCAAAGGATGCGCTTCAATCCGTCGGCCTCGAATCGAACAATTTTCTTGGCCGCAATCCCTTTGAGATTTCGGGCGGACAGGCGCGTTTGGTGGCAATGGCGGTTCAGCTCGCACGACCTTTCCGTGCTATTATCTTTGACGAGCCCACAGCGGGCCTGGATTGGACGATGCGCGCCCATGTCCGACGCCTCATCCGACAGCAAGCCGAGTCGAACAAAATTGTTGGACTCATCACGCACCATCTGTCTTTTGCCGCCTCGGTTTCAGACTCTGCCGTGGTGCTGAACGACGGTCACATTGTCTGGGAAGGTGACCCAAAACAGCTCATTGACAATGCCAAGATTCGGGATGAACTGGGCCTATGAGCTGATAGCAAACCGGCGGTATTGCGGGGGTGCCTGCAATCAAGCTGGGCAGTGTATTGACTTTCTGGCAAATTTTTAATATAATACAACTTGAAAGATATAGAAACGGAGGTCTCAGAGAATCTGAAGGAATCTTGGTTCTTCGAAAATCTGAAAGTTACAAAATCGGGGCGTAGCGCAGTCCGGTAGCGCACTTGGTTCGGGACCAAGGGGTCGCTGGTTCAAATCCAGTCGCCCCGACCATCATGAAATAATCCGTATGCCAGTACTGAGGGACGAGAAGTAGTCTTGAATGCCAAGCGGTGGGTGGGCGTCCTACGCGGCACGCCTGCTTGGTTTCTGCCACGCAAGAGGTGGGGGCAAGCCCTACGGCGACCGCTTCGAGCTAACCATCTGATTGCCCGCATTAGGATAACTCTCGTGTCGCATTTGATCACGTGGAGGTCAATAATGCGCAGAGTAAGTGCCAAGCCATTGATTGCACTGTGTGTGCTGATTGGAGGAGTTCTCTCTCCGCCATTGCTTTGGGGAGCTGCCCTGTCTGCAGCAGATAGTGCATTTCTCCAGCAGCTGACAGTTAACTGGGAGAAATCAAGCCGTCTGCTAGGTGACCTGCGTGCCTATGTAAACATAAACGCCATGTACGGCCGCCCAGTTGATCCTGATGAGGCTCTTCAGGCTGTCTATGATGCGATGAACCTGAGATTGGACTGGGACTCTGTACGTTCTGGCTCGTCCTTCGATACGAGGGAGTTGTGGTCAATGCACTCAAAGATGATTGACCAATTGGTGATCGCTGCTCGATCTTTGTATGACGTTGTTGTAGAGCACAAGGATGCAAATTCAGCCGAGAAGATTCGTCCTGCGCTTGAAGCTGCTAAGCGTTACACTTTGGACATGTGGCGATTGTGCATGAGGCATGGATGGTGACCGAGGTATGGGATGGATTCAGCAAGTTGGCACCTCCTCAACCTACCCTCCCGAGGGAGTCTTCACTAAGGACGCTGCCAGCATTGCTCGTGTGATGGCATCCAAGAAAGTAAGTCCTGAAGGGAATTGGGTCTGCGATAAACATGATACAATATTTCATCAATCATGCAGGCAAGGGCTTATCTTCTGAGCGTAGAACTGGGCTCGAGAAGGCTGAGAGGATATTGCAGGCCATGAAAGTGAGGCTATGACCAGTATTGGTAGTTGGTTAAAGCAATCCCTGTGGTCAGGCCAAGTCAAGGTCTAATGGCACCCACCTCCGGGATTGTTCACTGGGAGTGCAGCTACAATTTCTAAGGTGCTGCCTGCAACTGCAAGGTCTCGTGGTCAGGCTATCGAGAAACTAATAGCAGGGCTGACTGCGCGGCAGGACAATTCTGCATATCGTGTTTCAAAGGGCTGCCAGAATCGAATAATTCAAGGGGAGACACATGCCTAATCTGTACATTGTTATCGGGGAAGCGGAAACAAGGAAATCATCATGTATTAGGGCATTATCGGGCGTTTTCCGAAGAAAACGTTACACGATTAGAACCGTCAATGATGGCGATATTGATGTCTATATTCCCGGCACTTCGTCTCTTCAGGAAAGGGGGATCTCGCCCGACGATTTTATGGACGAAGTAAAGCGAGATGGTAGTCAAAATGTCTTGATGAGTCTATGGATATCGGCTACAGGTACTCAACCGGCTGGACACACTTACATTCAGCGATTCATTCAAGCTGGCTGGAACATAGAGAGGGTCGTCGTCCTTGATGAGAAAGATCCCATAGACCTGCCTCAAGGTTGCCCGAATCAGCAGCTCATTCCTGGCTCTCGGAACTTACCTGCAAACGAGATAGCATCACAAATCAGGCAATCGTGGCAGTGGCAGTGAGGAGCCGCATAAAAGGAAGAGACTGAATGAAGCTTAAAGTAATATTGGAGCCGAGTGACGAGGGCGGTTATACAGTTTTTGTTCCTTCGCTTCCTGGTTGCATCAGTGAGGGGAATACCGTCGAGGAAGCGACGGCGAACATCCGAGAAGCAATTGAGCTCTATCTTGAACCTGTGTAGATTTGAATAGCGCTCAGCAATCGTGATTTACTCTTTCGGCCGTCCGGGGATCCCAGGCGGCCGTAAATATATCCTGAGAGCTAAGAAAAGCCAACATGATCACAAACGCCATTGAATTACTTGCAACTTGGATCATCTCAGCAATCTCATCCATGGGTTATCTGGGGGTGGTCTTTTTGATGGGTATTGAAAGCGCCTGCATCCCGCTGCCGTCAGAAGTCATCATGCCCTTTTCAGGTTATTTGGTCACGACGGGCAGATTCAATCTTTGGCTTGTGGGTCTCGCCGGCGCGGTGGGATGCGTTTGGGGTTCTATCGTCGCCTACTATGCCGGGCAATGGGGCGGCAGACCTCTGGTCGTGCGATATGGCAAGTATGTGCTCATTTCACCGCATGATTTGGATAGAGCAGATCATCTTTTTCAGCGGTATGGCGAAATCATCGTCTTTGTCAGCCGTCTGCTGCCGGTCATTCGGACTTTTATCTCTTTCCCGGCCGGCGTAGCGCGCATGCACTTTGGAAGATTCGTTCTATACACATTCATTGGCTCGTTCCCCTGGTGCTTGGGCTTGGCTTGGATTGGCAAGCTAATGGGCGAAAATTGGACTCATCTAAGGCACTACTGGCATAGGTTCGATGTCGTTATAGTTGGGCTGATCTTGATCGGGATTTGCATCTATGTTTGGCATCACATAAAAGCCTTTGCCCAAAGAAATCAAGCAAAATGAAATGAAACTTTATATCGAACAGCATTATCCATTTGCCCAAGTCGAAGCGAAATGGCAAGCGCGATGGGCCAAGCAAGGCACCTATCGCTGGGACTGGAACTCCAATCGCAAGAAGCTCTATTGCCTTGTGATGTTCGCCTATCCTTCAGGAGACAAACTCCATATAGGCCATTGGTATAACTACGGCCCGACCGATACCTGGGCACGTTTCCAGCGCATGCGCGGATACCAAGTCTTTGAGCCGATTGGCTTTGACGCCTTTGGTTTGCCAGCCGAGAATTTCGCTGTGCGCCACGGGATTCATCCTGCTGAAAGCACGCGCCGAAACATTGATTTTATGCGCGGGCAACTCAAGACCATCGGCGCCATGTATGACTGGGACTATGAAGTGGACACCTCAAGCCCAGAGTACTACAAATGGACTCAATGGATGTTTCTTCTCCTATTCAAACGGGGGCTTGCCTACCAGAAAGAAGGACTCGTCAATTGGTGTCCCTCGTGTCAGACTGTGCTCGCCAACGAACAAGTGACTGCAGAGAATAATTGCGAGCGGTGCGGTGCGGTCGTCGCACGACGAAACATGCGCCAGTGGTATTTCCGAATTACGGCTTACGCTGACCGCCTGCTGGAAGGCTTGGAGCGCATCGAGTGGCCTGAGAGAACCGCCATCATGCAGCGTCATTGGATTGGCCGTTCAGAAGGCACCGAAATCCATTTCCCCGTTGAAGGCAGAAGTGAAATAGTCAAAGTGTTCACTACGAGGGCAGATACACTCTTCGGTGTTACCTATCTGGTTATGGCGCCCGAATCTCCCCTTGTAGCAGGCCTAACTGCGCCCGCTTATGAGGCCAAGGTACGGGAATATGTCGAATCCTCGTTGCAGCTTTCTGAAGTTGACAGGGCAGCCGCTGATCGCCCGAAAACTGGAGTCTTCATCGGCTCCCATGCGATCCACCCTCTGACCAACGAGTGCTTGCCAATCTGGATTGCTGATTATGTCATCGGCTCCTACGGAATGGGTGCCGTGATGGCTGTCCCAGCTCATGATACGAGGGACTTTGCCTTCGCCCGTCAGCATGGCTTGCCCGTTGCGAAGGTTGTCAACCCGCCGGATATCCCCATAGACGATGAAGAAATGGAGGAAGCCTACATCGAATATGGTATTATGGCGCATTCCGGGGAATTTAGTGGAATGGCTTCCCAGGATGGAATGGTGGCCGTAGGGAGGAGGCTTGCCGAAATAGGGCGGGGAGGACCTACCACGACCTATCACCTTCGCGACTGGACGATTTCCAGGCAAAGGTACTGGGGGGCCCCGATACCCATCATCCACTGCCCAAAGTGCGGGCCTGTGGCTGTTCCACTGGCTGATTTGCCTATCCGATTGCCGGAAACAGCCGAGTTTGCGCCGAAGGGCAAGTCTCCGCTCGCGTCCGTAGAGAGCTTTGTCAATGTGAGTTGCCCGGAATGTGGCGAGCGCGCGGAACGGGATCCCGACACGATGGATACCTTCGTATGTTCCTCTTGGTACTTCATGAGATACCCCGACGCACGGCTGGATAACGCGCCATTTGACACAAATCACTTGAAGTTCATGCTGCCGATTGATCAGTATGTCGGTGGCCCGGAACATGCCGTCGGGCACCTCTTGTATGCTCGTTTCTTTATGAAGATCGCCCATGACGCGGGCTTTGTCATGCCCGATGAACCATTCGCGCGACTCAAACATCAGGGTATTATCCTCAGCTATGGCGGGCGGATGTCCAAGACAAAGGGCAATGTTGTCAATCCCGAGCCCTTTCTGGAAAAGTATGGCTCTGATGTCTTTCGATGCTATCTGATGTTCACGGCCGATTATGAGCAAGGCGGCGACTGGTCCGACGAAGGTATCGCCGGAATCGAGCGCTTTCTAAGCAGAGTCTGGCGTCTCGTGACCGCGATCACCAGCGCAGAAGTTTCGGATAATCAAGAGGTTTCACGCGAGCTCGAAAGAACACTCCATGCGACAATAAAAGCGGTCACGAACGACACCGCTGCCTTTCATTTCAATACGGCTCTAAGCCGCATGATGGAGCTCACGAATTCGATCTATTTGCATGTTGGACCAGATCTGAAGCACATTTCTCGGTCACCTCTCATGGGCTATGTCGCGGAAATCCTGACAGGAATCCTGGCGCCTTATGCACCTCACCTGTGCGAGGAGCTGTGGGAGCGATTGGGACACGCTGGCAGCATCTTTGACGAGGCGTGGCCTCAGTTTGACGAAGCAAAGGCCGCGGCTGAGATGGTTACTGTCGTGGTTCAGGTGAATGGAAAGCTGAGAGACAAGTTTGAGGTGCCTGTTGGGTTGCCAGGCGGTGAGCTTGAGAGATTGGCTCTGGCAAGCGCCAAAATACGGACGCTGGTTGAGGGACGGGCGATTCGCAAGATCATCGTGGTTCCAGACAAACTTGTGAATATCGTCGTATCCTGATGCTTTTGGCGCTGGCCGAATTATCACATAAGAAATATTATGTAAACTAAACATTGCGTTGAAAACCTGCCAGTGTGATTTTCACCGTGTGCTCGAACCTACCACCCCCCTCGTCCTCCGAAGGCACGGCAAAGCAGCCCACCGTTGACAAGAAACTTCATTTGTTGGGACAAATCCGGACTTTACCTTTGGGCCTAAGTTCAAAGTCGCCTAAGCCCCTCCGGTCACAAGGAGCTGCAAGCCAGTTCCCCAGATATTGAAAAGCATGTGGATGATGACTGCGGGAACGAGGCTTCCCGTGGTTTCGCGGAAATAGCCAGCGGCCAGTCCAAGGATGAAGATTGAAATTTCGATCATCGCCATTTGTGCCGCGCCAGCGCCCTTTGTTAGGAGGAAAAGATGCGCCAAGCTAAACAGAAGCGCGGAAATTAGGGCGGCGTGAGAGATTCGAAGGCGGAGAAGAGAAAAGGAGGAAGGGATACGAGAAGACAGATAGGTTTGGATAAGTCCACGAAATATAATCTCTTCCGTTATCGTGGCGAGTAGCCATATTTCAATGATTCGCTGCAGCAGATTCAGATTGCCGAAGTCATAGGCTGGCGTGCTGCCAAACAAAGCCGTTATTAGACCGGCAAAAATGCCCCCGACAAGCACGGAGAGCACAAACAGAGGAAGGCTGATAGCAATTGATTTCCATATATTTAGCCTGCCAGAGAACCGAAAACCAAATCGCCTGAATTCGCCTCTCCATATTACCGCAATTGCCAGCAATGCAATGAGCAGCTCCACTCCCTGCCTGATCACAGGCTTCGCCCACCATGGAGCCGTATCAAGGCAAGACCCAAAAGCCGCGACGACTCCACGCGCGGGTAAATCGGCAAGAATCAAAAGAAAAATCGCGATGAGGATCCCAGGTAGGATTTTCATCTTCATACTCTTGGGTCGAAAAAGTGGAAAAGGATTGGCGGGAGCGTCTGGGAATCGAACCCAGCCAGTCGGAGGTCATCCGGCCGCAGACGATTTTGAAGACCGCGGGGGCCACCAGGTCCCCGTCCGCTCCCAATATCCAATGAGGGCTGAGGTAGGATTTCCTTAGATAATAGAGGATCTCACTTCTATCATTGCATGAAAAAAATGCTTCAATCCGTCCAAAAATCGGGCTTGAACGCCTGAAAACATTCCATTGGACATGAACAAAACGACGGTGGGTTCAGTAAGCGGCTGTGACAGCAACCAATCCGGAATCTCTTCATTCGCCATGTGAGCAAAAGCACAGCCTCGATCAGACAAGTCCCTTGCAAGCAGGTTAATATCCAGGCGTTGATCCGTCGGGATTTGTTCCTCGCGATGGATTGATCCGACGACCACATTATCTGCTTCGGCCAGAGCCTCCGCAAGTTCCTTCTGGAAGTAGTTCCTAACCGTCGTGTTCGAACGAGGCTCGAATAGGGCGACTAGACGCCGATTGGGATATTTCTCGCGAACAGCTTGAATTGCCGCCGAGATGGCGGTTGGATGATGAGCAAAATCATCCATTACAGAAAGGTTCTCCGTTTCCAGGAGCGACTCCAAGCGCCTTCGCACTCCTCCAAAACTTTGCAGTGCTCTAATTGCCGAGGCTTCATCAAACCCCGACTCGACGACGGTTGCAAGTGCCATGAGTCCATTCAGGCGGTTATGTCTTCCGAGAAGAGCCCATGCGCTTTCGTCCTCTCCCCTGCCCTTCCTCCGCCAAGATAGCCGATCACTCGCAGGCAGCAGACGCCAATCATTGCTTTCATTGGCTCCAACCCAAACCACTCGACAGGGCGATGCTGCAGCGATTTGTCGTGTTACGGGATGATCACCATACGCCACGACTATGCCGTCCTGCGGCAGCAATCTTAGCAGCAGGTGAAATGACTTTTTGATGTCGTCCAATGACGCGAAAATATCGGCATGGTCAAATTCGACCGGGCCCATCGTTAGAATATGTGGAAAGTAGTGGAGGAATTTCGATCGCTTGTCGAAAAACGCTGAATCGTATTCATCCCCTTCAAGGACAGTCAGGGCTCCCCGCCCGCAATGTCCGCCAAAAGGAAAATCCTTGGGCTCGCCTCCAACAAGAAAGCTCGGACTTTCACCAAGTCGTTCAAGGATATAGGCTATGCAAGCCGCCGTGGTGGTCTTTCCATGAGTTCCGGTGACAACGATGCGCTTTTTTTGTGGCAGCAGAAACAGGCGGAGAAACTCAGGGAACGAGAAGAGGTCAAGGCCCCTTGTCAAGGCGGCTTCGACCTCGACATGACCTCGGGAAAGCGCATTGCCCACGATGCAGGCTCCTTTGTCCGGCACATTGTCGGCGCTGTAAGGAGTTCTAAAAGAGACGGGCAGTCTCGCCAGAAGCTCTGACGCAGGGGAGTAGATGGCATGATCCGACCCGGCGACTTGCCAACCAGCTTCAGAGAGCAGCGCCGCGACATTCACCATGCCAATTCCCCCAATGCCAATCAGATAGACTTGGCGATCTCTCTGAGTATCCATAGAGTCCTTCTGGTTTGAAACAATATAGGCAGAGTTGGATTGATTGTCAAGCCTGCCTATCACCGGCCTTTATGTGGGCCAGGTTTCGTGTGAAGGATAGAGTTCAGAAGTGCCATCTGGTGCGACATTGTGTCTACTCTGTCCGGCAGAGGCCGTCGTTGGCGCAGGATCTCAAGTGCCTTCGCCAGCAGAAATCGTTCGCGGTCATCAAACCTCGTGCGGCGCCCGACGATCTTCTCGATATCGAGCAGCTCATCTTCCCCATGAATTCCGCCGAGCCTATAGAAAAACGCTTCAGGCTGCGTTTGAAAACCGGCCCCGATTCCGGGGTGACCTGATTCATTGGCGAAACGGAGATAGACTGCGCGGTGCGCCAGATTCTTGGATATTATAGAATCATGAAACGCCACGAACGCTCGCTCAATCCCGGCGGCTTCGTACGGTTGGCCAGCTTCAAAAAGTTCGAGCTCCTTGAGAAATGAGTCACGCTCGCGCTCACAGTTGGCCACGACTTCAGGGTGATGCCGCCAAAGTTGCTCAACATACCAGCGTCGTTGCATAAGATTAATGTCAATCAGAATGACATCCCTGCGGTATCCCTCAACTTCCTGCAAGTAGATGGCGGGGCTTTGGATATCCCAAAGAGATTGCAGTACCAACGCTTTTGGCGGCAATGTGCGCAATATTTCACGGGCGAAAGCCATTGGAAAGCGGTCATTCGCTCGGTTGGCTTCGTTGAAATGACCAACCGCGTTTGACATTACAGGAAAGGCCAGGCACAACACTGCAAGAACCTGTGCCATCCTGGCTCGTGAACCAATGATTTTCCATAGAGTCGCTGCTCCACCAACAGCGAGAATTGCGAGTGCTGCATGAGCCGGCATAAAATATGGGGCAATGTCGGGAATATCATAATTGACATTATAGAGAATTCCCACGAGCCAGACTAAGAGAAAAGCGAAGAGCACCCGCATGCCCTGTCTCGCTAATCCAAAAACGCCAAGCAGTATGAGCCCGAGTCCTCCCCATCCAAACTCAGCAGGCAAATCCCCAAAATACTGCCCGAGTCTTTCCACGATTCCCCTTTGAAACATCCAGACTTGATATTGCCAGCCCGACAAATGTCGCCAGAGGAGAGCGGGCGTTTCGGGATTACCCCAATTCAAAGAGGGATTAAGGTGAGACCGTATCGGCAGAAAAAGGACAACGGAAGCGCCCAGAATCCCCGCCAAGGCAACATAGGAGAAGTTGCGAAAAAGATCCCTGCGTCCGCGAAAACCATAAAATAAGGCAAGGACGCCCAAAGGGAATGTCCAGAGAACTGTCAGATGATTCCCCAAGGCCAGCCCAAAAGCGAACGCATAAGCCAACCATAATCGGATCTCGCGCTGTCCATCGTCCAAAAGACGAAACCCTAAGAAATAGAGAATGGATACAAGAAGGAGAGTCAACGGATATACTTCAGCATAAGCAGCCGTGTGCCATGTTGTCGCTGAAAACGCGAAAGTGAGTATGCCCGCACACGCGCAAAGCGAGGATTGCATTAGAGGAAGGCCGAAATACCTGCGCGCCAACTGTGCTCCCGTCCAAAGCAGAAATCCGCAAGCCGCTGCCATACATAGAACGGAGAAGACTACCATCCTTCGGGCGACATCGCCGCAAGGAAAGTATGAAAAAAGATGACCAACGAGAGTGTAGAGGGGATAGCCACTTGGGTGCGCAATGCCGAGGGTGTAGGCAGCGGTTGTCAACTCCCCGGAGTCAATGAGGCCAAGGCCAGGCGCCGATGTAAAGAAATAGACAAGGAAAACGAGAAAGACGACTGAGAGAAGAATTATCTTTGAGTTCTTAGGCATTGCGGATCTCTCGCTTCCAATCGGCACAAATAAGCTCGCGAGGCGACTTTGAATACCAATGTGGCGGAAGGTGTCTCAGATAGATATCCTTTTCGAACCGTTCGTCTATAAGCAGTGCGACACCGCTCGCCTCGGGGCCACGGCTTAAGCGTCCTACGGCTTGCACAACACGGGCCATCGCCGGCTTGACATAGATTTCCTCGAAGCCTTCTTCCTCGTCATTGTCCAGTAGCCGTCGGCGGAATTCACTGGAAACCGTCGGTGGCGCAATGCCCGGCCCCAAGACAATGACACCTGTTAGAAGGTCTGTCGGGAGATTGACCGCTTCAGCAAATTGCCCCCCCAACGGCGCAAGAATAAATCCCTCGGCGCCAGTCTTGCTGAAAAGATGGTGAAGCGTTTCTTCCTTCATTCCTTTTGCCATTTCCACACACAAATGGCCACGCGAAGTGAGCCGATCTGACAGCTCACGAATGAAGGCCTCGTTTGGGCCAAAAATCAAATAGACGCCTGGGCGCAGTGCAAGCACTTGCGTCAATAGTCGCACCGTCTTTCTGAAGTCGGCCAAAAGAGGAGGGTATTTCGAGCGGCCCTCTGGAATGATCAAGATTTTGACTCCTCCCTTCTCGAACATACCCACACGGACAATCGCTGTGGACGCTGGAAATCCAATGAGGCGCCGAAGATGATAGTCTTCCTCGGGCAGAGTTCCGCTGAAACCGACGACTTTGCCGAAATGCCGCAGGAGCTCTGGAACAACTGTACGGTGGTCATTCAGCAACAAATAGAATCCTGCAAAGTGGCCGGACCGGAATACCGGTTGAAGACAGACCGCCTTTGGCGTGCGCGAGATCCATCGGGCGATGTGCTCCATTTTGCTCAAAGCGCTCGGCTCCCTTCTCCAGTACTGAGATTCGCTATGAACCCGCAAAGTCTTGGCCAACCGAGTCCATTCTTCTCGATTAGCGGTGCTGCCCTCTGGTGCCTCAAGCTCAGACGGATCAAGGAGTCGCAACATCTGCTTGGCTGCTCGCGCCGCCTCGCCTCGTGAATCCTTTATACTTCGAATCTCCTCTATCGAGAGATGCGTTTCGATATGTTGCCGCAGCCTCTCGGGAATCTGATGAACTTCATCTATAAGGACAAGGGGTTTCTTGGGTATCGGCGGCAGTCCTTCGAAGAAGAAGTATTCATCCGCGATGATGACATCCGCCAAACGCGCCGCCTCTCGATTCAGTTCATACAGACAGTAACCTTTGTCCTTGCAGAGCGATTCAAGAGTCTCGGGCATCCAATGCTCTTCATGAATGAGAAATGCCGAAAGCTTCCCTTTAATGAGGGCTTCGTGCGTGGTATGAATCGCGGAGCAATCGGGCCAATCACCGCAATCCTCGCAAAGTTGCGCACGCCCAAGAAGCCATACCACCCGCAATGGCAGGTCTGCTTCTCCCATTTGTCTTAGCGTCGCTAAGACCTCCTGCGCGCCTGTGGTTTTGGCCGTGAAATAGGCGAGAGGAACACCTCGAGCAATCGCATTGTTCAAGCCCGCCCAGAGAACTGCACGGGTTTTTCCCGTACCGGGCGGACTCGCAAGAATCACGCAAAACTCTCGAAGCAAGGTATCATTCAAGGCATCGCTCATTTCCCTTTGCAGCGGTCTGAAAGTGCTCCGCATTTTTCGAGCCACAGAAGGCCACGCTGCCTTAAGGTCTCGTAAGTGAGACTTCTGATCTTCTTTTATGTCAAGTTCAACCTCCAGACGCTCAAGCAGAGCTTGCGCCGCATTTTCCAAAGGAACTTCCATTCGCCGCAGATGTCCCCCCTGCCCCGCGAAAGCAAGTTCGCCTGTAAACGGCCTTTTTTCTTTGCCACTTAGAATGGATTGCTGCGCGAGAGCAGCGTAGTAGCGAAGTTGCTCCTGCATCTCAAGCATTGTGAGATTAGATGAAGACGGAGAAATATCCGGCTTAATCTCAACAAGTTTCCAGCCTCGCCTTGTACGATAGAGACCGTCCAATCGGCCGCGAACTCGCACCCTCCTTCCCCGAATCGTGAACTCCGCCTGCAAAGTGACCTCGGAACGGAACGATTTGTACTTTCGACGGAAAACGCTTTGAATTTTCCGGTGCTGCGAGACGCTGCTTCGCTCGCTTCGCGCGGTGGATGGTGGGTCAGGATAACGCAGAAGAGACCGCACTGAAAGGAGAATATCGAACTCAGGTATTGTCTTCTTTGCTCTCTTCATCGAAAGCTCTTGACACGGGACAGATACGAACAAAAGGACAGCCAAGAGAGGATTTTTCGCACGGAGGATTCTCGCCGCGCCCGAACGATTGATCTTCTCGGAAAATTGTCTCCACAATTCGGGAAATACGCGCCCAAGTCTCGTCAAGCTCGTCACGATAGATTGGGCCCCGTGTGCCCCGCACCTCTGGGGTAGGGCGATCTTCCTGAGTGATTTGAGCTGCTGTGCGCCTGGCTTTGTCTTTTCCTTTCAAACCGAAGAAGATGATCGAGGCAATGGCAACAGGTTGATTAAAGAGAGCCTCGGCAGCCTTGACATAGATGGGCAGCTGAATCCACTCCTCCGCCTTCAGGAACTCGTCTTTCAATTTTGCTGAAGCAAATGACCTGCGCGATTTGTAATCAATTACTTCCAGTCCCTCAGCCGTCAAGTCTATGCGATCAATGCGCCCTCTGAGCGAAAATCCGCCGGGAAGGGATAGCTCAAATGCTCTCTCCACGTCTTCGATGTTTCCTTGCCACACATCTCCAGAAGCGAAGAACTCATTCAGTGCTTTGGCAACGAACTTCTCAAGCGTATATCGGACACCTTCCGATAGATTGATGAATTCATCGTGACTCCGGCAATAGTTATGAATCCACTCCTCAATGGCCTGAGATTCAGGGGCTATCGCCTCTTTCCCCGGTGCGAGAAAATGGGCCATCGCTTCATGAAGAAGTAAGCCAATGAGCAGGGCTGCAGGGCGCTCAGGAATTTCGAGTTCCAGTATTTTTTCATAGAAGAATTTGCGAGGGCACTGAATGAATTCGGCCAAGGCCGTTGCCGAGAGAGGAAAGGACTTCAACGCATGCGTTGCAGGAAGTTGCCGCGATATTGAGGGAACGGTCTCTCCTTTTGCGAAGGAAATCGGGTGAATGAAATCCACACACTGAATAGAGCATTGAGTGGGACGCCGCTCCGCACGAGCTACTTTCACCAGCGCACGAAAGAAGGGGCTCTCGGCGATAGGTTCATTTCTCCACGCCTTGGTAGCGCACGAGATGAGCACATCGTGCTTTGACCGCGCGAGTACATCGAGGAGCTTACACTGGGAGTCGCGGAAAAATGATGACATCGAGCGAGCCAGCTGCAATTTCACCGGGTGCCCATTGGCAGCCAATTTGCTTTGCAGCTCTTCGGCTGCCTCTGCGGGAAAAACGGGATTACGCGGAGTGGAACCAGGCAGGGATTCGCGCGTGAGACCGACAATCCAAACATGAGCTCCAATCGCCAGGTCAGGGCGCTCCAGAGTCGTCACTTCAATTCCGCGATGCAGGCGAATATTTGAATCAAAATCACATTTCAATAATCCCTTTTCAAGAGCTTCTTGAAACTGCAGCCGCTGAGACGGAGAGTCAAGGGAGACTTGCGCTTCTGAGGCCCTTTCAAAATCCTCGAGAAAATGCCGGAAAAGAATATTGGGCCACAATGATGCCGCCATGAGCCTGTCCGGATCCAGCGAGCCATGTGCGATACTTTCAGACGATTCCAGTCCTTGAAGAGAAGGGATCCAATGACTCCAGAAACTGCCCTGAAGAGAAAGCTTCACCTCCAACCATGCCGCCGCTTCGAGAAGCAATTCAAGTTGGGTCATGGGGGAGGTCAAGAAAATGGCCACACTCTCCGTGGAGCAGCGTTCTCTCGCCCAAAGAAGACCCTGCAAGAGCTCCTCAAAAGGAGAAGCCGCCCGAAACAAAATCCAGCTTATGTCGCTTCCCTCTCCTTCAACAAGACGCGCAACTCTATCCTCGAATGTGAACGGCTCATCAAGCGGCTTCCCCAGAATCATCTCGCGGGCGCGCCCTCTGACTTCTCTCAGATGTGTACTCTCCACTTCCTCAAAGAGCTGACCTTCAGGCGACAGAGTCAGAGCAAAGGTCGCGTGGCGACAAAGCCGGGACACGACCGGCCAAGTGGCCACATTGAGTTCATGGGCGTCATCCACGAGGAGATGGGCAGGTAGGAAACCTTCATTGCTATCATCTTTCGAGAAGAGATGAGCGAGGGAAACGAGATCAGAAAAAAGATTCTCATCGAAGTGGGAACAGAACTCACCATACAATGTCACAAGTTCCTCCCACCGTTCCCGAACATGCTCACCAAGTGAAATATCGCGTAGCAGGGCTGGATGAAGGTCCCATTTTCGCCAATCGTCGAAAATCGAAAGATAATGATTTGCCAGAATTTTCAGGTCATCCGCGAGTCGGTTCCTCAGCCAGTCATAGAGCTGCCATCGCGACGCGGGACGAAGGGGATAGATCGGATGCCCTCGACAAGCCAACACCTCGCGGGCATAATCCGCCAGCAGTCCACCGACACTCCGAATTCGACCACCCCAAATCCCCTCGAGCCGCCGCAGAATCTGCAAACACAAATGCCGAGCTCTTGCCTCGTCCATGGCAAGCAAGAGAATGTCGTTCGGAGATACACCGGCCGTGGTGAGTTGCACATACCTTTCACAAAGCCACGCGCTCTTTCCGCTGCCTCGATCTCCGCTCAGCCAAATGTTGTCGTGAACCGTATTTCCCACTGTATCGGCCAACTCAACAATGAAGTGGCCCGCGCCACAAACGGCACGGGCCTACTTTTTTCAAGCCCTCTCTATTGCGAAAGACTATTGCGCGTCCACGACAGCGATGGCCGCCATATCCACGATTTCATTGACTTCCGCTCCGTATTGCAGCACATGAATGCATTTCTCCGGTCCCACCAGAATTGGGCCAACCGCTTCCGCTTGGCCCAATCGCTGCAGCAGTTTATAGGCAATATTCCCTGAAACGAGATCCGGGAAGATCAACACATTTACCAGCCCTTTGCCACTCAGATCAGAAAAGGGATATTCTGTGTTTAGCAATTCAGGAATCACCGCCGTATCCGCCTGCATTTCACCATCCACACAAAGGTCTGGGTGGCGCTCTTTGAGCAAGTGGACTGCTTTCTGAACTTTTTCGACCTGGGGATGTTTCACACTGCCAAAATTTGAAAATGACAGCATTGCGATTCGCGGTTCAAAATCGAGCGCTTTCGCTACAGACGCTGCGCCGATTGCAATTTCGACCAAGTCTTCGGCCGTCGGTTCAATATTGACTGTGGTGTCCGCAAAGAAAATCACGCGATCCTTGAAGATCATCATATAGATACCGGATATGATACGGGATCCCTCGCGAGTCTTGACAATCTGAAGGGCAGGCCGTAGAGTATCCGGGTAGTGCTGCGCGACTCCGGCCACAAGAGCGTCAGCATCTCCCATATAGACCATCATTGGACCGAAATAATTGCGTTGCAACACCAGGTGGCGCGCATCCCGATGCGTTACGCCTCGCCGTTTGCGCAGATTCCAGAATTCTTGCACATAGGCATCGAGCTTGGGAAACTCGTCCGGATTGATGAGGGTTGCCTTGCCAATATCCAAGCCAAGACTTTGCGCGCGCTGATGGATCAGTTCAGGCTTCCCCAGGAGAATGGGTTTTCCAATCTCTTCATCCAGAATGATTTGTGCGGCGCGAATGATTTTCTCCTGGTCGCCCTCGGGAAAAACAATGCGCTTGGGATCCTTTTTCGCCTTATTTATGATTCTTCGAACGACTTCACGGCCGGGGAAGATCTTTTTCTCAAGCTCTTCGACATAGGCGTCCCAGTCCGTAATTGGTTTCCGAGCAACGCCAGTTTCCACCGCCGCTCTTGCGACCGCCGGGGCTTCCCTTAGAAGCACGCGTGGGTCGAAAGGCTTCGGGATAATATAGTCGCGACCAAATTGCAGTTTCTCCACCCCATAGGCCCGACAGACCATGTCGGGAACATCTTCCATCGCTAATTCGGCGAGAGCATAAGCCGCGGCCTTTTTCATCTCTTCGTTAATCTTGCTCGCTTGAACATCCAGAGCTCCCCGAAAGATGAAAGGAAATCCGAGGACATTATTCACTTGATTGGGATAATCACTGCGGCCCGTGGCCATAATCACATCATCGCGCGCCGCAATCGCATCCGGGTAGGTAATCTCAGGGTCGGGATTTGCCATGGCAAACACGATTGGCTTATCCGCCATGGAGCGAAGCATCTCTTTCGTCACGCAGTCCTTGACTGAAACGCCGCAGAACACATCCGCTCCCTTCATAGCGTCCGCCAGCGTTCTGGCGCTCGTCTTCACGGCAAAACGAGCCTTGTAAGGATTCATGCCATCGGTCCGTCCTTCATAGATGACTCCCTTGGAATCACAGAGAAGGATATTTTCCTTGCGCACTCCCAGCAAGATATAGAACGAAGCACATGCGATTCCGGCAGCGCCGGCCCCGTTGAAAACGACCTTGACTTGGTCAATCTTCTTGCCAGCGATTTTGAGAGCGTTCAGCAAACCCGCCCCTGAGATAATTGCGGTTCCATGCTGATCATCATGAAAGACAGGAATTGAGAGATCACGAATGAGCGCCTCCTCAATATAGAAACACTCCGGAGCTTTGATGTCTTCGAGGTTGATTCCACCAAAGGTAGGCTCCAAGAGTTTGCAAGCCTTGACGATTTCGTCGGGATCCTCGGTGTTCAGCTCGATATCAAAAACATCCACATCCGCAAATCGCTTGAAAAGAACTCCTTTACCCTCCATCACGGGTTTTCCTGCCAACGCTCCGATATTGCCCAGACCAAGCACGGCAGTACCATTGGATACAACCGCAACAAGATTGCCTTTCGCCGTATAGAGATAGGCATCTTCTGGATTCTTGGCGATTTCAAGGCAAGGCTCAGCAACCCCCGGAGTATAGGCCAAAGAAAGGTCTCGCTGAGTTTTGCATGGTTTCGTCGCGATAACCTCGATCTTTCCTTTTCGGGCGCGACTGTGATATTCAAGAGCTTCGGCACGGCGAATAATTTTGCTTTCCATGTTCGTAAATTCCCATCAGAAATGATTCTATTTCAGGTTCTGCTTACAAACAGATTTGAATCAAGGACAACATTTAATTTAACCTCATGCTTTCAAAAAATCAAGTCGAAGTGGCCGCCTGCAGGGTGTTCTGCATCAGCATGGCAATCGTCATGGGGCCGATTCCACCCGGCACCGGCGTGATGGCCGATGCAATCGGGGCGACGGATTCAAAAGCCACATCCCCAACGAGACTCCCATCACTTCTTCGATGAATCCCCACATCAATAACAACGGCGCCGGGTTTCACCATATCCGAGGTGACATATTCGGGTTTTCCAATGGCTGATATGAGAATGTCTGCCCGTCCGGCAATCGCGGCGAGGTCGGGTGTTTGCGAATGGCAAAGCGTCACCGTCGCATCGCAATCGGGTGCCTTCAAAGACAAGAGCAAAGCTAAAGGCCTTCCCACAAGATTTGAGCGACCAAGAATAACCACTTGCTTTCCCGTGGGCGAATGACCTGTTCGTTTGAGAAGCTCCCATACTCCATACGGCGTGCACGGGATGAATCGTGGCCGTCCCGCTGCCAGAAGACCCAAATTCAGCGGATGAAGACCGTCAACATCCTTCGCCGGAAGAATGCGCTCGAGAATCATCTCGGCGTGCAGATGAGCCGGCAACGGCAGTTGGACAAGAATTCCATGGACCTCGCCATCATCATTCAAACGGTCAATCATCGCAATAACCTGCTCCTGCGAACTCGTTTCGGAAAGCCTCGTGGTTTCCGAGGAAATCCCCAACTCACCGGCAGTTTTTGTCTTTGATTTCACATAAACCTCGGAGGCAGGATTGTTGCCGATGAGCAAGACATGCAAACGAGGCACAATCCCTCTTTCAAGCCGCAGAGTTTTCACTCCGGAAGCGACCTCGCTCTTTATCTCTTGGGAGATTTTCCGGCCATCCAGAATCTCGGTCATGGTGAATCTACTTTCCTCTTTTTTCTTGGGAATGGAGGAAACCTCCTCCATATTGCCGAAGATGAAGGTAATCGAACATGATTGGGGGAACATGCAGCGGTAATAGAAGGTTTGTCATCAGGCGTATGGTATGATAGAGCGGCGTTTGCATGAGAAAGCGAATCCAGGATTCTTCCATTTGATGAAGATTCAACTCGCGATAGAGCTGCGGATGTTTTTCCACCAGACGCGGAACGGATTTTTCGCCGTAGGTTCCTAGATTTCTTAGCAAATCATTCAAAGGGCGATGGTGGTGGTGCCAAGCCTTGGCGCGCGGTTCATAGACAATCGCGATTCCCGCTTCTTCGAGACGCACACCAAAATCCAAATCCTCCCCGCCCCACGCCGTGAATGTCTCATCAAAGAGGCCAATTCGTTCAAGAATTGACCTTGGCATAGAACAGTTGCATGTTCGGAAATAGCGCCCGGGAATCGGCTTACCGAATGGCACTTTGCGTACACCCCGTGTGTTCAGATAGCGATTCAAAGCTCGAAAACGCCAATGAGTGCTGAATTGCGATTCTCCCAAAACAACGCACTCGCACTCCCGATGTCGTGCCACATGCCGATGAATGAAATTCGTTTCAATCGTATGATCTCCGTCGAGCATGATGAGCATGTCATTGGTGGCCGCGCGAATGCCATTGTTACGCAACGCAGACCGGCTTCTCCCTTCGCTCTCCAACAAAGAAATCAGACGAGGGTAGTGCAAAGTGGACAGCCACTCTCGCGTCTCGTCCTTTGATCCTCCATCTATTACGATGATCTCCAATTTCCCCTTTGGATACTTCTCGGCCAGGAGCTGAGGCAAGAGACGCTGGAGAATCAATCTTTGATTGAAACTCGAAACCACAACCGAGACAGAAGGCAAATGTTCGTCGTCAATTTCTTCCGGGCTCATATCCATCCTTCGCGTCGGTAATAGCCATAGAGAACATCCGCAACTCTTGTGATATCATGCCACTCGGCAACCCATTGTCGTCCTCTCCGGCCCAGCTCTTCGCGGTGATCCTTGTTTCGAATCAGAGAAGACAGAACTTCGGTAAGGGAGTCAGGCGTCGCTTGGACAAACGGAGGCTCCACGAGCCGCGCAGCCATCTTTTCGGGAATATTGGTGACAACAGGTATTCCCATCGCCAAGGCCTCCACCGCGCTCATTCCATAGCCCCAGCCCCCTTCATTCGTCAACTGATCTACAAAGATATCGCATTCCGATTTCAATGTCAATGCTTTCTCGTAGGGAATATTCTGCAGCAAAACCAACTGAATATCGAACTCTTTGCGCAGCTCTCGAAATGCGCAGATGACCGACTCCGTTCCTTTGTAGACATTCCGAGCGGCGTGGCAGATTCTGACGGTTTGCCCTGCATTCCCGCTCTTGGGCGAAAAACGCGCCGTATCAATCGGAAGATAAAGATACTCGAGTCGTGGATCAAGCTCCATAAGGTCCCATTCACTGGTCAGACGCAGATGAGTTCGTTTGTCAATTTCAGGAAGGATGCCTCGATTTCGAAGATCCGTGCCATGATAGAAACAGACGATCTTTTTCCCCGTTTCGATCCACTTCTTGAGCGTCCGCGCATCCCGGTAGAATTCCAGACCGCCGTCCAGATGATAGATGTCGAAGTCATGAAGTCCATACTTTTCAATCGCTGCTTCGAGGCGAGACCGCAAGAGTTCGTCTCGCGCGGAGAAAAGCCATCGTTCCCAAAATGGAGGATTCCAGAGAGGAGGGCGTCCTGCGCACACACTGTCCGCATTGGAACCGCTGAATCCTTTAAGAACTCGCTTCCCAAATCGAATCCATCGCTTATTAGGCATGAATGGCAAGTTCAAGCAGATGTCTTCGGGAAACCGATAAGGACTGTGGAAGAAAGTTACAAACCGGCATTCATTGCCTCGACGGCGGTGTTCGGCTTGAAATAGCGAGAGCGTACCGGACACATGCTCCGCTGCAATATAGAGAATCTTCATGGGTGACGAATCAGCGTTTCCAAACGGCGTCGTTCCTCGGGACGCAAAAATCCTGTTGCCCATAGTGCGACAGGCATCGCCGCAACTAATCCAATTCGGGGCAAGAGTCCATGAAAAACATCGAGAAAACCAAGACAGAAAAGTCCACCTACAATCAGGGTGAGATGCGAGAGTCGGCCCCACTCGTATGGCACAGGATAGCTTCGTCGGATAAAAAGCCAGAGCAAAAAGGCCTCGATAGCAAATGCAATCAGTGTCAGCCATGCAGCCGCCCACATTCCAAAACTCGGAACAAGGAGAAGATTTCCTCCCACATTGACCATCGCAGCAATGCCCGTCACCCACGGGAGAACCGCCGTCTTCTTCTTGATATAGACTCCGGCCATCAGATTCGCATAGATGCCGTCAAAAACATGGGCGAGCAATATGAGGGGAAAGACTCCAAGCCCTGCCCAATAGCGTTTCTCGATGATTGCATTCCCAAGCCCTGGAATGTTCACTGTAACTAAGAGAGGCACCAAAAGCGAAAGACTCAAAAATAGAAAACCACAAATGAGAACAAAGTAGGTCAGAACGCGAGCGAAGAGTTTCGGAGCTTCTCCTTCCTCGGCGTGAGAAAGGAAAAAAGGCTGCCACGCGAACCGAAAGGCACCGGTCACCACGGCCATGAACATGCCCAGCTTGTATCCCGCGCTGTAAAGTCCGGCCTCCTCGAGGCCGCACAAAGCCTCCAGAATCTTTCTGTCAGCCAGTTCAATGACCATCACAAAAAGATAGGTTGGAATATTTGGCAGGCCAAACGCCAACATCTGCCTCAGCAGTTGTCTGTCAAAACTTGGCTTCGCCTTTCGGTAGATTCCAGGCAACTGGATGACAAGGGTGAGTAGCGAGGCCCAGAAATTTGCCCAAAGAACACCAGCCACAGACCATCGCCAAACGCCAAGAAACAGAATGTTTAAAGCGATGTTGACGGCAACACTGAAGAGCTTGATCGTCGCGAAATGGAAGGGTCGGTGCGTTCCGCGAAGCATAATGAACGGGAAGGTTGAAAGCATGTCAAAGAAGAGTATGGCGGCACAGACGCGAATCATTGTCGCCGCAATTTCCGGATGGACTGGCTCACGAATAAGCCATCCAGAGATCTGCGGCGCTGCAATCACCAGCAAGAGCGTCAATGCTGCCGAGGACAGCGACGATGTCAAAAGTGTTGTCCCAAAAATCGTTCGCCGAGCGCCTTGGTCCTTTTGAAGTGTATAATAGCGCAGGAAAGCAATATCCAGTCCATACGAGTAGAAGGTCTGCACAACCGCGATAAAAAGGTAGTAGAGTGTGACTTCGCCGTACTCAGCCGGTGCAAGCTGATAGCTATAATAGGGCAACAGCAAAAAGGTGACAAAACGCGTGAGAATATGGCCGACGCCATAGATGAGCGATTCTCGCGAAAGGCTTTTCAACTCCTTAAACACGCGCCAACTCTCCAAAGGGAATTAGGAAGAGGAGATAGGGAGAAAGTAATGTGCCGAATAATATCCACTGGCGAGTCATGCTTCTTCCTGCGACTCCGATAATCATGGCCCATACTGGCCAAGTGCTCAAGAGATAGCGTCCTTCAGCTTGGAAGTAGTGCAAATTCAGCCATGCGAATCCGCAAATTCCGGCAAGCATGAGAAGACAGAAAAGTATCGGCTCTCGCAATTTCTTGAATTGCTCGCTAGAAGAAATCGTCAGGTACATGCAAACAAGAACGATGCTGAGGAGAAGCAAAGAGCCTGGCCAACCACCCCAAAATTCCTGCCAGGGAAAGAGAAATGAACGCGCTGCATAGGCGAGCACGGAAAGAATCGGCCCACTTTCTATTCCCGACTTCCCGAAGCCCGCCGATAGTGGAAATAACGCACCGAAGATCTGCACATTGCGTATCCAGATTGGCAGTGTTGCGAAAATAACTATGACTGTCCAAACAAGCCATTTCAGACTCTGCCTCCAGTTTCCTCTCAAGAGCGAATACAACAACGGCAACGGCAAAAGAAGCAAGACCGATAGCTTCGTGAACAGGCCTGCGATCATAGACAGGCACCAAAGCAGCATAGTAAGCCGCGCAGGAGATTCGCGTTCGCTCCGCAGCCAGAAGTAGATCGCAAGGCCCGAGAATAGCCAGCAAAGGGTATCATTGGAGACAAGCGAGCTGAAACGGACAAGGCTGCCCAGAATGGAAGTCACAATGACTGAGCCTGCCGCAACGGAACGATCCAAACCGAAGGCCAATGTGATTAGAAAAATTAGCGGTAAGAGCGCCATGCTCGCAAGAAGTGAGACCATTCGTGCGGCCAAATAGCTTCTTGGCCAGCCCGCAGTTTGCCACAGAGCAACGGGGAGAGCACACACGAGATAGTAGAGAGGCGGTTGGTAGTTCTCAAATGTCGCCACTGCGCCGGTAGCATTGTCTCGTATTGAAGCGCTGGATTCAGGCAACTGATGATGCTCAACCAGATAGGTTATGTAATTGAAATGCGCGTATTCATCATTGTAAGCGGACAACCTACCCTCGACTGCATCGCCCTCAAGGGGTGCAGTCAAGAGAAAGATGATCCGCAGAACGGCTCCAATCAAGACAGCAATGAAAGCAACTTTCAAGTCTTGTCCTTGACTCCACACCTGTAAAGAGCTCTGGCTCTCATAGCAGTGGCGTCATCAAGCCTATTCAATAATCAGACTCTTCCCTGTCATCTCGGGGGGTTGCGTCAAGCCCATGAGCTGCAGAACCGTCGGAGCTATATCACACAATTTTCCCCCTTCTCGCAAATGAAATCTCTCATGAGGCGATAGGACATAGAATGGAACCGGATTTGTCGTATGAGCCGTGTGGGGGCCGTTAGTGTCATGGTCCCACATCGTTTCGGCATTGCCATGATCCGAGGTCAATAACAGCGTGTACCCCATTTCCTCCGCAGCTTTCCAGACCTGACCTACTCCGGCATCCACCGCTTCAACGGCTTTGCGCGCCGCATCGAGAATTCCCGTATGGCCAACCATATCGCAATTCGCGAAATTGAGAATAACGAAATCATATACGCCGAGGCGGAGTCTTCGGCAGACTTCATCCGCGACAAGAGGAGCGCTCATTTCGGGCTGCAGATCATAAGTGGCAACTTTCGGCGATGGAATCGTCACGCGGTCTTCTCCTTCAAAGGGCGTCTCCTCGCCGCCATTGAAGAAGTAAGTCACATGAGGATACTTCTCCGTTTCTGTAATTCGCAATTGTTTCAGCCCTTTTTCTGCCAACAGTTCAGGGAGAATTCGTGTCAACTTATGCGGTTGAAAAACAACTCCGACATTGAAAGTCTCGTCATATTGTGTCATTGTCAAGAATCGTTCGACTCGACCGTCCACGGCAAACTCATGGAAATCAGGTTGGCTGAATGCCTGCGTGAGCTGACGAGCTCGATCCGCTCGGAAATTGAAAAAGAAAATACCGTCGTTCGCCTTGATGGTTGTCGCCGGCGAACCATCGTGGCATAGCACAGTGGGATGGACGAATTCATCCGTAACACCTTTCGAATAGGAGACACGCATGGCTTCCACCGCATCATCGGCAATTTCACCTTTGCCATGTCGTATGGCATTGTAGGCTTTCACCGTGCGTTCCCAGCGTTTATCTCGATCCATCGCCCAATAACGCCCACTGATCGTCGCAATTTGTCCAATGCCAATTTGCTGCATCCACTGTTGCACGGTGGCCAGATAGCCGATTCCACTTTCGGGCGAAGTGTCCCGGCCATCAGTGAATGCATGAAGGTAAACGCGCGAAAACCCCTCATGCCGGCACAATTCCAAGATTGCCCGAAGATGCTCAATGGAACTGTGAACGCACCCGTCAGATACGAGACCTAAGAGATGCAGCGCACCTTTAGAGCGCTTGAGCCCATCAAGGAATTCTCGCAATATCGGGAGCCGATAGAATTCGCCGTCAGCAATGCATTTGTCAATCCGCGTTACTGCTTGATAAACGATTCGACCCGCACCGAGATTCAAGTGCCCGACTTCACTGTTTCCCATCTGTCCTTGAGGCAAGCCAACATCAGGGCCCGACGCGCCAATTTGCGCCCCGGGGAAATGCGAAAAAATCCAGTCGAGATTCGGCTTCTGTGCGATGGCGATTGCGTTGTAAGGATCGGCTTCTCTCAAACCAAATCCGTCCATGATTACCAGAATGATCTTCCTCATAGTTTCCTCAGATCGCTCCCATTGCGATGGCTCTTCTTGCAGTTTCTGTGACAATATCCTCGAAATCAGGGTTTTGCGGAATCTCGAAAATTCGACCTTCGTCCAAGTGCAGAACGCAAAGCGTCAGTTCTTTTGCTTGCGACCAGAGTCCTTTTCGCCAAACCATGGCGTAGAAATTGAGTTGTCGTTCGGCTCGTGCGGCCGTCTCATCATTCCACCGGCCGGTCTTGAAATCAATGAGTCTTCCCTTCTCGCCCTGAATCTCCAGACGATCCACAGCACCTCGCAGCCACAGTAAGCATTCCTCCGTCCTTATCAAGAGATCGAAAGGCAATTCAGAATAGGACTCTCCATCCGTTGAGAGAAATTCACTCACGACCCTCTGCCAATGGGAAGTTTCAGAGGTGGACAGGAAAGAACCGCGATCCAAGTCATGAATCGTGGAAAGCCAATCTCGGCCTTTTCCGCTGAGGCGTATCACATCATGAACTAACACTCCACGCCGTATCGCGACTTTCTGCGCATCTTTGTCTGCGGACCTGCTGAATGTGTGGACGCTCACCTGTTGCTTGGAGTATTCGCGCTCAAAATCCGAAAATGACCAGCGAATAATCGGCAATCTACCGTACACTGTACTGGCGCTTTTTCGCCCCAATTTGGGCGCCACCGACGCACGGCGCTCGCCGATAGACACATCGGGCAGCAAATAGGCCAAATTTTCAGCATCCGGTTCGCGCGAAAAGAAAAATCTTTGCGGACAGTCAGCGGCAAAATCCTCAAGGAGCTGCAGGACTTGAGGAATCTTCTTGCGTCCACTCCGGTGTCCGCACACAATCTGCAGTTTCTTCGCGCGCGTCAGAGCAACATAATCGAGTCGTTCTTCCTCACCCCTTGCGTCTTCTTTGTAGCGTTCATCGGGAGGAGGCTCTACCTCTCTATCTATGAAATCCTCTGACAAAAGCAATCCCGCTCCTTCATAATGCCAATGGTCACTCGCATAGCGTGGGCGAAGATGCACGAAGAAGCCTTGCGGACGCTGAATCACTTTGTCATGAACACCGCAATAGATGACAATGGGAAATTCCAATCCCTTGGCGCGATGAATTGTTGTCAGGATAACGCCATCCGATTCGCCACCAAGAGCTTCTACCTCATCTTCCCCGGCATCAATCGCGAAATCAAGATAGTTGAGAATCTCATGCTCCGAGAGCGCAACGGGTGGCGTGGCCAATTGGTGTGTGAGTTCGTAAAGCTTTCGTAAATTGGCCTGTGCGCGCAATCTATCCTTTTCTTTCCAAGTGGAAAGCCAAGCGAGGTATCCCGCCTTTTCAAGATAACCAAACCAACGCAGATCGAATGACAAGTCCTGGACGAGGAGTTCATCTCGAAGTTCTGAAAGATGGCGCAATCGTTCCTTTGCCGCCGCCGTTTCGGCTTCGCTTCCCCAAGACCCACTGTACGCTGACAGCGCCTCACCTATTGCCGCGAGAGAAAAAGAGTCGGCGCCCCTTTCAAGGATGTGTGCCACCGCGCCCCGGTCATTGGGATCCAACAGATAGGCCAGATAGGCTCGAGCGTCAAGGATTTCGGGGCGTCGGTAGAATCCTCCGACCAACGAGACTGTTGGAATGCTCTCAGCTCGAAGCTTATCTTCAAGCCTTGCGAGTGTCGCGCGGCTGCGCGACAGAATGGCTATGTCGCCCGGGCGACTCCCTCTCTCGATTGCCTTCCGAATGAAATTGCAAATGACGCGATTTTCCTCAGCAACTGAAGATGCAAGGAAGCCAGCAACCGATGGTCTTGTCGACTCGCCCGCGTGTGCTGTCAGGCTGTGGGATTCCTCCGGTTTCCCTCTGCAAAGGGCTTCGACGGCGAGATCAAGAACAGCCTGATACGAGCGAAAATTTTCTCCAAGCGTACAGACGGTTGCCTGAAAATCCTGTAGACTTTCCGGGCTTGCGTCCCGAAAGCCAAAAATGCTTTGGCGCGCGTCGCCAACGACAGTCAGGTTTGAAAATCCTTCCGCCGCTATGAATTTCAATAGAGCAAACTGCCCGAAATTCGTATCCTGCGCTTCGTCAACGAGTAGATGGCGAAATCTTCTTCGAACCTGCTCGCGTATTGTGGCGTTCTCGGCCAACAAGCGATGGGCACGCAAGAGAATGTGACCATAGTCCAGTGCGCCACTCTCGGCCAAGAGCCGCTCCTCAATTTGTGAAACTCCCGTTATGAATTGAATCGTCTCCTGAGCAAGATCGCCATTGGGATCTCGCGGAAAAGTGCTTGTCCGCAACCGCTGAAGCACGGGAGAAATGTTCTCACTACCTATGAGAGAAAGTTTCGCGGAATTGATCACCTTATATGCGGCGGACACCGCCTGATGAAGGTTCACGAGATTCATATGACGAAACGATGTCAGAGAAAGCTCACTGCAGCCATGACCAATCTCATGCACCATGCGCTGTCGGAGAATGCGCGCAAGCCCATCATCAAGGATTTGGACGGGCGCTTCAATCCTCGACTCCGCAGGATATTCCAGCAAGAGCTGCAACCAGAAACCGTCGAAAGTGTGTACCTGCAGCTCAGCAGACTCGGCTCCCACCTCCAATTTGTTTCGAAGACGCTCTTCCAGTTCTTGGGCCGCTTTCCGAGTGAAAGTCAGACCGAGAATTCGCTCGGGCGGAATGTTTTTTTTCTTCACCAGACAGACAAAACGCTCCACCAAGAAGCGAGTCTTGCCCGTACCTGCACCGGCAACGACCTTCAAAGGACTATCCGGTGGCCAGCGGACAGCTTCTTCGCGGCTGATTGATTCCATCAGGGCGTTTCTCCAACGCGAGCCACCGCTTTTTTCTTGGCGCTTATTCGCGGCAAGCCGAACTCTTCCTTGGGAATATTGAAATAGCCCAGAGTCACATCACTTGCGCCGGTGCGCAGGACCTTGACCAAGTGCCTCATCCCCTCTCCTCTGTCGTGAGAATCTGACACCGCAGCGACATAGGCGTCCGGGTCTATGCAAAGATTTTTCAATTGAAGGTGGTTGACGCCGGTCGCCTCTATCCATTCCATGAGCGCGTCAATCTCCTGTTGCTGATCGGAGATGCCGGGAAAAACGAGCAAATTGAAATGAAGATAGGCTCCCGCTTGGCGAGCCAATATCGCGCTCCGTTTCACATCGAGAAAGGAATAATCTTGCGGCGTAAAATACGCATGGTACCGCTCGGGCAGACAGCTATTCAGAGATATGCGCACGCTGTCGAGACCTCGCTTAACAAGACCCTCAATTTCTTTAGGCAGTGATCCGTTTGTGTTCAGGTGAATTGTTCCGCGCTTTGTTTCGCTTCGGATCGCGGCTATGGCTTCACCAATGAGCTCATGTTCGAGTATGGGTTCCCCTTCACAGCCCTGGCCGAAACTGACCATCGCCTCGGGCGCGACCTCCAAGTGCCGGACTGCAATCTCGCAAATTTCCTTCACCGACGGGCGAAAACGAATGCGATGATGCGAACTTACATGTCGCCCTTTGGGTTGCCACGACAGACAACCGAGGCAAGCGGCATTGCAGCGGGATGCAACCGGCAGTGGAGCTTCCCAGCGATCAAGAAAAAGGTTCTTGGCGGCGAAACAGTGATAAACCGCCGCACAATGGGCTAAGTGCTTCAGAAGACGATTGCGAGGCAACTCAGCGAGCCTCTGCTCGATTCGAGGCAGGAGCTCCCTGTCGTCATATCGTTCGGGTTGCCATTTCGCATTGGCGTCAATGCGGAAAGCGGCGGCGACAAATTGTCCCTCATGCCAGGCAACACATGTGTAGGCCCAAGTAGGCAGCAAAGGCGAATGTTCCGCGAGTTCTGTCCCCGGAAGGTGCGTGCGAACATAACCTGGAGGCAAAAAGGCGGCAACGGGAACTGGAGTGTAGTCTCCTTGCCAGACATCAACAACGCCGCGCAATTGTTGGGCATCCGGATCCCAACCCACTGCACTCCGCTCCGGAAGCGTAAATAGTTTACTTCCATCGGGAAGCGGGATCCATTGTTCAACTGCCGTGAAATGGGAGCCGCTCTTGCCCACACATTCAAGAAAAGGATAGTCAAAAACTCGCCCTTTTGGATCAGCCAGCAGCAGCGACGGCTGCCCAATTCTCCTCTTCTCACTGTGAGCCGGCAATGCGTTGGTCTCCCTCGCGTCTTGTCACGCCAATCTTGTCTGTGTACTCCAAAAACGGTACCACATATTTCCGGCTTGAATCAAGCAGCGCCGTAATGTTTCCGACGGTTACCCCTCCACGCGCGGCGATTTCACTGCGCAATTTCGAGACTGCCGCTTCGAAAACAGTTGGATGAAAGAAGAGCTCCGGTTCCAAGCGCACAAGTCGTCCCTGCTTGACAAGCAAGCCAAGCATTTTGACCATCTCGTTTGAAGACACATCCAAGGTCTTTGCAATGTCGGCAACAGGTGAGGGTCGAAAACCGGAATTCTGGATCAGATCCAACAGTCTCTCTGCCAATGCTTCACGCTCTGTAGCAAGCACCGCACTATGGCCCGAGAGGCGAATGCCCGAGCCCTCGAGTTTGACTTTTCCATCATCGAGAAGCGTCCTGAGAATGAGAGCGAGAAGATTCTCCGGAATACCCGGCAAGGCTACCTGACGCAATTCGGCCCGTTCCATATTAGGAAGCTCCGGCTTCTGGCGATGGAATTCCGCGAGTGTGTCGAGGATTTGCTGGCGAACCCGCTTCAGGGATGCTGCCGACAGGTGTCTCTCTCCAAGCGCAACCACTTCTTGATGAGCAATTAAATTCGTGAGCCAAAGCGTTACACTCTCCGCGCCGAAACCGCTGGCTTGAATCAAGTCGGCCAGAGTCGCCCCATAGGGCGCTCGCTTGTCCAGAAAAATGCGAACGAAGTCCTGTCCACTCGCCTCGCTCAAAGCGAGGCTCACTTCCGACTCAGTAATGCGATTCCGTTTCATGATTCGTGGCGGACTGACTTCAACAATCACACCGCCACCAATTGTCACCATCGGAGAATAGCTGCGCAAGACGAAGCGATCGAGACGCGACGCTGCGGTCGGAAGATCGAGAGCGAAATCCACAAGGGCTCCATCCGGCACCAAAAGGAGAACGCGCGCCATGACTTCTTGCGTGCCGATATGAACTCGAACACGCTGGCGGTTTTTCAATGGTGAAACATGTTTCAAGAGACTTATCTTGGCTCGCAAACGCTGAGATGACACCATGTGATCCGGTGTAGCCAAGAAATCTCCGCGCTTGAGAAGCTGCCGATCTACGCCTCCCAGATTAATCGCGGCACGCTGCCCCATACTGAGGGAAGCCTGAGATTGGCCGTGCATCTGCAGGCCGCGCACGCGCACTTCTCTCCTCTGAGGAAGCAACTCGAGCCAGTCTTCAACAGAAACTTTTCCTGAGAGCACCGTGCCTGTCACGATGGTACCATGTCCTTTCATTTGAAAGACACGATCAATAGGCAATCGGAAAAATCCTCTATCGCCCTTGCGCTGCAGCGCAGGCATCTCGGCAAGCAGGAAGTCCCGCAATTGCGAGATTCCACGACCGCTGACAGAATCCACGACATGAACCGGAGCCTCTTGAAGAAAAGTGTTTGCGGTGACTTCCGCAATCTGCTCGCGCACGAGTTCGAGCCACGCCTCCTCGACCAAATCCGCCTTCGTAATGACGACCGCGCCCTGTTCGATTCCAAGAAAACGGAGGATGTCAAGATGCTCCTGCGTTTGTGGCATGACACCGTCATCGGCCGCCACGATCAACATGGCATAGTCTATCGTCGCCGCTCCCGCGACCATATTGTGAACAAACCGCTCGTGACCCGGAACATCAATGATGGCTGCCACATCGTCCAAGAAGGCAAAGCCGAGGTCTATGGTGATGTGACGCTGCTGTTCTTCAGGCAGCCGGTCCGGATCCGTGCCCGTCAGAGCTTTGACAAGCAACGATTTTCCGTGGTCAATGTGTCCGGCCGTGCCAATGATTATGTGTCCCACAATGCCTTCTCCGCACCGTCACCCGCTGGGCGACTTCCTACCAGAAGCATTTCGATGATAGCTGCACAACTCCTCCACCTCCGTCTCTGTCAGTCTGCGCCAGCGACCTGAGGGAATATCCTTCAAGTAAAAGGGTCCCACCCGGATGCGGCACAATTCGACGACGGTTGCGCCGACCATCTCTACCATGCGGCGAACTTCTCGCTTTCGTCCCTCCTCCAAAGTCATCATGAAGGCCATGGCGCTTGTCGCGCGAACGGCAAGAGGTTTTGCGAGGCGACCATCCAGAACCACTCCACCGCGAAGCCGTTTCAACTGTAACGCTTCGAGCGGCGCCTGCACATGAACAAGATATTCTTTGTCATAGCCAAAGCGAGGATGCATGATCCGATGAGCGAACTCACCATCGTTCGTCAACAGGAGCAAACCTGAACTTTCGCGATCCAAACGCCCAATTGGAAAAAGACGCGTCTCAATGGGAACGAGGTCAAAGACAGTCGGGCTCTTGGAGCCCGCACGCTTGCAAGTGGAAAGATAGCCGGCCGGCTTGTTCAGGGCGATGACAATCCTGTCCGGAGGGACGCGAGACAGGCGGTGTCCGTCAAACTGAATCGTGTCCTGTTCGGGATCGGCTTTGAATCCAAGTTGGCAGATAGGCACACCATTGACTGTGACTCGCCCACGCTGAATCAATTGCTCGCATGTCCGCCGAGAGGCAACACCCCAACGCGCCAGGATTTTTTGCAACCGTTCTTTCATTGAGTACGATAGATGGAATCCAAGAAAAAAACCCTCGGGGAGAGGGTCCGATGATTCGCAGTATCAGAAGAGGTTCACAGGCAAATGCAAGGGTTTACTTCCGTTCTGCGATCGCCAATTTTCGCGTGCGCTTCTGCCAATCGTTAAGGTTCGTCGCGGGCTCAATCCGGAGACGCAGATTCTTCTTGCTGAGGAAACTCTCAATCGCAAAAGTGACTGTGGAAACCTCATCGTCCAAGAGGTCCACATGGATATTCTGTACCATCCCCTGATACTCAATTTGCACCAATCGCTTCCCCGCCACAAGCTTATGTATTAAAATGCCGTCCAACTTCTGTGCAAGGTTCTCGACCAATAACTCATTGTCCACCCAAACGCGCAATTCTTCTCCCTTAATCGTTCTTGTCCGTGCCGGCATCACCGCGAGAAAGGCCTTTCCTTCAAGGCGCTCGTATCGTCCAATGATTTCCATCGAAGTCGTTTCGGGGGTCAATTCCACAAGCTGCGATTCAGGCGTCCTATATCCAATGACATCCTCAAACTCGACGAGAGATTTTCCGAGAGCCACATCAAGGACGACACGCCCGCTTCCCACCGGCTTGCCGGCCACCCGAATACCCCCTTTGATAGGTTCCGTAGATACAGTCAGCTGTGGCGAAGGAAGCGACTCATCCAGAGTCAGTGAGAAGGCGACCAATTCACTCTGATAATCACGGGACAGGTCAATCTGCACAATATCGGGTTTTGAGATATAGCCCTGCTTGCGCGCGGCAACGAAGTAGGTCCCGCGCAGGAGGTCATGGAATGTGTAGTTCGTCTGATGACCTGTCGAATCGCCATTGATAATAATCTCTGCTCCCGCTGGATTTGATGAGACGGCAATCGAGGCCCCCGTAATGCTTTCCTGTACACGAATGGGGGGCTGTTCAGTCGCAAGCACAGGGGTTGCCGTGTCATGTTCAACAATTTCCTCGGTCGCCGCGAGTTCCTCCTCGGCCTCATCCGGATGATCGCGCGCTGCATCGTCCGATGAAAGAGGCGGAGAAGACATCTGCTCCCAATCAATTGGAATATCCTCCCGCAGGGATTCCAAAAACCCGACTGAATCGCTATCCTGCGAAGCCATTGGGCGCTCCACAAGATGAAATGTGATGATAGTCAGGCTATCTTGTATCACATCAACGAAGCGCACCTCTGGCTCAGCAAGATAGCCCGGTTTGCGAACGGTCACGGATCTGCGTCCAGCGACAACTCGGGCGAGAGTCGTATCCGTGACGGCTCCGACCCGCATGCCGTCAAGGAGAACTTCAGCTCCTTTCACATCACTCATAACGCGAAGTCGGCCGGTAACCGTCTGTGGGCGCTCAATAAGAAAATAGAAGATAGCTCCGACGATTGCCAAAGGGACGAAAATCCGCAGGAGCCGCAAAATCATATCGGCAGCGGCTCGATACGGACGCGGATGCGAACGGAAAGAGTGAGACCATGGCGCCATTAAACCTGGCCTGTTGTTCTATTCAGATTTGGACATTTTCTTGGCATACTCACTGAGGAATGGCGTGAAGAGATCTATGGGAACAGGGAAAACGGTTGTCGAGTTGTTCTCCGCTGCCACTTCCACGAGCGTCTGGAGAAATCGAAGCTGCAAAGCGATAGGATGCGCCTCCATCACCTTTG
>Ga0315289_10000084_pt1 | contig 140597 bp, 171 predicted proteins | sample YL17G11_40_MG_FD_203452 | JGI IMG/M metagenome (GOLD analysis project Ga0315289, IMG submission 203452) | Sediment microbial communities from Yellowstone Lake, YNP, Wyoming, USA - YL17G11_40 | ecosystem: Environmental > Aquatic > Freshwater > Lake > Sediment | place: USA: Wyoming | collected... | reverse complement strand
CCTACTGATCTCAAGCTGTCATCTTTTTTCCAAAGATCAGTTACAAGTCAGTTGCTCTACCAACTGAGCTATCGAGGCCTTGCAAGTTAATTAAATATCTTTCCTTAGATAAACTTAAAAGTATGTCGCTTATATCTGAGGAAGCTAAAAAGAAATTTTTCAAGGCCGGTTACAGAATAGTCGGCAACCATTCTGCTGTTGAGATCTGCCACTGGACAAAGGAAAGCTTGAGGTCAGGAAGAGTCTGCTACAAGCAAAAGTGGTATGGTATTGAGAGTCACAGATGTCTGGAAATGACTCCTTCTTTGATTTGGTGCACTCACAAGTGCCAATTTTGCTGGAGGCCATTGAAATTTACCATATCTGGAGAGCCAAAACCAGACGACCCCAAAAAAATTATTGATGGCTGCATTGAAGCTAGAAGGTTATTGCTCACTGGTTTCAAAGGATATTCAAAAGTTGATGTTAAAAAATGGAAAGATGCTAACAAACCAACCAATGCTGCAATAAGCTTGGCTGGAGAACCGACTCTCTATCCTTTAATCTCTGATTTGTTAGAAGAATTTCACAAAAGAAGTATGACAACTTTCCTAGTCACTAACGGGACTAGACCAGATAGGTTAAAAAGTCTGGAGGAAGAGCCAACCCAGCTCTACATCAGCCTTTGCTCGCCGGATGAAAAAACCTATCACAGAGTTAACAATCCTCTGATTAAAGATGGCTGGAAGAAGTTGAACGAGAGTCTAGAACTAATGAAGAGTTTCGACTGCAGAAAAGTTATAAGGTTGACTTTAGCTAAGAATTTGAACCTAAAATATCCAGAGAAGTATGCAAAACTAATTTTGAAAGCAGAACCAGACTTCATCGAGCCAAAGGGTTTTGTCCATGTGGGTGAGGCACAGAAAAGATTATCAAGAGAAGCAATGCCTTCAATCGAAGAAGTGAAAAAATTTGCAGAAAAACTTTCAGATTTCACAGGATATAAAATCAAAGATCAAGATGAAGCAAGCAAAGTTGTTTTATTAACAAAAGGTTAAGATTAAAATATGAAGAAAAAATTCTGTCCCAAGTGCGGGAAACCAATTGAAAAAATATATGGCAACTTGTGCAAAGACTGCTTCCTACTGAATGTTTCATTCGTAAAAAAGCTTCCAGACAAAATAATCTTAAGGAAATGCAAATCATGCGAGAAGATATTTGTAAACAAAAAAAGTGCAAGCACAGTAGAAAACGCTGTCGAATTGATACTTGAAGATTTGCTGAAGCAGCCAGACATCCATTCAGCCACTTACCGTGTGGTCGGGAATAAAATTCACATCAATCTAACATTGAAAGTGGACGACCTGGAAAAGGCAGAGGAAAAGGTTGCTAATTTGATAGTAAAAAGTATTTTTTGCGAATTCTGCTCCATGAAATTAACCGGCTATTTTCAATCAATACTTCAGATCAGAGCTCCGGCCAATCTTCTCGATGAAATTCTGGATGATGTGCAGAATCAAATCGAGTTTTTGAGCCAGTACGATAACCTAGCTTTCATTTCAAAGTCAGATGGAAAACCAGGATGGATTGATTTGTACATAGGCTCGAAAAGAGCAGCAACACAGATATCTAAATTCCTGAAAGGCAAGTTTAAGGCAAACATTAAAATCTCAAGAAAATTAACTGGTTATATAAGCGGAAAGAAAGTTTATAGAGACACGTTGCTGGTTACAATAGGTGAGGTAAATGGGAAAGAAAAAATTCGAACCGACTCCAGAAGAGGTCGAGGTGGCAAGAATAAGGACGCCAAGGGCTGGCGAGGTCCTGGGTGTGGTCGAGATGATGCTCGGAGCCGACAAGATGAGGGCAAGATGTGAGGATGGGAACGTAAGGATCTGCAGGATACCTGGAAGGATGAGAAAGAGGGTTTGGATAAAGATGGGAGACTTGATTCTGATTGAGCCATGGAAGATACAGACGAACGAGAGGGGAGATGTTGCTTTCAGGTACACTTCCACTCAGGCAAACTGGCTAAGAAGAAAGGGTTTTGTAAAAGACCTTTAGGAATATCACCAACTTAATTATTAACAAATTTTCAATTATTAATTGAGTGATTGCTTGAAACCGAAGATAAGATTGGAAGACATTAAGGAATTAAAAATCGAGAGGAAAGTTTTTGATGACAAGACACTATTCGCCATATACAAACTGATGAAGAAGGGAATTGTAAAGACAGTTGAAAGCATCGCCAAGGAAGGGAAGGAGAGCGTGGTTTTATCTGCAAAGAATCCTAAAGGCGAGTGGATCGCCTTGAAGCTCTATAGGATAGAATATAGCAATTTCAAGAGAATGTGGGAATACTTGGCAGAAGATCCAAGATTCTTTGGTTTGAAAAAAAGCAGGAGAGCGGCAGTCTACACATGGTGTAAGAGGGAATTTAAAAATCTGAAAATTGCTCATGATGCTGGTGTGAACTGCCCCAAGCCGATAAAATTCATCGAGAATATTTTGGTGACTGAGTTTATTGGCAAGGACGGGGAACTTGCTCCCATGCTGATTGACCTCAAGTTCGATCAAAGAGACGCCCAGTTAATCTATCAAGATGTTTTGAACGAGATTGAGAAGATTGTCAAGGCCGGCTTGGTTCACACGGACTTCAGCGCATACAACATTTTATTTTTTGACAGAGTCTGCATAATAGATTTCAGCCAGGCGGTCACGTTCGAGCACCCTACGGCAAAGGAATTTTTAAAGAGAGACATAAAAAATATAAATTCATACTTCAAGAAACTGGATGTTAAATTAGAAGATGAAGAAAAACTGTATGACAGGTTAATAAAGGTTGCGGGATTGAAATGATAGATTTAGTCAGGATTCCAGAGGAAAGGTTGAAAGCTTTGAAGAGGGGAAAGTTCAAAGACCAGCTCGAAAAATTCACTGAGACAAAAATTGAATTCAACGACGACATTTCCATAGAATGTGACGATCCCCTGAAGATTTTGAGAATAAAGATGGTTTTGCAGGCTTTTGGAAGAGGATTTGATTTCGACACTGCGATGAACCTTCTCGACGAGGATTACATCCTTGAGATCATTGAGATGAAAGATTATGCTGGAAAATCCAGGAACAGAATGATAGAGCTGAAGGGAAGAGTCATCGGAACCAAGGGGAAGTCAAAAAAGATGATTGAGGAGAGCACAGAAACAAAAATTTCGATATATGGTAAAACAATATGCATCATAGGAAAGTGGGACCGAGTCACGGGTGCGAGGAAATCGGTTGAAATGCTTTTAAGCGGAAGCCTGCATAATACTGTATACAGATTTTTGGAAAAGGTAAACAGGTGATTTCACGACTGACCAGAGGATTGATGGAGTCGAACTGAGCGATAAGATAAAAGAAATTAGTGTTGCAGAATTTTTCGAAAAGAACAGGCATCTTCTTGGATATGAGAACCCGACAAAATCCTTGCTGACAACAGTCAAAGAGGGAGTGGAGAATGGGCTTGATGCGTGCGAGGAAGCAAGGATATTGCCAGAAATATCCATTTCTCTGAAACCGAGTGGTGCAGACAGGTTCAAAGTTGCGATAGAAGACAATGGGCCTGGAATCGTGGAGGCAAAAGTCCCGATGGCTTTTGGAAAATTTTTGGTTGGAAGCAAGTTCCACAGGCTGAGGCAAAGCAGAGGGATTCAAGGAATAGGAATTCACGGAGCAGTTCTCTATTCCCAGCTGACAACAGGTAAGCCAATCAAGGTGACATCCAGCACCGGAAAGGAAATCAATGAGTTTGAACTGATGATTGATGTTACAAAGAACGAGCCAAAAATAATTTCCCATGCTTCACACAGGAACCCTAACAAATGGCATGGGATCAAGATCGAGATGGATACTGAAGGAAAATATATTGAGAGGCAGCAGTCAATTCCAGAATATTTGAAGCAGACTGCAATCGTAAATCCTTTTGCCCACATTATTTTTGACGGGCCGGATGGGAAGACCGAATTCAAAAGAACCGTTGAAGAACTCCCCAAGCAGCCAAAAGAAATCAAACCGCATCCGTATGGCGTTGAGCTGGGAAGACTCAGGAGGATGCTGTCAATAACTAAAGACAAAACAATTGTAATGTTCTTGACAAGGGAATTCTCAAGAGTGGGCAGAACTTCTGCAGAGCAAATCTGCAAGCTTGCAAAGATCGAGTTCAGCAGAAAACCGCACGAGCTGGCTCACGAGGAAGTGGACAGGCTGCACAAGGCGATGCAAATGGTGAAGCTGATAGCTCCACCTACAGACTGCCTGTCTCCACTCGGAGAAAATCTGATCACAGAAGGGCTGAAGAAAGAACTGCCGGCAGAATTTTTTGTTGCTATTTCCAGGTCGCCAACAGTATATCGCGGTTATCCTTTTCAGGTTGAAGTCGGTTTAGCTTACGGTGGCAGCTTGCCAGAGAACGAAACTTCTCAACTTTTTAGATTTGCAAACAAGGTGCCTTTGCTTTACCACAAAGCCGACTGTGCGATAACCGAGGCCGTTGCAGATACTGACTGGAGAAGATATGGCCTGCAGCAGTCGTCTGGCAATCTACCTTCTGGCCCGTTGGCAATCATGGTTCACCTGATATCAGTCTGGGTCCCGTTCACTTCAGAAGGAAAGCAAGCAATTGCAAACTATCCTGAGATAGTCAAAGAAATCAAGCTTGCACTTCAGGATGCAGGAAGGAAACTTTCAAAGTTCGTCAACCAGAGGAGAAGAGCGAAAGACTCCCAGCTGAGGAAAGAACTTTTCGAGAAATATATTCCTGAATTAGCAGAATCACTAGAGAAGCTGACTGAGAAACAGAAACAAAAGATTATTGAAGAATTGGAAAAGATAATTAAGAAAGGTGGTTTGGTTGGAAAAGCAGAAGACGGAAGTCAAGAAAAGCCTTAAGCAGATCGGGGAAAAGGTCTTGAAAGATATAGAGAGCGGAAGCAATCCCAGTCTGGATGTTCCTATAAGGACTTTGAGCAATGTGAAGTTTGATGAAGAGTCCAAGATGCTGACGATGGGTGATGCAATCGCAAAAAGATATTTCTTCAATGTGGCTCACGTGAGAAAATTCGTCCAGACCATAGAGGCTGCGGCAGTGGCAAAAGAATTGATTGATGTGAACAAACACTTGAGCCTCAGAGAAGCATTTTACAGGATGAAAAGAACACTTCCTGATTCGAACATAAACTTGGTTGACGAGCAGGTTGAGTCTAATCAGGCAATAGAAGATTTGGAATTGATTTCAAGCAGCTCTCGAGAGCAACTGCACATCAATGCGAACAAGATGGGCTCGGTTGCCGGGAAGATTGTGGTAGAGGATAAGGGAGATTTGATTGACTGGAGCAAGCTCGGGAGCGGTGGTTGGGCGATCCCTTCGAACGTGGAAGACATAATTTTCAAGAAAGTGAATACAAAATTCATAATCTACATGGAGAAAGCAGCCGAGTGGGAGAGATTGCACGAAGATAAAGTGTGGGAGAAATTGAACTGTGCTATTGTCAGCTCGCAAGGCCAGGCCACTCGTGGAGTGAGAAGATTGTTACAGAGGCTGCACCTTGAACACAAATTACCTGTATATGTTTTGACAGATTTTGATCCGTGGGGATTTTACATTTATTCTGTTCTCAAGTTCGGTTCAATCTCTCTAGCTCACATCTCTGAAAGCCTTGCTATCCCAGAAGCCAAGTTCCTCGGATTGACAGCAGACGACATCAACAACTTTGATTTGAAGAAACATCTGATTAAATTCGAGGATGTGGATTTCAAAAGATTGGAACAGATAAAGAATTATGACTGGTTCAAGAACGGCAAAGACTGGCAAAGGCAGTTCAAGATGATGAAGGACATGAAAGCAAAGGCGGAGTTGGCTGCACTATCTTCTAAAGGAATAACATTCATCTCTGAGAAATATCTTCCAGACAAGATAAAGAAGAAAGATTTCATAGACTGATAAATAAATATCTTCATTTTTCTAATTGAGATATAATGACACACTACGCATTAGTTCCAGCTTTCAACGAAGAAGAAAATATTAGAGAAGTGATTCTTCGCTTGAGAAAGCATGCAAATGTAAGCATCATGGTGGTTGATGATGGATCTACTGATAAAACTCCTCGAGTAGTGAAAAAACTAGGGACTGTTCTTGTAAGGCATGAAACGAACAAGGGCAAAGGCGAGGCAATCAATTCTGGTTTTGAATATATTTTGAAAAACTGCCCTCAAGCAAAGTATGTTGTTGTGATAGATGCTGACATGCAGTATTTGCCAGAAGAAGCGATGAAACTTTTGAAGCCATTGGAAGATGGAAAAGCAGATTTTGTGACCGGATACAGGGATTGGTCTGAAGTTCCATTCAGGCACAGGCTTGGCAATTTCGTCTGGAGGAAATTCTTCAACATCCTTTTCGGGACAGATTTCAAGGACACAAATTGTGGGTATATAGCTTTGACAAGGGATGCTATGAAAAAGGTTAAGAGAGCTCTCCATGGAGGATACATAATCGAGAATTCTGTTTTCATCGAGGCAATAAAAAACAATTTTAGAATCAAACAAGTTCCAGTCACTGTTGTTTACAAACGCAAAAGTGGTGTCGTGAGAGGGATAAGAATAGTCCTTGGTGTTTTCATTTTCATTTTGATGGAAGGTTTCAAGTTCAGGCTTGGGATAAAGGGTTAAAATCCATATAATTTTAGAAAAACGAAATTTCTAATCTAGTTTAAAATTGATTTTTCCGTTTATGACAAAACTAATCTGATTTTTTAATGATATAAGAAAACTTATTTTATCTTCTTTTCTGATTTCATCGGAACTCTGACCCCGAAAAGAGAGTATATTTGAGAAAACGATTTAAAGTCGAGAGAGTAGATTAAAATGAGATGGGAATGTAGCTCAGTCCGGGAGAGCAATCGGCTGAAGACCGATGTGTCGGGAGAGGATTTAAAAAATTCCCTGAATTCAAAAGATGTTGGTACATCTGAAAGTCTCCCCATTCCCATACCTTTTTTTAATACAAAAAATGTATTTTTTAGCCAAAATGATATAAATAGAAACATAAAAATACCAAATAAGTTGACTACATATCTTGCTGAGGACATTGGAATTCAAATAGGTGATGGTGGTGTATACATTTACAAAGATTTTGATGGAGATTCTCACTATAGGATAGAATGTTATGGCCATATAATTGAAGATGAAAATTATCTTAATAATTTTATCATACCTTTAAAAGAAAAACTATTTAATTTGAGTCTTAAATTAAAATATCACAAGCTAGCTGGAACATGTTATTTGAGAATAGGATCTAAAGCTTTAGTAACTTTTTATCACAATGTTATTGGTTTACCTATAGGTAAGAAATCAGAAATTTTTATCCCAGAAATTATTTTGAATTCTTCTGACGAGATCATGGCAGCTTGTCTAAGAGGATTAGGTGACACAGATTTTTCACTCAGTTTCCAAAAGAAACAGAAAGAAATACACTATTATCCAATTCTTCATATAACTAGTTGTAGTAAAATTTTAATTGAGCAAACGAGTTTTGCATTAGATAAATTAGGTATTTCTAACAATACCAATTTCGATTATCACGATAAAGATAAAAGAACAGGTAAAACTTATATAAAACATGATTTGTTTGTGTGTGGAAAAAGAAACTTAAAACTTTGGATGAAATTAATCGGCTTCCATAATATTAATCATTTCAGCAGATATCAGATTTGGAAGAAATTTGGTTTTTGCCCGCCTAAAACAACATTAGAACAGCGGATTAAAATTTTGAATGGTGATATAGACCCAAAATCCCTTGAATGTCAATAAACTCAAATCTCTCCTGTCCCACTCCCTTCTTTATTTTTCAGAAATTCAATTAAAAATATGAGAATTTATTTGATTAGGCATGGAGAAACAACTGGTGACATTGAAGGCAGATATGGCGGGGATTATGAAGATCATTTGTCAGATAAAGGAAAGCAGCAAGCAATGCAACTGGCAATAAATTTAAAAAATAAAGGAATTCAAATAATTTATTACAGCTCAAGGATACGTGCAAAAGAGACTGCTCAAATTGTGAATGATGTTCTTAATGTTAAATTAGAAATTGTCGATGATTTGCGGGAAAGAAATAATTATGGGATTCTTACAGGGATGACCAAATTGGAGGCAAAGCAAAAATATCCAGAAGAAGTTGAAAAATTATCTAAAGGACTGCGTCATAATGTAAAAGATTCGGAAGGCTATGAATCATTTAGGAAAAGAGTAGTCAGAGGTTTTGAAAAAATTATAAAAAATGAAGAATATGATGTATGCGCAGTTATCTCACATAGCGGCCCAATAAGATGCATTTTCAGGGAAGCCCTTAAACTTGAAGAGCCTGAACATATAGGAGATTGCGAAGTCATTGGCCTTGAAAAGAAAAATTCTGAAATATTTGTTTTTAATTAAAAATTTAAGATTGAATTACAAAATCATTAAGATTTATTTCTAAATTTGTCCCAGTTTTTTATCAAAAGAAAAAGCAATATTAAAAAAACAACCAATAGCACTTGGTTTGTGGCCTGATAAAGTGTATACACGCTATTTTCTGGTATATAACCTGTTAAAAATTCTAACTGGTTTCTAACTGGGAATTGAGGTTGGTGAGGGTGAATGGAAGTGAATTGATAATTTAACCAGTATACGACTTCCCCAGCACTTCTAACAATCCAGAACATTAAAAATACCAATAAAGTATACCGAACGTCATTTTTATAAATCAATACAAGAGATACTATAAAAAAGAAAATCGAAAAAACTATTGCATCACCTAAAATAAAGGTCCCATTAAGTAATGTTAAAATAAATGGCATGAATGTCCAGATAACGTTCTCTGTTTCTGCTCTAACTTTAGCAACGGCAAATATAAACAACGCCAAAGATATTAAAGCAAAAATAATGAGAAATGGACGATTATATTTTTGAAGCCTTCCTAGATTATTCATAATAATTATTATTTTCTATAGTTAATTATAAATAAAAATTTTAATGAAAATTACAACAATAATTTAAGATTTATCAACGTCTTACAAAATAATAGATTAGATGATTGAGATGGCAGAAGAACAAACACCTGAGATTGGAATAAAGGGCGGATGGGAAGGGGAATTGCTAGAGAACAGGGTGATGATCTGGGGTAAGGAGGCATTTCAGCTGTATGACGAGTCTGGATATGGAAAGCCTCTGCCAGAGGAAGATCCTGACAGACTTGAGCTAGAGTTAATCGAAGCTGTTTACCTGGTCGAGAAAGGAAAGCTGAAAGTTTTTTCCAAGGGCGAGGGCAAGAAAAAAAGAAAATCCATCAATTTTAAGGACATGATGGAAATCGGAACTAAGCAAGTGAATCTTTTTCATTCTTCTTTTATCGTCTACAGGGACATGAGAGAAAGAGGTTATCTGGTTAAAACAGGATACAAGTTCGGTGCCGTGTTCAGGGTCTATGAGCGTGGGGTGAAGTTGGTTCATGGCCCGAAGGAAGCCCACGAACACACGAAATGGGTCGTGCAGCCTGTTGCCGAGGAGTCGGCATTCTCATTGCCAGAAATGTCTCGAGCGGTCAGGCTAGCTCACAACATCAGAGCCACATTCGTCTGGGCTGTGGTTGACAAAGAGTCTGACGTGACCTACTACGTCATACAGAGAATAACCCCCTGAGTGGTTTAATTGGAAGAATAAAAACTTCTTTTATTAAACAATAACAACCATTAAGAAACAGCATGCAGCTTAGCTCAACTTAAATCTGAGGACAGCGGCTATGTCGTATGCTCTGCAGAACTTCTCTCCTATAGCATTTTTTCTTGAAACAAGTTTAATTTCCCCTCTTTTGTTTTCAATCTCTTTGACCAACTCTTCAAAATTTTTTTCATGTATTTTTTCCTCAGAAATAAAAACAGTTTTTACCGCGCCAATGCCAGCTGCAGCTCTCACCTGTTCAATGCCATAAGCAGCAATCCCGTCATCCTTGCTTACATGAACGAAAAATTCTTGGATTTCCGCATCTTTGGCAACAGACATTTTTATTTTTGCCCTTTCCATCCTTTCTATCTGCTCTTCCTTCCACTCTTCCTTTTCAAGCGTGAAAAAACTGCCAAATCCAACTTCGATTGTATGGTAACTTCCTTTCTGAACATCCTTCGGCGCTTCCACTATCTTGCCAGCAACCCTCAATTTATTTTTATATTTGTCAAACTCGATTTTCTCCACCCTTATTTTCAAGGTAAAAAATTTCTTCTCGCCCTTTTCCTTCCCTTCCTCCTTCTGGATGAATACCGTCCTCAGTGTCTTTGCGGTGAGAAAGTCTCCAGTCTCAAGTATACTCTGCATGTGCCAGAGGTCTAGCGGGTCGTCTATCTTGAGTTTTGCAACCTTCCTTTCAGGGCTGAATTCTACCACTTTCAAGCAAACACCACAAGAATTAATTGTTTAAAAGGTAATTATAAAATTAGGTGTCTTTTTGAAAAGAGGGGAGACAAAGATTGATGAGTTTGCATATGTGCTGCTCGCCGGCCTTCTACTCATTGTAATAATGATGATTGTCTGGAGTGCCTTGCCTCAGGAACTGCCGCCGATGGTAACTCCTCCTTCTGTTTCCTTGTCATTGTCAAGGGGTTCCTCAGCAAGCTTCATTTTTACCATAAATGCGACTGCTGCAAAAATTACCCTGGATCCTTACGGCGACATAAAGGACTGGCTGAATTTCGATAAGAATTTCTTCGCTCTTGGAGGCTCTACAGATGTTAAAGTGACTGTAGTTGCTCCTGCCGATGCCACGGAAGGAGTCCACACTGGATATATAACAGTCTCTTCTGCAGGAGGCAACAGGACAGTTTATGTCAACGTAAACGTTTTGAAATTTTCAGCAACAGACATCCCCCACCCAATCTATTTCAATGATTTTACTGTTAGCTACACTCTCGGCTCTGAAATAATAGCATCAAAGGAGGATGTGGATGTCGCAAAAGGCACTTTCACTAATCAGCCAGTGAGCTTGGTTAACGATCCGTTGCCAGACGACAAGTTTTCAATTGTCACATCCGGTTTTATTTCAATAGTTGTGGATGACACAAACAGCGGCGGCAACCTTATTGTAGAGCTTAACGGCAAGGAAGTTTTCAGGAGAACCGTTGGCTCGGGAGAAATCTCCATCCCGCTTGACAAATCTCAAATCAATAAAACCAATACAGTCAATTTAAGGACTGAATCGCCAGGATGGAAATTCTGGATGAGCACGGTCTACAAAATAAAGAGTGCCAAGCTTGGTATAAACTATCTGGGGATATCTTCTCAAGAAAAAACATTCAGCCTGGATGCAATAGAAGTCAGCAACTTCAAGTATGCCAGAGTGACTTTCAGGGTCAAGATTCCTTTGCTGCCTCAGCAAGAGCTTGTGATAAAAATAAACAACCAGACTGTTTACATGGATGTCCCATCAGTTTCGATATTCAGAGAGGATTTCAGAGATGATATTTTTGGTAATCCGTTAAGTTTGAATGCCGGCCAAAACACATTGTCCTTCTCGCTGGAGAATGAAGGGTTCTATGATTTGGGAGACGTGACTCTGATAGTAGTGCGCAGCACGCAACCCTTATACCAGTGAAAGCAAGCTGAAGAAATCCCTTGTTCCTGTCGCAGCACCCAAAACACCTATACACAATTTAAGATAGTTGCTTAGCTCTCTGTCGCTAGAAAATCTGTCGATCAAAATCAAGACAGCAACCACACCAGCCAGCTTCAGGAATATGAACGAGGCTGGTCCAAACGAGCTGATGAAAAAATTTGGAAGGACATGCTGCTCCCGGTAGCCAAAAAAGTTTAGTGCGACGAAGGTCGTGGTCGCGTCAAACATCTGAATTGCAGAGACAATTCTATTGGACAGGTTCCATTTTTTAATTGAATAGAAAACAGCAATCCAAGGCAGCAAGAAAATTCCGACTAAAAAAATACCGTAGAAGTTAGTCAGTTTAATGTGAGCTATCGTGAACGAAAGTAATAGTAATCCTATAATGAAAGAAGTTTTGAAATAAGGTATACTACTTTTCCTTTGCAAAAGAATACTGATTGACAAAGTCAATGCCAATATGATGAAAACAAATAAATAGATGCCGGGAGTGACAAACCAGTAAGAGGTTACAGCCCCTACATCCTCCAAACTCCTCAATGCTCCACCAAAAAGTATGTACGGAGCTACAGCCAAAGCAAATCTTCTGTCGATTTTAATGTTGATTCTTCTCAACAATTTGAAAACAATGTAGGCTGCAATAACAAAAGCAAAACTATAGGCAAGAGTTTTTGGTATGTCATAACCGGTTTTTGCCGGTGAAAGAAAGTAATCCAAGAAATCCTGAGGATTCATAAATAATAAATTTCCTTTGTATAATTAGTATACATGGGCCCATAGTCCAGTTGGTTAAGACGCTGCGTTCACATCGCAGAGATCGTGGGTTCGAATCCCACTGGACCCACCTATTCTTTTAATCTGCCTTAGATGAACTGAAACTTTTTAACTTAATTAAAATAAGGTTTAATTATGCCAAAAAGAAAAATTCATAATAAAATTTTAGATGAAGTCCCTTTTGCGTCTTCACATAATAGAAAACAAACAAATAATTTAAATAAATGGATAGATGAACCTTCTCAGAAATACCCAGGGATAAGACATAGAGATTTTAGACATAATCCAGTTAAAGTTGCAAGAAGATTTTCTGGTGGAAGTGATTTGTCTTATATGAAAAATTTAGCTATTGCAAGTGGTCATGTAGCTTTAGATAATGTAGACCACATGAGAAAAAAATTTTTACCAAAAAAGAAAAGGAATATTTAGGAATAGATATGGCATATAAAAGAAAAACACATGGTGGAGAAATTAGTAGAGAATTAACTGGAGATGGAAGAAAATCAATAGAAACTTCTCTAGAAGAAGATCTTGGGGTAAGAAGGAAAAAAAGGTATTAAACAATTTTTTTATTTTCTAGAATTTTCTTCATTTGTTTAAAGAAAGGTGTAGGTATTTTTTCCAATTTCATCTAATATACCTTAACTGAACCAAAGATTTAAATTTAAAATCCTTGAGAAACAGTAGTGAAATCATGTTTCAGCAAGGACAACAGATTGCAGACATTTCTCTATTTGAAAGAAGAAGAATTAACCTGGGTTTCACGAGTGGAAGCATTCATCCTTACAAGGATTTTCCATTAAATGAAATTATAACTACACCTGTGATTTTTGATGTGAATGGGCAATTATCCGCATACATAACAGGATATAGAAGTGCGTTGGTTAGACATTATTTGGGATGGTTTAAATACAAAGGCATCCACCCACGACCAAATATGGGGCATGAAAGCGGTGAACCTTATGGCAGTATGAGTAAAAAAAAGGCCATCAGAGAGCTCGAGGTTTTTGAAGCAATTAACAGAGGTTTTGAGAAATATGGTTACAGGGGTCCACTAATCCCAGCTGGTTACATGGAGTATGACATTCCATATAATGGAGAGAATGTATGCTGCTCTATTTCCAAAACACATGGCGATACAAGAGTCCTTGAAATTTGGAATTATCTATATCACAATCCAGTTACAGAAAATCCAAGATTATTTCACCAATTCTTGAAAAAGCTAAATGAGTGGTTGGGGTTTGCTTATAGAATTTTAAGGGAGCAAAGTGTTTTACCAAGTCCGGAATCAATTTTCTTAGACAATTATGCATTTTTCAGAACAAATGGTGGATATGGAATTAGTAGAATAGATATGGGATCTGCAGAGTTCAAAAATGATGAAGCTAGATTAAGAGATTATGCTGACGATATTCGTGGCTGGGCAAATAGCTTTAGTTTCCCTTTCAATCCATTTAGTTATGCTGCAAGATTGAAAATGAGTCCAAAGGAAATTTTAATTAAAAATAAAAAAATTGACATCGAAATTGAAGAAGTAAAAAGAGTGAGCGATGAAAGAATAGAAGTGGATAGAAGAGGAACTGAAGTGTTGTATGTTGCGAAGAGAAGATTTAAAATAAGTGATAGATTAGAGAAGAGTTTCTCAAAAGCTTTTGATGGAGAGGTAGTGCCGGAGCCATTTGACGAGAGAATTATTAATTCTATATTTTCAAAAAGAAAAGCAGTTAGATGGAGTAATAGAACATTTTGGTAAAAATCATTTCTTCTAATATACCTTTTATAAAAACTTTCATGCTTCAACCAGTTTCAGACATGCTCATATTCCGCCCATATCCGCTCATATTTCTAAACCTCGCCTGTTTGCCTTCCATCCTTCATAAACCCAATAATTATTTGAGCCATATATGAGCGCGATATGGACCATGTCCAAAAGACGCTCATATTTCGCTCATAACCAAAGTTCGTAGAATATATGCTAGTTCAACTTTGGATTACGATATAAATTTTTAAATCAACACCCAAATCTAATTATGGCAACTTTGCGGCAATTAGAAGAAGAAATTAAAAAAATCAAAGAAAGAAACAATCGTGTCGAAAAAGACAAAATCTGGGAAACTAGCTATGCAAGAAGAACCTTGCTGATGCTGTTCACATATTTAGCTATCGGTTTTTATCTTCAGGCAATCGGTGTTTCGCAACCTTGGCTAAATGCAATCGTTCCCGCAGTTGCGTTCATGTTATCCACATTAACCCTTCCTTTCTTCAAAAAGCTGTGGCTAAAATACATTTATAGAAAATAAAATTCAACTCGCAGCCTGGATATTTTTAAAAATCCTTCAAGCTTCTTTGCTCTTTTGCCTTGGCTGCATGCTGCTTTTTTATTTTTTCAAATTCCTCGTCAGAGAAAACCGGTCTTCCATAAACCCCGTCATATCCGGCAACATATTTTACCTTCCCTTCCCTGACTTTCAAAATTGCATCAACAGTCTTCTCATTCGCAACCTTCAACATTTCTTCTTTAGAAGCATTCAGCAAAATATTCAGCTCATTCCCAAACTTCCCTATCATCTTGTCCTGCTCTTCAATTACTTTTTTTGAATACAGCTGGTTGGTTCCGGTGACATAAGAAATTATTTCGTAAAGAGGAAGCAGTGACTTGAACGGGATTGCATCCTTGGGAACGAAACCTTCCGGCCTGTCCGCCAATTCCTCAACCCTGTGCAGAACTCCAATCGTCAGTTTCTTTCCACAAACAGGGCAGATGCCGTTGAACTTCTTTGCTTCTGCCGGAGTCAAAGTAATTCCGTGCTCGCGATGGCCATCAAAATGATATTTCCCATAATTTGGATCAACCTCAATCGTATACAAAAATCTTTTTCTATCCTTATTCTTAATCGCGTCAAAAATTTCTTTGAAGCTGACTTTTTTCAGGTCAAAGACATTCGCCTCCCTCCCCATGCGCCATGGATATGGTGAGTGAGAGTCTGAGTTTGAGACCAGAGTAAATTTATCCAGAGCAGACAACCTCCAGTTCATCGACGGGTCGCTCGACAAACCTGTCTCCAGGGAAAAAATATTTTTTGTTTGGTCCTGATAGCAATCTTCTATCCTGTTGAACCCGGACTTCGAGCCAAAAACAGAAAACCACGGCGTCCATATGTGCGCAGCAGTTATCATCACATCCTTTGAAATCTCCATTATGTTTTCCACCAACTCTGGCGCTGCCATCAGCAGAGTCGGCCTGCCATCAGACTTCAGGTTCCCGTATTTCGACAAGCTCTCATTGATCTGCTCTGCTATCTCAAAACTCGGCACGTGAATGATGTGATGGACTTTCTTGGTCTGGCCTTCGAACTGAAATATTGTTGAGACTTCAGTGGTCAGCATGAAAAAAATATTTTTATAAACAAATAATCCAGTTCCACTTACTTCTTCTACATTAGATTTTATCTCCCTCAAATACGCAGGATGACTAAAATCTCCTGTTCCCAACAAGCCCAACCCTTTTATTTTCGCATATTTGGTCAGCTCAGGAATTGTCATCAACTGACTCGTGGCTCTGCTATACTTTGAATGTATGTGGAAGTCAGCGACAATCTGCATTTGCTTCACTATATTAAACCTAATGAAGAAAGAACAAGTAGAGCTGAAAAGAAGATCATGACGAGCCAGAGTGCTATATTCCATCTCAATATCTTGCTCCCGTCCAATGGCGGGATTGGCAGAAGGTTGAACAGGGCAAGCCACGCATTAACAGACGATATCAAGAAGAATATGTTTCCTGGGATCAGCCTGAATACAAAAGCAAAAACCAAATTGATGGCAGGTCCCACAAAGGAAATTATTCCCATCTCTATTTGAGTAAGATTGACTTTTCTATATCCCCACCTGGCAAACCTGAAAGGGTAAATAACAACAGCCCCGGGAGCGACAAAAGGAATGAACCCATAAGGTTTCATGAACATCAATGCAAGTCCGAGTACCAATCCTTCAATCCACATCTTGTAAAAAGCAACTGCTCCAAACCTCCTGGCGATAGTTCTGTGGCCAAGCTCGTGAAAAAGGAAAGCGATCACAACAACAGCAAGATAAGTGGGAAACATGGAAAAATTCGGATAGGAAAAAATTATTGTTATTGCCAAAACAGAAATCACTATATCTCTCACTTCATTTTTAGAAAACATCTGGTTCAGCTTCATGTATTAAACTTTAAATTAAAAGTATAAAAAAACATTTGGAAATATAATTTAAGAGAGAGAATGAAAGACAACTGGATTCCAGAAAAACTTTACCGGGAGATTCAAAAATCTATTCCTATACTCTGCGTGGATGTGGTGGTTGAATGCGGGGGCGGGGTTTTGTTGATGAAAAGAAAAAATTATCCGGCAAAAAACAAGTTTTGGATTCCTGGGGGAAGGTTAAGGCTCGGTGAGGATTTGAAAAAATTTGCTGTGGAAAAAGTGAGGGAAGAGACTGGACTGGTATCCGAGAAAAGTTATTCAGGACAGCAAGATTCTGAAATAAGGCTCATGTCAAAAAGTATTTCAACGCCTCTTCAACGGTGGCTACTTCTTTCACTTCTATTCCAACACTTTTACTGATGTCAACCTTTTCTTTTTTGTATTCTGTAGTACAGTAGGTCATCGATCCATATTTCGTGCAGTTCTCCACAGGCCTGTAGCTTGTTTGAGTTCCCTGACCTTCAGGGACTAAAAATAAATTGGCTCCAACATCCTTTGCTGCCTTAGCCTTTTCTGCGATTCCACCCACAGGTCCGATTGTCCCATCAGGGTTTATCGTCCCAGTTATCATCACATTCGGATTTAGAGATTTGTTCTCCAGTGCTGCTATGGTTGCTACTGTGAGCGATGCTCCTGCTGAAGGCCCTTCTATCAGTGTAGCATTGGTTTCGATACCATAGATGAGATCAACATTAGAAATGTTCACACTAACATCACTCTGCGCCACTCTCTGAGCGGTTCGAATAGAGTACTGAGTGTCGACCCAGAACAGAAGATTGTTCACGTCTGCAAGAACCCTTCCTTCTCCATCCCTAGCTTCAACCTTAAGCAGTGTCACAACTCCATTTCCATCATTATCCACAGCCGGCACTTTCATCACCACAGTTCTTTGGCTCGATTGAAGTGTGATTGGCTGAGTGGTTGTTGTAGTAGAAGAGTTTGTGCTTATGATTTCGGATTTAAAGGAATAATTAGAAAATGTGAAGAAAACTAGGAGTAATGCAATTACTGCCAACAAAAACATAAGGTTGTTTTCCATAGTTAATTCTCTTTGTTTTAGTTAAATATAAGATTTATGGATTTAACTTCTTGATAAGAAATAAATGTGCAGAAGACATGCCTTCAGTCGATATAATCCACAAATTAACTTATTCCAAAAATCCTTCTCCATCCTGTATCCCATAAGCATCGAAACAATTAGGTTATCCTTGCTTTCTTCCGAATCTGGGGAGGTTAGCTAATAGTCTGACCCCATGGGGCAAGACTTCTCAGTTGGAAGTTTGGAGTTAAATTATGAGATTATTCCTTCTGAAGACTGCGACCCCACTCGAAGGGGTTGTGGTAACAGAGAGCCCTTATCTCTCCGGTCGGAGGTCTCCTGCAATAAGGATTATGCTATAAACTAGGATTTAAAGGTTACTGAACAAGAAGAATTTTTCAAGGAAATATACATATCAAAAAGAATCTCCCAATCGGGCCAACCTGAAAGTAGTGAATGATAAGTAGAAAATATTTGAAGAAAGTTTATTTAGACCACTTTTTATATAATTTTTTCCACATCATATTTTTACTAAGAATATAATAGACACACGCAGCGATAGAAACAACAATAACTAAAATGATAATTATAATTTCATTTCTAATTTTTGGAAACTGGTTTTCAGAGGTTGTTGTAGTTGTTTCTATTATTTCAGTTGTAGTGGTTGATGAAGTTGTTGGACCTGGTTGAATAGTTGTAGTTGATTCAGTAGTGGTTGTTGTTGATGATGTGGTTGTTGGTTGAGTAGTTGTGGTGGTTGTTATGGTAGTAGTGGTCGTTGAAGCTGTGGTTGTTGTAGTGGTTGTCGGTGTAGCTATCACTTCAAAGGCAAAGGTTGTATTCGAGAAAACCTGATCATAAGGGAAATCAAAAATCCCATCTTGATCACGATCTTCGACCATATCGTATTTTCCAACTGCTAGTGGTGTGCTCCATACAAGAGTGACCGGTGGATTGCCTGTGATTACTTCATAACCACCTGTGGCATCATTTAGCACTGCTCCAAATTGCCAATTATTGTTATCTGCAACAATGTATGCTCTAGTGTTACCTGGGCCAACTTCTGCCATTAAGTATACAGATTCGTTGTCAAAAAATTGAGTTTTGGGTTTTCCGTTTACATCAGTTGAGTACAAAGTACCGAATGCAATATTTGCGAAAGATAAAGAAAGAATGCAAAATAATGAAATTAAGATAGATACCTTAACCACATGTCCCATATATGTTAATTTATTTTTTTATATTATTTAAAAAAGGTTTTTGGAAATCTTGTCTGACCTCAGGATTCTTCAAGGAGATCTATATATCAAGAAGGATCTCCCAATCAGACTAACCAGAAAGTAATAAATATAAAACAATATTTATTTATGGAAGAATCTTTTGGAAATGTCAAACAAAACAAAATATCCGTTGTGCATTGGATAACTGTATTCTTCATGATGTTTGGTGGATTAGGACCCGTAGTTTATCAGCTTCTTCTTCAACCTATATCAAATTTGACAAATCCAATTGTTTTATTAATTGCAGTTATGAACATTTTACTATTCGTAGCTGGGCTTGGTGTGTGGAATTTTAAGAAATGGGGACTGCTACTTGGTTTGGGTGTGTGCATAATTAGCATTTTAGTCGGAATAATTAATTTTGGTTCTGTTCTTAAGGCACTCGGTGGTGCTCCCTTTACATTTAAGACATTAATTTCTGGTGGATATTTCTCTACAAACTTTATGATTTTTCTAAATGAAATAGGGCCGTTTGTTTCGTTTATGATAGTTGTTTTCATATTTCTTTATCTTTTGATAAAAAGAAATTCATTTTCAAAACAGTAACAGATTCTTCTTGACCTCATGATCATTCAAGGAAATATACATATCAAATTATTTTACAACTTTCTCAATTCTATCCAACGCTTCCTCAATCTTCTCATAAGCAGTCGCATAACTCAGTCTCACGTATCCTTCACCACATTTTCCAAACTCAGTTCCAGGCACAACCAAAACCTTCGCCTTTTTCAAAAACAAATGAGCAACCTGTGAAGAATTCATTTTGAGCTGAGTGATGTTCGGAAAAGCATAGAAAGCCCCTTCTGGCTTCGGGCAGCACATCTTCGGAATCTCATTCAATCTTTTTATCAGCATCTTCCTTCTCCTGTCGTATTCCCTTCTCATCTTTTCAATTTCTTTCTGCGGTCCTTTTAATGCTTGAATTGCTGCAAACTGAGATATTGTTGACGTGCAGACAGAAGTATACAGGTGGCAACGGACCATTGCCTTGACTATATCCAAGGGGCCAGCCACATAACCAATTCTGAAACCTGGCATTGCATACGTCTTCGAAAAACTGTGAAATGTTAAAACATAATTATGCATTCCATTCAAACTTCCAACACTCACATGCTTAGCACCGTCATAAACAAATTTTTCATAAGCTTCGTCTGAAAAAATCACCAAACCATTTTCTATCACAATGCCAGCAATCTCCTCCAAAACTTTTTTCTTTAGAACAATTCCAGTAGGATTAGAAGGAGAATTAATTATTATAACTTTTGTTTTTCCAGGTTCAATCAATTCTTTTATCCTGTCAGGGTTTACTTGAAATCCCTCATTTTCATGCAGTGGAAGTGAAACAGCAACTCCATCCAAGACTTCAACCATAGGCCTGTAAGCAAGAAATCCAGGATCCGGAACCAACACTTGTTCAGTCGGATCAACCAAAACCATCAAACCCAAAAATAAAGCTTCCTGCGAGCCAGCTGTTACTACAACTCCTTCAGGCGAGATATCAATTCCATTTTCTTTTTTCAATTTCTTTACAATCAATTCTTTCAATTCATTCCTTCCGTCTGGAGAAGAATAATGTGTGAAGCCTTGGTCCAGCTTTTTCTTCGTGAAGTTGATTATGTGTTTAGGTGTTGTGAAATCAGGCTCGCCTGGTCCCAAAGAAATTATATTCTTCCCTTCCTCTGCAATCTCCATTATCTTTTGAAACTCGGTCTTCGGCAGCTCAAGCTCCCTTTTTGCTATCCCATCCCTTGTTGGCTTGTGCATAATAGATATTTGTTTTACTTTAACTAAAAATTATTAATGCTGGAGAGTTTTTTCAACCCCAAATCAGTAGCAATCATAGGTGCGAGCCGGACCCCGAACAAGTTAGGCTATGTGATTTTTGAGAATTTCATCAAAGGTTTTGGTGGGAAAGTCTACCCAGTGAATGTTGACACGACCCCGATCTCTGGCCGTGAAGTCTTCCCTTCTGTCAAGAAAATTCCAGACAAAATTGATTTAGCTGTAATTGTAATTCCAGCCGCGGCAGTCCCAAAAGTTTTGAAAGAATGTGTGGAAAAGAAGATTGAGTCAGTTGTAATAATTTCTGCCGGGTTTGCCGAGATCGGCAAAGAGGGGAAAATGTTGGAGGAAAAATGCAAGAAAATTATCAAGGGGAGCAAAACAAGAGTTCTTGGCCCGAATGTGATTGGGGTCTATGACAGCTCGACAAATGTAGACACTCTGTTCCTTTCAAGAGAAAGGATGGGAAGACCCAAGCAAGGCAGCATCTCTTTCATCAGCCAATCGGGGGCAGTCGGCTCTACAATACTCGACTGGCTCTCAGAAGAAAAAATTGGAATAACAAAATTCATCTCCTACGGGAATGCGATGGATGTGAACGAGAGTGACTTGATCGAGTTTCTCGGAAGAGACGAGAAGACAAAGGTTATTGTCGTTTATCTTGAGGGAATAAAGTCAGAAGGAAAAAAATTCATTGAGACTCTGAAAAGAGTTACAAAGATAAAGCCAGTTATCATTTTAAAATCTGGGAAAACAGATAAGGGAATCAAGGCAGTGGCCAGCCACACAGGCAGCTTGGCTGGCTCGGCAAAAATCTATTCCTCAGTTTTCAAGCAGACTGGGGTGATTGAAGCAAACTCGTGGGAAGAACTTTTTGATTTTGCCCGGGCATTTTCCCAACCAGTCCCAAAAAAGAACAGGGTCGTGATTATAACAGATGGAGGGGGGTTTGGTGTTCTGGCTACAGACGAGTGCGAAAGGCAAAAACTGCAGCTTTCAGAGCCGAGCGAAAAACTGAAGAACAGTTTGAAAAATAAATTCCCTCCCTACATCATCCTGCACAATCCGATTGATTTGACTGGAGACGCCACTGCAGAAAGATATAGAATAACCATGGAAGAGTGTTTGCGCAGCGGTGAATACGACGGGGTCATTGCTATAACTCTTTTCCAAGTTCCGACCCTTGAAGAAAAGATAACAGAAATTTTAATAGAAATGAAAAAATTCAAAAAACCAATACTATGCTGCGCTACTGGCGGGAGGTTTACTAAAAGATTGTCAAGCATTCTAGAGGGCAACAGCATTCCTGTCTATCCTGCGCCTGAGCGGGCAGTCCGAGCATTCAATTCCTTGGTAAAATATGCAACTTGGCTGAAAAAATAATTTGTCATCACTCAGTAATTCTATTTTTTTCTACAGCATAAACTTTAAATACTTTTGTCACACTTTAGAGAGTTATAGGTGAGAAAAGAATGCAAGAAGAAATGGATGGCTTCCCTGAAGAAGACGACTTGGGTGACGAAGACTCTGAGGATGAGGGATCTGAAGAAGAGTTTTAATTAATTCTCACGCTTCTTATTTTTTCTTTTTTAATTCCTGCTTCAAGCCAAATAAAGTTGCTGAATTTTCTGACAACGCGATTAAATTCTCCCTTCTGTTTTTCAGTTTGTTCACATCATCAATTCTCTGAGTCGCGCAAACCATCTGCAATTCCTCTTTCAACGCCCCAGCAAAATTAACTATCCCCTGTTCCTTCGGCAATTTTTTCTGTTTTTCATCCAACTCGATAAAATTAGCCAGGTTTGAAGATATGAGGAATGCTCTTCCCATGGCCACACCATCAGCTCCCATCATCATCGCTTTTGACACGCTAACGCCATCACTATAGCCTCCAGCAACTATGACATCAAACCTCAGTTTTTTGAAATAACTTAGAACGCATGCCGAAGGCAGGCTGAATTCATTCATTATCGGCCATGGCGACATGCCAGTACCGCCGCCATATCCATCAACAACCACCGCTTCCAATCTAATCCTTTCTTTTTTCTTCAGTTCATTCAAAAATTCAAGAAATTCTATGATGCCATTTCCGACTGCAATTTTTATCCAAATGGGAACTTTAAAATCAGAACATTCAGTCAGCATCTCTCTTATGTCACTCTTCTTTATTGATCCGGGCGAAGAGTGCCTTTCACAAATCCCTCTCTTCTCTCCAACGATAGTATAGCCAAGCTTTCTATATTTTTCAGCTTCCTTGCAATCAAACATAATCTCTCCACCAAGTCCCATCTTCGCTCCTTGCCCAAGTTTTATTTCTATCCCATGCGCTCCGAGTTCAATTGCCTTTTCAAAAACTCCAAGCTTTCTGTCTTCAACATTTCCCTGAGCTATTACCGCTCCTTCTTTTCTATATTCATCTAAAAACGGTTGAATCCTTTCTTTCAATCCCTTGATTCCATACGTCGATAAAATATTTTCGCCAATAGCCATTATCAATCCAGATTTTGCCGCTCCTCTTGCTAAAATTTCACCACGCGAATGTGCAACTTTGGTCGAGCCCATCGCTCCAATGACAACAGGGACAGAAGTTTTAAATCCTCCTAATTCTGAAGCAGTTTTTACATTTTTAAAAATTATTCTTTCACCAAAAATTTCTGGAAGTATTTGTATGTCTTCCAGGTTTGGCAATATTTTTTCTGCTCCGAATTGGGCTGCACCGAATGGCTGCGGAAATGATGTTGTTCCAGTTTTAGCTTTGAATCCAATCTCGCAAATCCCGTCTAAAATGCAAACATCACAGATACCACTGCTGCTTGGGTGCTCAGGAAAATCCAACCTAGTCCTTGTTGCAACATCCCAATTATAATGTCTTCTCAGGCATATTCCCATATATTTTATTTTGTCCGCTTATAATTTACTTATGCTGAGTTTGGAAGAAGGAAGATTTTTAATTAGGCTCGCCAGAGCTGCAGTTGAAAAACATTTACAGAAAGGAAAAATTGTTCTGGAAAAAAACGGGAAAAAAATCTTGAGTAAAAAGAGAGGTGTGTTTGTTACGATAAAAACTTTCCCTGAAAGCAACTTGAGGGGATGCATTGGTTTTCCATATCCAACTTTACCTTTGGGTGAGGCAATCCAAAGAGCTGCGATCTCTTCCGCATTCGAAGACCCAAGGTTTCCTCCGATCGAAAAGGAAGAATTGAGCAAAATAGTTTTTGAAATTTCTGTTTTGACAGAGCCAGACCTGATTCCAGTTAAACATCCAAAAGAATATCTCAAAAAAATCAAGATTGGCAAGGACGGCCTTATAATACAGAGCGGACCTTTCAGCGGTCTTCTACTTCCACAAGTCCCGGTCGAGTACAAATGGGGAGTTCAAGAATTTCTTGATAGCCTGTGCATGAAGGCAGGCTTATCGCCCGAGTGTTTGCACGACAAAACCACAAAAATCTGGAAATTCCAGGCACAAATCTTCTCCGAAGAGAAACCGAACGGGAAATTGTAGAATCAACCGAACATGCTCGCCAATGCCGACTCGGCTGATTGTCCGCCAGATTGACTACCATATTGAGCACCATTCTTGCAACCTCCGCAAATCCACTGCCTGTCCCTCTTTGTTATGCATTTGACGCAGCCGATGCTCTTGCAGTTCTCGCATTCTATCAATTCCTGAGTGGAAGCCCCGCACCTAGGGCAGCTTATCTGGGCAGCTTGCAATCTATCGCCTATCATATCTTTCGTGTTCCATTATTTTAAAGGTCGCCGCAAGAATTTTTTGCTTTGTGATTAGCAGGTTTTATTTCCAATCTCTTGTTACTACTCCTTAAAAGTTATGCTTAAATAAAGGGTAGAAGCTTTTATATTGACTCTTTTCGAAATTCATTTTAAGGTGAAAAAATGGTATTCGAAGGTTTAGTGGGTTTAGGTGTAGCATGCCTACTAGCTCCAGCTATTGCAGAATATGCCAAAGTAAGGCACAAAGCAGAAAGAGGTTTCAACTGGTTTGCAATGGCCGGCGCGTGGTTCATCTTTGCCGCAGCGTTCCCGTTAGTTCCAACAATCAACTCATTCCTGACGTTCGGGGCGTTTAGCGTAGCAGATCTATTTGCATGGATTGGATGGCTAGTCGCTTTAATCGGAACACTGTTCGTAGGCTATGAGATGCTAGTAGAGAAATAGAAGACTTTTTGGATTTTTTCTTTCTTCTTTCCTCTTTTTACTATTTTCTGCGTTTTTGAATGGGTTAAAACTAAGGTTCATGCAGGGGCTGGGATTCGAACCCAGGAACGGACTAACCGACGAGATTTCTTCTTCATCCTTTTTCAGTACTCAAGATGATCTTGAGTCTCGCGCCTTTAGCCAGACTTGGCTACCCCTGCGCTGTATAAAAATAATTTTTGTATTTTAAAAACTTATCCTAAACGCATGTTTTAAAAGAAAATTGGCTAATCGGTTCATGTCATGTTCTTCAGTTCTGACTTTAATTGACCGACCTGTTCTCTCAAGTCCACAAGTGTCGCTTCCAAGCTCTCAACATCAGTAAGTTCGGGCATCTCCTCTATAAAGCCGGAAGGCCTCATGAACTCCGAGTCTAAAGTCAAAATCTTTTTGTCCGCTTTCTCTATAGTTTCCTGAATCAGTTTCAAATTCTCCATTCTTATTTTCTCCAACTCGTTCAATATGGAAAAAGTATTTTTAACCATGTTCATCGTGTTCTTCAAATAATTCATTGTATTCAATATCTGCCTGTACCTGTCCAGCTTAACGAATAAAGGAGCAAAACTAGATCTTTCTTTTACTTCCTCTTTCACTTCTTCAACTCTAGCAGGAATTCTCTCAACTCTAACAGGAGCCCTTTCAAACATATTGTGCTCAGGAACTTTTGGAATAGAAACTTCAGGCATTTTTTGAACGAGTTTTTCTACAGGTTTTTGCTCAGGCGGGATTTGTACCTGACCCATTATTTTTTCTAGTGTGGGAAGTTGAACAGCTTCTTTAACTTCTTGAATTTCTTCTTTTCTTTTTCTTCCAAACAGGGGCATCTAAGCACCTAGCTATAATTAATTTCTGTTTATTATTAATATAAGTTTTTCAGTGCGCTGGGCGGGATTTGAACCCGCGTTTTAGCCGTTATGCGATCCAGTCTTGGCAGGGATCCGCATTTTTTTTCTACGTCTTAACCAGGCTGGACTACCAGCGCTTTGACTAATAATTCAATTGAATTTGAAGAGTAAAAAGTTATTTGATTAACTGAATATTCCGCCAAATGCTTCACTAGCTTTTTCTTCTTCCCCCTTAATCCTTTCAATCACTTTGTTCTTTTCCTTCCCAGAGACCTCTTCAGCATAAACGAACTCTTCACCAGTTTTAGGGTTTTTCTCTTTTATCATCTCTAGGGCTTTTTTACATTGCTCGTCAGTGCCAGAAATATAACAGTAATATCCTTCCTTCGATTCGTCAACAGCCTTTGCCTCTTTGAACGTTATGCTGGCTCTTGAAACCAAATCGTCCTTCAATAGCTCATTCTTCACCTTTTCGTAATTGTCCATTTTCATGTGTAATACTGTTTCCATTGTTCCGCCTCTTTTTTATATAATAAACATATAACAAAAGCTTTTTAATCTTTAGAAAGCCTCGAGTGGGAATCGAACCCACAACCTATTGCTGTCTTGAATTTACGAGGTTCAACCATTTATGTCAATTGCTCTACCATTGAGCTATCGAGGCCAAATATAATACTATGAAACACATATAATATTTAAACTATTTTCTGGTGATAAAATGCAAGAAGCTATGTTGTGGCACAAGGAAAGAAACGGGGTTCGTTGCGACCTATGCAATCACAGGTGCTTCATCTCAAAGGACAAGAGAGGGATCTGTATGGTTAGGCTCAACAAGAACAACAAGCTGTACAGTTTAAACTACGGGAAACTATGCTCTGTGAACATCGACCCGATTGAGAAAAAGCCTCTATTCCATTTCTATCCAGGCTCTACCACCCTCTCAATAGCCAGTTTTGGTTGCAACTTCAGGTGCCAGTTCTGCTGCAATGCCCAGCTGAGCCAGTCTGTCGACAGCAGCAAGGAGGAGATTGGAGGGCAGGATTACACCTCAGAGGAAATAGTCAGGATGGCTGAGAAAAACGACTGCAAGAGCATCAGCTACACCTACAGTGAGCCAACCATATTTTTTGAGTTTGCTTTTAAGACTGCCAAGCTTGCCCATCGAAGCAACATTCTAAACACATTTGTCACAAACGGCTATATGACAGAGGAAGCTATTAAAAAAATATCCAAATATCTTGATGCTGCAACCGTTGATTTCAAAGCTTCAGCAGACCCAGAATTCTACAAGAAGTTCATGTCAGTCTCAGACGTTAACCCAATCTTCGCCAGTTTGAAGCAGATGAAGAGGCAGAGAATATTTTTAGAGGTTACAAACCTGATTATTCCGCAGATTGGTGACAATATCGAGCAGTGCAGAAAACTTGCTGAATGGATCAATACTGAGATTGGCTCTGAAGTGCCATTCCATGTCATACAGTTCTTTCCAAGCCATCAATTAACCGAACTACCTATGACACCTGTATCGACACTAGAAAAATGCATGGACGAGGCAAGGAAAGCCGGTTTGAGATATGTGTATATTGGCAATGTTTTTGGCCACACTTCCGAGAACACCTACTGCTACAACTGCAGAGAGCCAATGATAATGAGAACTGGTACCATTGTCAAGAAGAAGAATATGCTCAAGGACAGATGCCCAAACTGCGGTTTGAAAATAAACATCCTGACAGACTAAAAGGATAAATTAACCTAAACCTTTTATTTATTTGTGAAACAACTCACTTTACTCTCATTTTTGTTGGTATTTATTCTACTTGCAAATATTGCTTTTGCCCAGGTTCAATATTACGGGATTGATGCGACTGTAAACGACAATGGTAGGACTTTTGTTAAGTTGACCATAACATTTGCTAATCCAGAAAAAAAATTGAATTTCAACATCATAGGAAAAGTAGAAAATTTTAGCGCTTCAAGCATAGCAGGTCCTGTGAATTGTAATCTGCAGTCTGATTCAATATCGTTTATCAATTGCAACCTTTCCTTGACTCGGGATAAAAGAACCGTAGAGACGAGTTTTGAGACAAATGATTTTGTAAAGAAATTGGGAGATAAATTCTATTTTGATGCTGACTTGAGTTTGAATAAACCAATAGACCAAGTTTATGCCTCTGTAAAGTTATCGGAAATTTTTAGATTGGCTGATCAGGATTTGGCTGAAAAAATCAGTTTTCCTCAGAATGTGACCACGATAAGCGAGCTTGGGAGAAGGATAATGATAGTTTGGAACTTAAAAAACATAGAGAGCCAGCCATTGAGATTTCAATTCTTTTATGAAGAACTTCAACCAGCACCAATTTTCACCATACGTCTACGTTATTTTCTTGCTTTTGGAGTTCTGGCCGCTTCTGTAATTGCATATCTAATTTTTAGGTTCAAAACAAAGCCAGAAAAATTAATTCTTTCTGTATTGGACGATTTTGAAAGAAAGGTGGTGGATGTGATTGTGGCTTCTGGTGGGATTGTGAACCAGAAGAAGGTGGTTCAAGAAACAAACCTTTCTAAAGCAAAAGTCAGCAGGGTGGTTAAAAGCTTGGTTGATAGAGGCATTGTTGAAATTGAAAGGCTTGGTAGAACAAACAAGCTAAAATTAATAAAGAAAAAGTTTGAAATATGATTTTTACTCCTAAATTGCTTGCATTAATTGTATAAACTGGCACTAGCTTCTGGTCACTAAAAAGACGCCACCAAGGATAAGTAGAATGCCAAACCATCTTATGTAAGTTATATTCTCACTCTGCATCCCTATTAAAGGGAAGTAGAACTTTGCCAGCAGAGCTGTGACTACATAGCCCAATGCTATTAGAGGATAAACATAGCTCACTTCAGCTTTTGAAAGAACAACAAGCCAGAGAACTGATGCTAGCACATACAGCACAAAACCTATGAACACATTCCTTTCAAGGAAAGTAGAAATTAGTTTTTTGGACAATATCTCGCTAAGCTCTAACCCACCAATGCTTTTTAATCCTTTCTTCATATAGATTTGGCCGAATCCTCCCATAATTACACAAATTAGAACCAATCCCAAGATATAAATCATCTTTCCACCTTTTTTCATTAATATTAATTGACTTTCACTCAAATAAACCTTTAGTTTTTATAATAAAATACTTGAAACCTAAATGTATATTTTTAAAAAATCATACAAGTCTTCTTTTAATCTAAAACGATCTATTTTACCTTTAGAAACAATTATCAACCATATTTTACTTTATTTTGCCCATTAGATAGGTAATTAGAAACAGTTGCAATTGTCTATAAATTGTTTCAAGCAGTTTTTATATACTATACTTTACTATTTAGTATTAACAAATTAGCCCGAGTATCTATTCGCTATAGACTGTAAAGGATATGGCGAATATGAAAAGGCCAAAAAGAGGATTAAAAAATGAGATTTGAAAAATTAATCGCAAGCTTTTTGGCTGCATTAATGACTTTATTAACAGCAGCAAGCCCAATATTAGCAGCAACAGCATTAGGGGACTTTCCAAAGTTCCTAACAACAACAACTGACAGCGTAACATCACTGAATGCCTACATAGTTGTAGGTAGTTCAGCCAAACCAGAAGACATAGTAGCTGCAGCCGATATAGCTGCTACTTTAGGTAGCAGTTCAAGCTACAAGCTAGGTTCAACTACAACAACCTCAACAGTTACAGGTTTGACCAGAGATGGAATAAACGTCTGTGATCTGGCTGCATCTGCAGCAACTTGTAACTTAACCTACGCAGCTACTAGTTTAACAGCGTTCCCGATCGGAAACTTGACCAACTCGCATTTCTCTGGTCTGAAGAATTCTGTCGTTACATGGGAAAGTAGTGACTACGATTACCAGGAAAAGGTTGATCTTTCAGGAGTCTACATGACTCACAGCCTAGGTACCGACAAGATTAACGGAACAGAAAAACTTAGAGTTGATACAAACGGTAAGATCAGATACATGTATGTATTTACGAAGGAATTCAACTTCACAGTAAAAGATGCAACCAAGGGAACCATAGCCGCACCACAGTATACATACCCATACAAGTTCAAACTGTTGGGTAAAGACTTTACTTTGGTAGGCGTTGGTGCAACATCAATAAAGATGTTGTCCGGTTCAACAGGTACATCTACAGCAACAAAGGCAGTCGAATATGGTGGTTACAAGTTCTACGCAACAATAGGTTCTACTAACGCTATGCAAATCGATGTCAAAGACAAAGATGGTAATGCAGTTGAAACAATACTGTTTACTGGCATAACAAGTGGAACTGTAGCAACCAAGTCAACAACCAAAACTTCACCTATATTGGATGTGTCATTAACTTCCTTCGGAACGTTGACAGATGGAACAGTTATCGGAGCTGATCTGGTAGTTGGTCCTTCTGGTACGACAACCAAGGAATATGATGGTTCAGCCGATGTAGAAACAACAGGAACAGCAAATGATGCATTCCCAGACGCAGCAAGATGGGGTATTCTATACCATCCAGCTGGTACTGGAGCTGACTTGAAGATTCCAGCTGGTTCCTGGATAGAAGTTAAATACATGCCAAAAGAGACTGAATACTATGTTGCAGGTGACAGTATTTCCTTGCCAAACAACTATGCAACACTCAAGTTTGAGGGTTGGAACACAGACAAGTTCGCAACAATAACAGTAAAAGCATACGGTTCAACTAACGCATACACCGTAACCAACAAGACAACTGTTGCTTTCTCAGATGCATATGGATTTGAAATAAGCAGCAGTCCAGACTCGATAGGAAGTACATCTGGTAACTACTACGAGAAAGCATACATACTCTTCTCGCCAACAGGATGCACTGGATGTGCATCAAACAGCTATCAAGTAGCTGTCGGTTTCAAGGATAAAACATCAGGAAAAATCCTTGTGAACGACAAAGCTCCTGGTAGCGGATCTGACGATCTAGCAGCCGAGTACAAGTATGATGCGAATCTAACCGATCCGTTTACATACAACTTCTCTCTAAGCTACGGTGGTGTTGGAGAGAATTCATATAGGTTGGCATTCAGCATTCAAAATGGAACAGTTCTTGGATTAAACCCAACAACTGTCGTAGTCGACTTTGTGAAAGCTGGAGTAGCAGGTAGCGAAAAGCTACTAATGGATTTCAGGATAAGGACATCCGCACCTGGAAATAGCTGGGGAACAAGTGCACCTCAGTTCATGCTAGGTAACACATCTGCCACAGGAGAAGACGCTGAAATATTAGTAAAAACAGAAGGTACAACCTACAACGCTGGAAAGAAGAGTACGGAGATAGTTACAGATGATGCGTTCTTGCTACAGTCTACATCAAGTAGCTCAAGCAGCGATGCTGTAACATGGAAGATTCCATCCAAGACACTTGCAGTAAAAGTGTCATTTGGTACACCACTTGGTACAACAGAAACAACTGGAACCTACAAGGAATCAGTTGTTATCACGTCACCAGTAGCTGTATTGGATTCAGAAGTTACAGCCACACACAAAGCCAAGGACCTGATAGTAGTCGGTGGACCCTGTGTCAACACAGTAGCTCAAAGCTTGGTTGATTCAGGCAAGCTATCCGCTAACTATACATGTGCTGGCGATGTGCTAGGCTCAGCTTGGTCTACAGACGTTGGATACATCATCGTAGTAGATGATGGTTTCACAACAGGACAACAAGTGATGTTCGTTGCAGGTACAAAGGCAGCTCAGACAAGAACAGCAGCTTTGGTATTGCAACAATACAAAGACTTGTTAGCAGGTCTAACAGGTTCGTCATATAAAGTCACTGCAGCCACAACAGCGGGAATAACAGCCGTGTAAGGTTGATATAACTGCTGAGGGAAATTTGATTTCCTTTCCCTTTTTCTTTTTATTTTTGAAAAAACAATGTGATTCTATGGCAAATATCCATCAGAAAAAAGGAATAGAGATTAAACTGTCTAGAAGAAGGCTTTATTTTTTATTTGGTTTGTTTGCTGTTGTAGCTGTGGCTTTAATTTATTTTTATTTTGGCCCAAAACCTGTTCAACCTCTCACTTCAATCCAATACTATAATAATGTCCTTAACTTCAGGAGAGATTTGAGAGAGGCAAGCAAGATTCCTATCTATCCGGACGAGCTTGCAGTCAGGAACGAAATCATGAATCAACTGGTAGAAAATGTAACAATTGCATTCAAGCCGGCCAGTGAGACTGAAAACTCCCTTTATTCCTTAGAAATATATGAAATAATTCCAAAGTTGATGATTGGCTATAGCAGGATAAAAACAAGCCCGCATTTTAATGCGACAATTGTTTCTTCTTATGAAAATATAGAAGGAGCAATACATCCGACGATGAATAACCCAATGATAGTTTTGGTGCATCCGGTCTATTCGAATGAGACTTCAGTATCAATGGGTTTCCACACAATTTACATCAAAGGAAAGACTGCAAAGGATTTTGATCTAGCGACTATAAGATTCTTGCTTGCCGCTCTTGATATAAAGGATATATAAAAACGGTGAAATAGATGCCAATCTCTGCATTAGACATAGTATCTATATTCGGTTCTCTCTTCACCCTATATTTTTCCTTTATCTACCTTTTGATTTATTTTTTTAACAAGAAAAAATTTTTATCTAACCCCCCCTTACCAAAAAAACTTCCAAGAGTTAGCATAGTCGTCCCTGCATATAACGAAGAAGGAACTATAGCTTTAACTCTAAAATCTTTACTTAGCTTGAACTATCCAAAAAGACTTTTGGAGATAATAGCTGTTAATGATGGAAGTGTTGATAGTACAAGAAAAATCATGGAAAGTTTCAAAGAGCAAGGGGTAAAAGTTATAAACAAGGAAAATGGTGGTAAAGCTTCAGCCTTAAATACTGGTATAAAAAAATCTACTGGGGAAATAGTAGTGTGTATGGATGCAGATTCTGTTGTTGATAAAAACGCTTTAAGAAAGACTTTAGGTTATTTCAAAAACCCAGAAATTGCAGCTGTAGCAAGTAGCGTGAAAGTTCTTAAACCTAAGAATATACTGCAGAAATTCCAGTTCTTGGAGTATCTATACAATATTTTACTAAGGAAAGCTTTATCATTTTTAGATTCAATTTTTGTTGTTCCTGGGCCATTTGGCCTTTACAGAAAATCCGTTCTAGAAAAAATTGGCTTATTTGAAAGTGGAAACTTGACTGAGGATATGGAGATTACGATGAGGATTCAAAGCAAAGGTTACAAAGTGGAGACATCTACTAATGCTTTTACTTATACCACTTCTCCCTATGATGTTAGAAAGCTTATTAAGCAAAGGATTAGGTGGTATAGGGGATTTTTAATAAATAGTAAAAAATACAAAGAACTTTATCTTAATCCAAAATATGGCGATTTGGGGATGTTCACTCTTCCTGCATATATACTTCTTGTTTTTATTCTCTTTGTTCTTGTCACTAGCATGAGTTACATGTTTGCTAGCACACTTTTTCATTTCTTTAATGTTCGACTGATAAGTGGCATATTATTGACGCCGATAGAAATTAAGAATCCTCTGCTATATACAAGTGCTTTAACAGTAATGTGGTTCACATCTATAACGATTTCACTTATTGTAGTTTATCTAAGTTTCAAGATATCAAAAGAGAAAATTAAATTAAAAATAATTCCAATATATGTCATAAGTGCATTATTTTATGGGTTTATCTTGGCATTCACTTGGACTGTATGTATATTAAAAGAATTGAAAGGTGAAAAAATAAAATGGGAAAGATAAGTTTCAGGCTATATTTAATAGCGGCATTTTTAACAATAGTTGTCTTTTCAAGCGGAATTTTGTTTGGTTGGGTTTTAGATTCTAATAGGGTGACGAATGTGCAGTCACAAATAGATGACCTTGCCATAAATTTTCAGAACTTAGATTTAGAAAATTCAATATATCAAACATTTGGAAATGGAACTTTTGTCTGCTCGATTTATTTGTCAAAGGCAGAAAGCCTTTCAAAACAAACAGACCAATTAGCTGAAGAATTGAACAATTTCAAACAAATTAATCAATTTCAGCTAAGTAAATTAGATTTTTTTAAAAAAAGATACACAGTCATGAACTTGCAATTTTGGCTGCAACTTGTTAATCTAAAGAAAAACTGTGATTATAACTCTACAACTATTCTGTATTTCTACACAACAAAACCTTGTGATGAATGTGTAGCTCAAGGAATTGTTTTGGACACACTAAAAAGAAAATCACCTGAGAAGCTGATGATTTTTGCTATAGATTCTGATTTGGATCTTGGAGTTGTTACCTTATTAAAAGCAAAATACAATGTGACAAAAATACCGACACTTGTGATAAACGAAAAGAATAAAATTGAAGGGGTTGCCAGTCAAGCAACACTCAAAGAGTATTTATAATAATTTCAGTTTCCCTGTTATTTCATCAATCTTTTTTTCTTCTGCCGGACCGATTCCCAAGCATGTGGTGGTCCCAGGCTGCAATTGAGTTAGGCCTGCATCTTTTACTAGAAAACAAGGAATCTTTTCAGATTTTGCTTTTTTGTACAAATTTTTTAATTCTTTTTCACTCTCAACCTTTAGAACAACTTTTTTCGCTCCCACTTCCTCCCATTTTTTAGCCACTGCATTCTTAGCCTCTTTTGTTGAGCCAAGGGAAGCATGACAGCACTGTACACACATCTTGCCTGGGGACATGTCAATATCATCCCTTACAACAATAACTTGCTTGAAGTGCCTTTTTCCAAGTATCATAATGAATATTTTATTCTGCTGATTAATGTTTTTATTCTTAACCTCTAATCATTTCGAAGAAAGCACAGCAAAGGTATTAATTTAGAAAGGCTAATTTATTTTAAGGCGATTTGATGAAAGTGATGATTACTTTGGCAGATGGATTCGAAGACATAGAAGCTATGGTTCCTATTGATATTTTGAGAAGGGCAGGGGTGGTTGTTGATACTGTTGGTGTGGTGGGTTCTGTCATAACAAGTAAGAATGGAGTCAGGGTGATGGTCGATAAAAGGTTGTCAGAAGTTAATCCTGACGAGTATGACGGCATAATTCTTCCTGGAGGAAATCCAGGCTATATAAACCTAGGCAGAACAGCAAAAGTCATAGAGATTTTGAAAAAAATGAATTCTCAGAACAAATTGATTGCTGCTATATGCGGTGCTCCTTCTGTTCTTGCAAAAGCTGGTGTTCTGGACAATAAAAAGGCAACTGTGCATCCTGGAATGGAAAAAGAACTGCCTTACCCAAGAGCGGAGAGGGTGGTTGTTGACGGTAATGTGATAACTTCTCAAGCACCAGGGACTGCAATGGAGTTTGCTCTTGCATTAGTTGAAAAGATTGTTGGCAGAAGCAAAGTTTCAGAACTCAGAAAAGATCTTGTGATTTAATGCAGAATGATGGCATAGAAAAGAAAGTACTAGAAGAAATAACCAAAAGGATGGTCGTCAAAAAGGAAGAGTTGATTGATTTTTTGGATGGAAAGGTTGATGATCCTCATGCTGTATTGGCAGCAGTGATAAGGAGTTTGAGTGAGAAGGGTTTGATAACTTCTGTTAGTCCAGTCGGCGAAAGCTGTTACGCAGTGACTCAAAAAGGAATGAGAGAAACTTTGAGATAAATATTGTTTTTTGTTTAACACTCAGCCTCGGCGTTATATGCTATATTTAAGTAATTAAATCTAGAATAAACAAATTATTTTAAGTATAGTCCCGTCGTCTAGCGGTCAAGAAAATCTTTCTAATAGGAAAGATTTTGATAAGATGTGAGGCTTTGGACTTTTGGTTACAAAGCTCTGATAGCGAGATGATGCAAAAAGGAAGATCCCTCAAGACGGCAGTTCGAATCTGCCCGGGACTATTTTTATTAAATAAGATATTCGACTATACCTTTCATGCTTCGCGGGTTCAAATCCCACCTCCCGCACAAGTTTAAATTTTTTATTTAATTAAGAACCAAATTAATCAATAAGACCATGGGAATTGTTGAAAGTTTAATCGATTTCATCTTGCACATTGACAAAAACCTTAATTTGATTATTCAAAATTATGGTCTTTGGGCTTACTCGATTCTTTTTCTTATCATATTTTGCGAAACAGGCCTTGTGGTAGCACCCTTTTTCCCTGGCGATTCACTGATTTTCGTGGCTGGGGCATTCGCCGGTAGTGGTTCGCTCAACATCGAGTGGCTGATTATTCTTTTCAGCTTGGCTGCGATAATCGGCGATACAGTCAATTATTGGATAGGTAGTTTTGTCGGTCCAAAAGTATTTCATAAAAAGGATGCTCGTTTCTTCAAGAAAGAATATTTGGATGATGCGAACAAGTTTTATGAAAAACATGGAGGAAAGACTATCATACTTGCAAGATTCATCCCGATTATCCGCACATTCGCTCCGTTTGTGGCCGGAATTGGCAAGATGTCATACAGACGGTTTGTTATTTACAATATCTTGGGTGGTATTGCTTGGGTCTCAATCTTTAGTCTGGGAGGATATTATTTTGGCAGCCTTCCCATAGTGAAAGAAAACCTGTCTTTAGTCATTTTTGCCATCATATTTATTTCACTCATTCCAGTAGCGATTGAATTTTTAAAATCAAAAATTCGTAAATAGTCAAGTCACACCTGAGCAATACTATACAATTCTTTAATTAGATAATATAATTATATGAAACCAAGCCAAATTTTCAAGAAAGTCAAAAAATACAAAAGAAAAAATTTGCTTGAGTTTGAGACCAGGCAAGTCTTAGAACAATATAAAATTCCCCTTGCCAAGTGGGGATTAGCAAAAAAAGTTACAGATGCCATTACTTTATCTAAAAAAATTGGTTTCCCTGTAGCTTTAAAGATTGCCAGTAGGGATATAGTTCACAAGACAGATGTCAGAGGAGTTTTTCTCAACTTGAATTCTGAAAAAGAAGTGGAGCAGGCGTTCAACCAGATCACAAAGAATGTAAAAAAATATAAACCAAAAGCAAGGATAGACGGAATCTTAGTTCAAAGAATGATTAGAGATGGTCAAGAGATTATTGTTGGCGGTAAGAAAGATCCTCAATTCGGTCAGGTTCTGATGTTTGGTGGCGGAGGGGCACTTGTTGAGCTTCTAGAAGATGTGGCTTTCAGAGTGGTCCCTGTCAATAAAAAAGATGCTGATGAAATGATGCAGGAAACAAAATCTTATCAGATTCTAAAAGGATTCAGAGGAAAAAAATATGATGTGAATTCTGTTTTAGATATCTTATTGAAGACATCCAAACTATTGGAGCAAAACCCAGAGATAATTGAGCTAGACTTGAATCCTGTTATTGTTTGCCAGAAGAGTGCTTTTGCTGTTGATGCAAGAATTGCAGTTGAATAGCATGGTTTTATTAGAAGCTCTGACATTAATCCTATTTCTTTCAGTAATTTACTTGATTTTCAAAAATTTGCAGTGGAAGTTCAAATTTGAAAAAAAGGTAGAAGATTTTCTAAAAAACAAAGAGGAAAGTATAAGGAAGGATGCTATAGAGAGAAGCGCAAGAACCCTTTCAGGCAAAACTTTGGAAAAGCTTGTCCCATTCTTGGAAAGTTTCCCTTATGATCCTCATGACATCCGATGGCTGGGAGATCCTATAGACCTAGTTATTTTTGATGGATACTCCTCAGAAAAACCAGATAAAATAGTTTTTTGCGAGGTGAAATCTGGGGAGAGCAAATTGACTACTGGCCAGAAAAAAATAAAAGAATTGATTGAAAGCAAGAAAGTCAAGTGGGAAGAGTTTAGGATTCAATAAAGTTTATTCAAACAAAAAACCAATTAATTTTAATGGCTGGCAATTTTCTTGCAGACAAAGGGAAGGCGATTCTTCTCGGCAATGAGGCGATAGCAAGAGGAGCTCTTGAGTCAGGAATTGGTTTTGCTTCCACTTATCCTGGGACACCATCCTCAGAGATAGGTGATACATTCGCTGCAGTTGCCAAAGATGCTGGCATTTATTTTGAATACAGCGTGAATGAAAAGGTTGCGCTCGAGGCTGCTGCAGGGGCTGGTATGTCTGGTGTACGTTCAATGGTCTCCTTCAAGCAGTTTGGGTTGAACGTGGCTTCTGATAGTTTTTTCCCTGCTGTCTATGCTGGAACGAAAGCTGGGTTTGTAATTGTGGTTGCTGATGATCCTAACTGCTGGAGCTCAGGCCAAAGCGAGCAGGATGGTAGATACTATTCAAGGATGGGCCACATACCGATGTTAGAGCCGTCCAATCCTCAGGAATGCAAAGAATTCACAAAGCTCGCCTTCAGCCTCTCAGAAAAGTTCAAGATGCCTGTTTTAATCAGGTTGACGACAAGAGTCTCTCACACAAAAGGTATTGTTAGATTTGAAAAGATTGTAAAAGGAAAGACAAAAGGAAAATTTGATAAGAATGCTTACAGGTTTAGAAATTTCCCACCTTATCTGATGGATGTCCACAAGGAGCTGCATGAAAATTTAGAAAAGTTGAAAGCAATTTCAGAAAAAACTGAACTGAATTTAATTTTGAACAGGGGTGGAAAAAGCGAGATAGGGATAATCACTTTTGGTGCATCCTTCAATTATGTCATGGATTCTTTAGACATTCTGAATTTGAAATTACCTGTGTTGAAATTGGGAATGACATATCCTCTGCCTGAAAAGAAAATTAAAGATTTCATCAAAGACTTGAAGACTGTTTTTGTTGTTGAGGAGCTGGAGGCTCTGATAGAAGAAAAAGTGAGAGAACTGGCAAAGGATGCAAATCCCCAAATAAAAATTAACGGCAAGGATTTGTTGCCGGTGGTTGGAGAATTGAATGTAGAAAAAGTTTTAACTGCTTTAATGAAAATCACAGGAGAAAAAAATAAAATTGATTTAAAAAAGCATTTGAATCTATTCAAGAAGTTAAAGATTCCTGTAAGAAAGCCAATGCTCTGCCCTGGATGCCCGCACAGGGCAACATTCTATGCAGCAAAGGTTGCTGCTGGGCATGACACTGTTTTTGGTGGGGATGTTGGCTGCTATATTTTGGGAGTGTTTCCACCTTTGGACACGCAGGATTTTGTTTTTTCAATGGGGGCCAGTGAAGGCATAGTTCATGGCATCATGAAAGTAACTGATCAAAAGGCAATAGCTTTTCTAGGCGATTCAACATTCTTCCATGCCGGGCTTCCTGGCTTGGTAAACATAGTTTACAACAAATCAAATCCTTTGGTAATATTGCTTGACAACAGAATAACTGCTATGACTGGCCATCAACCAAACCCAGGCATGGGAAAGACTGGAATGGGCGACGAGACCAAACCAATTTCAATAGAGGATGCTGCTAAGGGCTTGGGAGTGAGAAATGTTAAAGTGATCAATCCTTACAATATCAGGGAAATGATTGAAAATATAAAAGAATTTTTGAATAAACCCGAAGCTTCAGTGATTGTTGCTAGGGCTGAGTGCAGGTTGCTGACAATCAGGAAAGCCAGAAAGGAAGGAAGAAAGCTTCCTGTTTTTGAGATCGATCCAAAAAAATGTAAGAACTGCGAGACTTGCCTGATTCAATTGGGTTGTCCTGCAATAACAAGAGGAAAGGGTGTTTGCAGAATCGAGAAAGATCTTTGCAATGGATGCTCTGTTTGCTTCCAGATATGCCCGAACCAGGCTATACATGTGGTGAAATGATGAAAGATTTCAATTTGGTGGTGGTAGGAATCGGTGGGCAAGGGGTGCTAACACTCGCTAACATTGTTGCTGAAGCTGCAATGAAAGAAGGAATGGATATGAAAACTTCCGAGCTTCATGGACTGTCTCAGAGAGGTGGGCCGATACCCTGCCATGTGAGATTTGGGAAAAAGATTTATTCTTCTCTTGTGATGGCTGGTCAAGCCGATTTGGTAATTTCCTTAGAACCATTGGAGGCATTGAGGGCTGCTTACTATGGGTCGAAGGAAAAGAGAACTGTTTTTGTTTTTGACACTTGGAGAATAATTCCCTCTTCAATCTTGACTCAGAAGGAAACTTATCCATCAATAAAAGAAATCAAGTCAAGCCTGAAAAAATTTTCTTCAAGGGCTGTCGCTTTGGATGCTTCCGACCTTGTTAAGAAAAACACAGAAAGTGTTGTCTCCACGAACGTATATTTACTCGGGTATTGCGTTGGAAAGAAGTTCTTCAGGCTGAAGAAAAGCTCAATAGTCGAGGGAATTAAAAAAGTGATTCCTGAGAAATATTTTGAGATGAACAAAAAAATCTTCGAGCTGGGGTTTGGTCGCAGATGAAAATAAAATTATCAGCTACTTTTGAGGGAAAGTGCAATATCTGTGGGAAGGAGGAAGTTGTTTTCACTGCAGGCGATGAGGATTCTAAGAAGGCGGTGACGGTTTGTAAGGGATGTTCTGATAAATTGGGAGAGATGCAGCTATCTGAAGCTATAGAGAAATATGGAAAGGTCGATGAGAAGGCTTTTGAGAACGGAGTGAAGATTGATAAAAAGGGGAAAGCAGGTTAGTTTTATATTTTCTCGGACAATACTGTTATGATGACGTACAATTCTGATTCTATAAAACAAAAAATTCTGGAAAGGGCAAAATTCTGGAAGTCTTCCATAGAAGCCGCAAAGAATTTCACAGGCACCAGTCCCCCTTCAATTTTTGTCGGAAATGCATTCTTCCCAAAAGTATACGTGGGAATACTTTCTCCCCCTTCTCAACAGGCTACTGCTGGTTTGCTTGACTCTCCTGAAAAATGGTATCAGGATAAGGCCAGCATAGATCAGATTGTTGGCTACAGGGGACAGTTAATTTATTCTAGGTTCAAGTCCGACGTCCATTCTTTTAAAGGAAAACTTCTGGAGACAGTTCAAGAGGTGGCGATGAGCAAGAAACCAGCTGATGTTGAGATAGAGCTGAGGAAAAATCCGAAATTCCAATTCAGCTTTAATCCTATCACCACAATAATTGGAAACCCTGCTCCCATGCTGCATGCTAGGCTTACAGAAAACCCGTCAGTAGAGAGGAAGGTGGACTATCTGGTTTCTGATATTGATGTTAAAGCTGTGAGCGCGGTTAAAGAGCTGTATTCCAGCAAGCTTCCTGTCAGCAGGATCCAGAAAATATTTTCTGCCGGGCTTTTGGGAATTCAAACTGAAAGAAAGTTTGTTCCAACCAGGTGGAGTATTACTGCAGTAGATGATATAATTGGTAAAATTTTGCTGACAAAAGTCAGGGAACATCAGGAACTTGGCGAGTTCAGGCTGTTCAGCAACGAATATCTAGGAAACCATTATGAAATTTTGCTGATTCCCAGAGAGTATCAATATGAGTTGATAGAATGTTGGACAGCTTTCGGCAAGGTAGAATTCTATTCAGACTACGAACCTTACTGGGGAAGAAAAGATTATGCAATCAACACTCATGGGGCATTCTATTCAGGCAGACTGGCAGTAATGGAGTATTTGGACAGAATCAAAAGGCAGGCAACGGTTTTGATAGTCAGAGAGATACTGCCAAGCTATGAGATTCCACTGGGTATATGGCAGATGAGGGAAACTGTCAGAGGGGCTTTTACCCAACCCTATGAAAGGTTTGATTCTCTGGAACAGGCTGTGAAAAGAATCTCAGAAAAAGTAACAGTCAAGGGCAACTGGCAATTCAAGAGCAAGCTATTGAAAAAACTAAAGGAACAGAAAAAAATTTCAGAATTCTACAAATAAACCTAAATTTAAGAAAAAATTAAAAATTAAAAAAGTTTTGAAAACCCAATTCATATTAATGGTCCAAGTCCTGGAATCATATTCATGTACCATAATACTAAGAATGCTGCGAGCAATAATACAACAGCTACTGCTATAGGCTTAAACCTTTTACTCATTTCGATATCACCTTTAATTGATTTGGAAAAGTGAACACTTAAAAACTACTCGGTTATATTTAAGCATAATAACTGCTTAGTGGTGCTATACACCTTCTAGATTGTCACCACTGCTGGTGGTGTAGTTTTTTAAAGAGAGTTTGCTTTTTAAAAATCAATAGATGAGAGAAATGAGTTCGAAGAACAAGAAACTGGTGGCTGCTGTTCTGGCTTCTTATACCCTTTTTGTTTTCTATATTATTTTTACTGAACTATCCTCTGAGCGTGAAGCACTTGTTGAGAGGGTGATAGACGGAGATACCATAGAACTGAGAGGTGGGAAGAGGGTTAGGTTGCTTGGGATAGATTCCCCTGAGAAAAAGCAATATTATTGTGAAGAAGCGACGGAAAGGTTGAGGCAGTTGGTCGAGGGTAAAGATGTGACTCTGGAGAAGGATGTAACAAATAGAGACAAATACGGCAGATTGTTGAGGTATGTTTATGCGGGTAGAGTTTTTGTTAACTTGGAGATGGTAAAGGAAGGCTATGCTGTACTGTTCACCACGCCAAGGAATGTAAAGCACTTGAATGAATTGATGAAAGCAGAAGATGAAGCCAAATTAAAGGGAATAGGTGTCTGGAACCTAAACAGGCCTTAAATCTTCTTTGGCCTCCCTCTCGATTTCCTAATTACCAAAGGTCCTCTATAACCACACTTCTTGCACTCGTAAATCATCCCAAGCCAGGGAAGAAAATTCATCTTTTTATTTTTGCAAGCTGGGCATTCCATCGAATCATCCAATCCCATACGGCGAGACATTCAATCCAAGAATGTTTAAACCAGCTACTAGCATCATCGTTCCTATGTAGATTGAAAGAAAGCCCATGCCCGTAGAACTAAAAATGCTGTAAACTATTATTATTGAACCAAGAATAACTAAAAGCAAACCGAACAGTTTCCTTTTTAATTTTTTATTCATACTAATCTATTTGCCCAGAAAATTTTTATACTTTTATTTTTTCTTCTTAGGTTTGCCGTTTACATCGAATCTCGGTCTAACTATCCCGAACTGCAATTCTGCCGAGCACTTGGCGCAGGCAGGATTCCCATTCTTTATAATAATCTCCTCAAAAGACAGCTTTCCATGTTCAGGGCAGAACATCTTGGCCTTCATCGCATCACTCCTAAAATTAGCCTCCATGATATCCAGAGAGATTGACTGAGATTAGCTTTGCTATTCCTTCGATGAGTTTAGGTTCAACAACGATTATATCGCTCGCAGTTATTATCCCAACAATCTTATCATTATCAACTACTGGCAGTTTTTTTATGTTGTTCTCTTTCATCAGGGCGACAGCATCTTCAATGGTTTTATCCGGCTCAATGGTTATCACTTTCTTCGTCATCACTTCTTCCACAGTTGTCAGCTCAGGATCTTTCCCATCGGCCACTGCGATAAGGACATTTCTCTCTGTCAATATGCCAACCAATTTATTGTTTTCAAGAACAACCAAACTGCCTATGTGGTAGTTTGACATAATTTCTGCAGCTTTTTTTAGAATCAAATCTGGCTTTACTGTCATTACATTTTTATTCATCACTTCTCTGACCAGCATTTCTTTCAACTATTCTAAATTTTGTTTTTATCCTATATAACTTGGCTCGATTTTTTCTTCTTCAGATTTCTTTATTCTCTTTTGCCTTTCCACAAACTTTTCATAGTAGTCTTGCACTTCTTTTGTCAAACTTGGAATGGCCTTTTTCAGTGCGTCCTCGAAATTTTTTCTCTTCACTTCTTTTGCTTTGATGTCTTCTCTCAAAGCACTCATCGCAGCTTCCCTGCAAATTGCTTCTATGTCAGCTCCTGAAAATCCTTCAGTCCTTTTTGCCAGTTCTTTCAGGTTCACATCTTTTATCGGCATGTTTTTTGTGTGAACCTTGAAAATTTCCAGTCTAGCTTGTTCATCAGGAGGAGGAATCAAAACAAATCTATCAATTCTTCCAGGCCTGAGTAGAGCTGGATCGATTATGTCTGGCCTGTTTGTTGCAGTGATAACAACCACGCCTTTGAGGTCCTCCAATCCGGACATTTCAGTCAGCAGCTGAGAAACTACAGTTTCTGAAACTCTTGTCCCAGAGTAAGCTCCCCTTCTTGGAGCCAGTGCATCAATCTCATCAAGCATAATCACACATGGAGCAACTTGCCTAGCTCTTCTGAACAATTCCCTAATTTTTCTTTCACTCTCCCCAACCCACATGGTCAAAACTTCAGGGCCTTTGATGGAGATGAAGTTTGCTCCTGACTCATTCGCCACTGCCTTTGCCAACAGAGTCTTACCGCATCCAGGTGGTCCATATAACAAAATACCTTTTGGTGGAGTGATTCCCATCCTATCAAAACAATCAGGATTTTTCAAAGGCCACTCGACCATTTCATTCAAAGTCTTTTTCACATCTTCCAATCCACCAATGTCCGACCATTTTACTTTCGGGACTTCAACAAGCACTTCCCTCATCGCAGAAGGCTCAACCATATGAAGTGCACTTTCAAAATCAAATTTTTTGACAATAAGTTTTTCTATAATCTCTTTTGGAAGTTCCTTTTCTTCCCTCCATTTTATTTCTGGAAGCACTCTTCTCAAGGATGACATTGCCGCTTCTTTTGCCAAAGCCAAGATGTCTGCTCCCACATAACCATAGCTTATGTCAGCCAGCCAGTTTAAGTCAACATCCTTATCCAATGGCATGCTTCTGGTGTGGATTTTCAGAATTTCCAGCCTACCGTTACGGTCAGGGACTGGCAGTTCAATCTCTCTATCAAACCTCCCTCCCCTCCTCAAAGCAGGATCTACTGCATTAGGTCTGTTTGTAGCAGCAATGACTATAACCTTTCCTCTTTTCTTCAATCCGTCCATCAAAGTCAGCAGCTGAGAAACTACTCTTCTCTCCACTTCACCAGTTACTTCTTCTCTTTTCGGAGCGATTGCATCAATTTCATCAATAAAAATTATGCTAGGAGCATTTTTTTCTGCTTCCTCGAAAATTTTTCTCAAGTTCTCTTCTGACTGGCCGTACCATTTGCTCATTATCTCTGGACCAGAGAGTGAGATGAAGTTTGCTCCTGACTCGTTCGCCACTGCCTTTGCCAACAGGGTCTTACCAGTTCCAGGAGGTCCGTATAACATTACTCCCTTAGGTGGTTCGATTCCTAATCTTTCAAACAGTTCAGGATGTCTCAATGGCAACTCGATCATTTCTCTTAGTTTGTGGACAACTTCCCTTATTCCACCTATATCCTCGTAAGTGACAATAGGGACAACTTTTTCTTCCAATTTCATTGTCTCAGGCAATTCAGGTAAAATCTCCAACTCTGTCATATCTCCGATTCTTACAATTCCTTTTGGTTCAGTGTCGATAATCACAAATCTTGTCTCACTTGGGAAAGGAGTGAAAACTTCTGGGAAGAATTCATCAAAGTCGACTCCAAAGAAGTTACCGAAGAAGTCTGCTTCTTTTGTTCTCCTCTTGTTAACAACTGGAAAAGGGACAATTATATCTCCTTTTGTCACAGGCCTCATGTGGATATTTTGTTTGAACAAATCAGGGCTCATCAGAAATGTCATTCCTCTTTCAGCTGGAGAGATAACAACTTTCCTAGCTTCCTTGATATCAGCCTTTCTTATTTTTACAAATTCACCAACACCAGAATTGGAATTTCTTCTCATTATTCCATCCATTCTAACAATATTCAAACCAACATCAGCAGGATAGGATCTTACAGCAACACCAGCAGTCTTCTTTCCACCTTCAATCTCTATAACATCTCCTTCCTTTATTCCCAGCTTGTTCATTATTCCCGAGTCTATTCTAATGATTCCCCTGCCAGCCTCTTCTCTGGCTGTCAGCTCTCCGACTTTCAATCTTATTTCATTTTCTTTTGGATCAGCCATTATTCATCAACCTCTTCTTCCTCCTCTTCTAAACCTTCTTTAAAGAAGTCTTCATCTAATAATACTTTGAAACTTTTCCAGATAACTTTATTCCTCCATTCATTAAAAAATTTTGTTATCTTGACGAAGTCATCTTCCGGAACAATGAAGCTGCTCTGGTCAACTTTTTCATGTGGCATTTCATCAAGCAATCCTTCCCTTCTGTAGGTGTAGACCTTTTCTTTTGGCCCTTGCTTTTTGCTTACGATGACTTCCTTTCTCACCATCTGTTTCCATCCATACAGTCCTCTGAAGAATTTGTTCCTCTCGTAGTGACTTTCAAACTTGCTAGACTGGACGCTAAAGGCAAACAGAATTGCTTTTTTCTCTTCTTTCATAGTTTAATTTATTTACACCCTAAATTTAAATACTTTTCGGTCTTTAAGCCTTTTCAAAAAAAGTAAATCCCGCATGAAATGAACTTCTGAAATCTAATCTTATCTCTTCTTGACCATTCTCTTTGAAAGAATCACATAAATCATCAGTGCAACCACAGATGCTACCGTAGACATTATCACAACCAAAGACAGAACTATAAATTCTATGTTTGTTATCTGAAACTTTACAATCGTCGCTGGAATCAAAACAATTAGAAAAATCAGAGTGGAAGCAAGAAGCAGCAATGCCATCAAAGGGAGTGAGTTAATAACTTTTTCCATATATTTAATTTATTTTTTTGCCATTAATAACCTTACTTCTTTACTTTCTTGACCGATTTCTTTTTACCCCAATCTTTCTTAGTTTCACAAGTGGTAGAAAGGCACATCCTGAAAGGTCTTCTCCCCTTTCTCCACACCTGAATTATCGGTGTGTTGCATTTCTCGCAGATTTTTCCTGTGGATTGAATACGTGCACCGCCTGGAAGAGGGTAGCCTGTCTGGCAGGAAGGATTCCATTTTTTATCCTTCCAACTGCACTTACATTTCCCTTTTGGCTGGCCGCATATTTCACAGATGCATTTGCATGCTGCTCTTGTTAAGCCACACTTCGAACATCTGAAATAACTTGAGCAACCAACAAAAAACTTTCCACTAAACCTAGACCTTAAAATTTTCAACTCACCTGTCTTGCAGTTTGGGCAAGTTCCTATGTACCTTTCCTGCTCTCTTGATTCCAGCAACCCTTCCAATAGCCGCTTACCAATCTTTTGCTCATTTTCCTTAAACTCCTTCAGGATGTCAGTCAAAGTTTCTTTTGCCTCTTCAACCACTTCCTCACGTTTTTTCTTCCCATTAAAGATTTGATCCATCTCTTCATCGAACTTTTTAGTCAAATCTTCAGAAATTATTCTAGGTGAATATTCTTTCAAAGATTTTACAACAGCTTCTCCAAGTTTGGTAACTTGAATACTCTTGCCGATTATATATTTTCTGTCATAAAGAGTCTGCAATATTTCTGCTCTTGTAGCCTTTGTTCCAAGATTTCTATTTTCAAGTTCTTTCAAAACACTTCCCTGAGAATATCTTCCAGGTGGTTGGGTCTCTTTTGCCAATTCTTCTAATTTCAAAACCTTTACTGCTTGACCAACTTTCAATTCTGGAAGAATCACATCCTCTGTCGCCAGATAATGCTCATAAATTTCAGTCCATCCTGATTCGATTGTTCTTTTACCGACAAGCATAAACTTGTGTCCATTCAATTCGAGTGAAACGGTATTGCTTTCTCTTGTGGCTTCATCTGCGAATGTAGCCAGAGTCCTTCTCACAACCAAATCATAAATCTTCTTTTGTTGTGCGTTTAGCTTCTTCAGATCAGGAACTTCCCATGTCACGTACACAGCAGGGTGTGCAGGATCTTCTCTTGTTCCTTCATTTGGGATTAACTTTTCTTTTTTTAGCAACTGTACTGCAAACTTTTTGTATTGAGGCAGAGTTGCCAGAGCATTCAAAATTTTTCCATAATTGATGCTCGGTGGAAGCTTCTGCGAAGATGAACGAGGGTAAGAAATATATCCGGCCTGGTACAAGCTCTCTGCAATGCTCATGGTCTGGGTTGGTGAAAACTTGAACTGGGCATAGGCTTCTGCAAGCAAGTCAGTTGTGTTGAAAGGGACAGGTGGAGATTGCTTGTACTGCCTTTTCTTGATGTCTTTTACTTTCGCATCCTTTCCCTTGCACGCCTGCAATATTTTGTCAGCTTCCTCCTTCTCCCACAGCTTTTCTTTTTCATACTGTGCAATAACTTCCATCCCATCTATTTTCACATGCAGTTGCAATTCCCAGAAGGGGGTTGGTTTGAATTCCCTTATTTCAAGCTCTTTCTCATATAAAATTGCTAAAGTCGGGCTCTGAACCCTACCAGAAGACAAGATAGCAAATCCCTTTTGAGCCGAATTTTTTAGAGCGAGAGTTAATGCTCTGGTTAAGTTAATGCCCCAGAGCCAGTCAAGCTGGTGCCTTGTCAGCCCTGACTCAATCTGCCCAAAATCCAAATGTTTGCTCATGGTTTTATAAGAATCAATCAATTCATCCTTGGTCAAAGTAGAAAACTTCATCCTTTTTCCATCCTCAACTCCACAGATGAATTTCAAGACATTAAATCCAATCACTGAACCTTCAGTGTCAAAATCCGTGCAAACAATATAGTCATTTGCATTCTTTGCCATCTGTTCTATTACATCAAAATATTTTTTGGAAAACAGTGACTGTTTTCTGACTGAAAAGCTTGGCTTCCATTCAGCTTTGAAAACAGGATAGTTCCACCCTTTCCCCTTATCAACAGGATCTAGATTGAACAAGTGGCCTACTGCACAGACGGTAACATGCCTCTTCCCATCTCTCTTAAACTCGTAGTAGGCTACCGCTTTTTCATTTTCCTTTCTCTTCAGGCTTTTTCCTTCTGCCAAAGCCTCGGCAATCCTTTTCATCGCGTCTGGCTTCTCAGAAATCATAAGCGTATATTTCTCTACCATTAAATTCAATACCTTCTAAGAGTTCATCAAGCTTATTCCAAGATCACTGGTTGCGCTTTACTAACTTCTTGGCTTTTTATCATTAAGCTTTCGATTGCTCCGAGCCTTGACTCAAGAAATATAATTTTATTTAGCAATTCATTTACTTGCTCGTCTGCATCAGATGTAACCTTCATCTCAGCAACTTTTTGTTGAACAGTGTTTTGCAAGTCGGAAATTCTGTTTTGGGTGTTATTGATTTGGTTATAAAATCCAGACAGTCGAGATTCATGATTCTTTAAAATTTCCACGACCTGCTTCAGTGCTTCTGGACTTTGCTTCGCTTCAACTTTCTTCACGTTCTGCGCTGCATTTCTATAATTATTATCAACAACATTGATCCTCTCATTTATTTTTGCAAGCATGCTGTCTGTGAACTGGATTTTGTTGTTAAACTCTCCCAGTCTGTTTCTCATCTCGTTCGATTTTTCTTCCAGTTTCTTCTCCAATCCCCTAATCGAGTCAATGCTGACTCTACTCGCTACATCCATCCTATTCTTCTCCAATTCATTTCTCATCTCATTCATTCTTTCTTCCAGTTTCTTCTCCAGTCCTTTAATCAAATCGTTACCGACCTTATTCGCTATATCAATCCTGCTCTTGTCAAATTCTTTTGTCAGGGAAGAAAACCTTTCATTTAATTTTGAAACATTTCTCTCCAAATTGCCCATTATTGTTAATCTTCTTTCTATATCACCATACATCAGCTCGACTTTAGACGATAACCTTTTCATTTCTTCTTCTATAAACTTGAACCTCTCGATTTTGTTCTCTATGTCCTTGCCCAAAATTGTCATCCTTTCCAGGCTTTCAAACTTTTTCATCGAGTTCTCTAGGTTTTGTATGCTGCCTAACAATTCCCTGGAAACCCTTTCCAAAGACTCGACTCTTATGTTCGTGGTCATCAAATCTTTTCTGTTGTTTTTCATCTCGTCCATTATGCTTTCCGATATGGATTCCCTTATCCTGCTTTCTATAATTTCAAACTTCTTCTCAAATTCTGTCATCTTCAAGTCCATCTCTATCTTTTTCTTAATCATGCTGTCCAAGGAAATTCTCAATGATTCTATCTTCGAATAAAGGAGGTCAAAATCAATTCCGGGCTTTTGAATTGATTGTTTTGATTCCATCTCCTTAATTTTATCGAATAGTCCCTTCAAGTTGTTCTCGGTCCTTGAGGAAAACGATGTCAACTGATTGTTCAAATCTTCAAAATTTTTATGCAGGGTTTCCATTTCCAGAGAGGTGGGCGGAGACCTGACAGAAACTGATGCTATGTCAGTCTGTAATTTTCTAATCTTATCTTCAAATTCAGCCTTTGGGACAACCTTCTGGCTTAGGGCTGAAATTTCTTTTTCTAGAGAATTTAATTTTTCATTTGATTTTGATATGACTGAGCTTAAATCTGGTGCTTGTTCAAGCTTTCCTTTAGCATCTTCCAACATTTTCTTTAGTTCTAGAATGCCCGCCTGCTCCACCATTATTAAATCTTCCAAATCGTCTACTTTTTGCTGAAGCGGAGAAATGGAAGGAGCAATTACTTCCTTAGCCTTTTCCCTAAGCTCTGTAATAGCTGTTTCTAAATCAACGAATCTCTTATCCATCTGCACGAGAGTGAGTTTGTACTTGTTCTCGGCTTTATCAAATTTTTCAGGCTCTTCAGGCAAGATTTCACCTAATATAACTCTATTTTTGACTAATATTATATTTTACTTTTTTTAACCATAAATACCAGATTGCTATGACTGCCAGTATAAGGCCTTCTCGCCACAGCAAAGTGTGCACTACCTCGAAATACTGGATACCGAAATTCAGCGAAATCAATATGGTTGTTATTATCCGAAGATAGTTCAGGAAAAATATAGTTGGGATGCCGATAGCTAAAAACTTGAGTTTCTTTCTTAGATTAGAGAAAGGAGTTGTCAGAGTCAAAGCCAGTAAGGCATACATGCTTTTCCAGCCAGTGCAGTCCCACGATATGCATATCGGATCTATCGAGTGGCCAGATATAAGAATTACTGGAATGCTGCACCTCGGGTCTTCAGACAAACCAACCGAATATTCAATAAATTTTAAAGTTTGGTATGTGATGTCTCTTAAAAAAAGTTGCAGGGGCTGATAAGAAAGAATCTCCTGATTGGCATTTATCGCAATAACAATATACATGGGTATTGCTAGGAGATTGAATTTTATAAGAAACAAAACCAAAGTCCAAAGCTTCTTTCTTAAAATCTTTCTCTTCATTTTTTCTTTCTCTTCACTACTTTTTTAACTGCATCAATTATGTTTTGCGTTTCATCTTCCAGCAACTCAGTGATTACATCTTCAAAAATATCTTCTCTTTTCTGCCTTTCAAGAGTCTCTTCAACCTTCAAGAAAAGTCCATGATAGCTTTTAAATGCTTTCAGTCCCGCAGCCAACGCATCCTTCTGATGAGAATTTTTTATCTGCTCTTTAAAGTCATCAATTATTTTTTCCTTTTTTTCATTTGTCAAAGAAATTTCCGGGTAATAGGTTCTGCTGCCCAATGCAGCTGCTATTCGCTCGATCATCTTCGGCAGAGGATTTACGTCCGAAGCAATGATAACTGATTTACCGAAACTAATTATGTGCTTTATCAGATCGCCTCTCTTAGCTTCACGAATGCTTGTTATATCCAAAACATTTCCTTTTGAGTCGAGTATTGCAACGCCAACGGTAGTTCCAGGGTCAAGCCCAACAATTATATTTCTTAACAGATTAGCACCTCTAACTAATACTTTGAAATTAAAACTTTTTTAACTGTATCACCTTTTTTCTTCCCAACAACTTTTTGCAGTTCAGAGACATCAGTATTAACAATATTTTCTATACTACCAAACTTTTCAAGAAGTCTTTTAGCCAGAACAGTAGATATTCCAGGTATACTAGCAACAATAAACTCTTGCAACTTTTTCATTTCCTTCGGCTTTTTACCAACTTTTATTGCTATCCCACTGCCAGAACCTTGTTCTTTTTTTGCCATCCAAAAAATTGTTTTTGCCGTGTCCAAAGGATTTTTTGTAGAGAGTAGGGAAACATTAAAATCGATAAGCAAGCTAGCTATGGCTCCTTTCAAAACATTTTCATTTATTTGCCTATTAGAGTATCCTTCAATCAACACTATTGGCTTTTCAAAATTTTTCTTCAAAGCTTCAGCCTGCTCAAAAATTCTTCCATCTATTATTGAAGAGACAAAATCATCATAAGTTTTTCTTTCTATACCCACACTTTCAGAACAGATGTAATCCCCAATTTCCAAAGCTTGCTCATTGACAACTGCTCCAAGTTTTTTCAAATTTTCTATAACTTCTTTTTCCCTGTAGTCAGATACTACAACTATCTTGCCTGCAGGCTTCAGCAGTTTTTGAGTTTCCATTCTTTCACCTTAAATCAGCAGCCATCCACCAACTATTACAAACAAAACAGCAATAGTTTTCATCAAAACATTATATTTATTTAAATTCTCCTTTAAAAATTTCGGGACAAAGATTGTTAGCAAGACTGAATAAATTAGAACGAAGAAAGGCTGTAAGGAACCAATTGCAGAAACCATTGAGACAGGGCCAAGGGAGATTGCAATATAATAGGAAACGCTAGAGCAGACTGAAACACATTGAGCTACTACTAAAGTTGACAGACCTCTCTTTCCAATTTTCTTAAATGAATTTACGAAGTTTTTCGTAATTGTCTTAATGAGGATAATCGGAAGTATTGACAGGAAAAGGCCGACATTTATCCAAAAATAAATAGACCAATTACCAATTTTGTCAACAACAAATTTCTCTGTAACCTGTATGCAAGACCAGATTAGAATCAGAACGATTATCAATTTCAAAGATTTAATAACTCCAATCTTCTTTCCCTCTTTTTTGTAAGAAACCAGCAGTCCGCTTATGACTAGCAAGAAGATTCCTACATATCTTTGAAAGCCAAACACTTCCTTCAAAAAAATACCAGCCATTATTGTCACAAGTATAGGGTAGAGGAAAGTGAGTGATATTGCTCTGGAAACTTCCTCATTGATCAATATTTTGGCATACACCAAATAGGACAAGCTGTACACAAAACCGAGAAAAATTGCTATGATGGAGTATGGGTAAATAAATATAGGTTTAAAGAATAGAAAGACGAAAGCAGAAGTTGGTAATCCAAAGATACCTATCCACACTGGAAGAAAATAGGCTTTACTAAGAATTTTAGTCATCAAAAACTTGTCAATTACATTGGTTATGCCCCAGAAGATAGGCGCCATTAAAGCAAATATTAACCAGTTCATCCAATCCAATCCTTTATGGTTTTTTTCTTGTTCATCTTTTCCTTCATATCATTAAGTATTCCTTTCATCTTTCTCTCTTTGTGAAATGCAGACCAATAGTAGGCTTCGTCTCTCGTATTCTTAGTTATCAAGAAAATTATTTTACCTGCTGCTTGCCTACCAACTCTACCTCTTCTCTGTATAGATCTGATTTCGCTGGGAACCGGTTCATGGAATATTGCATAATCCACTGCCGGAACATCTAAACCTTCCTCACTCACACTGGTCCCAATTAGAACATTAAACTTTTTTTCAGAAAATCTTTTCAAGACATCTATCTGCTCTTGCTGGGTCAGACCTTTCTTCTCCTTAGTTGCTTGACCAACCAAAATTTCTGATTTTATACCCATATTCAATAAAAGTTGATTTATTTTATCCACTGTTGACCTGTAGTTTGCGAAAATAATTATCTTCACATCTGGTTTTTCTTTAATCAGCATTGTTACAAGTTCCTGAAGCTTTACCAGTTTGGGATGTTCAACTCCTTGCTTTTGTAGTTCTTCTGTAATTTTTACAACTTCCATAATTCTCGAATTATTCATCAGTTTTTTATCAGTTCTCTTTTTACTTGATCCAAGCTTTTTCAAATAGTCACATAGAGAATAAATTCCCTGTGTTTCCAACAGTTCAATAGCATGCTCTAGTTTAACAGCCTCAGCCAATCTAATCATAACCCAAAAGAGAGAATAATTTTTTGTCCCTTCCATGTATCTTGAGCCAATTCTTTTTTGAAGAAGCAACAACATTTTTTTTGAAGGCTTGTATGTAGGGATGAAATGATGCTCTTTCAGCCAGTATATATCTTCTTTCAAACAACCTTCCAGCAAACCTTTAATCATTTGAAAGTCTTCTGGAAAATCAATATAAACTTCTTCCCTCATTATAGGTTTTACATAAGATTCCACATCTTTATCAATCTCAGTCCTCACTTCAACGGCTTCAATAAACAAATTTTTTCTTATCTCATCAATCTTTTCATAAGTTCCACCAGGAGAAGCAGTCAATCCAAGAATCAACGGGTGAGCAGCTTGTTCCTTGTATTTTTTTGCAACATAATTGTAAGCATAATCCTTCACGCACCTGTGAGCCTCATCAAAAGTAACAAAAGAAAAATCCTCCAGATTCAGCCTTCCTTTAGCCAAATCATTTTTTATAGTTTGAGGTGTGGCCACAACCACTTTGGCTTTTTTGTAAAACTGTTCTCTCTCTTCAGGAAGTATCTTTCCTGTTATCAAAATTATTTCCTCAGGATCTATTGCAGTGAACTGCTCAAAGCTTTTCTTGTGCTGAGCGTTTAGAGGCCGAGTGGGAGCTGTGATCAATATTTTGCTTTCAGGATATTTTTCCAGTCTGCCCACTCCAACTAATACCGCTATAAGAGTTTTTCCCATACCAGTTGGTAATACAACAAGAGTATTTTTCCTTGAGGCAGTCTCAGCAATAGCTTTCTGGTATTCCCTCGGTTCAGCTGCATTTTCTTTGAAAAGCATTATTTTATTCTCCGATTATTGTTACCACAACTTTTCTTTGCCTCGGCTCAAGGAATTCTATGAAAATTATCTGTTGCCATGTACCTAAAACTATTTTTCCATTTTCCAAAGGCAAGTTCACTGAAGTACCAAGCAAGCTACATTTTTGGTGTGCTGTTGCATTAACATTCTCTTCATAGTCATGTGAATATTTTACTTTTAAAGGGAGAATTCTTTCAAACATATTGAACATATCTTCATAGATGGTTGAGTCATCTTCTTGGATTATAATTGAAGCCGTGTCATGCAGAGAATTCGCAAATACCATTCCATTTTTTATTTTTGACTCGCTCACCACATTTTGAATCTCTGAAGTGATGTTGATAAATTCATTTGGCTCGTGCGTTTGAACCGAAATAGCTTTTTGAAACATTTTCATATTTTTATATAATCCAGCTAAAGAAATATAGATGGTAAAATGAAGTTTGGTATAAAAACTAATTTGAAGGAAGAGAGGTTAGCTGACATAAAGAAACTTTCTAAAATCTATGATTTCGTTGAAACATATTTTCTTCCAGAGAATGTAACACCTGGCAGGCTTAGTTCAATCAAGACAAGATGGATTATGCACTCGCCTCACGAGCCTAAAACTAATATGGCAAAAAAAGTTGGAAGTGGAATAGAACTGATAAAAAAAAGCATTTTGTATGCAGTTGGAGTGAATGCGAAGAAAGTTATAGTTCACCCTGGATCAAGCGAATCGAGCGACTGCAGTATAAAAAATGCGATTAAAAATCTGAGGGAAATAAATTCTTTTAGCAGAAGTTATGGAATCAGAATGATAATAGAAAACCTTCCTTTCAGAGATGAATTTTGCCCTGGATTTTTGTTTGGTTCGAAACCAGAAGAAATAAAATTAATTTTGGATGAGGTCAATTGTGGATTCGTTCTTGACTTCTCCCATGCATATCACTCTTCTTTCTCGCACAATATAGATCCGGAAAAGATGATAAAAGATTTTATGGAGCTGAAGCCTGAGATGTTTCATCTTTACGATACAGAGATAAATCAAGAGAATGACATTCACCTGCAAGTGGGAGAAGGCAATTTGAACTTTCAATTTGTACTTCCATTAATTAAAGAAAAGGATGTAACTCTAGAATTGGAACCTTTTTCAGTTGAAGTTTTTACTGATGCAATCAATCGCTTGAAGAAAATTTCAAGCTAAATTTTTGTAAACCACTCAGCAAACTTCTCGACTGCCTTAGCCCTGTGAGAATATTTGTTCTTTTCTTCTTTTGTCATCTCAGCAAATGTTCTTGTTTCTCCTTCTGGGGCAAAAATTGCATCGTAAGGCAGACGAAGGTGTGGATTTCCTCTTACTTTTTCTGTAATCTCGCCCTTGCAAATTCCAGAAAAAATTCTTGGCTCTTTGCCAGGTTCGCAGAATCCAATTGTTGTTTTGAAATATGCTTTCTTAGATTTGCCTCCCAAAAGTTTCAATATCCCTTCATAACCTATACTTTCAATAACCCATCTTGAGTTTGTCCCAGGAAAGTTTTTGTAAGCTTCAAAATATATTCCAGTATCTTCTGCGATCACATGCTTTTTTATCTTCTTTGCAGCAAACTTCACTTTTTCTATTGCAATTTCTTCCTGACTATCGGATTTTATCTCTGGTATTTCCATGTCTTTAGCTAGAACATCTATACCAAATTTTTTCAGATGTAGTTTTATCTCTTCTATCTTACCAGGATTGCTTGTCAGAAGGTAAATAGTCTTCATAAGAACCCTTAGAAATAAATATAGAATCAAGTATTAAATATACAGTTTGCCGAGGTCGCATAACCAGGTAGTGCACCAGAAAATATTGGTGAATCTCGAAAACTGGCGGGCGCAAGCCCATCTGGGTTCAAATCCCAGCCTCGGCGCTAAAAAACAAGGTTAAATCTTTTTCTGCCAAAAGTAAATTGTGGTTAGATGACTAGAAACGAGGAGGAAACTTTTGAAAAAGAGTTTAAAAAAGAAGTTCTTTCATCCAATTCTCTAATTGTTAGCAAGCTTGACGAGGTTCTGAAAAGGCTAGATTCTGTTTCCACTCAACTGACTAAATTATCTGAAGATATAAATTGCCTGTTTACTCCAGCATCTAACGAAGCTGAATATGAATCAGTTCCAGAAGTCGGCCTAGAGGAAAAATTCGGAAGAATGGTAATGTAAAAATAAACCTAAATAAAAATTGGGAACATCAGCAAGCCAGTACCAATTCTTATCATCCTTGGCACATCTTCAATAAAGCTTTTCGTAACTTTTAACGTTCTGTATCTTACAATTGAGAAAATTCCATCACCAATTAAAAGTAGAGCAGCAGTCAATGGGTTTATCAAGCCAACAAACCAGCTGATTCCAACACCAAGCCTTAGGAACCTGAGCATCTGGTCTGGATAGAACTTTTGCTTTTGGTACAGCTTATGTGAAAGGATAGCATCCCAAAATACCCAGGAAAACGGTATTGATCTTGTAACAATCGTGGAAAGAGATATTGCTAAGATTCTTTTTTTATTGAATAGTTTCTTGAAAAACTTGATTTCCATACGCAAAATTTAGAAAAAACCGTTTATAAACATCCTGTACATGCGTGTACATCCTCTCAAATCCGAATAAAGCTTAAATAGATATGCCTTGCATTAATTATACATAAATTAGGAGGTATGAAAAGTCTGATAAGACTATTTCTACTATGAACTACTCTGAGTTATTTCGAAGAAAAATAATGAGATTAATTCTGCAGTAGATTTTTAAAGGAGGTTAATCTAAATGTTTGAACGAAGAGGTTTTGGTGGAAGAAGATATGACGGAGGTTTTAGGGAAAGAGACGACGTTCCAAAACCAGTAAAAGTCGGTGAGGAATTTGACGTCGAAATCAGCGAAGTTGGAAATCGTGGCGATGGGATTGCCAGAATAAAGAACTTCGTTGTCTTCGTCAATGGGGTAAAACAAGGTGAAAAAACCCATATAAAAATAAAAGAAGTTAGAAACCGATTTGCAATCGGAGAAAAAACTGAAGGCGGAGCTTCTGCTGAAGAAGCAGGAGAAACAGAGGAAGTCGCCAAAGAAGAGGTTTCTGAGCCTGCAGCTAAGGAAGCTGAAGTGGCAGAGGAAACTGAGCCTGCAGCTAAGGAAGCTGAAGTGGCAGAGGAAACCGTTGAAGAAGAAGCCGAAGAATAAAATTTTATTTGAGTTTTCTTCTTTCCTTTCTTTTATTTTTTCAACATCTTCTATATTCTCAATCATTTTCCTTGTGAAAGTGATGAGGGATAAAGGTTAAACTCTTTTTTTCTCAATTTAATTTATGCCTGTTAATGCCGGAGCAGAATATTTCGTAGCTGAAAGGAGGTATTTGGAAGCAAAGTCCAAGGAAGAGAAGATCAAAGCTCTGGAGGAAATGATAAGGGCTTTACCCAAACACAAGGGATCCGAACATTTACTTTCTCAACTGAAGCATAGATTGAAAAGATTGAAAGAACAGAAAGTGACAAGAGCCACAGCAAAACCAAAGTTTTCTATCAAAAAAGAGGGTGCGGCCCAAGTTTGCGTCACTGGCTTGACAAACTCAGGCAAAAGCAGTTTGCTGAACGCTCTAACAAACGTGGAAGCTGAGGTTGCAGAATATCCTTTCACCACTAAAGAGCCTGTGGTTGGAATGATGGATTTTGGAGATGTGAAGATACAGCTTGTTGAAATTCCATCAACATTCGATTCTGACTTCACAAGCATCTTGCAATCATGCGATTTAGTCTTAGTTTTGATTGACGCTACAGCAGATGTTGATGAACAAATTGAGGAGATGGAAAGAATTTTTGAAGATAGGAAATTGGAAAAAAAGAAAATGCTTTTTGTTTTTAACAAGTGTGATGTGGCGGAGTGCGATGAACTAAAAATTTCGGCGAAGGAAAGAGCAGGATTAGAGGAATTAAAAAAATCTATTTGGTCAAAACTCGATTTGATTAGGGTCTATACAAAATCTCCAAGGAAACCGAAGGTAATTCCACCAATAACCTTGCGCAAAGGTTCAACGGTTAAGGATGTGGCGAAATCTATCCACAAGGATTTCCTAAGGGAATTTTCCTTTGCTAGAGTCTTCAACTCAACCAGTTACAGCGGTCAAAAGGTTGGGCTTGAATTCAGGCTGAGAGATTTGGATGTCGTTGAGATTCATACAAAATGATCAAATATATTTTAAAAAATTAAATCTTTATTATGAAGATACCAGAAAAGGGGGTAGTTTACAAAACTTCTAGAGTCTCATACATGTCAAACTACATCCTGCTAATACTTTTCTTGCTTTTCCTCTCTCTTTTATGGCCCTACCTAAATCTAAACTTCTATATGATTCCCAAAACACCCGGCGAGCTCTTTTCAACGATGGTCATTTTTGTTTTTATACTCATTGCCACCTTCCTTGTAGAGGAGCCAACCGTTGAGAGGATAGTCAGACAATATGTCGTGACAAACCATGAGGTAACAAAAATCGAAGGACTGCTTAGAAAAAGTAAAATCAGCATACCTTATCAGAGTGTTGCTGACGTAAGAGTGGAACAGGGGATAATTGGTAGGATTTTGAATTTTGGAAATGTGGTTGTGACAGGTATGGTGAGGAGCGAAAAGGCAGGAGGGACTGAAGCTATAATCATGAAAGGTGTAAGAAATCCGAACGAAACCTACAAAGTTATACAGAACAAAATCAGCTTGATGCGGGGAGCGATAATTAAAGAACATAAAAAAGAATAAACATCTTCTATTACTTTAATAGATTATGAAAAAAGTTTTTATTGAGACACATGGCTGCTCTTTCAACCAAGCAGATTCTGAAATTATCGCTGGCTTATTGAAGCAGAAAAAATTCGAGATTGTTAGCTCGGCAAAAGATTCTGATTTAATCATTCTGAACACTTGCAATGTGAAGTTGGCTTCTTCTCAGAGAATGGTCTACAGAATAAAGGAATTGACAAAACTGAGTAAGCCGTTGGTTGTAGCGGGCTGCATGCCTAAGACTGAAAGAAAGATCATAGAAAAAATAAATCCAGGTGCCAGTTTAGTTGGGCCAAACTCAATTCAAAACATAGTGGGTGTGGTGCAAGGAGCTATAAAAGTAAAGAAGAAAGTTGCTTTAGAAGACATCAGAGAATCTAAGGTTTGCCTGCCAAGAATAAGAAAAAATCCCATGGTTAACATTATCCAGATAGCTGAGGGCTGCGCTTGGCGGAAATGTTCTTATTGCATAGTTAGATTTGCCAGAGGCGAGCTTCTCTCTTATCCAGTTGATTTGATTGTCGAAGAAATTAAAAAGAGTTTGAAGGAAGGGGTTAGAGAAGTTTGGGTTTGCTCTCAAGATACTGCTTCCTATGGCTTGGATACAGAAGGAATGAGGCTGCCAAACCTGCTTGACGAAATTTGCAAAGTTAAAGGGGACTTTTTTGTTAGAGTAGGGATGATGAATCCCTTGCATGCTAAGGAAATAATAGATGAATTGATCAATTCGTACAGAAATAAAAAAGTTTTCAAGTTTCTCCATTTACCCATCCAATCAGCTTCTGAAAGAACACTGGACAGAATGAACAGGGGTTACGAGGTGAAGGATTTTCTAGAGATAGTTGATAGGTTCAGGAAAGAATTTCCACGAATAACTATATTAACAGATGTGATTGTGGGGTTCCCAACTGAATCAAAAAAGGAATTTGAGGAGACAGTAAAGTCTATTGAAAAGATCAGGCCAGATGCAGTCAACATTTCAAAGTTTGGTTCAAGGCCAGGAACAGAAGCTGCAAAAATGAAGCAGTTGGATAAGAAAACAGTGAATGAAAGGAGTGAAATTCTTCACAGGCTGGCTAAGAAAATATCCCTTGAAACAAATAAGGAGTGGGTTGGTTGGGAAGGGGAAGCCCTGATTGACGAAAAAGTTAAAAATGGCTTTGTTGGAAGAAATTTTTCTTACAAGCCAATTGTAATTAAAACTGATGAGAAAATTTTTGGAAAAAAATTAAACGTTGAAGTGATAGACGCAACCTCAAACTGTTTGTTTGCGAAAAGAAATTAATAAATACAAGGACGAACAAATATTATTTAGTAAAAAAATGGAGACGCTTGATCCACAGAAATGTTTGGTCCTCATCTAACTTTAGATTTATACAATTGTAACAAGGAAAGGCTTCTTGATTTAGATTTTGTTTGCAAGATACTAGATGAATTGCCTGATATGATAGATATGCATAAAATGTGTCCACCTCAAGTTATGATTCAAGATTCCAATCCAGACACATTCGACAAGGGTGGAATTTCAGGTTTTGTTTTGATTGCAGAATCGCATATCAGTATACACACGTTTGTTGCCCAGGAGTATGTGTCAATTGATATTTTTTCTTGTAAAAAATTTGACATGAACAAAGCTATTGATTACCTAGTGGATAAGTTCGGAGCACAAAAAGCTGAAAAGCATATAATTTTCAGAGGGAAGGAGTTCCCAAAAGATTTAGAAAAAGCAAAGAAAATTGTTCTAAAAGCTAGAAAGGTTTAATTATTTCATCATCTTCTTGACTTGCTCCATGACAACTTCTGCTTCTATTCTTCCTCTGACCTTGCTCATCACCAGCCCAACAGTCTTCTCATAGGTCAGCCCCGGCCTCGTCAAGACTTCTTCAATTATCTTTTTCAGTTCCATCAAGTCCAATGGCTCAAGGTTCAACTCTTTAATCGCAGAGGTAGCAGTCTCACCTGGCTTTTCAGCCAAGAATTTTATTATCTCTGGAATGGCCTCCTTCACGATTTTCTTTTTCGAAATGTTTTCAAAAAGATCAATGTAATGTTCGTCTCTCACCCTTTTTATGTTGACCTTTTCCCTTTTCTCCAAATCTTTAACAGTGCTGATGAAAGTGTTGGCAACAACCGCGCCAGAAGCCTTAGTCTTGTCAACAATTTTTTCAAAAAGCTCTAGATGCTCTGAACGGATTATCTGCCTTGCCAAATCTTCTGAAAGGTTGTACTTTGACTTGAACCTTGCCAATTTTTTCATCCAATGCTCAGGCAATTCATTTTTCAACTTTTCAATGAATTCCTTTTGCAGAACAATTGGCTGGATGTCAGTTTCTGGATACATTCTCGCTGAACCTGGCAGAGGCCTTGTATATTTTGTAGTCCCGTCTTCATTCACAGTTCTTGTCTCTTCCTCAACCTTTGGCATGCCGAGCTGCCTTTTGACTTCAATCTCAACAATCTTTGCAAGCAAGTTCAATTCCTGCACGCCTTTCATCTCAACCCTTTTCCCTCCACGGATGCTGACATTAACATCTTGCCTTATTGTTCCTATTCCACGCTTGACTTTTTCTGTCGATCTGCAAATCATCCCAATATTAAAGGCAATGTCCTGAACTTCTTCTGGGGAATAGCCTTCAAGAATGCCAGTGCCAATCTCAACCAGAGGAACACCCAATCTGTTCAATCTATAAGTAACATTCTCACCTTCTTCTTTAACAATTGCTGCAGCATCTTCCTCGAGACTGACATGAGTGATTTCAATTATCCTCCCCTTGTAACTCATGTGGCCATTCAAACCAATTACCGCTGTTCTTTGAAAACCGGAAGTGTTGCTTCCGTCTATCACAGTTTTCCTCATCATATTTATCTCATTCGGGATCTCACAGTTCAACATCAACGCCACCTGCAAAGCAACCTGCAAAGCGTCCATGTTCAAAGGATGTGGCGGTTCTTCATCCGTCTCAACCAGGCAAGTTTCGTTTCTAAAAATCTGATAGCTGAATGTTCTGTTCCTCAGGTATTCGTACTGGGCTGCTACATCCACTTCGCCAAGCTCGCTTGCAACAGGATGCTGCTTTCTTTTTATTGTTTTTATCGAATCTCTCTCTTTCATTGCTGTCGAACAGTTGCAAAATAGTTTTTCTCCTGTGTCTAGTTGCTGGTGTATTTCCAGTCCGCATCTCAATCTCAATTTCTTGTAATTGATTTTTTCTTCAGCCAAAAGACTCAACCTCTGTCCTTTTTCCAATCTCCCCTGCAATATTTGTCAGCATCATCTCTCTTATTTTGTCCATCTCTTTCACATGCCCGGTCACAAACATCAACTTCACCAGAGCAGTCTCAGGAGTCCAGTCACAGCCGTGCCCAATAACACCAATTTCATTCAAAATTCTTCCTGCAGAATAAACATTCAGATTCAGTCTACCATTGATGGTTTGAGGAGCAAAAACAACTGGAACCCCAGAATTGATCAAGTCCTTTAAAGCAGGAACCAAGCTTCTGGCAAGCTTGTCGTTGGAAGGATTGGTTGAGACATGACCCAATCCAGTCGCAGCAACAACAACTCCATCATACATCCTCGCAATACTTTCAACATTCTCAGGTTTTATTCCAGGATAAATATAAATCAGTCCAATATTCTCATTGATTTTATCATCAACTTTTAAAGTTCTGTTCTCCCTCTTTTTGTAATCTGTTCTCAGATATTCGACCACTTTGCTTGGATAATTTATTTTTGCATATGGCAGGACATTCACTGAGCGAAAGGCATCTCTTGATGAAGTGTGAAGCTTCCTAACTTTAGTCCCTTGATGGACAAAACAAAAATCATCTGAGCTACTGCCGTGCATACAAACTGTTACTTCTGATATGTCTGAATTAGCTGCTACTGTTGAGCAGACTAAATTGACGGCATTGTCGCTGCTGCCGCGGTCGCTGCTCCTCTGGGCGCCAACCAGGACAACTGGAACTGGCAGATTCTGCAACATGAAACTCAGCGCGGCTGAAGTATAGTGCAAAGTGTCCGTCCCATGCATCAGCACAATACCATCTGCCTTAGCCTTTATCTCCTTTTCGACTTCTCGAGCAATGATTTTCCAATGTTCTGCAGTAATGTCTTCAGAAAAAAGATCAAACAGTTTCCTGCTCTTGATGTTGGCAATATCCTTTATCTCCGGGAATGAGAGCAGCAAGTCGGCTGGAGAAAATGCTGGGAAGACTGCTCCTGTCGTGTATTCAATTCTCGAAGCAATAGTTCCTCCACATCCCAAAATAGCAACATTAGGCTTCTCAGCGTCTTTCTTTACCACAGCCTTGGCTGGCAGGAATCTAATCGGCTTGCCTCTTTCCAGAAGTTTTACATTCAAATCTCTCTCAAACTTTATTCCTATATTATATCCTTTGTCCAGCTTTATCACAACAGAAGAAGGGTCTCCCAAATCAATTCTAGGCATCAACAATCCTTCATGAACAGCATCTTTCTTAGCAATTCTTACCCTGTCGCCGATTTTTATCTTTTTACTTTTTAGTAGTGACTCAATTTCTTGAGAATACAATTCTTTTCACTCCTATAATTTGTTGGTATAGGTTGTATTAATTTGTTATCGAGAAAGGCCGTCAAGTTTAAATGTTTCATGAGGATTTTAGATGCTTCATGGGTTCAAATCCCACCTCCCGCACAGAATGAAAAGCGCAGTGCGGTACTTTGTTAATTTAACAGAAAAGACATTTAAAGAGAAGTCCATTGGTAATAATTATGCCAGATGAAGAATTTATGAAAATTGCAATTCAAGAAGCAAAAAAAGGCGATTTTCCATTCGGTGCAGTAATAGTTAAAGATCAAAAAATTATAGTTAAGGTACATAACACTGCCAAAAAATTAGATCCAACATTGCATGCCGAAATTAATGCTATAAGAGAAGCTTGTAAAATTCTTAAAACTATTGATCTAAGCAACTGCACGCTATATTCAACCTGTGAACCATGTCCTATGTGCTTTACAGCTGCATGGTGGGCAAATATCTCTAAAATTGTTTATGGTATGGAAGGTGAAGATGTAACTGAAGACGAATGGAAGATTGATGTTAAGTGCAGTTATTTGAATAGTAAATCTGGAAATAAAATTCAAATTAAAGGAGGAGTTCTTAGAAAGGAATGCATTAAATTATTGAACTTAAACAAATAATAAAAACCTGACGCACTGCACTTTTTGTTTAATGCTCACCTCCCGCACAATTTATTTAGCAAAAGCAATCTCAATAACATCATTATTCTTCAACTGATAATCTGCAGCCAATCTCCTCTTCGTCCTGGCGTCAATCCCACAGATAAACTTCTCCCCCAGTTCAGTGTGCACACGAAATGCAAGCTCTTTTACGTTTGTGCCAGAAGGAACAAGAAAAATATCTGGTAGCACATTTCCATCCTTGTCTGTCAGTTTGTTAGCATCAGCAACAGGATAAACAACTATGTAATTCAGCAATTCAAAAACAGCCTTGCTCAAACAATTCTGAACTCCTGTTGAACCAAATTTATCTATAACTTCCTTCTTTATTTTCTCCAAAACTTTTATCTGTTGCTCGTTCATTTTAGTCCCATCAATAATTTTGAAATCATCTCCAGGCAGGTATTCAATCAAATTCTTCTCTGTAGCTTTTTTCAGTGCAATCTCCCCATCAGCTGAAGTCGGAACAATAATCAAATCCTTAAACTTCTCTTTCAATTTTTCAAAATTTTCCTGTGAAGATTTTATGTCAATCTTATTGGCTGCAATTATCACAGGCTTGGAGATTTTTCTGATTACAGTTGCGAACTTCTGCACATCTGTATAAGACGCTTTTCCCAGAGCTTCTTCCACATGCTGCCTGATGATTTCCAAACCACTCAGCTGCTCTGATAATATTTGAATCAATTCTGACTTAGATCCAACCTTTCCAACTTTTTGCAAAGCCCTTCCTATAACATCAGCAAACCAAAGATCTATCTCTTTCTCCACCCATTCAATGTCAAAACTAGGGTCATATCCAACAGCAGGTTCACCCTCCTCATTCGTCAACCCGGAAAAATCTACTATATGGATTAAAGCTGAAGCCTGCCTCAAGTCATCCAAAAACTTGCTACCCAACCCCTTACCAGTATGCGCCCCAGGAACAAGGCCCGCCACGTCCACCAATCTCACAGGCACAAATCTTTTTCCATTCTCACACTTCCCATTCTTCGGTTTGCATTTCAATCCAAACTCCTTGCAGGCACAATCAACAATCAAGAACGCAATCCCCACATTCGGCTTTATCGTGACAAATCTTCTATCAGCTATCTCCACATCTATCATCGTCGCTGCCTTGAAGAAGCTCGATTTCCCGGTGTTAGTCTTTCCAGCGAGTCCAATAATCATAAGTATCAATTAGCATGCAAATTATAAAACTTATGATTAAACAAAAGACTTAAAGTCTGAGCGAGAAACTATTTTTTATGGTAACCAGGATAGCAGTTGTCGATAGGGAACTGTGCAAACCGGAGAAATGCCAAATAATCTGCAGAAGGGTTTGCCCGAAAGTCAGAACTGGAGAAGAGTGTATAGTCTTTGATGATAAGGAAAAAAAAGTTTTAATTGACGAAAGCATTTGCATAGGGTGTGGGATTTGCATAAAGAAGTGCCCTTTCAAAGCTATCAATATTGTCAACTTGCCGCACGAGTTGAAAGAAGCACCAGTCCACAGGTTCGGCCCGAATGGATTTGTCCTTTACAGGCTACCATTCCCGGTCGTGAATGAAATAGTTGGATTGATTGGGCCGAACGGGATCGGTAAATCAACAGTTTTAAGAATTCTTTCAGGTGAGATACAGCCAAACCTCGGAGAGTTCGATAAGAAAGTCAACCTATCCGAAATGATCAAAATGTTCCGGGGGACTGAGCTGCAGAACTACCTAGAAATGTTGGAAAATGAGAAAATAAAAATTTCCTACAAGCCCCAGCGGGTGGATCAAATACCAAAAGCATTCAAAGGGAAAGTCTCAAAACTTTTGGAAAATGTTGATGAGAGGAAAATTCTGAATGATTTGCTAAAAACATTTCAGCTTGAGGGAGTGATGGAAAGAAAAATCAATGAAGTTTCAGGCGGAGAACTGCAGAGAATTGCAATACTTGCATGCCTAGCAAAGGATGCTGAGGTCTATTATTTCGACGAGCCAACAAGTTTTCTTGACGTGTTCCAGAGACTGAACATCTCAAAGGCGATCAGGCATCATTGCCAGGATAAAGCTGCGATGATTGTTGACCATGATTTGGCAACTCTAGATTTCCTTGCTGACAGGATTCACATCTTTTACGGAGTGCCTGTTGCCTACGGCATTGTATCGAAACCATACGGAGTAAGAGTCGGAATCAACACTTTTCTAGATGGCTATATTAAAGAGGACAATGTCAGGTTCCGTCCAGAATCTATCAAATTTTTCACAAGCCTTATTGAAGCAAAAGCTTCCCCAGAAATTCTTGTGGCATTCAAAAGCATCAAGAAAAAGTTTGAAAAATTTGAGCTGGAGATTAAAGGGGGTGATATAAGAAAAAAAGAAGTTCTAGCTGTTCTGGGAGCAAACGCCTTGGGTAAAACAACCTTCGCGCGAATTCTCTCCGGAGAGATTAGAGCAAGCGGTGAAATTGATTCTGTTCTAAAAATTTCCTACAAGCCCCAATATATTCAAGCAGACTTCAACGGAACTGTTAAAGAAATGCTTTCCTCGACTGCGGACATAGCAACTGAGAACTACAAAGCAGAGATAATAAGACCTTTGGAATTGGAAAAACTTTTGGAAAGGGATGTTGAAGAACTCTCAGGCGGTGAGCTTCAAAGAGTTGTGATTGCTTCTTCTCTATCCAAGGATGCTGATTTGTATATCTTGGATGAGCCTTCTGCTTTTCTTGATGTTGAGCAGAGGCTGGCAGTTGCGAAGATGCTGAACAGGATGGTAGAAGTGAGAGAAAAATCTGCTCTTGCAATTGATCACGACCTTCTTTTCTTGAGCCAAATTGGCAACAGGGCAATGGTTTTCCTAGGTGAACCATCAGTCAAGGGATTTGTTGAGGATGTCACTTCTGTCAAGAATGCGTTCAATGCTTTCCTCAAACAAGTCAACGTCACATTCAGGAAAGATCCTCAAACAGGAAGGCCAAGGGCAAACAAGTTAGATTCTCAACTGGACAGGGAGCAGAAAGAAAAAGGAAATTATTTCTACGTCTGATTACTTGCAGTAAGATCTTATCTCTGTTACAAGCCTTTCAATATTTTTTATCCTCTCATTCAAAGTCTCGTACTGGATTCTCAAGCTGTCCATCTGGGTTAGAACCAGTTCCATCTTTGCTTTCACGTTATCCATGTTTGTTGGCTCAAAACTTATTTCTGGCTTTGACGGGAGCGGCGGCAGCGGTGGCAGAGGTTCTAGCTTTTTCCTGCTCAACTTTTGCTTTAGATTTGACAAAATCCCCATTCATAACACCCTTCCTGGAATCGGCATCCCTAGTATTGTTCTAATTTCCCTCCACAATGTTTCCAGCCTTCTGTTGCACTGGAATTGAATATAATTTCTTCTTACATCCTCATAAAATATTCTATGGTAAAGCCAGAGAAGCCCACCTACTTCAGCCAATCCACCAAGCCTGGTTATTCCACTGTATATTGGAGATCTTTTGAAAGCAGAATCCAGTTGATAAATCGTCCTCAGCTTTCCCCCTATTAGAATGGTAACTTTCCCATCTTTTTTCGGGTCAGCTGGCTGAACACCTTGAATTGTCAATTCAGCAAAAATTGAGGTCCTTGCATCCAAAGTTTTGTCAGCATAAACTCTAACGAAGAATCCATGTGGGTCAGTGCTGATGTCCCATCTGAAATCCCTCTCCCAAACATCTTTCGGCTCGATTTCAAAAATCTTTATCATAAGCATTCTCGCTTCTTTTGCTACTCTAAACGGGTTTGGTCCAGTATAATTGATTGTCAACTTTGGAGCTGGAACTAAGCAATCATCCTCAATTCTTAAAGCTGCTGCTGCCATGGCATCAACGAGCCTTCGGTAAAAGATTTAGAAATGCCTTTAACTCTTCTTGGAATTTCATACACCAGTCTCTGCACTGGTCTTTGTATCTTTTCCTTGTGTCTTCATAAATGACTCTGTGATAAAAGACTCTAAACATCTCATAGAACAAGCTTCTCTGCCAAAGAGTGTCTTGAGGATATTCAGTTCTCAACCTACCTTCTATCATTATCGTTGCCGATCCTTCCTTGCCAAATTGCTTGCTTGGCCTTGCTTCACCATTCAAATCAACCAGAAGTTGGACAAATGTGAAGGTGTCCATATCTTTTGTTAAATCAAACCTGACTTTAAAAGTCTCCTTCCCACCGCTTCTGTCCCAGGAAAATTCTCTTTCCTGCAGCTCACCCGCCTCATGCTTAAAAAGCGTGGAAAACACTTCCTTTATTTTGGTGTATAGTTCTTGAGGATTAGGCCCATTGTAATTTAAAGTCAGAAAGCTAACTCCTGGCACCAGGCAATCCTCATGAATCAAAAGCTTTGCTCTAGCGAATACAGGCATATAATCACTAAATTAAATATTGTAATAAAAGACTAAAAAGATATTTTATTTGAATCTTATAGTGTTTTTATGCTAGTAATTGTCTGTGGCTTGCCAGGAACAGGGAAAAGCATAACAGCGAACCAGATAGCCAACGATATCGACGCAACAGTTCTGAGGACAGATTCCATAAGAAAAGAGATATTTAAACCAGGTACTGTAGAAGAGGCCTTAAAGTCATCCAATCCTTTCCAGTTCGATTTGGAGTCTATTTTCGACAGAGAAAAATCTATTCCAGAAAAAATGCAAAGGCTGATTTGGAAACAGAAAGAACTGGTTTATGACAAATTGCTCAAACAAGTTTCAGAGGTTTTGGCCAAAAACTTGAACATAGTTTTGGATGTAACTGCCTATAAAAAAGATTCGAGGGAAAGGATATATGAAATAGCAAAAAAAGCTAGTACAAAAGTTTTCTTGGTAGAGTGTGTTTGCGATGAGGAAACACTTAAAAAAAGATTTGAAAAAAGATCTAGAAAGCCAGATGCATTTTCCTATGTCGATAAAATGGAAATATACAATATTTTGAAATCAAAGTTCGAAGATCCAAGGGAAGATGGAAAACCAATATTGATATACGATACAGGAACACAGAAGTTTGAAGTTAAAAACTTTTCAGATGAAGATGAAGAAAAGCTGGAAAAACTAAAAGATTCTTTGGAAAAGCTTAGATTAAGGTTTGATTAGCTCATTTGCATACTTAAAGCTCAACTCAAAATATTTTCTTGCCATCATTTCAGCTTCTTGTCTCTCTCTTTCGTTAACATACAGGTCGTTTAGTTTCAAACTCATCACCTTTCCACGTACATAAGCCCTCCAGCATTCATAAAATTTCAATAGCTTGAACAGTTCCTTTTCACCGCTGGACTCGACATATTTTTCAACGAAATATTTTGAAAGGTCTTCTCTATCATTTAGGTCTAGATCCATAGTAAAGAATGCTATGTCCAAAATTACGTCCGAGCATCGGTACCTGTCATTAAATTCTAAACAATCAAAAATGTAGATTTTGTCTGCAATGAAAATGTTTCCTGAATGTAGGTCACCGTGGCAATCCCTTATTTTTCTTTCAGAGATTCTTTTTTCAAAAAGATTTTTATTGTTTTTTATAAAATTGTTTACTTTGCCTTTTATGAAATCAAACTTGTCCTTATCAATGGTTTTACCAATGAATTCAACTGTCTGATCAAAATTTTCATTCCATATATATGAAATGTTTTCAATACTGCCGTACTTGCTAATTTTTTCATTCGTCTCTGCTTTTGAATGGAAGTCAGCAATAATCTTCGCTATTTCACCAATAGTTTTTTCATCAATCTTATTTTTTTTCAGAAGATTACTCATTATGGACTCTTGCGGCATCTGCCTCATTTTAAGTGCATACTCTACAACTTCGCCTGCACCCTTGATTTTTATTTGGTCTTTGGATCGGTTTATAGGAACAACCGCCACATACATGTCCCCACACAACCTCTTGTTAAGTTCAAACTCCTTTTCGCAAAAGAATTTCCTCTTCTCTAGTGTGCTGAAATCGAGAAAACCAAAGTTGACAGGCTTTTTTATTTTGTAAACATACTTACCCGTCAAAAAAACATAAGAGATATGGGTTTGGACCATTTCAATTTCGTTAACCTCCTCATCATAAGCCTCAGGGCTCATCATTGCCCTGGCGACATCAGCTTTGAACTCGTGATTCATAAATTAATAAATGTTAAATACATTAAAAAATAAGATTATCAAGTGATTTAGTGACTTTCAAAGTTAAAGACATAAACTTGGCAGAGAAGGGAATGCTGCAAATCGAGTGGGCAGAAAAGCAAATGCCTGTTCTGATGATGATTGCTGGTGAGTTTTTAAATAAAAAACCTTTTAATGGGTTAACAATAGCTGCTTGCTTGCATGTGACAAAAGAAACTGCAGTTCTGGTGAAAGCTCTAAAAGCTGGTGGGGCAACTGTTGCTGTTTGCGGCTCCAATCCACTTTCTACTCAGGATGACGTTGCGGCTGCCCTTGCTGATGAAGGAATTAATATTTTTGCATGGAAAGGTCAGACTAATGAAGAATATTATTGGTGTATAAATGAAGTTTTGAATTTCAAGCCGAATATCACTCTGGACGATGGCGCGGATCTGATTAACACACTCCACACAACAAGAACAGAGCTTCTACAAAATATCTTGGGTGGTCAGGAGGAAACTACTACAGGAGTGATAAGGTTGAGGGCAATGGCGCAGGACCAGGCACTCAAGTATCCTGTTATTGCTGTGAACGACACGCCAACAAAAAGCATGTTTGACAATGTCTATGGAACAGGCCAGAGTGCTATAGATGGAATAATCAGGGCAACAAATGCTTTGATGGCAGGTAAAACTTTTGTGGTTTCCGGTTACGGCCAATGCGGTGGTGGGATTGCTCGAATAGCAAGAGGAATGAATGCAAATGTAATTGTAACTGAAGTAGACCCGATAAAAGCCTTGAAAGCGAGCATGGACGGCTTTAGAGTGATGCCAATGATTGACGCTGCAAAAGTTGGCGATATATTTTGCACAGCCACTGGTTGCAAAGATTCGATAAAAAAAGAGCATTTGATGGTTATGAAAGATGGGGCAATTCTTGCCAATGCAGGCCACTTCAACGTTGAAATTTCCATTCCAGACCTCGAAAGTATTTCTTCAGGCAAAAGAAGGATCAGGGATTTCGTTGAAGAATACACAACTAAAGACAATAGAAATATTTATCTGATTGCTGAAGGCAGACTTGTGAATCTTGCAGTAGCCGAGGGGCATCCTTCTTCTGTGATGGACATGTCATTTTCCAATCAGGCCTTGTGCTGCGAATTTTTGGCTGAAAACTACAGGCAGTTAAAACCTACTGTCCATGATGTGCCGAGAGAGATTGATTCAAAAATTGCAAGAATGAAATTGGAATCACTTGGAATGAAAATTGACAATCTATCATCAGAGCAGCAGAAATATATGACCAGCTGGAAAGACGGAACATAAGAATATAAAATTCCATCTACAAAAAATATTTATGTTTAAAGAGATTAGTACTGCTTTAATTTTTCTAGGAATACTGTTTTTATTAGTAGGTTGGTTTAGTAAAAGTTCCAGCATGTTTATATTTGAAATGGTCTCGGGACCAATTCTTATATATGCTGGTTGGCAGCTGATGAAGTGGTGAGATGCTATACAAAATAATCGGAGGAATTTGCTTTGTCATTGGGTTAATGATAGTTATAGGCTTCCCTTGGATATCCCAATATCAGTTTGAAGCATTGACAAAGACCGGAATAATCTTTGGCCTAATTTTAATGGCTATTGGATTTTACCTGATGAAAATTTAAGCAAACCCAAACTAATTTTATATTAGTATGACAGTAGTCCTTCCAGAATGCCCAGCACCTAGGCCATTCGCCGACGTGCCAGCCGGTACAATGAAAGTTTCGCCGGGGGATGCAATCTGCGCCTATCCCTTTGAGGCAGAGATGCGATTAGACTTTACTACACCAATCGGCAAATGGACAGCTGGCAGCTATTCCCTATTCTTTCAACTTCCAAAATGGGGGTTTTGGAGAGGCAAAATAGAAGAGTGGATTTTTGTCTCCCCTGTTTTTCGTGAATATTATCAACTGACAATTCAACAGGCTGACCAATTAGAAGCTTCTATAAAAGGTGGGTTAGCCAGCATCGCTCAGGCAATATCAGACATGGAACTTGTCTGGCATGACCTTAGAAAATATAAAGAATTCTTGGATTACTTCACACAGATAGAGAAAGGCAAGAAAAAAATCAAAGAAGGGAAAAAAGAGGAAGGAGAGGAAGAACTTAAAAAAGGAGAGCAATCGCTCAAGTCAGTTTTTATCGATCAGGTTGATGTTCACACAGGCGAAGGGATTGCATTAAAACTGATTGCACCAAGATGGCCTACAATAATTGCAGACTTTATGAAACTGGCAGACGAAGACACAGATCCTAGGAAAATAATTGCTGCTTTTGATAAAAAATTTGGGTACAAGATTTCTGAGCCGCAGGCAGTTGTTCTTGCAACAAAAAACAAATTGTATGTTGAGTGGAGAGATAGGTTGTTCAAGCCAACCGTTCAAGAGAGATACCAGAGCCTGATGGGCTTGTATGAATCAAGAAAAAAATCTATAAAAGAGTACAAGCAAATGCTAAAGCCGACACTTGCAAGAGCTGCAATGATAAGGGATGCTCTCACAACTCCAGAGACAAGGGCAACAATATTAAAATCTTGGTACAGGCCAGACGCTCAAGCAATATCAGCAGATTTCATGAAGCTCTGGGCTTGGAAACCTTTTGCACCTTCGGAAAAATACAAAATCACAAGAATGAACATTGATAAGATTCATGCGTCAAAAGCTGGATTCACACCGGAACAGATAGCAGAGCTACACAAGGAACTTGATAAAAAAGATGAATTAGGAAAAGTCAAACCGGGAGATGCGTGGAATGAGGTTGTGGATGCACTCCCTCAAGAACCATCGATTGACAAAATCGTAAAAGCACTAGTACCTGATGTGGAAAGAGAATACAATGTTAGAATTACTGCGAAAGATATTTACGATGCAAGGCAGATGCTCATCAAACAGTTTAAAGATTCGATGATTGGTATGGGAGGGATTGAACCTTGGGTTTTCAGCCCCTATTTTATTTTTGTAAGCATGCCAATGCTAAGAACAGTCTTGAGGCTGCCGAGTGGTGAGGAGATTGAAGATGTGCAGATGGAAGATTTCTTCGCTGCAAACCAATCCCAAAATTTCATCATCATCCATTGTTTGGAGTTGATTGCAAGAGACAAGCAGCTAGACAATCACATCAACCGGATGCTGGGGAACATCGGAGCTAATGGAAAAGATATAGAAACAATAGAAGAGATGGTGAAGAAAGAATTCCCAGAAGTTTATGGCGAGTCTGAGGAGCAGAAGAAAATGCAGAAATTTCAGAAAATGAAAAGCACTTCTGGGGATATAAAAAAGGCATTCAGTTCAGTAAAAGAAGGACTCGGTAAAGTTTTGGATGCACTAGGACTTGATTTGATGTTCTTGAAGGCCCACGGACCTTACGAGTTCCAATTCTATCACAGAGTAGCCAAGTACCATCAGCCTGAAGTTGGTCACAATTTCAATGTTATCAGAGATTTTCTGAAAGGAAAGTTCGAAGTTCCTGGAATGGATTGATTATATGCCGTATGTAGTAGGAGTCTCGAGTGGAATTTTTTCTGCAATTCCGGAAGGGGAGAGAATACAGTTTGCAAGCTTGGCAAAGAAAGCAGAGTACTGCATCACAAAAGGTGTCGAGTTTGTTCAGATTGATTTGGAATCAGTTGCTGAGTTCAAAACTCCTGACATCAAACCTGAGATGGAAAGAGTGAAGAGATTAGGAATTACTTTTGGCATTCACTCGGAGACAAAGGCTTTTGGGGTGGAAGTTGCTGAGCTTGATTCTGCAATAGAAACTGATTATAAATTTGGCCATGAGAGGCTGGTAGAAATACTTGAGAAGTCCGGAGAGATTGGAAGTAAGTATGTTTTGGTTCACTCATCAGAGTCTGAACCGTTTCTTTTACTTGAAAGGCATCTTCAACCTGCATTTCTTGTAGATTTTTTTGGTAATCCTTTTAGAAAGTTTCTTGAAGATCCAAAATATAGCTGGTTGATTGATTGGACTATAGGTGGAAAATCTGAAGAAATAAATGGAATTCAACAGAGCATCTATGACAGTTGGCTTGCTAAAGGAAAGAAAATTACTTCACAAGACATAAGAGAGTCTTTGACGAAGAAAAATATTAACCCCCAAACCTTCATGTGGATTGAACTGATAGGATATCAAATAGAGGAGGCTTTGAGAAGAAGGATGGAGGACATAGCTGAACGGGAGGAAATTCAGTACGGGATGGATTATGATTCAATGGCTCCAGAATATAAAGACAGGACAAATGATCAAGTCAGAAGAAATATTGAAATTTTTCTCAAAGATATAAGGATAATAATTTTAGACTATGTTCAGTCACGAACTCTCCATTACGGACCAGAAAGAATTGCTTATTACTTCACTGCGAAATGGATGGAAACCAACAAAGATCCTCTTTGGGAAAATATTGTTAGAGCAAATGTGGAATATTTTGCTAAGGATGAGAATAAAACAGTTGCAGAGTGGATGAACTCAAGAGGGATCAAAAATCTGTCAATAGAAGATGAAAACTTTAGAAAATATAGCTACCTTTGGGTTCCTGCTGTTTCTGCAAAATATATATGGGGACATCTCAATCAAGATAAAAATCCCAGCAAATTGTATGCTAACTTGAAAGAGACAATTAAAAAATATAAAATGCCTCTTGTTCTTGAAACACCAATGGCCCATCGAGGAATAGAAGAGTGGTTGAGATTTCCAAATCCTATACAGATGTACTACCTTGCCAAGCAAGTGAACGAAGAAGTTGGGTTTGAATGCCTTGCTCTAGCAATGGATTTCGAGCACATGATAAGTATAAGGCTTGAACCTGAAAAGGTGATAGATATTTTGCCTGAGGGTGCAGGAAAATTTGTGAGAGTTCTGCATTTAGGATATCCAGCGCCGCTTGCCCCTGCTCATATTCCAATTCCTTTTGGTTCAGAACAGCAGCTGTATTTGTACAAGATGATGTACATGCTGAGGCAGAAAGGATTTGGGAAAAATAATTCGGAGTTCTTTATTGTTTTTGAGCGAGGAGGGGGAGCAGACCCCATTCAACAGTCAGTTCTTGCTCTGAGAGAAATAGTTAAATTCTTGGAGAGAGATACACCTTGGGACAAGTTGCCAGCAGAATTCTATGGCTTGGCTACAGGGCAAATCGCTTCTTGGGAGAGGCAACTCACAACTATCAGGGAACATGCAAGAGAACCCCTAAAAGGATTGATAACCACGCCAGAAGAAGATCATACATTCCTTGGAAGAGCAGCGATAGAAAAAGGCAAAAGGCCAGACGAGTGGAAGAAAGAAGAACTCAAGTAATTTATTCTTACGGAGAATATGGGCCGAGGAATCTTTCAATGGAAGTTATCTCTAAAAACTTTTCCAAATCCATATCCTTAAACCTTTTGTAGTCCTGAGGGGTCTTTAACCACATCCAATTCTTCAAAGGCAATGCACCCTCGAAACATCTCATCAAATTATACATCTTTGTTATTATCTTCGATTTCTCGAGATCAACCGGCATTTCTTCATCTTTAATCTCAAAAAATAGTTTATTCAATTTAGAGTCCCAAAAGAAAATTCCAGTGTTTGCATATTCTCCTTTTGGTAAAGTTGTAAGGGGTTTTTCTTCAAAAAATTTGAGAAGTTTTGTGTTTGGATCACATTTTATTCTACCACACGCACTGTATTCGCTGGGACTGCCAACTACGGTTGCAAGAAATCCTTTTTTCAAACCGATGAATTGAAACTTAGACAGCTCTTTTATATTGATTTTCAATATGTCCGATGCGTTCACTGAAATTTTTGGTTTGTTCTTGTCCAAAACTCCTTTTTCCATATAATATTTGATGACACCAGCCCTTCCCAACCTTTTGTTTTCAGGCTCTATTAGAAAATCGAATTCAATATCAGTGTTTTTTGTTATCTCTTCACAATGTTTTATGATTGCGTCTGGCGCATGCCATAAAGATACACATACGCGCTTTAAACCAGCTATGATATAAGGCAGAATCACCCAGTCAATCATCGGCCTTGGTTTTTTTCCTATGTCTGTCAGGGGTTTTGGGCACTTGCCTTGACTGACAGGCCACCATCTTTCACTCAAACCACCAGCATGTACAATCAATTCTGAGTTTAAAAAATAGGATTCTGGTGTTTCAATTTGCATATGAATTAATTAATAACTAGGCATTTTTATGCCTTTTGAATTTATGGGTCTAGGCAGCTAATGATGCAAATAAACCAGTATTGTTTTAACCACTAATAAGTGATAGAAACATTTATATATCATGGAAAATAATGGATATTTATGTCTTTGGAAAAACTAGAAGAAGAATTAGAGGACGTTGAATTGGCTAAGAAAGAAGACCAGGAATCAAAGCCACAGAAAGAAATTTTTGCAAAAGTGGTCAAGTTCACGAACGAAGCTAGAAAGCAGTATGGAGACATGATAAAATGTGTTCTAATTTTTGGTTCGGCTGCTAAAGGAACGATGGTTAAGGGATCAGACGCAGATGTTTGGGTCATTCTCGACGACACGGCAACGAAGAGTTCGGAGGATTTGGACAAAATCAATTCTCAGTTGTATCTGATTGCTCATGAATTGAAGGATCTGCACGTACAAACCACCGCTTTAACAGAATTTTGGAACTGGGTAAAGATGGGATCGCCTGAATTGGTCAATTTTTTGAGATACGGATTAACAATTTATGACACTGGATTTATCAAACCAGTTCAGAGAATGCTTCAGATGGGTTTGATTCCACCGAGCGAGGAAACAATAAGTTTGAAAGCAAGGACCGCAGAAGCAAGGTACAGAAAAATAAAGATTGACATCAAATCAATGATTTTCGAGTTGAGGTATACAATGCTTGACATAGTTCAGGCAACTGTAATGTATTTTTACAAAAAGCAGCCGGACTACAAGGCTGCTCCAGAATTCTTGGAAAAACTGGTAAAGGAGAAAAAATTGGAGAAAGTTTATATTGACAAGTTTAAAGAGTTGGACCAGCTTTGGAAGGATATTGATCACAAGGTAATTAAAAATGTTACTACAGAACATCTGGAGAGAGCCTTGGTTTTAGCAAAGGAAATGATTGATAGATTCAAGAAACTGCTGCCAGAAGAAATACGTGGAGAAGAGTTGCCTCAAACAGAGGAATGATTAAATGAAAAAGAAAAATGAAAAAGAAAAAAAGAAGGAAGAGAAAAAACCTGAAGTACCAGACACAAAAGAAAAAAGACTTGAAGAAGTTAAAGAATTTTCAAAGCAAGTCTTGGAAAAATATGGGAAACATGTCAAATGTATTGTGATGATGGGTTCTGTTGCCAGGGAAGAATTCAAACCAGCAAGTGATATTGATATTTTTGTTGTAATTGATGATACTGTTCAGCCAATCACTCCCGAACAGCATGATAAAATAGATGATGATGTAGAAAAAATTGCAGAAAAAATTTCCAAGAACATTTCCGTTCAGCCTTCCTACACATTAACAGAATTCTGGGACTATGCACGTGTCTGCCACCCAATAATTTACAATTTCATTAAGGAAGGTGTTGCTGTTTACGACACTGGTTTCTTTGCTCCGATCAAAAGACTGCTGGAAATGGGGAGAATTCCTTCGACCCGTGAAGCGATTGAGAGTTACATGGAAGGAGCGCCTAAAAAACTGATGAGGGCGAAGACTGTGAAGCTGCTGATGCTGGCTGAAGATTGTTATTATGCTATGTTGAACACAACTCAAGCTGTTCTGATGTTCATGGGCTTAGCACCACCGGTTCCGAACAAGGCCTATGATGATGTGAAAAAGTTTTTGGTCGAGCCAGGCATTGTTGAACCAGAATATGCTGAATGGCTGAAAGAGATAATCGAGATAAGAAAAAAGATTGAACATAAGGAATTAATGGATGTAACTGGTCAGTTTGTTGACGAGTGGATTGGTAAAGCCGAGAAGTATATTGACAAAATGTTTGGTTTGCTGAACGCATTAGAAATAAGGAAGAAGGAAAAAATTCTTGAAAGAACACATGAAGTGATGTTGAAAGCAGCAATCACTGCTCTGAAGACCTTGAACAAGATGCCTGAAAAGCAGGAAGAAATACCAACGGTTTTCAAAAGGGAGTTCATTGACTCGAAGATGATTGAAGGTTATTATTCTGATATCTGGAAGAGAATTGATGAAATGAAAAAACTTGCAGACCAGAAGAAGATAAAAGATATTCCTGACAAAGAAGTTTATGAAATGAGAGAATATGTGAGGAAGCTTATAAGGGATTTGGCAAAGGTTCTGAAAGATAAAGAGATTAGTGAAGAAAAGTAAAAGTTATTTTATGTCAATACCTAAATTTGGGCATTTGCTGAGTCCTTACGAAGACATTATAAAGCAGATTGAATTTTTTGGCAAGTCTAAATTTGATTTTGTAGAATTTTCTGTGGAAGAACCAATGATTACTCCTGAATTCATTTCAAAAAACAGGCAAAAGATATGTAAAGTGATGAAAAAACACAAACTCTTTGCAACAGTACATGCGCCATTAAATACAGAACTAGGCTCTAATTTCGATGATATCAGAATCGATTGGATAAGATTCACTAAAAAATTAATTAGAATATCCAGCAGATTATATGTAAAAAAATTTAATTTGCACACGAGATACCAAGCAGTTGGTGAAGTGAGCAAAGTTGTAGAAAAAATATTTTTGAACAACTTTGTTTCTAGCTTGAATGAAATTACCGAATTCAGCAAAAACTATGGAATAAAAATTGTTACAGAGAATGGCAATAGAGTGGGATTCAAAGATGCAGAAAACATCAAATATATCGTGGACAGAACAAAAGATTTAGGTGTTTGCTTTGATGTCGGGCATGCGTTCGCTCGTGGCGGTATGAAAGAAATTGAAATGTTCTTCAAACTGCTCGGTAATAGAATAGAGCACGTTCACATGCACGACAACCATGGAAACTTTGACGAGCATCTGCAAATAGGCGAAGGCAAAATAAATTATCCCCATGTTGTAAAGATGCTAAAGAAAATCGGCTACGACAAAACAATCACTTTTGAGATTTTCACAAACGAGAATGGTGCTGTTAAGTCTAGAGATAAAATAAAGACGATGTGGCAAAAGTAAAATGAATAAATGATAAAATAATATTATGAAGAAGTTTCCATATTGGCACCAAACTTCTCAAGCCTCATGTGGTCCGTCTTGTTTGCTTATGATTTTCAATTATTACAATCCATCATACGGCCTATCAAGAAAAAAGGAATGGGAAATTTGGCGCGATGTTTCTCTTCTTGCTTGGTCTGGATCACATCCCTATGGCTTGGCATTTGGAGCGTTGAAAAGAGGATTTAAAGTCACTTTAATCAGAGAAAAAAAAGCAGTTTGGAGAGATCCAAATTTTCCAAAAAAGAACGAATCCCTTCGCTATATCATCAAAGAACAAGAGAAGGAATCAAAAAGATTGGGACTTGTTGAAAAGATAAATAAGAAAGTTGATTTGCAATTTCTAAAAAGCTTGTTGGAAAAAAATATTCATCCAATTGTTTTCATGAGATTTATCAGAAAAAATGGAAGGCTTGGTGATTCACATTACGTAGTTGTAATTAAAATTGAAAAGAATTATGTGATCATCAATGACCCTTATGTTTCTGCTAATAGAAAAATTCCAATAAAACTCTTTATGAAAGGATTTAGAAAAATTAGAGCTCCAAGATGGAAAATGGGAAAGGAAATTTTAATTATAGAAAACTCGTGACAGTTCATGAACTTACTTTTTGCATTCCTACATTTTTCATTAATTCTCTAAGAACTTCAGATGGTAAATCCTTTCCATAAATCGTCCATTCACTAATATCAAAATTGCTCCACTGCCCACCTTCTTCTACAATTCGTTTTTGATTGCTTTCATGAAGTGCTCTAGCCACTTCACTAGCGCGACTAGTATCTATTGGAGCAGTAAAAAAACGTATGGCGTCTGGATACTTTGTTACATTATATACAGTTAAAACTTTACGAACATAAGTGGCTGCACTACCTTCTTTTATTTCAGAACCTTCTCTTGGCATTATCAAATAAACTGCTGCAATTTCAGATTTTGACATTTTTATTCCTCTTTTGCTTTCTTCTCCACTTCGTCCTCTATCCCAAGTTTCTCAATCAATTCCTTGTATCTGTTCCTGATTGTGACCTCAGTGACACCAACAATGTCTGCAACCTCTCTCTGGGTCCTCTTCTCTCCAACCAGAACGCAAGCAACATATATCGCAGCTGCAGCCACTCCAGTCGGTCCTTTGCCTGAAGTGATGTCGTGTTTCTTAGCTTTCTTCAATATCTCAACTGACTTAGCCTGAACTCTGTCGCTCAATCCAAGCATTGAACAGAATCTTGGAATAAATGTGACTGGGTCTGCTGGTAGAATTCTAATATGCAATTCTCTTGCTATGTATCTGTATGTCCTGCCAATCTCTCTCTTCTCGACTCCACTTGCTTCTGAAATCTCGTCCAAAGTTCTTGGTGAGTCAAACTCTCTTGAAACTGCATAAGTCAAAGCAGCAATAACCGATTCAATACTTCTTCCTCTCACCAGTCCTTTGTTAACAGCATCCTCATAATATCTTGCAATTCTCTCGTGGATGCTTCTTGGCAAGCTCAAAAATGAAACAATCCTCTGCAATTCAGACAAGGCAAATGAAAGATTCCTGTCCTTAGATTTGATCAATCTCTTATGCCACTTGGTCAATCTGTAATATTGGGCCCTTTTCTTCGCAGGAACCTTGTATAGTTCACCAAGTCCTTTACCAATCTCCGTGGTCAATCCTTTGTCATGCTTGGTGAAAGTCAATGGAGCTCCACCTCTTGCCCTCTTGCTCATTTGCTCAGAATCAAAAGCTCTCCATTCCTGTCCAGTATCAATGATATCTTCTTTCAAAACTAATCCACAGCGAGGATTTGCACAGATCAGTTCTCCTCTTGCCGGATCTTCAATAAAATTAGTATTCCCACACTCAGGACATCTTGTATTTCCTTTTACAGGTTTTTTAGCTGCCATTTTTATACCTCCACATTATAACGTCTAGTTATATCAGTAAAACGTCCAGTTCTAATGGCAGCAGCTCCAACTTTTCCATTAGCTAAAAACGAGACAGTTCCATCTGAAATTATTTTACCTAAGTATTCTGTTGGATTAGTAAATAAATATTCGACTAATTCTCTTCCTTTATTTTTTATTTCTTGCATCATTTCATCACTTTAGAGTGAAACTATTTTCATCAAAAGGTAAATAAATAATATACCGAAAAGTATTTAAAGTTATGCTTTTTTAAGTCTTTTACACTGTAATGAAAATAAATTCAATCTCCTCGAATCTTAAATCAGTCAAAATTTTATTCATTAAATTATACAGAAAAGCAAATTTATAATTAGGAATTTTCATGGCAAAACTCGTTCAATGCCCTTTGTGTGGAAGGATGAACAGTGAAGAGAATACTTTGTGCTCCAACTGCGGTCTAAAAATTTCTGCAAAAAAAGAATCCAAACTCTTTAAAGGAAAATTTGAAGAAAAGATTCTAAAATCTTCCACTGTTGCCAAACTAAAACAAAAATTTAGCTTGGAATTTTTAAGGCCAAACGAGACAAAACTTTTTCTATTCATCAGCCTTGTGTTTACATCTTTATTTTTACACATGCTAGTCAAGAATAAAATAATTTTTTCTGTAGTTTTCTATCCTTCACTCTACTGCTTCACTTGCTACTGGGTTTCAAAACCAAAAATAAATTGGAAAACTTTTCTTCTTGAATTCTTTTCGTTTCTTGTAATATTTTTTCTAATTTTTTCATTGATTTAATTCCACAACCTTCTCAGGTACTCTTGCTAACTTGCTTCCACAAATAGGACAAACTTTTTTCTCAAAAAATTTCTTACAACTTTTACAATAATTTTTCCACGTAATCAGTTTTGTAATTTTTTTGTTGAATACAGAAACATATTTTATTCCAAGTTTCTCAGCAACATTCTGAATGTTTCTATCATCAGAAATTATCTCAGACTCATTCTCTTTAGCAGCAGCCAGAACTTTCAAGTCAGTATCTGAAAGTTTTTCCAAATCGCCACACCCCCTTGCAACATTTTTTATTTCATCCAAAACTTTTTTCGATGGCTCAACGACTTTCAATTCCAAACTTGATAGTTTGATCGAGCTGATCTTGTCTTTAACCTCTTCCACAACCCCTTGGACTGTCAAAATTTCTTCAAATCTCCTAAAATCATTCAAATAAATGATTGCTGAAGTGTCAAGAACAACTCTCATAGTTAAATATTATTCAAACCCATATTTTATAATCAGGGTGAGTTTGTTTGGTAAAAGAATTTCCTTCATCTCCTCTCGAAAAAATTGCTCGAGAAGCTGGCAAGGCAATTGGAGTCGACAGGGTGTCAGCATCTGCTACAAAAGAATTGAGAAATGTTTTGCTTGAGATTTCTGACAAAGTTGGTTTAGGTGCTGTTGCTGCTGCTCACCATGCTGGCAGGGTGACGATAAAAAGGGAAGACATAATCCTTGCTGTGAGGAAGTGATACTTTGGACAAAACAACTGCTACAATAAAAGAATTGAGACCAAATGGATTTGTTATAGTCGACGGAGATCCATGCAGGGTTGAAAAGGTCGATGTCAGCAAGTCTGGAAAGCACGGCGCGGCCAAGGCCAGGGTCGATGTTATCGGTCTCATGGACAACAGAAGAAGGAGCATAGTCAAACCTGCGGACGAGACAATGGATGTCCCAATTGTCGTGAAGAAAAAAGGTCAGGTGCTTGCAATAGTCGGAAACAAAGCTCAGATCATGGATTTGAGCGATTACTCCATGCTTGAACTTGACATCCCAGAAGAAAGAAAAGAAGACGTGAAGCAGGGCGAGGAAATATTTTATTTTGAAGTCTGCGATATAAAAACTCTAAAGGAATTGAAATGAAAAAAATATTTTACCTGTTTGCATTATTGTTTTTCTTATTTTTTGTTAGTACTGCAAAAGCTCAAACAATTTGGGCATCCAACTCAACCGGCGGCGAGAAAACTACATTTTACACAAACGAAACAATTTATCTTACAAGCAACAAAATAATCACCTCAGCAATTTCAGTAAGAATCTATATAGTAAACGACAACAACACCTGGGCAAATGGTACTGTTTTGAATGATGCCAGAGCCAGCTACACAGAAAAATCTACAAACGACACAGGCTATTTCAATAGCGAGCCGATTTGGACCTCGCCTTCAGTTGGAAAGTATGACATTGTAGTTGATGTTAACAAGGATGGCATTTACAATAATAGTTTTCAGAATAATGATTATGTTGACAGCTTAACAACAACGGGATTTGAAGTTTTGGCTGCTCCCTATCCAACTCTTACAATTTCACTTGGATCAAACACACCCACAAATCACAACTGGAATGCCAGCGACAAAAGTGATAATGTGATGATTCAAATGAAAGTTGCATCTGGCTCTTACGAAGGCGTGACAATCAACTCAATCGGTTTAAAAGCGAGTGGTACAGGTGATGACAAGAATGGAATTTCTATAATCCGTTTGATTTTAGATTCAAACAACAATGGCGTTTATGATTCTAGCGACAGCCTAATAGGTTACAGTCCAACATCTCCTCCATACTTAAGGGACGACACCTTTGCAGCAATAAATCTGCAAAACGGATACGTACTAACTGCAAATTCAAATGTCAGCATGCTTATAACTTATACAATGTCCAGCTCATTGTCTCCCGGAGACACCTTTAGCTTCCAGGTAGCATCTGTAACTGCTGTCGGATCTTCATCCGGCCAATCAGCTACAGTCAGTGGAATTCCAATCAGTTCATCAGTTAAAACTGTAATCTCTTCAGTTACAACAACTTCAACAGTCCAAGCCACAACTTCAACCACAGCCTCAACAACTTCAACAGCCCAAGCCACAACTTCAACAGTTCCAACCACTACAACAATTTCAGACCAAGGAGAAAAAAGCAACTACATGATGATAGCTATCGTTATAACTGTTGCTGTTATTGTTGGTGTTATCGTCTTTCTATTCTTCAGAACTAGGTTGTCTAGTCAGAACTACGATTACAAGTGGAAGCAAATTTCAGTAAGCCACTTTAACTAGCTTTGTTTCACACATTGGGCAATTTTTCAATTTGTCCCCGAATGTTCTGTTGCACTTGCTACAGTATTTCATACCATCAACTTTTTTGAAATATTCTATATTTTCTTTTGTTTTAATAAATGAATTAATTGTCAACCAGTTTGAACCCATAATTTCTGTACAAGTCTCTTCTCAGGCTTGAAGAAACTTTCTTTTTCCTATTCTTCACAGTAACAAACTTTCTTTTTATTTTTGTTTCGTCAAATCCTTTCTTCCCACTCAATTTCAAAACTTCTACTTCTTTCATTTCTCTCACTAAATATAGCTTCCGCTAACCTGTTCAATTTAAGAAAAGAATTTGGACACCACCAGCTTGATCAAACTGTTTATCAAAGTCTAGTCAACCTCAGACGATTAGTAAGAGCCAGCTGAACTGCTCGCACGAATGCTTGCAGCGTACACTGCTCTCCTATCAAACTTGTAGTCTACAAGAGCCTTCGCCACTCCGCCGATTGTTGCCAACCAGCTTTGTGATCGGCTGTCTATTTTTCCGGATGGTTTCGTCCTTAGATGCTTTCAGGACTTATCCATGTATGGCTTGGCTGCCCGGCGATGCTATGAACAACCGGTAGACCAGAGGCCACGGGCGGACGTTCCTTTCGTACTTGTCCTTCCTTCCAGTCAGACAACCAGCACCTCTAGTAGATAGCGACCGAACTGTCTCACGACGTTCTGAACCCAGCTAGCGTCCCCCTTTAACCAGTTTGTGCTCTTGCGTGCAAAACACGCAGATGGGCACCTGTACCCTTGGCTGCTACTGCACAGCCAGGAGGGGGGGAGCCGACAGCGACGCACCAACGCGCCGGGTCAATATACCCGCGTTCAGAAATTTTCTGAATGCTATCAAATTGTTGTGGAAATGAAAACCAACTGTGGGCTTTCACCGGCCACGGGCCCATTATCCCCGAGGTAGCTTTTCTGATACCACCGAGCCCCATTAAGGAGCTACGATGTATCGCTAGCCCATGCTTTCGCAGCCGGATCTCTTGCTTTTCAAGATCCGGTCAGTCCAGCTTTTACGCTTACATTCTACTCGAGATTTCTTTGAGGCAATTGCAGTTGATATTCTCATTAGCTACCTCCAAAATCATCTTGAATCATTCTGGAACGGTTTAATCATCGACAACTACAAATGTAACCTCGATGAGCTGAACTTTGGGCGCCCTTGATACCTTGTCAAGGGCGTACCGCCCCAGCCAAACTGCCCACCTGATACTGTCCTATTTCTAGTTAGCAGCAAAGCAACAAGAGGGTAGTGTTACACTTTCCTCTCAGTTTTCGGCCGAGGCCTAAACCTTGACGAGTACTACCTACTCTATGCAATTGCAACTTTGCAACAATATCAAGCTGCAGTAAAGCTCTACGGGGTCTTCGTTTCCCACTAGAGGTCTCTGGCCTATTCACCAGAACAGCATTTTCGCTGGGTCCCAGCCCAGGACAGCAAGGAAGTCGTTAGGCCATTCAGACGGGCCGTTAATTAAACGGCAAGGGATTACGCTACTTTACGACAGTCAGAGTTACTGCCGCCGTTTACCGGGGCTTCAACCTATTGAACTAGGTTATCACACACCGATACTGGGCAGGCGTCAGAGACTGTACTTGTCATTTCTGATTAGCAGTCTCCAATGTTTTTGTTAAACAGTCGCTCCCTTCTTGTAACTGCGACCTGCCATTCCTTTTGAAAACAGCAGGCACCCCTTATTCCAAAGTTACGGGGCTAATTTGCCGATTTCCCTAGGCAAGGTTGTCCCAACACATCTTCGCCTTTTCAGCGACCCTACCTGTGTCGGATCTCAGTACGGACATGAAGGATCCGATAAACTTCCTTTTCACGGACTCCAGGAATCAATTAAACTTAGCATACACCAAGCTTCATACTTTCCCCTGTTGCTCCTCGTTATGAGACTTCACAGGCTTCAGCATTTAACTTGCGCTAACCTATCCTGAAATGTCAGAAGTTTAACTTGCGTTGCCGCGTGTACCTTCATGGTATCGGAATATTAACCGATTTACCATTGAGTGTGTCTGTTAAGAACACCCTTAGGTTCGACTTACTGCCAGATGACGAACATTGCTGGCAAACCCTTAGGGTTTAGATGGCTGAGATTCTCGCTCAGCTATGCTGCTACTCACGACAGGATCATCAATTCTATGCGGTCTACAACTGCTCACGCAGAAGCTTCTACCCACACAGAACACCTCTCTACTCTTGTTTTCACAATCTAGGGTATCGGTAGCTAACTTAGTCTCTTCCATTTTCAAGGCTCAAACCCTCGGTAGGTAAGCTGTTACGCACTTTTTAACTGATGGCTGCTTCTGAGCCTACAGTCCCACTGTCTGAGGGGTCAAACACTCTTATTCGTTTAGTTAGCATTTAGAGACCTTAACCCTAGGTCGGGTTCTTTCCCTTTCGGGTACCGAGCTTAACCCGGCACCCTCACTCCGATCTTCTACGGCAGCAATAGATTCTGAGTTTGACAGAATGGCTGAACCTTTCGGTCCTTGACCAATCAATCGGTAACTATACTCTACTGCTAGCCTCTGATCAGGCTGTACTTAGATACATTTGGAGAGGAACCAGCTATCACCGGCTTCGTTAGGCTTTTCACCACTAACCCCGAATCACCCGAAGGATTGGGTCTCACTATCGGTATCAGGCTTCCACCTTGCTTTCGCAAGACTTCACCTTGTTCAGGGTTAGATCAACCGGTTTCGGGTCTTATCCCGGTAATTCCAGGCACTTTCATACCTTGCCCCACACTGCTTGCGCAGATACGGGCAGATTGCTTTCGCTTTGGCTGCTTGGCTTAAACCAATTAGCCTCACTACCGAAATAAACTCCCTGTCCCGTTTTTCAAAACGGATGCTACGACCCTGTAATCTACTCCTGCTACTGGCTGTTCACACAGCTTTCCTTCAGAGTAGAACCTTTCAGGCCGTAGCTGACTAACTCCAACTTGGTTTCAGGTTCTTTTCACCTCCCTTTCGGGATACTTTTCAGCTTTCTTTCGCAATACTTACTACGCTATCGGACTCTAGACGTATTTAGAGTTACCAGTTAATGCCTGGCAGTTTCCCACTCCATATTCAAGGAGTGGTATTCAGGATACCTGGCATTTTCCTTCTTGCCTTCCTCTACGCGACTGTCACGTTTTAAAGTGCTGCATTCCAGCAGACTTCGAGTCAGCAAGCTAGGAAAGACCCAAGTCCTACAACTCCACATCCTGCTATATTACTACAGCAGTTCGGTTTGCTCTTCACCCTTTTCACTCGCCGTTACTAAGGGCATGACGATTGTTTTCTTTTCCTCTGCCTACTAAGATGCTTCAATTCAGCAGGTTCCCTTTCCTTCCGGAATTGGCCGAAGCCAACGAATCGCATTGAATAATCCTGGAGTCAACTCCTCCATGCGGATAGTCCAGGCTTATCGCAGCTTGGCACGATCTTCTTCAGCGTCTAGAACCAAGCCATCCACCAAGTGGATAATATTGACTAGACCTCTTTGACCAGCTTGATCTTATGGTAGTGTCATTTTTTTTAGTTTCTTATAGACAGTTCGTTCTTCATCTTTTTTTCAGATCTATAGTCTAATCATCAACCTTCACTCTTCATACCATATGCAGCAGATATGGAATTGCATTCAAAATCTTTTAGTTGAAAGCTCGCAAGGTGTCCACGTCTTCATCTTTCAATCAGCTGAAGGACACGCTCATCGCTAAACAAAAGGACCGATGCTTACTTTAGCAATAACATACAGACACCGGTAAGAGAATATATGTCACTTCCTAGTATAAAAACCTTTCTATCTTTTAGGCTTTGCATATAAAGTCGAGGTCGTGCAAAGTCAAATCAGGAAAAATTCCTTCAATACAATTAAAAACAGCAGTAGGGTGTTGACAATCCAGAATGAAAATTCTGCCATTCCCATCTCTTTCACCTCTTTTTTAAATTTCCCAAGTCCTTCTCTTAGGGGTGTCAATTTTTTATTCGTTATTTCTACCTTTTCCTCTTGTTTTAGATTAGGATTCTCTTGATTCAGCAAATTAAAAGCCAAAATGACCTTTTTTTCTGCTCCGAAGGCTGTATTCTCTGGATTCAGAGCAATTTCTCTTGTGTCTGCAATATATTTTTCCATAGAATCACCGAAGGACAATATCTAATATCTTCTCAAGAACTTATATCTTCAGCTTGGATTCTATTTAAGCTCTGCGAAAGACATAAAAAAGCATTTTCTATTTGGTAGGAAATTTAATATTCTAAGGACCCGCATCAAGCACCATTTTTCTGATTTCTCTTATTTTCCTCACATTATCTCCAATTTCTTTATAAATTTTTTCAACATCGGGTTCAATTCCTAAATCCATAACACAATAATTTCCCCAATACCACTCGAAATATCTGGGACTGAAAGACCAATCAAATTTTGTTTTTCTAATTGCACTGTCAATTTTTTTAGCCACTTCTAATGGAACTGCATAAACAGTTTCTTTATTGTCAAGAGTAGGTTGCGGCCAGTGCATGTTCACTACTCCCAGTTTTTCGCTTTCCTTATCTGTAAAAACAATATACTCTATACGTACACGGTGAATTTTTCTATTAACGTTTACTATAATCGGAGGAATTCCGTATCTTTCAACCAACCAGTTTGCTCTACTTCTAATCAGATATTGATTTATTAAATCACCAATCATGAAATAATTAAGAATCGGTTAAAGATTTAAATTAAGTTTGAGTGGACCGACGGGGATTTGAACCCCGAACTTCCCGCCTGCAAAGCGGGCGGTCTACCGTTGACCTATCGGCCCGTGATATATTCTTTGGTCCATCAGGATTTAAATTTTTTGTAAATTTGATATGATTTTTTAAAGTTTTAAAAATGACTTTATTTCTTTAACAAATCCTTTTCCTGTATATACAAGAGTGCTTCCCATAGCGCCTCCGCTTACACCTTGTATAATCATAGCCAATGAATTAAAATCAGGATTTGATCTATCCATATAGAAAGATATCAAAGTTTTTGGATTAGATATATATTCTACTCTTACAAGTTCTGAAATTTTTTCTGGCACACCCAAGGTTCTAACAATATCAGGTGCGTAGTAAGCAGCTAAAACACCTGCAGCTACAACAGTAGCAGTTGTAGCAATGTTAGAATGATTTTTTATCGCATTGCATAATTTTCTTGAATATTTTTGAAAATAGTTGCCCATAAATTAACTACTGTAAAGTAACGATATATAAAGATTTCTATATTCTACAGTATATAATTCAACCTTTGAAGAAAAGAATTGGTTGATTTAAAGTGCCTAGAGGCAGAACCGTTTTGCACAAATATCTTAAGGAGGTGATCCAGCCGCACGTTCCCGTTGCCGGGAGACGGAAGTTTGAATAATTTTTTTTGGCAGGGTTATGTCAATTCACCTCCGACTCATCATTCATCAGAGTCAAGCCATTTCATCACTCATAACCCACTTAGGTTTAACTAACTTCCTCCGTCAACCTTACGGCTACCTTGTGGCGACTTAGCCCCTCTCACGAAACTCAAACTTGAACTGCACATTAAGAACAGACCTCGATTGAGTTTCACTCGATTGGCTTGACGGGCGGTGTGTGCAAGGAGCAGGGACGTATTCGGCGAACGATAGTGACATTCGCCTACTAGGGATTCCGGCTTCACGAGGCTGAGTTACAAACCTCGATCTGAACTGAGCATGCTTTTAGGTGATTAGCTCCCGCTTTCGCGGTGGCATCACATTGTGACATGCATTGTGCGTCGCGTGTAGCCCAGAATATCCGGGGCATACGGACCTACCGTCGCCCACGCCTTCCTCTGACTTATCGCCAGCAGTCTTCCATGAGTGCCTCCTCTCCGAAGAGAAAAGTCGCAACATGGAATGTGGGTCTCGCTCGTTAACCGACTTAACGGCACGCCTCACGGTACGAGCTGACGATGGCCATGCACCACCTCTCAGCTTGTCAGGTAAGCCCTTCAGACTGACCCTCATCCTGCTGTCAACTCTGGTAAGATTTCCGGCGTTGAATCCAATTGAACCGCAACGCCCACCCCTTGTGTGCTCCCCCGCCAATTCCCTTAAGTTTCACCCTTGCGAGTGTACTTCCCAGGTGGTCCGCTTAACACCTACGCTCCGGCACCGCAAACCCCCGAGAGGTTTGCAACACCAAGCGGACATCGTTTACAGCTAGGACTACTGGGGTATCTAATCCCAATCGCTCCCCTAGCTTTCGTCCCTCACCGTCAGACCCGTTCCAGGTAGGCGCCTTCGCCACAGGTGGTCCCCTCAGGATTATAGGATTTCACCCCTACCCCGAGAGTACCCCTACCCTCTCCCGGTCTCAAGTCTAACAGTATCCTTAGCAGGCCTTACAGTTTGCTGTAAGATTTCACCAAGGACTTGTTAAACCGGCTACGGACGCTTTAGACCCAATAACAGTGACCATAACTTGGGCTCCGGGTATTACCGCGGTGGCTGGCACCCGTGTTACCCAGCCCTTATTCGCCTTCCCGTTTTCAGAAAGCAAAAGTTCTTGTAAAAACAAGAACACTCCAGATTCCCTTGTCTAGCGTTAGCTAATTGCAAAGTTTTCTCGCCTGCTGCGTTCCGTAGAACCTGGACTCATGTCTCAGAGTCCATCTCCGGGCTCCTACTTCCATAGCCCGTACCCATTATCGGTTTGTTGGTTCTTTACACCAACAACAGCCTGATGAGGCACAGTCCTATCCTTAGGCACCGTGGCTTTGGGTATCAGTGCATTCCAGCATCCAATACCTATGGGATATTAGCCCCAGTTTCCCGGGATTATCTCCCACCCAAGGGCAAGTTAACTGTGTATTACAGAGCAGTTCGCCGAGGTCTTACACCTCTCAGCTCGCATGGCTTAATAGTATCCGGATAGCAATAGTCTCTGGCAGGATCAACCAGAATTGGCGGTTCTGCCTCTTAGGTTTCACCAATCAACCTTGAATAAAACCTAACCCGGAAAGCTACTCCGGAATTAAGCGACTATATCGTGAACTAGAATAAGACTTTTCATGCTTGGCATTTTGTGCCGTCGTCAAGTCTAAACGCCAAGTTCACGAACCGTATTTAAAACTATTGACACTCGTACTATTTAAAGTATAACTAGGGCCAAGACCGGGATTTGAACCCGGGTTTAGGGATCCACAGTCCCTTGTGCTAGACCAACCTGCACCATCTCGGCCATTACTGATAAGAATAGTTTCATATGAATTGAAATTAAAGTTGTATCAAGCTTGCTGAATTAGATAATAACCTGCTGCTTTTTCTCTTGCAATTCTTCTGACAACCTTCTTGTTTACCAGCATGCTAATGATGTTGGCAACTTTTCCTTTTGGCATCATCGCTGTCTTCGCAATCTGATCAACATCTTTAAGTTTGTCTTCAGCAATTGCTTTGAGTGAATTCATTGCTTCTACAACTTTTTTCTCATCTTCTGTCAAGTCAACCATTTCTTCACCTCATTTTTTCTGTATATAATTTGTTTTGATTTTTATTTTAATGCTGGGAGCGAGATTTGAACTCGCGACCTCCGCGTTTCTTATCTTTCATCTTTTTATCAAAGCTCATATGAGTATGAGCGCGGCGTTATAGCCAGACTAAACTATCCCAGCAATACTTTATATTTCTCATTTGGTTTTTTATTTTAAACTATAAATAAGTAATAAACAACTTAAATTAATTTAACAATGGAGGCAATTTAATGAATTTGTTTATTTTTGGACCACCTGGCTCTGGTAAAGGCACTTATGCTTCTAGGCTAGCTCCAAAACTAGGCATTGTATTAATTGTAATGGGTGATGCTTTTAGAAAAATTTTGAAAGAAGACACTCCCATCGGAAGAGAAGTAAAAAAAGTATATGATGCTGGTGGGTTGCAATCAGATGATTTAACGATAAAAATTTTTAAAAATGAAATAGAAAAACCAGAAGCTAAGATGGGTTTCATAGTCGATGGTTTTCCTAGGACAGTTGAGCAGGCAAAAGCTCTGATAAAACTTGTTGATGCTGATCTCATAATCAACCTGATAATGCCAGAAAAAATTTTGATAGAAAAAATTGCCGCAAGAAGAATTTGCAAAAAGTGTGGAGATGTTTATAATGTAGCTGATATAAATGAGGTCATTGATGGAATCGACTACATCCTTCCTCCGATGAATCCTAAGAAACCTGGTATCTGTGATAAATGCGGAGGTGAATTGATCCAAAGGAATGATGATAAAGCCGAGACTGTGAAGGAGAGATTGAAAGTTTATGAAAAACAATCTAAACCAGTAATCAAATACCTTAAAGGCAAAGTGAAAGTGTTGGATATTCTAGTTAACAGAGGACCTGAAATAATGGTCGAAAAAATTGCAAATGAAATAAAAAAGTTGGGATTAAAGTAAAATGAATGATTTGGAAATTGCTAAGAAGATTTTGAAAGAGAATAATCTGACTCTGGTTTTTGTTAAGGATGGAAAAATCATTTTCGAAGGAAAGTCTGAAGGGATGAGGGATTTGGTTTTGGTTGTGGATAAATTTAGAGATAAGCTGAAGAATTCCTCTGTTGCTGACAGCATTGTTGGGAAAGCAGCTGCTTCCTTATTTATTTTTTCAGGTGTTGATTCTGTATTTGCTGGAAAAATTAGTGAAACTGCAGTTGATACTTTAAAAGAAAAAAACATTTACTTTGAATACGATGAAGTTGTTGAAAAAATTCTTAACAAAGAAGGAACAGACATCTGTCCATTTGATAAAATCGCTTTGCCTATAAAATCTCCAGAAGAAGTTTACAGGAAGATAAAGTTGTTTTTGAAATTATAATTTCATTTTTTCATATTTTATTTTCAAATCATTGCTATGCCATTCAAAAATTGGGACATCTCTTCTCAATCTCTTGAATCTCTCGCTTAAAGCATGTGAAATTATTGGCAAAGCAATAGTCGCATCACAGTAGCATGTGACCATCTTCGCGTTAGGTTTTATTTTTCCCCAGCTCTGTGCCTCTTCAAACGTACAACCAGACAAACCGCCCCATTGAGGCATGTCAGTTGTAATCTGCACAGCATAACTATGACTTTTGTCGTGTCTTGTTTGATAACCAGAAATAACAGTTGTCTGCTGGATGAAATTCTTCGGCACACCACCGCCTATATAAATTACGCCGCTTTGCTTTGCCTTTTCAGTAATCTTAGAACTCTCATCCACATCTTGTATCTCATCGACAATTATTTTTCTCTTTTTGAAAACAACCATCTCTTTTTTACCAACTTTGATTATTTTTTTGTTTTTTCTTCTGTTCGCAAACATCATTGAAAAACCAAGGGAGCTATCGCAGAGAGCAGGACAGAATATTGGGACTTTAGATTTGAAGGCTGAGACAAGAATAGAGTTTTTGTCTGCCCCATTCTTGCTCAGGAATTTTCCTAGCAAATATAGAATTTCACGGGAGGAATATGGATAATTGTCTTTTAGAATAGAGCAAAAATCCCTTTCTAAAAACAGATCTAATTTGTAATATTTCTTTTCGTTTCCAAAAACATCATATATTCTATCAACTCTATGTTTCCTCAATTTGACATCATCAATCAGATGAGTGCCAACATAATGTTTTCCCATAATAGCTTCAAAACAGTCATGGTATAGATTAGCCCCAGTAGAAACAAGAGCGTCAATCATTCTTCTTTGTATCATATAAGAAATTATTTTTCTCATTCCAGCCGGAACCATTGCTCCAGACAAACCAAGCCAGATTACAATGTTCTTTCTTTTGATCATCTTTGACCAAACATCAATCGCTTCTGCTAACTTTCTACCTTGAAAACCTATTTCTAACATTTCCTTTGTCAGTTCGCTGATTTTTTTGTTAGGCCAAACTTCTATTGGTACAGTAGGATGTTTGAAAAATTTGTTGACCATTTGTTTTTTCACACTTTATATTAAATATATTGTTTGAACTTATATAAAAAATTATTTTAATTTTTTAGAAATATAAATCAATATAAAAATATTAAAATTATGGTTATTTCAAATAAAATTGAAATTAGAAACTGCTCTGGAAAAGGTAAGGGTTTGTTCGCAAAAGAAAAAATCGTTCAAAAAGAAAAACTATTACATTTTGAAGGAAAAATTGATGATGATAAAAATACTATAGATTTACCTTGTAAATATTTTTCTCTATCTTTCATATCACCACTATTTATAATTCTACAGCAAAAGCTTCAACTTTTCCTTTTATGGGTTTGGTGTCGAATGCATCTGTATAATGATGCTTTTTACCTTCAGAATATGATTGAAGAACAGAATCTTCAGAATCGATTGCCTCAAAATATATTTTTTTAGATTTCAGTCCAATGTCGCGCAGATAACTGCAAAATTCTTTTGCTCTACCATATTTTGGTTTTGCATAGAATACAACAATTTTTGCATCAACTTTTTTTGCAAATTTAAGAATGCTTTTATAAATAAAGTCTTTCATCTTTTCTTGCCCAATAGCGGCGTAAACCAGTGCTCCGCCTTCCCACGTATCAACCAATAATGCAGGTTTATTATTAACAAGACCAGCGTATAGAAAAACAATTGAAATGGGGTCATTGATTCCTTGTATATAATATTGAAGTAGAGTAGTTTTTGGATCCATCATGAACAAAGGAATTTCGCCTTTTTCCCCTTCTGGCAAGAACACGCAACAATAAAGTTTTTCACTATCATAAAGATCTTCTGGAATTTTTCTCTTCCACACTTTCGCAACTACTTTTGCTCCTTTGAGTGTTGCAATACCGCCATAGACTATAGCTTTTTCAAGAGAGTCCATATCATTCAAAATTTCATTTACAGATTTAGGAACTTTTCTTCCAGAATAGGATTTCTGTATCATTTCTTTCAATTCCTTTAAAAGTTTTTTTGCTGCATTACTATCCTGATTTAAGGCAGCAGTATAATTGTTTTTTATTTTTTTGAAAATCGCACCTGGAGCTGCTTTTGGGATACTTATCTTCGGCAAAGTTTTGTTCCTTTTACTTCCAACAATTTTTATTACTATTGATTTAAGTGCATCACTCCAATTTTCAGAGAAATGCCCTTCGGTTCTCTTTTGTGATATCACCTCGCCACCAGCTACATATAGATTTGTATTAAACCCTATTTCTTCCATTCTTTTGATTACATTTTTTGTAACTTCATCAGCAAACAACCATTTCCTAATATTTCCAAATTCATTGTATTTGCCAAGCAGAAATTCCACATTTTCATCTCTTTTCATGTCCTCAACAAATTTTATTGCACATTTGAGTGAGGATGTGTTTTCTAAAGACTTTATTCTGTTCAAATCATTTTCCACACGTCTCGATAGTTCTTTAATTCCTTTATTGACTAGAATTTCTGCATATTCGTCTTTATTTTTGTTCACTATATCTCTAAGAACTGAAAAAAGTTCCACTTTTTTTTCTAGAAATAGTTTTTTATCACCTATTTTATCTGCATAAAAATCAAATTTTTCTAAACCATTTTCATCGACATTTATAATGGAGAAAATATCTGTTTTAATTTTTAGATTGCCATTTCCATTTAATTCTTCAGCAAAATTAAGAAGTTTTGAAATATGGCCATTATTTATCCAATTTAGATATTTTTGTACTATATTTTTATCCGCATGCTCTTCAATTTTCCAACTTATATTGGAAAAAACCTCATCTGATACATCACCATGATATTTTAACATAGCTTCAATAACACCATTCATCAAAAAGCATTCTGCCGCATTTCTCACAAAATCAGAATCTTTCTTTTTTTCTGCAACCCATTTTAAACTTTCAAAAACTTGAATTGCGTTTTTTGTATTAAATTTAGAATCCAATTCTATATATTTTTCTACTGTATCCAATACAACTTTTTTCAATTTATTATCTTTTGTGTAATTTACGATTTCATTTATGCCTTCAGTGAAAGCATTATGCGAGTCTATAATCATAACAACAATAATGAATTATTTGTTTTAACATTAAATAAACATATCTGAAAAAAAATTTAATAATTTTTTTAAAAAAAATATTTTTTAGAATCTTTCTTTCAAAGCAGAAACAATTATTGGAAAAATAACAGTAGCATCACAGTAAATGCAACAAATCTTAGAACTTTCATCAATTTTTCCCCAACTTTTTGCTTCTTCTAATGTTGCACCAGACAATCCACCAAACTCCGGTCTTTCTGTTGTAATTTGAACAACATACTTGTGCGGTTTGTCAGCAACTAATACTGATTGAAAGATGAAATTTTTCGGCACCCCTCCACCAAGAATCAGAACACCAGTATTTTTGTTATCCTCTTTCAAATCAAAATTCAATTTTATCAAATAATCCAAATCTTTCATTTCATTCACTTTTAAATTGTGATTTTGAGAAAACATCCAGAATTGAATCCCCAGTATAGAATCTGAGAATGCTGGCACAATAATTTTGACATTGTTTTCTGCTGCAGTTCTGACAATGGAATCTTTATCTTTTATCCTCCTTCCAATCTCATCCATCAACTCATAAGTAGAATATTCTCCTTCTTTCATCTGTTTGAATATTTCCTGAACGTTTTTTTCCATCACTTCCATTGTTTTAGAAGAAGAGATTACATCATAAATTCTATCAAAACCTTTTTTTCTTAATTCTATATCATCTACTTTATCTGGTTCACATTGCTCAAATGTCTCTCCAAAACTTTTTGCTATGTCATGCGTGATGTTTGATCCAGTGGAAACTATTACATCAACCCATTTGTTTTTTATCATTTCTGTTATACAGGAACTCATACCAGCTGGAACCAATGCCCCGGACAAACCTAAAAATTTCACACAATTCTTATCTTTAATCATCTGCTCTAGTAAATCTACTGCCTCACCAATCCTTCTGGCATTGAAGGCAGTAAACTTCATCTGCCTGACCAAATCGTTAATGGTTTGCTTTTTTGGTTCAAAATCTCTAACATTCATATATTTTCATAGGATACGAAAATTAATATTGATAGTATGCTAGCAAAAAGAGAAGTCATAAAAATTTTTGAATCCATGGGCATGAAGAATGTTGAGAATTATTTAGAGGTGCCAACCCATCCGGATTTTGGCGATTTGGCTTTCACATGCTTTGATTTGGCAAAAATAGAAAAAAGGAGCCCAAAAGAAGTTGCTGAAGGGTTGGTTAAAAAAATCAAACTCCCAAAAAACTCTTTAATTTCCAAAATTGAAGCCAAATCAGGTTATGTTAATTTTTTCTTTGACTATGAAAAAATGGCAGAAACACTTTTAAAAGAAATTCTTACAAAAAAAGAAAAGTACGGTCAATCGAATATAGGCAAAGGAAAAAGGATGCTGATTGAATTTGCTCATCCGAACACACACAAAGGATTGCACATCGGCCATTTCAGGAACATCTGTCTCGGAGAATCCTTGTGTAAACTTCTGGAGTTCACTGATTACAAGGTATTCAGAGTAAACTATCAAGGTGATGTTGGGCCACACATAGCAAAAGCACTTTGGGCATTCATCAATATTTACAACTGCAAAGTGCCAAAAGAAAAAGAAAAGAGCAAAGCAGAATGGCTTGGTGAATTGTATGCTGAAACAGAGAAAAGAATGGAAGATGAGAAAGTAGCAAATGAAGTAGCAGAAATTAACAAAAAATTGTATGAAGGCGATAATGAGATTGTAAAACTTTGGAAAGAGACAAGAAAATGGAGCTTGGATTATTTTGGTGAAATCTACAAAGAGTTAGGAACAAGGTTTGACAGATTCTATTTTGAAAGTGAGGTAGGAAATAAAGGGTTGAAAATATCTGAAGATATTTTAAAGAAAGGAATAGCCAAAGAGAGCGAAGGAGCAATAATAGTAGATTTGGAAAAATATGGTCTAGGTATTTTTGTTCTTGTTTCAAAAGACAAAACTCCATTGTATCCGGCAAAAGATCTTGAGCTAGCTGAATTGCAGTTTAGCGAGTTCAAATTCGATAAATGCATACATTTGGTCAGTACTGAGCAGAATCTTTATTTCAAACAGCTATTCAAAACACTTGAACTGATAAAATCGCCTGTTGCCGATAAGAAATATCATCTGTCTTATGAGCTTGTCACATTGAAAGAAGGGAAGATGGCTTCGAGACTAGGTAATGTTGTCCTTTACAAGCAATTGAGAGACAAAGTGATTGAAAAGGTTTTAGAGGAGATGAAAGACAGAGAAATGGAAAACAAAGAGAAGATTGCAAAATCAGTTGGGATCGGTGCGATGAAATATGGTATGCTGAAAGTTAGTCCGGAGAAAGTTATTTTCTTTGACTGGGAAGAAGCATTGAAATTGGAAGGGAACACTGGCCCTTACTTGCAGTATGCATATACAAGATGTTCGGGAATATTGAGGAAATCTAAAAAGTGGAAAGCTGTGTATAAAGTTAAAGAATTGACTGAACATGAGAAAACACTTGTAAAAATTTTGTCAAGATTCCCTCAATTGATTGAGCAGGCTTCAAATGATTTGAGGCCTAGTCACATTTGCAATTACCTGTATGAATTGGCTACGGCTTTCAGCAATTTCTATGAGAATTGCCCTGTGATGAAGGCTGAGGATGAGCAAATGAGGAATTTCAGGTTAACTCTGGTTGATGCGACTAGAACAGTTCTAAAGAGTTCTTTAGATTTGATTGGAATTGAAGCTGTAGAAAAAATGTAATCAGCGTCCTAGGAAAAGTTTTCCAACAAAAAACCAAACCGATAAGGCAATGAACATGATTGCTAAGGTGGTTACATAAAAAGAAATTTCTTTTCCTAATATCAATTGCCTAACAATTTCTACTGAAAGAAGAAGGCCGACTATGAATCTTAGGTAGCTCGCTATTCCCATTTAATCATCTTATGTTTTATCTTCTCTACCTTTAAACAAACAAGAGTCAATAGATTGTTTTTTTCAACTTCTCATATAATGATTTTATTAACTCTTGATCTTCGGGGTTTTTTATTGCCCCGTCAATTTTATTTTTATCAATCAAAATCTTTTTATCTGCAAGCAGATGGAATGGTTCCAAATTTTTATCGACTACTGAATTTGGTATCGTCCAAGAGAAAGGACCTAAAACCATTCCAGGATAGATAACAGTGTTTATTCCAGTTTTTGTATAATCCCCCATGAAGACACCCAACTTTTTCTTACCTGAGTCACAAACCTCTCCTTTCACTAACACCTTTACATTTTGGTTATCATGCCTCACATTTGCAACCTTGGTCCCTGCTCCCAAGTTACAGTTCTCACCAATAATAGAATCACCGACATATGAAAGATGTGGTATCTTTGTATTGTCCAATATAACACAATTTTTTATTTCGCAGCCATTTCCAACTTTACAATTTCTACCGATTGAAGTGTTACCTCTGATATAGCAATTTGGACCCATTTCTGATTCCGAGCCAATTACAACATTTCCTTCGATAGTGACATTAGATTTTATTTTAACATTCTCTTCTACTACCAGATTTTTACCAGATTTTTTTGTTATTTCTTCGAGTTTTGTTTTATTTGCATCCAGAAGATCCCATATGATTGAAACATATTGCCAGCTTTTCACTTCACAATAAAAAACCCGGTTGGTTTCTTTAGCAGCCATTTGTATCGAGTCTGTTATTTCATATTCGTTTCTTACTGATTTTTTTGTTTTATTGATGAATTCAAAAAACTCTGGCTCAAAAATATATATGCCTGTGTTGACAAGATTGTTTGGTGCTTGCTTAGGTTTTTCTATGATTTTCTCTATTCTTTCACCTTTAGTTATCAAAACACCAAACCTTTCTGGGTTGTTTATTCTCATAGCTCCTACAGTTACCAAAACATTTTTTTGTTTGTGTTTTTTCATCAGTTGTTCAAGGTCTTCTTTGCTTATTACTTCATCTCCATTCAAGGCAAAAAAAGTTTCTTTAACAAAATTTGCTTTTTTGAAAGCGTCAGCAGTTCCATTTAATTTTTCCTGATGAACGAATTTTACATTCTTATAACCAGAAAACAATTTTTTTATCTTATCTTCCATGTAATTCGTGACGATGATTATTTCATTAACTCCTAAAGATATCAAGTCGTCTACAAGGTGCTGGATTATAGGTTTGTTTGCTATAGGTAGAAGAACCTTTGGCCTTGTATAGGTTAATGGCCTGAATCTTGTCCCCTCACCTGCTGCCAATACAACTGCTTTCATAAAATCACTTATTTCACTAATTGATTTATAATATTCGAATACTCTTTAATTAATTCCTTTAACCTTTTTTCATCTTTTGCTTCTACACATAAGTTTATTTCCGGGTTAGTTTGACTGGCTCTCAAAAGTACCCATTCAATATCATTCAACTCTACTTTAATTCCATCCATGATATCCAAACTTTTTGGAAATCTTTTTTTAATCTCTTCTATTATCCGAATTTTATTTTCATCAGTTCCAACATTTATGTACAATTTATCTACCGGGTGCAATTTAGTTTCATCAACCATTTGAGAAAGTTTTCTACCTTCTTCTGAGAGAATCTTTGCCAGATACAAAGTAGCTAATACACCATCTGAGAATGGATACAGGTATGAAAAGTAAAAATGTGAGCTTTGCTCTCCACTGAATAAAGCTTTTTCCTCCACAGATTTTCTTTCTATAAATCCATGACCAACTCTCCACCATATAAGTTTCCCACCCAATTCTTCTGTAATCTTCTTTATTTCACTAGCGCAATCAGCAGTTACTATGACAGAACCCTTTTTTCTTTTCAAAATATATTTTATAAAAATTGGTATCATTGTACTTCCGTTCATCTCCCTACCTTTGTTGTCTATAAAGATAGATCTGTCAGCATCACCATCAAATGCAACACCAAAATCAGCATTTTCTTCTTTCACTTTACTGATGAGAAGTTGTAAGTTTTCTCCCTTTGGCTCTGGCCTTTTGAATCCATAAAAGTTCCCATCAGGTTTATCATGCAGAGACATGACATTCAAACCAAGATTTTTTAAGATTTCCAGTGATTTCACTCCGGCTCCGCCAAAGCATTCCACCACAGCTTTACCTTTTATTTTTCCAATTTTTTCCTTTAAAAATTCTTCATAGATTTTACAAGCATTTTTTTCATTTACTATTTTTCCATTTCCTTCGGAAAAGTCTTGGGAATTGTAAATTTTTTCTATTTTTTGAATTTCTTCTATAAAACTTGTCCCATCAGGATTGACAAATTTCATTCCATTCCATTCCGAAGAATTGTGGCTAGCCGTTATGTAACATCCAAAAATTCTTTTTTTCCAAGCATAAAAGTAGTTTACTGAGTTCGGAACTAGGCCTAAGGAAATGACTTTGCAGCCAGCAGAAGCCAAACCAGTACAAAAAGATTTGAAAATGGTTGGAGAAGAATTTCTTGTATCATGACCGACACAGACTTCTTTTCCTTTCAAAAATGTTCCAACAGCTCTTCCTATTCTCTTTGCTATATCTTCATTTAACTGTGTGGGATACACCCCTCTTATATCATATGCCTTGAAAATATTTTCGTTCATTCACTTCACTGTTACACTCTTAGCCAAATTTCTTGGTTTATCTGGATCACAACCTCTCAAAACAGCCAATTGGTATGCGAGTATTTGAATTGGAATTATCTGAACAATTGGGTTGAAGTTGTTTGCTTCTGGAACTTTAATCCAAAAGTCAAAAACTTCATTTTTCTTTGGAGCGACACCAATAATGTATCCGCCACGGCTTTTCACCTCGATTGCGTTAGAAATTATCTCTTTTTCATTCTCTTCAGAAACAAAGACTATGCAGGGTGTTCCTTCTTCAATCAGAGCAATAGTTCCATGCTTCAATTCTCCACCTGCGAATGCTTCTGCATGAATATAGGAAACCTCTTTTATCTTCAAAGCAGCTTCAAGGGCAGTCGAGTACTGAAGACCTCTCCCAATCAGGAAAATATGCTGTTTATCTTTCAATTTCTCAGCAAGTTCCTTTATGGTATCTTTTGTGGTTTTTGATGTCAGGTTATAGATAATGTTCCAGACATAGTTCAGCTTGCTTTTGGTCTCGTCCAACTTTCCAACTAGTGCGTATGCCAACAGAGTCATCAAGGCAACTTGTGAGGTGTAAGATTTTGTTGCTAGGACACATATCTCTGGTCCGGCATTTGTCATTAAACATTCATCCGAATATCTTGTGAGAGAAGAGCCCATGACATTGACGATTGAAATTACTTTGCTTCCTTTTTCTCTAGCTGTTTTTACAGCATCTATCGTGTCAATTGTCTCTCCGCTCTGGGAGACTGCGATGACAAGAGTGTCTTTCTTTAAGAAGTGCTCATAATTGCTGAACTCTGAAGCTAACACAACATTGATGTGCATGTTCGCAACTTTTGAGAAAACGTAACTAGCAGCTAAGCATGCATGATAAGCTGTCCCGCATGCGACAAAAAACACACCTTTAGCTTTTTTTATTTCTCCAACAATCTTATCGATTATTTCCTTGTCATGTGACATTGCTTTTTTTACTGTATCGACTTGCTCTGATATCTCCTTAAGCATAAAGTGATCAAAATCACCTTTCATCGCTTGCTCCAAATTCCATTCGATAGAATCAGTAGATCTATTAACAAATTTATTTTCCAACAAATTGAAAACTCTGACTTTATCATCAAGGATTATGACATCGCTGTCATAAAGATACATAACTTTTTTCGTGTGCTCTAAGAATGCTGGAATATCGCTTGCTATGAAGAAATTTTTACCATCAATTCCCACTACAAGAGGTGATCCCCTTCTAGCACCGATTATTTTTCTTTCATCTTCATTCAAAACCAAGACAGCATAATAACCTTCCAGTCTCCTTAATGCTGAAATAACCGCTTCCTCAAAATTCTTCCCTTCTCTCATCTCGAACTCGATAAGGTTTGGAATGACCTCAGTGTCAGTCTCGCTGTAAAAACTGAAACTTTTGTCTTTTAGGAATTTTCTAAGTTCCTGAAAATTTTCAACTATTCCATTGTGAATCACAACAATCTTTTTGTTGTTTGAAATATGGGGATGTGCATTTGCCTGTGTCACTCCACCATGTGTGGCCCATCTCGTGTGTCCTATTCCAATCGTTCCTTCCATCTCTTCAAAATTAATCTTAGAATTTATTTTGTCTATCCTTCCGATATCTTTCCTTATCTCTATTTTGTTGTCGTTTATAGTTGCCATGCCGGCCGAGTCATAACCTCGATATTCAAGTCTTCTCAATCCATTCAGAAGGATAGGTGATGCCTTACTGCTTCCTATGTAACCAATGATTCCACACATTAATTTAAGTTCTCTAAAAAACTTTATAAAATGCTCTGAACGATTGGTCTATTGATATTATAGGGTGTAAATTTCTAAAGTGATTACTTTTGCATAAGGTTTAAATTTTTTACTATCGTCTTATAAGTTATGCATAATGTTGATTTGCTAAAGAAAGGTGCGATATATTTCAAAAGAAGAAGTGAAAGCACTTTCAATGTAATCCCAGGTAGCTCTATTTTTTTAGGTTTGTATGATCCCCGTTTGTCCGTTGAAACTTATGGGTTTGATAGGCAAATCATGGATGATTTTAACATCAGATTGGCAAAGACTTTTGGTTATGATATAGAGATGCTAGTTAATCCCAGTGTAAGATATGAGAGTATGCCTGAAAAAGGAAATGAACCTACTTTTCTTGTCAAATCCCAATCGGTAAGCAGAAACTATAGAGTTAGGCTTAGAAATGCAGCAAAAAAAGGAGACAATGTTGTAACTAAACTAAACTCTTTAAGAAGTCTTAAGCATGATTGCGAATGTGGAAGAGGTAGAGAAAAAGATTTAATATGTGCAATGCCAGCCGAATTTTGTGTTTCATGGGGAATACCCTATGAAGAGCATGCAAGAAGCGAGAGTCTTATGGATAAAGTTTATGGAGAAGTTATATGCAAGCATGAAGCCCGTGTTCTGCAATTTTTAGAATATCCTTTGTTCAATAGGCATTTGTTTCACCAGAAAGTATTTCCATTTGTAGTTAGAGACTTGGGCAAATTAGAGGGCTGGAAACAAGAAGACATAGATGCAGTAGTTTTAAGTCATTTATATAGAATGAATGGATTTAAAGTTTTTGATTTTATCAAGCAACTCAATCACTTAGATGAAATTTTAAGAGACATACAAAGATTATCTTAAATTTCCCCTTCATGATCAATTAACCAGTTCTCTATAGCTGCCTTCACTTCAATTATTATTTCCTCTCCATCCGGCAGTTTTCTCTTGATTGTGATGGGAATGATTTTGCTTTTGAATTCTTTTTTTGTTATCCTGATGCTGTCTAAGTCACCGATTTCTTCCTGAGGTAAAAGAATAGGAGCTCCCAAAGCTATCTGCAAAGACCTTGCCCCGATCAAACGTGCGACTTCAAATCTTGTCAGTCTATCTCTAGGCCAAATCATAAAATCATCTAAGGCTTGAATTGAGCGATTTCCTTTATCAAATCCACATGACCCATGAAAAGCTGCCTGCAGCAGAATCTTTTCAGACCGAGCTCATCCATGACTTTTCCTCTATCCTCTCCGGCTTCAGTCCTTTTCTTATATTCTTCGTATAGATGACCAACAGGTTTACCGCAGGACATGCATCTGACTGGTATCATCATTTAAATCACTTTTTATTTACCTTGAATTATAAAGTATTGTTCTGGGTTGCTTTTATACTTTATAATTGCTTTTTAAAATAATTATTTTACCTCTTCGATCTCTGCTTGTGTCGTCTTGGGCCTCTTTTGCTTGCTCCTGGCTTGTGTGGTTCATTCCTTCTGAAATCAAAAACCAACAAATTCCTGTCATAATCAATAAACTTCTGCTTCAACTGCTCGCTTTTGGAAAAGTCAACCAAACCTCTTGCTATGGCCATCCTTACAGATTCTGTCTGGCCAGTTGTTCCACCACTCCTGACACTAACATCAATATTAACTTTTTTTGACAAATCTCCGGCCAGCATCAAAGGTTCTTTCACTCTCATCCTCCCAAACTCATTCCCCCAGACTTCAAGCGGTTTTGAGTTAATCAAAATTCTGCCAGAACCTGCAGAAAGCTTTGCCCTTGCAACTGCATCCTTTCTTTTTCCAACAGTAAAAATCACTTTCGGCTTTTCTTTCTTTACCATCTTTTCTTGGCTCCTAAGGCAAATGATATTTCGCTCAGACTTGTATATTTGCATTTAAGTTTGCTTGAGTTAGCGACTTCCACTTTCTCTAGCTTGCTGCCTTTGAATTCTTCTGGAAGACCTACAAAAACTTTCAAATTCTTGAACGCATTTCTCCCTCTTGTTCTGTCCCATGGCAGCATTCCTCGAACAGTTCTTCTGAAGATTCTTTCAGGTTGCTTCGGGAAGAAAGGACCGTGAAAAGTATCCCCCCTTTTCATTTTCTGCATGTATTTCTCCAATTTAGATCTTGGGTTGCCAGCCAAAACTGATTTTTCTACATTAACAACTGAAATCTTCTCTCCTTTTAGCAGCTGCTTTGCTATCACTGAGCTCAATCTTCCTAGAATTTGGCCTTCTGCATCGTAAACTATCATTTTCTCTCACCTCAGCACAAGATCTTTACTCCGGTTCCCTTCGGCTTTTCCTTTACCAATTCTTCTATCTCCAGAACCTTTCCTTTCGACTTTTTTATCTTCTCTTTAGCAGATGAAGAAAACTTCCAGGCAGCAACGTTTACAGCTTTAGTCAATTCTCCAGAGCTCAAAACGACGCCAGGCACGACAACAAAATCATTCTTTTCCGTGTTCCTATCGATGTCAGAGAGATTGACCTCAACTCTTTTTCTCCTCGGCTTCTCCAGCTTTTCAGCTACATCTCTCCAGATTGCAGCCTTGTCCTCCAGAGATTTTTTTTTCAAGCTCTCTATCAGCTGTTTCAGATACATATTTGTCGGTCCTGTTCTTTTCATCTAAACACCAATTAAGACATATTTTAGTATTTGAACTTTTTAATGCTTTAAAGGATTTAAACTTTCTCAAAATGCGCCGAGCGGGATTTGAACCCGCGCTACAAGCTTGGGAAGCTCGTGTCCTACCAGGCTAGACTATCAGCGCAACCCTAAAATTATCTATCTTGAAACTAATATAAAATTGTTATGCAATTTGATTTGGATGAGATAGAACCTCCAAAAAGGAAGAAGAAATATAGGAGAGTCTACAAGAAAGGATTTTCTAGAAAAAAATCAGTTCAAAAACTGTAAATGATGTTTATAAGGACGCAAATTTTAAATTTAATTAAGGAGGTCAATAAATGGTAAACTATGAAGAGGCTGTAAAAAAACCTTTCACGGATTTAAAAAAACTAGTAATCGGTATAGTTCTCAGCCTGATTCCAATAGTAAACTTTACAGTAACTGGGTTTGCAATCGAAAGCTCGGGTGTGGGTAAAACAAAACCTTCTAAGAACATGCCTGAGTGGAGAGATTGGTGGTACCTTTTCGTCAAGGGCTTAGCCGCACTAGTGATCAATGCCATCTACTTGATACCAGCAATTGTAGTAATTCTTATAGCTGCTGGTTTGGCAATGGGTGATATAGCAAGTGCTTTGCTAGGTACAGTGATAACACCTGAATTGATGAGTCAAATAAGGGCTGGTAACGCTCCTCCTGAACAAATCGGTATGATATTAAGACAAAATTGGTATTTGATACTGCCCACGATAATGAAAGTAGCACCGATATTCTTGGTGGGCTTGCTACTAGCATTAATAGCGTCATTCCTAACACCGATGGCTATTCTTAACTACGTGAAGAATAGAAGATTCAGTGCAGCTTTTGATCTTGGTGCTGTATCAAGAAAAGCATTGACAGGAAAATACTTCGTAGTTTGGTTGGTAGCAATAGTTCTTACAATAATTCTAGGGGCAATTCTAAAATTCGTACCATTTCTAGGGTCAGCAATTTCTCTATTCCTAGTAAACGTGATAACTTACAGCCTTTACGGACAAGTGTACAGAAAAGTGTAGATTTTTTAATTTATTTTTTCTTTTATTTTTCTATCTTTAGAATTATTTAAAAATTTAAGATTTAGATTTAATATCTTCTTGACCAAGATCTTCTTCCGAAGGATCTCCTACCCTCGAAACTTCTGGTCTCGTCCTGACATCTTCTAAACGGTAGAATCCTGAAATCTTGAACTTCCATCTTCTCGATCTCGTAGGAAAAACTCCTTGTTATCCTTCTGAAAGAATCGTGGTCGTCCCTGCTCAGAAGGGATATTGCTTTTCCTGTTTCTCCTGCTCTGGCTGTTCTACCTATTCTGTTTGTGTAGTCTTCTGCACTCTTTGGTATGCTGTAGTTGAAGATGTGAGTAACGTTTTTTATATCCAATCCTCTTGCAGCCACATCTGTTGCTACCAATATTTTTGTCATTCCTTGATGGAAGCTCTCCATCACATCTTCTCTTCTTTGTTGCGACAACCCCCCGTGCAATTCCGTGGCGTTTATACCGTTGAATTGAAGGTTTTTGGCAACGGAGTTAGCATCTCTTCTGGAATTGCAGAAGATTATTGCAAGCTTTGGATTTTCTTGGTTGATTAAATGAACTAACAAAGAAAATTTCATCTTATAATCAACATCACAATAATGTTGTCTTAGAACATCTTCACTTACCTTGACCTGAGTTTTGATTTTTTTTGCATTCCTTGTAAATTTCTCTCTTATTCTGATTAAATTGTCTGGCATGGTAGCACTGAACATCAGGGTCTGCTTGTCTTTTGGAATGTTCCGCTCAATTTCCTCTATGTCTTCGATGAAACCCATGTCAATCATCCTATCTGCCTCGTCCAACACAAAAATTTTCAGGTTGTCTGCATTCAGATTTCCCCGTCTCATGTGATCGAGAATTCTACCAGGCGTCCCGACAACAATCTCAGCTCTTCTCAGTCCATTTATTTGAGGCAGCATCGAAACTCCCCCGTAGACTGTTTGTATGTAAAGTCCTTTGAAACGTGAGAATTTCATGAGTTCGCTTGCTGTTTGTATAGCCAATTCTCTCGTAGGTGCCAAAACAAGCGCTTGAGTTTTCTTACCTTTCACAACTTTCTCTACCAAAGGTATTCCAAAGGCTGCTGTCTTCCCTGATCCTGTCTCGGACTGGCCGATAACATCGTGGCCTTCCTTGATAATTGGTATAGTTTCTAACTGAATCTTCGTGGGTTTTTCGAACCCGATGCTGTTCAGTGAATCTGATACACTCTTTTCAATATTCATATCTTCAAATTTCATAATATTTCCTCTCTTATTTTTAAGTCACAAAAGCAATAGAATTAGAACGTTAGTCTAACGCTATTTGTCACAACTTTGTACTTTGTTTTTAATTAAGATGTCATGGTAAGTATTTAAACCTTCCTATCATGTAAGCTTTGTTGCTAAATTCATTTTTTCTGGATAATTACGCAACAGATTTTAGAAGTCATTTCAACCTTTTTTGAACTTCTACATTATAACTTTTATGATAAGGACTTCTCGCTGGTTTTCTTTTTAGAAGCTCTTCCACTGTCAATAATTCAATTTTTATTCCTTCTTCCATTTCAACATCAAAAACATATTGCTTGGCGTCTTTTGAAAATGAGAAAGCTACAACAGTGCCAAATTTTTTCCCACCATCTCTTATAACAGATTGGAATTGTTGGATGTCAGGTCTTCCAACTGGATGTTTCTTCCACTGTTTTGCTTGTATTGGGGACATATCTGTATAATATCCATCACGACCTCTATCTCCAGTTTTCTTGGGTTGCTTGTATGCACCAAGCCTATCACAAGCCCAATCCTGAAAATTCTGCCAATCCATTTTCATAAGGGTTTCCATAGTTTCTGGTAATATCAATTTCCATTCAAATGAAGGAACGCCTTTCTCTTTCGTTAGTTCTTTCAAACGAACATCCATTAATTTACAAGCAATTCTTGACACATCAATTCCAATAAATTTTCTTTGTAATTTTGTTGCTGCAACTAATGTTGTTCCACAGCCACAAAAAGAATCTAAAATTAAATCATTCTTATTTGAAGAAACATTAATTATCCTTTCTAAAAGTTTAACTGGTTTTTGAGTAGGATAACCCATTCTTTCTTTAGATTGTGATTGAATTGGTGATATATCCATCCAAATACTTTGTAATGAAACACCTGGCATTTCATCTAAATATCTTTTCAATCGTGGAACATTTCCAGCTTTGGTTTGTATTATTCTACCTTCTTTAATTAACTGCTCCATCTTTTCTTTTGAAAATTGCCAATATCTTTTTACACCCATAACTTCATAGATAGGATTGCCTTTTGCAGCTCCACCAGGTCCAGCTAAATTATCAAGCATATATCTTCTTCCAGTTCCAGGTTCTATGTGTTTGTAGAATTTTCTGATATATTCTTCGCTATGTGGCAAATATTGAACATTCCAAGTGTATTTGTCGCTTTTGGTATAGAAAAATATATTGTCATGGATACGTCCAAAATGTTTTGCACCTTGTTTTGTATCACTATGAGCAGTTGTCCTTTTCCAAATGATTTCATTTCTGAATTTAACCCCCTGAAATTCTTTTTTGACTAATCCATCAATCATAACTTTTATATCATGTGCAGCGTGCCAATCACAGTGAATATAGAAAGAGCCAGTATCTTTTAAAACTCTAAAACACTGTTCCACTCTAGGTTGTAACCATTTGATGTAGCTACCAACTCCCATTTCCCACACATCTTCAAAAGACAGTTCTTCTCCTGTTTTTTCCCAAATCGCAGTATAGTTTCTATTGCTACTGAATGGGGGGTCTATATAAATCAAATCAACAGTTCCAGAAGGAATATCCTGTAAAATATCCAAGCAATCGCCTTGAATGATTGAATTTGGCTTGACTTCCATATGATTAGATTTCTTGTTTGGATTTAAATTTATGCCTTTAGAACTGTTTGCTCGAAAAGTTTGGTTCAATACCAAGTTCATTCATCTCCTGAATCAATACGCAGATATTATGGCACAGGAACTTCAGTAAAATCTCGTTTATCTGTGCCGTTTTAGTTTTGCTCCTCACATTAACTCCGAACTTCCTCTTGACCATACTGAAAGTCGCCTCTACATTAGAACGCTTATGATAGTGTTCCATAAACTCTTCCTGATTCAACATGAAGTAATGATACATCTTCTTCCATACACGAGGGCTTCTCGCCCTTATGACCGTGTTCTTCTTGAATGGAATGTAAGGAGTAGCTCCGATTCCTTGAACGGCTTCCAGATTATCTTTCGAGATATAACATTTGTCTGCGGAGACCTCTTTTACCTGAAAGTTCTCTGCCGTCTCACTCAAAAGCCCTGTGAACTGTTTGGTGTCAGAGCCATAATCTTCTGTCAGCTTCACGGCGGTAACGACATTAGTCTTGACGCCAATCATTATGTGGGATTTCAGCCACCCTTTTTCTTCCACACTCCTTCCGTATCTGAAATCGAACCATCTTGAAAAAATACCTGTTGAAAATCCAGAACTGTCAACTGCAAAGTTCGATTCCACAGAACTTAATGGCAAGCTTGAAACCTTGATTAGATTCTGTATTATTGGTGTGAGTTGCGGATTTTCCATGTATCTTGCCACTCTGCTGTAATGCGGTGTTCTCATTATGAACCCCTTTTCCTGTGCCATCTTCATGTCAGAAGCGAATCTCCTCAGAGAAAAAGTCGTGTATACTTTCATGGCAGAGACAAAAACCATATCTCTCAAAAGAAGGGAAGGTCTTCCAGCTCCCAAATGAATCGGCTCTTGAATACTTTCGCACAAATCGTTAAGCAGATTCATGAAGGAAATTTTTTCAGAGGTCTGCGATTTGTCGTAAGCCGTCCAATTCTGAGAATAACTTATCCTTTTTGTTATTATGATGTTGCCTTCTCGGTCTGTCTGCTTGGTTATGGTCATTTCTACAGCGAAGATGTGTTTGCATTTGATATGTCTTGACTCGAAGTCTGGACATGAACATTCTGGCTCGTCATGTCTGAACCTGACAAGATATTTCTTAGCAGTTGATTGAGAAGGAACAAGCCAACCTTTTACACTTTTTGTTATCTGGCAGGAATTGACAATCTTTAATCCTCTTTCCTTTCTCAATTCAAGCAACTGTTCCATATCCATTTCAATCACTTCTCAGGTAATCCTCTTCAAATCCAGCCAACATTTCTCTTGCGTCCATATTTTTCATCTCCTTTTGTTAATCCTATGTTAACCTTATGTTAATATTATGGTAGCATAAGTATTTATACTTGTGTTCACAAGTTGTTAACATGGAGACGAGTGATAAGCTGGAGAAAGGAATTACTGTTACAGTTAGAGACAGGATAAAAAATAAAAGCAAGTCTTTTACCGTTTATTCTGATGATTTGGAGAAAGTTGTGAAGATTTTGAAGGATGCTATTTCTAAAGCAAAATAACTTGTTAAATAGTGGAAAACAGTATTACCACAAAAATATACATCAACCAAACAGTTCCAGCTATCAAAGTTGATATGGAAAGAATAAAAATCTTATAGTTTTCGTAAATTAAGAAAAATAAACTACTAAAAATCCCCACAGCGAGAAGTAGTGTATCATATAAAATATAAATTTTTATTTGTCTTATTAGTTGAAGATTCGTAAAATTTGCTATTGATATTATTGCAATAACAATAGAAAACATTAAAGCTTGACAATCCAAAACAGAAGAAATAATTTCCCTCTTTCTTGCAGGTGTCAAGTCTGCTATGGCATCACCTGAATTGTAGTTACTTTGTCATCTGTTGTAACCCAAGTAGTATATTGGTGTGCCTGAATATTGATAGTGACGGTATAAGTTCCATTTGAAGCATAATACCAATACAAATTATTGCAACCAACATTTCCATAAACATAAAGGTATTTCGGCAGATTTTTTATCTGAATAAGATAAAAGGTTGTGGTTTGGTTTTGTGTTGGAACAGTTGCTATCAGTGGGACTTTTATTGTCTGGGAAAACACATTTTGAATTTTTCCATCTGATGATATGCAAACTTGTAAATATTGGGTATTTACAAGAGGAACAAAAATAAAGACAAAAATTCCAATTAAGAGTAGATATTGCCACATATATTTGCTTTCAATTTTTGACCTCTTAAAGGGTTGGTTTTTCATTGGTTTTCACCTCCTACCAACCATTTCGCAACAGAAAACAATTTCGCAACAAAGCCTATCATGTAGAAATACGCCGAGGCTGGACGTTGTACAAGTTGTGTAGAGCCGATAGATTTAGGATGTTATATCAATTTTGTAGGCTCAAAGGCTAGGTTTCATTCACGACAGATGATTAAAGATCAAATAAATTCTTTTAATATTCTCAATTAGATTTAACTAGATGACATTCGTCCAATAAAAAATCTATTAAATGACCTAATTCGCATTTGGCAAGACAACATATTCTATCGGCTGCACCATAATAAACAAAAAGTTCATCTCCTCTTATAATAACTCCCTCAGGAAATACTACATTATCTACATCCCCCTTTAATTCGCAATCTATTTCGGGTTCTAAAATTGGATAAGGAGAACGAGCAATTACTCTTCGTGGATCATCTAAATCTAACAATGCTGTACCGACCCTATAAATGTTGTTTTCATCAACACCGTGATAAATCAACATCCATCCCTCCTTAGTTTTTATTGGAGGAGGTCCTGCACCAATCTTTCTTGATTCCCATTCATATCTTCTATCCAAAACGACATGTTTTTGCAATTCTTTAATATACTCATTCCAAAATTCATCGTCATGATTTTTTTTAAGTTGTTCGATATCATAAAAATACATTATTTGAATGTGTGGCTCTATTCTATGTAATACTCCAATCCTCCCATCAATTTCATCTGGAAAGATTACAGCATCTTTATCATTTACATCCGGACCTATAATTCCATGTTTCTCGGGTTCGGAAAAATCATTTGTTGAAGCAAGCCCTATTCTCTGCCCTCTTCCAGAAAGCGCAGGTTCTGAAAGAGCTGTATAGGTAATAAAATATTTATTATATAATCTTGTAACTCTCGGGTCTTCACAACCATATACATCATAAGGCTCATCTGGTTTTATGAATGGCCTATCTGATAATGTAAATTTTTTGCCATCACTACTTTTTGCAAGCCAGATTTTAGAAACATAATTTTTATATCCGCCTTCATTTATTTTTGTATAACCACTTTTTACGACTCTTGGCAATAAGTATATTACTCCGTTACATTCTACAACTCCAGGATTAAATATGGCCGATATATCTTCATTCATATTGCTAAATTCTAATGGACCATGTCTTTCAAGTTCCATAATATGATTTCAAATAGAAAAATTTAAAAGCTTTTTTGAGGTGCTATACATCAAAACACCTTCAGATACTTCAAGGTATACGCCGAGGCTGGGATTTGAACCCAGAAGGGCCAAAGGCCCGCCAGCTTTCTATCCAAAGGCTCAAGGCTGGTGCACTACCAGGTTATGCGACCTCGGCAGCACTTCATCATCTTTCAATCAGACCTTGAATCTAAACTCTCGGCAATTCTAATAAACTATTAAGAATTTATAAAGTTTAAGTTTTTTAGAGAGGCTGTTCCTTGTTCGCTTCTATTTTTCCAGTTTTTGGAATGCTCAACTGCAATTTTTCCCTGAATTCAGTCACATAAGCCCCGCTGACTGTTACCATGTCGCCAACTGCCACTGAGTTGATCTGGTTTTCCCACAGCGACATGCCAATCTGTCCTGAATCGTCCTCCAAGGTAGCATCCGCAACAGAACGCTTGCCATATTTTGTCTGGACGTCTCTTGAATCAGAAATGTCAATCACCTTTGCAGTAACAGCTATCCCGCTCATCCCACGCTTTATTTCGCTTATTTTCATAATCTCACTATAGTTTTAACGTATGTTTAAATTTAACTCTTTTTGCCTTTTCCAAGTTCCAAACATCTTCAATCAGCATGTCAGGAATATTTTCATTCAAAACAGGATAAGCTAGTTTGCAATGATCGCAGATAATGAACATCCCATTTTCTTTCACTGAGGACTTGCATTTAGGGCAGGCAAGAATCTGCATCAGGTCTTTTGCTATTGCCATATAAACCTTTTTGTTTAATTTTGAATTTAAATATTTATTTTTGGATAAGTTCCTTTCTGCATGAAAACTCTGTCAGTCCTGATTGCTACTCCTTTCTTCCTCTCTAACATTTCCTTGCTATCGAGTTTAGCAATCCCTAAAGCAACCAATTCTTCTTTCAGACTGTAAACAGCAATTAATTCACCACGTTCAATTCCTTCATGGATTCTTACTACCCCTCCAGGATAAACCGGTGACCCATTGCAAATGGTTTCAACAGCAGAGTCCTTCACAAAAATTCTTTTCACATGCAAGATTGCAAAATCAGCAGGAATCAAAATCTTCCTCAGTTTTTTCTCCTCTCCTTCTTTCCAGAACTCGTATGCGTCTTTTATTTCCAGCAGACTGTGGGATTGATCCTCAGTAAAATTTCCAACTCTTGTCCTCCTCAATTCAGTCATGTGAGCTCCGCCAAGAGGAATTCCCAAATCATGAACTAATTTTCTGATGTAAGTTCCTGCCTCGCAGGCAACTTTAAATAAAACATCCTTCCCTTCAATCTCTAAAACATCAAAAAATTTTATCTCCCTTTCCCTTGGTCTTCTTGCAACAGCTGATTTCACAGGTGGGGTCTGAATAATTTTTCCAATGAACCTGCTTACAGTTTCTTTCAAGACATTTTCCGGAACATCTTTATGTAAATGCATCACACCCACATACTCTTTCTCCAGCCCCATCAAAACAGGCATCACCTTCGTAGAATTTTCCAAAGCTATCGGCAACACTCCGGTAACAGCAGGATCAAGTGTTCCTGAATGCCCGCAGCGGCTGACTTGAAAAATTTCCTTGATCCAAGCAGTGATTTGGTGAGAGGTCGGTCCCGAGTGTTTGTCGCAAATGATTACAGAAGTTTTTATCAGTTCTTCGACAGTTCTGTCATTCGGATTCTTTCCAAATCCATGATCAGTCTCTTCTTCCGATTTTATCAGCCACATAATTAGTTATTTCTTCTCTTCTTTTTCTTCTTTTTTGCCGCCGCCGATTTTCAATCTTATTTTCCTTTTCGGCTTCTCTTCCTTCTCTTCTTTCTTTAGTTTCTCCTTATGTTTTTCTTCTTTCTCTGGCTTAGTTTTCTCAGCTTTTAGTTCACCAGCAGAAGGTCTCTTCAATTCAAACTTCGTCACAAGCCCCGCCTTATCAAAAGCAATCACGACCTCCTCATCAGGAGCTTCCTCCTTTATTTCCAGAACATATGGCAATGGTTCTAGATGTTCTATGTTGCAGCGTCTTCTCTTCACACCAGTCAAAATCCTTGGTCCAGTGATCAAAACGAAAGCATCATTCATCTTCTTCAAAACAACTGCATACTTCCCGCTCTCTCTACCACCGATTTTCATGCAAACTCTTCCAACTTCCAATGTTGCCAATCAAATCACCTCTCCCAATTTTTTTCTCTTATCTTTTCCCTAAACAATTCTCTGCTACATGATGAGCACAAATACCCGCCATAAGCTCTCTCAGGTCTCCTCTCGGTCTTTGCCAGTTTTTTCAATTGGACTGGATGCTTCCTTGGCACCCCATGCAAAGGTTTTTTGCAAACCGCGCACGCAGCAGCCTTTGGCTTCTTTTTCTTTATTTTTATCACGGTTCTGCCAGAAGGCAGTCTCACTCTTATCTTTTTGATTTCAATCACCTAAAAATCTTCCTAAAACCCAACCTATGGAAAATGAAACAAGAATATACCAGTAGAGCCAGCTCAAACTGCTTCCGATGAATGGTAAAGCGAAAGGCAAGGTTGCAACTGCCATCCCTTCATACCTGTATCTTAACCAAGGCAGGAACAATCCAAGCACAACCAAAGAAACGATCATTGCTTTGAATGTCTGCTTCATGTAAGTGTTGTTCATGCTCATCATCTCTGCCAAATATTTGTTTGTGTTTTCTTTATCACCCATCTTCTGGGCATTGTTCAGGTTTTCTCTGATCTCCTGCATCTTGTCCTTTATCTCTTTTATCAACTTCCTGTTTGTAACTATTCTGTTCAATCCGAGAACCAGAACTGTTAAGAATGCTGATACAATTAACAAAGAGACTACAGGGCTGAATGCTGACAGTGGTGAAAAAATTATATTCAGAGCACCAATCAATGCTCCTGTGATTTGGTCAATCATTTTATTCACCCAAAACTTTTTTTATCAACGGATGAGCGTCTTCGAGTGGTTGCGATCCCAACTCTTCATAGTAATTATAAACGATCATAACAGTTAAAAGGATTCCTGTTCCTGTCCCTATTGCTCCTGTGAAGTCGGCAAAAGCAGCTAAAACACCAACGGCAAGGCCTCCAAGAACAGCCAGTGAAGGAATATATCTCTGCAAAACACCCTCCATGGTCTTCTTATCATTCCTGTAGCCTGGTATGTGCATTCCTGTATTTTCTATCTGTTCTGCAACTGAACCAGAGCTCATGCCTGACGTGCTGACCCAGAATATAGAGAACACCATACAGGTTACTGACAAGAAGAGCAAGTAGGTAACAGCTCTTATCATTTCTGAATGCGTGAGTATTCCAGCCACAGCTTCTCCCAGCAGATTCCTTGGTGAGGTCAAGTAATAAAGTATACCACTCGTGATGCTGCCCTGGCTATCATAACATGCCAAGAATCCACAAGATGTGGCAGGATCAAGACCGATTCTACCCATCAACTGGAAGTTTGCGATCAAAGCTGCTGCAAGAATCACAGGAATGTTGCTTGTGTAGAATAATTTTAATGACCATGTTCTTCCGAATCCACGCATCGCAGAAAAAACCAGTGGTATGTCAATCCTAATGCTCTGTGCATAAATCACAATCAGGAAAACAATCACAGTTGTTATCATCGGCGTAAGATATGAGAGAGCAACTAAATTGTTGCTGTTTAGGATGCTGATTACAAAGCCAATCACATTACCAACATATTTTCCATTTGGTGCAACGAACGGGCTGAGCAGGCCAATTGCTATTTGAGTGGCAACTCCTGCTGCAATGAACAAGCTGATTCCTGAACCGAATCCCCATTTACTTACAACCTCATCAAGAAGTATAACAATTATTCCACCTGATGCCAGTTGCAAGACTACGAAAATTATTGTAAAGGCACCGCCAGTCACTGGTATAGCTCCAGCCAGAACATATGCCAATCCTTCTCCAAAGCAGAGAATTATTGCCAAGAGCTTGTTCCAAGTCTGAAACTTGCTTCTGCTCTCAGTATCCTTCATGTTCCAATTTATTATTTTAGAGCCAACCAAAAGCTGCAGCAAAATTCCTGCTGTCACTATCGGCCCGATACCGAGTGTCATCAAGCTACCGAATTTTGCTCCTAAAAGGGTTTGAAAAAGCATCAACGCTTCAAGCTGAGGACTCTTGCCGATTCCGTAAACCGATATGTGCGACATCACTATATATGCAATCAAGGCAATTCCAGTCCACATCATCCTCTTGTTGAATGGCTGCTTGTATGTGGGCTTCTCTACTGCTGGCAAATATTTTGCAATTTTTTCTACAGGTATTTTCCCTTTCTTCTCTTCTTCCTCAGCCATGCTTCACAGCCTTCCCGCCGCTCTCCTCGATTTTTTTAACAGCTTGTTTGGAAAAAACATTTGCTTCTATAATTAACGGTTTGGTTAATTTGCCAGAGCCAAGAACCTTTTGGAAACCCAACTTTGAAACATCAATTTTTATTTTTTCATCTTCTTTCTCTGCAATTTTTTCTTTCAGAAGTTTTTCAGCCATCTGATCCAGCTGTCTGAGGTTGATTGCTCTGATTTCTTTCACTGATTTAACCGGCCTTTTAAAACCAGACTTTCCAAAATGGTCAGGCTCATACTTTACAGTGTAAGACCATTTGTGCTTGTGCAAGCCAGCCTTTCCTCTACCTCCTCTACTTCCACCACCCCTGTGCTTCTTGTGACTGCCAAATCCGTAAGACCTTTGGCCACGGAATTTTCTGAATTTTCTTTTTCTTCTGATTACCATTTAACCGTCTCCTCTATACCCCCGACTTTTGTTTCTTCACGCTCTTTTCTAATTTTACCTATGTCGACAATTATCAGAGTCCCGCCAATCAGCAGCGGCACGTAGAATGGCCAGCTGTAAAGTGTAACAATAAAATCCGGTAAAGTCTTTGTCGGCTTTTCTACTTTAATAAAAGGAAAAATTTCTCCTAGCATGGGAGAGACGTCGTATGTGATGAATTGATTACTAACCAAAATATCTATAGCCAGCAATACAAGAAAAATTCCAATTAGAGACAGTTTTCTTTTTCTCAAAGTTTCTAATATGTTCATATCATCCTCTCCAGCAATTCGTTTATCTCCTTTCCTCTGTATCCCAAATCGCCAGCAGGATAAAAATCTTTCACAGATTTGAATCCCTTGCTCGGAGGAGTCAACCTGAAAACAGGTTTGATCTGATCAAAATCTTTAATTCTAGTCTTTCCGGCAATCAGAGCATCAGCAAACTTTTCAAAAGAATCAAATCCAGTGATTTGTTTCAAAATTTTTTCATCAACTCTTTTTCCGCCATGCAATCTTATCCTCTTCTGCAGCATCGCAGCAAGCATCCCTTTGTCTATCTCACCCCAGGTTATCACACCTCTTGCCTTTTGAATCATTCCTTTGTAATCTTCATTCTCAGGCAGAAGTACGCAGTTGTTGGGTGCATCCAATCTTAACATTTTAAGAGTGTCACTAATATCCTTCCTTATGTTTGAAACCCCTCTGATTCTTATTACCGCAAACATCTTCTCACCTAAACAATTTTTTCATAAATATACAAATTTTTCAAAGCATCGTAAATGGCTCCAATCAGATTCATTCTAGCCGCTGTATTCCCAAAAGTTTTCACCCAGACATCCTTTATCCCTGCAAGCCTCAAGATTTTTTTCGATTCATCATCAGCAACCAGTCCCACACCTTTCGGAGCAGGCAAAAATTCTACTCGAACAGACCCACATTTTCCTTTTGTCTTGAATTGAATCGAGTGAGTTTCACCACAACCGCACTCCCAACTTCCACACCCTCTCTTCACTCTAATCAATCTTGTCTTTGCCCTTTGGGTAGCTTTTAGAATTGCGTCCCTTGCCTCGACAGCAGCACCTTTGCCAATGCCGATCAATCCATCCTCATTCCCAACAATAACAAAAGCAGAAAACTTGAATCTTCTTCCGGATCTGTGCATCTTGGCTGTGGTCCTGACTGGAATCCTCTCTATCCCCCCACCTTTTCCTTTTCTTCCTCCAATCAAAACAATTTCATTTTTTATGTCTGGAACAAGCTTGTCAACAATCTCAGGCTCAGAAATTTTCATCCCAACTTTTAGAATGTCATCAATGTTAGTAATCTCTCCATTGAAAACTTTCCTTCCAAGAGAGGTTTTTGGTTGCCATTTGTCTAGAACAGTTTGCAATTTTACTTCTACTGGAATCTCTCTCACAACTTCCTTCTCTTCGATTTTATTTTCTTCGGCCATCTAACCCACTTTACTCTTTATTTTTTCAAATTGCTCGGGTAAATCTTTGAACTTGTCGAGATAATTGGCTATGTGCATCCCTTTGATCCTCTCTTCTTTTGGCAAGATTTCCCCTGACACAGGAACTTTCAAGCCAGAATCAACCACTCCCTTCACGGCAGCATAAATTTTATTGCCAGCTGTAGAAGAATAAAGCCCGGAATCAAGAATAACTTCCTTCACCCCTTTCTTCAGAGCCTTTTTTCCAATCAGCAATCCAGTCAAATAAGCGGCAGGCAAATTATCAAGAGCAAACTTCCACCCTAATTTTTTCAGCTCTTGAGAGCTCGCAGCAACAATTGTTTTGTCGCCAACTTTTTCGAATTCAATTATCTGAGCACGGATGTATTTCAAACTCTTTCTTATAACCAGTCTGGGTTTTTTCGAGAACAGCAGCTTCAATCTTTTATTGTAATCAGTTTTTCCCAATCTTCTTCTCTTGAAAGGCATCTTATATGTCGGCTTTTGTTTCATCTTCTCACTTCTTCTTCAGCAAATCGTGCTGCTCCAAATAAATTTTCAAGTGGCTTCTGCTCCTGAACATACCACCTTTAACAAGCAAATAAATTCTTCTGTAGGTCTGCTTATCAATCTGTCCGGTAGCCCTCAACTCTTTCAACATTCTCCTCAGCGGCCTGACAGTAGAAATCCATCTCTGCTTTGAAGTTACTATTGCACCCTTCGCTCCTTTTCTCCTTCCAGGCCCTTTCTTTCTCTTCACCTTCTCTCTCGGCCTGCGAACTTTCTCTGGCAGAGCTTTGATCATTCCCTTCTTGATTAGCCTTCTGATGTCAATCTTTGTTATTGCAGCTTCTATATCCTTAACTTTAGTTGGATCCAGCCAAACTTTTGATAGGCCAACCTTCAATATCTTAGCTGCGAGTTTTTTTTGCAAGCTGCTCATAAAATCACGACTCTATTATTCTCCATTTATTTTTTCTAGCAATAGATCTTAAATCATCCTTAGGATTTACAACATTAGGAACTCCGACTATCTGAAGCATTTCTAAGTCAGATATTGAATCTCCATACGCATACGATGAGTTCAAGTCAATTAAGTGTTCTTGAGCAAAATTTTTAATTACATCAACTCTTCCCTTTCCAAGTAATATGGGTTCAACAACTTCTCCTGTATAAATGCCGTCTCTAACTTTAAACTCACTTGCAATAGTAAAATTAAATCCAAGTAACTTACCTAACTCTGAAACAATTTCAATTGGTGATCCAGAAACTGCAACTAATAAATCACTTTCTTTTTTGTGATTGTTTATTATAGGTAATAATAGCTGGTTAATTTTGGCTTTACCTTCATCCAAAAACAATTTAGCAGATTGCTCGACTGTATTTTTTTGTTTACCCCTCATATATTTTGCCCATGTTAAAATTAAATTTCTCGCATGTTCAAGAAAATCTATTTCATGAAATTCGAATCTGCGAAAACTTTCTTTCATATCTGTTAAGCAATCATCTTCTAAAATACCTCTATCATAAAGAAATTTACCAAAGTCTACACCAATCACATCATTATAAATAGTTCCATCTGTATCAAAGAATGCTGCTTTTATCATGGGTTCAACACCTTTATCTTCAGTTCCTCAGCTTTTTTTATCATTTCAATTCTCTTCTTCTTTCCAACAACATTTGCAATTCTTGCTGCTTCTACTTTAGGGTCAATCATCTGCAGGTCATTAAAATTGTAAACCAAGACATCCTTGAATCCTGAAGGATGAAGATATCTGAGCTCTCTTGGAGCGCCATATCCTATTGTTGGAATCTTGAGCTTACCTCGTTCATGCCTTCTCACTTTTGCATGCAGGCCACGGCTTTTGCACCACCTACCACCCAATCTCTTGAGCGTTGCTGCATTCGGTCTTGAAAATTTCGGTTTTTTTCTCGGATTCATATATCATCACTCTCTAGAAGAGATATAGCAACCATCCTGAAAAACTTTTTTGTCAAATCCAGTCCTTCTGGTTGCAAGTTCAAGATTCGAAGCGGTCTGGCCAACTTCTTCAAGATTAATTCCGGTTACGGTGATGTCCTGCCCTTCAACTTTCACTTCTGTCTTGCCGACTATTTTTGCTACACGTGAAGTCTTTTCTCCAAGGAAATTTAAAAACAGGACTTTATCCTTCTCAACTTTCACCTGAACTGGAAAATGGCTGAAAATCACTTTTAGTCTATAAGTGAATCCCTTATTCACTCCCTCAATCAAATTTTTTATGTGGGCGGTAAAAGTTCCGACTAAAGCTTTAACTTTTCTTTTTTCAGTCTCAGAAGAAACAACCAATTTTTCCCCCTTCTTCTCAATTTTTATTTCGCCAAGTTCAAATTCCCTTTCCAAGCTCCCTTTAGGTCCAGATACTTTCACCTTTCTGCCAGACACTTCAACATTAACATTTTCAGGAATTATCAGTTCGTTCGAGTACATAAACATCACTAGTAAATGAAGGCTAAAAGTTTTCCTCCCACATGCAATTCTCTAGCTTTGTTGTGGTCCATGACACCTTTTGGAGTAGTAAGAATTAGAAGGCCAACACCCTTTGCCGGCAGCATCCTCTTCTCCCATTTTTCAAACTCTTCAATACCCACTGAGAAACGTGGCTTTATCACATTAGTGTCTATAATCTTCCCTTTCAGCTCGATCTTGAACTTTCCAGACTTCCCATCGTCTATAAACTCAAATGCCCCTATATAGCCCTTGTCCTGCATGACTTTCAGGACTGCCCTGATCTCCTTAGAAGCACGAGTGACGCATTCCTTCTTGCCAATCCTATCCCCATTCTTTACTGTACTTAGGACGTCTGCCAGAGTGTCTTGAATCATCATTTCACCTATTATTTATTATTAGTTAAAGGATTATTTTGATTTAAAAAGCTTAAAAGTTTAAAGAAAAGTGCGGCCGCCGGGATTTGAACCCGGGTCTCTAGCTTGGAAGGCTAGGGTCTTCTAGGTTTAACCTCTTAGACCAGGCTGGACAACAGCCGCTTTAATCCTAATTATCTATCTCATATATATTTTAAATCTTTTAAAACATCTTCAATTCTTAATTTACCAATCTCTTGAAGTTCATATCTCACTCTAACAGCAGGTTTATTGATTTTCAAAAGGCTTCTCAGATCTATAGGCGTTCCGATTATTACCAAATCACAGTCAGCTGAATTGATTGTCTGTTCCAATTCTTTAATCTGTCTCTTACTATAGCCCATAGCAGGCAGAACTTTATCCAAGTGAGTAAATGTTTTAAAAACTTCTTTTATCGAACCAATAGCATGCTTTCTAGGATCAACAATTTTTCTTGCTCCATTTTCTCTTGCAACAAAGAAGGCAGCACCCGTTGCTAATCCACCATGGGTTAGGGTTGGGCCATCTTCCACGACCAGAACTCTTTTGCTTTTTATAGTTTCTGAATTTTCAACAGTTAGAACTAGATTTGCATGAATTACTTTTGCATCAGGGTTCGTTTCTTTTATATTTTTTTCAATCAGTTTAACGTCTTCAGGAGAAGCCCTGTCAATTTTATTTATTATTAAAACATCAGCCATCCTCAGATTGGTTTCACCTGGGTGATATCTTATCTCGTGTCCAGCCCTTCTCGCATCAGCAACCACAATCAGCAAATCAGGTTTGATAAAAGGAAAATCATTGTTTCCTCCATCCCAAACAATTATATCAGCTTCTTTCTCAGCTTTTCTAAGAATTTTTTCGTAATCAACTCCAGCATAAACTACAAAACCATTGGAAATATGTGATTCGTATTCTTCCCTCTCTTCTATCGAGCAGTTGTATTTTTCCAAATCTTTAAATGAAGCAAATCTTTGGCAAATCTGTTTTTTCAAATTGCCGTATGGCATCGGGTGTCTGACTACTACTACCTTATAGCCTTTGTCTTTTAGCAGCATGCAAACTTTTCTTGAAGTCGGGCTCTTTCCAGCACCAGTTCTCACTGCACATATTGCAATCACTGTCTTTTTAGATTTTAACATCGTGCTTTTTGGGCCAAGAAGTTTAAAGTCAGCACCAGCAGCTAGAACAGTGGAAGCCTTGTGCATCACTTCTTCATGAGAGACATCAGAATAAGAGAAAACAACTTCATCTATTTTATATTTTTTGATTAACTCTGTTAATTTTTCTTCTGGATAGATTGGAATTCCTTTTGGATAATACTTTCCAGCTAATTCTTTTGGGTATTTTCTCCCAGCTATACCCGGAATCTGAGTTGCTGTAAAAGCTACAACATGGTATTGAGGATTGTTCCTGAAATAGATGTTGAAATTGTGGAAATCCCTTCCGGCTGCCCCCATTATAATAACTTTTTTTCTCACTATCTCTGATTAATAGATTGAAAAAATCGAAATAAATCTCTTATATTTTTCTCATAAATAATCGATAGAAATTATTTTCTCTTTTCAAAATTTAAGTCAGACCTTTTTATGAAATGAGCAAGAAGATTTACATTGCTTTTGGTTTTGAATTAATCGAACAAATAAAAAGCAACATTTAATTTATCCTGGAGGTGGAGGAGGCATTTCAGTAGTAGTCGTTGTTTGACCACCACTCCCCATAGTCGTTGTTGTTTGACCACCACCCATCCTAGTTGTTGTAGTTGTAGATTTTGTTGTAGTTGTGACTTGTGGAACAGTTGTTGTAGTTGTTGCGGATATATTAAGAGTTTGACTAGAATTTGCAAAACATTCGCAATTCAATTTTTTAAAGTATATACCGTAGATTATGACCAAAGAAAAAACACAAATCAGAATTAATATGGAAACACCCAATGCTTCACCAAAATCCATAAAAATCTACCTTGGTAAAATCCAATTAAATATTTTTCCAATAACCGATCCAATTAATGGTGGAGGCGGAGGAACTTCTGGTCCAAGTGTACAACTACTCTCAACTCTTATCCAATAGCCAATTCTAGGTGCAAGATATTCAGATTTTTCATATTTATTCGTTAAGGTATTATACTTCCAAGGCCCGCTCAAAACTTTACAATCTCCAATTACAGTTGAAAATTTTACTGATTCGGTGGGACTACCAATCTGATTCCAATCATTGTTCACTCCTGGAAAATCACCAATAGTAATCGGTTCACCTGTAACATACACAACACACTCATATTTCATCTTGACCCAATATCCTTTTCCTGGTTCAATCGAAGAAGCTTCCACATAATTTCCATTTGAATAATACCAAATCTTACTTGCAAGACTATCTTCAGTGCATATTCTTTCAATAATCTCTCCACCACCCCCTCCACTTCCAGTAACAGTTGTAGTAACTGTTGTTTCTTTTGTAAAAACTTCTGTAGCTTGAACTACAGTAGCAGTCGTGGTTGCATAACCCATTTTTACAGGAATGGAAAACATGTTCCAACCCACATAGAATTTCATTTTATGTGCACTTTTTGGGATGCATTTATGATCGATGCAAACATATTCAACAGGAGGAGGACACTCACATGGTGGACATGGCCCACCTACAGGGCAGGCACACGTACATGACACTATTTTTTGTAAACAAGTTTTATCCAAATAATTTGGATCATTTTCGCAACATTCATATGGGCAACTTTGTTTGTTAGAACAGCAACAATTATATGTTGGACACGGTGGGCACTGTTGACCAGTTATGCATGGTGCACACATTGGTTGTGGGCAACCATTTGTTCCTATTCCAAATTCTCCCACTTGACATGTATTTCTGCAATTACCAAAATTATAACCTTTGCCCTTACATTCTTTCTCACAACTAGTTGGAATTGTCGGACAATAAACAGTAAATTTTATTGAATTAGAAGGTCCAATTATTGATACCAAATTATATCCATAATGGCCATTAACTTTACAATTAGTAGATTCTTGAGGATTAATTGTAAATTTATCACAGTTAGTTGGTAAAATACAACCAGCCCTTGGTATATCTCCAGTAACAGGGCACGAAACAGTTGGTAGTTCAGTTTTTGATAATTCTGCAGGCAACACTACATCTGATGGATACACATAAATTCTAATAGAAGATGTACTTAGAGAACTAGTGCCAATATTTTTAATAATGGTATTAATGATGTTTTGTGATGTACAATAAGAATCGACCAACTGTATCATCGCATTAGCACCGCAATCCTTTGGACAATTGCATTTATTTTCACCTGGCCCACAAATTCCGTCTCCGCATTTCGTGCAGAATCCACTTCCATCAGGTACAGCAACACATAGATCACCGCTTTGTTGAGAATTTGTAATTTGGACTAAACCAGAACAACAAGGTGGTTTTCCGAAATAGTTCTTTTGTCCTTCCTTTGTACATTCTATTTGAGTGGTTGGGAAACAATCATTTGCTTGTGGAGATGAAGATGTGACATCAGCAACTGTATCATACTCATGAACAGTTGTTCCAGTAGGACCAACAACCATGTTAACTCCAACTATGGTGCCATCTTGTAATGCCTTTATATCAGTTACAGTTACAGTCAATCCAGCAGCAATAGAATCCTTACTTACAGCAGTTCCAGGGGACCATCCAATTAAAAGTAAGTTATCAACCGTACTACCGCTTTTATCCTTAATCACTACTTGAACAGAACTAGTTGAACCTAAAACAGCATAAACAGAATAATCTCCATATATAACTGGAATAGTAACAGTAGCAGTTCCTATGGATCCTTGCAAAATTTTTATACTATTGGCTCCAGCTCCGACAATAAGAAAATCTTTGCCCATAAGTTTTATTTTTACAGGATATGTGTATTCAGGATTAGTAATGCTTCCTCCAAAGTTCACATCCTGATCGAAAACATATTCATAGATTATATTTCCAGGCTGCACTTGCATCTTTTCCATTCCTTGTATTGATGTAGTTCCATAATCATGTCTCATTCTTACATTTGAGATGTCGACTTGTTCATGGTAGTCGTAAGCATTGCTCTTCCAATAGAACGTACCTTTCTGAAGATGGTTATATTCTGCATTTGTAATAATTCCATTGTTTGGAAAAGCAGATTGCAGTTTGGAACCACCCATAGATGTACCCAAGTCAACATTTTGAATTTCATATCCGCATGTACCGTCAACACATCCAAAATGTACAACAGCTTTTAATGTGTTATCAGGAATAGCTAGAGCAACACTATCACTTGGTCCGTATTGAGATGGATTGAAAATAATTAAGCCAGTGTCGTCAACAACATCATTATTTGCCAACCCTATATTGTAAATAGTATTTTCAGTTACAGCTTGAATATCTCTGGCGTCGCTCTGCGCAGCAACATCACCCAATTTCAATTGAGGAGGACTACTAGTTGTCCAAGAAGTCTTTAAAACATAATTTCCTATCACGCCACCAGTGACATCGGGATTGATATTTCCAATGGAAATAGCACTATTTGGATTTCCATAAACGGAGGGGGTGTAACCAACATAGTATGGTGAATCTTGTCCGCCAAAAGTAACAGTCATCCTCAATCCAGGTGCTCCCATTTTTACATTATAAACGCTATAAAATTGGATTTTCCCATTAACGTCATCCCAATAACCAACAACAAGAGGATAATTATCCCCAGAAATTTTATCATACAAGAAATAAAACTTGCTTGCTTGAATATTATTCATTTTAAGACTATTTCCAATATCTGATGATACTTGTAATCCATTCAAATTGGAATATGCTAGATTAGATACTGAGTATACAGAAATTCCATTTACAGGAATAGCTTGAATATATGTAAATCTGTTCGTGTTCCATCCTTTAAATGTAATTCCGAAAATATTGTTTGGAGAAGAAATTTTTTCTCCAGCATTTAAGTACTGAGTAGTTGACGGTTTGTATACAACTTGAATCTTGCTACCTTTTGGAATGAAACCATTACCTGCTCCAGTTACCGGAGAATATTGAATTCCCCATTCACAAGCACTGACTGTAGTTCTTATACATGCGCCATCTTTACAAGTATAATCTGAAGGACAATTGTAATTTTCAGATTTAACAACACCGTTTTCGCAATAATATTCATTAAGAACCAAGTTATTTTGATAATCATAAAAACAACTATCTTCTCCGCCAGTAGTGTAATATCCTTGATCATAAGCAACTCCTTTCACATAATAATTCTTTCCTCCATCAGAATCTGAACAAAACGGACAATAAGTTCCTATAGGTCCTACTACCAAATCTACTCCAATAACTGTCCCGTCGTTCAAAGTTCTAAAGGAAGTGATTGTTACATCCAATATAGGTGATGTCTTTGTTGTTGACTTGGTTGCTGCTGTTCCACTTACTATGCCGGTAAACATTATTGTTTCAACTGGATTACCATCTTTGTCTTTGACATCAATCTGCATAGCATTTGTGGAACCTATCGTGGCGTAGAACTTGTAACCACCATAGTTGACTGAGCTAGTTGCTGTAGCAGTTCCATAAATACATGAAGTTACAGGGCAAACAACTCCCAAAGGACCAACTACTATTGTGGCACCAACTATAGTTCCATCTTGTAAAGCTTGCACGGAAATTAATCTTACTGTAATTCTCATTAACGCGAAATCATGGGAATCGCCAACATTAATTCTCACACCACCTTCATAGATGTCCCCACCTCCTGCCGAAATAATTGCCCATTGATTGTTTGATCCAGAAATCGCATTGACACGGATACCTCCGTAGTTAACTGGATTGCTTGCAGTTGCAGTACCTGTTAAACAAGTTGGCAATATTGTAGTAGTTGTTGAGGATGTAGTAATAAGATTCAGAGATAGAGATTTAGAAGCAGTTTTCCCATGTTGGTCTGTTGCTTTTAAAGTAGCTGAACCTGAATAAGAAGGAAGATTCCTTCCTAGAAAATGACTTCCACTTCCACTGCCTGTTGAATCTGAGGAAAATCCACCACTTAATGATATTCCTGGATAGTTAACTGAAACATCTACTTTATCAAAAGGAGTGAAACCACTGAATTTGAAGTTCACAGATTCATCATATTGATAATTCAATTTGTCTGTTGTGATATATGCTTGCGAAGAGATCACACTTAATTGAACATTATCGTAGTAAGAAACTACACTATAATCTCCTCCTCCCATAGCGCCGAGAGCAATGTAAGCGGAATAATAAGGTCCAATACTATAACTAGCATTTACTAAATCTTGCTGAACATTTCTTACGATATAGTACCACTGCTCGGATTGAGACTCAGGAATGCAAATGACATTGCCTTGACCAGAACAGCTGTTTGTGTTAGGATTGTAAATCCAATAATTAACTGGATTTCCATTGGTCCCAATTTCCGACGATGGATATGCAATGAATTGAACAGTTGCAATTGCATTGTTTGCAAGATATACTGCAAAGGCAAGTTGGGAAGGATATCCTCCGCAATTTTGAAGAGGTATTCCTTGCTGCTGCAAACTTCCGCCTGTCGTATTGGCACTGTAAGTTCCTGAATAAACATACTTAGTAGGGTTGCTTACAACTCCCATTGTAGGACTGTTCGAATACCAATTATTGAAGTTTCCACTTTCGAAATCACCATTCGTTAATACATTATTACACCCTAGAGGAGTTGTAGTTGTGGTAGATGGTGTTTCACCTATAATTCCGCCTATAATAGGAGGCCCTGGCGGAATATTCTGAGTGGGAACGAAAAATGAATATATAGCTTTCCATGCATCTGCCAATGAGAGGGCAAAAACTGAAGAGGAAAATATCAGAAAAGCAAAGGAAAACATCAATAAAAGAAGTAATCTTTTCATTTCTATCTAATAATTATTTAATTTTTATTTATATATTAAATTAAGCCAAATCCAGCTCTCTTCTTATATTATTCACTTCTTCTTCCGTATGCTCAACTGATTCTTCTTCTTTTTCTTCCAACTTTTCTGGTTCAGGGATTTTTACATTCATCTTGATTTTATTTGCTATTTCCTCCAGCTTTTTTTCATCCATCTTCTTTGTTTGAGAACCAAAAAAATATTGAACACCATCTTCATTGAACCTAGGTATAACATGGAAGTGAATGTGAGGAACGCCTTGCCCAGCAATCTCTTTATTGTTCTGCATGACATTTACTCCATCTGCATTTAATGTTTTAGTCACAGCTTCTGAAACAATTTTAACCGCTTGTATAAGTTTTGAGAGATTTTCTGGATTGATATCTAGAATAGTTTCGCTGTGTTCTTTTGGAATAATTATGGTATGACCGGGATTGATGGGATTTATGTCAAGAAAAGCAATAGAATTATCATCCTCATAAACAATTTTTGCTGGTATTTTCTTGCTAATTATCTGGCAAAATATACATTCTTTCTGCATTTCAATCAAATCTAATTTGTTTTTTCAAAAATAATTACTTTGCGTTTTTCGTGTATACCTCTAAAACACGCTTTATATCTCGTTCGATATTTTCAACATCCAAACTTATTTCATCTTTGCCATACTTATGCCCTATGAATTTAACATAAGGTTGAAAGTCTGAATCTACTCCAACTTCAATTTTGCATACAAGCCCAGAATCGATTTCCCCATAAATTCCGCAAGTTGCATAGGTTGAAACGCCTGCATAGTTTGAGATAACTGCTTTTACTTTCTCTGGTAAAAGTTCCAAATTCCTTTCAACTGCAGGTTTAACAACATCCTTGCAAACAGAATTTATATTCTCTCCAGCAAACTTCTCAAAGCTTGCGACCATGCTTCTATTGGATTGATTGTTCTTAACTGCTGCAGCTGCCCATCTAAGCTTCTCGGACATGAAAAACAGTTTAAAACATAGAGATTTAAACCTTTTTATCTATTTGCTCTAATAAAATATAATTCAAATAAGATGATAAAACATGCCAGGAGTTAAACAACCCAGAAGAGGAAGCCTTGCCTATTGGCCAAGGAAAAGAACCAGCAGGATTTATCCAAATCTAACTGTCTATTCAGAGTCAGATAAAGCCAAGGTTCTGGGGTTTGCTGGCTATAAGGCTGCCATGGCTCATGCTGTGATTGTCGATGCCAGAAAGAATTCCCCTTCATTCGGTCAGGAGATAACCACAACAATAACAATTTTGGAGTGCCCTCCCCTCAAGGTTCTTGGCCTGCGAGTGTATCAAAAAACCGCAAAAGGCCTTGAAGCCTTAAATGAGGTGTGGGCAAAGGACTTGCCTAAAGATTTGGCAAGAAAAATTAAAGCCAAGTCCTCAAAAGAGGAAAAGATGGCAGAGGTCGAAAAGAATCTTGAGAAGATCGTTAAGATAAGATTGATTCTTTCCACTCAACCACGCCTCTCAGGGTTTGGAAAGAAAAAACCAGAAGTTTTTGAAATCGAGCTTGGCGGGAAGGACAGCAAAGAAAAAATTGATTTTGCCAAACAACTTCTTGGGAAAGAGATAGCTGCAAAGGATGTGGTCAAGGAAGGAGAGCTTGTTGATTTTATTGGCGTGACAAAAGGAAAGGGGATGGCCGGTACTGTCAAAAGATTTGGGATAAGGATTCAGGTAAGGCATGCGAAAAAGAAATTGAGGCACATAGGAACTCTTGGACCTCAGACTCCAGGGAGAGTCAGATGGACAGTCCCTCAGGCTGGCCAGCTCGGCTTTTTCAGGAGAACTGAACTGAACAAGAGAATTCTTAAAATCGGGGAAAATGGAAATGACATAACTCCCAAGTCTGGATTCAAAAGATACGGCTTAATCAAATCCAATTATATAGTCGTGGAAGGCTCGATTCCTGGAAGCAAGAAAAGGCTGGTGATGTTCAGGTCTGCGATAAGGCCCACAAAGGTTAAATTGCTGGTTCCAGAAATAAGGGAGATAGTGGTTTAAATGAAAGTTGATATTTTTGATTTGCATGGGCAGCCGAAAGAAAAAATTGAATTACCAGAAGTTTTTGGCGAGCCGGTCAGAGAGGATTTGATTCGTCGGGCTGTTTTGTCCACTTTAAGCAAGCGAAGGCAACCTTATGGAGTGGATGTGATGGCAGGGAAAAGGACTTCAGCCCATTATCACGGTTACAGAAGGCACAGATACACGATGATGAACAAGGAGATGGCTAGAATGCCTAGGATTCATGGAAAGGTCTCTCCACACCTGTCAATGAGGTCAAGGTTTGTCCCTCAGACAAGGGGTGGGAGGATGGCCCATCCGCCAAAGGTTGAAAAAATCTGGGAAGAGAAGATAAACAGAAAGGAAAGGCAGAAGGCGATCCGCTCGGCAATAGCCGCGACTGCTGTGAAAGAATTAGTTTTGAAAAGAGGGCACAAGTTTGAAAAGGAAGTGCCGATAGTTGTTGAAGATAAGATTCAAGAGATAAAAAAGACAAAGGAATTGATCGAACTTTTGAAAAAAATCGGGCTTGGGAAGGAGTTGGAGAGAATAGAAGAAAAGAAAGTCAGGGCAGGAAAAGGAAAATCAAGAGGAAGGCGATACAAGAAAAAGAAAGGGCCGCTTTTGATTATTGTGAAGAACGAGGGGATTGGAAGAGCTGTGAAGAACATTCAAGGGATGAATGTTTGCCGTGTGGAAAATCTTTCAGCAGAATATTTGGCGCCAGGTGCTCAGCCTGGAAGACTGGCGATATTCACAAAGTCTGCCATAGAGAAGTTGGGTGAATAAAATGGATCCTTGGAAAATTTTGAGATATCCGCATTTGACTGAAAAATCCATTTCTTTGGTCGAACATGAGAATAAGATTGTGTTTGTTGTTGAAAGGAAGGCAAACAAGAAGCAGATAAAAGAAGCTTTTGAAAAAGCTTTTGAGGTTAAGGTTGAAAAGATTAACACGGAAATTACCTTCAAAGGAGAGAAGAAGGCATTTATAAAATTGAAACCTGAATTCAAAGCTGGAGATGTTGCAGTAAAGTTGGGGATAATATGAGCGGTTGTGATGTAATGTCAGGATTTGAAGAGATTTACCCACTGGTAGATCTGGTTTTAGATGGGCATAGAAGTGAAATAGAAGATGGACTTCTAAAAGAAGAACAAATTGAAAGATGGAGCGATGAAGTTGACAGAATGCTTATTGCACCAAATATGTCTGATCAGCTCATGTTATTGTTGAAATTTAGAGACGTAGTTAGTAGAAAAGGAATAGCTCCTTTTAGACTTTTCACCAGAGAAGGAGATCATACTGTTTGTTTTTATCCTCATACAGATGAGGGAAGAATGGTGACTGTAAAAAACACATATTTTGGTCATGACTTCCGTATTAGTGACAGAGAATATGAAAGCAAATTACCAATCTTGCAGAGTGAAGTAAAAAAATATAGATTGTCAATAGAAGTGGTGTGAATGGGAAAAAGAATAATTCCAAGAGCAAGAGGAAAGGGTGGGCCTAGGTACAGGGCTCCAAGCCACAGATATTTGGGCAGAGTTGAATATGTCCCTGTGACTGGGGTCAGTGGTAGAGTTGTTGACATTGTTCACGATCCTGCAAGGTCTGCTCCAGTTGCTATTATCAAGTTTGAAGATGGAAAAGAAATTTTACATATTGCTCCTGAAGGACTTAGAGCAGGAGATCTAATCACTTATGATGGTGAGCCGATGATTGGGAATGTTCTGCAGATAGCAAAGATTCCTGAAGGTACGAAAATATTTTGTGTTGAAACTTATCCCGGGTCTGGCCCAAAGCTTTGCAGAAGTTCAGGAGTATTTGCACTCGTGATTGGAAAGACTGGAAGCAGAGTTAAAGTTCAATTCCCATCTGGAAAAACTATTGAATTGAATGCCGAATGCCGAGCAACAGTTGGTGTGCCGGCAGGTGGCGGCAGAACAGAAAAACCATGGGTGAAGGCTGGAAAGCATGTACATGCAGCGATGGCAAGAGGAAAGTTGTACCCGAGAAGCAAGGGTGTGGCGATGACAGCTACTGATCATCCTTATGGTGGAAGAAGCAAAAGGCCAAGGCCTTCAAGAAATATCAGCAGAACAGCTCCTCCTGGGCAAAAAGTAGGAAGCATCTCGCCGAGAAGGACTGGAAAGAGGAAAGGTAGTTAAAATGATGAGAACTCTAATGATTAATCCAATAATTGTGAATCCTGGAAAAATCAACGAGTTTATGGACAGATATGAATTGCGCGCTCCTTATTGCGCGGTAAAGAGTATATTGACACAGGTACAAAAATATTCGTGGCCTGTTAAATTAAGAGTAGCAAAGCCAAGACTGTATGAAGGAAATATCTATGGAATGTTGGTTAACATTGAAGCTCCGGATCACCTTGTTGACTATCATACAATTGGAGTTACTAGAAATCATTTGGTGGATCTGCTGCCAGAAAGTATTCGCAATTTTGTTCCCAGAGTCCTTAGGGAAATAATAAACAATCCCGATAACACTATTTTAGAAGTTGCAAAAACTGATGAAGGTATAAAAATTATAGGAAGCATGTTAGAAGATATGGAGAAATAAATATGCCAAAAGTTTTTTCATTCAGAGGACATTCATTGGAAGAATTGAAGAAGATGTCAATAGAAGAGTTTGCAAGATTGTTGACTTCGCAGGAGAGAAGAAGACTGACGAAGAAAGGACTGACAGAACAGCAGAAAAAACTTTTGGACGGTATAAAGAAAGACCCGGAGAAGTTCCACAAGACTCATATCAGAGACATTATTGTTCTTCCTGAGATGGTTGGAGTTAAATTCGGCATTTATGTTGGTGGAGCAACCAAAGGTCAAACTGGAGAGAAGTGGGCTAATGTGACCATCCTTCCTGAGATGCTTGGTCACAGGCTTGGTGAGTTTGCCATGACAACAAAACGGGTTAAACATTCTGCTCCTGGTATTGGCGCTACAAGAGGAAGCAAATTCATTGCGACAAAAACATAAGTGATTCGATGAAAACAGCTACATCCTCAATTCAAAACGCAGAAATCTCACTCAAACAATCTCTAATCATTTGTGATCAGCTTAGAGGAAAAAGGCTGGAGTCTGGAAAAAACTTTTTGGAGGCTTTGATCGACAAAAAAAATAATTTGGATGGAAAGTTTTATCCGACTACTGCGAAAAAGTTCCTCGACTTGCTGGAATCTGCAGAGGCTAATGCCAAAGTCAAAAACTTGACTGCAGAAAAACTTTTTATTAAAAAAATTAAAGCCGACAAGGGATACAGATATATTAGGCCGAAAAGCAGGTGGAGATTCAGGGGAAGAAGGGTAAAATCTTCAACCATTCAAGTGGAAGTAGAGGAAAGATGATGGCGATAGAAAAAACTTTTGTCAAGGAAGGAATAAGGGAATCTGAGGTTGAGATTTACCTGGCCAAGAGATTCGATAAAGCCGGCTACAGCCACACAGAGATTCAGCGTACACCTCTGGGAATCAGGATAATTGTTCATGCTCAAAAACCAGGGCTGGTAATAGGTAGAAGCGGTAAAAGGATTTCAGACATAACTGAAGAGATAAAAGAGAAGTTTGGATTTGAGAATCCATTGATTGATGTTAAAGAAGTGGAGCAACCATTTCTGGATGCAAGCATTGTTGCAAAGAGAATAGCAAATGCTTTGGAAAGGGGGATTAATTTCAAGAAGGTTGCCAATTATTACTTGGACAAGGTCATTGAAGCTGGGGCGATAGGGATTCAGATAAAAGTCGGCGGAAAGCTGATGGGAGCAGAGAGGTCAAGGTTCCAAAAGTTCAAGAAAGGTTTTGTTGCTTTTTCTGGAGAATATGCTGACACACTTGTTGACAAAGGGTATGCCCAGGCAATAATCAAGCCAGGGATGATCGGAATCCAGGTCAGGATCATGAAAGAGATGCCTAAGGAATTTGAGATGAAAGAATTTAAGCCTGAGAAAGAAATAGAAAAACAGGAAAAGAGTGGTGAAACTGAAGAGAACAAATGAATCATACGTCTTTTTGGAGCTAGGAACAAGAGACACTGAAGAAATCCTAGATAACTTAGAAAAAAAATATTTCTCTGAACCATACATTGGGTGTAACTAAAAATTATGGCAGCGCTAAAAGTAAAGCAGATAAGGGAAATGAAACCAGAAGAACTGGATAAAAAACTTTCTGAGTCCAAGCTAGAGCTTGTGAAAGAACTGGGAAACGTGAAGATGGGAAGGCCTGTCAAGAATCCTGGAAAGATTAAGGAACTTGGAAGATTAGTTGCCAGGTTGCTTACCATTAAGCAAGAAAAAAAGAGGAAACAGAAAAAAAATGCCTGAAGTTTGTACGAAGTGTGGATTGCCGAAAGAAATTTGCGCATGTGGAGTGATGGAGAGAGAAGCGCAGAAGATTAGCATTTTTGTGGAGAAGAGGAAGTTCGGTAAGCCGATAACAGTTGTTAAAGGAATAACAGACAGGGCAAAAGAGGTTACTTCTGAACTTAAGGCAAAACTTGCTTGTGGCGGAACTTTCAAAAATAATCATATCGAGCTTCAAGGTGATCACCGCAACAGGCTTAAAGATGTTCTTATTAAACTTGGCTATTCGGAAGGCCAGATAGAATTGAGTTAATTTAAATTAATTACAACTCAAATTTATTCTATGCCAATAACTCCACAGAATTTGGTGAAGCACGAATTGATCAATTTAGCAGTTAAAATAAGCAAGAGCAACGACCCAACACAGAAGGGGTTAAAAGGAAAAGTTATAGATGAGAGCTACAACACTCTGAAAATAGAGATAAAGGAAGGGAAAGAGAAGATTATTCTCAAAAACAATAGCATATTTATATTTACTCTGCCTAATGGAGTAAAAGTAGAAGTTAATGGAAAACTTTTAATAAGCAGACCAGAAGATAGGATTAAAAAGAAGATAGCAAGATGGTAAAATGAAAGGAAAAAACAAGGCGAGAGACATAGGAATTGACGCAAAGCCTCCGGCAAAGGTATGTGAGGATTCGAAGTGCTGCTGGCACGGGGAAACCAGCATCCGAGGGAAAGTAATAGAGGGGATAGTAGTCTCTGCAAAGGCTCAGAAGACTGCTATAATCGAGAGGCAGTACTTCCATTATATCCCGAAATACGAGAGATATGAGAGAAGGCACAGCAGGATTGTGGCTTACAATCCGGAATGCGTGAATGCGAAGGAAGGAAATATGGTGAAGATTGCTGAATGCAGGCCTCTGAGCAAGACCAAATCATTCATAGTCGTTGAAAAAATGTGATGCCATGAAAGCAATCAGAGCAAGCATGACAAAAGCGCTGAACGTTGGAACCTATGTTAATTGTGCAGACAACACTGGTGCGAAATTGCTTCAGATAATTTCTGTGATGGGATACAAGGGGATCAGAAAAAGGCAGCCGAAAGCTGGGGTAGCTGACATGATCAAGGTCACAGTGAAAGTCGGAGATGTGAAGATAAGGCATCAGATGTCTAATGCTGTTGTGATTCGGCAGAGAGCAGAATACAGAAGAAGGGATGGATTGAGAGTTACTTTTGATGACAATGCTGCTGTTCTGACAGATGAGAAAGGAGACCCGAAAGGTACGGAGATTAAAGGACCGATAGCAAAGGAAGCAGTGGAAAGATTTTCAGGACTGGGAAAGATTGCAAGCGTGGTGGTATAGATGCCGTTGCCAAAATCTAAAAAACCAAGAAAACAAAGGAAATTTTTATTTTCAGCCCCACAGCACATAAGAAGAAAATTTGTGGCATCCCACTTTTCAAAAGAACTGAGGCAGAAGTACAAGACCAGAAGTTTTCCTGTAAGAAAGGGTGATGAGATAGAAGTCATGAGAGGAAAATTCAAGAAGAAGAGAGGAAAAATTTCTAGGATAGACTTCAAAAAGTACAAGGTCTACGTCGAGGGAGTAACTGTGAAAAGAACTGACGGGACTGAACGTCAGACCCCTCTTCATGCATCAAATTTAAAAATCATCAATCTAAATTTAGAGGATAAAAGAAGGATTAAAGCACTTGAAAGAAAAATGAAAAAGGAGATTAAAAATGGCAAAATTGAAGCGATTGCTGGCACCTCCGTTTTGGAGAACGCCAAAAAAAGCGTATAAGTGGACAGTTTCTCCGAGGCCTGGGCCTCATAAAAAATTCGAGAGCATTCCACTGCAGATATTGGTTAGAGACATTTTGAAGCTGGCAGAGACTGGAAAGGAAGCAAAAGCAATCATCCATCAAGGAGAGGTTTTTGTAGATGGGAAGATAAGGAAAGATCATGCTTATCCTGTTGGATTGATGGATGTCATTGTTATTCCTAAATTGAAAAAATATTTCAGGGTTGTACCTTTTATCAAAGGATTGAAATTAGTAGAAATTCCTGAAAAAGAATCAAAATATAAAATCTCAAGGATAGTCGGCAAGACTGTTGTCAAAAAAGGAAAGATGCAGTTGAACCTTCACGACGGGAAAAATATTTTGGTGGACAAAGGTGTTTACAGAACTGGTGACTCGCTTCTGGTTGAAGTGCCAACGCAAAAAATCCTCGAGCATGTGAAACTTGAGAAAGGAAATGTCGGCCTGATAATAAAAGGAAAGAATTCCGGAAAGCATGTGGTGATCAAGGAAATAATCAAGGTAAGAAGCAGGGAGCCGAACAAGATCATCTGCGAGATTGAAGATAAAGAAGTTGAAGTGAGAGAGGATTATGTCCTTGTTACTGGCGAAAGGAATCCGCTTGTGACGGTTGAGTGATATGGAAGAGAATCCGATTCGCAGCATAAGAATAGAGAAAATCACTTTAAACATTGGTTGCGGAGATGACAAGAACAAACTGGAGAAGGCCACCAAGCTTTTGGAGTATTTGACTGAAAGGAAGCCGCTTGTGACTAAATCGAAGAGAAGGAGCACTTTTGGTGTTGCAAAAGGAAGACCTATTGGAGTCATGATAACATTAAGAGGGAAAGGAGCAGAAGATTTTTTAAGAAGAGCGATAGAAGGTGTGGAGAAAAAATTGAAGGCTTCACAATTTGACGATCAGGGGAATTTCAGTTTTGGCTTGAAGGAATATATTGATGTCCCAGGAGTCAGGTACAAGCACGACATTGGGATGTTTGGCTTGGATGTTGTGGTCACACTCAAGAGAGCCGGGTTCAGAATCAAGTGGAGAAGGATACAGAAAAGAAAAATACCAGCAAAGCACAAGATTAATAAGGAAGAGACCATGGAATGGCTGAAGAAAAATTTTGGAGTTGAATTGATTGAGCAGAAGCACTGAGCCGAATTCGGATGTAGGGGTAGCTGAGTTGACGACAAAACTTGGTGGAGTTATCTTGAGAAAAGCTGAGCTTGAGGATGATTTTGAGAGGGTTTACTTGAAAGTTTTTGAGAAGATGGTTGAGGTTGAGTTGACAGGCGGAGAGAATCTTCTAGAAATTTTAGGGGAAGTAGGTGGTTGATTTGGCGAAAAAACTTGGAGCAGCCACGCACAGATGCAGAAGATGTGGCAAGAGCAGTGGTGTGATCAGGAGTTACAACCTTTGTTATTGCAGGCAATGCTTTAGGGAAGTAGCAAAAAGTATAGGTTTTAGAAAATACAGTTAATTAATATGCTCGAATTTATTTCTTTGTTTGTTGCTTTTGTCGGTTCTTCTATTGCAGCTCTTTTTGACTTGAAGACCACTGAAATACCTGATGAGATTCCTGACGTGATGATCGCCGTAGGGCTGATATTTGCAGGTGTTCAGGCATACCAACAATGGAATGTTTGGCCATTCCTGAACAGTGTGATAGCTGGATTGGGACTTCTTGGATTTGGCTTTGTCATGTACCACTTCGGGCAGTGGGGCGGGGGAGATGCGAAGCTGCTTGCAGGAATTGGCTTCCTGATACCTCAGTTGCCAAGCGGATTTATTCCAGAATCATTTATGCCTTTCCCTCTCACTTTCTTGTTCAACCTTTTTCTTGTCGGCGCCGTCTACATGCTGGTGTATGCTGTTGTCTTTGCTTTAATGAACAAAAAAATAATTTTTGAGTTCGAGAGATGGCTGAAAAAAATCAGCAGGATGCTGCTTCTATTTTCAACTCTCTTGTTCGCGCTTTTTATAATATTCAACTTGTACATTTTAAGAAGTTTCCGCATGCCAATGACAACATACCAGCTGCTCCTGAACTCCTTCATACCACTTGTTGGAACGGTCGCACTGTTCATGGTTTGGAAGTTTGCCAAAATCGTGGAAGACGTGGGCTTCAAGAAGAGGATTCCGGTTTCCAAGCTGAGGGTCGGGGATGTCATGCTCGAGAGCAAGGTGTGGGAAGGGATAACTGAGAAAGAGCTGAAAAAAATAAAAA